>FWPU01000152.1_pt1 | contig 211712 bp, 153 predicted proteins | sample 2228361 | NCBI WGS metagenome assembly FWPU01 (sample SAMEA103939777, study PRJEB20133) | metagenome | reverse complement strand
CCTCCAGAGGCCTGTGGCCAACCACCAGCCGCTCCAGCGCCCGATTCTCCACCACCAGCACCACTGCCGCCATCACCACCATGCCCCAAAGCGCGCTGGCGGCGTAATTGCGCAGTTCAGTCCGCCTCACAGGCCCATCACCTCTCGCTCGAGTCCCTGACCGGCGCGTGCCCCCTGCGGCGCGAGCGCATACCATAGTCTTCCCCTCATCTGCGGAACCTCGGGGCAGACCCCTGCCCGGCGCGGTAGCCCGGTCCGATGCCCCACCACCGTCTCGGCCCTAAGGTAAAAAAAATCCCTTTCTGTCAAGTCCTTTTTTTTGTCCCATGGTGCCCGAGAATCGCCCTTCAAGCAGGATGCGGCTACGGTCACGGTACGGGGCAACGCAGAACCCACTGGACCTTTGCGCTCCGAAAAATCCAACTGGCTTGATCCATCGGTTGGGTTTGCGGTACCGTCTCGGGCCCATGGTACCTTGGTGACCCGCGTGAAGCTTGCTTTGGCAACAGAGGCCCCGCCAGCTATCCGGAACTGAAAAACAGGGGAAGCCGGAAAAACGAGCTATTCGCCTCCTCAAAAGGTCGTGCGACCCCCAAGCAAGGCTTCTGGCGCACTTACTCACCTCAGGTTGCAGCGTGAGCTGCCGCGTCCGCGGTCTCCGCGGTACGAGATCGTGGGGGTGGGGTAGGCTCCATCGGCCAACAGGGTATACCAGCGCGACCATCCCTGCAGCAGTGGCCTACTCCTCGCGCACCGGAAGCGGCCAGATCGCCGGTCACCTGCCGCCCGCCGAGTCTCCGCCATTCCCTGGGGGCTACCCTACGGCTGCGCCTCCGGCCCAGGAAGGAGCCGGACTGGCCAGGACCTTCAGTACTGCGCTGGACCCCCAGGGCAGAGCGTGCTGAACCCGCCATCGGTCCCGAAGCACCAGCAGGTCCAACAGCTCGCCCCACAGTTACACCACCCCGGGTAGTAGAAGGCACAGCAGCAGCCGCCCTTAAAGCATGGATAGACGCCGATGCAGAATGCGCAACTCGTCTCAGCAGGCACATCTGCGTAGCCCTGCTGCCGTACAGGGACCAGCCAGCCGAAACCGATGGAAATGGAAAGTGCGGCACCCAGCAATAGCAAGCCAACGCGCTTTTGTCTCATCATCGATTAAACCCTCCCTGTTGGTTTGGAGACATAGTTCAGCGGGGCTGCCCATCCACAAGCGAGCATATGGTCAGCTGCGAAAGGAAGGGCGATAACAGGTACACCCGCGTGCCTGAGACTTGTATGTGGGTGAATAGGTCTACTCTCTTCGGCTCGTTCTCGTCATTCTCCAGCTCATACACTACCAACGGGCGGGCACCAGGAACGTCAATGACGAGGACCCCATAATCTGGAAGAAGGGAATACAGCCGGCTCACCCCGTCAAAGGCCATGCCCCTCACGATCCCTCTGGTGGCATAGGATGGCCAGTCAGCGTTCCTTTCCACCTTTGTCCGCAGGTTGTGGCCAATCAGGAGCCACCTCCGCGCTCTTCTTGTCGCTAGGTCCCAGACGAGCACCTGCCGCTCGGCGACGCGATACACGGCAAGATACCTAGTGCCATCTGTGGCCAGCGTGCTCATGTTGCGCGAGGCCAGCGCGGCATAGACCCCAACGGGATCGCGGGTCCGCGTCAGGGGCTTTGCAGGGCGAAGAAAGGAGGCCATAGGATACGGCTGGGGAGCGCGGATGTTGTAAAGCTGCACGACCTGGCTCCTTTGGGGTGGAAGAGGAGGCTGGGCGACCATTACCACGGCCCCCAAAAGGGCCCACCCCCTCATCGGAGCGCTAGCCTCCACAGGCCAAGAAACGGTGCGTCGGTAGCGCAAATCCGCTCCAAACTCATGGAGGCGACAACATGCTTCGGCCACTATCAAGCGACTGCCGTGGATGGCCACCGCCGCTGGCTTGCTCATTTCTCCCGGCCCTTGACCCCGTCTTCCGAGTCTCTTGCGCAGGACACCTTCAGCACTCAAAACAAAAATTGCTCCCTCGCCTGCGTCGCAAACGAATACCCGCCCGCTGTCGTCCACTGCCAAATCACAAATGCTAGCAAAAACAGGCTCCCCGGGTGGCGGTACTTCCTTCTCACCTATCGTCCTTTCGACCCGCAGCCGTCCTCTGGCCAACCTGTCCAGGTTAACTTTGAAATCCTCTGCATGAGCTAGTAGACTGTCGAATGGAAAGTCGGCGAGCCTCTCTGTCCACCGCTCGCCGGCGGTATCGGGAGACATTTCTGGCCGGGGTCCAGTCAATAGATTGCTGCTCCATGCCTTGAGTTCCCGCCCCAACCTCTCCACCATTACCCCACTGCGCTGCCCCCAGCTGACGGCACCTGCCTGTTGGAAAAACAAGAAGCTGGCCCCGCTTCTCCCGACCCCGAATGAATCTCGAATCCGTCCGTCTGTATCGACAATGACGTGTCTGTGGGGCTTCTCAGCGCCTATGAGCCGGCTCCCCACGGGCACGATCAAATACACCTCGAAACCGTTCTTTTCCAACGTCTCCGAAGCCGCCAGCACCATTTCCTCACGTCCGGCCACTTCCCCGCCGAGGAACAGCAATGTACCGAAAGGGCGGGTCATGAGTTCCACCCGTATGCCAGCTTTCTGCAAGCTCTCAGATATGCTCACCCCGGCCCAGGGGTGTGGCCTGAGCTCCATCTGCCCCTGCCCGAATCTGATGAGAAAGAAGGCGCTTATGGCGGCCAGCAAGATGACCAGTACCCCCAACACCACCCCAGGACCTTTACTACGCTGCCAGGAGAGAAAGAAACTCATTATTCACTACCTCTGTTGGCCCATGTTTGCGCGCCAGATGACCCCCTGTTCACTTGCGCCCCCCGCCTTTAAGTCGCACCTGACCTCACGCAGACAGAGGCGCACACCTCCTGGCTGGGCGAACGCCCTCCACCACAGGAAAGGAGACAAAAGCGCGGCAGTCGCCCACCCAGACAGTCTACCGCTTTCGCAGAAAAAGATCTCTCCACCCCGACGGCTTGTTTCACCCTCAGCACAAGTAGGCAGCGGCGGGGGAAAACCGAAACGCAAGCTTGCCCTCGGTCAACGGGGTCTCTCAGCAATGAAGAGTGGGAGCACGATTCGCCTGCTCCGATCCGCCTGCAGTCTGAGAGACGTCCTCATTGCGGAGGATACTGCCCCATTTCCGAAGAGCTTCACATCCACGCGGTTCCCCTCAGTCTGGGGGACCGGTCCCCCGTCTACTGCTGCCCTTATTGCCGGGCCCGCGCTTCGGCTGGACCGTCCCGGTCACATTGTGCCGCAGCAGCGTCTCGGTGCCCTGGCCTGTTCCAATGAGCTGGGTTCCACAGATGCCGGAAACACAGGCCAAGCAGCACATCCACCCGGGGCAGGTTCACCGCCCCAGGCGCCAGCAGCCACTGCCGCACTATGCCATATCGGCCGACCGCCTCGGCGAAGCGGCCGGGGCCTGTTAGCTTGCTCCCTCCGGCCACCTGCACATCGCCGTCTCGGCCGTAAGATAAAAAAACATCGGTTTCTGTCAAGGCCTTTTTTGTGCCACATTGCCCTAGCATCGCCGGTCAGGAAGGGTGGAGCGCGCCCCCGATGCCGGGCAACACCAAACCACCTGGACCTTCCGGCCCCTATCGGGTAAGGTGACTTGAGCGTTTCCTGGGCGCACGCTCCCACCTCCTCCTGCCCAGGCTGACTAACGGCCGGCGCCAGGCGTGCTCAGGCCACGCCAGCCATTGCGGAGCCAGAAAACAGAGGAGGCGGGCAGCAGCTACCCGCCTCTGCAAACGGTCGGCCGCCCGCCCCTAGAGGGCTTGCTCGGCCTCTGGTCCGCTCTTGCCAGCCCGCGTTACACCCGGGGTTGCCGATCGTGCACCTGTAGGGGCTCGGCTGACTGCAGTAGCCCCACCCGCTGCCCGCCATCTGGCATATCACGCCCTCCCCGTAGGGATCACCCCAATCGTGCTCCGCGCACACCCAGAAGTAATCCCCTGGGGGGACTACTGCCCCTGCTGGGCTCGGAACCAGGCTGACCATGCCGGCGCCAAGCGCCAGCACCAACGCCAAGGCTGCCACCACCAGCATACTCGAACGCATCGCGCTTCACCTCCTTTCACCCATTTTCAGGCTCCCGCGGAAATGCACACACTCCCCGCCTTTTTCTTTCATCGCTCCCCACACCCTCCCATCTTCAGCAAGGTGGTTGATACCAAGCAGACCCTCAGGAGTGGCCGTGCCCAGCAGCCGGCCCTCAAAGTCGAACACGTCTATGAGCGCGTAGCGCTCCGGCTGTTCGCTCCAACGGAGAACTCGGACGATATTGACGATGTGGTCCCGCAATATACCCAGGCGTGAGGAGCAGGTATACGCCCTAAGCTCCGTCAGGCCTCCAGGGAGAGACCTCACCCGCGCCGGCTCCATAAACCTGTTCTTGCGCAAGATCCGCAGCCTCAACTCGCCGTCGGTGGTATATTGACGAATCTCGTACGGGTTCCCTTGAGAGTAGTACACGTAGTGGCCCACCACCTTTATCGGCCCCGAGGAGACGTTCCTCTTCAACGCCGCCGCCGCATAGGACAGTGGCTCCTGGAAACGAGCCGGCTCGCCAAAAGAAAGTACCCGCCGGCCCTCAGGACTGTACTTGTGGATCACCTTGTCCTCTTTGGGGTCGTACCAACATACATAGTAGAACCCCGCGCTGTCAACGGCAAAACTCAAAGGCCAACCCACGGGCTCCAGCCTCACCGAGCGCACAAATTGCCCGCCAGGAGTGAAGATACTGATGCGCCTGTTGCCCGCCTCAATGACATGCACATTGCCGTCGCCGTCAAAAACCACTCCCATCGGCATCCCCAGCTCTCCAGGCCCCGCCCCTTTGCGGCCCAAGATGAGCTCCAGCTTCCCCTCGGGGTCAAGCTTCCTCACCTCCCCCTCCCGGCTGCAGACTACGTAGATATGGCCGGTAGCGTCCACCGCCAGATGCTCGACTCCTCCACCCGCGCCCACAAACGGCTCCTCCCCGCAAGAGCCTATCACCTCTTTACACACCACCTCCACCCGTGGCCCACCCCCGCTGTCCCACACCCCCTTTTCTCCCGTCAGCACCACTTTTACCCCAGGCGTCTCCTTGCGCGCCAACCCGGCCAGCTCCTCTGCCTTCCATATGTACGGCGCCTCCGCCGTTGCCAGCTGCCGCCTCAGCACCACCTGCCGCACCCCAAGGTACACCACCACTCCCCCCACCAGCACCAGCCTCGCCAGCAACGTCCTCATCAACTGTCCGCCCCGTTCCCTCATACGCTCTCCTCGCGTGCTGAGCACCTCTCACCTCACGCCTCCAGAACCCACCAAGCGTTCTACCTCCGCCAGCGCCTCCGCCGTTCTCTGCCCATACCTCTGCACCAGCCGAACCCTCCCCTCCCCGTCCACCAACACCACCAGCGGCACGTAACTGACCCGGTACCTCTCCACGACCCTATGCGTCGAGTCGGCAACCACGGGAAATCCTAACGCGTGCTTCCTCACAAAGGCCGCCGTGTCGCGCTGACCGTCTGCACTCACCTCCACCACCGACACACCAGGCACGCGCCCGGCAAACTCCTCCCACCCAGGGCCACTCTCCAGGCAGGCCCTACAGGTGGTATTGAAGAAGATCACCACCGCCGGACCTCTTCCCAGCTCCACTCGCCTCCCGGCCAGGTCCGCGGCAACCAGACGCGGGGCTTTCTCTCCCACCTCCAGAGGCCTGTGGCCAACCACCAGCCGCTCCAGCGCCCGATTCTCCACCACCAGCACCACTGCCGCCATCACCACCATGCCCAGCAGCACGCTGGCCGCGTAATTGCGTACTTCAGTCCGGTTCAGTGGGGCCATGACCTCTCGCCCGACTCTCACCCTCGGGCGCCTCCGTGCGGGTCGAGCGCATACCATAGTCTTCGCCTGGTCTGGGGAACCTCGGAGCAAACCCCTGTCCAGCATGACAAGCCACCTCGTGAGACGCATTCCTTGCCAGGCCGTCTCGCCCGTAAGGTAAAAAAATCGCTTTCTGTCAAATGTTTTTTTTCTGCCTTGCGAGCATGCGTTCACTCCTCACCTCCAGGGCGGCTCCCTCCCCAGGCGATTCGACATCAGGGGCGAGCGCTTGGCCTCCACCTCCGCGACCCGCAGCTCCGCCGGCTGTCTCTTCGTTCCCACCCCGCAGCACACACCTGGGGCCATATCCTGGCAAGGCAGACAGCCCGCACTTTTCGCTTTACTTTTGTCTCTCGCCTTCGTATATTAGAGGCAGTCATCTCAGGGGGACCAGGCGTGACCCCTGAGTGCGAGCAGACACGGCCTGAGGTGTCTGCAATGCGCACGGACATTCGGAGCGCGACGCATGAGAAAGCTCATCCGCTGGGTCCTCGTAACCAGCCTGGTGCCTTGCCTCCTCTTGGCAGCCTTTTACCTGAAGGGGCGGCTTGCGCGTCCTGGTGTAGAGCCTGGCGATCAGCCGCAGGCGGCAGGGCGCGAACCCGTTACCCCGGAGTCGGCCCTGCCGGTGAAGGCGGCCCCTGCCCGGCGCGCCGAGATCGTGCGGCGGATCTCCGCTACAGGCCTGACCCGCGCCCAGCACGAGGTGCTGGTGTCGCCAAAGGTGGGCGGCGAAATAGTAGAATTGCCGGTGCGCGAGGGGCAGTACGTGGCTCAGGGAAATCTGCTCTTCAAGATCGATGACCGGGAGTACCGGCTGGCGTTGGCAGAGGCACGCGCGGCCCTGCTGAGCGCCCAGGTGGAGTATGGCCTCATGAAAGGCCCCGATACGGCGGGGGTCGCTTCTCGCGCCGCGCACAATCCTTTGCGCACATTTGACCTGGACTCTGCCGCCCGGCGCTGGCAGGAAGTGAGGCGCAAGGCCGCTACCGCGCAGGTTTCTCCTGAGGAGTATGACAGGGCTCGCCTGGAATACGAGACGGCCCTGGTCCTTTCAGGACAGAGACGCGAAGAACTGATCGCCAGCAAGAGCGGCCTCACCGCGGCGTGGAATGCTTTCAAGCGCGCCGAGCTTAACCTCTCCTACACCGAAGTGCGCGCCCCATTCACGGGCATGGTGGCCGACCTTAAGGTGGAGCGAGGCCAACAGGTCGCACCAGGACAGGAATGCCTGCGTCTGGTGGACCTCTCGCAGTTGGAGGTTGACCTCGGCGTGCTGGAGAGCGAGGTGGGCTTGCTGCGTGAAGGGTGCGGGGCAGAGGTCACCTTTGTGGCTTTCCCAGATGAGGTCTTCACCGGGCAGGTCATAAGTATCAACCCCAGGGTGGACCCCCAGACCAAGACCTGTCGTGTGCGCGTGCGCCTGGCAAATCCGCAGGGCAAGCTCAAGGGCGGCATGTACGCCTTTGCCAAGATCGAGGCCCAGACCTATCGCGACCGCTTTGTGGTGCCCAAGGAGGCGATATTGGTGCGCGAAAACCGCAAGTTGGTCTTTGTCATCCGCGACGGGCTGGCCAAGTGGTGCTACGTGGACACCGGCTTAGAGGACGAACATTGGGTTGAAGTGCTGGGCTCTGCCTTCGACCTCAAGGAGGGCGAGTTGGTCATCACCGCCGGACACTACACCCTGGCCCACGACACGCCAGTAAGGGTGACCGAATAGGAGCCAAGGGCGTGGCACGCTCAGAAGGTTGTGCCAAATGCCCAGTGAGCACCTCGCCACGGTGGGGTATCGACACCCCCTGTGGTACCCCATGGCAGGGACAGGCAAAGAAGAGCTGCTACCCGATGTGCCGCGAAGGTGTCCCGGCCCTTCCGGCTGGTAGGCGAGGGCGGTGCGCTCGCCTACCCGGGCGCAAAATCTTGGGCGCGGGGCGCCAAGGCTTGAGATGGGCCATGACAAGCGCAGCCGGAGGTCCAGAGGACCCTGTGCTTGCGCATCTGCCTGATATACCTTCGTCCTCAACTTCCCGTCGTTCCGAGAAAGGACCGTATTCGCCCTTTGTTCTGGTTGTCGTCGGGGGTCTTGTGTGCACGTCGACTCCTGAGCGTGGCTCTGAGAAGGTTCCAAGACGTCGAGGGGGTGAACAGACGGGGCAACTCTTTTGACGGCGCAACAGCGGCAGGCGCGGAAGTGGTTGATGATCCGAGCCCTCCGCGCTCATGCCTACGGCAGAGAAAACGGCAAAGCCTCAGAGCGGCCCAGGTCAGGCCCCTCGAACGGGGGACCAAGACCAGGGCCCGGTGCGACGAGAGTTGCGCTGAAGGCGAGGGGCATGCGTTGCCGCGTGGCAGAAGAACCCCCGCTGCGCGGGCAGTCCGATGGCGCGTGCTCTGCGGGCCCTTGGATCGAGTGATGGATAGGAGGAGTCCTACCCCGCACCCACGTTCTCTCGTTCCGTGGGTGTCTGTGGTCGGGGAGCTGGGCGTGGCGGCGCGGGGTCACCGTCATTGATAATCACTTTGTCCATTGATGCTGATGCTCAAGATCTGCGCGCGATGAGGAGCGATGCACGTAGCTGAGGCAGCAGTCCGGCGCCCGGTGGCCACCGCTATGTTCTTTGTTGCTGTGGCGCTGCTGGGCGTAGTGTCTCTGGGCAAGCTGAGCGTCGACCTGTTGCCGGATCTGGCCTACCCGAAGATCACGGTGTGGACCACCTATGTAGACGCCGGTCCGCTGGAGATCGAGGAGTTCGTTACCCGGCCCATCGAGGAGGCGGCCAGCACGGTAGCCGGTCTGCGGCGGGTGCGCTCGGTCTCGCGCGAAGGGCTGTCGCTGGTCACCCTGGAGTTCCATTGGGGGGTGGACATGGAGTTTGCCAGCCTGGCGGTGCGGGAGAAGTTGGATCAGCTGCGGTGGATTTTGCCGCGCGAGGCCGGGCGTCCCTCCATTGTGCGGCTCGATCCCCGGAGCCAGCCGATCATGGCACTGTCGCTTGCTGGGGCTGACCTCATGCGCCTGCGCGACCTGGCGCGCGACGTCTACAAGCGGCGGTTGGAACAGCTCAAGGGGGTGGCAATGGCGGTGGTGACGGGTGGATTGGAGCGCGAAATCCACGTGGACGTGGACACCCGCCGGCTGGCCACTTTTGGCCTGAGCCTAGACCAGCTTTCGGCCGCCCTGGCCGCCGCCAACTACTCCCTGCCCGGCGGCACGATAAAGAGGGGGCTGTACCGCTATTCGTTGCGGGCCCTGGGGGAGTTCCAGTCGCCAGAGGAGATTGCCACTGTGGTTATCGGGCGCTCCCCGGACGGAGCCCTGATCCGCGTGGCCGACGTGGCACACGTTGAGGACGGCTTCCGGGAACGGGAGAGCATCACCCGCTTCAATGGCAGCGAGAGCGTCGGCCTGCTGCTCAAGAAGGAGGCTGGCGCCAACACCATCGAGGTCTCGCGGCGGGTCCATGCCGTGCTCGAGCAGCTGCGCGCCGAATACCCCAGCGTGCAGGTGGCTGTTGCCTACGACCAGGCGGAGTTCATCGCCAATGCCCTTGCCAATGTGAAGCAGGCCCTGCTTGTAGGAGGAATGCTCGCCTTCCTTGTCCTGTTCTTCTTCTTGGACGACGTGCGCCAGCCGGTCAGTATTGGCCTGTCCATGCCCCTCTCAGTCCTCGCCGCCCTGATTTTGTTTTTCTTCAGCGGGGTCAACCTCAACCTCATGAGCCTTGGCGGACTGGCGCTGGGCATCGGCATGCTGGTGGACAATTCCATTATCGTGCTGGAGAACATCTTCCGCCACCGGCAAGCAGGGCGCACTGCAGAGTCAGCGGCAGTGGTGGGCGCCAAAGAGGTAGCCATGCCCGTCCTGGCCTCCACCCTGACCACTGTGGCCGTCTTCTTGCCGGTGGTCTACGTGCGCGGGGTGGCAGGACAACTGTTCCGCGATCAGGCCTTGGCGGTAACTTTCTCTCTTCTTGCCTCACTCGTGGTCTCCTTGAGCCTGCTGCCGGTGCTCTTGTCGCGCGCTCGCGGACCGGGCCGGCGTAGGGGCTCCACACCAGTTCCGGCAGGTACTGGCTCGCCCTCTGCTCTGCGCTCGCTGGTGGGAACAGTCCTGGCCCCGATAAGGCGTCTTGTCCACCGCTGTGGCAAGAAGCTGAGTCGCGCGAGCCTGTTACTCTGGGGCCCGATCGCCCGCTTTTTCCACAAGGGCTTTGCCCTCTCAGACCGGATGATGGCCCGCCTGACGGCGGCCTACGAACAAGCAGAAGAGTGGGTGCTCGATCATCGCACCTGGATACTCGCCGGGCTGGTGCTGATTCTTGTTTCGGGGACGTTCCTAGGCGCACGCCTTGCCCGCGAGTTCATGCCCAGAGTGGACCAGGGCGAGTTTGTGGTGGAGGTAGAGGCACCAGTGGGAGCTACCGTGGAAGCCACCAGCGAGCGCGTGGCGCACCTGGAGCAGTGGCTCCTGCGCCAGCCGGAAGTAGAAGCGGTTTTTTCCACCGTCGGCCTCATAGAAGACCCGCTGGCGCTTTTCACCGAAGAGGCGGCCCTTCATCGCGGCAAGCTGCACGTGCGGCTGCGCCGGTCACCCACCCGAAACACCTGGGAGCTTATGGCGGCGTTGCGTGAGCGCGCCCCACACCTGATCGATGCCCGCGTGCAGGTGCGCGAGGCGGCCAACGTGCTGCAGCAGCTCCTGGGAACCAGCGAGCCGCCGGTGGTCATCAAGGTGCTGGGGGAAGATTTCCACCTCGCTGCCCAGATCGCCCGGCAGGTGGAAGCCCTGGTCCGCGACGTACCCGGTTTGAAAGCGGTGCAAGAACAGTGGGAGGAAGGACGGCCAGAGGTACTTATCCAGATTGACCGCGAGCGTGCAGCCATGCACGGCCTGTCGCCGCGGCAAGTGGCCTCGTTCATTCAACACTCCGTCAAAGGCCGGGTGGCGACGCAGTTCAAAGACTTTGACCAGAAGGTCAATGTGCTGGTGCGCCCACGGGTCGAGGAACGCGTGGACATGGAGCAGCTGCGCGCCGCCCGGCTGCGTGCCAGCCTTGCGGAGGTGCCACTCGGAGAGTTGATCCGCTACCAGTACAGGCAGGGCCCTACCGAGATCCGTCGCGAGGATCAGGTGCGCGAGCTCCTCCTGGTGGGGAGCGTCGAGGGGCGGGCAGCTGGCGAGGTCCTCCAGGACATTGCCCGGCGCCTGGAACATTTTGCTCCCCCTCCTGACTACCGAGTAGTGGTGGCAGGCGAGCGAGAGGAGCTCAACCGTTCCTTCCGCAGCCTCGCCTATGCCCTGCTCCTGTCGGTGGTGCTCATTTACATGATCCTGGCAGCGCAGTTTGAATCCTTGCGCCACCCCTTTATCATCATGTTGGACGTGCCCTTGACCGTTGCTGCCCTGGGCCTGCTTTTCGCGCTCCTCGGCTTAACCCTCAACGCCATCACTCTCATTGGCCTCATCGTCATGGCCGGCATCGCCGTCAACGACTCCATCGTCAAGGTCGAGTTCATCAACCAGCTGCGGCGCCAGGGGATCCAGTTGCGTGCGGCCATCCTGGAGGCCGGCAGGATCCGGCTGCGACCGATCCTCATGACCTCGGTGACCACCGTCCTCGGTCTGGTGCCCCTGGCCATTGGCTGGGGCCAGGGGGCAGAGCTCCAACGCCCACTGGCTCTGGCCCTAATCGGAGGCCTGTGCATTTCCACTGCTGTTTCCCTCCTCGTGGTGCCCCTTCTGTACTCCCTCGTAGAGACAGACTAGATGCGCGCTCCTCGCCAGCTTCATGAGCCGCAGCAGGGTTCCCTCACGTCTGGTGCCTATCGGTCCACCTGCTGCGGCCTAAGGGCAGCAAGCCGTGAGCTGAGGGCTATTTCCGTTGCCTCAGTGAGCATTCCGCTCCAGCTACGTACCACCTCTCCCGACCCATTCACCAACACCACCTGGGGGTAGTGGTCCAAACGATACCTCTCCCAGACCTCTGCGGTCAATGAATGCAGCACCGGAAAGCTGCAGGGATGGAGGGATAGATACTGTTCGGTGTCTTCTCGGTCGTTGGTGGACAAGGCGAAAAACTCCACCACCTGCCCATAGGCGTGATGTAGTCTATTCAGCACAGGCAGCTTCTCGCCGCAGCTGGGGCAGATGGCCGAGAGGTAGTAGAACACCCTCGGCCTTGCTGCTGGTGAGTAGATGATCTGGTGGAAGAGACCGTCGGGGACCACTCCGGCGAATCCCGGTAGAGGGGCCCCCGGAGGCAGGACTGCCAACTGCGCCAACCTGGTCTCAAGCATCCTGATGCGAGCCCCTTGCGCCTCAAGGGTGAACCTGGTGGCCACCAGAGCATTTCGCCGACCTCCAAGGTAGCCGAGCACCGCGGCGTTTGCCACAATCGCCGCCAGAAGGGCATGTTTCAGAACCTTCCTGCTGTATGTGCTCATGCGACGACCGGGGGCAGTAACCACATCGTGCCACTGCTCTCTCAGGAAGAGGCAGGCACAGGATCCGTGTAGGGCGGCAGGGAGAGCAGGTAGAGCCTAACGCAAGAAAAAGGCCGCCTTCTACCGAACACAAGCACGTGCTCCGAGGCCGCGGCCATAAGCTGGCCCCGCGGACCACTCCCTGCAAAGGCCGTTTCCTCAAATCGAGCCAAAAAGGCGCCACCGGACGAGAAGAGATCGGTAACCAAGATTCCTTCTTTGCGCCGCAAGTATTGATGGGCCAACACTCCAGCGGGCGTAGCCGCAAGGCCCATGATGCTGACCCCAGCCTCGTATTGCACCCGGCCTTCGTCAACGGGCACGAACTTTGGTGGGAGAAAGAAGTCAGACTCCACTCTTATGGCCTTCACAAGCCTGCCGGTGGTGTCGAACACTTGGATGCGGTATTCTTGCGGTTCACTGAGGTAGATATGGTCCCGACAGTCGACAGTCAACTTGCCACCTTCCAGAAGGTCGGCGTAGTCGCCATACTCCCCAGGGTATTCTCCGAAAGACAGAACATGCTCCCCGGCTGCCGTGTAACCGTGGATGACTGCACCACGATCGTAGGCCCCCACATACACGTGGTCACGGCTGTCGGCGGCAATGTCAAACACCCTCCCATGAGGGACCTTGAAGGTGGAGAACAATCGCCCACCGGGGTCGAACACTGAGACGCGTCTGCCGTTACCCTCGTAGACGAACAGGTGGTTCCGCTGATTGCTGGCCAGATGCAGTGGGCAGTTAAACTCGCCAGGGGCCTGGCCTTTGCGCCCGAAACGCCCCAGGAAGTCGCCCTTGGGACCATATCTGGCTATTCCCCAGGGTTCCAGGACCGCCAGATTCCCGGTGCTCTCCACCGCCATATCGAGGACAAAAAGACCTCTATGGAGTCGCCTTCTTCCTTCCTACTTGCAGCGGCCGATCAAGACAGGCCCGCCCCTTCGGGAACGTCGGGCGAGGACCGTTCTGAACCTTGAGTACGCACCCCTCTTTGACCGCTTTTCCAGACCACTGCGCCGTGCGCCTGCACCGTAGGTGAAGAACGAAAGGCGTAAGCACGACCACCAAGGTCGTCATACATCACCAACCACGCGTACATACATTCATCGTTCCTTCTTGTGGGCATGGTCAGTGGGCTCATGCAACTCTCCCGCCTCGCGCACGCTCGTGCGGAAACCGCTCTAGCTCACCAGGAGCCAAGGTCACACCAAGGCGCAGTTTATCTCTCGCCACGTTCCAGGGTCGGTCCCTAGAGTGTACCCAGAGTAGCAAACGTAAGTACATCTTATGAGTTTGCAGTAGTAGCATCCGCCTGGCACATCCTCAGCCCGAGGCTGCGCCGTCAGCAGATACAGGTTGGTCCCCACCAGGAGCGCCACCACGACCACCAAGCACAGAACTGGCTTGATGACGCACCTCCCTCGCTTGTATGACTGTGGAGTGCTGAAACACAGTGGCACTAGACGCTCACGGGAAAAGTTGCCCCGTGCGGATAATAATACGAAAAAAAAGCAAAATGCAACCTCTTTCTTCGCTCTTCGTTCGTTTCCCATTCACCCAGGTCAGGGCCTCCGTCGTCCTTCCCTCTGTCCAACAATGCTCGGAAAGAAAAGGTGCAGACTGGAAGCATATTGAGAGGGCCCCACATTCGCCCTTGTTTTCTTGGCCACACTTTTGTAGTATTAAGGCACGAGGAGGGGAGCCGTGAATTTCACGAGAGTTTCGCTGCGTCGACCTGTGGCCACCCTCATGGCCTATCTGGCCGTGCTGGCAACGGGACTGTTCTCGGTCGGCCATTTGCCGCTGGAGCTGACCCCGGAGGTGGACTTTCCGCGACTTTCGGTGGTCACGCAGTGGCCGGAGAGCTCGCCGGAGATGGTCGAGCTGTTTGTGAGTTCGCCCATCGAGGCAGTAGCTGCCACAGTGGCCGGGGTGCGCTCGGTGCGTTCGACTTCTGAAGAGAGTCAATCGACGGTAGAGATAGAGTTCGAGCGTGGTACCAAGATGGACTTTGCCGCGTTCGAGCTCAACGAGAAACTGGCCCTCGTGCGCGAGGAGCTCCCCTACGGGTCTTTCCCGCCCCAGATTCGGAGGTATGTGCCGCGCGAGTTCCAGACAGACGTCTTCCTCTCCTATCGCCTCATCGGACCTTTTGACCTTCAGACGCTGCGGCGTCTTGCCCAGGAGAGAGTGCGCCCGCCCCTTTTGGCCATCGACGGGGTCGCTGACGTGCACATCCTGGGCGGCGTGGACCGCGAGCTGCACATTGAATTGGATGCGCAAAGGCTGGAGGCCCTTGGGCTCACGCCGCAGGCGGTTGAGCAGACGCTCCGCGATTTGGGCCTGCGCCAGGCAGCCGGCCACCTGGTGCAGGGTGGGATGCGCACAGAACTGATCATCGATCAACCTGTGCAAGGGGTGGACGAGATACGCAGCGCGCCCATCCCTGCCCACTCCCTGGCCTCCTCCTCTGGCGCGCCAGCGCGCCTAGTCCGCCTCGGGGAAGTGGCATGGATCAGCGATGCCTCCGGTGAGCCGAGAGGCTTGTCGCGCATCAACGGCCAGCCTGCTGTGACCATCAACGTGGAAAGGGAACCTGGCACGAGCACCATCGCTGTGGCCGAGGCGGTAGAGCGCAAGGTGGCCGCACTGCAAAAGGAGCTTCCCCCAGGGCTGCGCCTGCTCAAGGAACGCGATGAGAGCCAGCGCCTGCGCAAGGAGCTTCGGGATTTGACCTCGCGTGCCGGCTTCTGTCTGGTGATGATATTTGGCGTGCTGCTGCTGTTTTTCCGCCATCTCAGCGCCCCGTTGGTGATTCTCTCCACGATCGCCTTTTCCGTGCTGCTCACGGTTGACTTTTTTTACTTGTCACGCCTAAGTCTCAATCTCCTGACCTTGGCCGGTCTGGCCCTCGGTTTCGGGATGCTTGTGGACAACTCCATCGTCGTCCTGGATAGCATCGAGCGGCAATGGCGCCATGCATCCTCCTCGCATCTGGCTGCCGAGAAAGGCACCTCCGCGGTGGCTCTCGCTTTAGTGGCTTCCACCGTGACCACGGTGGTAGTCTTTTTCCCCTTCCTCTACATGACCGGCGAGCTGCGCCTCTATTACGTGCCCTTTGCCCTCGCGGTAGGGTTGGCGCTACTCTCTTCCCTGGTGGTCGCTTTCACTTTGACCCCTGTGTTGGCCACTCGTTTATTGCCTGGGCATCAGCGACAGACCGGGCCCCGGACGCATAGCCAAGGCCGTGATGAGCGGCCCAACGCTGCAAAGGAAGCTCCTGGGCGCACCTTTGACCAGGGGGGTAATAGACTGTCACTATGGCCCCGCCGGGCCTATCGTTCCTACCTCGTAGCCTCACTGCGGCATCCAGGAGCAGTGGCGCTGTGCGCCTTGGCCATTTTCGTGGGGAGCTTCTACCTGTTCGACAAGAAGGTTCCTCGGGGGCAACCCTTCGCCTGGGGGCGCGATACCTACCTGGTGGTGTATGTGCAAATGCCGAGCGGCTCCGAGTTGGAGATGACCGACGCGGTGGTGCGTTCCTTCGAACAGGCGGTGGTCGGGCGTCCCCACTTGGAAAAGGTCACGGCAGAGGTCTACCCGGATTGGGCCTGGCTCCGCATTACTTTTCCGCCAGAGGTGGAATTGAGCCCGGAGCCTCTGATTTTAAAGGAAGAGCTGATTGCCATGGCCGCAGGCTTTGCCGGCGCCACGGTGAACGTGTACGGCTTTGGTCCGGGCTTCTTCCGCGGCGGTGGTGCCGCACCAAGTTTCTACCTGCAGGTGCTGGGCTACAACTACAACGAAGTCAAACGCATTGCCGAAGAGGTCGGCCGCACCTTGCAACGTAATGTGCGGGTCCGCGATCTCGAGACCAGTTCCACCCTTTGGTTCGGACGCAAGGATCTATTCGAGGTCGTACTGCGCCTCGACCGCCAGCTGTTGAACCGGTATGGATTTACCGTGGAGGAGGTGTTAGAGAAGATCCACCCCCACCTCCGCGGCACAGTGCAGTACCAGCGCCTCAGGCTCCAAGGTCAGGAGGTCGACTACCGCCTCAAGATGCGTGGCTACCGCGAGTTCGACCTCGAGGACTTGCGCAATCTGGTTCTGCGCTCCCAGGGCCAGGAGGTGGTGCGCCTGGCGGACGTGGGCAGCGTGTCCGAACGCAAGGCGATGGCCCGCATCGTGCGCGAAAACCAACAGTATCAACGCTGGATAAGCTTTGAGTTCCGGGGACCATGGCGCATGGGCGAACGCCTGGTCGAAAGCGTGATCCGCGGTACGCACCTGCCACCCGGCTATTCTCTCCAGCGCCCCACCTATTTCTTCCAGCAGCAGGAGGAAAAGCGCCAGATTACGGCGGTCCTCGCCCTTGCCATCATCTTGGTGTTCATGGTCACCGCAGCCCTGTACGAATCCTTTCGGCAACCTTTTGTGGTGCTGCTCACGGTGCCGCTGGCCCTGATCGGGGTCTTTTGGATCTTCTTCCTGACCAACACCCCTTTCGATCGCTCCGCCTACATCGGGGTCATTCTCCTCGCCGGCATCGTGGTCAACAACGCCATCGTGCTGGTGGACCGTGTCAACCGGCTGCGCGGGGAAAGCGGTTCATGGCGAGAGGCGATCATGCAGGGGTGCGCAGAGAGGGCGCGACCAATCCTCATGACCACGGCAACCACGGTCTTCGGCATGCTTCCCCTGGTGTTGTTCGTGGAGAACAAGCAGGGCCTCTGGTACGCGCTGGCGCTTGCCACAATCGGGGGACTGAGCGCCTCTTGCCTCCTCGTGCTCACCGTGACCCCAGCGCTGTATGCCCTCTTCGAGCTGGCAGCGCGAAAGCGGGGACAGCCAGGCGGCTGACGCTGGCCCGCTCCCGTTGCCGGAAGTGCCCGTGAGTCCCCTTCGCAGAATGAGTGAATGGCGCGCCCAGCCCACGGTCCCCGAGAGTGATGGAAGTCCGGAAAACGCCATGCTCCTGCGCCGAAACAGAGGAGGAGAACTCCAGAGCAGGTGAGGGCTAAAGGCCTACGAGGAGCACCGACTCGCCGTGGAGTCGACAGTTCCGCTTTAGAACCGTGCTCTAAGAGGCGGGCACTGCGGCTGGCAGCAGATGGCGCTGCAACTTGGCCAAGACGCGGCTGGTCCTTTGCGCGTGGCGCACCAACGCGGCGATGAGCTTTTCTGCCGCCTCATCTGCGCTTTGGCCAAAGCCCATGATGATCGCTGTCTTGCCAACGAAACGCGGATCGATCTCGTCCCCAGTGGAAGCCGTGAGCCGGTACAGACTGCGAAGCTGCTCATAAAAGTCGATGGATTCACTCAGAGCCAGAAGCTCTTTTCGCCATGCCGGAGCCACTTGCAGCAGCGCCTGCAACAGCTTCACCGTCACCGGCTGCTCGATGCGGTATTTCGCCTTGCACATGAGCAGGGTCATTTCTATGTCGCGCATCCCCCCTATGCCTTCCTTGATGTTGCGCGGGGCACCCGGGAGCTTGCGCGCCTGGCGATGGCGACTGTGGATCTCTTTGTGCATCTGGACCAGGTAGGTCTCCACCGGGTCGTAGACGTGCCGTCGAACGATGCGCTCCACAAATGCCTGCTGCAGCTTGTGGCTCCCCACCACCATGCGCGAACCGAGCACCTGGGACTTGTCCACCACCACCGCCCCCTCATCCTGCGCCAGATAGGCGTCCAACTCGTCCATGGTGGTCACATAGTGCCCAAACAGGTCGGCAAAGCGGTAGTGGGGCATAATCCCCCTGCGGATAAGCTGCTGGTTCATGCGGCTGGCGATCTTGTCGCCATAGGCACGCAGCTCAGGGTCCTCAGCGTTCAGCACGAAGAAAAGGTCATAGTCGTCCACAAAGGCCTGCTCCCGGGCATGCCCCCCAGAGACAAAGAGCGCTAAGAGGTCTTTTGTCACAACGCCGCTACCCATCTCTTCGTCCAGCTCTGCTTTGCAGAGGTCAAAGAGGGTGCGCAAGTAGCGGTCGGAAGATTCGGTGAATTGGGCATTCACTTGCCGGATTGGCGTACCCGACAAGCAGAGCAGCCCGAGGCGGAAGAACTCCACATCAAAGAAATCCCCCAGCCTCTCTTTCTTGGCGGCGAAGGAGCCGTAGCGGTCCACGTCACCGTACAGACCCTCGGCCAGCTGCTGGAGCTGTGCGGGCTGGTCGATGAGGTGGATGGCTGCAGGCTGGCGCTCCAGCACGCGCATGAAGAAGCGCTTGAAGTACTCGCTACTGTGAATGTAGAGTTGACATAGGCGCAAGAGGCGCGCGCGCACCTCTGCCACGTCGGGGTCCCATGCCTCGCCGCGCAACTTCTGGGCGAAGAGCTGGCGCTCATCTTCGGCAAGACAGCTGAGATAGCGATTCATCAGCTGCGGGTAGTGGTCGAACACGCGCACCATACGCCGGATTTCTTCCGGGTTGCCGCTGAAAGCCTCCAAGAAGGCGCGGTTAACGTCCTCGAACACACATCCCTTAGGGAACCGCTCCCGATAGCGGGCCAACAGCACCAAAAAGGACAGGACTGCGATAAAGGCATTGGCCCCCCAGGCAGCGAAGCGCCTGGCGAGCTCGCGTCCCTCCGGCTCAGCGAGCATGCAGAGGTCCTTCACCAAGGCCACCAGGAGCGCCGCCTCATTGTCTTCCAAGGCTTCCAGCACGTCGTCCCAGAACTTGGTGCCATTGAAGAACTCCAGGTGGCGAACAAAGGGGACGACCAGACTTCCTGGCTCTTGCACTCGTTGGGGACTCAGGGCATCGGCGCGGAGGCCGGCAAACACCGTCACCGCACGAAGGTGTTGGGTGACATGAGGCACCAGCTCATCGATGGCCCGTTTGGCCTGGGCCACGTAGCGATAATAGTCCACCAGCAGGTGCTGCTCGGCCGAGACCACCCCTGTGCCCTCGTAGCCCATCGCCCGCGCCACCTCAGCCAGCACCGCCTTTGCCTGCTCGGTCTCGAGGTAGATCTCCTCCTCCTGGACGACGAAGAGCTGGTAAAGGTAGCGGAAGATCTCCTGGAAGGTGAGCGACTCCTCCAGGGCGGCGTACATCGCCGCGCGGGGGGCATCCCGTTTCCACAGCTCGTACAGGATGGCCCAACAATTGACTTTGTCGATGCGAAAGATGGTCTTGCCGGCAAAGAGTGCCCCCTTGATCATGCGCAAGGCATCGTTCTTCAGATTGATGCGATTGGGCTTCAGTCGCCGAATCTGGAGGGATCGCACCTCCCCCAATATGCCACGCAGATACCCCTCATGGTAGCGATTGTCCCCGCGGCGGTGGTAGTAGTAACGGCCGGTCACCTGTTTTTGAAACTGACGGAACAGCCTGCGGCTGCCGATTATGGGCGCGGCGTTCAGCATCTCACTGATGATGACAAAGTCCCGAATCTCCGTGTCCAGCAGCGCGCAATACTCCGGGATGGAGGCCGAAAACCCGCTCTGGCCCACGTGCTCGGAGATGTGCATGTGCAAGCACACGGCGGTCCTGAACATCTCCCGGCTAAGTTTGCTCAACGCGTGATGCAAGTGTACACGGTTGGGGGAGCCATCATCGATGACGCCGATGTCCAGATCGTCCTGATCTGTACGGGTGCCCACGCCGCAGATGACAAACTCCGGGCGCTGCTCTGCCGGCAAGAAGAGGTCCAGAAGGGCCTCCATGTAGGTGGCGATGAGCGCCCGCAGCCTTGCGCCCACATCCAGCATGAACTTCTGATACACCTGCAAAGGCTCGCTGGTGGCGGAGAGGTCAAGCATGAGCACATCCAGCGCCCGTAGATTGAGGTGCAGGAACTGCAGGGCGAAGTAGGTGCCCAGAAACGCGAGCTTTTCTTTTTCGCCCTCCCCCTGGGCACACACCACATCCATCTCCGTCCTGAGGTCCCGCCCCACGGTCCATAGGTGCACCTGGTCGATGGCGCCAGAGGCTTCCAGGCGCTCCACCAGCGAGTCCAGGTGGAGGTCGATCATGCGAAGGTATTTCTGGTTATGGTTGCCCAGGCGGGCAACCCTTTCTCTGAGGCGAAAAATGACTGTTTCCATTGCACGCCAGTTGCACGAATAGGGAACACCCGGGCTTCCGTCAGCGGCGGCACCCTGATTTCACTGCCACCTCCGCACTCGCTGAACGGCACCCCCCAGGGGAGAAGGGTTCTTCTGAGGCTTTACTTGCTCTCCTCTTTGATCCTGCGCACGCTGTTGCTGTGGCACTTGGGACAGGATCGTTCCTCGGTCACTTTGGGGTCGTAGTGGGCGATGAACTCGTGGCCACAGCGCAGACACTTGAACTTTGCTTCTGCCATGCCCGACGCCTTCACCTCCTTGGGGCTATGTCGAGGCGGCTGCCACTGCAGCCTCGCGCTTCAACGGCTCATAGTCCTTGAGGATCTCCATGGTCTGCTGGATCTCCTCGAGGGTGACCTTTTGGCGGAGCTCTTCCAGCTCCCGCATCACGCGGGCAAACTTTTGCCCTTCGGCAGCGCTGATCCACTCCAACTGCAGGCGTTCCGGACGGATGCCCTTCTTCTCCAGCTTGTCCCAGAGCCGCTCCACCCGCCGCTGGGTCCACTGCACGGCATTGATGTAGTGGCAATCGGCAAAGTGGCACCCGGACACCAGCACAATGGGGGCGCCTAACTTGAAACCGTACCAGACGAACTTTTCGTCCACGCGCCCGCTGCACATAGTGCGGATGAGGCGCACCGAGGGTGGGTACTGCAGGCGCGCGGTGCCGGCATTGTCGCCGCCGGCGTAGGAGCACCAGTTGCAGGCAAAGGCCAGGATCTTCTCCTGCGGCTTTTCTGCCAGAAGGGCCTCGATCTGGGCCAGGATCTGTTCGTCGCGGAAGTGACGCATGGTGATGGCATCTTCCGGGCATTCAGCCGCGCAGGCGCCACATCCGGCACACGCCGCCTCAATGAATACGGGATACTGCCCCTTCTTGCGGTCAGGCGGGATGATGGCATGGTAAGGACAGACGCGGCTGCACAGGCCACAGAAGCTGCAGCGCGCCGGGTCAAGCATCGAGGTGATGGCTTCGATGGTGACCTGACCAGCATTGAGCAAGATACCAGCGCGGGCCGCCGCCGCACCCGCCTGCGTCACACTGTCTTTGATGTCCTTCGGTGCCTCAACGCATCCGGCATAGAACACCCCCTGCGTGGGCGCATCCACAGGCTTGAGCTTGGGATGCGATTCCAGCAGAAAGCCGTCAGCGGTGTTGGAGAGGGTCAGCAGCTTCTGCAGCTCTTTCTGCTCAGGCCGCGCCTGCATGCCTACCGCCAAGACCACCATTTCCAGCTCGTGCTCTTCCACTTTGCCGGTCATGGTGTTCTCCACCAAGAGGATCAGGTTCCTGGTCACCGGATCCTCGTAGATGTCGCCGGGAATGCCCCGGATGTACTGCACGCCCTCCTGCTTGCTGCGGCGGTACATCTCCTCGAACCCCTTGCCAAAGGCCCGCATGTCCATGCAAAAGACCTTGCACTGCACGTCCGGGTAGTGGTCCTTGAGCAAGAGCGTGTCCTTGACCGTGTTCATGCAGCAGATGTTGCTGCAGTAGCGGTTGCCCCTCTTTGTCGAGCGGGAGCCCACGCACTGAATGAAGCCCACCGTCTTGGGCAGACGGCGGTCGGTGGGACGCAGGAAGTGGCCCGCAGTGGGGCCGCCGGCACAGATCAGGCGCTCGAACTCCATGCTGGTAATGACATTTTCAAAGCGCGTGTAGCCAAATTCGTCCAGGGGGCGCGGGTCGTACACCTCCAGACCTGTGGCCACGATAATGGCGCCCACCTCCCGCTCCACGATCTCGTCTTGCATGTCATAGTCGATGCACTTCTTGTCGCAGGCTTTGTAGCATTTGCCACAAGCGATGGGGTTGGTACCGAGGCAGTGCGCCATGTCCAGGATGTAGGCCGAAGGTACCGCCTGGGCGAAAGGCATATAAATGGCTTTGCGCGAGGAAAAGCCCTGCTGGTACTCGTCCGGCACCACGACCGGACAGACCTTGGCACATTCACCGCAAGCGTTACACTCTTCCGCCCGGACGTAGCGTGCCTTCTTCCGGATCTTGACCTTGAAGTTGCCGACGAAGCCGCTGACTTCCTCGACCTCGCTGAAGGTGAACAGCTCGATTTTGGGATGTCGACCGACATCCATCATCTTCGGGCCGAGGATTCATATAGCGCAGTCCATGGTGGGATAGATCTTGTCCAGCGCCGCCATGATGCCGCCGATAGATGGCTCCTTCTCCACCAGGTAGACCTGGTGTCCCCCGTCGGCCAGATCAAGCGCTGCCTGGATGCCGGCCACACCACCGCCGATGACCAACGCCGCTTTGGTCACAGGATAGACGGGCTCTCGCTGCGGGTCCAAAAAGCGAGCCCGGTACACAGCGCTGCGCACCAGGTCCTTAGCCTTCTCTGTGGCGGCCTCGCGGTCATACTGGTGCACCCAGCTGCAGTGCTCCCGGATGTTAGCCACCTCGAAAAGGTACTTGTTCAGCCCTGCTTCCTCGACACAGGTGCGGAAGGTGGGCTCGTGGATTTTGGGAGTGCAGGAGGCCACTACCACCCGCTCCAGCCTGTGCTCGGCGATCGCGCGCTTGATCTCGTTCTGCCCTGGGTCGGCACAAGTGTAGGTGTTGCGCACAACTGCCACCACGCCGGGCAAAGTCTTGGCGTACTCTGCCACTGCGGCCGTATCCACGGCTCCGGCGATGTTCAGGCCGCAGTCACATACGAACACCCCAATGCGCGGAAGAGTCTCTCCCATCGCTGTACTCCTGCATGTACGGTGAGATGGTCCCTCGCTCCTCTCACCTCATCATTTGCTCTTGCCCCCGCCGCCTACCTTGAAGCGCACGTAGGGCCCGGTAATCCCCATGTCTGGGCCACCGGTGATTTCGATCTCATCCGCTGCCCACCCCGAGGTCACCGGCGACAGGGTGTAGCCCACTTCAAACCCCAGGACAAGGCCGCCCACGCCTTCTTCATCCTGTCGGGTGACGACGAAGTAATCCACCCCCAAGCAAACGTTCAACAGAAAGACCGCTTTGCTCAGGCGGGAGCTACGGTTGGGCCGCTGCAGGATCAGCTCAAAAGCCGGCGGCTGCTTCTCGACGATGGACAGCTCAATGTCGCCGCCACCGATGCCGAGTATTGGGTAGATTTTTAGCTTGCTGCCAGGAGTGAGCAGGTAGCCCACATCCAAGAAGCCAATTCCCGCGCTCAGGTTGGCCTTGTAGGGAACGTTGCCGATAAGGGCATCTTGGGACTCTCCTGTCAGAGCGTGTCCCTGACCGCCGATGACCAACCGGCCCATGAACGCGTGTCCGCCACCACCCATGCTCAACACCCGAGAAGAAAGCTCGGGGTAGCCAAAGGCCTTCATGGTGTTGTTGAGCTTCTCCACGTCCATGGTGCTGACGCCGATGTAAAAGTACCCCTGTCCGGTACCGCTGCGCTCGCGTGCCTGAGCGACGCCCCAGAAGCACGCCGCCACGAGCACCGTGAGCAACGGCATCCTCACGACTCGCTCCATTCTCATTGTCTGTCACCTCCCTCCTGCTGAGAAGCATGGAACGTCTACTCTCTACTCACAACCACCCCAACCCGCCGGCGCAACCGCTACCCTCTTTGGCAGTCTCCGTATTTTTGGCCTTGTCCGCGAACAGCCTTCGCTGACGTACCCTCTGATGCCGGCGAACGTGCCACCTCACGTTGCCCCAGCTAGCACGACGCTGAGATCCCGCACCTCAATTTTCGACTCCGGCGGGAAATCCTGGCTCTTCATCGCGCAGGTGAAGTGGATGTAGCACTTGGGACAACTTGTAACCAAGAGGTCTGCGCCAATGGTGCAGGCACTGGCCAGTCGCACCACTTGGATGGCCTTGGAATGTCGGTCGCAACTCATCCAGGCGCTGGTCCCACAACAGACTGCGGTCTCGGCGTGTTTGGCCATCTCCCGCACCTCAATGCCCTTCACGGCCCGCAACGCGACGCGGGGGGCTTCGTACACACCCAAGTGTCTGCCCAAGCGACAGGGGTCGTGATACGTCGCCACCCGTGCTGCAGGTGTCGCCAGCTGCCCCAGGGCCTTAAGGCGAGGGCTAAGGTACTCGCTCAGATGCACCACCTCAAAACCCAATGCCCCCACAAGCGCAGGATAGTCAAGCTTAAAGGTGCGATAACACTCCGCACAGGTAAAGACCACCGTTCTCGCGCCGGCGGCGCGGATGGCTTGCACATTGTGCGCGGCAAGCTGGGTGACGTGCTCCACATCGCCACTCCAGTACAGGTCGTGACCGCAGCAGCGTTCGTTTTTCAGCACTACCGGGACTATGTCCATCTTGTTGAGGAGCTTGACTGCTGCCCGGGCGATGGCCAGGGTCTCCACCGCCAGGTCGCTGAAAAAGGCATCAAAGTACGGCAGGCAGCCCACGAAGTAGAGGAGCTCACCACGCTCGGCCACCTTGAGCCCACCTGTCACCCAGTCCATGCGGTTTTGCTGCAGCGCAGGGGCGGTCATGATTTTCATCAGCGACTGCAGCGCACCCCCATGGGAGCAGGTGGGCTCCCTCCCGTCCCGGGCGGCGATCACGCGCAGGCGGCGGGTAAATTCGCTGTACTCCACATCCGCCGGACAGCGCACGCTACACATGCCGCAGGTAAGGCAGCGCCACAGGCGCGCATCACGCATCAATTCCTCTGCAGAAGCCTCCAGGAAGGTACTGATGGTGTAGCGCGGAGAAAAGGTGCGGTCAAAGCGGGAGACGGGGCAATTGCTCGTGCACTTGCCGCACTCAAGACATTCCAGAACGTTTGTGCCCTTGGCTACGCTGTCCAGCTCCATCTACTTTCTCCCATCGCGCGAGAGGGGACTTGGACCCAAACGGGTGATCTGGTCGACGAATTCGTTGATGAGCTTTGCCCAGCGCACCCCTTCGGCTGCCGAAACCCACTCCAGACGCAGCCTCTCCTCTTCCAGACCAAGCAGCCGGAGGAGCTTCTTCGTCTTGTCGAATTGTTCCACCGCGCGATAGTTGCCGAACAGATAGTGGCAGTCGCCGAAGTGGCAGCCAGAGACCAACACGCCGTCAGCACCCAATTCGAAGGCTTTGAGGATGTGCGCCGGGCTCACGCGTCCTGAGCACATTGTCCTGATAACTCGGAACTGGGGCGAATACTGAATACGATTGACGCCGGCGTTGTCCGCGCCTGCGTAGCTGCACCAATTGCAGGCAAAGGCAACAATCCTTGGTTGGAACCGTTCTGCGTCGGTCATGCAGCCACCTCACCCACCAACATGGCCTCGATCATGGCCTCAATCTGCTCATCGGTAAAGTGCCGCGCCCTGATGGCATCGCTTGGGCACCAGGAGGCGCAGGTGCCGCACCCCTTGCACAGGGCCTCGTTGATGCGTGCCACGCGCGCGCCCGAGGGCAGCTCGTGCAACTCAGGCGCGTGGAACTGACAGATGGCCACGCAGGTGCCACAGGCACGGCATCGCTCTTCCACCACGGTGCAAGTGGTGGGCTCCAGGGAAACCTGGTGGCGGCTCATCAGGATGCTGGCCTTGGCGGCAGCCGCGGCAGCTTGGGCAAGGGCGTCGCCCACGCCCTTGGGACCCTGTACGCACCCGGCAACAAAGACACCCTCGCTCGTGGTCTCGACCGGCCCGAGCTTGGGGTGCCGTTCCAGCACAAAGCCATCAGGGCCGCAGGGCACTTTGAGCATCTCCCGGAACTGGGAGGTGTCCGGCTCGCGTGGCACCAGCCCGGCCGCCAGCACCACCAGGTCCACCTCTGCCTCCACAGTGTCACGCAGCATGGCGTCAAAGGCCCGCACCCGACACCCATGAGAGATCGGCAGTACCTCCGGCGGACGGTCATCTGGGACGCGCACAAAGATCACCCCTTCGCCTCGCGCGTGGCGGTATGCCTCCTCGCCGCCGTGGCTGGCCGTGCGCATGTCCCGGTAAAACACTACCACCTCCGCTCCCATGCGGCGCAGATGCCTGGCCTGGCGCACCGTGGTCACACAGCAGATGCGCGAGCAGTTCGGGTTGTCGGCGTTGCGCGAGCCCACACATTGGATGAACGCCACCCGCCGCACCGCCCTCCCGGCTACCGACAGACTCGCGCCTCCTGCGGCCAGCAATTGCTCCAGCTCATAGTTGGTCACCACCGCCGAAGTCTGGCCGTAAGCGAACTCCTGCCCAGGCCGATACGGTTGGGCACCAATGGCCAGAATCAAGGCGCCGACCCGCAGGGCTCCGCGCGTGGTGGTCACCTGGAAATTGCCCACAAATCCGGACACCTCCGTGACCTCGGTACCCGTCATCACCTGCACATTGCTGGCCTCTAATGCGGCCAGTTTGCGCTCCAGCAAGGTGCTGGCCGGCAGGTCATGGGGCGCGAGGTGGGCCAATTCGCGCAGGCGCCCGCCCAGCTGGCTCCCCTTCTCCACCAGGTACACAGGGAAACCCTGGGCATCGATGCGCAGCGCCGCCTCGATGCCGGCAATGCCGCCGCCGATGACGAGCACCGCCTGCTCGATGGGCAACTGCCGTCTTTCCAGCGGCTCGAGGCGACGAGCACGCGCCACCCCCATCCGCAGCTGGTCCCTGGCGCGCAACGTGGCCCGCTCTGGCTCCTGGCTGTGCACCCAACTACACTGGTCACGCACATTCACCATCTCGAAAAGGTAGGGGTTAAAGCCTACCAGGCGCAGCGACTCCTGAAAGATGGGTTCGTGGGTGCGCGGGGTGCAGGCGGCCACGACGACGCGATTCAGGCGCTTCTCCACCACCTGGCTCTGGATCAGCTTCTGGCCAGCATCAGAGCACAGGAAGAGGTTGTCCTCCACCTGCACCACTCCCGGGAGCCGCCGCACGTAGTCTGCCACGCCTTCCACGTCCACCACGCCCGCAATGTTCACCCCGCAGTGGCAGAGGAACACGCCAATGCGCGGTGGCCCGTCAGTGTTGAGTGGGGGAATTTCTTGTTTGACCTCCTCCACTCGGCAGGTGGCCACATAACGCTGGGCGGCAGCCGCAGCCCCACTGGCTTGGGCTACCGAGTCCGGAATATCCTCCGGTCCGCGCGCACACCCGCAGACAAATATCCCCTCTCGGGTTGTCGCCAGCGGCTCGCCGTGCTCATCACCCACCTTGAAAAAGCCGCTTTCGTCTAAGGCGATGCACAGCGTCTGCGCTAACCGGGCCGTGCCCTCGCTCGGCACTGCAGCAGAGGCCAGCACCACCATGTCGGCTACCACCTTCTCGGGCCTGCCAGAAAAGGTATCCTCCACAAAGATGTGCAGCTCGCCGGTCTGGGCATCCCGCACGATCTTTGAGGGCTTGCCGCGGAAGTAGCGGATGTAATCGTGCTCCTCGGAACGGCGGAAAAAACTCTCGTACCCCTTGCCAAAGGCGCGAATGTCAGAGTAAAAGATAGTGACCTGTTCGATACCAGGCTCGTGCTCCTTGGCGAGCAGAGCATTCTTGACGGAGTTCATGCAGCAGAATCTGGAGCAGTATTGGCACCCATGCTCACCGCGCACGCCCACGCATTGCACGAAGGCCAGGCGCCGTGGGGGGTTGCGGTCCGAGGGGCGGATGATGTGCCCCCGCGTGGGCCCGGAGGCGTTCAGCATGCGCTCAAACTCGATGCCGGTCATCACCTCAGGCGAGACACTGTAGCCGTAGGTCTTCATCGCGAACGGGTCGAAGACATCGAAACCTGTGGCCACGATCACCGCCCCTACCGGCACCTCCACCTCCTGCACCTGCATGTCATAGTCGATGGCCTGCCGTTCACAGGCGCGACTACATTGCCCGCAGACGATGAGGTGGTTGTTCAGGCAGCTCTCCCGATCGATGATGTAGGCGTTGGGCACGGCTTGGGCAAAAGGCGAATAGATGGCCTTACGCGCCCCAAGCCCCACGTCGAACTCATTGGGCACCACCACCGGACAGACCTCGCTGCACTTGCCGCAGCCAGTGCAGCGCGACTCGTCCACGTAGCGAGGGTAGCGACGCACGCTGGCGACAAAGTCGCCGGCACTGCCGCGCAGACCCACCACCTCGGCATTGGTGTACAGCGTTATGTTCGGATGCCGACCGGCATCCATCATCTTGGGGCCGAGAATTCAGATGGAGCAGTCCATGGTGGGGAAGGTCTTATCCAGCTGGGCCATGTGCCCACCCAAGCTGGGCGCCCTCTCCACCAAGTAGACATGAACCCGCGCATTCGCCAGGTCCAATGCCGCCTGAACCCCGGCAATCCCGCCACCTATGACCAGCACACCCTTTTCCATTTCCCCTCATTGCGTTGGGATCTTTGCCAAAAGCGGCTCCATGTTGACCTTGTGCCGATGGAGACCCATCTCCTGCGCGCTCTTGCCCTGCGCCAGGCCCAGGAGCTGGAAGTAGTAGATGACCGGCAGGGCGAAGGTGAGGCCAAACTTGCGCGCCAATTTGAACTGTCCGAGGTCATATTCGTCAAAGCAGGTGGGGCAGATCAGCCCCAGGCAATCAACATCCAGGTCCTTGACGGAGGCGAGCACGTCGCGAGTCATCTGCGCCGGAATCTCCTCGTCCTCGCAGGCCTTGCCGCAACAGAGCAGGCGTTCTTCGTGGTCTACCGGCTCGGCCCCAATGGCACCGATCAAGCTCTCCAGAATCTGCGGCCGGTCCGGGTCATCCACGTGCATGATCTTGCTCGGCTTGAGCAAGTGGCACCCGTAGTGGATGGCCACCCGCACCCCTGTGAGTGGCCGCGTCACACTGGCCGTTACCCTGTCCAACCCCACGTCGTCGCGCAGCACGGTGACGATGTGGCGCACGGAGGTGGTGCCCCTGAACTCCCGGCCGATGCGCTGCAGGCGCTCGTTCACCTTGGCCCGCAACGCGCCGTCGTGCGTCAGCAGGTGATTGACCTCCGAAAGGGTGGCCGTGCAGCCGCTACACGTGGTCACAATGGGCAGCCCCATTTCCTCGGCCAGCGTGAGGTTGCGCGCGGCGATGCTCAACCACGCCAGCTTGTCCGAGGCCTTGAAGTAAATGGGGTCGGGACAGCAACTGAACCCTTGCACGTCCACCAGCTCGATGCCCAGGGCCGGCACGGTCTTGCGCACGGCCGCCTCGAACTGGGGGTACTTGACCCCAATCATGCACCCGAAAAAGGGTATGTAGCGGAGGTCAGACACGGATTCCTACATCAGCTCCCTAAGTTCCTCCACTGGCACCCGCGGCAGAGGCGGCAGTCCCAGCTCCGCGCGGATGCGCTCGGTGGCGCTGGTCACGCTGGCAGTCATGCCCTGCTCCCTGACGCTGTGCACCATCGCCACCACCTTCTGGGGGGCATGGTGCTGGCCGCGTGCCAGGTTCTTGAGCGCGATGATCACCTCCACTGGGCGCACATCTTGAGGACAGCGTTCATAGCAGTTGTAGCAGTTGGTGCACAACCAGATGACCGAATCCTCAGCCAGGAGCTCTTCTTCCAACCCCATGATGCTCTTGAGCATGATCAGGCGCGGGTTGAAACGTGACGAATAGCGCGCCGCCGGACAGTCCCCCACGCAGGCGCCACACTGAAAGCAGTAGCTGTGCATCTCAGCGCCTAACACGGCGTTCAACTTGTCGCGGAACTCGAACGCGATCGTCGGCATGGCCCTACCCTTTCGTCGCGGCCTTGCTTCTTGCCCGCGTCTTGGCCGCAGAGGCCCCTTCTTGCCCCGCCATGGCCTCCAACAGCTTCATGCCATATTCGTAGCCGGTCTCAAACGCCTTGCGATTGATCTCCTCGGTGCCCTTCGGAATTGAGCTGAGCACTGCCTTCTCCATCGCCTCTCTGCTTACCGTCTTGGCCACCGCCGTGAAGAAGCCCAGCATGACGATGTTGAGCACAATCCGCCTGCCCAACTGCTCGGCAAGTCGGGTGGCCGGCACGGCGAACATGCGGATGTTGTCCCTGGGCGGCTTGGCTTTGACCAGGTCCTCATCGATGAGCAACAGCCCGTTCGGGTCCAGTTCTGGCTCGAACTTGGAATAGGCCTCTTGAGACATGGCGATGAGGATATTAGGGGTGCGGATATAGGGATAGTGGATGGGCTCATCCGAGCAGATGACCTGGGCGCTGCAGGCGCTGCCCCGTGCCTCAGGACCAAAACTCTGCGTGAGCGTGGCGTGCTTCTTTTCGAAAATCGCCGTCGCCTTGCCGATGATGTAACCCGCCAGGATCACTCCCTGTCCACCGTACCCTGATACTCTGATCTCCGTGCGCATGGTGTGCGCCTCCTTGGGTGGTCATGGACTCAGGCCGCTTTGCTCTCCTCAGTCTGAGCCGTCGCGGTAAATGCTCCCCCGTACGGCACAAAGGCCTCCCCCATCACCTTCTTCATATGCTCGTTGTACGCCTCCAGGAACGTAGGCCGGGTGGTGTCCACAAACTTGCCGACGATGATCTTCTGCTGGAAGCCGATGTCCAGGTCTTTGGGGTCCGCCCCATGCCTAATTTCGCAGTTATCGTGGTAGAATTTCATCAGGTCCAGCCCGGTCCCCAGACGGTTGCGCCGGGCATAGAGCGTAGAACATGGGGCAATCACTTCCACCACGGAAAAACCGGGCTTGAGCAACGCCTCGGTCATCGCCCTGGTCAGGCGTCGAATGTGCAGGGCGGTCCAGCGGGCCACGTAGACTGCCCCGCAAGAGGCCGCCAGCAGAGGAATATTGAAGGGCTGCTCGAAATTGCCATAAGGCGAGGTCGAGCAGTTGGCCATCACTGGGGTGGTCGGCGCTAACTGCCCCCCGGTCATGGCATAGATAAAGTTGTTGACACAAATGATGGTGATGTCCATGTTCCGCCGCGCCGCGTGAATGAAGTGGTTGCCGCCAATGGCAATGAGGTCCCCGTCGCCGCTGAACACCACCACCTTAAGCTCCGGGTTGGCGAGCTTCAGTCCGGTAGCAAAAGGGACGGCTCGCCCGTGCGTGGTATGGAACGAGTCCAACTTGACATAGCCTGCCACCCTGCCAGTGCAGCCGATCCCCGATACGATCGCCACCTTGTCCTGCGGCAAGCCAGAGTCCTTCAAGGCGTTGAGGAAACAGGCCACTGAGGTGCCAATCCCACACGTGGGGCACCAGATGTGCGGGATGCGATCCATACGCAGGAATGGTTCCAAGGGGTGTTCGTGGCGCAACTCGGGCTCGTGCACAACCGCTCCTTGCGTCATCTGGCCGCCTCCTCTATGACCTTGAGAATCTCGTCTGGCTCATGCACCCCGCCACCGCCGTGCGAGACAGGATAGCAGGGCACCTTGCCGCGCGCACACCGCTCCACTTCCAGGATGATTTGCCCGAAGTTGATTTCCGGCACCACAAATGCTTTGACCCTTTCCGCCAGCTGGGCAATGCGTCGCTCTGCAAAGGGCCACACGGTCACCAACTTCAAGTCACCCACCTTGAGCCCCTCCTTGCGCGCTTCTGCCAGCGCCGCCTGGACCACGCGATTGGTGATGCCGTAAGACACCACCACCACGTCGGCGTTGTCCGTACCGTGCTCCTCGATGCGCACAATCTTGTCGGCGTTCTTGCGGATCTTGTCCACCAGGCGCCGCACCAATTTGTTCTGCGCTTCGGCGCTCATCACCGGGTAGCCGCGCTCATCGTGCGTCAGACCTGTGCTGTGGATGCGGTAGCCGTCGCCGGCCTTGATGATCTCCGGGACCAGGTCCTCGCACGGCTCATAGGGCAAGTACTGGCTAGGTGGTTTCTTGGTGTAGCGGCGAGGAACAAGCTCAATGTGCTCGGCTTCGGGAATGACCACCTTCTCGGTCATGTGCCCCACGCATTCGTCCATCATGAGCAGGACCGGCACCCGGTATTGCTCCGAGAGGTTGAATGCCTGGATGGTGAGGTCAAATGCCTCCTGCGGGGAATTGGGGCAGAGGGCGATGATTTCATAGTCCCCGTGCGAGCCCCAGCGCGCCTGCATCATGTCCGCCTGGCCCACCATCGTCGGCAGGCCCGTGGACGGCCCTCCCCGCTGGACGTTGACCACGACGCATGGAGTCTCCATCATCGCGGCCAGGCCAATGTTCTCCATCATCAACGAGAACCCCGGCCCGGAAGTGACCGTCATTGCCTTTGCCCCACCCCAGGCCGCTCCGACCACCGCGGCCATGGAGCCAAGCTCGTCTTCCATCTGGATGAAAATGCCCCCCACATGCGGAAACCGCTCTGCCACCCGTTCCGCCACTTCGGTGGACGGCGTGATGGGGTAGCCGGCAAAGAATCGGCACCCCGCAGCCAACGCCCCCTCCGCGCACGCATGGTCGCCGTCCAGGTAGTGCTCGCCGGTGAGTACTCCTTTCGGGTCCGCTTTCACCGCTGTCCTCCTGACGTTGGGCCACCAGGTCACCAGACTCCTTGGCCAGCTACGTGGCAGCCTGCTCGGCACCCTCTTCCATCAGCACACTAAAGATCGCGAATTCCGGGCAGATGGACTCGCAGAGGTCACAGTTGACGCATTCTCCCGGCTTCTTCACGTAGGGCGGGTGATAGCCCTTCGAGTTGAACTCTTCGGACAACTCCAGCACGTCCTTAGGGCAGTACTCCACGCAGAACCCACACCCCTTGCAGCGTTCTTTGACGATGTAGACTGCCCCGCGGGGGACTCTCATCTTGTCTGCGTCCAAAGGAACGCGCCAGAACTGCATCTTCACACCTCCTTCTGGCCCTCCGATTCAGCGCCTCAGCACTTGAGCGACCGTTGTGCCGATTGTGGCCGGGCTTTCGCAGACGGCGACCCCTGCCTCGCGCAGGGCAGCCATCTTCTCGGCCGCGGTTCCCTTGCCGCCGGCAATGATGGCGCCGGCATGTCCCATACGCCTCCCTGGCGGCGCTGTTCGCCCGGCGATGAAGCTGACCACTGGTTTGGTCATGCTGCTCTTGACAAAGGCGGCTGCCTCCTCCTCCGCGGTGCCGCCTATCTCGCCGATGAGCACCACCGCATCGGTCTCCGGGTCCTGCTCAAACAGGCGCAGGGCATCCACAAAAGTGGTGCCGATGATTGGGTCACCGCCAATGCCAATGCAGGTGGACTGGCCAAGGCCCAGGCTCGTCAGCTGCCAAACGGCCTCGTAGGTGAGCGTGCCGCTGCGGGAAACTACCCCCACTCGCCCTTCTTTGTGAATGGGCCCGGGCATGATGCCCAACTTGCACTTGCCCGGCGAGATCACGCCCGGGCAATTGGGCCCCACAAGGCGTGTCTTGCGCCCTTGCAGGAACTGATAGACCTTCAGCATGTCCAGCGTGGGGATCCCCTCAGTGATGCACACGACCAGCTCCACCCCCACATCTGCCGCCTCCATGATGGCATCGGCGGCAAAGGCAGCAGGTACAAAGATGACCGAGGCGTTCGCTCCTTCCTTCTCCACCGCTTCGCGCACGGTATTGTACACCGGCACCGAGTCCTCCCACAATTGCCCCCCCTTGTCTGGCGTCACCCCGGCCACGATATTGGTGCCGTACTCCCGCATCTGACGGGCGTGAAATGTGCCCTCACCACCAGTGAGCCCCTGTACCACAACCCGCGTGTTCCTGTCCACCAGAATGCTCAACGCCGTCCCTCCCTGTGAAGGTTCCTCTGCTCCGGTCAGTTTCGCATCACCTCGACCACCTTCTGTGCCGCCTCGGCAAAGCTGCTGGCCACCGCAAAGTTAAGCCCAGAGGAGGCCAGCATCTCCGCTGCCTCTTTGGCATTGGTGCCTTCCAGCCTTACCACCAACGGAACCTTGAGGTCGACCTTGCGCGCCGCCTCGATCACGCCCCGAGCCACGCGATCGCACCGCACAATGCCGCCAAAAATATTGACCAACACGGCCTTGACATTCTTGTCCGAGAGGAGAATACGGAAGCCTCTTTCCACTGTTTCCGCCGACGCACCTCCACCCACGTCCAGGAAGTTTGCCGGCTCCGCACCTGCAAGCTTAATGATGTCCATGGTGGCCATGGCCAGCCCGGCGCCGTTGACCATGCACCCCACGCTGCCATCGAGGCGGATGTAGTTGAGGTCGTACTTGGCTGCTTCCACCTCCAGAGGGTCCTCCTCTTCCACATCGCGCAGGGCTGCCAGCTCCGGGTGCCGGTACAGGGCGTTGTCGTCGAGGTTGATCTTTGCGTCCAGCGCCAGCACCCGACCATCGGTGGTCACTACCAGCGGGTTAATCTCCGCCAGGGAACAGTCGTAGGTCATGTAGGCATGGGCCAGGCCCGTGAAAAAGCGGAGCGCGTTCCTCAGCTGCTCCCCATGCAGGCCAAGGCCGAAAGCGAGCTTGCGCGCCTGAAATGCCTGCATGCCCACGCTGCGGTCCAAATACTCCTTAAGAATCTTCTCCGGGCTCTCCGCTGCCACTTTCTCGATCTCTACCCCACCCTCGGTGCTGGCCATGAACACCAGGGCATTGCGTGCCCGATCCAGCACGATGCCCACGTACAGCTCCCGGGCAATCTCCAGCGCCTGTTCCACCAAAACCTTGCGCACCACCTTCCCCTCTGGGCCAGTCTGATGGGTAAGCAGCGTCATCCCGATCATCTGCGCTGCCGTTGCGCCTGCCTCCGACCGTAGAACAACCCGGATCCCACCCCCTTTTCCTCGTCCTCCTGCGTGGATCTGTGCCTTGACCACAACCTTGTCCCCACCGAGCTCATCGGCAATGCGCTGCGCCTCTTCTCCAGAGAAAGCCACACCGCCGGCCGGCACCGCCACCCCACACTTCTTCAGCAACTCCTTCGCCTGGTATTCATGAATTTTCATCAACCCTCCTCTCACCGCTTCAGACTGTCACCTGCTACTGACCGCCATCCGAAAATGAAAAAGCCAATCAGCGCCCAAAAGTTCCCCTGTTGCAGGCGCGCTGATTGGCTCTAACCAGACCATTCCGACCTCCCGAGCAGGTCCCAAGACACAGGACCCACCAGGGCAACATTCCGTTCCTGACCTGACTTGCACCGCCATCACCACAGCGAGGCAGACGCGGTATCAAAGCTCGGCACACCTCCCCGTCCCACCCCAACGGCTATGCCGCCGACCACACTCACCGCACCCGTGAGAGGCTGCATTGCATCCGCTGCTATTATAACAATTCATTTTGCAAAAGTCAAGACAAAAATGAAGGGGGCTCAGCAAAAAGCCAAACCTCCGAGGCTTGTGCTCAAGACGAAAGGGGGCAACCGAGCGCAAGGCGCGCGAATTCTCCTGTCGGCAGGCCAACGTGCGGGCACTTGTCAGGGAGCGCCTTCCCCCACACCTGGGACAGGAGGACGGCCGAGCTTGTCGCCTCAAACAAGGCGTGCAGTTCTGCGCTCGCGCTCGACGGTCAGCCCCTTTCGCCAGGCAGGCACACCGCTTCCCCGTCCGACAGTGACCGAGGGAACTAGCGCTGCGGCCTGCCCCAGTGCCCTCTGGGGGTCTCCACGGCTCTTCTGCTGGTGGCGCAGAACCCATGATGACGGTGACTCCCCAGCTCACGGCGATGGTCGAGTGGGTGGCGCCCGCCTGAGGTGGGTGCTGCTTCACAACCCTACTCGAGGGGAAGAAGACGCAGAGACCGCAACAAATGGCCATTTTCTTCTTGAAAATCTGCCCGCGTTTGTATATAATTGAGCTCAATGAAAGCAGAAGGCGGCGTCCGCGGCTGCAGGCAATGTTTTGTCGTGGGCGAGACTTTGAAGGAGATCTGAACACATGAGCAAGAACAAAGGCACCATCGGCATTTTGACGGGAGGGGGAGACGTCCCGGGCCTCAATCCGGCGATTCGTGCGGTTACGTTTCGTGCCTTGCGCGAGGGGTATCGCGTCATTGGTATCCGTCGCGGCTGGGCGGGTTTGGTGGACATGGTGCGGGACAAAGACGCAGACAACGGCCACAGCTACCAGGTGCTCACCGAGGAAATTGTGGACCGAGCCGGCCGTACCGGAGGCACGTTCCTGCATACCTCGCGCACACGCCCCAGTCATCTGCCTAAGAGCAACGTGCCCCCACATCTGCGCGACAAATACCAGGACGAGATCAACGACGTTACCGAAGAGGTGCTGAAGAATCTGGAGTTCTTGGGCATTGATTGCCTCATCCCCATCGGCGGTGATGATACGCTGAGCTACGCCCATCGCCTGCACAAAGAAGGGGTCAAGGTCGTAGCCATTCCCAAGACCATGGACAATGACGTGCCGGGCACCGACTATTGCATTGGCTTCAGCACGTGCGTAACGCGCACCATCGAGCTCACGCACAAGCTGCGCACCACGGCGGGCTCACACGAGCGCTTCCTGGTCATCGAGGTCTTTGGCCGCTACGCCGGCTTCACTGCCATGCTCCCCACCATGGCCGGCGCTGCCGACCGCTGCGTGATTCCCGAATACCCCTTTGACATCGAGCGCCTGACGGAGTTGCTGGTGGCCGACCGCAAGCATCACCCCAGCAACTATGCGGTGGTGCTGGTCTCCGAAGGGGCAGTAATGACCGATGACAAGGAGATGTGCTTTGAGAGCGACGAAGCCGACCAGTTCGGGCATAAGAAGCTGGGAGGCGTAGGCGACAAGGTTGCGGCGCGCCTCAAAGAGCTTTCGCCCAAGTACAACAACGGTCAGCGCATCAACGTGGTGAATCAGCGCCTGGGCTACCTGGTCCGCTGCGGCGATCCGGATGCCATCGACTCTATCGTCCCGATGGCTTTTGGCAACCTGGCCCTGGACCTGGTCATCAACAAGTCCTTTGGCCGCCTCGTGAGTTTGCGCAACGGCGTCTATGACAACGTGCCTCTGGATGTGGTCTTTACCGGGCGCAAGAAGGTGGTGGACGTGGAAAAGTACTACAACACCGAGCGCCTGCGTCCCAAATACGAGACCTTCATGCGCCAGCCGCTGTTCATCATGACCAGTGATGTATAGGGTTGATCCCACCTGTTAAGAGTTACAAGCCGCCCCAGATACCGGACGGCTTTTTTCGTTCCCTGGTCTCTTGGCCCTGAGCAGTCCTTGGCGGTTTCTCTATCATGGCCACTCGCCTGGCGTGGCGGGGAAGCGTTCCCGACCCCGTCCACCGCGCTCGGCGCGTTAGCCCGGCGGGCCGGTGCGGCGCCAGGCAAGTTGCCCCAATCACTTTCACCAAACTCTCTCGTTTCCCCCGTTGCGCAGGACTCTGTCGGTCGTGCCGCTACTTGCGCCCCCCTCACGACTTCTCCTGTCGCCATGATCTTGATGACGCCAGACCCCCTGGTCCCGTGACACCCCGCTCGGGCCCACCTCTGACCCAAAAGAGCGAGCGCCTGGCAGGCAGGCCCTGCAAGAATGAGGGCCGCGTGACGAAGACGGAATAAGAGCGCAAGATCCCAACGGCAGTGCTGAGGGCCTCACTGAGAAAGAAGAAAGCGCGCCGGCAGGTCGCAGGCTCGCGTCAAATGTCAACTTGGCCCCCCCTTTGCGGCAGGAGCGTGTGCGGGGTTTCCTCTCTCGTGAGAAGCCGGGTAGGCGACTGCCGCGAGGCAACGTCCGGCTTCAGGTGTGAGCAGCGAACCGTTGGCAGCCCCGTATCCATGTCTAGCGCACCGCGCGGCCGGCCATCTTTTTCCGGCAAGAGGCCAAGGAGCGCGCGTGATATTGCCTCCTCGGCTGCGGCATATCGACTGGCACGAAACCAACAGGACTGCCCATCTCTTGCGCGCTTCGCCCCCTAATAAGTGGGCTGGATCCTTCAAGGAATCAGTTGCTGTGGTGGGGCCTGGCTGCCCATCGACCGCCGGCCTTCCTCCCCGCTGTGGTCCCCGTCTGTACTCCTGAGGGGAGTGCCCCACGGACCCTTCCCATTGACAGGGGGGAGTTTCCCGAAGCAAGAAAGGCCTTGATATTTTCGAGGAGAGGTTGTACATTAAGTACGCCTACGGGGTATAGGTAGCAATAAGCAGACGGGAAGGAGGGCCTATGCATCAACATACGACCACACACATGGAAGAGATCGAGCGTCTCAAGAAGATCGAAGGTCAGGTCCGCGGGGTCATCAGGATGATTGAGGAGCATCGGTACTGCATCGACATTCTGACTCAGGTCGCCGCGATCCAGAAAGCGTTGCAACGTGTACAAGAGAGCATCCTGGAGAGACACTTGCGCAGCTGTGTCGAGGAGTCCTTCCGCACCGGCGACCAGGAAGACCGTGCGGCGAAGATAGAGGAGATAATTCAGCTTTTGCGTAGAGGACGCAGCTAAGGAGAGGAAGAGATGAGGAGACGGCACTGCGGCATGTGGCTGGTGGTCAACCTGCTTGCTGCCACTCACCTCGGAGCTCAGCAAAGGGAGATCAATCTGACGGAGCTGGTCTCCCTTGCGCTGGAAAGAAACCCCGGTATGCAAGCGCTTGCCAAGGAGGCAGAAGCAGAAGAGTACCGCGCCAAGGCAGCGAGCGCCCTGCCGGAGCCCTCGGTAGGCTTGGGACTCAGAAATGTGGGCCTGGCCAGACTCTCCGTGGGCGAAGAGATGATGAGCGGGGTGATGCTTTCCGCCTCCGGACGGATCCCTTTCCCCGCCAAGCTGGCTGTGCGGGGCACCATGGCCGCTGCAAGAGCTGGTCAAGCACAGCAGAGCTTGAACGAAGCGAAGCTGGCGCTCGTCCACCAGGTGAAGGAGCTTTACGCCCGCCTTTACCACGCGGCTCGTGCATTGGAACTCCTCAAGAAGAAGAGAGGGTATCTAGAAACCGCCCTGAGATATGCGGAGGCGAGGTACGCTGTCGGCAGGGGAGCGCAGGCTGACCTGTTCAAGGCACAGGTAGAGATCTCTCGCGTGGAAGAGACGGCCGTTGATTGGGAGGCCACGGAGAAAACCCTGCGCGTGCGGCTCAACGCGCTCCTGAATCTCCCAGCTGACACGATCCTGGGCACGCCTCGGGAGATTCACTTCTATGCCCTCCCCCATGCAGTCGAAGAGCTCTGGACTCAGGCCCTGCAAGGGAACCCGCTGCTCAAGAAGGCCGCCCTACGACTTCAGGAAGAGGCCCTAGGTGTCAAGATGGCCCGGAAAGAGTTTCTGCCGGATTTTATGCTCACGGTCGGAAAGGAGATCAAGGGACCGCTCCCGGATATGTACGAAGTGATGCTCGGCCTTGAGGTCCCTCTTTTCTTCTGGAAGAAGCAGGCCAATCTGCTCCAGGAGGCAAGACTCAGAGAATCGGCCGCAAGCGATCACCTCTTGGCCATGGAATTGGAGGCGCAAAGCATGCTCAGGGAAACCTATATCCTCGCGAAGGCGGCTGAGAGCAGGATTGCCCTGTACCGGGAGAGGATCATCCCCCAGGCCGAACTATCCCTGCAAGCCTCCATGGCCGGCTATCAGGTAGGCAGGGTTGACTTTCTCGCCCTGCTCTCTGACGTCGACGCCCTCATCGCTCATCAAATGGAGCTCGCCAGGAATGTAGCTGACCTCTGGTCGGCTGCAGCCAGATTGGAGGAGTTGTCCACTGTGGAACTTTTCAAGGGGCAATGAGCACAAAGATGCCGAACATCTTGCAAGCCAGTGAGAGGAGGCGGCAAAATGTCACGAATCAGAGTTTTCACGCCCTTGAGGTTCTTTGGTTTAGCTCTTCTTGCCGCGTTGATTGTTTCGTGCGGCAAGAGCGAGCGTGAGCCTGGGGCCAGCAGGCACGCGACGCATGGGGTGACGCCCCAGGATGTCTCTGCTCCTCACCCCAGCCATGAGGAGCACGTTGCACCAGAGGTGAACAGGGCCGAGGAAAAGTCCCCGCAGACGCAACCAGACAGAATGCTCTACCATTGCCCCATGCACCCTGAGTACCGCAGCGAAAAGCCCGGCAACTGCCCCATCTGCGGCATGAACCTGGTCCCGGTGAGAAGGGAACCGGCCCCCCCGGATATGGGTGCCGCCCCTGACAGCACCATCCACATCAGCCCGGCCAGGCTCCAGACGATCGGAGTGACGTTTGGCGAAGCAGCGTACCGGGACCTCCGGAAAGACCTTCGGGTGGTTGGCAGAATTACCTACGATGAGACCAGACTGAGGGAAATCAACACCAAATTCTCCGGCTGGATAGAAGAGCTTTATGTAGATTTCACCGGCAAGATGGTGCAGAAAGGAGAGCCGCTCTTTTCTCTTTACAGTCCTGAGCTGGTAGAAGCGCAGGAGGAGTACCTTCTTGCGCTCTCAGTAGCGGACCGTGCCCCTACCGCCTTGCAAGCAGCCAGACGTAAGCTGGCTTTCCTGGACCTGACCAACGAGCAGCTAGAGAAGCTAGAAGAGAGCCGGATCCCTACGCGCACCCTGACAATCTCCTCACCGGTGACAGGGTTTGTGGTGGAGAAAAACGTGGTGGCGGGGACGTTTGTGGAACCAGGGCAAACCCTTTACCGGGTGGCAGATATCTCCACCGTGTGGCTCATCGCTTCTGTGTATGAACAGGATCTTCCTCATCTCACACCCGGGGTCCAAGTCGTGGCAGAGTTGCCTCTTCCCGGTGGTCGGGTAACAGGGCGGGTTTCCTACATCGACCCGTATCTGGACGAGATGAGCCGCACCGCGCGGGTGCGGGTCGCCCTTGTTAACACCGACCTTCAACTCCGCCCGGAGACCTACGCGACGGTCTTGCTCCATGTGGAACTTGGACCGAGACTATCCGTGCCTGCCGCGGCCGTCTTGTTCTCAGGAAAGCGCCGCATGGTCTTCGTGGACCGTGGCGGCGGCAAGCTGGAACCACGCGAGATCCGCGTAGGAGCCAGCGCCGGCGAGATTGTGGAGGTGCTGTCCGGATTGGAGCCCGGAGAGAAAGTGGTCACCTCTGCCAATTTCCTCATCGATTCGGAAAGCAGATTGCAAGCTGCTCTGAGCAAGACCCATAGCCACTGAAGGAGAGGCATGTCATGATCGAGAAGATCATCGACTGGTCAGCCCGCAATCGTTTCTTCGTCTTTCTTGGGGTCGTCGTGGCGGTGCTGTGGTCTTTGTGGGCCATCCGCCGTATCCCGTTGGATGCTATTCCCGATCTTTCTGACACGCAGGTGATCGTCTTCTCTCGCTGGGACCGGCCACCTGACATCATTGAAGATCAAGTGACTTACCCCATCGTGAGCGCCCTGTTGGGCGCCCCCAAGGTGAAAGATGTGCGTGCCTTCTCGGACTATGGCTTCTCCTACGTCTACATCCTGTTCGAGGATGGCACCGACATCTACTGGGCACGGTCGCGGGTGCTGGAGTATTTGAGCAAGGTCACCCCGGCGCTGCCCCAAGGGGTGCAAGTCGAGCTTGGACCGGACGCCACGGGTGTGGGTTGGGTATTTCAGTACGCCCTGGTGGACCGAAGCGGCAGGCATTCGCTCCAAGAGCTGAGGAGCTTCCAAGACTGGCATCTGAAGTACGCCTTGCAGTCTGTGGAGGGGGTGGCAGAGGTTGCCTCAGTGGGCGGGTTCGAGAAGCAGTACCAGGTGATTGTGCGCCCCGAAGCGCTAGTGGCCTACGGCATCCCCTTGGAGGAGGTAGTAAGTGCAGTGCGCCGGGCAAACAGTGAGGTAGGCGCACGCCTGCTGGAACTTTCGGGCACAGAGTTCATGGTGACGGGGCGCGGCTACATCAAATCTGTGGACGACATCACCCAGGCGGTGCTCAGGGTGGATGCGCACGGCGTGCCCATCACCGTGGGCCAGGTGGCCGATGTGGTGCTGGGTCCAGATATCCGTCGCGGGGTGGCAGAATTGGACGGCCTCGGGGAAGTGGTAGGCGGCATCGTCGTCATGCGCCATGGGGAAAATGCGCTCAAGGTGATCGACCGGGTGAAGAGTCGCCTCAAAGAGATCTCTCTCCCCGAAGGGGTTGAGATCGTCACCACCTACGACCGCTCAGATCTGATTAAACGTTCCATTGCCACCCTTCAAAGCAAGCTTTTCGAAGAGATGGTGGCCGTCTCCCTGGTAATTGTCCTATTCCTGTGGCACTTTCGCTCTGCTCTCATCCCCATTGTAACCCTGCCTCTCGCCGTGCTTCTGGCGTTTATACCCATGTACTATCTCAGGCTCACGTCAAACATCATGTCCCTCGGAGGGATTGCCATTGCCATCGGGGCTATGGTGGATGCCTCGATCGTGTTGGTGGAGAATGCGCACAAGAAGCTTGAGATCCACCACCAAGGCACGGAATCACGGTTTGAGCTTCTCGTTTCCTCGGCCAAGGAAGTGGGGCGCCCCATCTTCTTTAGCCTTCTGGTGATTGCCGTGGCCTTCACCCCCATCTTCACCCTGGAGGCCTATGAAGGCCGGCTGTTCAAGCCCCTGGCCTTCACCAAGAATTTTGCCATGGCCTTCGCGGCCTTGGTCGCCATCACCGTGGCTCCTGCGTTGATGGGCCTGCTCATTCGCGGGAAGACTCGTGCAGAAGAGAAACATCCGGTGAGCCGCGTGCTGTTCCGCATCTACGGACCAGTCCTCGAACGCCTCCTCAAGAAGCCAGTCCTGGTGTTGATCGGGGCGGTCATCGTGATGCTGTCCGCCGTCCCCGCATATTTCCGTCTGGGGTCTGAATTCATGCCACCGCTCAACGAAGGCTCCATCCTGTACATGCCGACGACTCTGCCGGGGATTTCTGTGACGGAGGCGAGTCACATCTTGCAAGTTCAGGACCAGATTCTCAAAAAGTTTCCGGAGGTGGAGCGTGTCTTCGGCAAAGCCGGTAGAGCCATCACCTCGACTGACCCGGCCCCGTTCTCAATGATGGAGACGACGGTCATCCTCAAGCCCCAGAACCAGTGGCGGAAGAAGAAGCGCTGGTATTCGCGGCACCTCCCCGAGGCCCTCCAAAAACCTTTCAGGGTCCTATGGCCTGACCGGATCTCCTGGGAGGAATTGATCTACGGCGAAGGGGGCTTGGATGACGCGCTGCGTCTGCCAGGGGTGGTGAATAGCTGGACCATGCCCATTAAGGGCAGAATCGACATGCTCACCACTGGCGTGCGAACACCCTTGGGCATCAAGATCTACGGTTTAGATCTTGCCCAGATCGAGAAGGTCGGCACGGAAATCGAGCGCATCGTAGCGGCCATTCCCGGTACCAAGAGCGTGATTGCCGAGCGCACTGGGGGCGGCTACTTTATCGACGTAGAGCCGAGACGTGAGCAGCTTGCCCGCTTCGGCCTCAGTGTGGAAGACGTGCACATGACCATCATGACGGCCGTGGGAGGGGAAGCAGTGACGCAAACCGTTGAGGGGCGCGAGCGCTACAGCGTGAGCGTGCGCTACCCTCGCGAGCTGCGGGACGATGTCGAGGCGCTCGGGCGGGTCTATGTCGCCACCCCCACAGGGGCACAAGTGCCCCTCTCCCAGCTGGCTGAGATTCAGCTTCGCCTTGGTCCGTCGATGATCCGCGACGAAAATGGGCGGCTTTCAGGTTATGTCTACGTCGATATGGCCGGCCGTGACCTGGGCGGCTACGTGCGCGAAGTCAAGAAGGTTCTCAGCGAGCAACTGCACCTTCCTGCCGGCTACTCATTAAGCTTCTCCGGGCAGTACGAGTACATGGCCCGCGTCAAGCAGCGGATGATGATGATCGTGCCGGTCACACTCTTCATTATCGTCCTGCTCCTTTACGCCAATACCCGTTCGCTGACCAAGACCTTCATCGTGCTTCTGGCCGTCCCCTTTTCCCTGGTGGGCGCGGTGTGGTTCCTCTACCTTCTCGGCTACAACCTGAGCATTGGCGTCTGGGCCGGCATCATCGCCCTGTTGGGGGTGGACGCGGAGACCGGCGTCATTATGTTGCTCTATCTGGACCTGGCCTACGAGGAGCGCCGTCGCAAAGGTCTGATGCGCACGCTGCCCGACCTCAAGGAGGCCATAATGGAGGGGGCCGTAAAGCGAGTGCGGCCGAAGATGATGACGGTCATGACCACATTCATTGGCCTCCTGCCAATCATGTGGGCGCAGACGCATGAGACTGGTGCCGACGTCATGAAGCGCATCGCCGCCCCCATGGTCGGGGGCATCTTTACCAGCTTTGTGATGGAGTTGCTTGTCTACCCGGCCATCTTTCTCCTGTGGAAGTGGACTCGGGAAGTGAAAGGAAGTGGAGAAGGACGCGCCTGAGTCACACACGGAAGGCCGAACCCAGCGTGGCAAGAGCTCCAGTCCATGCGGCGGGCGATGTCCAACATTGCGATGCTCGGGGGGCGGAGCCCTTGAGGACGGCTGGCCCCGAGGTGGAACTTGCTCCTCGTCGCCCCCTGGGTTGCAGCTCCTGGCCTTCGCGAGGAGTTTTCCAGGGTGGGAACAGAATAAGGGGGAAGAGGCGCGCTCATTTCACCGTGTTGAGGTTCTCATCTTCAGTCTTTCGGCCACTACCTCACCCAGCAGCACTGTGCCGCCTGCAGCGCCGCGGAGGGTGTTGTGCACCAGGGCCACGAAGCGAAAGTCCAACACCGGACACTCTCGCAGACGGCCCACAGTCACCGCCATTCCCCCTGCCGCGTCGCGGTCCAGGAGCGGCTGGGGTCGAGCAGGCTCGCCAGTGAACACCACCGGCCGGGCAGGAGCCGAAGGCAGCCCCTTGCCCGCCAGGGGCGAGACATAGTCCAGGAAGGCCTGACGCACCTCTCCCAGAGCGGCCTTGCGCGCCAGTTCCACCGACAGCGACAGCAGATGCCCGTCCCGAGTAGCTACACGGTAGCACTGCGCGCTGATGGCCAGCTCTGCAGGCTCGATCCCCGCGGGCGAAAGGCGGCCAAAGATCTTGCGCGGCTCGCTCTCCACCTTCTCCTCCTCGCCTTCGATCTCTGGCAGAACGTTGTCCACGATGCTCAAGGCGGGGACGCCTGGGTAGCCGGCGCCGGACAGGGCCTGCATGGTGGTGACCATAACACGCCTCAAGCCAAAGCGCAGGCGCAAGGGCTCCAAGGCAAGACACAAGCCGATGGTGGTACAGTTGGGGTTGGTGACGAGCGCCCCGCCGTACCTGGCCAACTGCCGCGCCGCCAGCTCCAGATGGACCGCGTTGATTTCGGGAATGACCAGGGGCACCTCCGGATCCCAACGGTGGCTGCGCGCATTACTGACTACCACCCTACCTGCCCCTCTGAAAGCCGGCTCGATCTCGCGCGCAGCCTCCGCGTCCAGAGCCGAAAAGACCAGCGGCCCCTTCACCTCTTCTGGCCTACATGGCATCACCTCAAGCTGGCCAACCTGCGGAGGGCACGCCTCTGGCAGGTGCCACCTGGCCGCATCCGTATAGCGCCTGCCTGCCGACTGTTCCGAAGCTGCCACTTCTGTCAGCGCGAACCACGGGTGAGCAGCCAAAAGCTGCACCATCCGCTGCCCCACAACCCCTGTCGCACCAAGAACCGCAACTGGAATACGCTCACTCATCTCCACCTCGGGCAAGGATCCTGACCACGTGCACCCGGTGCTGTTTCGCGGTCATTCGAAAAACTGGTGATGCAGGCGGCTTATGACAACCGGCAGATCATTCTCGTCGATGACGAAGCTGAGGTTAATCTCAGATCCACCTTGGGACACCATGGAGACCTTGATGTCGGCCAGCTCCTGAAAGACCTGCGCCACGATGCCAGGTGTCTCCTTGAGCTTCTCGCCCACCACGCAGACCACTGCCTGGCGCGGTTTGACGGTGACGGCGCCGAATTTCTGCAGCTCGCGTGTGATCAAGGGCAGGCGGCTAGCGTCGTAGACTGCCACCGCCACAGAGACCTCTGAGGTGGCGACAAGATCGGCGGTGACTTCATAGCGGTCGAAGACCTCAAAAATCTGCCGCAGGTAGTCGTGGGCCTTGAACATGCGGGAGGAAACCAGATTGACCACGGTCATTCCCTCTTTGTAGGCAATACTCTTGACTCGCGGACCGTTGGCAGGCGCCTTGGCCAAAATGAGCGTCCCCTCTCCTTCTGGCCGGTGGGTGTTCCGCACGCGCACCGGAATGCCGCGCTCCACTGCTGGAAGCAGGGTCTTTGGGTGCAAGACCCGCGCGCCGAAAAAGGCCAATTCTGCCGCCTCCTGAAAGCTCATCACCGGGATGTGACGGGCATGCGGGATCAGGGACGGGTCCGCAGTGAGGATGCCGTCAACGTCGGTCCAGATCTGGATCTCCTCCGCCCCCAAGGCCGCGCCGATCAGAGAGGCGGTGTAATCGGAGCCCCCTCGACCCAGAGTCGTGGCCACCCCAGTCCGCGACTGGGCGATGAACCCTTGGGTCACCGGAATCTTTCCCTGAGCCAAGAGCGGCCGCAGCACCTGCTGGCACCGCCGAGATGTCTCGGCAAAGAGCGGTTCGGCGCGCGTATGACGGTCGTCGGTGATAATGAGCTGCCGTGCATCCACCCATTCGGCGCCCAATCCTTGCTCAGCCAGGTATGCGGCAATGATGCGGCTGGAGAGCAGTTCACCCATGCCCAACAGCCGGTCCTGCACTGCCGCCGAAAAGTCGGCCAGCACCCACATCCCATGGGCCATCTCCTCGACTCGAGCAAAGGCCTCATGGCAATAGTCCGCTACCTCCCCTCCCACTTCACCCGGCAGCAGGGCTTCGACGACCTGGAGGTGCATCCCCCGCAGTTGCGTTGCTATCTCCCTGCTCTGGCTCAAATCCCCCTGGGCCGCGAGGCTTCCGATGTCGAAGAGCCGATCAGTGGTGTCGCCTATGGCCGAAAATACCAGAACCGCGCCGTCCCCCTTTTCCCCCCGCACAATGCGGGCGACGGTGCGGATGCGTGCGGCGTCCCCGACGGAAGTGCCACCGAATTTCAACACGCGCATCTCTCCCTCCGGGCTAAAAACTCGCTCACGAGGCGGTTCAGTTGTGGGTATTCCACGAGAAAGGCGTCGTGCCCGTAAATGGAACCGATCTCGGCGTAACGGGCGTCCTTGCCCAGCTGCCGAAGCTGCGCCGTGGTGGCCCGCAGTTCGCATGGGTAGTAGAGCACGTCGGAGTCGATGCCAATGACTAGCACCCTGGCTTTGATCCTTGCCAGCGCCTCTTCCAGGCACCCGTAGCCGCGACTCACGTCGTGAAAGTCCATCGCCTTGGTCAGGTAGATGTAGGTGCGGGCATCGAAACGCTGCACCAACTTCTGCCCCTGGTAGTGGAGGTAGTTTTCCACCTGAAAGCGGTTGTCGAAATCGAGTTCCTGAGTGGGCTCGGACCACACACGGGTGCGACCAAAGCGCTGGCTGAACTGGCTATGGCTGCGGTAGGAGATCATGGCGATCATCCTGGCCAGGGCCAAGCCAGCTACTGGCCCCCCATCGCGGTAGTTCCCCTCCTGCCATGCCGTGTCATTGTAGATGGCTTGCCGCGCCACCTCGTTCAAGGCAATCATCCATGGGGAACCCTGGACGGTGCCGGCGATGGGGATCGCTGCCCGCACAAATTCCGGGTAGTCCACCAACCACTGCCAGCTGATCATCCCGCCCAAAGAGCCGCCAATGACCAGAGCGAGCTCTTTGACCCCCAACCAATCCAGCAGCCGCTTCTGCGCCCGTACCATATCGCGGGTGGTGACCGGCGGGAAGCCCACCCCGTAAGGCTCCCCGCTCTGGGGGTCAAGGCTGGCAGGCCCGGTGGTGCCGTAACAACTACCCAGCAGGTTCGCACAGACGATGAAGTAGTGCTCCGGGTCCAACGCCTTCCCCTTGCCGATAAGACCATCCCACCAACCGGGGCTGGTCTCCGCTGGCGAGTTGTAGAATGCGGCGTGTGCGCTTCCGGTGAGGGCGTGGCAGACGTACACGGCATTGTCTGCCGCAGCGTTGAGCTCACCGTAGGCCTCGTAGGCCACCTGCACGTGGGCCAGGGTGCGTCCGCACTCGAAGCAAAAGGGTTGCTCGGGTGTAGCCAGGGCAACAGTTTGCGTCGCGACGATTCTTTTCTCCATCGTGCTCATGCTCTGTCTATTGCCTGTGCCAAGTCTTCCAGAATATCCTCGATGTGCTCCAGCCCCACGGAGAGGCGGATGAGATCCTCGGTCACGCCGCTGTTCACCTGCTCAGCCGGCGACAGCTGCTGATGCGTGGTAGTAGCCGGATGGATGATGAGCGTGCGCGCATCGCCAATATTTGCCACCAGGGATATCAGGCGGACGTTGTCCACCACACGCTGGGACTGTTCCTTTCCCCCACTCATGCCGAAGGTCACAATGGCGCCAAAACCACCCCTGAGAACCCTTTTTGCCACCTGGTGCGTGGGGTGGCTCGGCAGGCCTGGGTAGCTCACCCAGGCCACCTTCGGATGGTCTTCCAGGAAGCGTGCCACTGCCATGGCGTTCTCGCAGTGGCGTTGCATGCGCAGGGGCAGCGTCTCCAACCCTTGCAGAAAGAGGAAGGCGTTGAAGGGGCTCAGGGCCGGGCCAAGGTCCCGCAGGTATTCCACTCGTGTTTTGGTGATAAAGGCGATGTTACCGAAGGGGCTGCCTGCGCCGAATGCCTCCCAGAAGCGCAGGCCGTGGTACCCTTCGCTAGGGGCAGTAAATTGGGGAAAACGGCCATTGTCCCACGGAAACCCACCCGAATCGACGATAACGCCCCCGATGGAGGTGCCATGGCCGCCGATGAACTTTGTCGCCGAGTGGTAGACGATATCCGCCCCCAGCTCGATGGGCCTGCAGAGGTAGGGTGTAGCCACCGTGTTGTCCACCACCAGCGGCACGCCGTGCTGATGCGCCACTGCGGCCACGGTTTGAATGTCCGCCACGTCACCACGCGGATTGCCAATGGTCTCCAGATGCACGGCCCGCGTGCGTTCGCTCATGTGCGCGGCAAAGTTCTCTGGCGTGGGGTCGCCCACGAATGTGGTGTCGATGCCCAACCGTCGCAGCGTCACTTTGAGCAGATTGTAGGTGCCGCCGTAGATCTTGGAAGACGACAAGATCTGGTCGCCCGCACCCGCCAAAGTGGTAAAGATGACCGTGGCTGCTGCCTGGCCGGAACTCACCGCCAGCGCACCAACGCCACCCTCCAGCATGGCCATGCGCTTCTCAAAGACCTCATTGGTGGGGTTCATGATGCGCGAGTAGATGTTGCCGAACTCCTTGAGCTCAAACAGCCGCGCGGCGTGGGCCGTGTCCCGGAAAAGGTATGAGGTGGTCTGGTAGATAGGGACCGCGCGCGAAAGGGTCTCCACATCCACCCGCTGCCCGCCGTGCAGGCAGATCGTTTCAAAGCGCCACTTCTCGCTCATCGGTGACCTCCTGGACAAAGCTTTCCAGATTGACGACGGATGGGACGCCTCTTCCCTTGCTTCGCCAGGCATTCAACACCGCGACGAAGCGGGCGTGTCTGCGCACCAGATCCCAGGGTCCGCAGCAGTGCGTTGCCCTTGTGTGCGGCTTCGGTGCGGAAATTGTCCCTCTGGCCAAATCGCCTTTGCTCTTCCAAGTGTCCGCCTATTAGAAAAAGCCCCTTCCCGATTGCTGGGAAGGGGCCTCTCAAGAGTGTACAGGGTTTGTATTACATCGGGGTGGCCCCTTCCCAGGGAGGAATAAGCATAAACATGCCCATGGCCATGGCAGGAACCAGCATGCACCAAGTGAAAGAGTTCAGATAGAGCTCTTCTGACTGGGAGGAGCCAAGAGAAACTGTCTGACGATCCGCGTGGAGCATCTCCGCTTTGCCCTTAGTCCTTGACGGTTTCGCTGAAATATATAACTTTGGAGAGTGCAATGCAACTGAATTCTGGGCCTCAGCTACGCGAGCTGCGGGGACGAAGCAGCAGCGTGCGTACAAAGGTGTTCAGCGAAGGCAGAAAGGGCGCCATGAGGGCAATGATCTTGAAACAATTAGGGCCGCTGGACGGCTCCAGGCTGCCACTGGAGTTGGTGGAGTTTCCGAGGCCTGAACCCCAGGCGGGCGAGGTTCTGATCAAGGTATCCTGTTGCGGGGTATGTCACACGGAGCTTGACGAAATTGAGGGCAGGACGCCCCCGCCGCGGCTGCCTACGGTCTTGGGCCACCAGGTGGTCGGGCGCATTGTGGCCATGGGCGCCGGAGTTACCGACAGGCGAGTGGAAGAGCGCGTGGGAGTGGCGTGGATATTCTCCGCCTGCGGTGAGTGCCAGTACTGCCGCAACGGACTGGAGAACCTCTGCGCCCAGTTTCGCGCCACCGGCCGCGACGCGCCTGGCGGTTATGCCGAGTACATGACCGCACCGGCGCAGTTCGTCCACGCCATCCCTGACTGCTTCTCAGATGTGCAAGCAGCCCCGCTCTTGTGCGCGGGGGCAATCGGCTACCGCTCGTTGTTGCTCACCGGCCTGCGGGACGGCCAGCGCCTCGGCCTGACCGGCTTTGGCGCCTCCGCCCACCTGGTCCTCAAAATGGTCAGACATCGTTTCCCCAACACAGAAGTCTTTGTCTTCGCGCGCTCGCCCAATGAGCGGGAGTTTGCTCGGCAGTTGGGCGCGGCCTGGGTCGGCGATACCGATGACTTCCCCCCTGCGCCGGTCCATGCCATCATCGACACCACGCCCGTATGGTATCCGGTGGTCGCGGCGCTGGAGAGGCTGGCCCCTGGCGGCAGGCTGGTGATCAACGCCATCCGCAAGAAAGAGACCGACAAACACCGCCTGACCGACCTGGACTACCCCCGACATCTGTGGCAGGAGAAGGAGATCAAGTCGGTGGCAAATGTCACCCGCCAGGATGTGCGCGAGTTCCTCGCCCTCGCAGCACAGATTCCCATTCTGCCGGAGGTGCAGGAGTATGCGCTGGAACAGGCCAACCAGGCGCTGACCGAATTGAAGCAGCGGAAAATCCGCGGGGCCAAGGTGCTGGTCATCGCCAGAGAGTAGCAGAGCACCCATGGTACTCCTCCGAGCCCAAGCAATAGCACCTTGAGGGCAGAGCAGAGGATGACACGAGCAGAGACAGGGATGGCGCGGGTGATATTGAAACAGGAACGGGAGGCATCGCTCCGCCGGAGACACCCGTGGGTCTTCACCGGGGCCATCGACCGGCTGCTGGGCACGCCACAAGCCGGCGACACGGTGGAAGTGGTAAGTGCCGAAGGGAGGCTGCTGGCGCGCGGCGCCTATTCGCCCCGATCCCAGATCGCGGTGCGCGTGTGGAGCTTTGAACCAGACGAGCCCATAGATGAGGCCTTCTTCCGTGGCCGTCTGGCACGGGCCATCGCCGTCAGGAAGAGCTTGCCGCTCGCTGATGCCACAAATGCCTACCGCTTGGTCAACGGCGAGTCCGATGGCCTGCCCGGCGTCATCGTGGACCACTATGCCGGTTTTCACGTGTGCCAGTTTCTCTCGGCAGGGGCAGAGGCCTGGCGTCAGACCATCGTGGCGCTACTGAGCCAGGAGGCGCCGTGCCGGGGCATCTACGAGCGTTCCGATGTGGACGTGCGCGCCAAGGAAGGCTTGAGCCCAAGGGCTGGCCTCCTTTGGGGCGAAGAGCCGCCGGAGCTTGTCGAGATTTTCGAAGGGCCGTGCCGGTTCCTCGTGGACGTGCGCCGCGGCCGCAAGACCGGCTTCTACCTCGATCAACGGGACAACAGGGCAGTAGTGGCTCTGTTCTCCCGCGGCAAGGAGGTGCTCAACTGCTTCGCTTACACCGGCGCCTTTGGCATCTGGGCCATCCAGGGAGGTGCCGCCTCGGTCACCAACATCGAGTCCTCGGCAGAAGCCTTGGCTCTGGCCCAGCGCATCGTGGCGCTCAACGGCCTCGAGCCCGGCAGAGTCGAGGTGGTGCAGGCCGACGCGTTCAAGGAGTTGCGCAGTATGCGCGACCGCGGGCGCCAGTTTGACGTGGTGATTCTGGATCCGCCGAAATTCGCCGAATCGCAGGCGCACATTCCCAAGGCCAGTCGCGGGTATAAGGACATCAACCTGCTGGCCTTTAAGCTCCTGCGCCCGCAGGGAGTCCTTTTTACCTTCTCCTGCTCGGGTCTCGTGTCGCCGGAGCTCTTTCAGAAAATTGTGGCGGACGCCGCATTGGATGCCGGGCGCTGGGTGCACATTCTCGGACGGCTGGGCCAAGCCGCCGACCATCCCCTGTCCACCAACTTCCCCGAGGGACTCTACCTCAAAGGGCTGATTTGCCGCGTGGTCAGCTAAGGGAGCATGCCTTGCCGTGAGTCACAAGTAGTTGGGGGATGTGTCGGCCGAGATCACTCCTCCTGCATTGAGGCGCGCCTGTTGTCTCCATGTGCAGAGGTAAACCCTACAGATAGAGTCCCCGGGGGCCGCTCTGTGCGTCGGCAGGGGCGCCCGAGCAAGCCCTTGTCTCGCTTGAGGCACATCTACGGAGGCCGCATCGCCAGCGAGGGCGAAGCGGCAAATTGCGCTGAAACTTTGCCTGCCACATGCCTGTATTAACGCGTGGTGTACAGGGAGCAGGGAAGTCGGACAGATGCCGAGGCAGAAGCATGCACGCAACCGCTGAGCAGAGGGGACAAAGACGCGACGATAGCTCCGCAGGCTGCCAGGGGCTGAAGAGGCACAACCTTGTGCGCGGCCTGCGCCAGGAGCTGCGCGACATCTACTACTTCTACATCGAGCCGGAGCGGAGAGAGTCGCTGGCCAAGATGCACCGCCTGGTGCGCTGGGTCTATGTGGTGGTGTGGATTGGCATGAGCATGCTGGCAAAGCTCACGCCGTTGCGCCGGCTCCTTCTGGTCCTCAGCCTGGTCATGGCTTTTGCCAACCTTCACTACTCCTTCAGTCCCGGGGCCGAGGTCAGCATCAACTTCCGCGGGCTGGGTTTTACCCTGCTCCTCATTGTCCTCCTTTTGGAGTTAAAGGACAAGCTCCTGTTTCAGAATGAGCTCATCGCAGGCAAGGCGGTGCAGGAGGCCCTCCTGCCCAAACAGAACCCGGTACTGCGGGGATGGGACCTCTGGCTGTACACACGCCCTGCTAACGAGGTGGGGGGCGATCTGGTGGACTATGCGCAGCTGCCCAAGGGGCGGCTGGCAGTGTGTCTGGGCGATGTGGCAGGCAAGGGACTGGGTGCAGCCCTCTGCATGGCCAAAGTGCAGGCCACCCTGCGGGCGCTGGCGGACACGACCCCTTCCTTGAGCATGCTGGGCGCACGCCTCAACGCGATCCTCTGCCGCGACAGCCTCCCACTGCGCTTCGTCTCCCTGGTTGTGGTGGCCTTGAGCGCACGCACGGGCAAAGTGCAGGTACTCAACGCCGGCCACCTGCCGCCTCTCCTGGTCAAGAACGGGCAATGCCAGGAGCTTCCGCGCGGAGAAGCGGCACTGGGGCTCACCCCGAAGACTCGCTACCGCGTGCAGAGGCATCAGCTGGACAAAGGGGACTTGCTCCTTGTCTATTCGGACGGCCTGATCGAGTGCCGCAACCACCAACTGGAGCCATTCGGGGAAAGAAGGCTTCACCAGGCCCTGGTGCGCGTGAGCTCCCGCTCAGCGAGGGAGATCGGCGAATACCTGATGGCGGAGGTGGAGCGCTTCGTGGGAGAGGCCCGATTCGATGACGACTTTTCCCTTGCCCTTCTCAAACGAACCGGCTCGCCTGTCGTCTGAGACCGTCTGCGCCAATGCGAACCAGAGGCCACAGTTTGGGCCGGTATCGGCCCCGGCGCAGGCGCCGCAAGGAATCATGGCGATGGGTGTTAAAAACGTGCGGATTTGGGCTTTCGGCCCCATGTTGACGCCCGAGTCACGCTTGGCCCGCGCATCATCGATAAGGACGGTTCATGAAGAAGAAGCTCATCATCGGTATCGTTGCTGGCGTGGTCGTTCTGGTGCTCATCTTTCGGGTAGTGCAACTTCTCACCCGCACGCCAAGCGGGTCCTCCCCACGAGGTCAGCCTCCTCCAGTGGCAGTGGAAGTGGACAGCGTGCGCTTTGGTCCCATCAGCGAAGTACGCCAGTTTGTGGGCACCGTGCATCCGCTGTATCGCTACGTGGTAGCACCCAAGGTTGCTGGGCGGGTGGTGGAGATCCGCAAGCGCATCGGCGACCCTGTGCGCCGCGATGAAGTGGTGGCCCGAATCGACGACGCTGAATACCAGCAGGCACTGCGCGAAGCGGAGGCCAGCTTGAAGATTGCGGAGGCCACGCTGACCGAGGCTCAGAGCCAGTTTGCCCTTGCGCGGCAGGAGCTGGAGCGAGTGCAGCAGCTCAAGGACAAGGGGATTGCCTCCCCGGCCGAGCTGGACGCCGCCACCACCAACTTCGAGGCACAGCAATCACGGCTGAAGCTGGCGCACGCGCAGGTGGAGCAGCGCCAGGCCGCGCTTAAGTCCGCGCAGATCAGGCTCAACTACACGGTCCTTACGGCGCCGGCACCCGGCTTCACCGGGGAACGCTTCGTGGACGAGGGAGCGCTGCTCACTGCCAACGCCCCGGTCATCTTCGTGGTGGGCATCGACAGAGTAATTGTGCGCACGACGGTCAGCGAGCGCGACTACGGTCGCGTGCAACCTGGCCAATTGGCCACGGTGAGGGTGGACGCCCACCCCGAGCTCCACTTCCCGGGCGTGGTGGCGCGCATCGCCCCAATGCTGCGTGAAGACTCACGCATGGCGGAAGTAGAGGTGGAAGTGGCCAACGATTCGCTCATTTTGAAGCCCGGGATGTTTGCCCGGGTCACTGTGGTGCTGGCCACCAACCCGCAGGCGCAACTGGTGCCGACGCGCGCGGTGGTTACACGCGACAGTCAGAAGGCGGTGTTCGTGGTCGACTCCACCGGCCGCACCGCCCACTTTGTGCCCATCACCACCGGCATCGTCACGCCTGAGGTGATAGAGGTGGTTGCCCCAGTGCTGCGGGGCGCAGTGGTGACCTTGGGCCAGCACCTGTTGGCCGACGGCAACCCGGTGATCCTGCCAGGGGCCAGAACCGACACCCGCGGGGCTGCCGGAAGGCGCAACCGTTGAAGCCTTGCCAGGAGGAGCGCTCTCAATGAATCTTTCGCGCGGTGCGATCCATCGCCCAGTGCTCACCACCATGGTGTTTCTGGTCGTCATGATCATCGGCCTGGTGTCGTTCTCGCGTCTGTCCATCGATCTGATGCCGGAAATCACCTACCCGACCATTTCAGTCATCACCAGCTATGGGAACGTCGGGCCGGAGGAGATGGAGGAGCTGGTCACGCGGCGCATCGAGGAGGCGCTGGCTGCGGTGCAAGGGGTGGAACAGATTACCTCCACCTCCACCGAAGGACGGAGCATGGTGCGCGTGTCCTTTGCCTGGGGCACGGACCTGGAAGCTGCGGCCAACGACGTCCGCGATCGCATCGACCGCGTGATGCCGCGCCTGCCCGAGGACGTGGACCGGCCGATGATCCGCAAGTTCGACGTCTCCGCCTTCCCCATCATGATGATCGGCGTCTCCAGCGACATGAACCCCCTGGACTTGCGACGCCTGGTGGAGGATCAGGTCAAGTACCGCCTGGAGCGCATTCCTGGTGTTGCCGCTGCCGACGTCAGTGGCGGCCTGGCCAGAGAGATCCACGTGGACCTGAAGGCGGACAAGCTCAAAGCGCTGAATCTCTCGCCCAATGCGGTTTTGGCGGCCATTCGCCGCGAGAACAGGAACATCCCTGCCGGCTTATACGACAAGGGGAACCTGGAGGTGCTCGTGCGTACGCAGGGCGAGTTCACCTCTCTGGAGGAAATTCGCGCTACTGTCATCACCACCCGCAACGGCGTACCGGTCACTATCGGAGACGTGGCAGAGGTGGAGGACTCCTGGCAAGAAGTGCGGCAGATCGTCAGGATCAACGGCAAACCGGGGCTGCGAGTGGCCATCAACAAACAATCGGGATCTAACACGGTGGCCGTAGCAAGGCAAGTGTTCGCCGAGATCCAGCGATTGAGCCGTGACTTCCCCCAGCTCAGCTTGGTGCCGCTCATGGATCAGTCGCGGTACATTCGGCGTTCCATTAACAATGTTGGAAACTCCGCGCTCTTGGGCGGCATCTTGGCCGTGGTGGTCCTGTTCCTGTTCCTGCGCAATGTCTCCAGCACCGCCATCATCGCTACCGCGATTCCCATTTCGGTAGTGGCCACCTTCGCCCTTATGTACTTTGCCGGCCTGACGCTCAACATCATGACCTTTGGCGCCCTGGCTCTGGGGATCGGTATGTTGGTGGACTGCGCCATAGTGGTGCTGGAAAACATTTACCGCCACCGTGAAGAGGGGCGTCCAGTGGTCGAGAGTGCTCTAGTTGGGGTCGGAGAAGTGACCTCGGCCATCGTGGCCAGCACTTTGACCACCCTGGTGGTCTTCTTGCCGGTGGTGTTCATTAGGGGCATGTCCGGGGTGATGTTCAAGCAGATGGCCTATGTGGTGAGTTTTGCGCTTCTGTGCGCATTGACGGTGGCACTGACCCTCGTGCCCATGCTCACCACCAAGCTGCTGCGCCTCACGCCTGTGAGCACCAACCATAACCTGCTGCACCGCATCTATGCTGCCAGCGAGCAAGCGTTTCGCCGGGTAGAGCAACGCTATGGGCAGCTGCTTGACTGGGCACTTGCCCGCCGTCCACTGGTGCTGGCTTCTGCAGTCGGGCTCTTTGCCATTTCCGTGGCCCTGGTGGGTCTCATCGGTGTGGAACTCATGCCCCAGGCAGACGAGGGTGAGGTGCGCGTGAGCCTGGAGATGGCCGTGGGCACGCGCCTGGAACTGGTCAATCAGACCGCCCTGGCAGTGGAGGAGATTATCGCGCGGCAGGTGCCGGAGATGACGGCCATGATGTCCTTTGTCGGTGGAGGGGGGTTCCGCGCCAGCGGCGGTCACACCGCCGAGATACGCGTCAGCCTTGTACCCAGGGGGGCGCGGAAAAGGAGCAGCGAAGAGGTCGCCAACGACCTGCGTCGCGCTCTGGCCGGGTTGCCTGGCGTGACCATTCGCACCCGCGCGGGCCAGGGTCTCTTCCTCCTTTCCATGGGCACCACGCAGGGTGACCGCGTGAGCGTCGACGTTCGCGGCTACGATCTGCAGACAGCCCAGTACCTGGCCCAGCAGGTGAACCGGGCCATGGCGGAGGTCAAAGGCATCACCGACACCCAGATCAGTCGCGAAGAAGGCAGCCCCGAGGAGGTGATGCGCATCGACCGAGAAAAGGCCTCGCTGCTCGGCCTTTCGGTCTCGGACATTGGCGAGGCGCTCCAGACCGCCGTCGGCGGCACCTATGCCTCCTACTTCCGCGAAGGGGGCAAAGAGTACCGCATTCTCGTGCGCCTCAGCGAGGAGGACCGCCGCGACCTGGCGGACTTGCTCGACCTGACCGTACTCAACAATCGTGCCGAGCAGGTGGTGCTGCGCAATGTCGTCCAAGTGGTGCCACAAGAAGGCCCGGTGCGCTTGGAACGCAAGGACCAGGAACGCATTATCACCGTCTCGGCCAACTTTACCGGCCGCCCCATGGGCTCGGTGGTGGCAGACATCCGCCAGGCGTTGCGCTCGATCCCCGTGCCCAGAGATTTTTCTCTGCAGTTCGGGGAAGAGTATGAGGAGCAGCAGAAGGCCTTCAGGGAGCTAATGGTGGGCCTCATCCTGGCCCTGCTGCTCATTTACATGGTCATGGCCGCCCAGTTCGAGTCCTTGAAGGACCCGTTCGTGGTCCTCTTCTCCATCCCGATGGCGCTCATTGGGGTCACTGCTACCATGCTCCTCACCGGCACGACATTCAGCATGCAGGCCTTCATCGGCTGCATCATCCTCGCAGGAATCGTGGTGAACAATGCCATCATTCTCGTCGACTATACCAACCAGTTGCGGCGCAAGCACGGCCTGACCCTGCTTGAGGCCATCCGCCTCTCCGGGTCCCGACGCCTGCGCCCCATCCTGATGACCACCCTGACGACGGTGCTTGGACTCTTGCCTCTGTCCCTGGGCCTGGGCGAAGGTGGCGAGGCGCAGGCCCCGCTGGCGCGAGTGGTCATCGGCGGACTTTTGAGTTCTACCCTGGTCACCCTGGTGCTGGTGCCTGTGGTCTATTCCGTGGCAGAAGAGAAGCAGGCTCTGCACAAGCTTTTACAGGCCGCGCGCCGGGCGGCGAGCAAGGCACGCACTGGTGTCAACTCCATGAGGTTGAGCAGATGAAGGGACGTATCGCCCTGGCAGTGATCTTGGTGGTTGCCAATCAGGCTTTGCCTGTGCTCGGGGGACAGGCGGACACCCTCCGTCTGACCCTGCGCGAAGCGGTGGCGACGGCCCTGGAAAGGAACCCTGCCTTTGCGGTGGAGCGCCTGCGGCCCTTGGTGATGCAGGCGGCTCTGGCAGAGCAGCGCGCCACCTTCGAGCCGAGCCTTTCCGCCTCGCTGAGCCGCGACAAGAGCCACAGCCAGCGCTTCTTGGGTGCGCGGCCGGAGCCGTTCGAGCTCACGTCCCAGCGCACTCTGTACAGCGCGGGGATATCTCAACTGCTGCCCACTGGCACAAGTCTGGCGGTGGAGGCCACCATGTCCGGTTCCACCTCGAGCATCTACCTGCCGCAATATTCGGGCAGCATCGGCATCACGATCACCCAGCCGTTCCTCCGCGGCGGTGGTCTTGGGCCCAATCTCATTAGCGTGCGCAGTGCGCAGATCGACCTGGAGATCTCGCGCCATGAGCTCCAGGCGATGGCCGAGCGCCTGGTGCAGGATGTGGAGGCAGCCTATTGGGGCCTTTACCTGGCCGCGCAGGAGTGGCGCATTCAGGAGCAGTCCTTGCAGCTGGCCCACCAACAGCTGCGAGAGTCACAGGAACGCGTGGCTGTGGGCAAATTGGCCGAATTGGAATTGGCCGCGGTGCGCGCGGAAGTGGCCAGACGGCGAGGAGCAGTCATCGATGCGCAGAGCCGCTACGAGCAGGCAAGACTCAACCTCCTCTACCTGCTCAACCCAGGCCAGGGTGTAAACTGGTCCACGACACCGGCGCCCCTGGATCACCCCTCCATTGGCCCTGACTCCTTGGGCCCGGTGGAGCTCCACGAGGAGCTGGCCATGCGCCACCGCCCGGACCTGGCGCAAGCGCGCCTTGCCTTGCGGCGGGGACAGCTGCAGGTGGCCTACACCAAGAACGGCCTCCTGCCCCGGCTGGATGTGTTTGTGACCTTTGGCCGTACCTCCTACGCCCGCACCTTCAAAGAGGCGGCACCGGACATCGACAGCCCGTTCTACAGCGTCAATGCCGGGGTCAGTTTTCAATTCCCGCTCATCGATGCCAAAGCGCGCGCCCAGGTGAGCAAGGCGGTTAGGTCCAGAGACCAGCTTGAGCTGGCGCTCAAGAACATGGAACGCCTGGTGCAGCGCGATGTGCGCGCGGCCTACGCCGAGGTCGTCCGCACGCGCCAGCAAGTAGAGGCCTCGCGCGAGGCACGCCTCCTCCAGGAAAAGAACCTGGAGGCCGAAATGGAAAAGTTCCGCGTGGGCAGATCCACCAACCTCCTGGTCCTACAGGTGCAGCGTGACCTCACCAGCAGCCAGCTGAACGAAGTGAGAGCTGCCGTGGACTACCTCAACGCCCTGACGACGTTGCACGTCATGCAGGGCACCCTGCTGGCCCAGCGCGCCATCCAGCTACCGCCCGAACCGTAGCTGCCCGCCCACCTTCTCACGACCCGAGTGGCACGCAATCATTTCCTTGACTTCCAGGCGATTATTTGCTAAATTGTCGTCTGCCGAACCAACGACACGGCACAACTTGCCGAAGGTACACCGAGAGACGCAGAGGGGAGTCGCCATGAGGTGGGCAGGCTCTTGTCTGAGTGCAGTGATTGTACTTCTGGCTCAGTGTTCCATTCGCCACGGAAGCGGCATTGCGGTGGTGGAGCTGCCGTACCCACCGGACCTGCAAGTGGTACGGCGCGCAGACTGGGGGTGGCAGCCCTTACGAGCGAGTGTGGGAACACACCGGGTGAGTAGAATTACCATCCACCACGGGGGAGTCGATTTTTTGCCGAACCAAGACCCTGCCGAACACCTGCGGAACTTGCAGAGCTGGAGCCGAGGGGAGAAGCGCTGGATCGACGTCCCTTACCACTTCTTCATCGACCTTTCTGGCCGGATCTACGAGGGACGACCTATCAACTATCCTGGCGACACGAACACCAACTATGACCCCCGCGGGCATGCACTCATCTGCGTGCTCGGCAACTATGAACACCAGGAGCTCGCTGACGTGCAGTTCGGGGCGCTGGCGCAACTCACTGCCCACCTCGCACGTACCTATGACGTGCCCCTCGGCAACATCAAGGGGCATCGCGACTACACTTCGCAGACAGTCTGTCCGGGGAAGAACCTCTATCGCTTCCTCGAAGACGGCACCCTGGTCCGGGCAGTAGAGGAACGGCTGAAGCGATGAGGCGAGGGCGGCTGGCCATTATCGGGCTCAAGAAGGAGAAGGGATGCGACACAGCGCGGTAGGAGCACTTCTGGCCTTGGTGCTAGCGACCCAGGCTCCGGGGCAGATCGAGCTCATTCTGGACAACGACGGCCCGGGTTTTGTGGCGACTGGCCAATGGCTGGTCAAGACCACAGGCGATCCCTATGGCGGTAGCGCCCTTTACAAGCGCAAGGGTGACGGCTCGGCAACCGCCCGGTGGCAAGCAGTTCTGACCTTTCCAGGGCCCTACGAGGTTGAGATCCACGTGGTGGACGCAAACTATGCCGAAGACACGCGCATTACCATCCACACCACCGCTGGGGACACGGTGATCCTTGACAACCAGAACTACCGCCCTGGCTGGCATCTTCTGGGCACGTGCGACTTGCCCGAAACGACCTGGGTTGAGGTCAATGACTACTTCGAGGGGGCTGGGCGCTACGTGCTCGCCGACGCCGTGCGCCTCAGGTGCACCTTGAGCACCTACTCCATCAGCGGCCAGCTCACCTTTGGCGACGGCCCCACACGTGCCACCTCCTCCATCACCCTGTTCCGTCAGGGATGCAGGCAAGCCCTCATGCAGACCATCCAAGAGGGAACCCATCATCGTTTCCATTTCGAGAAGTTGACCGAGGGCTGGTACCGCATCGTGTGTGTGGCTTGGGGTTACGACACGCTGCGCGTGGACTCGCTTCGCCTTCAAGGCTCTGACCTTTCCGACCTCCTATTCACACTGCAACCAACTCCAGGGCCCCGCTATTCCATCAGGGGTACGGTCTTTCTCGACGATGCCTGCGACACGGCTCGTTGCCGCGTGGTGGGCTACCCCGCCAACTACCCTTTTCCGGCCTGCTACGACTCCGTGGGCCATGGCCAAACGTTTGCTCTGGGCAATCTGCCTGAATGGGCCTATCAGCTTCAATTCCTTGCCCGCGGCTACACGCCCGATACCACCAGCCTCGTGCGGGTGCAGCTTGCGGGCCAGGACCTGGTTCTGGACCAAGTGACCCTGGCACGCGTGTTCAGCTTCGCGTGGATCAGCGACAGCCATGTGGGCGCAGGTTCCACCGAGGCCGGGCTCATTGCGGTCCTCGGGGCCATCAACCAGCTGGCCGGCTCTTTGGACTTTGTCCTGCACACCGGCGATCTCACCGAGCGAGGCGCCGACGGTGAAATCCAACAGTACCTTGACCTCATGCGCGCCTGCCGCCTTCCCGTGTGGAGCCTGCCTGGGAACCACGACACCAAGTGGAGCGAATCAGGCCTCCAGACCCTGAGGAGGCACTTTGGCAGCCTGCGCTTCTCTTTCGCCCACCACGGCTTCCGCATCATTGGCCTGAATACCGGCATACCGCTCAGGGGCGGTGGCGGCTTCTTCGACCCCGCAGACGTGGCCTGGCTCCGGCAAGAACTGGCGAGCCTCGATCCTCCAGATAGGCCGGTGATCTTTGCCTGCCACTTTCCGTGCGATTTTGCCTCCATGTACAACTACTGGCAAGTGCTCGATCTGCTCAAGAGCTATCGAACGGCGATCATCCTCGTGGGGCATGGACACAGCAACCGCGCCTACGACTTTGAGGCCATCCCAGGGGCAATGACTCGCGACACGTATACCTCTCCCCCTGGGTTCAACGTGGTGTCAGTGAGCAAGAAGGAAATCGTGGTGACCCCTTACACTGCCGAGGGTCAGGCAGGTGCTCCGTGGCTCCGTCTCCCTTGCGCTGCTTCCTGTCAACCAGAAGTGCAGTTCGTGGACCTGGAAGAGGGCGAAGTTGTGTCGGGCACCCGGACAGTGCACCTCCGTCTCGGCGTGCCTGCCACGGCTGGGAGCTGGCAGGTGGCCCACAGCAGTCTTGGTGGTGGCCCAGTGGGAGGCGCTCTTTCTGGCGCCGCGCAGGAGTGGACTCTAACCCTCGCCACTAGCTCTTTGGAGAACGGCTATCACACGGTGCAGGTGGTTTTCACCACCTCAGCCGGCCAGAGGGTGTCACGCACTCGTGGGTTTATTGTGCACAACGCCGGTCCGCAGGCGCTCTGGCGCTACCAGGCAGGGGCAGAGGTCATCACGGCGCCCGCCTGCGACGGTCGGCGGGTATACGTCGGAACCAGCGACGGCAGAATCGTCGCCCTGCGGCTGGAGGATGGCACGGCGGCCTGGCCACCGGTGCGGACAGCCGGAGCAGTCTTTTCCTCCCCTGCGGTACACGAGGGGGTGCTTTATTGCGGCGCCACCGACGGCACCTTCTACGCCATCGATGCGAGCACTGGCCAGGTGATGTGGACGTACAAGGCTGATGGCGCAGTGCTCACCCCGCCGGTGGTTGTGGACACCACCGTCTACTTTGCCGGCAGCCAAACTATGTGTGCTCTTGGCATCAGAGGGCACAAGCGCATATGGCAATACAAGGCCAGCGGCATGATCGAGTGCAAGCCTGCGGTGGCCGGCGACCTACTCCTGTTCGGGTCCTGGGACCGTCAGTTCCGGGCGCTGGATCGCCACACTGGCCAGCTCCGCTGGAACTGGCACCGCACCTCCAGCTTCTATTACGCGCCTGCGGCCTCCTGGCCAGTCGCTACGCCTGACCGCGTGTTCGTTTCCGACCCGGAGAGGTACGTCAGCGCGATCCGCCTTGCAGACGGGGCCACCATCTGGTCCAGCAAAACGCCCGAAGCGTGGGACTCGATCGGCCTTTCTGAGGACGGCACCAGCACCCTCTACGTGCGCGCTCTGGACGGTTGCTTGCACGCGTTCCTGGCAAGTGCGCCGACGCAACTTCAGCTCTGGACTACCAACGTCGGCTATGGCTGGGACACCACTCCGTCCATGCCAGTAGAAAGGAATGGCGTGGTCTTCACTGGCAGCAAGGCAGGATTCGTGGTCGCAGTGGCTGCGTGGGGTGGCCTGCAGTGGCGCTATTGGCTCTCGCACGCCTACGTGAGCACGGTGACCCCGCTGGACGGCGAACGGGTGATAGCCGCAGGTCTAGACGGCACTGTGGCGCTCATCTATGGCCCTGGCACAGGAGTGCCTGAGGTCCCTCGCACCTCGCCACCTGAGCTGGAAAACCTGCTCTTCCACCCGTTTCCCAACCCATGCAATCACTCTCTGGTCATCGCTTACCAGCTCGCGAGACCGCAAAGGGTTCGCGTTCTCATCACTTCCGTGGCTGGTAGCACGGTCTTTTCCACGTCGGTAGAACACGCCCAGGCAGGGAGATACCAGATGACTTGGCAAGGCACCGACAACGCAGGGACGATGCTCCCGTCTGGTGTCTATTTCTTGGTGCTGCAAGGAGAGCACTTTAGACTGGGGCACAAGTTGGTGCTATTGAGGTAACATCTGCTCGTGTAGGAGAGCTTAACAGGAGGAGAACGTCATGGTCCGAGGCACGAAAAGCAGATGGGGAGTGCTCGTCACTCTCGTCCTTGCTGCAGGTATTGTGGCTGGCTCTTGCGCCAAGAAGCCTCAACCCCAACTTCTGCAGCCACCGCGTGCGGAGAAGATCCCCACGACTTTGGTCAAGCATGGACACACGCGTGTGGACAACTACTATTGGTTGAATGAGCGGGACAACCCGAAGGTGCTTGCCTACTTGGAGGCAGAGAACCGGTATCTGGAGGTGGCGCTTGCCCACACGAAAAAGCTCCAGGAAAAGCTGTACAATGAGATGGTAGGGCGTATCAAGCAAACCGACATGTCCGTCCCCTATCTGGACAACGGTTATTACTACTACACGCGCTTTGAGGAGGGGAAAGAGTACCCGATATATGCCCGGAAGAAGGGGCAGCTGGAGGCGCCTGAGGAGATCATGCTAGACGTGAACACCATGGCCGCCGGGCATGCTTTCTACTCTGTGGCTGGGGTGAACGTCAGCCCCGATAACCGTTGGGTTGCCTTCGGGGTCGACACCGTGAGCCGACGCCGGTACACTCTCTACTTCAAAGACTTGAGCACCGGGCAGCTGTCCTCTGAAGCGATTCCGAACACCATAGGCGATGCAGTGTGGGCAAGTGATAGCCGCACGGTTTTTTACGTCGCCAGGGACACCACTACCCTCCGCCCTGAACGCGTGTTCCGCCATGTGGTGGGAACCGATCCTACGACCGACGTCGAGGTCTACCACGAGAAGGACTCTACCTTCTCTGTCTACGCCCAAATGTCGAAGTCCAGGAGATTCGTCTTCTTGATCTCCAGCGCCACCCTGTCCACGGAAGTACGCTTTCTGGCTGCCGACGAGCCTGACGGTGCCTTCGTGGTTTTGCAACCACGCGAACGAAACCACGAGTACTCGGTGACCCACGTGGGCGACAAGTTCTACATCGTCACCAACGACCGGGCCAAGAACTTCCGGCTCATGGAGACAAGCATCAACAGGCCAGGCAAGAACTATTGGCGGGAGGTCATACCCCATCGCGAGGATGTACTGCTGGAAGAGGTGGAAGTCTTCACTGACTATCTTGTGCTCAGCGAGCGCAAGAATGGTTTGCGCCAACTGCGCATTATCAACCAGGCCGACAAGAGCGAGCACTATCTGGACTTTGGTGAGGAGGCTTACTTCGCCTCTCCGATGGACAACAAGGAGATGGACACGCACACGCTGCGCTATGCCTACACCTCGCTCACCACGCCCCTGACCATCTACGACTATGACATGGTGGCACGCACGGAAGCCCTTCTGAAACGCCAGGAGGTATTGGGTGGCTTTCGCCAGGAGAACTACCAGACTGAGCGTCTGTATGCGCCTGCGAAGGACGGCACGCCCATCCCCATCTCGCTGGTGTATCGGAAAGGCATGAAGAAAGACGGTTCTCACCCTCTGCTGCTTTATGGGTACGGCTCCTATGGTGCCAGCATGGAGGCGACCTTCAGCTCGCCAGTGTTGAGTTTGCTGGATCGGGGCTTCGTCTACGCCATCGCCCACATACGTGGCGGTTCGGAGATGGGACGCCAGTGGTATGAGGACGGGAAGCTCTTGAAGAAGAAGAACACCTTCACCGACTTTTTCGCCTGTGCCGAGTATCTCATCGAGCGGAAGTACACCAGCCCTGACCGCCTGTTCGCGCGCGGTGGCAGCGCCGGCGGTCTACTGATCGGGGCAGTGATCAACATGCGACCTGACCTGTTCAAAGGGGTAATTGCCGACGTCCCCTGGGTGGACGTGGTTACTACCATGCTGGATGAATCCATCCCGCTCACCACGAGCGAGTACGACGAGTGGGGCAATCCCAATGTCAAAGAGTGCTATGACTACATGCTCTCCTATTCGCCTTACGACAATGTTGCGCCGCAGCGTTACTCGGCGCTCTTTGTCACCACCGGCCTGCATGACTCGCAGGTACAGTATTTCGAACCGGCAAAATGGGTCGCCAAGCTTCGTGAACTCAAGACCGATAGCAACCTGATCGTGCTGCACACCGACATGCACTCTGGGCATGGAGGTAAACCGGGTAGGTTCGAGCGCTACAGGCGCACGGCGATGCAATATGCGTTCTTGTTGGACCAGGCAGGCATTCGTAAGTAGAATTGGCAGCACGTCTGTTTCACCCAATGGACGCTCAAGCAGTACTGGCCGGCCGAGGCAGGTCAGCAACAATGTCCGCGCCGGCATCCGGCAGACAATCGACAGTGACGCTGGAACTGTGAGGGAGGAAGGAACACGATGCATCACAAAACCAGCAGTACACTTATCGGCGTAGCGATACTGGCTCTCGGGATCGCCATCTTCTTTCTCCATTTTCGGGATCTAAATGGACAGTCCGTTCCACGGTCAACGAAGTACGTCGATGGCGTATTTCGCGCAAGAGCCATGGGCTACAATGACTCGTTGACCGTGGAAGTCAAGATTGCCCGCGGCCGAATCGCCTCGGTGGCCGTGGTGGAGCACTTTGAGAGTGCGGGTGACTCGGCCATCAAGTACGTGGCCCGAGGGATTGTAGCGAGGCAAGGGACTGAGGGGGTTGATGTGGTCACCGGTGCGACTGTGACCTCGCAGGCCATTCTCAAGGCGGCACGAGCCGCTTTAGCCAAGGCCAGCAGGACTCCCTCCCAGCCGGCTTCGCGCGGTGCGGGGACGAAAAAATCCCTGGGTGCACGCACTGCGCTCACGCCTCTCCCGGTATGGGTGGTGGGCTCCTACGACAGCCTGGGCAAAGCCAACATGATGACCGCCGCTTGGGTCGGCATCTGCTGCTCCCGCCCTCCCTCGCTGATGGTGGCCTTGCGCGGAGCAACCTACACTCACGGCAACATTACCCGTCGCAAAGCGTTCACGGTGAACATCCCCTCCGAGGAGTTTGCCGCGGAGACTGCCTACTATGGCAGCGTCTCTGGGCGCGACGTGGACAAGTTGTCGGTGACCGGGCTCACGCCGGTGCGCAGCGACCTGGTGGACGCGCCCTACTTGAAGGAGTTCCCCTTGGTGGCCGAATGTCGGCTGACCCAGACCTTCGAGCTGGGTCTGCACACCATGTTCGTCGGCGAGATCGTGGATGTGAAGGCTGAACCCTCATGTCTGGACGCCGACGGGAGGGTGGACGTTGAGCTCTTCCGTCCGTTAGTGTACAGCACTGGGAAGGGCACTTTTCATACCCTGGGCCGAAGCTTAGGCACGACTGCCGAGCTGCGGAGAAAATTCATCCCGTGAACTGGGGAGCTTTGCAGCCCCGAGAGGAATGAGCGACTATGATTCCCGATCCCACTCGCTTGATGCAGGCCGCAAGGCTCGAGACGCCGTTGCTCGGCATCTATGACGCCCCGGACCCGGCATTGTTCGCCCCTTGCGTTCGGCCTCTGCCAGGCACGAGAACCTGCATCTTTGCCTTTTTCCAAAACTGGAGGGCCGGACACTTTCTGCACCTAACCGCTGAGCAATACGGCTGTGGCGGCGCTGGCCATTGGCTCTTCGGCCTGACCACGCGCTCCCGCGAGCAGTTCGTGGACTTTCTCGTGCGTGAGGAAGGATTGAGGGCTACGCCGCGGCTCATGGAGCAGTGGCTTGACGCCGTCAAGCCTTATAGCTCGGAACATGGTAATCTCTTTGTGGGGCCCTTGCGTGCCCAGGCCTACCCCTACCTGAAAACGGTGAGCTTTCTGGTGAACCCTGACCAGCTCAGCCTGCTCATCATCGGCGCGAACTATCATGCGGCCCCACAGGACCCGCCGCCAGTAGTGGCGCAGTTCGGCTCCGGTTGTGGCCAGCTCCTGCCCCTCTTTGCCGACCTCTCGCAACCGCAGGCGGCCATCGCTGCCACTGACATCGCCATGCGCCAGCATCTCCCGCCAGAAGTGCTCTTCCTCACCGTCACCAAACCGATGTTCGAGCGCCTATGTGCCCTGGACGAGCAGAGCTTCCTCTCCAAGCCCTTCTGGCAGCGATTGCTTAAGGCGCGAGGGGGTTAATGCGCACCCCGTTCAGACACTAAGCTAAGGAACGCAATCACGCCCCAGAAACGCTGGAGAGGATGCGCATGCATGAACGACGCTATGCTGGCGAGGTTGAGAGGCTCCGCAACGCAGATCGCCTCGCCTTGTTGGAAGTGGACAAAGTGGTCGAGCTGAGTCTCCGGGGGATCTCTGCCAGCTCTGTGCTGGATATAGGCGTGGGCTCGGCGGTGTTCGCCGAAGCTTTTGCCCGTCGTGGACTGCACGCCTTTGGGATCGATGTGCGGCGGGAGATGGTGGTGGCGGCGCGCCAACTCTTCCCCGCGGGTCGATACCAGGTAGCTGCGGCCGAGGCCCTCCCCTATCGCGCCAACGCGGTGGACATCGCCTTTCTGGGCCTGTTGTTGCACGAGAGTGATGACCCCATAGCGACCTTTGCCCAGGCCTGGCGCGTCACCAGGTTGCGTGTGGCCATACTGGAGTGGCCCTTTGTGGAAGAAGAACACGGGCCCCCGCTGGAACATCGCCTGAGTACAGATCAGGTCCAACAGATCGCGCAGGTGGCGGGTGCTCGGAGCGTGTGGACTCTCCCATTGGCGCACACCGTGCTTCACGTCGCCGACCGTCATTGAGGACCAGTCATTACGCAGAAATGAGCTGTCACTGAGAGTGCAATGTTACTACGGAAGAGGAGCTTTGGGCGCCTTGCAGTTCTGGCCTTGTCACTCCCGCTTCTCAGCATCCATTCTACTATCAGGCAAGGCACTGAAGGCAAGGACCACAAAAGGAGGGCGGTGATGCCGCGTCCCACGGCGCGAGTGGAATTGGTGAACCCATTGCAGGGGACTGCCTCAGAATATGCCTTTTCGCACGGAAACACGTTGACGCTGGTTGCGCGTCCTTTTGCCATGACCTGCTGGAGTCCGCAGACTGCGGATGGTGCCTGGTTCTTCCATCCCGCTGCCCGCCAGCTACAGGGCATTCGAGCTACGCGGCAACCGAGCCCATGGATTGGCGACTACGGACAGTTCATGATCATGCCGCAGACAGGCCGCCTCCTTCCAGACACCCCACGCCGAACATCTGTTTTCCGCCCAGACCAGACCGTCTACAGGCCCCATTACTTCCGCACCTACCTTGGCCGCTACCGGGTAAGTTTGGAGCTCACCGCGACCGAGCGCTGTGCCTACTGGCGGCTCGTCTTTCCGGCAAATGAACCGAGTCGCCTCATCGTGCATCCCTTTGCTGGGGATTCCCACCTGGAGTTCGACTATGAGGCTGGAGTGGTACGTGGCTTCACCCGGGCCAACAACGGCGGAGTGCCAGCCAACTTCGCCGCCTATTTCGTCCTGCACGTGGACTGTCCGGTGCAGGCCCACCAGTGCGGCTTTTTTGCGGAGCAACGCACCTTTTCCGGACAGGAGGCAGCCGAGGGCAAAGGGATCGGGGCCTATCTGGCGCTGACGCCGCCGCCAGACGGCGTGGTCCATGTGCGCGTCGGAACGTCCTTCATCGACTGGGCGCAAGCCGAGCAGAACATCGCCCAAGAGATCGGCCAGAAGGATTTTGAATCCCTGGTGGCCCAGAACGCTGCGGTTTGGGAAGAGATCCTCCGCGTGGTGGACATTGAAGGGGCCAGTATGGAACAGCAGCGCACATTTTATTCTGCCCTGTACCGGAGCGTCTTGTTCCCGCACGCCTGGCACGAGCCCCTTCCCTCTGGCGAGGTCGCGCACTGTAGCCCCTGCGACGGCGCCGTTCACCCCGGGGTGCTGTACACCGACCAGGGCTTCTGGGACGTGTACCGCACTCAATACCCACTGCTGGCGTTGCTCTTCCCGGAAAGACTGGCAGAGATCCTGCAGGGCTGCGTGAACGCCTACAGAGAAGGGGGCTGGTTCCCCAAGTGGGCCAGCCCAGGCTACCGGTCGTGCATGATCGGCACCCACATCGACGCCGCCATCGCCGATGCCTACGTCAAGGGGATCCGAGCCTTCGACGTGGAGACCGCCTATGAAGGGATGCGAAAACACGCTTTCGAACCCAGGTCCGAGGATGGCGCCGTCGGGAGAAAAGGGCTGGAGTACTACCTGCGTCTGGGCTATGTGCCGGCGGATAAGGTGGAAGAAAGTGTCTCGCGCACGCTGGACTTTGCCTACAATGACTTTTCCATCGCGCAAGTAGCAAAGGGCCTTGGGCGACGTGAGGACTATGAGCAGCTGATCGCCAGAGCCAAAAGCTATGCAAACGTGTTCGACCCCGATGTCGGTTTCATGCGCGGCCGCAATGCGGACGGGTCCTGGGTCCAGCCATTCAATGAATTTGCCTGGGGCGGACCGTACGTCGAGGGGGGCGTGTGGCAATGCGGCTGGGCAGTGCAGCATGACCCCGCGGGCTTAATCGCGCTGATGGGCGGCAAGGAGCGCTTCCTCGCCAAGCTGGATGCTCTTTTCGCCACTCCGCCCTACTTTGAGGTTGGGACCTACAATCGGGAAATTCACGAGATGACCGAGATGGCCGCCGTGGACTTTGGCCAATACGCCCACTCCAACCAGCCAAGCCACCACCTGTTGTACCTGTTCGCCGCTGCCGGGGCACCCTGGAAAACCGAATACTGGGTCAGGAAGGTGCTCGACGGGCTCTACGGCCCTGGTCCGGATGGATTTTGCGGTGACGAAGACAATGGAGAGATGTCCGCCTGGTACATCTTCAGCGCCTTAGGCTTCTACCCACTCTGCCCTGGACATCCCTCATATGTGCTGGGCAGTCCGCTGTTCAAGCGTGCCACGCTCCACCTGGCCAATGGTAAGGAGTTCGTCATCTCTGCGCCCGGCAATGGCCGGAGTCACGTATTCGTGAGGCAGGTGAGGCTGAATGGCAAGCCGTACACGAAGAGCTACCTCTTGCACGAGACCATAGTCCAGGGTGGCACACTGGCATTCACCATGAGCAGCCAGGAACAACCCGTGCGGGCGGCGGGGCTCGAGCCGCCGTATTCACTCTCCGCCTGGAAGGAGTGACACGAGCCCGGTTTGGCGGAAGCAATTGCCGACACGCTGAGATTCCGCCAGACCAGGGCAACACAAAGGCAGAATACACTAGGCTCATCGGCACGAAGGTCCTGTCGAGCAGAAGGAGAACGAGGCGCATGCACGAGGCACAAGCAGGCAAGACCCTTGGGCACGCACGAGACGAAGCTGCCGGTCGCGAGGTGTTTCGCTGGCTGCGGATCCTATTCTGGTGCAACATGATTGCTATCCCGGCCTCGGCGGTGCTCTACGGCGAGCGTTTCGACGCTGTCACCTACCCGCTGAGTTGGCTTGGCAATCCCCTCACCGTCAACGGTCTGTCCAATCAGCGGGGAATGTTGGTATTTGACGCGAACCTCCTGCTTTCGGCGGTCGTTTGTCTGCGCCTGTCACGCCTGAGTTGGAAGGCAAATGGGTGTCTGCGCCGACGAGGGATGGCCGTCCTTTTCTTAGTCGCAGGCGTAGGCTCGGCGGTGGCCATGGCTCCCTGCGCCACGCACGACCCGATCCATCGCCTGGGCGCAGGCCTGATGACCACCTCGTTGTGGCTGTTGGAGTTGTGCCTCCTGTGGGAGACGCGTCGCTATGCCCATGGGATCTGGTTCTACCTGGCAGTGGTGATGAATCACCTCTTCCTCTATGTCTACGCGGCGCTTTTCTTCGCCCATCGCCCCCTGCAGAACCTCGCGCAGAAAGGCGCGTTTTTTGGCCTGCTGTGCAACCTCTACCTTCCCGCGCAGGCGGCCCTGGCCCGGGCAAGCCAGGAGACAGCCGAGGCCGAGCTGACGCTTGAGCTTGGGCGCCGTTAGGATTCCTGCAGATGTCATCCGCTCGGGCGGCGATAGCCGAACGATCATGAGAGAGGTGACGGCAGAGATAGCCAAGCAGGCGGTGCTTGGTGGCGCGCTCCTCGGAGGGGGTGGTGGGGGTTCTATGGAAATAGGGTTGGCCTTTGCGCAACAGGCCCTCGCCCGTGGCCCGCTACTGCTCTGGGAGATCGAGGAGTTGCCGGATGAGGCAACAGTGGTCACGGTGTCGCTTGTAGGCGCTCCCGCCGCGCCGCAGCAACGAGTGACCCCTGACCACTTTGTGCGCGCCGTGATGTTGCTCAGCGAGCGGCTGGAAGGAACCATCGCTGCCTTGGTGACTTCAGAAAATGGGGGTTTTGCTACAGTCAACGGCTGGTATCAGTCCGCAGTGTTGGGGATTCCGGTGGTTGATGCACCCTGCAACGGCAGGGCCCACCCCTTGGGGTTGATGGGCGCCATGGGTCTGCACCGTCCTCCGGGATACCGCGCGTGTGCGGCGGCAGTGGGCGGAGGCACAGAAGGAGCCCACTTGGTGGAAGAAGTCTCCTCCGGGTCGGTCCAGGAGGTGGCGTGGCGAGTGCGTGAGGCAGCAATACGGGCCGGCGGCCTGGTTGCTGTGGCCCGCAACCCGGTCGAGGTCAGCTATGTGCGTGCCCATGCGGCCGTGGGTGCCCTCTCCCAGGCCATCTGCTTGGGCGCCCTGCTCAGCGACAGGGCCAGTGCCGATGGCCGGCTTCAGGCGTTGACAACGCTGGCAGGCGCCCAGGTACTCGCCAAGGGCAAGGCCACTGCCGTGAGCCGGCGCTTTGCAAGGGGTTTCGATGTCGGGAGCGTGGTGGTAAGCGCGAGCACCGGCCGCTATGAACTCACCTTTTATAATGAATACATCACCGTAGAGCGGGCGGGGCACCGTCTGGCCACGTTCCCGGACGTCATTGCCACGCTGCAACAGGAGACTCTGCAACCGCTCACCACCGCTTCCCTCGAGTCAGGGCAAAAGGTGTTCCTCGTTGTCATCCCATGGACTCGCTTGAAATTGGGCGCAGGAATGCGCGACCCCTCACTCTACGGCCAAGTGGCAAGCGCGGTGGGCAAGGAGGTTTTGCCGCCAGACAATCTGGAGAGCGGACGATGACAAGTGCCATGCGCGTCGGTGCGATCACCATTGGGCACTCTCCGCGCCCCGACATCCTCGAGGAACTCCAGACCCTGGCTGTGGAAAAGGTGGAGTTTGTCGAGGCTGGTGCGCTGGACGGTCTGTCCATTCGCCAGATCCGGGCACTGGCTCCTGGTGGCCATGAACACTCTCTGGTCACCCGACTCAGCGATGGCCGGAGCGTTACCGTGAGCCAGGAGCGCATTGAACCTTTGGTGGTCCAGTGCCTACGGCGCCTAGAGACCGCAGGCGTCGAGATAATCCTACTCCTTTGCACCGCCCGCTTCGAGGTGCTCCACTCGCCACATCCGCTCTGCAGTCCTTATGAGATCCTGCGGATGATGGCCGACGGCATGTTAAGAGAAGGGACGCTGGCAGTTGTGGTACCCCATGCCTCACAGCTGACCACCGTGCCTGAGCGCTGGTATGCTCCCGGCAGAAAACTGGTGCCAGTGGTGCTCTCACCGTACGATGAAAGCCCCTCCGGGTTGCGTGAGGTGGCGGCTGAGCTGCGGAAGAACGAGAGCCAGCTTATCCTGCTGGACTGTATTGGCTACCGGCATCACGTGTGCACCCAACTGGCCAGGCTGTGCGGTGTGCCCGTCCTTTGTCCGCGCGTGGCCCTGGCCACAGTGCTTCGGGCCTTCGTCACCTTCTGTGTTCGCTCGGCTGACTGAGGGATCTGTTTCGGAACTGGGGAGGGAGTCCCGTATGACCTGGTACAACTTGGTGAGCTTTGCTGGCATATTTGTGCTCATGGGCCTGGCGTGGCTCTGCTCCACGCAGCGCCGCCGGATCAACTGGCGCGTGGTCCTCTGGGGAACCGGGCTTCAACTACTGTTTGCCTTGTTCATCTTCCGCGTGCCCATTGGAGCCAGGCTTTTTCTGTTCCTCAACGATCTGGTAGTGAAGGCGCTGGATAGCGCCTCAGCGGGTACGAGGTTCTTGTTCGGCCGCTTGGCCTTGCCCCCTGGGACCGCCGATGCTACCGGCGAAACCTCCTTAGGGTTCTTTCTCGCATTCCAGGCCCTTCCCACCATTGTCTTCTTCGCCGCGCTGGTGGGGGCATTGTACTACCTGGGCATCATGCCCTTGTTGGTGCGCGCCTTTGCCACAGTATTTACCCGTCTCATGCGCATCAGCGGCGCCGAATCCCTCTGCACAGCGAGCAACATCTTCGTCGGCATTGAATCGGCCTTGACCATTCGCCCTTATCTGGAGCAAATGACGCGCTCGGAACTCTGCACCATTCTCACTGCGGGCATGGCCACCATCGCCTCCAGCGTGATTGCCATGTACGTGTTTGTGCTGCAGAGCCACTTCCCCACCATCGCCGGGCACCTGGTATCGGCCTCCATCATCTCGGCCCCCGCCGCGGTGGTAATGGCCAAGCTAATGCTCCCGGAAACTGAACACCCGGTGACCCTCGGCGTCTCCATCCGCCCGCACTATGAACGGGAGCACAATCTGATGGAGGCCATCATCAAGGGTGCCAACAATGGCGTGCGACTGGTGGTGGGAATTGCTGCCTTGCTGCTGGCTTTCCTTGGCCTGGTTGCCTTGGTGGACCTGTTGTTGGGCGTGTTGGCCCAGCGGCTGGAGAAGCTTGCGGGTATTCATGTCCAGCTTTCCCTGCGTGGGATTTTGAGCGTACTCTTCTATCCCTTGACCTTAGTCATCGGCGTGCCACCTGGGGATGCCTGGGCTGTGGCCAGGCTGATCGGCGAGCGCACCGTGGCTACGGAGGTACAGTCCTACCAGGACCTTGCTGTGATGCTGGCGTCGGGCTCCTTGCGCGAGCCCCGTTCAGCGGTCATCGCCGCCTATGCCCTGTGCGGTTTTGCCCACGTTGCCTCGCTCGCCATCTTCGTTGGGGGTACTGCCGCCCTGGCGCCCCGCCGCACCGCAGAGCTTTCCTCCCTGGGGCTCCGGGCCCTCGTGGCTGCCACTCTTGCCTGCCTCATGACGGCCGCGGTAGCTGGCACCTTCTTTGGCAAGGGGACGGTACTCACGGGCGTGGCGCCATAGAGGGGGTTCGTTAAGGGCGAAATCTGAGGCTGACAGTAGCGGCACCCGCTCTTCGGCACCGGAGCCCGCTCCTCTCGGGCGCCCTGGGCCCGGCTTTGCTTTTGGGCACTCCGCCTACCAACCTTGGAGCCCGCTTTCAGAGGGGGAAACTCCACAGGCGGCGCCGCTCCACAAGTGGTTCCCCGATGCGCTTATGAAGTCCGGCCCGACTGCATTGGTTCAGCAACCTACTCGTACCAAATGAAGCCTTCGTGGGTAGCCGAGGGCAATGTTTTCGGATACCCCTGTTTCGCCTAAGCCCGAAATGCTGGCTGGCTTTTGCTGGCCCTCTCGGGCACTTTACGCCCACTTATGCCATGGGAGCCCCGTACAGGCGACGCGTCCCAGAGACACTTGCCCTCCGAGGAAGCAACTTCTGCGGGCCGAGGGCAATGCCCTGAGCCAAGCACCTTGCCACCAGTTCCCCTGGACAAAGGCCGAATACGGATCAGAGTCCCTCTACCTGTGCGCACGCCCCGCTGCCCCTCATACCACTCCCCTGGGCGGCCAAGGGCAATGCCATCGGCTACCCCTGCTTCGCCACCTCTCTGCACTTTAGCGGCGACTCACCACGGCACGTGAATTGGCGAACCTGTCGGAAACGAAAGGAGAATGCCATTACCCTCGTCGCGCTCCTCTGGGAGGCCTCTCCACCTCTCCGCAAGGGTGCAAGCGCTTCGTGCACGCACGCATCCCAGCCCGCCAGCCTGGTAACAGACGTGCGAGGCCCTGAGGACGCCTGGCCTGTCCGCTGTGCTTCAAGCTCCCCCCTTTCTTCCCAAAGCGAAAAGCTCCCGCGCACAGGCACGGGAGCTGGTCAGTTCCACACCCGCAGAGCTTTACATTGCCAGACGGACAGTGAAGCGATGCACCTCATTGAACAGGCCAAACGGGGTGTAGGCATAGTCAAGGCCGAAGCCCACGCCGCCCAGTCGCTGCTGGAGGCCAAAGCCGGCACTAAAACCGTGCTCGTCGTTGGGGAAGGCGTAGCCGGCGCGCAGGGCCAGGGTGTTCATGAGCACATATTCGGCACCGAAACCTAACTGCTCCGGATAATCACGCGGATGCGAGGCGTCCACAGAGAGCAGAAGGGCATCCTCGCCCAGCCGCAGACCAGGGAATAGGTCCATCACATCCATGGCCAGGCCAATCTTGAAGGTGAGCGGGAGCTGGAAACCCTCTACTTCGTAGCGCACCTCTTGCGCGAAATTGCGCACGCACATACCAAAGTTTAAGCTCCGGAACCCCGTGCGATAGAGGATGCCAAAGTCGTAGGCCAGCACCCCTTCCTCATACTCCTTCCGCCGATATCCCCCCTGGTTGTCGAAGCCGACGATGCTGCTCCCCAGATCCTGCGTCACGTATTTGACCACCCCGCCGACAGCGAACTTCATCGATAGCGCCCGCGCGTAGCCGATGCCGACGGCCATCGCACTGGGACTGAACAGGCCGGTGTCCTTGTAGCCCTTTTCGCTGACGTCGCGAATGGTCCCCTTGAAATCGCCATAGTTAACCGAAAGCACCGAGAATCCCACCACCCCGTACTTGCCCCGCGCGGGACTCACCGCCGCACTGCCATGGAAGTACTTGATGTCCGCGATCCAGTTCACCTGGCCAAAACTGAGATCAGCCGTGGTGGTCAAGCTTGCCAGGCCTGAGGGGTTGAAAAACATGGAAGCAGCAGATCCTTCCTGCGCAGTAGCCGCTTCCCCCATGGCGCTCATGCGTGCATCAGTGGCCACCGTGAGGAACTTCATACCGGTTTGCGCCAGTTTCTGCAATTTCTGCGTCTGGCCGACGGCGCTCACGCACCACCCTGCCAGCACTATCAGAACCACCATTGACCTCTTCATAACAGCACCCTCCTCTTGCACCAGTTCACCGGATGACCACCAGTTTCTCCACCGAGCTCTTGCCAGTCTTGTGGTCGGTGACCACTACCAAGTAGATGCCGCTCACAATCACCTGGTTGGAGGAGGTGGTACAGTTCCAATAGGCATCACCCGTACCGTCGGTGTGCTCGATGGTCTTGATGAGCTCGCCACTCTCGGTGAAGATGCGAATGGTGCATTCACCCGGAATGTTGAAGAAGGCGATCTTGTCCCCTTCGCCAGGAAAGAGCAAGTTATTGGGGTCGGCTGAGATGTTGTACGGATTGGGCACGACACGAATATCGCTCAGCTTCTCCCCAGCGGGGCGCTTCAGATTCGTAGGGTCATAGGCCTGAGTGTAGTAGCGATTGCTCTTCAACGTGTGCGCAGGAATGTTCAGGGCCGGGTCGCCCGGCATCTCCCGGTCGACGGCTACCACGTAGTAGTAGTACGACGGTCCGCGCTCCAGCTGGGTATCCCGATAAGACCGCTCATCTGGTCCGGCACGATAGATGAGCGTGTAGGTGCTGTCGTACCGCCCCTTGGCCCGATAGATTTCGAACCCCTGCGGGCGGGGCCCCTCGTCGTAGACCTTCCACTCCAGCGATATCCGGTCGCCACCGCCGTTGATGTACACCTCGCTCGGCGGGAACTGTGGCTCGGCCAAGGTGTAGCCGGAATTGTGGTTAGCAATGGCGCGCCGAAAAGTCTGGAACAGCGAATCTCTCCCGGTGAGCACCCATTGGTTCTTGGTGCGCGCGTCGATTATCCCCTTCTTGTACTGCTTGCCAATTTCTATGCACATCTCCCGACTCAGGCCGGCGGCAGCCTCTGCCCACACGATACGCACGCTCTCCCCAGGACGCAGCGTGTAGGGGCCGTAGCCGTTGCAGGCCGAAAAACCTCCTGGCGTACCTAAAGCCGGATCGCCGGTCGGCGCGGCGAAGTCCCCGCTGGGTTCCACCTTGTCGCAATGGCGTGGCGACATGTGGCCTTTGGACATCCAGCCGTATTCCGACTCCATGCGCGCAATGTTGAAGGGATCGTTCTGAGAGGTGTTCGGCGCGTCGGAGGACTCGTAGGTGGTCGTCGAAGGCTGCATGGGGTCGTCGCTGGGATCGGTAGGCGAATGGTCGGCGTGCAACGTCACCACTCCCACAAACTGCGCGGCACCCAGTCTACCCACGGTGTCGGCGGCGCCGATGTACCCAGCCGAGCCCTGCGGACTCCATATGGGCGCCCCGACGTTGTCATACAACGTGAACGGCGGATACTTCCCATGCCAACCGAACTGGCAGCGAAAGTTCTCATTCGGCGGGTCAACCTTCACGCCGTCCCCGCGCGCGTCCAGCATCAGGTTGATCCCCCATCCAGTAGCGTTGCCGATCAGGTAGCGGGTCTCTCGGCACACCGCCCACCTGAATTGAAAGAAAAAGTAGACGTCTTCCAATGTCTGGTTCGGAAGCTCAATTTCGGGGTCGTCGTCCACATTGCCAGTGTTGGTGAAGATGTACTCGGAGACGATGTAGTTGTCGTGGTACGGGTTCGAAAACTGGAAGATCCTGCGCGTCATGGTAATGCCGAGCTGGCAGTTGGTGACGTTGATAATCATCCTATCAGCCTTCATGCTCGGGTCGACGCGGTTGTTGTCCACGGGCTTTTCGTAGGAGAGCGCACCGTCCACAAAGACCACCGGCGGCTCAAAACGGCTGACCATCTCCATCTTGATCGGGAAAAACTCCCCGCCTCCTGAGACCCGTGGCCCCACATGCACTACCTTGTAGGGGAAGAATAGGCCGTTCTGGTCGGTGAAGTTCCTGCAGCCAATCCACAGCGCCTTGGCCGCCTGCATGTCCTGATACTGGTAGATGGCAGGCCATTGCATGCCGTATTGCTGCACCTTCATGAAACCGTGCTCGATCTCCGACCCGATGCTGGAGTACCAGTTGTGCAGCGAGCCGACGGCCATCCAGCGGATGTCGTATTGGGCGAAGACGGCGGCAGGCAGCACCTGCATGAAGCCAAGTACTGCCACCAGCCAAAGGATTCTCTTACTCCAAGCTCTCATTGCTCTGCCCTCGACGTACGATTCAGACTTGACAACCCGCTAGTAGTTCACCCACAGCCGAACACCCCAGTACACGTCGCGAGGATGCAAGAAGGTGAAGTACTGCTGGTTCGGCATGTCGATGTGGGCCTTTTCGTTCAGCAGCTTGCGGAGTTTCGCCTCAGGAACCATCACCCACTGGCCACCAACACACTCAAAGAAGTTGTCCCTGCTCTTGTCGTAGTAGATGACCTGAGGGTTCAATCTGCTCACATCGTTCATGTCCGCCACAAACTCCATGGGCTGGAACTTGACCCCGTCTTTGCGAAAGTCGCCTGGCCGGTCGTTGCCGGGGATGTTCCCATAGGCAAGACGGTTGCCAATCCCTGCAGGCAGGTGCAGCGACTTCATGTAGGCCTCATAGTCCTTCCCGTCCACAAAACCGTATTGGGTCATGTACTTGATGTTGAACAGATTGTACACATCCACAAAGAACTCCAGATTGGCGAAGCCCAGGCGCACATTCTTGCTCAGGCGCAAGTCCACGTTGTAGTAGTCGCGCCATTGCACGTTGTACTGGATGCCAGGAATGCTTCCGCCTCCGGTCCAGGTAAAGTGGTACCCAGAGCGCCACACGGCCAGCACGTTCAGACGCCAGTCGCCCAAGGGGGAGACCCCCAGCACCTTCGGGCCCAGCTCTGGCGGCGTAAAGAAATCAATGTTAGCCCGCGAATAGGGCCGAGGGACCGGCTTCTCTTGGTAGTGCGAACGGGTCTCCCGTTCGTAGCGCCGCTGTTCGGCAGGATTCTCGTAGTAGGTGCCAAAGCCGAAATTACCGGCAGTGGTCACGTCGTAGGTGTAGTTGACGAAGCCTTGCACCCACGGCCCGCGGTTCTTGCGCAGGGTAAGCTCAAAGCCACGCGTGTCCTGGTAGGAATAGGGCTTGGTGACGCTGTAGTTGACCTTGTTGTCCCTGCTCACGTAGGTGACCAGGCGGGACTGGAGCGAGGCGTCCTTGTAGTACCCTGCCAAGCGCAGCAGGAACTGCTTGAACAGGTTGTGCTCATACCCGAGTTCGTAGGCCACCGTCCTGGGCAAGGGGTTGTTGGGGTCGGCGATTCGCGTCACGGCGTTGTTGTCGGTGAACCGGCGCAGAAGGAAGAGATTCTCCGGCAACGGCAGCTGTCGGAAGTGGCCATAGTTGAAGTAGAGCTTGCTGTTGACGGTGATGGGGAAGGCCACGCCCAGACGCGGGCTGAGCTCAAGGATGCGCTTGGTGGGTTCCTTGGTCAGCAGTGTATCGATCCCCAACGACCGCTCCGCCGAAAACGCGCGTGTGAACGGGTCGTACACATACCATTCGCCCCCCGCGTGTGAGTAGTCGAGGCGGAGGCCGACATTGGCGATCATCCCCTCGAACTCGAGGTTATCTTGCACGTAGATAGCCCCACGCACGGGATAGGTGTGCCACTTGGATTTGGAGCGCCCGCTGGGGAGGAACTTGTCCACCGAGGCATAATTGACGTTGTTGTCGGTGTACACGAACTCCACACCGGTCTTGATGTTGTTGTGACGGTTGACCTGGCTGGTAAAGTCGGCGCGCAGGGACCACACGGTTACTTTGGAGCTGTCGCGGGAGTTGCTCATGCCCACACCCATGCGCAGACCCACAATACCCGTGCTGGGCGCCGGCTGGTAGCCGAAGGGGGCTTCGTCCACCCAGTAGTTATTGCCGAACAGGTAAACCCGGGAGGTATCGCGTGCGCGCCCTGGATTGGTGTCGTAGCTGGTGTGGTAGCGCTGCAAGGTCACCTCGTAGAAGGTGGCGGGGCTCAACACGTGCGTCAACTTGGCGCCGATGGTGTTGCGGCGATAGGTGGAGGGGCACCAGTAGGCATCGCCGAACATGCGGCCGTCGATGTATTTTGGGCCGTTGCTAAGGGCGTCGGCAATGCCCTCCGGGCTGCGGAAGATGCCGGGCAGGCCAGAATTGTTGTCGTTGGTGCCCAATTCCTCACCCACCATCCCTTCCACCATGAGCTTGAGGCCGGGCCGCAGATCGGAGGTGAGCTTGAGCTGACCGTGATAGTCGCGGTACAAGTCGGTCGACAACGGGACCACGTACATTTCCCGCGTGCGACGATACGAGGCGAAAAAGCGCAGGTCGCCCAAGGCTTTGCTCACCACCGGCACCGGCCCACCGAAGCTCAGGTCCACATCATAGTCGTGCTGGCGGACTTCCAGAATGCGGCGGTGCTCCCAGAGGAAGACCTGCTGGGCAGCGGCTGGGGTGAGGTCGTCATTGGGGTCATCGTTCGCCAAGGTCTTGGCCGACACCGCGTTCCACCCCTCGAACTCCACGAACTGCTTCTGCATGTACTCGTCCCAGGCCCCGTTCTTGGTCCCGGTCCAGCACACAGCGTCGTCCACATAGGGACGGATCCAGTAAGAGTCGCGTGAGTAAGGGGCGTGCCCAAAATGCTTCGGCGCTGGGGGGCGGTAGCGCCCAATGAAGCCCAGGGTGTACTTGTCGCGCCGCCCTTCTTTAGTGACAACATTGATAAGTCCGGAACGAATGTTGCCGAACTCGGCGCTAAAGCCGCCCGTCTGGATCTTGATCTCGTCGATGGAAGTGTAGCTGATGCCGGTGTAGGGCTGGAAGGTTCGCTCATCGCGAAGGGAGAAGCCGTTGACGACAAAGTTGGTCTGCTCGCTGCCGCCGCCGCGGATGGTCAGGCCAATAACGCCGGCCTCCAGGCCAACCACCTCCGCCACGCGCACCGTGGGCAGGGCCTCAATCTCCTTAAAGTTCAGCGTCGCCACGCTGGCGGAGACGTCCTTCTGTACCACCGGCCGTTCGGCCACCACCGTCACCTCCTGCCCCATCAGCGTCTGCGGCTCCAGGGCAAAGTCCACGGTGGTAGCCTGGTCAATGCTCACGCGCACCTGCCTGGCGGACACCCGAGCATATCCGATCATGGAGGCGCGGACCGTGTATATGCCAGGTGGGACGTTGAGGATTGCGTAGTAGCCCTGCAGGTTGGTCGCCGCTCCCATCGTGGTCCCCTCGATGACCACATTGACCCCAGGGAGCGGTGCACTTGTTTCCTTGTCTGTGACCGTACCCACAATCTTGCCCGTCGTCCCGGCAAGACAGGCGCACGCCACCGAGGCCATCAGAAGAATCGTAAACGGTTGGGTTAGTTTCATGGCGCAACTTCCCTCCACCGTAACCACATATTCCTCGGCATGAGGCACTGGCGGCCACCCCTATTTTGGTGCCGACGTTGCCCCGTGCCCTCTCTCGGGGTCTGCATTACCCGCCCGGTCCCCTAGTTGTCTTCACCAGCAATATAACCCTTTTGAGGAAAAAGTCAAGCGAAAAAGTTACAGCAGCTGCTCCTGAGGCCAGGGAAAATTACCGCCTGTCCCCGCGGAGCCCCTTCGCCAGCCGAGAAAACGTCCTCCCAACAGGTCTCCTCACTCGACCATGGTCACCTGATTTCCAGGTCCTCGCTCGACGGACTTCCGTCTGCGGCATTCTCGCTCCTACTCAACCACCAGGACTTCATGAATGGCCACGCGTGGAACCTCCACCGTGACGGCGTTGTGGCGGAAGGCAAAGTCCAGCTTTTTCCCTTCGGGCATGAGCGTGATCGCCCTCGGCCTTGCCTGCCGACGGATGGTGACCGTCAGAGGACCGACAGGTGGAATTTGGTCGAACACGTAAATCTTGCTGTCTGAGTGGTCTCCACTGGTGTTGACCAGGTTCACCAGCAGTTTTCCGTCCAGCTGGTTGACCGTCACGTCCACATTGTGCGAGCCGTGCACTTCTACCAGCGGTGAAGGGAAGAGTTCGCGCACCAGGCCGCACATGAAATCCCGGACGACCGTGGTGGCGGCGTTCATGTAGCGCTCGCCCAGGCTGAGATACACCCCCGCTATCTCCCCCGCCCCGTAGGGAGCAATCGAGGCGGCTATCTGTGGCTCCCCGAAGAAGTCGTTGTCCTGAAAGATCTCGCCAAACGGACGGGCCCCTTGTGTTAAACTCACGGGCTGGTAGTCCGCATTGATGCCGGCAATCCAACCAGCGAATGCCAGGCCGTTGACCTGTTTGCGGGGCTCTCCTTGGCAGCGCACGAGCAGCTCTTGCTCAAAAAGTCGCACAGCGGCCGGACCCACCACTATTAGCTTGCCCCCGGTCGCAACGTACTCCAGCAGAAGTCTCTTGAAGTCGGGGTCGATGTAGGCCCACTCTGGGTACACCAGGAGCGGATACTGGCGCGCCCTTTCTTGCAGATGATGCTCCATGACAATGTCCACCACCTGCTGCCCGTCCAGCAGGCACTGCAGGATGCCCTTGATGCCGCTGAGCTCTTCGGTCCAGCCAGCGAATGGCTTGGGGCTTTGGCGATAGAATGCTTTGGAGGAGAGGATCAGTCCGACTTGGGGCACGGGTTTGGCGCGGTGGCAGACCTTCTGGCGCGCGCGGCAGAACTGGGCCACCTCCTTCATGAGCCTCATCTGCCACCTGCGGACCGAGCCGTCGCGTTTTTGCGGGAAGTAGGCCTGAAACCCTCCGCCCAGGGCCAGCACCACGGCAGCCTCCTGCTGCAACTGCGGAATCGACTTGGTGCTGTAGTGGCCGTCGGTCCAGGTAAAGCTCCAGGCCATGAGATCCCACGGCTTGCCTTGCTGCGCCAGCACCCTTGCTTCGAACCGCGCGGCGTTGACACTATTTCTCCACAGATAGTCGCCGGAAAGAAAGTCCACCTCAGCAGTCACTGGCTCCGGCATGAAGGAGCTAAAGGCCCAGTTGCTGGCTATCTGGAAATCCGGTCTGTGAGCGTGGAGGGCGTTCACGTAGTGCCGCAGATAGCTGCGGAAACCTTCGCGATTGAACTCCGAGAATTCGACCCAGAAGGGCTCAGCCGGGGAAGTAGGTACTCGCTGCACCCCTGTCTGTGCAGCAAAGGCCTCGAGGGCCCGCGGAGAATAGTCGTGTTCCACCGCCCAACAGTCGCCATCCACCCATACTCCGTCAATCTGATATTCGTCGATAAGCTCCTTGAGCTGGGGGATGAGGAGCTCGTCCACGTAGGGACCGAAGACCGAGGTCTTTTGCGCGCTCGCTTGACCAGCGGCGTTCACACATGCCCATTCGGGGTGGAGCGCGACGGCTTTCTCATCCCACACGCCCGAGTAGTGCACGTACAGCGCCACACCCTTGGCCGCGGTCACTTCACGCCAGATACGCAGTGGGTCAACCACAAAGCCGGGGGCAGGATTTCCCACTCTCGTCGGATAGCTGGACCGGCCAGGGTGCCCCTTGCAGTCGCATTGCACATAGTCGGGCTTGACCGTATCGACGATGTACTCCACCATCTCACGGTCTACGTGCCTGCCAATGTCGGTGCAGTCATCGCCCGCGTGAAAGTCAAAGTGGATGCCGAGGAAGCTTTCGGCGCGCCTAAGGAGCTGAGGTAAAGAACTCGGCTGCGCGGAGTGGGAGTGCTCTGCGAAGGCGGCTGCAATCAGGACGACGGCCCATGCGAGAGGCGTTCTTGTCATGAGTGGTCCTCCTGTGAGCTTCCAGACGGATCAGGATGCGAAAGGGGCAGTTCGCTCCCCTGCCTTCAGCACGTTCCGGTGCCCCCTGAATTGAAAACGCGAGGCTGGCGCTTACCAGAGCACCGAAGGGTCGGCGCAGGCCACGACCTCCCTTCCTAGGAACCAGAATTGGGCACGAATTGCACGCGCGGGGCCTCCGGCCCATCACGGCGGCGCAACTCCTCCAGGGCGTCAGGCCGCAACCGGTAAAAACGAAAGCCGTAGAAGTACGGCCGAGGACGAAGAAGCGGCTTCTCCTTCCCCTTGCCTGTCTGCCGCACGCGTTCGTTGTGCGCTTGGATCTTGCGCTTGCGCGCCGCAATTCGTTCGTTCTCCTTGGCGGCGGCAGCCCTCTTAGCTGGGGCCTCCCGGCAGATTTCCCGCAGCGGTTCCTCCACCACCCGCGGATGAGTGGAGTGCAACAGATACACCTCCCCCTTTTCATCGCGGGTAATCAGCCCCACATGCCCCACATAAAGCCCGTCCTCGTTACCCCGCACCAGGTTGACAAAATCCCCGGGCTGTAGGCGATCGATCACCTCCGGCACCAGGTCGTAGGGGATGTATGACCACCTCAGCTCTTGGGGAGGGATGTCCTGGCCGAGGCCAAAACGCCGGAAGAAGCGCGCCCGATCGATCACAGAAGTCACTGGCACCGCCCGGTCGCCCACCAGTTCAGTGGTCAGCTCTTACACAAGCCAGGAGTTGTTCACCACCCAGTCTGCCTCGGTGTAGTGGTTCCTGGTGAGCATGCCGATGCGGCCATCGCGGTAGCGAATGCGCTGCAGCAACGCCATGAAGCTCGGCCAGTCGTGGGCCAGGGCCATAGCGTACATGTGTTCAGCAAAGACCAGACAATCACTCTGACGCAGGCTGTAAGGGGGCTCAGGGTCATAGAGTTCAAAAGGGAATTCGCCGAGCAGAAAGATTTTGTATGGCTGGCCTAGCATCTTCCGCGCAAGCTGTTGGACGCGCCCGCGGGGATCTGGCTCCACTTCGTGCAGATAGCGCAGGTAGCAGTCCACTTCCTTCTCAGTAAATCGATAGAGGGGGGTGCGCAACAGCCGGACGAGCTGCTCCTGGTCAAGTCCCGCGCGGGCGGCTGCCTCTCGCTGGTGGACACTGAGAACCTGCCTTCGCGCAGGCACCAGCGCCGCGCACCCAACCAACCAGATCAACGCAGGCACCAGGAATACGACCACCGCTCGGCCCATGACCGGCCACCTCCTCACAATCGATCCGTTCCTACGGGAGACGGGAGGCGAGTACCGCAGCGCCCCGTCTCAAGGCTTCCGCCTGACCTACCTGGCTAACACCACCTTTTTAGTCATCGCCTGCCCCTGGCTCAGCAAACGGCAGAAGTAAGTGCCGGAGGGGAGTGCCGTGCCATCCAACTGGACCCGATATCGGCCCGGAGCAAGCGTCTGGTCCACCGGCGTGACCACTTCTCGCCCCAGCAGGTCGTAGACCGTCAGGCGCACCGCTCCCTGCACGGCAATATCAAAGACGATCGTCGTCACCGGATTGAAAGGATTCGGGTAGGCCGGGTAGAGCATAAAGCTCCGAGGCAGTGCTTGGCCCTGCTGGGCCACCTGCACCGGCTCCATTGACTTTTTCACCAGGCGGAGGTTATCGAAATAGAGCCGTCCCTTGATGGCCCCTGACTCGCCGCGGGTGAGCTGGAAGCTGTCGATCCGATAGGCGGCCCCGTTGAGGACGCCGTCACCGATCCAGCTGCCTACACTGCCAGGGTGGCCGAGGCGCCATTCCACCAACCGCCAACCGTACCAGTCGATGGTCACCCATTTGGACACCTCGTGGTAGGGCCAATCAGTGCCTGTGCCCTCGTCAAGGCAGAATCGGAACTTGTTGCCGCTGGCGTCGCCGTAGAGATAGACTTGCAGAGTGTAGGTAGTGTCAAAGACGACGTCACGCGGGGGGCCGGTTCTCAGGTATTCCCGCAGCAGGTATCCTTGGGGCGGTGGCGTCTCCATCCATTCGTACGTCAGGAACGCCGAGCGCATGGTCACTGGCCGCGTCGACGAGGCAGGCAGATACACGTCTTTGCTGATGCCAAAGACAGAGTTGGCCACGACGATCCCAGAGGTCGAGCCACTGTAGCTGGGCTGCTCCCAGTTGCCAGTGGCGGAAAAGTCATCGATCATCCTGGTCTCCACATACCGCGCCTGGGCAGTGCGGAAGTCCATGCGGAAATCCTCCTCCATCTGATTGCCGGTAGTATCCTGCACAGTATTGCGGAGCTCCAAGGTGTAGTCGGTGCGAGGCAAAAGGGGCTCCCAGCCTCTGACGGAGATCAGCGAGCGGTCTGGCACGGCACTCACCAAGGCCTCAATGCCGACTGCGGCTCCACCCATGAGCAGCACCACGGTGGAGTCGGTCACACTTGCCGGCTCGATCAGTTCGTCGAATACAATCGTGATGACGTCATCTACATCCATTGGCTCCAGCCCCGGGTAAGAAAGCGCCACGTTGGGCCCGACATCATCCACGGGGCGAGTGGTGAAATGGAAAACGAAAGGGTCACCTTCGCTACCGTCGCCGTTGCCGTCCAAGTGGCGCCCGTTGATATCTTGCGCCCCTGACCCGACCGTAACCGTGTAGCCGGTGCCGAACTGGAGTCGTACCGGTCGAATCTGCAGCGTCTTGCCATCCTGCCAATTGAGGCCGGCAATCTCGATGGCCGGCTCAAAGACCAGTGCTCCGGCTACGCTCGCCTGGTTCATGGTCTTGGAGAACACCAAGGTGACAGCACTGTTCACGGGCACCGTGTCCCCTTCTGCCGGCTCAGTTGCTACCACCACCGGCGCAAAGGACGGAAGTGGATCTGTAGCCACCACGTTAGAAGGTTGGGACTCGTTCCAATAACGGTCCAACACAGTTGCCGCATAACGGTAGGAGCCATTGAAATCCTGCGTGCCGTCGAATTCCTGGAGCACCGAAAAGGGCTGCGTGCCGAAGTGAATATCAACTATGCGGTCCTGATCCAGATCAATGACGTCATCTTCCGATCGATAGATGGCGTAGCGGTGCGGCACAGACACCGACGGTGGTGGAGTGACGGTGAGCTGGTAGCGCAGCGAGTCCAACTTGGTCAGAGCGATGGTGGGCGCGTCCGGCACGTCGGTGGAGGCAGACCAACCGGGGCGCACTTTGGTGAGGCGGTCGAAAAATGTCCGGCCGGCCTCACTCCAGTACTGGTAGGCCTGCCAGCTGCCGTAGCTGAAGAACTGGAACCCATCCACCCAGGGCACGGTGCGGCAGATCTCCACCACCCCAGGGTGACGATACCAGACCTTCTCTTCGGCAAACTGATATGAGCCTGGTCCCACAGTGAAGAGCCGCCCCGCAGAGATCCCTTTCTGAATCCATGGCCCCCACGATTCACTGGGGCCCACGAGCATGAGGTAGAAGCCCTCAGGTGTGAGCCAATGGTAGTGCATGGGCGTGAGCTGCTCCACGTACCCTTCATTGAACCAGAGGGCCGCGTCCTGATAAACGGTGCCATACCCTTGCCAGCTGGACCAGTTGTACTTGCCCAGCGCGGCCGGGGATAACCGCACCCACGGCTTCGCCGCCTGGATCGAGTCGTGCAACACCCGCACGAATTCGGTGACCGACCAACGCCACCAGTCCTCCCAGGAGGCAAACCCCGCGGGCACGCCGGCGCTGTAAGGATGCTCGATATCATACAAGTAACGCCCGGCAGCGTTCACCTCGAGGTCCTGGAGCTGCTCCAGGGCAATCTGCCCATCCAGCCACTGCTGCTCTTCTGCAATCTTGGCCAGTTTCTTGGAGAGCTTGGAGTTGCTGTATTCGTTCCACCGCACATAATCCAGGTGCAGGCCGTCGATGTCATAGTTGCGCACGATCTCCATGGCCACCGCGATGGTGTAAGCCCGCACCGCCTCCAGTCCTGGGGAGAAGGCGATGTTGCTCGTCATGGGGTTACCATCCCTATCGCGGCAGATCCATTCCGGATGCACCACCGCCGGCGCGCCCGGGTAGGTGGAGGAAACCTGGAACACGTTGAACCAGGCGTGTAACTCCATGCCCCGCTTGTGCGCTTCCTCGATAGCGTACGCCAGCGGGTCGTAGCCGGGGTACTGGTACCCGGCGTAGTAGCCCCAGGGTTCAAAGGACGAGTTGTAGTAGGCAGTCCCACTCTGTCGGCACTGCCACAGCACGGCGTTCATGTTGGCAGCCTTGTGGCGATCCAGTATAGCACGCACATTGGCCTTGTTTTGCTCAGGAGTAAGCGACGGGCTAATGTGTTCCCAGGTTATGACCCAGGTGGCGCGGAACTCCCGGTTGCCGCCCGGAAGCGCGGTTCTGCTAGTCAGCACCAGCAGCACTACCGCGATCACTCTTTTCATCTTCCCTCCACAGACAACGGTTCACACAGCTCAAGGCTTCGTCATTTCCAGCCCTCGCCTCCTCACCGTGCCAGAATCAGGTGTGTGCTCTGGCTGTGCTGGTCGGCCTGGAGGCGGCACAGGTAGACCCCAGTGGCCACACTCCTGCCGAGGTCATCGGTGCCGTCCCACTGCACCTCGTACAACCCTGCACCTTGCGCACCTTCGACCAAAGTCCGAACCTTGCGACCAAGGGCGTCAAAGACCTCTAAGCGCACCCGGTTCAGACCTTCCGGCAGTTCGTACCGCACGGTTACTGTCGGGTTGAAGGGATTGGGGTAGCCCTGATACAAGCGTAGGCTGGCAGGGGCCAGAGGCGAGGTCGCCGGCACCCCGACCGTGGTGGTGCGCGCCAGGCGCAAATCGTCGAAGACCAGCGTTCCCCGCGGGGAGGCCCCCGGCGCATACGACAGCTGGATGCTGTCAAAACCCAAGGTCCCGTCAAGGTTCCCATCGCCCAACCAGGTGCCGGTACCGTCACGGGACATGTCCCAGCTCACCAGGCGCCACCCGGCCCAATCAATCACAAACCACGGGCTCACCTCGTGGTTGGCAGCCTGATAGTCGGGCACGCGGTCGTCCACGCAGAAGCGAAACAGCGTGCCACTGGCGTCCCCGAACACATACACCTGCAACAGATAGCTGCTGTCAAAGCGCACATTCTTGGGCGCGCCTCCGGAAAGGTACAGACGAATCAACCACGCCGACGCCGCCGTGTCCCAGGCATAGTCCACGCGCATGGCAGTGGAGCTCTTGCTGAGGAGGTTGACCACCCCCTGTTCTGCCCCCCTGGCCGTGTGCTCGGTGATTATGCCCGTGGTACTTCCGCTCTGCTGGGGCGCCCACCAGTTGCCCAGGCCACCATCAAAGTCGTCGAGGCGCGTTGTCTCCAAAGAGGTGCTTGTGGTGATAAAACTATAGGACCTTGTGTTAATGACTACGTTGCCAAAGTAGTCCCGCAGGCCGGCAAAGATCCTGGTCACGTACGTCTCCCGAGGATACAAGGGCGCCTCTGGGAAGAAGGTGAGCACGCTTTGGCCGTTGACAACGTAATGCTTGATGGCACCCGGGACATAAGTATGGTCGAGAAATCGCTCCACCTTGTAGAGTGCGCCAAGATCAAGCGTGCTGTCCACCTCTTCATCGTACCAGGCACTGATTATGGGGTGAAGCTCGACGTTGGTGGCATTTTGCTTGGGGTAGATCTTGACCAGCTTAGGCGGGGCAATGTCGGCGCCGCTGGTGCGAAAGCGCACCACCAGGTCGTCGCCACCAACGCCATCGCGATTGCCATCCAGGAAGTAGCCGTGGATGCTCCGTGCAGTGCCCTGAATTGTCAGTACATAGTCGGTAGTGAAGAGCAGCGTATCGGTGCGGACCGTGAGGCGGGTGCCGTCGGTGGACCAGGAGAAAGACACAGCGGCAGAAGGCTGGAGTTCAAAGGCGCTCTCTACTGACGGCCTGTCCATGGGCCTGCTAAAGGTAATCGCCATGTCCGCCCAGGCCGGAAAGGCCGTGTCCCCATCCGCCGGATACGTTGACTTGGCCACAGGCGGCACGGTGCTGTACAGGCCCACGTCCACAAAGGTGAAAAAGGTGTCACACAGGGTCACCTGCAGGCGAGTGGGCACGTAATTATCCGCCTCCACCGACACCTCAACGCTCCCGGTGCCCAAACCCTCCACGTAGTAGAAGCCGTTATGCAGTTGATTGGGGTCGTTGGAATACAGGTGGAAAAGGGACTCGTAGGTATCTGTCACGTAGGTAGAGCCCCCTACGGTCACCCTTGCCCCGTTGAGCGGCACCCCGGTCTCTGCGTCATACACGATGCCGGTGCAGATGCCCGGAGCCGGCCGCGCCAGGCGGTGGAAACGCAAGATCGACCAGAAGAACGTGCGCGCCTCCAACCGTTTCCAGTCGTCGTTCATGAAGAGCTGATTCTGCCCGGGATTGGTATGAAAGCCGGCCTCGCTTAGCTCTGAGGGCATCGTTGTTTCGCGGTTCACGTGCAGGTATGGACCACCGGACGTGCGACAGAAATCCGACCAAGTGTAGAAACTGCAGTCGCCGATGGAGCCTCTTGTGGTGGTACGCATCCCTTTTGTCAGCAGCCCCACCATGATATCTGACATCGCCTTGCCCCCGCGTGGGTACTTTTCTTGGCCATTGTAATACTGCCCCCACAACAGCAGGGTGCTATTGGCCGAAGGGTCACCAGCATCGCTGTGGATCGAATGAAACCAGGCTGCGGCGACACGATTGGCAAAGTCCGTGCGCTGGGTCAATGACACCTGCTGTTGGTCATTGGTGCGCGAGATATAGACCGTGTCGATGTCCGTCTCGTTCAGCAGCATCTCCCGTAGCCGCAAGCCCACACGCAAGTTACGCTCGGCCTCTGAGTAACCGTAGGCCCCGACGTTTTCCCTCTGGCTGTGTCCTGGATCCAAGAAGATGTTCCACCCTGCAAGACCAGTCACCTGAGCCCAGACCACCTGAGAAAGGGCCGCGACTGTCAGCACCACCACGCCACGCAGCAATCCACTTGCTATTTTGTCCATCAACTACCTCGTCTTCCCTTATGTCCACCGCCGCAATTTTGAGCAATCAGCGCTCGAGCGGCGCCCTACTTGTGTCCAGTTCCACCTGAACGACGTAAATGGCTCCTTCATCCATAATATCGAAGGCAATCTTGGCTCCGTCCGGGGACCAGGAAGGGTTCATCTCCAGACGGTCAGCGGTAGCGGTGATCGGCGTCTTCGCGCCGCTGTCCAGGTCCACGCAGTAGATGTCCGAAGAGGTAAACTGGTGACCGTCATCCTCAGCCACCATGTACACCAAGTGGCGACTATCCGGGGCCCACTGTGGTCGATTCCCGCGGCCAAGGTCAACCAGTCCTGTGCCGTCCAGGTTCACCACGTAAAGGTTGCCCCCCAGAACCTCAAAGGCCAAACGCCTGCCGTTTGGTGACAACGCCTCGTTCAGGTACTGCTCGCCAGGCAGCGGGTCCAGGGTCACTAAGGGCTTGGCCCCAGGCCCGCCGACTACCATTGCCCCTCCCCTCTGGTAGCAGAACAAACGCGGCTTCGCCTGCAGCGATTCCACAACCTCCCTGCCGGTGTCAACCACCTCAACCTCCCTGCTGCCGATGATGACCACCTTGGCGTCCCCTTCCACCCAATGGGGGAGATCAGGCATAGAGGGACGATAGTCGGTCAGGAGCCTGGCCTCCTCTGTGCTCACATCAAAGACCTTTACGGCATTGTAGCGGAACGGGCCGCGATATTGCGCCACCCGGGCCAATATCGCGCGGGAGTCCGACGACCATTCGAAGCCGTAGCCGGCAGCAGGTTCAGCGGTCAGCTCCCGAATCGCGCTTCCGTCCGCGTTCATCACCCACAAGCCCTCATAGCGCTCCCCGGTGAACGCGATCATTCGCCCGTCTGGCGACCAGACAGGATTCATAAAAAAAGTCCCCTCGCCACCCGCCATCTTGATGGGCTTTCCCACCACTTTGACCCCAGCGCCGGCCTGACCACTGAGCAGGCCCAACATCACCACAAGACAAATGCGTCGCATGTGTGTGCCCTCACGAGTTCTCTGTCTGAAGTGCAAGCTCTGTCATCAGAGCTTGATGAAAATCTTCTTGCGGTACAAAATAGTCAAAATCTCCGCCCACAGAACGATGTGCAAAAGGGGGTAAAGGAGCGAGCCGCCCCAATTCCCCGCCAGTGGCACCAGGACCTTGCCGTAGATCAGCCCCTTCACAGACTGCCTTGATCCGTCGGCCATGGTGAACTGCCAGAAGTAGAGGAGCTTGGCAAGGAGCGAAGAGCCAAAGTAGGCGAGAATGGCATTGCTGCCGTACACCAGGGTCGGCCCCAGTCCGCGGCGCCACCCTTTAATGTCGATAGCCCAATAACTCATGGCCAAAAAATGCAATGCCAGCCCTGTGGTGTAGACCACGTAGCTGCTGGTCCAAAGCTGCTTGTTTAACGGCATCCACGTCTTCCAGACAAGAGCCGCCACCAAGAAGAAGTTGGCCGAAACGAACATCCCGGTAACCCTCTCTAAGGGCGAGCGTTCGCTGCGCAACCACTGGCCCACGCGATAGCCCAACAATGTACTGGCGATGGCCGGAATGGTGCTGAGAAAGCCCTCGGGATCAAAGTCGGGCTTCCACATGTGCCCTTTCAAGAGCAAGTTGTCCACGTACTGAGCCAGGTTGCTGCCCAACGCCCACGGATCGCTGCCGCGCCCAGGGAAGGGCACCAACACCATCAGGGCCCAGTAGCCAAAGAGCAGGACAAGGATGCTGGCTAGTTGTCCACGCCTCCCCAGGTGGAGCGCCACCACGGAGGCAAAGAAATAGCACAGACCGATCCGTTGGAGCACTCCGGGCAGGCGCATCTGTGCGAACTTGAACTCCGGAAACACGTTCAAGAACCAGCCCAGGAGCAATAGCAAGGCCGTCCGCTTGAGCACCTGCAAGTAGAGCGGGGTCAATTTCCCCGCCGCCTCCAGCCTGCGGGCGAAAGAGAGGGCCATCGCCACGCCCATGATGAAAAGGAAGAAGGGGAACACCAAATCCGTGGGCGTGCAGCCGTGCCACTCCGCATGGCGCAATGGCGGCAGGACATAACGCCAACTCCCCGGGTTGTTCACCAGAATCATGAAGATGATCGTCAGACCGCGAAACGCGTCCAGTGAAACCAGCCGCCTGCTTGCGGTAGTCTCCATATCGGTCCGTTTCCTTTTCCTTATCTCGCACGAGCCTCAGCGCACCACAACCATTTTGGCGGTAGCAACGTGGCGTTCGGTCACCAGGCGGTAGAAGTAGATGCCGGAGGGAACCTCCTGGGAATCCCAGCCCACCGCATGACGGCCAGCAGGCATGACCTCGTCCACAAGCAGCGCCACCTCCTGTCCGGCGGTGTTGTACACGCGCAATTGGACGTGGCACTCTTCCGCCAGCTCGTAGGAAATAATGGTCCGCGCGTTGCATGGGTTCGGGTAGTTCTGCTCCAACCGGAACTGCCGAGGAGCTTGCCTAGACCACGGCTGGTTTACCAGAGTTATCTCCTGCATCAGCGCGAACTTGAGGGCGTCCGCACGCAGCACCACACCTTGCGGATTGGTATTCTTGCCGGTGTCGATGACCCTCACCTTCACCGGCACTCCCGCCGGAAAGTAGTAGCGGCCCACTTGCACCCAGGAACCGCTACCCAGGTTCTGATCGACCACCACCGAATCCAAGGCGATGTCGCCAATGCTCACCTCGTACAGAGCACTGTTGGTGCTGTTCACCGTGGTAGGGACAATTTCATAGAGGTCATAGACACCGGGGAGCTCCAGGGCAGCCGTGAAAGTGGCATATGCCTTGGGGTTCTGGTTGAGCCTGGCGTAGCGGCTGGTGGGGCCGTAGGCCTGAGCCACGCTGTACTGCCACTGGGCAAACTCATGGTAGTGGAGGGTATCCTCGTTGTCGACGATGACAAAGTAGTTCTGCACCCGAGCTGTGACAGGCACGCTCAGCCGCGGCCGCTGCTGGTCGTCGCTGACTAGGATTAGCGAATCGATGGCGGCCCCTGGGTGCCGCCAAAAGGCGCACGCAGGCAGCTCCACCTTCCCCATGGCTGGCACGCGCAGAGGAGTAGCCGCCGTGGCGCGCACCACGCCATGGGCCGAACTGCAGCTGATGACCGTGACCTCTTGCAGGCCCCAGTTTTGCAGTTGGAGCGAGAAGCGGACCGTGTCCCGGCGACTCACCTCCCCGAGGTCGACAACCTGCGGCTGCACCCGCAGGTCGCGCTCGCGCACAAGGGCAGAAAACTTGGCCACGTCCGCCACCGCAGTGGCTCCACCTGCTCCTCCATACGCCCTCATCTCCAGGAAGGTCCCTGGACCCGGGGAGAGCCGAGCGGTGCCCACATACACCCATGTGCCCGCAGGTAACCCCGCGGGGAACGAGCAGACACCCGCGCCGGTACCCCTGCTGCTCAGGCGAAGCTGCACTTCCCGAGCTGCCATGGTCACCGACGGCACCTGCACGAACACATTGTAGAGAGCCTCCTCACTCAGCTGCGGATGCCAGCGCACCACCGCGCTATCGCCAGGGGCCACCGTGGCGCTCAGCGCTGACCTGCCCCACGCCCCTAGACCCACTGCGCGCCACTGCCCTGCCAGTACTTCAATCTCCCCGCTCTCATCATCGCAGAACAGGTCATCGGGCAGGAAACGATGGATGAAGAGCGCCTGGTTCCCGACCGTGTCGCACACCGCCACGCCCACCTTGGCCAGCCGCCGCACCGGCAGAGGCACCTGCCACGTCCTGTCCCCAACTCGCTGGGCGAAGACCAGACAGTAGTCCTCATTCACGTCTTTGACAGCCACCACTGGCTTGGGTTGAAACAGGGGTTCGTCGCTCTGGATGAGCAGCTGCCCACCCTCGCCGCCGCTCAGCACCTGAACCGTAAGTCTCGGTGGCTGCCTGTCCTCTGTGCCCAGCCAGCGCTGCATGGCTTCCACTGCCGTGCAGTAGCGGAAGGTCACTCCCGGATAGCGCGCCGCGGCAGCATGGGCCGCGCTGTCGATCCTGGCAATGTTGGAGAGAAAATCCGTCTCCGGGAGATGACCCCAAATGCACGCCACCTGATCGATTCCCTTGTCCGCCTCGGCGAAGATCTGGTCCAGATAGCCCCTCGCCAAAGTGGTCGAAAAGTGTGCCGAACGCACGTTCCATCCCGCACAGTTGCCGGGGACCTGATAGTCGTCTTCAGACGGGTGATAAGGGACCCACTGGCTCGGAGCGCGCGACCAATCGATGACGTTGTCCAGCGGTTCGGTATGGTCCACCCCTCGCACCGGGTAGTCGTTGTGCATGCTAAAAGGGAGGAGCTGATTGAGGTAGCGCTGCCAGTCGTTGTCCATGAAGTGCCAACCGCTGCGGAAGGAGACCGGGAAGACCTCCTCCTCAAGAAAAAGCTGCGCCAGGGTCACATCGAAATCGTCCCGACACTCCAGGAAGGTACGAGCTTGGTTCCACCACCAGCGGCCATCGCCGTCATAGTCACTCCAGAAGAAGGTGTGGTAGTGCAACGAAAGCTCATCCCCATTGGCCAACACATTCTGACCGTGGTATTTCTTCATCAAGTACATGGTCATGATGTTCGGAAGGGGCACATCGGTATTGCGAGCGTAGCGGAAGATGTTGCCAGCCATCATCCACCAGGTCATCTTCAGCGGCTGACCGTAAGAATCGACAAACCGCTGCCGGAACGAGGGGTCCATCACCTGATAGGTATTTCGCGCGGGGTCAGTGTAAAGGCCCAGACGGTAGAGGCAGTCGTATCGCGCTTCGTCCATTCCTTCCCAGATGGCCGTGTCGGAGCCAAGGACCAGATACACCTTTCCCCCGCCCGTAGCCTGGGTCGGGACGATGAGCAGCACGACCGTCGTAGCGAGCAACCAAAGCGCCTTGCGCAAGGGTGTGGACATCTTGCCTCCTGGTTTCCTGCTGGTAAATTTCGGCAATATACGGGGCAAAATCAAGGAGGAAATAGAGGCTGGGCAAAGAAGAGGCCGTTGGACTGACCCAACGGCCTCTACGGTCGGCAAGGTTGGTTTCTGCCTACTTCACCAAAGTCATGGACTTGGTGATAATCCGGCCATCCACGATCAAGCGGTAGAAGTAGTGGCCAGTGGGCAGACCAGAGGCGTCGAAGGTGACCTTGTGCTCGCCCTCACTCATCTTCTGGCTGAGCAGCGTCTTGATCTCGCGGCCGTTCATGTCGTAGACCTTGAGCTCGACAAAGCCCGCCTTGGCCAGGGTGAACGGGATAGTGGTCACCGGGTTGAAGGGGTTCGGGTAGTTCTGCATCAGCCCGTAGTCCTTGACCACGTTGCCGTTCCGCACCTCGACGATGCCGGTATAGGGATTCGGGTTCTTGAAACGCTTGGTTACCCCGCCGTCAAAGTCATTGGCCAGCGCGTACCAGACGCCACCCTCCTCATAGAAGGCAACACCACGCGGCGAGAAGATCTTGCCGCCGATTGGCGGAACGGGGTCTGACGTCGGATTGCCTGCCGGCTCGCACAGACTGTCCACCACCGCAAAGCCGCTATTGGGGTCAAGCTGGTACCAACTCTTGAAGTCGTTCGCGCCCACATCCCAGTAGGTGCCAACCCACATCATGCCCCAGGGGTCCCAATCCAGGCACTGACCCCACATGGCGCGGTGGACCGTCTCACCGGTGTAGAGCGTGCCCAAGGTGTCCACCAGGGTGTAAGTGCCATCTGGGCCATCCTCGCTGTAGTAGTGCCTCACGCCCTGGTAGGGCGCGGCATAAATCGCGCCGACGTACACGTTCTTGCCGTCCTCGCTGGTCAGCACGCTGCGCTGGATGGTCTTCACCGTGTCGGCAAAGTAGCTGTAGAGCTCAAAATCGCTGTCATAGATGTAACCCGGGTTGCCGTTGAGCACGGTCGTGATGTAGACATAGCCGTTCTCGTCCTCTGCCGCTTCGGTCAGCGAGGCACCTTGTTTTGGCCGTACGTGATTCATGGTCTCTTTGGTCTGGTAGTTGATGCGCCAGACATCGTGGTAGGCACTGTACAGAACATTGCCGTCGTGGTCGAGAGCCATGCCGCGGCAGCCGTTGAACAAGGTGTCGGGGTTACCGGCCGTGGTGACGAAGATCACCTTGTCGAGAACATTCCCCTGCTTGTCAAAAATCCAAATGGGCTTGATGGGCTTCTTGGTGCCGCTGGGCAGCGTCAGCGTGTCGGTGTAAGCGTAGCAGCCAATCCAGACCTTGTCGTCCGGAGTGATGACGATGCCGTGCGGCTGGCTCTTGAAAGCAAAGTCGCCGTCGAACACCCATTGCGCCGCCGCAAGCGAAGCCAGGGCAGCCAAAGCTACCAGGGTCAACAGTACCTTCTTCATCGCTCGACTCCTCCACGTTTGCTCCTAACATCCGACGCAATCACCTTCCCCCCGTCTCTCCAGGCCCCCTCTGCTGCTGCACCACCTCCTTTCAGCCCCCTGGTCATCGTGCCTGTTCCCTAACCACCTCCTGCCTATCACCACCTCTGCGACACTTCTCCAGCTAATGCGACTGCCTGAAAGATACCCAACTCAGCGCACAAAGTCAAGCTTTTTCTGCACGCTGCCAAACAAATATCACGTGCGTCCGTAGTACGGCGCGCCCTGCTTGAGCATATTCACTTTGAGGACCGCCTTCTTCTTGGGGTCATCGCTCCGACGGCAGATGTAAAGGAAGTTGCTGTTACCCCAGGTCAGGTAGTTGCTCGCCGGCTCCAGCACGCCTGGGTAAAGCGGTTCGAAGGAGCCGTCGCGATGGACTACAACCATTGCCACCGCCGCATTGGTGCCGATGTACAGGTCGCCATCCTGAGCAAAGGTCAGCGACTGCACTTCCGAGGTCGTGTCTACCCGCGCGCCCCAGTCGAAGTACACCTCCCGCGGGGCCAGGGTGCCGTCAGGCTGGATCCTATTGCGCCAGACGTAGTGGCGCCCGCTTGCATCGTCCCTGCCGCCCACGTAAACGTAGCCTTCAAACACGCGCACCGCGCGGATGTAGACGTTCGGGTAATCGGCGACGGCGGTAGCACTGCCGTCCTGCCTAATCTGGTAAAGCGCGGTCCCCTTGCCGCCCGCGTACATGGTGCCGTCCTGGGCAAAGTCAAAATCATCTATGCGGCCAGGGGCGGTGATCCACCGCTCAGCTGCGCCCCCGCCGGGGGGAATGCGATAGAAGCTGGTCGATCTGCGTCCCACGTAAAGATAGCCCCTGGGACCCATCTTGATGCCGCTGGGCAACGAAAACGGCACGCTCCCGTAGACCTGCTTCTCACCTGAAGGCGCAATTTTCTCCACATTCCTGCTCCCCAGCACCACGAAGACGTTTTCATCCCGATCGCACTCCACCACGTACGGCTCGTCGAACTCCCCGTAGCCACCGATGGTAAACACACCCCGCACCAGCTTGTACTTGACCACATTACTGAACGACAGCGCTCCCAACACTGCCACTTTGACCGGAATGGAGTCGGCAACCACATTCGGGCTCTTGACCACCAGCCTCACCTCTGACGCCTCCAGGGTGGGAACCCTGGTCTTGCCAAAGTAGACAACGTTGTTTTGGGCAACCGGGGAAAAGTTCTGCCCGTTTATCGCCACCGTGACCAGGCCGGCGAGCGCACTATCGGCCGGCTCCAGCGAGGTGATGATGGGATCAGGGTTGTGTTTCTGCGCCGGGTCGTACAGGCCGATCGTCCTTTCTTTCTCACAGTTCAGCCCGACGGCTACCAAGAGCACACACGCCACCAGGACATAGGCCAGCTGCCTCATCTCCGCTCTCCTTAACGAATGATCACAAACTTGCGAAATGCCTTCTGGCCGTCTGGCGTCTCAAAGACCGCAATGTAGACGCCGCTGACCACCACCTGCCGGGAAGAGGTCACCGAAGTCCACTCTTCGTCACCGCTGCCGTCGGTGTGCTCGATGGTCTGGATCAGGTCACCTCGTTCGGTAAAGATCTTGATGGTGCATTGCGGGGGGATGTCCAGAAACATCAGCTTGTCGGGTTCCCCCGTGTATTGCAGGTCCCGCCCCCGGATGTTGTATGGATTGGGCACCACGCGGATCTGACTCAGCGAGGTCCCTGCAGCCCGCCGCAGATACGCAGGTTCGGTGGTCCTGGTATAGAAGCGCCCGCTGTACAAGGGCCCAGGGGGGTTGGCTTCGCCCGTGGTGTTGTTCCTCCCATCGTTAAAGGCCACCAGGTAGTAGTAGTAGGAGAAGCCGCGTGCGGCCGTCAGATCGTCATAACTGGTCTTCCCTCTGGGGACTGTGGCGATCTCCTGGTACACGGTATCCGGCTTGCCCACGGCGCGAAAAATCTTGTAGCCCACAAAGCCCGGTTCGTCCTCCGAAGGGCTGGGCGCCCAGGAGAGCATGATGCGGTCACCCCCGGAGCGCACCTCGAAAAGGGGCGGTGGCAAAGGCGGCTGCGGAATCCGGTAGCCGAGGTCAAAGTTTCGCTTGGCCCGGCCAAAAGTCTGTAGGATCGAGTCCTTGCCCGTGTACACCCAGGCGTTCTTGTAGGCGTCTTTGTTGTCGGTGGTGGAACCATCCGGCAAAGTAAACGGACCCTTGTCGGCGGGGTTGTCGTAGGCCTGCTTCCAGCGCCTGCCGATGAGCTCGCACATCTGCCGGTTCAGACCACTGACCCCTTCTGCCTCGACGATGGTGATGCTCTCCCCTGGCTCCAGGTCGAATGGCCCGTAGCAGATCCAGATGTTGGTGCCGCCGCCATCGTTGTGCACGGTGACAGGATCCGGATTGGTGGCCATGTACTTCTCATCGAAGCGCTCGTTGCCGCCAAGGCCGAGGTGGGGCTTGCCGCTGAGCATGTCGTAGAGCAGGATCATGTTCCCTTCGTCGGTGGGCTGCAGGTTGCCCACGCTAGGGTAGGTGTCTCCGGCATGCCACCCAAGGACGGTGGGCTGATAGGGGTCGTCGCTCTTGTCCTTGGCGCTCTTGTCTACGTGCAGCACGGCGATGCCCGCGTGCTGCGGCGCGCACAGGCGGCCATTGGTGCGAATGTCAGGCCCGCCCACATTGTCAAAAGCGTTCTTAGTGGACTGGCCGGCCCAGGCAAAGCCGCAGCGGATCCACTGCACGATCGGATTCTGCTCCGTGATGCGCTCCTGGAAATGGGCCGGATAGTCCTCCCCTCGCTTCGTCACCCAGGTGTGTTTGCCCCAAGACTGCCCGTCACCGATCTTGTCCGCTCCTTCTCGACACACGCTGTAGCGTACGCCCCAGCTTATACGTACCCCTTTGAGCGGGGCGCGCAGCTCTATTTCATCGTCATAGTCCACGTTCCCAGTGTTGGTGAACGTGTACTCACGGATAAAGTAGTTGTCGTGGTACTGCTGGCTAAAGGCGAAGATGCGCCGCGTCATCGTCAGCCCCATGGAAGTGTTCACCACGTTGGTGACGATGCGATCCGGAATCTGCTCAGGGTCGATCTCGTCCACGTCGCCTGCATAGGGGGCAGTAATGTTGCTGCCGTCCACGTACACTGTGGGCGGTTCGAACTTGGCCGTCTGCTTGAGCACCATGGGGAAGAGGGAAATATCCACGTAGCCGGCGGTGAAGGAGATGCCGTACTTGCTCCAGTGGTACCCCTTGGCATCGGTAAAGTCCTCGCAGGCGATCCACTGCCGCTGGATGACCGCATTGTCCTGCCGGGGGTAGTCGGCCGGCCAGATCATCCCTTCGTAGTAGCTGTTGTTCCAGGCGCGCTCCGAACCATAAGCCGAAAAGAGACTCTGCAGCGACCCCACCCGCACATAACGCTTCTCCGTCCCAGCCACTTGGCTGCTGCCGCTGGACACGAGGAGTGCGAGAAGGCAAAGCACCACCCCCACTCGCACTGCCGCAATCTCTGATTTTCTTCGCATGTCACCTTCCTAAAGGCTTCGGATTCACGGTGTTCACCGCTCTGGCCCACCTGCGCTAAAAGTTCAGCTTGATCCCGAACTTGACATCGCGGGGATCAAGGAATGTGAAATAGGTGAGGTTGGGCATGTCGATGTACGCCTTCGTCTTGAGAATCCTATCCAAGTCCTCCTTGGTCTTGGTGGGATCGGTGGGGTCGTAAGGCTCGTACTTGACCCCTTCCTTGCGATAGTCCCCGATGCGGTCATTACCATGCTCAGCGCCCGTCTCCCACGGGAAGTGGAGCGACTCCAGGTAGTCCAGGTAGTCGTAGTAGTTGGCAAAGCCGGCATAGCTGAGTCGCTTCAGGTTGAGCGCATTGGTCACGTCCACGTAGAACTGCACATCATACCGGCTGATGCGGAAGGTCTTGGCAAGGCGCAGATCGACGTTGTAGTAATCCTTCCACTGCACGTTGTCCACCAGCCCCGGGATGTTGTGCGGGTTGTAGGTCTCGTAGGCGCCTGCCCGCCAACTGGCCAGCACGTTCAAGTTCCACAGCCCCAGCGGGTACAGCCCCAGCACCTTTGGGCCAAACTCAGGCGGGGTCAGAAAGTCGATGTTCGCACGCGCGTAGGGACGTGGGTGCGGCCGCTCCTGGTAAGGGTTCTGGCGCAGATAGTCGCGCTGCATGTTTGGGTCTTGATAGTAGCGCAACAGGCCAAAATAGCCGCTGGTGATGACCTCATAGGTATAATTCACAAAACCACTGACCCAGCCGCCCGCGCGCTTGGTGAGCGTCACCTCAAACCCGCGCACGTCCTGATAGTTGTTGTTCTCGGTGATGTTGTACTTCACCGAGCCGGTGACGTTCTGGTAATACACCCACCCCGGCTGGTTGGTGATGTCACGGTAGTAAGCCGCAATGTTGAGCAAGAACATGTCGAAGAGGTTCTGCGAGTAGCCTAACTCATAGGCGACGGTGCGTTCCTCCTCCAGGTCCGGGTTACCTACGGAGGTCACCAACCCGTTGGCCTCGCGCTGGAGCCGGAAGCGATAGGTGGACGCCGCCTCTTGGAGGAAGTGACCGTAGTTGAAATAGAGCTTGGAGTTGTCCGTGATCGGGTGGGACACTCCCAAACGCGGGCTCAGATAGAGGTGAGCTTTGGCATCCTTCACCGGCGCAGCCTTTTCTATGGTGTTTCCGTACCCCTCGCGGAAGAGCTTGTCGTAGGGCTGCAGATCGTAGCGGATCCCGTTGGGGTTGGTGTAGTCCAGGCGCACCCCGATGTTCGCGATAAAGCCCTGGAACTCCAACTTGTCCTGCAAATATGCCCCAATCCGGTAGGGGAAGCGGTGGTAGGTCTGCGTCCGGTTCCAGGTGCTCATGCCCGGGTTTTCGGTGTACGACTTGATGTTCAGGTCGTTATACACCAGCTGGAAGCCCGCCTTGACCTGATTGCGGTTGTCCACTTGACTGGTCAGGTCGAAGCGCATCGAGGAGGTCTTGATCAGGCTCTTGTCGCGACCCAGGTTCATCCAGCCGCCGATAATCATGGCATCGCCGATGCCAGTGACGCCATAACCCCAGTACCCCCAAGGCGCCTCGTCAACCCAGATGCCCGGTACGGGCTCGTAGCGCTTGGTGGTGTCGCGCAACGACATCTGGAAGGTATTGTAGCGGTTGATGTTGTGCTGCAGGCCGACCTCGTAGAAAGTGCGGGGAGTGAGCACATGGGTGAACTTGAGCCCCACCATGCTGCGGTAGATGGAGCCGGGGCTGTAGTACCCGGGCGTGTAGAGGATGGCATTGCCGCTGCTGCTGTTCACCAGGTCGGCAACGGAGTAAGTGCCACGCAGCAGGTCACCGGTGGGGGTGGTGGTCCAATCGTACGGCGACACCGAATGGACCTCACCGTACATGCCGCTGAGCACCAGTTTCATGGACGGGCTGATGTCGGAGATGAGTTTCAGTTGACTGACGTTTTCACCGTAGGCATCCCGCGACAATGGGAACACGAACATCTCCCGCAGGCGCTGGTGGGAGAGGAAGAAGCGGAGCCCACCGGCCATAAGGCTCACCAGCGGCACCGGACCGCCGAAGGAGAAGTCCAGCACATAGTCCGGCTTGGTGATGTCGCCCTGTCGTCGGTGCTGCCACTTCCACAGGCGCTGGGCCCCCTCCGGCGTCAGGTCGTTTGACGGGTCGCCGTCCTGCACAGTGGCATCAGCTACAGCGATCCAGCCGGCAAACGACGGATATTGCCGCTGGGTGTAGCTATCCCAGCCGCCGCTGGCCGTGCCCGTCCAGCAGACGACCGGATCAAGATAGGGCCGCGTGAAGTAGGTATTGGGGTCATAGATCGAGGGCCCAAAGTGCTTTGGACCAGGCGGACGGTACAAAGCGGAAATGGTGCCGCTATACCGATGGCGGTCGGCCTCTTTGGTGATCACGTTCACGATACCCGAGCGCAGGTTGCCGTACTCGGCATTGAAACCGCCGGTCTGGATCTGCACCTCTTTGACCGCCGACAATGGCACGGTGGTGTATGGGGTGTTGGAGCGCTCATCGTTCAGCGACAGGCCATCCATGAGCACGGCGGCCTGGCGGGCCTCGCCACCGCGAATGGCCATGCCACGCACGCCCGCCTGCAGCCCCACCACCTGGGCCAGCTCCTGCACGGGCAGGCTGGCGATCACCCGCGACTCCACGTTCACCTGGCTGGCAGACACATCCTTGGGCACGATGGGCCGCTCGGCTTCCACCACCACCTGCTCCATGCTCAGCACTTCCACTTTCAGCCGAAAATCCACCGTGGTGGTCAGATCCACATTGACCACGACGTTGGTGGCAGTGACCTTGGCGTAACCCATCATCGACGCCTGGAGCGAGTAGGTGCCTGGGGGGACATTCAAAATGACGTAGTAGCCATTGGCGTCTGTGGCGGCGCCGATCCGCGTGCCGGCAAGGACCAGATTCACGCCCGGCAGAGGCGCACCACTCTCTGCATCAACCACCCTGCCTGTAATCTTGCCGGTGGTGCCGCCATAGAGCAGGCCCGCCACCATTCCCACTGCCACCAGCAACAAGAAGACTCGCGTGTTCACGATTCCAGTCTCCTGGCTTAGGCTTCCGCTTGCACCTCAGGGAAAACGGAAGCGTCCTTCCCCGCCACTCATCTCTCGCCTGCGCCCACAAGACACAGGCACTACCCCCTTCACCTCGGATCCAACCAGCACCGGTCAGCAAGAAAACCGGCTGTGACCGCAGTGCACACTGCTACTGGCGACCGTAGTACGGTGCGCCCGGCTTCAGCACGTTGATCTTGATCATCCTTTTCTGCGCCGGGTCCACGTCATTGCGCTGATTGGCGTAGAGGTACGTGCCCGTGCCCCAGGCCAGCGAGAAGACATACGGTTTGAGTAATCCCTCGTACAGAGGCTCAAAAGAGCCATTTGGATGCACAATCATGATGCCGGCCGCGTTGTCGGTGCCCACGTACATGTCCCCGTCCTGGGCAAACGTCAGGGAGTAGACCTGCGAGGTGGGGTCCACCCTGCTGCTCCAGGCAAAGTACACCTCGTTGGGCCCAAGCTGCTCGCCTGCGAGGATCTGGTTGCGCCAGATGTACTGCGCGCCGGTGGAGTCTCTTCCGCCCACATACACATACCCGTCAAATACCCGCACCGTCCTGATGTAGACCTTGCGGTAATTGGCTACCTTGCTGCCAGTGCCGTCGGGCTTGATCAGGTACAGGTTGTCGCCGTCGCCGCCGGCGTACATCGACCCGGTAGGGGCAAAGTCGAAATCATAGACCTTCCCCGGAGCGTCGACCCACTTCGTTGCTGCGCCGCCGCCTGGTGGAATGCGATACAAGGCGGCAGTGGTTCGCGCCACGTAGAGATATCCACCCGGGCCCATCTTCATCCCGGTACCTTTGACAAAAGGCACAGTCCCGTACGTGGTGCGGACGTTATCCCTGCTCACCCGGTCTACATTCCGCGAGGTCAGGTCCACATAGAGGTTCTCGTCGGCATCGCAGGTGATTGCCCATGGGTCATCGGCGGCCAAGAACGTCCCCCAGTCCCAGATGGCGGTCAGAAGCTTGTACTTGACCACATTGCTGAAGAGGAGGGCCCCGTGCACCGCCACCTTCAGATCCAGCGATTCTCCGGTGACGTTAGGCGTCTTGACGCCCAGTTCGGTGGAATCGGCCGCCAATAACTGGGCCGCGGTCTTGCCAAAGTAGACAAAGTTCTCTTCCAAGACCGGGGAAAAATTATGCCCCTTAATGATGATCTGGCCGATACCCGCCAGGGCACTGTCGGGCGGAATGACCGCGGTGATCACTGGCGTAGGCCTCCCCTTGAAGTTGGGGTCGTAGAGGCTTTCCGGGTATTCGTTCTCGCACCCCACCAGCAACGCCGCAAGCAATCCCAGGGCCAGGATGGCCAACAACCTCGAGTCTCTCGCGCTCATGGTGCGTCTCCTGTGTTTCGGCACGTTCGGCTGCCTCAGGAACCGGCGCTCACAACGCCAGCCGGAAGGACATCATCTGCACCGCATCGAACACACCGAACGGGATGTAGGCGTAGTCGAGGGCGATCAGGCGGTCGCCAAAGAACTTTTGCACGCCAAACCCGAAGCTCAGCCCCCGATCCGGGTCCCCGTATTTGCCCTTTTCCTCCTCGGTATGACGATAGCCAGTCGTATAGCCGCCCCGCAGCGCCAGGATGCCCATGAAGGTGTATTCGGCACCGATGCTCAACTGTTCAGGGTAATCGCGGGGGTGGCTGGCGTCCACGGAGAGCAGAAGCGAGTGCATGTCGCTCTTGCCCAATACCAGCTCCAAGACCTCCATGGACACGCCGATGCGGAAGGTGAGGGGAAGCTGGAAACCTTCCTTCTGGAATTTAATCTCCTGGGAAAAGTTGCGCACGCTCATGCCGAATGCCAGCGTCCGGAATCCGGTGCGATAGAGCGTGCCAAAGTCGAAGGCGAGCACGTCCTGGAAGTTGTCTATCTTCTCGGTCACGCCCGCGCTCACCTCGCCCACCGGCACCGTGCTCTGGCCCAACTTCTGGTAGCAGTAGCGCACGTGTCCGCCCACGGAGAAGCGGTCGGTGAGTGAGCCCGCGGGGGCCACTCCTACTGCCAACGCCGATGGGGTGAACGTCTCGGTGTCGATGAACCCCTTTTCGGTGGTGGGGTCGACCATCGTGCCCAGAAACTCGCCATAGTCCACCGCCAGGAGGCTGAAACCCAGTACCCCGTACTCGCCTCGCCACGGGTTAATGGCGATCGTGCCGGACATGTGGTTGATGTCGGCAATCCACTTGTTCTGGCTGATGGAGAGGTCTACCAGCGAATTGACGCGCGCCATGTTTGCCGGGTTGTAGAACATGGACGCCGAGTAACCGGCCACCGTGGTGAACGCCTCACCCATGGCAGCCGCGCGTGCCTCGGTGGGCACACTCAAGAACTGGAACCCCGTCTGCGCCAACTTTTTGTCGGCCGCAGCTCCCGTCATGACGCTCAGCGCCAGGACGAGCAGCACCGTCAACAAACAGACCATGCGCCTTTCCATTATCGACGTCTCCCTTAGGTTGTGGTGACCTTCTCAGCAAACACCGGCATGTTACCGGATGATCACAAACTTCCTGTACGTGCTCTGTCCATCAGGCGTCTCGAAGTAGGCGATGTACACGCCACTAACCACTACCTGTCGGGACGAGGTGATCGAATTCCAGGCCACGTCGCCACTGCCGTCGGTGTGCTCGATCGTCTCGATCAGGTCGCCACGTTCGGTGAAGATCTTGATGGTACACACTGGTGGAATGTCCAGGAACATGATGCGGTCGGGTGCCCCGTAACCGTACTGCAGGTCCCGGGCGCGAATGTTGTAGGGATTGGGCACCACCCGAATGTCTGCCAGGCTCTTGCCCGCCTGCCGTTTCAAGCGCACCGGCTCGTTGGTACGCGTGTAGAACAGACTGCTCTCCAGCGGCCCGCCCGGATTTGCGGGCGTGACATTGCGGGTACCATCGTCTACACTGGTGATGTAGTAATAGTAGTCGAAACCACGCACGGCGTCGAAATCCTCATACTCATTGACGATGGTTGGATGGGCCGTGCCAGGACCACAAGCAAAGATCAGCTGATAGGTGGTGTCCGGAATGTGGATGGTGCGGTAGATGCGGTAGCCCGCGAAGCCCGGCCACGACTTGGGCTCACTGGACCACTTGAGGATGACTCGGTCACCACCGCCGGTCACCTCGAAAATCTTCGGCGGCGGGGGCGGCATGGGCATGTTGTAGTTCTGCTTGTAGGTCATGATGGCTCGCTGGAAAGTCTTGAACAGCGAGTCGCGTCCGGTGAACACCCACTTGTCCTTGTACTCGTCGCGGTTGGAGGTCGTGGACCCGTCGGGTAGAGTGAACGGCCCGCTGCCGCCGGCCAGCCACCTTGCCCCCACCTCGATACACTTCTCGCGACTGAGGCCGGCCACCCCCTCGGCGATGACGATGTGGATGCTATCCCCTGGCGCCATGGTGTAGGGGCCAAACCCCGCACAGTGGGAAAAGCCGCCAGGTGTTGAGCCCCAGATGTCGGCTGCCTGCCCTGACTCCCACACCGCGTCCGCATGCATCTTCGCCGGGTGGCCTGCGGTCATGGCCGCATACTCTTCCGCCATCTTGCCAGCGTTGAAAGCGTCGTTGCCCGAGGTAATGGGCACATCCGAGCCCAGGAACTGCGTGGTCGTCGGCTGCGCCGGGTCATGCGACTTGTCGGTAGCCGACTTGTCCGCATGCAGCACTACGATCCCCACATGCTGTGCCGCTCCCAGGCGACCGTCGCCGTTGGGCCGAATGTCCGGCGCCCCAATGTTGTCGAAACCCGCCTTGGAATGGATTCCGTGCCAGGTGTACAGCGACAAGTAGGACTCACCAGTCTGAGGATCAAAGACCAGCATGCTGTCATTCATGGCGTTATGCCCCCAGGAGGAAGACTGGGGCATCCAGTAGTAGCCGTAGGGACCCACTTCGCGGCATGGGGCATAACGGTACTGGAAGAAGAACACTACCCCTTCCAGCGTCAGGTTGTGCTTGGTGCCCTTCTTGTCCAAAATGCCCGTGTTCTTGAACACATAGTCGTAGATGAAGTAGTTGTTGTGGTATTGCTGGCTGTAGGCATAGATAGTGCGCTTCTCCGTGATGCCAATCCCGGTGTTGACCTCATTGTACAGCACGCGGTCGGCCACCAGGTTGGGGTCCACCTCGTCAACAAAGTCCAGATAGTCCAGCACACCAGCGGGGATGCCATCGACCAGCACCAGAGGCCGCTCGTGCTTGCCGTACATCTTGAAGGTGACCGGCATGAACTCGCTCTCTTCGTTCAGCACCCGCGGCCCACAATGGACAACCTTGTAGTTGAAGGTAATGCCCACAAGAGGATCAGGGTAGTTGGTGGCCCCGATCCACAGCGCCTTGGCGGCCTTGCAGTCCTGATACTTGAACTGGGCCGGCCAGCGCAGGCCGTCCTGCTGATCAGAAACCAGATGACGGCGGCCTACCTCGATCTCGCAGCCCGCGCTGGAGAACCAGTCGTGGAGCATGCCCACCGCCATCCACTTCGTTTCGTCGGCGCGCCCGGGCACCGGCAGCAACGCCAGCACCAGCAACGCCATCCCAAGCCACTGTGTGAGTCGTCTCATGGTATGCCCTTCTCCTAGGTGAACCATCCTGCCTCCTCGCTACAGCCGGAAGTCAATGGTGATGCCGAAGAACACACTCCGTGGGTTCAGGAAGGTGAAGTGAGTCTGGTTGGGCATGTCGATGTACGCCTTGTCGTCCAGCAACTTCTCAAGCTTCTGTTCTGGCACCATCACCCATTGCCCGCCAATACACTCGAAGTACTTCTCCCGGCTCAGGTCATAGTAGATGACCCGCGGGTTCAGCTTGCTGACGTCCTTCATGTCCGGCACCGGCTCCATCGGCTGGAAGGCCACGCCCTCCTTGCGGTAGTCACCGGGCCGGTCGTTGCCCGGGATGTACAGATAGCCCAGATGCCTGGCCACGTCTTTGGGCAAGTGCAGCGACTGCATGTAGTAGTTGTAGTCGAACACATTGACGTGGGACACCCCGGAGAAGCGCTTGATGTTGAATAGGTTGTACACGTCGACGAAGAGCTTCACGTCAAACTTGCCGATGGGGAAGACCTTGGACAGCTTCAGATCGACGTTGTAGTAGTCCTTCCACTGCACGTTGTAGGTGATGCCTGGGACGTTGTTGGGGTTCCAGGTGTCCCAGGCGCCGGCGGTCCATCGCCCTACCAGGTTCAGGTGCCATTCGCCCAGTATCTTCTGTCCCAACAACTCTGGCCCGTAGGTAGGAGGTGTGTGCAGGTCCACGTAGGCCTTGAGCCGGGGGCGCGGCCGAGGCTTGGATTGCACGGGATTACGCCGCTCATACTCCCGTTGGTCGGCCGGGTTCTCGTACATGTAGGCGCGGCCAAACTGACCGGAAGTCTCAACCCGATACTCGTAGTTGATGTCACCAGTCAGCCACGCGCCCCACAATTTGGTCAGGTCTACCTCAAACCCGCGGATGTCCTCATAGGCGTTGTTCGTCAGCTTGTAGTAGTTGACCTTGCCGTCGAAGCTCAGATAACGCACCCAGTACTCCTCGTCGGTGATGTCCTTGTAGTAGGCCGACAGGTGCAGCAAATAGTCCTTGGCGAGGGCATGGTCGTACCCGAGCTCGTAGGACACTGTGCGTGCCAGAGCGATGGTGGGATCGCCAATGTAGTCCACGGCGTTGATGGCCGAGCGCTGCACGCGATAGAGCCGCTCGGTGGTGGGCATCTGGCGGTAGTGCCCGTAGTTGAAGTAGAGCTTGGAGCTTGCCGTGATAGGATGAGAGATCGCCAGCCGTGGGCTCAGCGTCCATCGGGTCTTTGGCTTCTTGGTCCGATACTGTGACTCGCGTTCCTCGCGGTAGGACTGCGAGAAGAAACCCCGGTCGTAGGCATCCACATCGAACCAGTTGCCATTGGGGTTGCTGTACTCCAGCACCAGACCAAGGTTCGAGATAAAGCCCTCGAACTCGATCTTGTCAGTGACGTAGAACGTGCCCCGGTAAGGCTCCTGATTGATCCTTGTCCAGGTGTTCCCTTCGGGCAGGTAGGCGTTGTACTGGCCGAAGGACATCTTGAAAATATCGTACACGAATTCGGCCCCTGCCTTTACCTGGTTACGCCGGTCCACCTGGCTCACCAGGTCGACCCTGCCGGTGTAGGTGGCCAGTCGACTGTAGTCCCGCGACACGCTCACCGGCCCGCCCATGATGAACACGCCGTCGATGCCAAAGATCGGCTCCTCAGAGAACCCAAAAGGCCGCTCATCAAGGTAGTAGCCAGGGAAGACCTCGTACAGCTTTGACGTGTCACGGTACCGGCCCGGCCTGGTGTAGTACTTCTTGCCCAGTCGCTTGAACTGCACCTCGTAGAAAGTGCTGGGACTGAGCACGTGGGTAAACTTGAGCGTTGCCGTGTGGTAGAAGCGGGAAGTGGGCGACCAGTAGATGTTGGTGTAGTAGCGGGTGGGCACCGTAAAGCTGCCGGTGGTCATCTGGTCGGCGATCTCCTCGGCGGTCTGGAAATAGGAGGTCCCGCCGGAAAAGCTCGAGGAGACCGCGTAGGTCTCGCCGTACAGGCCGATAAACGAAAGCTTCATGGAGGGATTGATATCCGAGGACATCCTCAACATGAAGCTTTGATCCAGAATCGACTTGCGGGAGAGCTCAATGAGGTATTGCTCCTCCTCGCGGCGACCAGAGGCGAAGAAGCGCAGGTTGCCCAGGTACTTGCCGATGAGGGGCGCCGGACCGCCAAAGCCGGCGTCAAACAGGTAGTCGGGATCCTTGATGTCGCCCTGCTTGCGGTGCTCCCACAGGAAGACCTGTTGGGCCCCTTGGGGAGTAAGGTCGTTTGTCGGGTCATCGTCCTGAAGCGTCAGCGCCGAAACCTTGTTCCAACCATCAAACTCAGGGTATTGACGCTGGGTGTACTCGTCCCAAGCGCCGCTCTTGGTACCTGTCCAGCACACTGCGTCGTCCAAATAGGGTCGGAGCCAGTAGGAATTGCGATCATAGGGGGAGATGCCAAAGTGCTTGGGGCCAGGGGGGCGAATCTTAAAGGTCACCGTACCGCTGTAGCCGCGAGGGTCACCTTCTCTGGTGACGACATTCACCACCCCAGAGCGGACATTGGTGTACTCTGCGCTGAAGCCGCCGACCTGCACGGAGACTTCGCGCACGGCGCTGAGCGGCACGCCGGTGATCGGGCGGTTGTCGCGCTCATCCCGCAGGACCACGCCATCAACCATGAAGATAGCCTGGTCTGCACCACTACCCCGGATGCCGAGGCCAGAGGTAACACCTGCCTGCAGGCCAATGGCATCGGTCACCTTGGCCACGGGAAGTGCGGTGATTTCGCTGGCGGTGACGTTCTTCTGGCTGGCGGCCACGTCCACTTGCACCACCGGCCGCTCCGCCACCACCACCACCTCCTGCCCCATCAGGGTCTGGGGCGCAAGCTTAAAGTCCTGCGTGGTGGTGAGGTCAATATTGACCCGCACATCCGTCACGGTGACGGTCGCATAGCCGATCATCGAGGCCCGCAGCGTGTACACGCCAGGCGGCACGTTCAGGATCACGTAGTGGCCATCCAACGCCGTCGCCGCCCCCATGGTGGTCCCCTCAATGACCACGTTCACCGCCGGGAGTGGTTGGCCAGTCTCGGCGTCGGTCACCACTCCCGTGATCTTGCCGGTGGTGCCGGCAAAGACCAGACCGCACGCCGCCAACAACATCCCGAATAAGACGATCCTCGTCTTCATGTGCCACACTCCCTTGTAAGGTTATGATGAACAACTGGTGAAAAACGCCTTGGCTGTGCTCCTCCTCTTTGCTTTCTTCTCCTCACCTTGCTCCGTGTAAGCCACCCAGAACCCCCACATTCCACTGGGTGTGACGGGCAATCCCGGAATACACACTTTTCAACGCTTGTAATATAACCTCCACGCGGGCAAAAGTCAAGTAGAAAATTCTGTGCAGTCGTTGATTTTGCCCGCTTCCCCATTTACAAGGCCCGCTCAAGGCCCAGGCAGCCGAGACAGGATCGGGCATCACGTGCCTCTGGAGCCGTATGGCCCACTGCCAGCTGCCGAACAACCGCCTCGCCGTTCCTCCTCCTGAGAGAGATGGAGGAACCGTTAGGCCTCTGCGCGGGCGAGGGAACTTCCCCGTGAGAGGCAACACCCGGAAGCACGGAGCCGAGACTCTCACATCCGCTTGCGGATCCCGCGGAGGTTCTGCACCTTCCCCACCGAGCTTCTCACTTGAGCCGCTTGAAGATCGAAAAGCCGATCTTGGTCTCCACGATGTCGCTTATTTCCCCCACTTTGAGGGCCGTGATCGCCTGGGCGAAGGCTGGGTCAAAGTCGTCCGGGTTGAAGTAGCCCAAATCACCCCCTGCGGCTGCCGTAGGGCCGATGGATCTCTTCTTGGCCACCTCGGCAAAGTCCGCCCCCGCACGCAGCTCTCGCAATATCTCCTCTGCCTCTGCCCTGGTTTTCACCAGGATGTGCTGCGCGCGAAGTGCGGTCGCCTTGTCAAAAGGGCGCGTATAGTTCACCGAAGCCTTCCAAATCCACGCGGTGAGCTGCACGCGCATCCATTTGTCCGTCTCCTCCAACACCTCGAGCGGCGCACCCCGGTTGACCCTGCCGATCACCTGACCTGCCGGCGCCGCACGAAGGTTTTCACTGTCGGCATTCACATACACGATCCTGGCCACCCTCTGCGCCTGCACCTGGGCCACAAGGCTCAGCACCGCTGCGCACACTGCCGCGCACACATACACAGTTCTTCTCATCCTCGCACTCCTCACTATCTTTGGATCATGGCAAACTACCCCTTCTACTTTGTGCACATCGCCAGCGCCGAATCCATAACCGCCAGAAAGGCGGCTGGCGAACGATAGCCGATCGGGTGCATCAGCTTCTCTCCCTCAGCGGTCATGAAAAGCACATTCGGGATTCCCACGCCGCCGTACTTGCGGGCGTTGGCATTGTACTTGTTGGCGACCTCACCCTGCTTGTCCACGTCGATGCGCACCGCCACAAACTCCGCCGCCTTCCTCATCACCTCCGGGTGGCTGAAGGTGGAGTCCTCCATGGCTTTGCACGGGGGACACCAAGTGGCCATAAAATCCACCATGAGGGGTTTGCCCTTGGCCTTAGCCTGGGCAATGCCCTGATCAAGGTCATACACCCAAGGGATGCCACTCCTGGCCTCCTTCTTGGGCGAACACCCGGCGGCAACAAGGGCCACCAATGCCACCAACAGCAGTCTTGTGTTATTTCTCTCCTTTGGCACTCGCATCATGGCACCTCACGTTTCCTATGACCACAGCAATGCCGTCTTTCCCCGGCAGTTACTCCTTCTCGTAATGGACCCCGCTCTCCTGCGCCAGGCGGTTAGAGGCCACCTTGCCGCTGACGCTTGGGGGTGCAACGGGGTGCGGCTCTTCAACCGCTGTGCTCAACTCCTCTCTCTTGCCCGGTACCCACTGCCGTAAGGAAGCGTTTAACCTCGGTAAAGCTCGGCAATGCCGCCTGGGCACCGATTCGGGTACACACCAGCGCGGCTGCAGCGCTCGCCCATCGCAGGATGTACGGCAGCTCCCAGCCCTTGTGCAGGCCGAAGAGGAAGGCACCATGGAAGACATCGCCTGCTCCGATGGTATCGGCAGCCCGCACGCGGAATGCCGGCTGGTGGAAGACCCGCCCATCGGCGGCGCACCAGCACCCACGCTTCCCGGCGGTGACCACGGCTACTTGTGGTCCAGAGTCCAGCAGGCGCCGCGCGGCGGCGGCCATGTTCCTGGTCCCAAAGAACTGGCGCACGAAGGTGGCAGAGACCACAGCATAGTCCACATAGCGCAGCAGCTGCTGGCAGTTCGGGCGCACGCTGCCCAAGTCGCAGACCACGGTGCGTTCGGCCTCCTTTGCCCAGCGTGCAGCAACCAGGGCGACTTGCGTGTCCCTGCCGTCCAGGTGGAGGATGTGCCCCTGGAGGAGCCGCGCCCTGCTCGCCTCCTGCAGCGTGAGGCCAAACCCGTCAGGCTTGTTCAAGACGACCGTGCGCCGGCCGCTCCTCTGGTCAACCCAGATCATGGCGCGCGGGGTAAAACCACGCCTGGCGCGTACCACCATGCTGGTGTCCACGCCCAGGCGCGCGAGCTGACTCAGGACAAAGTCCCCTTCCTGATCTGCGGCCACCTTGCCCACGAACGCGCACCTGGATCCCAGGCGCGCGGCAGCAGCCAAGGCAGTGGGCACCGGCCCTCCCCCTTGCACCAGGTAAGCCAGTGCCTCGGTCTTCTCGTTTGCCCGCGGGTAGCGTGCCACCAGTGAGATGTGGTCGATCGCGTACACGCCAATGCCGATGCAGTCGAACGGCACTGCCCCCTCGGCTCCAGGAGCCGAGCCCGACCCTTTGCCCCTTGTGGCCTCAAAAGGCAGCAGGCGGTTCATCTACCTCTCCAAGTTCCATTAGCACCTCCACTGGCGCTCCCCCAGGCACGTGCACGGTCTTGGTGCACGGCCTGTAGCCTTTGGCGGTAGCCACAAGCCGGTAGGTCCCTGGGTCAAGGAGGCGGAAGAAGCGACCCGTTTCGGGAGCGCTCATGCGCGGCCACACTGCCTCAGAGTCCCTGCCCACGATGGCCACGCGCGCGTGCAGCGGTGCGCCAGTGGGGGCATCCACCACGCGCCCGCGCACGCCCGGACCGGCCACCCGCTCCAGGAGCCACATCGCCGCCGCGATGGCACAGCCGATCTCCCGCTCTGCCTCCTTCTGCTCCGGAAAGAACTCCGCGCCAAGCTCCACGGTAAAGTCCAACGCCCCCATCGCACCGTACATCCACACTGAGCTCTGTCCCGATTGAGCGTTGAGGGGCAGAGCAGTGTAGCGGCCCCCACAGGCCCGCAGGGTCTTGACCATTGCCTGGGCCATGGTCCGTAACAACTCGGCGTCAGGCGGCTCAGGCCCCTGCGCCCAGGGGTAGAGCACTTTGCGGCCATGGCTGTGAAAACCTATCCCAGCCACAAAGCGCCGCGCCACGGCCAGGCTCTCCAACGCCGCCGCCTCCAACTCAGAGAAAGGGTGCGGGCCGCGGTAGTACCAGCTCTCGGAAACCGGGCTACCGCCGCGCTCCCAGTTGAAGCCAAAGTTGCGGTTGAGGTCCACGCCGTCGTGCTCCGGTTCAAGGGTGCCGCTGCCGTCATTGTCGCGCAGATTCTTGCGCCACCAGCGATAACGCACCTGGCCGCTGCGCACAAGCTCGTACCCATCCGGGTTGAGCAACGGAACGATCCAGATCTCGGTGCTTTCTGTCGCGCTGGTAACACGCGGGTCCAGCCCCTGCTGGGCGCAAAGGTGCTCAGCCAGGGCGAGGCAGGCCAACACCCCAAGGGCCTCCTGTGCATGCAGCCCCCCGTAGAAGAGCACCGCCGGCTTGTCCGCATTGGGTGCGGGCGTAGCCGAGATCTTCAGCGCCCACAGGGGGTGACCGCGATTGCTGCTACGTCCGATGCGGTAGCACACAGCCACCTCGGGGAACGATGTGGCCAGGGCCTTCAGCCGGCTCCCCACCTCCTCGAGTCGCGGATAGAACCCGGGGATCTCCGGCTCCTGCGCCAGCTCCACCACGAGCGACACCTCGAAGCCGCGCCTGCTCAGCTCGAGAAACTGCGCCTCACTGAGCCGCACCACAACGGCTTTGGAGTTCACTTCCAGCAGACGCAGCCCAGGCATCGCCTTCAGGCTGTCCACCACCCAAGGGTTGGTCACTTCTACCTGTGCGGTGACCTGCGCGGGGCGAGGTGCACACCCCTGCCTGGGAAGCGTGAGAAGCCAGATCAAACACACCGGCAGTAGAGTCCGCACGCGAAGAATCACTCCTCAGGACAGCTTGCGCGCCACCACATTCAGGACCTGCTGCGCCAGCTTTTTGGCCTGCGCCTCCAGCCGCTCGGCGGTCGCCCTGGTAGCGGCAACAAACTGCGTATCTTCAAGGGAAGCGAGATTGATGCGGACGTTGAAGGCGGCCCCTTCGACCGCGGCTCTGGCCATGAGAGCTGCAACCCCCGCGTCGCTGGCGGCGTTGGCCAGGCCCTTTTCGGCAACCACCATAGCCAACTCCAGCACCTGCAGGCTTTGCTCCATGACCCTCAGCGGCACCTGCGTAGCCCCGCGTGTCGCCTCCTGGATGGCAGCATGCCGCGCCTGCTTCTGCTCATCGGTGGCTTTGGGGAGGGCAAAGGCGTCCATCACTTTGGTGAACGCACGCGTGTCCTCGTCAACAGCCAGGAGCAGGGCGTCTTTGAGCTCTTGGGCTTGAACGGCCACCTGCTTCAGTTCTCCTGCAACGCCTTCGTACCCCTTCTTGCCAACGGTCAAATTGGCAACCATGGCGGCCAAGCCCGAGGCCAGGGCCCCCGCCAGTGCCGCCACACTGCCTCCTCCTGGCGCAGGGGAATCGGTGGAAAGCTCGTCGACAAAGTCGCCCACCCCCATGCCTACCAGCGGCCCGCGCCGCTCCCCCACCTGGTATTCGATGATCTTCTTGGCAGGGTCAAATGGTGCGATGTCGTTCAGTCCCAGGGAGCGGACGGCGATGTCAATCAGGTCTCTTTCCGGCACACCTGGGCAGCGCCCTTGCTTTTCCAGATAGTACCGTCCGGCCATCAGCAGCGCTTCCAGGGGGATGAGACCCACTAACTCGCTGCCCGTTACCCGCAGGCCCAACACCTCCGCTTCCCGGCACACCTCGTCAAAGACCACATGCGGCGGCGTCACCTTGTAGTTGACCAGGTTGATCGATACCTGCGCCTGCTTGTAGTGCGGGATGTACCACCCCACGGCTTTCACCGCCTGGAATTTGCCAGGGCGCCGCAGGGGATTGCCGTGCTCGTCCCGGAGGACATTGCCCTCGGCATCGCGCTGGAGCCGACCGCTTTCGCGGATGTTGAGCGCGATCTCTTGCGCCAGCCGTCGGTCCCGGGTGTTGAGATTGATGTTGTACGCAATGAGGAATTCGCGGGCGCCAATGACGGTGGCTCCCGCTCTGGCGTTGAACACGGCCGGGCCAAAGTCCGGTCCCCAAGCCGGGTCCTGGAGCTTTGCTGGCAGCGCTTCGTATTCGCCCTGGCGAATGTCGGCCAGGTTCTTCCGCTCCGGGCGCGTGGCAGCCTCCTCGTAGAGGTACACAGGAATACCCAGCTCCTCGCCGACCCGGGCCCCGAGCTGCCGCGCCAGCGCCACGCACTCTGCCATGGTACAACCGGCCAAAGGCACCAAGGGACAGACGTCGGTGGCGCCAACGCGCGGATGTGCCCCCCGATGCTTGCTCATGTCGATGAGCTCGGCCGCCCGCTTGATTGCCTTAAATGCCGCCTCCACTACACCCGCCGGTGTGCCGACGAAGGTCACCACCGTGCGGTTCGTGTCGGCGCCTGGATCCACATCCAGAAGCTTCACCCCGTCGGTAGCCGCGATCTCGCCTACGATAGCATCGATAACCGCTCTATTTCGTCCCTCACTAAAATTCGGCACACATTCGACAAGTTGCTGCATGCGTCCTCTACCGTTCCTCAAACGACCATTTGTAACTGTGCCTCACCTTGCCGTCGAGCCCCTCCAGGGCAAAGTCGGAGATCAACATCAAGCGCGAGACGCCACTGGGTTCCAGGCCAAAGTCCCTGAGCCACCGACCACTCACCCGTGGCCAGAGGGGGAGGTTGGTCCCCTTGGAAACGATGATGCGCTCGTTGTCCAGATGAGCGAAGTAGCGTTTGAGCACCTCTTCGGTGGCTTCGCGCGGGCTGACCTGTTCGGCAGCGCCCGGGTCAGCAGGCACCCAGCCGTAGTTGGGCAGATAGAACTCCGCCCATACCTGGGCACCGCGGTCGCCCGTGGTCCAATGCCCGCAGACCAGGCGCGCCGGGATATCCAACGCCCGGCACATGGCCACAAAGAGCATGGCTAGCTGCGCGCTGTCACCGGTGCGGGTGGCCAAGGCCTCGCGCACATCATGGCGTTCCACCCTGTCCACATAGCCCATGTTGGCCACAATCCAACGGAATAGCAGGCGCGCCCGCAGGTAGGGGTTTCGCTCCTGGCCCACCACCTCGCGCGCCACTTTCCGCACCTCGCCCCCTGCCTGGATCCCCCCTTCTGATCTGGTGTAGCGCCGCACCAGCTGGCTTCCGCGCTCGTAGGGCCCAACGCGCTCAGGGTCAATAGCGTAGTTCACCTCGAAGCAGGTGACAACCATGCTCCGTCGAATGAGCAACGAATCGCCCGCAACCGCGACGCTCTTGACCCAAGCGTCGATGAGGTTGCCATGTTCTGGCTCCATATAGGTCAGCGTGGGGCGAGTGGCTCGCCACTGCGGTTCTCGCGCCCACTGCTCGTCCCAGCTCCGGGGTCTGCTGATCCACACGAGTAGCCGCGGGGCCTGGCCTTCCTTGCCCAGGAGGGCCCTTTCCTCAGGCCGAAGTGCAGGCTTGACCACGCCCTTCCAGGAAAACTCCACCTGCCAGGTACGCGGGTTGGTGTACACACCCGAGGGTCTGGTCTCCAACCCTTGCGCCTGACACGGTGCGCCCCGGAGCCCCAGCGCGACCAGGCCGAGGGCCACGGCCACATGCCTGGGCCTACACCGCCTTGATGCGGTAGCCCGCAATCTTTGGGTCGTTGTTGAAAATCCAGGCGACCACTTCACCGATGCGAATCTCCTTCCACAGGTAAGTGGAAAGCCCGAATGCGGCCGAGCCCTCACTGACAAAGCCGGCAGCCGAGCGCAGCATCTCCCGGAAGCGCTCCTGCCACAGGGCCCAGTTCTGAGGACGGAGGTCCACCCACCCCTTGGCAGCCCAGCGTTCCACCGCCTCTGGGGTCACCGGCACCGTCCACTGCCCGCGGTATTCCGGGATGTTCACGCGAGGACCGCACAGGATATGCCTCCCATCCGGCAGAAGGATCGGCAAGCCGATGGAAGTGATAACGTTGCGAATCGGGTGGCGCTTCAAGTAGGCAAGCAGCGTACGCGAGATCTGCTCCGGTTGCTGCGCCACCACTGCCTCCAGCGTCTTGTACTTGACCTTGAGCAGGTGCGCCTCGTACAGGAGCTTGGACAGCTCCGGCGGGCCCAGTTGGCCCAGCGCCACACTGTGGGAGTTGGTGCGCCGTTCGAGGGCCTGCATCTCGTTGATCACCGGCTGCCTGAGATATCCGGCGCGATAGCTGGGGTCCATCACCGCGCCGTCAATGGCGGCAATCACGTCTTTGCCCGTGTTGCTCCCCTTGATTTCCAGCACTATGTTCTGGGCAATCTCCTCCGGCGTCACAAACTCCATCTGGTACATGGAAGTGATCGCCTCGAACTCGCCCAGGGTGAAGAAGCCATTCTCGCCGGTGTCCACCCCCACCATCATCAACTCGCCCGCCTCGGCAAAGTCGGTGCGCGGGGTCAGGTTCATCTCGGTCCCGAGCGACTCCACTTTGCTGGCAAAGACCTTGACCGGCTCGTTGTGGCGACGGATGGTGCGATAGTCCACTTTGCGGTAGCCGATCATCGCCGCCGGCTTCAGCTCCTTGACAATAGGCCCGCCTGGGGTGCGCGCCAGCAAGAACAACAGCCCTGTGTGCGCAAAGGCCACCGCCGTCTTGGACATCAGGCGGGCGCTCGGTTTGTCCTCGCTGTGGGTGTAGGGGATGTTCAGCCCCATGCCGCCGGTGCCTGTGGTCCCCACTTTGACCAGCACGCGCGTCCCCACTTTCACCATGGCGTCCCAGATGAGCTGCACGTGGCGAATGAGTTGGGGGATCGACTGGCTCACCAGCAGCGTCTCGATGAGCCGCACGTCAGCCTTGGTCAGCCGCAAGTCGCTGTGACCGCTTGCCTGGGCCTGTTCCCACCGTGCCCGCAGCATGTGCGCGATTTCCAAGGAGGTGGTGTGCACATCCTGGTAGCTGATACCGGTGGCCGTGTTGATGGTGTCCACGATGATGGCGGGTTTGTACTGAAGGATGATCTCCACCAGCTTCGAGGTGGCAAACGCAGGCTCCTTGTCGCCGAACACGTCGTCAAAGACTGCCCGGCGCCAGGTGTGGCTTTCAAGGATCTCGGTGCGGTCGCGGTGGGAAAATTCCACCCTGGTGAAGACGTTGCCCCAACACCCCTCGACCTGGACTGCGGGGAACTCCTTGTGCAGCTCCTTGATTGCCTCTCGCACCTCGCGTTGGTACAGCGAGGCGACGACCAAACGTGCCGGCTTCAGATCCCGCGCGATGCGCCGGCAGACCTGAAAGCCCACCAGTCCGGCACCGCCGAGGACCAACACGGTTCCATCGGTTCCAGTCATAAGCTCCCTTTAGTTTCGCCTCTGACCTCCGCCTGGCCTTCTGCAGGCCATGCCTCAATCTCTCGCAGCAACCGCTGGACGATCTCGGCCTCTGGTATCTTGCTTACCACGGTGCCCTTGCGAAAGAGAAGTGCTGCGTGCTTGCCACAGGCTACCCCGAGGTCGGCCTCGCGGGCCTCACCCGGTCCATTCACCGCGCACCCCATCACTGCCACGGTGAGTTGCCGGTCAATTCCTGCCACTTGCTGCTCCAGCTCTTCGGCAACGCGCACCACATCAACCTCCGTACGGCCACAGGAGGGACAGGCGATGACGCTAATGCCTCGCCTGCGCAGACGCAAGCTCTTGAGGATCTCCCAACCCACCCGCACTTCTTCCACCGGATCGCCGGCCAGGGACACGCGGATAGTATCGCCAATCCCCTCGGCCAGGAGTGTGCCAATGCCCACCGCCGACTTGATGGTGCCTGTCCACCTGGTGCCGGCCTCGGTGATACCCACGTGCAGGGGGAAATCGACCTGAGCCGCCATCAACCGATAGGCCTCCACCGTGGTAAGCACATCCGAGGCCTTCAGGGACAGGACGATGTCCTCGAAGCCAAGCTCCTGGCATAGCGCCACGTGGCGCAAGGCGCTGGCAACCAGGGCCGCAGCGATCGCCCCGCCATGCTGCTGGTACAGGTCTTTCTCCAGCGAGCCTGCGTTGACCCCGATGCGCACCGGCACGCCACGGCTCTTGGCCTCGCGCAGCACCAGGCGCGCTCTTTCCACTCCGCCGATGTTCCCCGGGTTGACCCGCAGCTTATGCACACCCGCGTGCAGCGCCGCCAGGGCCAACCGATAGTCGAAATGGACATCGGCCACCACCGGCACGGGGGACTGGCGCACGATCTCTGGCAGAGCCGCGGCTGCCTCCCGGTCGGGTACCGCCACGCGCACGATCTCGCACCCTGCGGCCGCGAGCCGGCGGATCTGCCCCACCGTGGCCGCCACATCGGCAGTGGGCGTCTTGGTCATGGACTGCACCGAAACCGGTGCGCCCCCACCGATGGCCACACTGCCTACCATGACCATGCGGGTGTGCGCGCGGGCAGAAGACCCGGCGCTGGCAAGTTTAGACATTTTCGCCCTCAAATTCAAGCCCTTTTTGCCCGCCTGCGCCCCTCACCTCTGGTCCTCTGAAGCACCTTTCCCTTTCGCACCGGCCCGCCACCTCTCGATCTGCGTGAGCGCTTCGGCCAGCGCCTGGTAGCGCTTGACCGCCTCTGTGGTGCTCTGCTGCGCCGCCTGGAGCTCCTTGATCTCGGCACGCACCGCCTGAAGCTCCTCCTCCACAGGGCGTCGCTTCAGGGCGGCAATGGCGTCCCTCAGCAACTGCGCCCGCTCCAGCTCAGGCAGCTCAGGTTCATCCTCGCGCCTGGTCGTGGCCGCCACCACCAGCGCCGCCAGCTCCGGATCGGCCAGGAAAGTGACGCTCTTTGTCGGGTCAAAGCGCTCGCCGCGGTCCTCTGCTTGCCAGAACTCTTCTACAAAGGCCCGCAGTCCGGGATTGCGGAACTGATCGCTGCTCAGGTGCTCGCGGACCGCCGGGGTAACCTCAGGGTAGCTGAGCATGAGCGAGACCAACATCTTCTCGGCCTGCTCCGCACGCCGCCCGCCAGCAGAGGGCCCAGCCACTGCCGCTGTCTGCACCTCTTGCCAGCGTTCACCCCGCCGCAAGCGATTGACCGCAGCCACGATGAATCGCTCGTCGGTCTCCAGCATCTGCGCAACCTGCTGCGCCACCAAGTTCCGCTTAATCTCATCCGGGATCACCGCCACAGAGCCCAGCACCGTGTGAATGGCGCGCGCCTTTTTCTCTGGCGTCTCAAAGAATCCTGCCTGACGCAGCGACTCGATCTTGAACTCCACCAGGCTCTGCGCCTGCGCCACCAGTGTGGCCATGGCGCCGGCCCCGTACGCGTTGACGAAACTGTCCGGGTCGTGACCGGCAGGCAGCCGCGCTACTTTGACATCCAAGCCCTTGGCGATGAGGATATCCGCTCCCCGCACCGCGGCCGAGGAGCCCGCAGAATCCGCATCGTACAGGACCACCACCTGCTGGCAGTAACGGCGCACCAGCCCTGCCTGCTCTGCGGTCAGTGCCGTCCCTGAGGAGGCCACCACATTGCGAATGCCGCGCTGAAACAGGCTCAAGAGGTCCGTGTACCCCTCGACCAGAATGACCATGTCGCTCTGGCGAATGTACTCCTTGGTCTGGTACAGGCCGTAGAGCGTAGAGCCTTTTTTGTAGACAACCGTCTCTGGCGAGTTGATGTACTTGGCCGGTTCATCTTCTCGTAACCTCCGGCCACCAAAACCCACCACCTTGCCCATGACGTCGAAGAACGGAAACATCAGCCGATGGCGAAAGCGGTCGTAGTAGCCTCCATCGTCCCTGGCGACCACCAACCCCGCCGAGGAGAGAACGTCGACGCCCACCTTTCTGCCGGTGGCATAGTTCAGCAGTGCATCCCAACGGTCCAGGGCATAGCCGAGACCGAATTTACCCAGCACATTGAGGTCCAGGTGCCTGGAGGCCAGGTAGTCCCTGGCAACTGCTCCCTCGGCGCCCTTGGCCAGATTGCGATAAAAGAACTCGGCGGCCAGGCGATTGGCCGCGTAGACGCTCTCGCGCAGGCGGGCTTCTTGTTCATCCAGCGTGTCCAGGGCAATAGAGATCCCAGCCCGCTGGGCCAGGCGCAGCACCGCCTCCGGAAAGGTGATCCCTTCGATGCGCATCAGGAAGGTGAACACATTGCCACCGGCGCCGCAGCCGAAGCAGTGAAAGATCTCCCGTTGGGGGTTGACGCTGAACGAAGGGGTCTTCTCGGTGTGAAAGGGGCAGAGGCCGAAGAGATTGCTGCCCCTCCTCTTCAAAGTGAGGTAGGCAGAGACTACTTCGACGATATCGGATGCCTCGCGTACCTCATTGATCTTGTGCTCGGGTATGCGCACCGCCATCCTTAGCGTCGGGGCAGGCAGTCCTGCTGGTCGTGCCGCAGCAGGCCAGAGAACGAGAGCCGGCAGGATTGCTCTCTACCGGAACAGGCGTTCCAGCTTGTCCAAGGGGACGCGCGCGGCGTACCGCTCCGCAGGTTCTGCGCTGCGCAGGTTAAAACCACGTACACGAACCACCCTGTCGCTCCCCACGACCGTGGCGAGCTCCGCCGTCTGCTCGTGCTCCACGAATTTGGCCACCCAGCGCCGGCCGTCGATGGTCACCAGCTTGCTCCCCTCGCTTGCCCGTTCCATTTGCACCGGATTGGTCAGCCAGACAAGAAGATTCCCGGCGCTCAGGGAGCCGATGCTGATCTTCACTTCCACCAGCTCGGCGCGCTTGGCGTACTGCCGACAGACGCTGAGCCCCGAAAAGGGCTGATATTCATCCACGTCGGCCCTAGTGGTTTGCGTCTCCCACCCGCGCTCGGGCTCGGGAAGTAGCTGCTCCATGCCGGCCACGATCACCTTATTCAGCTCGAGCAACGCGTCGCGCAAGAGGTGGGCTCCCTGGAGGTAGCGGCCCTGGGCACATGCCTCTTGTACCTGCCGCAACAGGCTACCCAGCGCATCCTCCTGTTGCGCATGCATAGGGTACCAGGCCACCCCAACGAGGCCCAAGACAAAGCCCCACAACCGGCCCAGTTGCATAGCCACCCTCCCCTTCTTGGTGAGAAAGCCTTTACCGGGATGAGCTCCGCAACGAAGCAATCATCCGCTCGGCCGTCTCGGCTTCGACCCGCGCCAATTCGGTGTAGAGGTTCTCCGACTTGGCCGCAAGGGGGCCTGGCGCTGAGCCCTCGGCCTCACAGGTCTCGCACCCTGGGCGCCCATGGTCGAGCCCGAGCCTCTGGCGCAGATCCAAAAGCTGGTTGACCCGCTCACTTTCCAGCACGTTCACTCTGCCCAGCTGCATCGCCACCAGCATGATCTTGGCAAAATGCTCGATGGTCTCCATGCGGTAGTGGGCCTGAATGAGCGTGCGGCCAATGGTGAGCGCACCGTGGTTCGCCAGAAGCACGGCGTCGTGATCCTTGAGATAGTCGCGGATCACCTGCGGCAGCTCGGGTGTGCCAGGGGTGGCGTATTCGGCAAGGGGGATGGCGCCCAGGCTGATGATCACCTCCGGCAGGACGCACTTGGTCAAGGGGATCCCGGCCACGGCAAAGCCCGTCGCCGTGGGGGGATGCGCATGGACCACCGCGCGCACATCCGGCCGCTGCTTATAGATGTCCAGATGCAACAGCGCCTCTGAGGAAGGCTTGAGGGTACCGCCAATCTGACGCCCGCCCATGTCCACCATCACCAGCTGATCCACCTTCAGAAACCCCTTGCTCATCCCCGTGGGCGTCATGATCACCCGATTGTCGTCAATCCGCACGCTCACATTGCCATCGTTTGCCGCCACGTAACCGCGCTGGTAAATGCGCTGGCAGATATCGATGATCTCCCGCTTCACTTGATATACTGACTGCGCCACCTGTCAACCTCTCGTTTCTTCCATTATGTCGAAATGGTCGATGACCCCGACCACCACACTGCGCACCGGCACCTGCTTCATGCCCAGGATGTCGGCCGCCGCTCTCCCCTCCTGCGCCACCAACACCAAATCCCCCTCGCCTGCATCCACGCTGTCCACCGCGACGATAAGGTCATGCTGCGGGCTCAGATCCGGCGCCACTGGCTGCACCAGAAGGAGCTTTCGCCCGTTGTAACAGGACTTTTTGATGGTAGCGTGGATGTTGCCAACTACCCGACCGATGACCATGCCTTATGCGCCCTTATACTCTGGAGCCACATAGATATCATCGAGGATGCCTACAATCGAACAGTCAGAGGGGATTGAGCGCCCGTCGATGGCATAACAGGCTTCGCGCGCGCTCACCCAGTAGACAATTTCGCCCTCACAGGCACCCACCGCGTCCGCAGCGATGAGGGGTCTGCCCAGGGGCTGCAGGTCCTTGTCCAACGGCTGCATGACGTACAGCTTTACTCCCTCCAGCTGCTCGTCTTTGCGCGTGCACCAGAGTTTGCCAATGACCTTACCGAGCTTCATCGCCCTCGCCCTTTTGCAGGCAGCTGTGACCTAGTCCCGAAACTTCTGGAAGACCACTTTCCCTTCCAGCTCCAACGTATCGACGATGCCGATGATGCTGGTATCGGTGGGGGTGGTGCCCATGTTCTTGGCCATGCGCGCGGAACTGCCGCGCACGATGAGCACGAGCTCCCCTTCGCCTGCGCCCACGGTGTCAACCGCAACCAGGAAGGTGGAGGTGGGCTTTGCCTCCGGGGTGAGAACATTGACGATGAGCAGCTTGCTCCCATCCAGTTTTTCGTCCTTACAGGTGGACACCACTGTGCCCACAACGCGCGCTATCTCCACCTCAGTCTCCTTGCTTCCGTCATTTTCCCCACGACGATACCCGCCGTGACCCGCACTTGACCGATGATCCTCTCACAGCAGGCCCTCATCGGCAAAGCTGAAATAGGAGTCCTTGCCCACGATGACATGGTCCAGAACAGTGATCCCCACCAATTGGCAGGCCTGTTTCAGTGTCTTGGTGATGTTCCGGTCCTCCGGTGACGGTGAGGGGTCGCCGCTGGGGTGGTTATGGACGAAGACCACGGCGGCGGCTTGCTGAGTCAGGGCCTCGTAGACAACCTCGCGGGGGCTGACCACGCTTTCGGTGAGGCTGCCCTCGAAAATGGTCTTTTCGGCCAGCAGCTTGTTGCGGCTGGTGAGAAAAAGCACCTTGAACACCTCGCGTGGGAGGTCACGCATGTGCCCGCGCACCACCTCGTAGACGTCCGCACTGCAGGCGACCTTGTCCCGCACCCGGCTCTGTTCTCGAAACAGCCGCTTGCCGATTTCCAGGGCCGCCTTTATCTGGGCCGCCTTTGCCGGGCCAATGCCCTCTTGCTGGCACAATTCGGCCGCCGAGCGCCCATCCAAGCCGCGGAACCCTTGAGACTCCTGCAGCAGGTGACGCGCCAAGTCCAAAGCGGTGGCCTGCCCAGAGCCGGTACGCAAAATGATAGCCAGGAGCTCCGCATCGGCCAGGCGCTCAGCCCCGTGCTTCAGCAGTCGTTCCCGCGGCCGCTCCTCTTCCGGCCAATCGGGGATCTTTGCCACATATCGCACCACCGCACCCCCCTGAGCTCTTACCCCAGTGCCTGCTCCAGGATTTGGGCGATGTCAAGCACTCGCACCTTCTCTTCTGCGCCCCGGTCTTTAACCCCGTCATCCAGCATCACCAGGCAGAAGGGGCAGGCCACCGCCACGGTGGGTGCGCCCGTGGCCAACGCTTCCTCCACGCGGGCGTGGTTGATGCGCGTGCCTAGGTTCTCCTCCATCCACATCCTTGCGCCGCCTGCGCCGCAGCAAAAGCTCCTCTGCCTCCGCCGCGGCAACTCGCGCACCCCGCCGCCGGCAACGGCCCGTAGCACCTCCCGCGGCTGCTCATAGATGCCGTTGTACCTTCCCAGAAAACAGGAGTCGTGCAAAGCCACTTGGCTTTGTGCAGCCCGCGCCATTCGCAGGCGCCCCTGGGCCAAGAGCTGGGCCAAGAGTTCACTATGGTGGACCACCTGATAATTGCCCCCAAACTGCCGGTACTCGTTCTTCAGCACGTTGTAGCAGTGCGGGCAGGCAGTGAGCACCTTTTTTACCCCATAGCGGGCGAAAAGCTCCACGTTCTGCTGCATCAGCGTCATGGACACATACTCGTTCCCTGCGCGGCGGGCCGGATCACCACAGCAGGCCTCCTCCACGCCCAGGATGGCGAAGCTCACGCCTGCAGTCTCCAGGACCCGCGCCAGGGCGCGTGAGACCTTGACCGCGCGGTCATCGAACGAGCCCGCACAGCCCACAAACCAGAGATATTCTGCCTCTGGCCGCTCCTGGATCGTGGGCACCCCCAACCCTTCGGCCCAGGCGCTGCGAGTGGCACTGGAAATCCCCCAGGGATTGGCGTTGGTCTCCAACCCCCGAAAGGCCAGATTTAGCTCCTGGGGAAAGCGGGCCTCCATGAGCACCAATGCCCTCCGCATATCCACAATCTTGCGCACGTGCTCAACGGCCACCGGACAATGCACCTGGCAGGCAAGGCACGTGGTGCAGCTCCACACGACATCCTCGGCAATGGCGCCGCCGAGCAACGGCATGACCTCCTGCCCTTGGCCTCCATTGCCCTTGACCTTGCCCGCAATTTCCATTTGGGCACGCAAGTCCAGAATGAGCTGCTTGGGCGACAGGGGCTTGCCCGTGGCGTGCGCAGGACAGACATCCTGACAACGGCCACACGAGGTGCAGGCGTCCAGGTCAAAGAGCTGCTTCCAGGTGAATTCGTCCATGCGCGAGACGCCGAAGCTCTCCGAGGCTTCCAGGTCAATGGGGAGCAGCTCGCCTCGTGGACCCAAAGTCCCGAAATAGATGTTCGCCGGCGAAACAAAGATGTGAAAGAGCTTCGAGTAAGGAAGATAGGCCACGAAGCCCATGGACACCACCAGGTGGCCCCACCACAGCAGGCGATGCATCCCCAACTTGTCGGCCTCCGCCATTGGCGCCAAGAAGGAGGCCAGCCAGTTCCCCACCGGGGACCAGGCGCGCCAGGGCGGCTGTGTCACCGCCAGGCGACTGGCCTCGATGAAGAACCCACTCACCCCGACGAGAAGCAACATTGCCAGCAGGACCGCATCATCGGCGCGATTGTTTAGCCGCTGCGCACGCAGCACATACCGGCGGAACAAGGCCATGAGCAGGCCCAGAATGAACACCACGCCGAAAAGGTCCAATACCAGCGAGTAATACAGGTAGAACCGCCCGTGCAAGATCTGCAGCCCAAAGTCCGCCTGGAGCAGGACAAGGATGGTGCCGATGAAGAGCACGACAAACCCGAAGAAAATGGCCGCGTGCATCACGCCGGGGTAGAGCTCACCTACCACCGCTCGCTGCAGCAGTCCGTCTATGAACAGGTGCCAAAGCCTGCGCACTGGCTGGTCAAAGCGCTCCTCCGGTTTGCCCATCCGCCAGAGCCTCACCCGGCGGTAGACCCCGTAGGAGAACACTACCAAGGCCACGACAAAGAGAAGGTAAAGCCACCCGTACCCCGGAACGTTCCAGTAGATTTCCCGCGTCGGCTTCGTCAGCATCTCCGGTCTACCTCAACATTTGCCATGCCTCAGCTTATCACCACGCGTGCCCAAGCCCGGGCCTCGCACACCGCGACAGACAGCGCATACCTCCAACAGACCCCCGCCCGACTGCGAGAATTTATCACTCTTTCGCAAAAAGTCAAAACCTTTTTTCTTCCCACAGCGCTACTGGGCATCAGTGCGGAGACCTTGCACAAATAGGTCGGCTACCTGGTCTGCCAGGTCGCTGAGGCCACGCTTGCTCCGCTTGGACAGAATCCAGTTGGTTGCCAGCCCGTCCAGGGCGCCGAAGATGGCCTGCTTGGCAATACTGGGATGGACGTCCGTGCGGAACTCGCCGTTCTGTTGCCCCTCCTCGATAATGCTGGCGATGACGTCCAGGTACTCCTTAAACTTGGTGCCCGGGTACTCGTGCATGAACTTGGCACTCTGGCGCAGCTCCACCACGATCACCACGGCCAGATCCTGGTTCTTTTCCACCATCTGGAAATGAAGAGAGGCAAACCTCCGAAGCTTGGCCGTGGCCGAGCTCTCCTCGGCCAGTTCGCGACGGACATGGGCCAGAATGGGCTCCATCTCTGACTCAAAAAGGGAGATGAGAATGTCGTCCTTGCTCTTGAAGTACAGGTAGGTGGTGCCATCAGCCACCCCCGCACCGCGGGCAATGTCGGAGACCTTGGTGTGAAAAAAGCCCTTCTTGGCAAACATCTTCATGGCCGATTTCATGATGCGCTCGCGCTTGTCCTCTCCCATGGCTCTACTCCTTGTATCTGTTTTTTGGCCGCCCTGCGAGCATCGGCCGGCGAGAATCAGCGGCGCTGAATGAACTCTCATTCACAAATGTACGACTTATTTGTTCAAAATCAAGGCCTTTGTTGAATAAGCTTCAGCGCACTGAACTCTTTTATTCTTCATGAAATAAATCTTGACAATCTCGCAATTTTTTCTATCTTAGTATGGCGTTTGGCCGAGGTCGTGGTATCGGCCGGCAAGAAAAGTAATCGCAGCCCACTGCGAAGGAGGACCCCATGCAAGTCGCATTCCTGCTCGGCAGGGTCATCGTGGGGGTCTATTACCTCATGAGCAGGGTCAACCACTTCACCAAGCTGGGGATGATGAGCAGTTACGCAGCGGCAAAGGGGATTCCGGCCCCCAAGGTGGCGGTGATTGTGTCTGGCTTTCTACTGCTGGTAGCCGCCCTGACACTGCTGACCGGCTACCGGCCCACGATAGGAGTGATCGCTCTGGTGGTATTCTTCGTGCCGGTCACTTTTACCATGCATGCCTTCTGGGCGGTGCAGGAGCCAATGAGCAGGATGAGCGAGATGATCAACTTCACGAAGAATCTGGCGCTGCTCGGCTCAAGCCTTATGTTCTTGGCCATCCGTCAGCCGTGGCCGTTTTCCCTGCATTGAGCTAACACAAAGCTGAAAGGAGGTGAAGCGTTCCCGCGAAGAGCACAACCCTGTTGGTGTGGCAAAGGTGTGGCAGGAGGGGTGGAGGTGGAGAAGGATGTGAGAAGAAACAGAACGGAGGAACACATGAGAAGACCCGTGTTCGCGCTGTTGTTGGCGGGCGTCCTGGCCCTGGCATGGATGAGTGTGGTTTTCGCATCTGGCGTGGCGTTGACAGGTATTGGGGCACGGGCGACGGCGTTGGGCGGAGCCTACCGCGGCCTGGCCAATGACTGGAGCGCCATGTACTGGAACCCCGCCGGGTTGAGCCAAATCAAGGGGCTGCACTTTGGCGGCAGCTTCGAGATCGTCGCGCCAAAGGGCAAGTACCTCGCCAACCCAGTGCTGGGTGCGTTGCGTACCACCGAGGTAGAGAACGAGCCGCAGACCTTCTACCTTCCTGCCGCTGGCTTTGTCTACGGCATGGACAAGTTGGCGGTGGGCATCTCGGTGTTCGCCCCCTTTGGCCTGGGCTCCAAGTGGGACCTTCTTGAGACCAGCACCTACAACCCACTCTACCCCGAGTTCGAAGTGGAGGACGAGCTCAAGGTCATCGACATCCATCCGTCTATCGCTTATCAGCTCAGCGACAAGTTTTCCCTGGGCCTTGGGGTGAGCATCGTCCGCACCCAGATCGAGATCCGCCAACCCGTCTTCACTCCCAATCCGCTGAAGCTTACGCCCCTCAATCCTCTACTCACACAGTTGGGGCTGTTAGCCAGACCTTTTGACCATCTGCTGACTGAGCAGAAGCTGGTGGGGGACGGATGGGGCTTTGGCGCTAACCTCGGTCTGCAATACAAGCTGACCGAGTTCTTGACGGTGGGTCTTGCCGGCCGCTACTACCTCGACCAGGGCCTAGATGGAACCGTCTCCATGCTCACCTACACGGCCAAGCCGTCGACGCAGCAGTTCAACGCCCTAAAAGCTCAGTTGGATGCTCTCCTCGCCGCTGGGCAGATCGACGCCGCCAGCTATGCCGAGGCACTGGGCGTGTACTCTGGGGCCACCATCAATCCGCAGACGCAACAGCCTGCTCCTGGCCCGGTGGAGACTACGGTCACCGCCGACCTGCCTCTGCCCATGCAAGTTGGGCTTGGCCTTGCTTATAGCGGCATCCAGAACTTACTGGTGACGGCTGATGTCGCGTTCACGCGCTGGTCGGCCTGGGACGTGATCGAGATCAAGAAAGAGGACGGCAGCGTGTTGGGCGAACTCACTGAGCAGTGGGAGGACGCCCTCCGTGTCGGCCTCGGCCTGGAGTACTCGTTGAACGCGCTCAAGGTGCGCACCTTCTTCTACACTGAGCCATCGACCCCGCCTGATCACACGCTGAATGTCACGATTCCGGACATCAATCGCCGCTATGTTGCGGGTCTCGGAGTCGGCTACCAGCTGGGCTTCGGCATGCTGCACGCCAGTGTGGAGAAGCTGTTCATCGGCGATCGCACCGTGGCCACCTGGGCCGAAGTCAAAGATGCAGCCGGCATGGTCACCAGCTACGACAACATGGCCGGCACCCACAAGCTGGACGCGATGAACTTCATGCTGGGCCTCGATCTCAAGCTCTAGCGGCGTTTGCAGGCCCGTCGGTGCCCCTTCTTCGGGCGCAACGAGGGAGGGGCACCTTTTTTTGCGGAGACCTAACGAGGGCGTCTTGGCGATGAAAAGAGTGCCCATAATTCTTGGAGCCCTGATTCTGATCTTCGCGGACTGCGAGATCGACAAAGGGCTCGGTCCTCTCACCAGCGGCATCAGCGGCACCATCACCTTCCGCGGCGCCTGGCCGGCGAACACGGAGCAGGTCCTGGTGGTCGCCTCCACCGACTTTCCTCCCCAAGGGATCAGTCAGCTTGACCTCGGTGAGCCACTTCCCCTGGGTGTTGACTCGGCTCAGTACACCATCTTCCTGCCCCCAGGTCTTTACCGGGCCGTGGCCGTGGTCTGGAAGGAGAAAGGTCACGAGTGGAATGTCAACAACATAATTGGCGTCTACTTCACAGGCAACGACTCCCTGAGTCCTGGGCAGGTCCAGGTATCGCCGGGGACCATGGTGAAAGGGGTCAACATGGGGGTAGACTTTAAGCGTGCCCGCCCCCACTTTGAGAGCGCTATCAGTGGCACATTGCACATTCACGGCGCGTGGCCTGCAGCCGCCCAGAACCTGTTTGTGGTGGCCTCGTTGAGTCCTCTGTCGCTGACCAAACTCCTTTCCCTGCTTGATCTTTACATCAGTGGCTCCCTGCCCATCGGCGGCACTGAGGTGCCCTACACCATCTCTGCCCCGCCGGACACCTACTGGTTTCTGGCCGCTATTCTTTTGGAAAGAGGGGCCCCGATCGGTTTGACAAGCATCAAGGGTCTGCGATTCGGGCCCGTGGTGGTGCCTGACAACAAGACTCGCCTGGAAGGTGTGGACATCGACGTCTTCCTGGGGGGAGGTCCTTAGCCTGGTGAGAGGAGGCGGATCTGCGTGGGGTCCGCACGGAAATGCCATGCAAATTGAGGGTTGAACATGCGGGTGCAAAAGGGAAATTGGATTGCCTTGGTGACAGCCCTCCTCTGGCTCGGGGGTGTGGCACCGGCCGTGGCGCAACGGTACGGCTCAGTAGCTGGCACGGTCCTCTCGGCCCACAACCGGCAGCCGATCCCAGGGGCAAGTGTGATGTTGGACGGCACCCTTTTAGGGGCGGCCACCGATGCCCGGGGCAATTTTGTCCTCACGCGCGTGCCACCTGGCCGCTACACGGTGAAGGTTTCCATGATTGGCTTCGTCACCGCCTCCAGAGCCGGTGTGGAGGTGCGCGCGGGCGAGCGCACCGAGCTGGTCATTGCCTTAGAGGAGACGGTCATCGAGGCGCCTTCCGTGGTGGTCACGGCCAGCAAGCGCTATCAGGAAATCGCCGATTCACCGGTGAGCGTCTCCGTCGTGAGCCAGGCGCGCCTGAGCCAAATCGCCGAATTCAACCTTGAGCAGATACTGCAGTACGCGCCGGGGGTGAACTTTATGGGCAGCCAGGTCAACATCCGCGGGTCTTCTGGGTACAGCCATGGGGCCGGCACCCGCGTGCTGTACCTGGTGGATGGGGTACCCATCCTGCCTGGAGACAGCGGCGACATCAAATGGGACCTCCTCTCACCTGCACAGATTGACCACATCGAGATTGTCAAGGGCGCAGGTTCCGCCCTGTACGGCTCCAGCGCCATGGGGGGCGTAATCAACGTCATCACCAAAGAGCCATCCCCGCGCCCCACCACTCAGGTCCGACTGCTCGCGGGCTTTTACGACCAGCCCGCCTATCGCCAGTGGCGCTGGACCGATAGGTTGCTGCATTTTAACGAGACCAGCGTCAGCCATAGTCGCCGCTTCAACGGTGGGGGGCTGGTTCTGGCCGGGGGGCGCACCCAATCCTTGGGTTACCGCGAAAACGGGAATCTACTCCGCTACAATCTCACTGCCAAGGTGGGATGGCGCTTCTCGCCCCAGGTGCACCTTGGCTTGACCGGCAACTGGAACGGCTCAAAGTACGGCAGCAGCTTCATGTGGCAGAGCCAGAACCACCCCTTGCAGGCGCCAAGAGAAGCGGTGGGCGACAAGGTCAAGTCCTGGAAGGCGAACCTTAACGCCGTCTACCGGCACGCCCTGAGCGAACGATTGGGGCTGAAAGCGCGGCTGTCGTACTTCCGCAATCGCTGGGAGAACTTTTTCCATGATAACAACGACTACTCGGCTGCGCAAAAGGTAGGATTCGAGGTGCAAACCGACTTTCTGCCTGGCGGGGGTCAGGCGCTGACCGCAGGCGTGGAAGGCACCTTCGATTGGGTGGAGTCGACCATGTTTGACAATCACGACGCCTACAACCTTGCCTTCTACCTGCAGGACGAGTTGAAGTTGCCGTGGCGCTTGCAGCTGACCATTGGTGGCCGTTTTGACCTCAGCCATATCGACATCGGGATGGACGACCGGCAGTTGAGCCCCAAGGTAGGCCTGGTGTGGAAGGCCCGTCAGGGAACCACCGTGCGGCTGTCCTCAGGGCGAGGCTTCCGCGCCCCCAGCGTCGCCGAGCGGTTCACGGACGTGGTGGTGTCCGGCCTGCGCGTGGTCCCCAACCTCAAACTCAAGGCGGAGTCTGGCTGGTCCCACGAGGTGGGCCTCAATCAGCAGATCACCGGCGCTGTGCTAGCAGACATAGCCTTTTTCCACAGCCAATATCGGGACCTCATCGAGCCGGAGCCCGATGCCTCAGGCACGGTGCGTTTCATCAACGTGACCGAGGCGAGGATCCGGGGCATAGAAGCCAGCCTGCAAGCCAGTTTCTGGCAGGGGCGACTGACTCCTGCACTGTCCTACACGTTCCTTGACCCTTGGGATGTGACCGCCGACGACTACCTCGCCTACCGTGCGCGTCACCTGTTCACCGGGACGTTCACGTTCAGCTCGGGGCCTTTTCGCATCGGTATCGACTATCGCTACGTGAGCCGACTTGAGCGGGTGAAAGTCTACCCGCGGGATAAGCGCGTGCCGCAAAAGGTGGCTGATGTGCGCCTGGGCTACAGGCTGTTCGGAACCGAAATCGGTTTTGACGTGGGTAATCTTTTCAACTACAACTACACGCAGGTGGAGCGCACGCTCATGCCAATCCGCCACTACACTGTGACGCTCTCCCGCACATTCTAAGCCCGGGATGGGGCTGGCTCGGCCATCCGGCGGCGTTGCCCAAAAGCGAAGGGAGACCCTGAGAGTGGGTCTCCCTTTTGCGTGTCTGCAGGCAGGTGGCACAAGAGCCCACGCCGCCCGACTTAGCCTTCAATCACAGGGATGCGCTGGATCTCCGGATCAGTAAAGATGTCGGCCTCGTCGCGACTCGTGGTGGAGAACTCGGAGACAATTGCCCCCTTTGGCCCGGCCTGGAACCAGTGCAAGGTATTAGGTGCGAGGGTATACTGCCGGCCAGGGGTGAGCTCAATCTCATGCCAGACCGTGTACCACTTCTCGCGCCCTTTGGGGGGTTTTGCTTTGGGATTGGGAGTCGGCTCGCCGGGCACATAAAGGTACACAGAGCCCCAGCGGCAACGGAACGTCTCTTCTTTGCCCGGTTTGCCGGCAACCGGTGGATGGCGATGTTCAGGGCAGGTCTGCCCGGGGAAGAGCACCAAGTCCTTCGCACACACGCGCTCGGTGTTCACATAGACCACCAGCTCCAAGCCGGTGCTCTCCAGCTCTCCCAGGCCAAAGTCTGCCACCTCAATGTTTTGCTGCTCCTGTTCTGTCAGGACTATGCCTGCCTTCTTGAAGAGCTTCAGTGCTCGCTTACGCGCCTTCTCGGCCTGCTCACGGGTGATCATGCACGTTGCCTCCTCTTTCTTCTGTCGGCGGCGGGTCCGCCGTCGCCTCCACCTTCCTGCTACGCCTTATGCAGGCGTTATGCGCAGGTCTTGTTCAAGCTCCTTGCGCATTGCCTGCTCATCCAGCCCCCGTATGAGAACTCCCTTATAAGCAATGGAGATGGTACCAGTCTCCTCCGACACGACGATGACCACCGCATCGCTCTCTTCGCTCATGCCCACCGCGGCCCGATGCCTGGTGCCCAGTGTCTGGTCAAGCTCCTGGCTCTCGGACAGCGGCAGGATGCAGCGTGCCGCCTCGATGAGCTCATTCTGAATGACAATCGCCCCGTCATGGAGCGGCGAGCGGGGGTTGAAAATGGAGACGATGAGTGGCATGGAGACCTCGGCTTGGAGGCGCACCCCTGTCTCCACCACCGTGCGGAGGCCAGTCTCCTTCACCATGACGATGAGGCCGCCGTAGCCCCGCTTGGAAAGCTCCACGCTGGCCTTGATGACCTCCTCCACGGTGCGGGTGCCGGCCACGCTGACAAAGTAGCGGGCAAGCCGCGTCTGCCCCAGGTAGATGAGGAGCCGCCGCAACTCGGGTTGAAATACCACCACAAAGGCAACAAGCCAGATGGTCTTCAGGTTCTGAAACAGCCATGTCATTGCCCCCAGATTGAACAGCGGGGCCACCACCGACAGCACCAGGATGACCACCAGTCCCACGGTCATCTGGGCCGCCCGGGTGCCGCGAATGAACAGATAGACGCGGTAGAGCATGTAGGTGATGACCACGATGTCCAACACATCAAAGGGCGTGACCGGAATAAAGCCAATGCGAAAGAGTACCACGTCGCGCTCTCCTCCCCCTTCTCGACTCAGGACGATGGCTGCGTCTTGGCGGCAATGGCGTCGGCGACGGCGACTACTCGGCGCATCACCTGCACGTCATGCACGCGGACGATGTGGGCGCCATTGAGCACGCAGGCGGTCACCGCGGCAGCCGTGCCTTCCACCCGTTCTGTCGGCGGTAGACCTGTGACCGCGCCGACGAAAGACTTGCGACTTGGTCCCACCAGCAGCGGCAGCTGCAAGCGGCCGAACTCCCGCAGTCGCCGGATTATCGCAAAATTGTGTTCTACGGTCTTGCCGAAACCCAGACCCGGATCCACCACCAGGCAGGTGCGCGGGATGCCGGCAGCTTCGCAGGCCGCCACGCGCCCTGCCAGAAAAGCAATGATATCGTCAACCACGTCGTTGTAGGTGGGGTTAAGTTGCATGGTGCGCGGTTCTCCCTGCATGTGCATGAGCGCCAGGCCGGCCCCAAAACGACGGACCACGTCGGCCATGTCGGGGTCTGCGCGCAGGGCGCTGATATCGTTGACTATCGCCGCCCCGGCCTGCAGGGCGCGCTGGGCCACCGAGGCTTTGTAGGTATCGACCGAGATGGGCACCTGCACCTCCCTGGCCAAGCATTCGATCACCGGCACCACCCGTCGCGCCTCCTCGGCAGCCGGCACTGGCTCGGCACCCGGCCGCGTGGACTCGCCACCCACATCGATGATATCGGCTCCCTGACGACACAGCTCCTGCGCATGGGCCACTGCCAGTTCAGGATCGAAAAACTTCCCGCCGTCAGAAAAGCTGTCCGGCGTCACGTTGACGATGCCCATGAGCAGCGTCCGGCCGGAGAGATCCAGCCGATGGTCGCGACAGGTGAGTTGCAGCGCCTTCTGCGGTGCGCCCACACTGACCTCCGGTCAATGGGTGATCTGGAAGATATTCTCGCGCGCGATCTCGGCCAAGCGATCCTGCGCGTCCCGCTTGCGCCGCACGCGCTCTTGAAAGTAGGGCAACGCCCTCTCGGGCATGCCACTGCGCCGGGCGATCAGACCCAGATAGAGGTAGGAGTCCAGGTGGTCACCCACCGCGATCGCCCGCTCGAAGAAAGCCCTGGCTTGGTCATCGTGATTGGCCACATAGTGCGCCAGGCCGAGGGCAAAAAGCACCTCTGGCTCATCCGGCGCCAGCCGCAGCGCCTGCTCCAAGCAGGCCATCCCCTCTTCGTTTTGCTCCCAGGTGATGAGCATCTTGCCCTTGGCCACCAGCCCAGCCTCTGAGCTAGGATTGATGTGCAGGACCTGCTCGACGGCCTGCAGGGCCTCGGCTCGTCGGGCCATCTCCTTCAAGTAATTGACAAGCACAAGGCGGGCGGTGAGGTTCAAGGGATCATACCAGATCGCGCGCCGGTAGAGCTGCTCCTCGTCTTCGAACCCAAGATCCCGGTACCTGCTTCGGTGCAGATGGGCCATGAGCACTAGGGCATGTGCGTTGGTGGGGTCAAGGACCAGCGTCTTGCGCAGATGAATTTCGGCCTGGTCCCACTCCTCTAACATGATGCTGCACTCGGCGCGCCGCAGAAAGGCTGCCGCCAAGGAAGAATCCTGTTGACTCAGCTGCTCGAGGGTGCCCACCGCATAGTAGAGAGGTTCCCGCCACGGCCTGCCCAAGGCCCGCAGGTACCGAGCCTCTTCCAAGTATGATGAGCCCACGAGGAGTTGAGCCAAAGGCGTGTGCAACCCGCTCAGCACCTGGCGCGTCCGCCCATAGTCCTTCTTATGCAGGAGAATGTCCGCCTCCGCCGCTGAAGGGCCCCACCACCTCGCTCGTGCCAAAGGCACCTGCCGATAACCCAGTCTCCTGGTCACCCAGAGACACACCTGCCTGCTGAGCTCCTCCAGTCCCATCCCGGGGGCAAGGAACGTCGTGTCCGACCACAAGCCACGCTGCCACAGGTGGGCCTGCAGCGCTACGGCATCGCCCCGCTCGAGAAACTCCCCGGACACGCAGGCATCCAGTCCGCTGCGCAGACAAAAGCGGCCCACATAGCCCTTGTCGCCGCAGCTGTCGATCACGGCTGCCTCGAGCACCGAGGCAAAACTGACGACGTAGAAACCTGGACACAGGTCAGGCAAGTTTTCATTCAAAGAGCGACTGACGGCCCAAGCCCTGGGCGAGGCACTGCCGGGCGAAAAAGGAAGGACGGCAAGATACGGGCGCCGTTCTGGCCCACGGCGCAAGAGCAGAACCGTCACCTCACCCGCTACTCCTGCCACGGCCGCTATGAGCAAGAGGCGACTTAATAAGCGACGATTGAGGAGGGTAGCGGAGCGGTAGAGGAGGAGCAGGACAAGAAGGATGAAGACCGAAAAGACGGCAATGAGCAGCGGCAACCGCGAAAGCGAGACAACGCACATCAAGAGAGCAGCTGCAGAAGGGGCCATGAGTCTGCCACTGTTGGGAGCGAGTTACCCCGCAGTTCGTGCGGGCACCTTAGCCGACTTGGGAGTAGACTTGCGCCTGTTCTTGGAAGGTGCCAGAGTCTGGCCAGCAAGAATGCGGTCGATCTCTTCTCCATCGAGGATTTCGCGCTCTAATAGGGCATTGGCGAGGGCGTGCAGCTTGTCGATGTTCTCCGCCAGCAGCCTTTCTGTATCCTCTGCCGCCGAAAGGACAAAGCGTTTAACCTCCTCATCGATGAGCTGGGCGGTCTTTTCGCTATAGTCACGGTGCTGGGCGATCTCCCGGCCAAGAAAGATCTCCTCGCCCTTCTTGCCGAACGTCACCGGCCCTACGCGGTCACTCATCCCCCATTCGCAGACCATCTTCCGCGCCAACTCCGTGGCCCGCTCGATATCGTTGCCTGCGCCCGTGGTCAGCTGGTTGAGCACCAGTTTCTCTGCCGCGCGCCCACCCATCAGATGCCGCATCATGATCAGGCAATACTCTTTGGAGTAGTTGTGCTTTTCGTCGATAGGCAAAGTAGTGGTGGCGCCCAGCGCCCGACCGCGGGGGATAATGGTCACCTTGTGCACCGGGTCCGAGCCGGGGATGAGCTTGGCCACCAAGGCATGTCCAGCCTCGTGATAGGCGGTGCTCCGCCGCTCCTCCTCGCTGATGAGCAGGCTTTTGCGCTCCGCACCCATCATCACCTTGTCCTTTGCCTCCTCAAAGTCCTCCATGGTGACATGGGTCTTGTTCTTGCGCGCGGCCAAGAGGGCAGCCTCGTTCACCATGTTGGCCAGGTCAGCGCCAGAAAAGCCCGGGGTTCCCTTGGCAAGGATGGAGATGTCCACATCGCGGCCGAGGGGAATCTTCTTTGTGTGCACCCGCAAGATCCCCTCCCGCCCGCGCACGTCCGGACGGTCCACCACAATCTGACGGTCAAATCGACCTGGCCTGAGCAGCGCCTGATCCAGCACGTCCGGTCGGTTGGTAGCGGCGATAACGATGACCCCCTCGTTGGAGTCGAAGCCATCCATTTCCACCAGGAGCTGATTCAAGGTCTGCTCGCGCTCATCGTGCCCACCGCCCAGACCGGCGCCGCGCTGCCTGCCTACCGCGTCGATCTCATCAATGAAGATGATGCACGGGGCATTGCGCTTGCCCTGCTCGAACAAATCCCGCACCCGCGAGGCGCCAACTCCCACGAACATCTCCACAAAATCGGCCCCGGACATGCTGAAGAAGGGCACGCCCGCCTCGCCCGCAACCGCCTTGGCCAGGAGGGTCTTACCTGTCCCCGGAGGCCCTAACAGAAGCGCGCCTTTTGGGATCTTTCCGCCCAACCGTTGGAACTTTTCCGGCTCCTTGAGGAACTCGATAATCTCACGCAGCTCCTCCTTGGCTTCGTCTGCCCCGGCCACATCGTCAAAAGTCACCTTCGGGCGGTTCTCCGTGAGCAGACGCGCCCGCGACTTGCCAAAGGAGAAGATCCCCTTGGTGCCCACGCCCTGCATGCGCCGCAGGAAGAACAACCACACGGCGATGATCAACAGCCACGGGCCATAGCCTAACAGGTACTGCCACAGGCTCGGCGCCTTTTCGGTGAAGCGGATGTCAGTAATGCCATACTCGTCCCGCCACCGCTGCACCTCCTCAGCCGACGGCTCGGCGGGCAGGTGCACGCGGAACTTGGTGAAGTAGACCTGATTGCCCCCCTTCACCATGGCCTGCGGCGCACGCACCTCACCGTGGAACTCCTTGCCCTGAACCATCGCCTTCTGCACCTGGCGCGAAGAGAGCAGTTCCACAAAGTGCGGTACGTACTGGATCTCTTGCTCGCCCCGATTGCGAACGGTGAGCCGCTGGGAGATGTAGAGCGACACGGTGATGATGATCAACCACAAAAAGAGCGTGCGCCCCATCCGAGCCCATTGGAAGTTCTCATCCTTGCGCGGCCCGCCCTTGTCCGGGCCTTTGCCCTCTGGGGCGCGGCCATCTCTACCGCCACCCGACCGCTGCAGCGGAGCCTGTTTCTGCGCGTGAAACCTCATAAGACAACACCTTCCTTGGAGGCGCATTAACCCTTCTTCACGTAGATGCCGCTCAGGTTGCGGAGGAGCTGCGCCTGATCGAGGCCATAACCGACCACAAACTCGTTGGGGATTCGGAAGCCCACATAGTCGATTTCATAAGGGACACGGGCCGCCCCTTCTTTCAACAACAGGGTGACGTACTTGACCGATTTGGGACGAAACCGTTGCAGCCGCCGCTGCAAGAACTGGATGGAAAGCCCCGAGTCGACAATGTCCTCCACCACAATGACATCCCTGCCCTCCACCTGGCAGTCCACGTCCTTCAGCAGCTTGACCCAGCCAGAGGTCATGGTCTCATCGCCGTAGCTGGAAATCTTCATAAAATCGATTTCGCAGTCGATCTCCAGGTGCCGGATGAGGTCGGCCAGAAAGATGAACCCACCGTTCAGCACGCCGATGAGTACGGGTACCCGCCCGCGATAGTCGCGCGAAAGCTCTTTAGCCAGCTCCTTGATGCGTCGCTGAATGCGACGCGGGCTCAGCATCAGCTGATACCCCTGACCAGCCTCAGCTTTCTGTTTTTCACTCTTGTTCCGCATAGTCCGTGTGGAATTCCAGTCTAAGGATGTCCGTCGTCCCTGGGGTCACCCGGAAGCGCTCATCAAGGCGCTGCCCGCAAATCCAGATGATCCCCGCCTCGCATTCCAGGAGTGGAATGTGCGACCTGCGGTGCCCGGGGATCTTTTCGTCGACGAAAAAGTCGGAGACCTTCTTGGTGCCGCTCATGCCCAGTGGCACGAAGCGATCGCCCGGCTGCCATGGGCGCAGTCGCAAGCTCCCCTTCACCTGTGCGGCGTCCACAAATTCCACCGCTCGGGACTTGCCCCGGCAGGCGCAATATTCTTCCTTTGTGGCGGGCATGCAGCGGAAGCGGAAACCGCGCTCCCGGTCCCTTACCTCCTGGCCGATCTCCACGCGAATGCAGTAGGTCTCCGGCTCGCGCGGGCCGATCACCAGACAGTCACCCGATACTGCCAGTTCCAGGCCGCCCCCCAGACTCACGCGCGTTCCTGAGCGCTTTGCCCGCACTAGCGCGCTCACCCGCTCCAGCCGCCGACTGGAAAGCTGCGAGCGCAAACCGCCGAGCTCTTCCACTGCTGCCAGCAACACATATTTTTGTGTCACTGAAAGATAGCGCAAATAGGCAGGAATATCAAGGACTATTTTTTCCCCCTCGCGACGTCCGTCTCGGACAAGTTGCTCGCGTGCCAACGTGCGCAGGGCGGCGTCGGCCTCCTGCACCGCCTGGCAAGCGCGGCTCAACGTCTCCACCACTCGGGGGTTGTAATGCTTCGCCAGCAAAGGCAGCAGCTCGTGCCGCACGCGATTGCGACGAATAGAGAGGTCGAGGTTGCTGCTATCTTCGCAAAAAGGCAGCTGATGGTCGCGGGCGTATTCCGCAAGTTCATCGCGCCGGAAAGCCAGCAGGGGGCGCACAAAGATCTCCCGCTGCCACCACATTCCCCCGAGCCCGGCAAGGCCGGCACCGCGGAGCAGGTGGTCAAGAAAGGTTTCGGCCTGATCGTTGGCTTGGTGTCCGAGTGCGACGCAGTGCGCATGTTCCTGAGTAGCAACGCGGCGCAAAAAGTCGTAGCGTACCTGCCGCGCTGCCGCTTCGCGGGAGAGCCTGCGCTCCTTGGCGTACGCGGCCACATCCGCGTGCTCCACCACCAGCGGCACTCCATATTCCTCGGCCCGCCGGCGGACAAAGGTCTCGTCACGCTCAGCCTCCGCGCCCCGCAAGCCGTGGTTGAGGTGCGCCGCCACCAGGGAGAGCCCCCAGGACTCCCTGATGCGGACGAAAAGGTCCAGGAGCACCATGGAATCTACGCCGCCAGAGACGGCTACCACCACGGTCTGCCCGGGGGCGACAAGCTGGCGCTCCCGGAGGATTGACTCAAAGCGTTCGCGCAGCATGGGTCGGCACAAACAAAAAGACCTTTCGCCACGGAAAGGTCGGGAGCCGTTCGCTATTGCCGTTTGCGGCCTCTGCCATTGGTAGCGGTGCAGGGATTCGAACCCCGGACCCGCGGATTATGATTCCGCTGCTCTAGCCAGCTGAGCTACACCGCCAACGCGGTAGAAAATTTACAACATTTTGTCCCAAAATCAAGCTGTTTTTGCAGCCGAAGTGCCTGGTGACCGTACGTGGTAACCATCTTTGAGGGGGCCAGGGAGGCGGTGTTCCAGCAGGGAAGTGAGCTTGAAGAGCTGCTCGGGTGGTGTGCTGCCGCTGTCTTGGAGCATCTCCCCGCGCGTCTGAGCCCGCCCCATTTGTCTCCCTCGCGTCGAAAGGACCTGGAACACCTGGGCGTCAAACTGGCCCACAGACTTCCACCGCAATCGGCACGAAAATGTGAAAAGCGATCCTCTCTTTTCGGTAACATCTAAAAGTTGCCCCAACTCGTCCGGACACTCGGGACGCACCTGGCCCTCAGCCGTGAGGTGAGGGATTTGAAACAACGCATCCTGGCGCAACTGCCTGCCGTGCTCGTTGCCGAGACGCTAGCAACAGGGGTAGGCTGCCCTCCAGGTCCTCATCATTCGTGCACTAGCTATCCTCAGGTCCATGGAAAAAGCCCAGTAGCTGGCCAAGCTTAGCTGGCATACGCAGCTTATCACTGGAGGCTTTGCCTGCATAGGGGCAAGCGATGTCGAAATCGCGGTGACTGCGCACAAAAATGCTCTGGCCAGCTGGCAGCTGGGAGGGTACCTTGAAGAAGGATGTTTGGCATGTCCCTGAAGGCCCACCCTTCCGTACAGGGGGCGGGCATTTCACAACGGCGAACAGCCATCGCCAGCCTACATCCTGGTCACGGCTCCTGTTGGGATGTAGGGTGCGCGTCCAACAGGGCCCTCTGAAGCAGCCTAATCCTCACCTCCGCCTCTTCCGCCAACGCCCTCAGAGCCTTCAACGGTTCTGGGCACTCGTATCGGTGATTATCAGTGAGTACCCAGTTAGAAGATGCGCTGTCCGTCCGGGGAGGGACCGGTGGACGCCGGAAGCAATGTCATGCGTAACCAAGCATCTCCGCACCTGCTAAGGCAACTCGTTCAATGCGATGACAGCACCGAGGGTAGTTCTGCTTGTATTGGGGCATGTGACGACCCATGAGTCAAAATGCATCAAAGAAAGCGGCTCCTGGCCTGTTGGCGCGGAGTCATGAAAAGTCGCAAAAGCTGTGGACTCCTTGACGAACCAGCGCATTCTCGACACCTCAGAGCGGGATCTCTTTCAACCATAGCCTTATGGTCACTGGCCAAGATTCTTCTGCGCCAGGAGGGAATTCATCGTTTGTGGTATGTCCGCGGCAAGGCGGTTTCCAAGACCCGAGCCATCTCTCCAGGACCAGCACGAGGCGGCCCCCGATAGCGTGGCAGTAAAAGTAGTCGTCATGGCCCGCTTGCTCGGCCCGGGCTGCGGAAAGATGCGAGTCGCTCGGTACTGTTTCAGCCGCAACGACCCAAGTTGCACTCCATGGAAACCTCCTGTCGGACAAGAAGCAAGCGAAGCGAGTGAAGCATTTCAGCCGCAAGTGATTCCTGGACGGAGGGCCTTGCAGCGCCGGAGAGTACTGACAAAGTGCTCAAGCAGGAAGGTCCTTGGTGACCGAACATCCCATAAGGAAGCTCTTTCGTAGCGTCCGGCGCTTTGCGTGTAAGATCACTTCTCAAGATACTCCGATTCGCTCCCTCCAGAAACATCCAGGTGAGTTGGAATAAGGGTCCCTCTTACATTGATTTCTTATGCGCATGTTAAGCAAATTCCAATCCGCAAAACCCAGTTTTTTTCGGGGGTGGTTTCGTGGCGAACTCAAGGACGGGAGTCTTCAGGGTGACTTCATCGGGGGCAACAACCGAAACTGAAGACCCTGTCTCGCGGTCTTGGCTGCGCCTCCAGTCCGATTGCGGAATTCTGCCCGCAAGTATCCGTTCCAGGGGCTGCAACATCACGACAAGCAAACGTCGCACCATTTCGCTTGTCCGACGAGAAATGTTGATATAGGCAGAACGGATTTCTCTTAACAAGGTCACATGTAGCTGGCTTGCTTTGGATGCCACCAACCGTACTCTCTAAGCGTAGCACACCACATTTCCGCCTACATAAAAAAGTGCATGGCGGTCCTTCAGCAAAGGCGAAAAGACCGCTGTCCGCCCTAGCTCAGACATATCGAAGCAAATGCTTGTGCCGCCACCTATCCCCTTTGTCGCCCGGAGAACGAACTTTGCACCTGGCGATGGGCGTGGCAAAATGGAGCACGTAATCCTTAGGAGCAGGCGCCTTGACACAACACCCCTTACTTGTGGGAAAGGTTCACCTTCTGAGAATGTCTCCAGCGTCGTGCTGGCAGCAACCTGCGAAGCCGGTTAAAACACGAGATCGACCGCAGCGCGGCCACTCCGTGCGTGAACACGCCAAAGCGCTCGGTTAGTGAGCGAGACTTAGGAGATCCAGTGTCCACCAAGGACTACCAAGGTGACAAGCACGAGAAGTAGGTCTGGCGCGCACGGCCGCGACGTGCTGCACGTAGAGTCGGCGACTCGCCCGCGGTAGAGTAACCCACTTAGTGGGGCCTCCAGGACCGGCGGAGCAGAGCCCACCGCTCGCAGAGTAGCCACCGAGGGAGGACCGATGCAGAACGTTACGCCGAAGGGTGCGAGCCCAGGAGCGTGCACCGACTAAGGCCACAACCTCCGGAGTGAGACGACTGTACCGCCCCGCTCCAACACGACCAGGCATCTCGTGCCATAGGAACTTTACGGCTAGCAAGTCTCCGAACACGAGCGGAGAAGGGCCCCAAAGGGTCTGACCCCCTGCCTCGCGTCACGCGCCGATGGGAGCCCAAATGCGCCCAACGGTGGATGCATTAGTGGGGGCACGAGTCTCAACATGCCAGCCAAAGAGACGAATGAATGACTGTGAAGCAAGCAGCATGGCGGGGACGTATGCTTCGTAATAGGCCCTTAGTTCGTCAAGCCAACCGAAGAAAACGCTCAATACAAGCATGGGGACCAACATGCCAGCAGCTACGCGAAGCAGCCAAGGCTTGGACGTCCGGTGGGCCAATACCGCCGCGGCGATCAGACTCCATGTGAGAAAAGTTTCCACCGAGTAGGGCCTGGTTAGCACCCGCAGGTTATGATCGAAAAGGTGGAATTCCAATGGGTGACCGGGATTGGCACGGTACAAGAAGCTAACCCATCCCCTGATAAGGAGGGCCAGGAGTAGTTGACTAGCAAGAACCCCCCAGTAAATAAGCCGGTCATCGCGATGATGCGAGACAAAGACGAGCGCAAATACCAGCGGCAGCAACACTGCTGTCTCTTTACTGAAGCAGGCTAGGATGAACGCAGGAAAGTATAAACGCCAATTCTGACGCCTCATGAAATACAAGCAGAGTGTGTAAAGCAAGATGGTCGGAAAGTCATAGTGCTGGGCATTCCACCCGAACATCGGTGGAAGACCCAATAGGACAACAATGCTAAACATGTCGGCGTGAGGGTCCGTCGGCGTGTAGAATGATCGCCAGAGGGCGGAGCACAGACGGGAAAACAGCAGCAGACAGAGAAACGAAAGCGCGAATGCGATGAGGCATTCGTAGAAATGAGGGGTCCAGCCCAGTTCCTTACTCACATAGTCTGTCTTGAGGAGCTGCTGTACCAGCTTGTTTTGCTCAACGGCCTCTCTTGCCCTTGCAGGTGTCGCAGCAACGACAATGCGGATCGTCCAGAAAGTGAGTGCGCGCGTCATGAAGGGGCGAGAGGCAGTCCCTTCTACAAAAGGGTGAATCCCGCCAGGATCACTGTACCTAGCAGAATGGGCAGCAGTGAGTGCGATCCAAAGGGATACGAGAGCGCGCGCCGTCCAGACAATGGACCATCGGAGCAAGTGTTTCATCCTGGTGGTCATCTGATACCCCCGCATCTTCCTGGATCAGTTATCTGCGCCCAACTCTTCCTATCGTCATTCGCGCCACAAGCATATCGACCGGGCCTCATATTCCTTTCCCCGTTTGAAACATGAGTATAGATCCTCTTTGCTCTTTACTCCGGTATTTTCTGGGTGGGAACGTCATGTCCCCTCCTATGCCAAAAGGAAAGCCTGAACAGAGTGTGGGAAACTCGGACTGCCAACGCCGTCGGTTATGCCGACCCTCGCCCGGCGATCTCTTCTTGCTCCCTGGAGAATAGGTGCGTCCACCTGGCCCCTCCGAAGCACTCTTAAGGGTGAATCTCCGAGAATAGAAGTAAGGAAAACAGGTTACCGTGTTTGTTACCGCCAAGGGCAGTTCCTCACCATCGCGTCGAAGAGATACCCTATTGCGGAACGGTCTTATGCCCCGAATGTTCGCCTCGTTGCCTTCATAGCCTGACCTCTTGGCTTCGAGGACCCAGTCAACCTGCTTCAGAAGTCTGAGATCCCCAGCAGCGGGATCGTCGGGCTGACGACAAATATCGATCCGAAGAGCGTCCTTTTTGCTATATTATTTTACGAAACAAAGCCCGCAATATCAAGAAGAAAATTCTGGCGCCGTGCCTGGTGAACCCGACCTGGTAACCATGCCTGAGGGAACCAGGGAGGTGGTGTTCGAGCAGCGGAGGGAGGTTGAACAGCCGGGCAGGTAGGGTGATGCCGGTTTCTTTGCCGATCGCCCGAGTTTTGCGCCCGCGGAGGGAGCTCCCAGCACCCGTCCTCGGGCTGGGGCGCTCGGCTGCCGGGAGTCAGTTTTCGCCTTGACTTTCTTGGCGATCTTTCCTACTTTACAGCCACACTCCAGAGGGCTTACTATGAGCAGACGACTCGGCTTTGCCATGGCGATCATGGGGGGCACGGCCACAGTCGCGCAGGTGGTGGCCATGCGCGAGCTGGTGGTGGTCTTCTACGGGAATGAGCTATTTCTGGGTATCCTGCTAGCGAGTTGGCTTGTGTGCACGGCCCTGGGGAGTGCCCTGGCTGGGCGCATTGCCCGCCGCATCACCCACCCGGGTTCATGGCTTGCGGGCCTGCAGGGCGCCATCGCCTTGGTGTTGCCTCTCACCGTGCTCGCCGCCCGGGCAAGCCTCGGCTTCTGGGGGTTGAGCCAGGGCCAGGCGGTGGGACTCCTGCCCATGACGGTCACCCCGCCTCTGGTGGTAGGACCGCTGTGCGTGCTCCTGGGTCTCCTGTACACGCTCGGGTGCAAGGCAACAGGGCCCCGGGCGCAAAGCGCGGCGCTGGCCATCGGCCGCGTGTACGTGCAGGAGTCGCTCGGCGCTACCCTGGGGGGGCTGTTGGCCAGCTTCGTGCTCATCCGCTACCTACACGCTCTGTCCATCGTGGCGCTGCTGGCAAGCGTGAACCTGATCAGCGCCTGGGCCCTTGTGTTATCACGACCTTGGCCGCGCACCTTAGGCATAGGGACCGGAGCGCTGGCTGGCATCGCCGCTCTCCTCGCTCTGGCCACTCCTTTGCACCGCTGGGGTAATGGTCTCCTTTGGCGAGGATATCGCCTCCTCCACACCGAGAACACCCCCTACGCCAATGTCGCGGTCGTCTCCGTGGAAGAAACCACCAGTTTCTTCGAGAACGGCCTCATCTCCTTCACCTACCCAGTCCCGGAGTCCGCGGAAAACCTGGTCCACCTTGCCTTGCTCCAGCATCCGCACCCCTCTGACATGCTCCTGGTGGGCGGAGGACTCGGCGGAGCCCTCCAGGAAGCCCTGAAGCTCCCCTCCCTGCGTCGGTTAGACTATGTGGAGCTGGACCCCCGCGTGATAGCCTTGGGGCGTCAATACCTGCCGCCGGAGGCCACCTCGGGGCTTGATGACCCAAGGGTGCACGTGCACTACCTCGACGGCCGCCTCTACGTGCAAACTACGACCCAGCTCTACGATGTGGTCATCATCGGATTGCCCGAACCCCGGACCACGATGGTGAACCGATTCTTTACCCGCGAATTCTTCGTCCAGGTGAAGAGGGTGCTCAAACCTGGAGGGATAGTCTCATTCGCGGTCAGTTCCTCGGAGAATGTCATCGGCGAAGCATTGGCCCGCTTCCTCGCCTGTCTACGCAACACCCTGGCTTCTGTCTTCCCCGAGGTGGTGGTCTTTCCAGGAAACACGGCCCACTACTTCGCCAGCCTCCCACCCACCAGCCTCTCCACCGAGGCCGAGAGGCTCTTGCAGAGACTCCGCGCGCGTGGCGTGGAAACGACGTTCATTAGGGAGTACTATCTCCCCTTCCGGCTCGCACCTGCCCGAGTGGGTTACTTGAACCGGGTCTTGGACCGGCATCACGAGGAGCGGATCAACACCGACTTTGCCCCTGTGGCCTATTTCTTTGACCTTGTGCTGTGGAGCAGGCAGGTGAGCCCAACTGTTGTCCGCGTACTCGATGCCATCCCCAGAGGTGGAACCGTCATCCTGTGGGCGCCGGCCCTGGTGGCGACCGCCCTGTTCCTTCTGGCGGCCAAGGTATGCCACGACAAGCGAGCCCTTGTCCGTTGGGCGGTGGGGTGGGCAGTGTGGTGCATAGGGTTTGCGGGCATCGCCCTGGAGGTAGCAAGCATCATCGCCTTTCAAGCACTCTACGGCTATGTCTACTACCGGGTGTCTCTGCTGGTGACAGCCTTCATGGCCGGGCTGGCAATGGGCGGGCTTGCCGGCAATCGGTTCCTCAGCAGGAGCAAAGGTGTGGGCAAACGATTCCGGCTGGTGCTGGGGGCACTGGCGCTGCTCCCGGTGGTCACGGTGGGTGCCATGTTTCTTCTGGCACGCGCGCACGGATGGAGCGGGGCAGCGCTGCTCGGGCAGGTGGCCTTCCCGCTTCTGCTGTTGGCTAGCGGCTTCTTGACTGGCTACCTCTTTCCCTTGGCCAATGAGCTGTTCGCCCGTGCCGGTGCGCGTCTGGAGCGGACGGCGGGCACAGTGTACGCGGTCGACCTCTTGGGTGCCTGCGTGGGAGCGGCGGCGGCTTCCACCCTGCTCATTCCGGTGCTGGGGCTGCCCAGGACAATGATCGCCCTCGCGCTGCTCAGCCTCAGCGCCCTGGTTGCCTGTTCCCTGAGCCTGAGGAAGGAATGACCTGCCCGAGTTCCTTTTCGCCAAACACTTCTGCGGAGAAGACCTTGATAGTGGTGCCTTCGTCCTGGTAGGCATCCGGAGGAAGTCCGGCCTTCAGGCAGGTGTGGCGGAGAAACGTGGTGCGATCCCAGCCATACTCTGTGGCCACCTGTGGGAGCAGCAACCCCTTGCGCATCCCCCGTTGCACGATGAGCCCATGCTCCCCCACCTTGATTTCATCCAGGCTGCGGATTGGCCGCGTAGGCGAAAGCACAGAGATTTCGATATCTACCTCTGACAGCTCCTCCTCGCTCAGCGGTGGGAAGCGTGGATCCTCGAAGGCCGCGGCCTGGGCCATCTCAGCCACCGCCATGAAAAGAGGGCTCACCGGATCGATGTAGCCGATGCAGCCCCGCAGGGTGCCGTGCTTGTGCAGGGTGACAAAGGCGCCCTGCTTCCTGCGTAACCGTTCCGAGAGCTCATCGAACTTCGGAAGCGGCTGGTCTTTAAGCCGGCTCTCAATAGCCGCACGGGCGATGCGCAAGAGCAGCTTTTTTTCCTCGGCAGAAAGCTCCATAGGCCAGGCCTCCTTTGCCGGGTCTATTTCCCCTCCTCGAAAACCTGAGTCTCGTAGAGGTAGAACACGGCGCCCTTCTTCCAGTCATCGAGAGGAAGGCCGGCCTTCAGACAGAGGTTGCGCAGCTCTTCCTCTTTGCTCTTCCACCCCGCCTCGATAGGCACCTCGGGCAGGAAGGTGGCTCCGCGGCCGTTCTTGTACATGATGATGCCGTGTTTGCCCATGACGAAATCGTCCAGGTCATCGATTTGGTAAACGTTAGTCAGGTAGACCGAGACCTTGATCTTAATGTCGCCCAGTTCCGTCTTGCGCAGCGGCGGAAACCTGGGGTCCTGGAAAGCGGAAGCCACCGCCATTTGCGGCACTAACTTGTACAAGGGCACATCGCTCTCGTGGTGACCGATGCACCCCCGGAGCTCGCCGCGCTTGGTGATGGTGACGAACACCCCCCGTTGCTCATTCAGCACCTGGTGAGTGGGGGCAAACTCAGGGATGGTGCCGTGCTCAAGGTAGTGGACAATGGCCTGCCGCGCCATGCGGAGCAGCTCTCTTTGCACCTCCTCGCTCAGCGGCGAATACTCCACCCGCCCCGGGATTGCCTTCTTTGTGGACCTGGGCTCTTGTTGTTTCGGCTTGCAGACAATGGCCGCGCCGTATCCCACCACGTAGCCACTCTTCTGCCCTGTCACGTCGCCGCTGGTGGTATGCGCTAATACCTTGACCTTGCTGGCACCCAGGAGCCGGGCCGCATGCTGCATGGCCGCAATGGGACCGATGCCGCAGGCAGAGTACTTCCCAGTGCGTCCGCCGGCACACAACCCCTCGGGGTCGAACTGGGCCACCTGTGCCAAAGTGCGCTGGTCTGTCTCATGGCAGGAGGTGTAGGATTCGCCATGGTACAGATCAGAGCTGGCCACCACGAGCACCTTGCGCCCGCGAGCAGCTGCGGCGATGGCGGCGCCCAAACGGCGGCAAGTGTCCCACGAGTCATCCAACATGGCGATGGGCACGATCTTGACCCCGGGCAAGGCGATCTGCAAGAAAGGAATCTGCACCTCGATAGAGTGCTCGCTCCCACGATGGCCGGCTTCACCCAGGGCGATGAGAGCGTCCTGCGAAGCGATCGCCGCTGCCAGCTCCCTGTCCACGGTCGCCACCCCCAAGGGAGTACGGTATCCCTCGCCGCTGAACACCGAAATCCCGGAAAAGTACTCACGATGGCTGGGGCCAATGATCACAACCGCGTCGTACTGCTTGCCGCTCAGCTGCCGATAGGCAACCGCAGCCGTCTGCCCTGAGTACGCATAACCAGCGTGGGGCGCCAGGAGGCCCACAATTTCACCCTCCACCTCGGCTTCAGCGCCCTGCCCGAACCATTTCTCGATGGTCGAGCGCAACGTGGCGGGGCTGTCGCTGTACCATGTGCCTGCCACTGCAGGCAAACGAACCTGCGCCAAAACCGCAACGGCCATCACAAGGAGACAGAACCACGTCGCTGCCGCAGCGACCACCAGGCGACTGCGCACACCAGCTCCAGAAAACATGCCCATGCTGCGTTCCTCCGTTTTCTGGCCCACACCCCGCAGACTATGTCCACACGCCCGCAATCGTGCCCCCACAACTGCCACAGCGATCCCCCCGGAGATTGTTCTCGCGAATGGAATAGCCTACGCGACGGATCACCACCTTGCCGCAATGCGGGCAGAAGGTGTTTTCCCCCTCTTCTCCGGGTACGTTGCCCACGTAGACGAAGGAAAGTCCCTCCTTAAAGCCGATCTCGCGCGCCTTCCGTAGCGTGCTCACCGGTGTGGGGGGCAAGTTCCGCAGGCGATATTGGGGGTGGAAGCGCGTGAAATGCACCGGCGTCTCCTTGCCCAACTCGCTGGCTACCCACTGGCACATCTCGCGAATCTCGCCCTCATCATCGTTCTTTGTCGGGACAACCAGGTAGACGATCTCAGTCCACATCTTCTGCTTCTTGAGCGTCACCAGCGTGTCCATCACCGGTCTCAGGAGACCCTGGACGATTTCGGTGTAGAACTTTTGCCGGAACGCCTTGAGGTCGATTTTCACCGCATCCAGCACGCCACACAGGTCGAGCAGAGGCTCCGGATTGATGAAGCCATTGCTGACCACGACGCTGCGCACCTTCCTGTCTTTGGCTGCGCGGGCGCAGTCCAGCACATATTCAGTAAAGACCACCGGCTCGGTGTAGGTGTAGGCGATGGTGGGACACTGGTACTGGCTGGCCAGACGTGCCACCTGCGCGGGCGGGAGGTCAATGCTCTGCACCTCCTCGGGACGGGCTTGCGAAATCTCCCAGTTCTGGCAGAACATGCAGTCGACATTGCAGCCCACCGTGGCCAGCGAAAAGGCTTGCGTGCCAGGAAGGAAGTGGAAAAAGGGTTTCTTCTCAATGGGATCGACGTGGGCAGTGCATGGACGGGAGTAGACGAGCGTGTAGTAGAGGCCGCCACGGTTTTCCCGCACCTCGCAAAACCCCCGTTTGCCGGGCTCCACTACGCACCGCCGGGGACAGAGGGTGCACCGCACCCTCTTGTCTGGAAGCTTCTCATAGTACCGAGCCTCTACTCCCTTGGGTTCGTTGGGATGGCTGGCGTTCAGAAGCAGGCCCGGTAGCACCGGGACCGTGAGGGCGGCTGCACAGCGCTTGCAAAATGAGCGCCGACTCAACTTCTTGCTCATGGACCTGACCTCACGCAACTCCTCCCCCCGTCCCCAGGCCGGGCCTGGCCCTGGCCCAAAACACCCCCTCTCACGCCCGTGCCTCACGTGCCGGTTGCTTCCCCTTCCTTCATGCCTGCAACCGGCACCGCTTGTACTGCTGCAGCGGCGGCCCGGTTCCGCCTCGGTGGCGACCGCACCAACTCTTTGCCCCCCCGCAGGGTTCCTCACGGCTTCCAGGAGCCCCGGAGAATCCCAAGAGAGCCTGGCAGCGACCGGGGAGTGTCATCGAGGAAGGGAGCCGGCGTGCACGAGTTGCAGGGACCAGACTACAAAGGGACGCCGCAGGGGTCACCTGTTTCTGCCAGTTCGGCTCACGGAAGAGGCACCGGTCTCCCTGCCTGGTCTGCCCGCTCTGCTCTCCTCGAATCGGGCTTGCGAGTCCCTGTCAATGGAAGAGGCGATCCATCAGCTTGCGGAGGCCCCCGGCGGCTGCCTCACTCCCCTCCGCCTGGCCCTCCTGCCCAGCACCAGTGGCCTCAAGGAGCTGACGCTTCAGCTCCACGTACATGACCCTGTTGTCGATGGCAATGGCCACCTGATTGGCGAGCATTTCCAGGGTGCGAATAGTCTCCATGGTGGGCACCCGACCGTCCGGAGGGTCGTCGGCTATCAGGAAACCGATGATCTTTTCCGAGCGCGACACCAACGGCACCAGTACCAGCCCACAGGCGGGCCAGGTACCCTCTTCGCCATTGGCGGCAACAGGCTTGTAGATGGCTTTGAGCGGCGCCAGCACCGGCTCCTCCCGGTCGATGAAGTAGGACCGGTTGCGGCGGTAGCGATCCTGCAGTAGCCGGGCGACCTCCTCCAACTCGAACGTCAGTTCGGCAATCTGCAGCTGTTTAATCTTGTCCTCACAAGCCACCGCCTTGATTTCCAACAGCTGCGTGCGCTTGCTGACCAGCGCCAGGGCCACAAGGTTAAAGTCCAATGAGAACTTGATGGACCACACCACTTCTTTGAGCAGCTCAGACAGGCTCAGGTAGAGCTTAAAGATATTGCTCGTGGCAAGAATCTGCTTCAGGCGACGCGTCCGTCGTTCCAACGTGGAGAAATGCCAGTAGTTTTCGATGATCAGCGCGGCCAGGCGACCGAAGATCTCGAGATTGTGAAAAGTATCCCGTCCAGGGACATAGCCTTCCAGGGGATCATCAAGGGAGATGTAACCAAAGGTGCGCCGCTCGGCGTCCATCAAGTTGACCAGGATGAGGTCGCGGCGGTGCCATTGGCCAGGGGGACGTCGCTCCTGCGTGCGCCGCTCCTCGATCAGAGGCCCTACCCCCACGCGTGGATCGCGCAGCTCCCGATTGAAATAGAGCACCTTGACGCGGTACCTGCGAGCGAAAATACGGTCGATGACTTCTGCCGGCACTTCCAACGCCCGAGGCTGGTCGCCTGCGCTGCGGTAGCCGACCATGGCCTGATTGATGAACACTTTGCGCCGCCGGTCCAGCAGTGCCACTGTACAGCGTTTGAAGCGGAAGAGCTGGCAGACCAATTTCGCCAACAGATCCAACAACAGCGAGAGGGGTCGGCCGTAGGAGGAGGCGATCAGGTTGGCCAGTTCATCGACCATCTTGACCTGGTCGACATTGGGGGCCTCCTCTAACGCAGGGGCAGGCTGCACCACCTGACGCACGCGCACCCTGTAGCCGGCAACTTGGCCGTCCCCCTCGCGGAAGGGCGTAGCCGCCAGCTCCGCCTCCACGCGCATCCCCTTCTTGCCCAGCAAGGTACACGGCAACGGCGCCGCTTCGGCCGCTGCCACCGCCTCGAACCATCGGTAGAGGCGGTCCTGCTCGTGCTCCGGGAGCAGGTCTGCCAAGGTTAGCTCCAGCAGTTCCTCCTCGCGATAGCCAGTCAGGCTCTCCACCACCTTGTTCGCGGAAAGGACGCGCAACTTCTGGTCCACCACACAGAGCCCGGTGGGCTGTTCTGGTTGCTCCCGCGATGCGCTGGGTTGCGCTGTCTGGGCCGGACGAGGCGGCTCTGGCGCCTGTGGCGGAGGAGTCTTGGCGGCGGGCGCCTCCTCCCTGGCGAAGAGGTCCTCGACAGGGGCGGCGAAGGAAAATGCTGGCCGCTGCGGCCTCTCCTCGGGCACCACCGGTGGGGGTTCGGCAGAGTCGGCAGGGGCAAACAGCGGCTCTGGTGCGGCGGCAATCGTTGCCGCGCTGGCCGGCTCCGGCTTGGGTCGAGCACGTGCCACAATTGGCTCCGCTTGCGGTGGAGATGGCCGACGTGGTGCAGTTCTTTCCGCTCTTTCCACTACCGGGGTAACCTTTCGTTTGAGCGCCCTGTGCCCCAGTGCCTTGCGCACGGTGAACGGCAGGGTCGTGAGATAACCCTTCGACTTCATGACATAGTCGTAAGCCCCCCTGCGGAGGGCCGCAATGGCCAGGTCGTCCCGTCCATCATCCACCAAAACGACTACGGGCAGGTCTGGCCGCATCCCCACCACCTGGTCCAGCACGGAAAGGTAGTCGCCGTCGACAAGGTGCGAATCCAGAAGAAGGAGATCAACGCTATCAGAGGTGACCTTGTCGATGATCGCCGAGGCCGAGGTGACGCCCTCCAGCACATAGTCCTCGTTGTAAAGTCGCAAGATGCGCTGCGCGTCACCCAGATACGACTGGTCCCTGTCGGCTAGGAGGATGTGAATGCGCTCCATCGTCCCTCAACCACGTCACCCGCGTTCCTGAGCCATAATCCGTCGCTTCTAATTAATAAAAAATTACTAGAAAGTCAAGTAAATTAATCACGCCGCGAAGAAATTCGTCATGGTTTCGCCCTTGCCCCATGCTGGAGGGAATCTACTGCACGAAACCGACTTTGCGGAGCGCCAACGCCGTATTGAATAACGTTCATTTTTTCCCCTTGCTTATTTCCTCTTTCTCTATAACTTTATCGCGGGGTAAGCGCTTCTCACCGGGGCCTTTGCCTGGGAGAGACAAATAGTGACTGGAGACGAGGAGATAGTCGATGAAGGTTCTGGTGTTAAACAGCGGCAGCTCGTCTATCAAGTTCCAACTCTTCAACATGGTGGACGAAGAGGTGCTGGCCAAAGGGATCGTCGAGCGCATAGGCTCCAGTGAGGCCAGCATCACCTATCAACCGAGGGGTTCGCACAAGATTGTCGAGACGCGCGAGATTCTCAGCCACGACGCGGCCATCAGCCTGGTGTTAGCAACCCTGATGCACCCGCAACATGGGGTGATCAAGGACAAGTCGGAAATCGCCGGGATCGGCCATCGGCTTGTGCACGGTGGAGAGGAGTTCACTGGCTCAGTGCTGATCACCGAGGAAGTGAAGGCTGGTGTGCGGCGCTGCATCCAGTTTGCCCCGCTCCACAATCCCCACAATCTCAAAGGGGTGGAGGCCTGTGAGCAGCTGCTTAAAGGCGTACCGCAAGTGGGCGTGTTCGACACCGCCTTCCACCACACCATCCCGCCAGTGGCGTACATGTACGGCCTTCCCTACGCGCTGTACAAAAAGCTCGGCATCCGCCGCTACGGTTTCCATGGCACCTCGCACATGTATGTGGCGCACCAGGCTGCGCAGGTGTTGGGCAAACCCATCGAGAAGCTGAAACTCATCACCTGCCATCTGGGCAATGGCAGCAGCATCGCCGCGGTGCTGCATGGCAAATCGGTCGACACCAGCATGGGCTTTACGCCGCTGGAAGGGCTGGTCATGGGCACCCGCTGCGGCGATATCGACCCGGCGCTGGTCTCCTACATCATGGAGCGCGAAAAACTGGACACGCGCCAGATCGACAATCTCATGAACAAGAGCAGCGGCATGCTGGGTCTGACTGAAACCACCAACGACATGCGCGAGATAGAGGCCGAGGCGGCACGCGGCAGCGAGCGGCACCGGCTGGCCCTGGAGATTTTTTGCTATCGCGTGCGCAAATACATTGGCGCCTACATTGCCGTGCTGGGCGGCGTGGATGCCATCGTTTTCACTGGAGGCATAGGGGAGAACTCCTCCGATGTCCGCCGCACTGCCCTGGCCAACTTGCATGTCCTGGGCATTGACATCGACGAGGAGAAGAATGCGCAGAATGCCCTCGACATCAGCAAGGGCAAAGTGAAGGTGTTGGTGATCAAGACGAATGAAGAACTCGCCATTGCCCGCGACACCAAGCGCATTTTAGAGTCCCTGGCCGCGGAAGTGGAAAAGCCGGTGGCCGAGGAGGTGCTGCAGAAGGAATTGGCCGCCTTCACTCCCGATGACCGGGCCGAGTTGGTGCTGCTCTGGTCGGAGAATCCGCGGGCGCCGCTGTACGAACTCACGGCCAAGCTCAACAAACGGATTGGCAAGCACATCAGCATGCACGTGGTGCGGCACGAACTTCAGCGCCTGGGGCTCGACCGGGTATCCGAACAGAAACTGGAAGCTTTAGCCTCGAGGAGCAAGTGATGCAAGAGTTGGACAATGAGAAAGCCGGATGGGTGGTCGCTCTGAGTTGGTTGACCGCCTTGGAGGAGACGGCAAGGGACTTCCACGGCACGCGCCCGCGCACCTTTTGCGAGCGCGCCTATGAGCATGCGGTGGAAAACTATCTTTCCACCCTGGAGAACGATTACGGCTTTGTGGTGCGCAAGAGCGACTCCATCAAGTCGGCCCTTGAGAACTATATCCAGATTGGGGTACGCGCCAAGCTTTTCCGCGATGCCAGCCAGTTCGAGCTGCGAGAGGTCAATCCCAACCGGGTGGAGGTCACGGTGCATCTCTGTCCCTATGTGAAAAGCTGCAAGGAGCTGCTCGGCAGCGGGGCCACCCTGCGCGACTTGACATGTGCCCGGATCGGAGCCTTCCGCGCCGCCGTGAAGTATCTGGCCAACATCGACTGCAGCTACAGCGTGACGGCCTTTGACGTTGAGGATACCTGCCATGGTGTCATCGAAAGGAAGTAGCGGTGGCGTTCGTGAGGCCAGCGCCGAGATTTCCGCGTCTGCGCTCATTCAGCAGGCCACCTCGGGTGCGGACTGGCGCGAGCGGCGTGAGGCCATTATCGCCTTGGGCTATTGCAAGGGCCCCTCGGTGGAACAACCGGCGGTGGTGAGGGCCTTGCTCGCGCTGCTGCGCGATCCCCTGCCCGAGATCCAGCAGGCAGCGGTGATCTCGCTAGGCCGCCTGGGTGCCAGTGAGGCCATTGAGGAGCTGAGCAAGCCCCGCATCGTCAATTCCCTGGATATGCGTGTGCGCTGGGCCGCGGTGTCGGTGCTCAGCACCCTGGGCGACCACAGGGTCATCGAAACCCTCATTGCTGCTGCCGACGATGAGGAGTGGCTGGTGCGCAATGAGGCTCTGAGCGGCCTGCAGAAGAAGGTGGCCGACATCGTCGCCTCAGGGGATGAGCAGCTGGGGCGCATCCTGCTGCGTATGCTGGCGCTGGAGGAGCAGCCGGTCGTGGACTTGGCGGTGTCTGGTCTGGTGCAGATGGGGCCCAGGAGCATCGACATGGTGGCAGAGAGTCTGCGGAGCCCGAGCTGGCAGGTGCGTCGCAACGCTGCGCGCGTGCTGGGAGAGATGCGCTCCCCGGAGGCGGTGGCCCCCCTGGTGCAGGCCCTCAACGACGAGGAGGCGAGCGTGCGCACGGCCGCGGTGCGGGCATTGGCACAGATCGGTGATCCCCGGGCCATCGACGCCCTGGTGGCGGCCGTGAGCGACACCAATGAGAACGTACAGCAGGCCGCCAGCGACGCTCTGGTCGGAAGAGCCAAAGTAGCCACGCATGCCTTGCTGCGCGCCATGGAACACGAACGCAACAAGACCCCGTTACGCTTCCTCATCCTCACCCTTGGCAAGATCCGCGATCAGGCGGCGCTGCTGCACCTGCTCAAGCACCTCTCCAGCAGCTACTTTGCCGTGCGCGGGGCGGCAATCACGGCCCTCAAGCCATTTGGCGCCGCGCTGGTGCCCCATCTGCTGAAGATGATCGCCGTCAACGAGAGCGAGGTGGCCGACTTGCTGGCTACCGCTGCCGATGGCACAAACCCGGCCGCACAGGTACGCGCCATCAACGCGTTAGGGAGTCTGGAAGAACATCGGGCAGTACCCCTGTTAAAGCACCTTGTGGTAGGAGATAACCCGGAGGTGGCAGAGGCGGCCCAAGAGGCTTTGAGCAAAATCGGTTGTGCCGCCTGGGGCCGGTGTGGCGCCGTGATTCTCCTCGGGGAGGTGGGAGACCCGTCGCTGATTCCCGAGATGCAGAAGAGCCTCAAGGATGATTCGGCCAATGTCCGCCTCGAGGCCGTGCGCGCGCTGGGCAAATTTGCCAATCAGGAAGTGGTGGGGCTATTGGCTCAGATTGCTCCGGAAGACCCTGACCCCTACATTCGCGCCGAAGCCCTGCGTACCATCCGTTGGACGGGCATTCACTCCACCGTGGCCGTGGATGCCGCGCTGAGCGCCTTGGAGGACCCGGACTGGCAGGTCTGTACCCAGGCAGCGCGCCTGCTGGGGAACATGCGCGAGGAACGGGCCATCGCTCCGCTGGTCAAGGCCCTCCACCATCCGAACTGGACGGTGCGCCAGAGCGCCGAGGGTGCCCTCTGCAACTTTGGCACTGCGGCGGTGCCAGCGCTGGCGGAAGCCCTGGGCAATGGCGACTGGGTGGTGCGCCTGCGCGCGGCCCGCGCATTGGGCGAGATAGGCGACCCGCAGGCCATCCCGGCGCTCGCCAAGGCCCTCACCCGGGAAGACGAACACCCACGCGCCAGAACCATCCAGCAAGAGGCACTGGACAAGCTCCGCACCCGCTCGTAGTCGGTGGGCACGGGCTCAAGGAGTCAGGTACTCCACATCCTCGAACCCGTGCCCTTCTTCATCGGTGATGCGCAGATAGAACCCCCACTCGCCGACCCGTTGCGTGCACTTGAGCACGATCACGTTGCGGCCGGCGTGAAGCTGCACCGGTACCACCCAGCCATCTATGCTCGCTCGCTCCGAGCCGTTGTGGTACCACACCTGCGTGCCGTTCAGCCAGAGCCGCAGACCGGTGCGATAGCCAAAGCGGAGGTAGGCCGCGCGTGCGCTGGGCACACTGAACTCCACGCGGGCGTAGGCCACCCCAGCCAACGAGCGCCCCAAAAGCGACCACAAGTCCACAAACCCATCTGCTAAGTCATCCCCAGCCTGGCGCCAGCTCAGCGTCTGACCCTTGTAGCGCACTGTCCGCGGGAACGATGTTTTCCCTTCCTTGACAAACTTGCGATTGAACCCATCTACATTGTCGAACGGCCCCAGCACCAGCCACCGCTTCTCTTGGGGAAAGCCCAGGGCCCGGAACACGGCCTCCGCCTTCTCCTCTTCCCCTTGCCTGAGGTAGACCAGCCCCGTGCTCAGCCTTGCGGCCACCTCGTAGACCTGATTGCCTCCCCGGGAAGCGAACTCTGCGTAACCCATGGCCCAATTAAGGAGGTCTTCGGTGGCGGCAGGCGACCTTTGCAGGGCGCGACCGTACGCGGCCCAATAGAGCGCACCAAGATCTGGCGCATAGACCATCATCCTGGGGTCAAATTCAACGGCACGCTTTGCCATCTCGCGCATGCGGCCAAGGTAAATCATCGCCGGCTGCGCGGTGGCCAGAGCCACTGAGGGCGTGCGCTCAGCAGAGACCACCAGGTGTCTGGCCACCAACTCGGCATACTCGCGGGCGTGGACGTCAAAACGCAGGGCAACCACCAACCCCGACAGAAAAAGATTGGGATTGGCCATCACCGCGGGGAAGCGAGCCGCCACAGCCCTGAACCACAGGTCGTCACAGCGTCGGATGGCGGCGCTATCCAGCTGGAGGGCTCGCGCCAAGTAAGGCCTGGCCACAGAGAGCGAGTCCAAAGTCCGCACCGAGTCCAGATGTGCCAGCGCTTCGGCTCTCCTCCCTAAAAGAGCGCAGGTGACGGCGCCCAACACATGTGCGTCTGCCCTCGCCTCCGCAGTGGGCACCTGGGACTTTAACTCCTCGGCAGCCTGCAGTACCTTCTCGTACTCGCCCATCTCCAGATAGGTCAGTGCCACATGCCTCGTGCTATGGTAGAACTTGGGGTTCACCTGCAGTGCCTTGCGGAACATTTGCAGAGCCTTCTTGTACTCCCCCATCATCAAGTAGATTTCCCCCATGCTATCCAGAGGATTGGGCTCTTCCGGTGCCAGTTCGGCGTATCGTTTCAGGGCAGTCTCAGCCTTGCGGTACTTCCCCTGTCGGGCATAGGCATAGGCCAAGGTATTGTAGGCGAGTTTGAACTGGGGATCGATCTCAACGGCCTTTTCCAGCTCCTGGATTGCCCGGTCGTTCCATCCTATGCCGTAGCTCAAGGAACCGAGCTGGAAGCGCAGCATCTTGTCGTACGGGTCGAGGGGTAGCGCCCGCTCCAGCAGCTCGAAGGCCTCGCCGACATTGCCCGTGAGCATGTGGTAGAGGGCCAGAAGTCGGGTGCGCTCCTTGTCCGAAGCCCTGTCTGCGTGTCGCACCCCCGTCTCCAACGCCTGTACAGCGGCTTGCTGCTGTCCCAGCGCCCCATACGCGTAGGCCAGTTGCAGATAGGCGGAGGCAAAGGAGGAGTCCAAGGCAATGGCCTTGTGGTATTCCGCTACCGCCTCTTGAAAGTAGAACTTGTTCTGCTGCTCAAATCCGGCGATGTAGTGGCGGTAGGCAGGTACCGAACTAGTGGTGACGTCCGCCAGCGCCAGGGCGCGCTCCCGGGCGTCGCGCAGGGAAAGCTGCAACCCATCCTTGACTTTGCGGGTCAGCTCGTCCACCATGATGAACACGCGCTCCAAGCCCGTGCCGGAGACAGATTCACTTTTGAGGAGCTCTCCCCGCTGCGCGTCGTATAGCTTGGCCTCTATTCGCAGCGAGTCTCCGCGTTTCTGCAGGCTGCCGGTAAGCCATGCCTCAGCCTTCGCTTCGCGGGCCACCAGAGCAGCCACCCGCACGTCCGCGGTGGCGTAGTCCTCCTTGCCAAGGCGCTTGAGGATGTTCACCAGGCCTTCATGGCTGACCACCGTCAGCTGCTGGGATTGCGACAAATCGGCGATGAGCATGTCGGTGATTCCCGTGCGCAACCAGTCCAATTCCCGGTCTCCGGTGAGGTTGTCAAAGTAGGTGACCACGATCGTCTTCCGCTCGCCGGTTGCCAGCTGCACAGTGGCCTCGGTACGGCGTCGCGCCCCTGCCTGCACAGAGTGCGAGGGCTCAGCCAACTTGATCTTGCGTTCCTGCGGCTCTTCGCCACATCCCGCAAGCATGCAGATGCCCCACACCAACAGAGCAACCATTGCCACTCTGGATCTTTGCACCGTCAAACTCCTGCATTCGTTGTGTCAACTGCCATTATGGCCCGGCTTCTCGCCCGGTCGCTTCACCTCCATGTGCCGAGCACAAACACTTACCGCGCGCTCCACAGTTTCTGAAGGGAAGGAGCTCCGCCGTGTGCACACAAAACTGGGGGTTCTGACTGCGGCGAACCGCGAATGTTGCATAGAGGCGCAGCACCACAACGCGGCCGCCGATTGTTACTGGTGGCCGCGAGCCCTAGGCCCGACGTGGTATTCTGAACCCGAAGGACCACCTCTCGCCCAGCCTTGCGGGGACGCCTCGAAAGGGCGCAGGAGCTCTGCCCTTGTGAGGCCGTCCTGAGCCTTATGAGCTGCTTCTCAGTGCATCCCAGTCGTCTTCCCCTCGGCCTTGCGCTTTACCACCACCAGGGTGACGTCGTCATGGGGGAGGGCTTGCCCGGTGAACCTGCGCAGCCTCCGCAGGATATGCTTGCGCAGGTTCTCGGCATTGTCCGCCGGGCTCTGTTCCACCACCGAGATGAGCGTCTGCTCCCCAAACTGCTCACGCTGCTCGTTCATGGCCTCGGTAATGCCATCGGTGTAGAACACCAGCGCATCGCCTGGGGCGATGTCGCTGACACACTCGCGGATATGGGCGTCAAAGACGGTGGAATTGGCCAATCCCACCGCGATTCCGGGGGGCAAAAGGGCCTCGACCGCAGCGCTTGCCCGGCGCAGCAGCACGGTGGAATGCCCAGCCCGCGCCAGGCGGAGGCGGCCGCTCTCAAGGTCAATTACCCCGTAGGCCACGCTGGCGAACACTCGCGGGTCCAGGCGCAGCCGAAGCTTTCGGTTGACCTGGCGAAGGAGTTCGGCTGGCGACTCGTGGGCCGTGCTTAGGGCCACCATGATCCCTTTGATCTCGGCCATGTAGAAGGCGGCGGAGGTCCCTTTGCCAGTGACATCTGCGATGACCACCCCCAGCTTTCCCGGAGCCACCTCCAGGTAGTCGAAGTAGTCTCCGCCCACCGCGGCAGCTGGCAGGCAGACGCCATCGATGTCCCAGCCGGGCAAGTCCGGCTTGCCCTGAGGGAGCAGCTTCCGTTGCACGTCCCGGGCGATCTCCAGTTCGCGCCGTAGTCGTTCCTGCTCCGTGAGGCGCAGGTGGAGCAGGGCATTGTCAATGGCCAGGGCCGCCTGAGTGCCCAGCGTCGCCAGCAAGGACTGATCGCGCTCGGAGTAGGTTTTGCGGCCTTTGGGGGCGGAGAGAGCCACCAGTCCCACCAGATTGTCGCGGGCCCACAACGGGAGCAGGAGCGTGCATGCCTCCGGCCGCAGCAAGCGGGCCACTGCGCGCAGTGCTCGCTCGCGCTGACCGTCGGTATCCCTGGACTCACACGAGAGCGGCTCTCTGGGGGCCAGCACCAGGTGCGCAGAACCAAGGTCCAAGCACGGAGCGGAGACGCCCATTTCACCTCGGGCCGAATCCCAGACCGCACGGAACCGTCCTGAAGCCTCATCTTCCTGCACCAGGAGCACGGCCCGCCTTGCCCCTATGCCGCTCTGAATGCTCTCGGTTGCCAGCTGCGCCACCCGGCGCAACTCGAAAGTGAAGCCCAGGTCTCGGGTCAAACGCTCGATGGTCGCCTTTTCCCGAAGACCCACCAGCATAGCATTGAACGTGCGCCCCAGCTCTCCGATCTCATCAGCTGACCGCACCCGCACCTCACTGTCCAGGTCGCCCGTGGCGATGCGCTGCATGGCCCTGGCCAGCTGGCGCAAAGGCGTGATGATGCGATAGCTCATCGCCGCCGAAGTCACCACCCCGAGCACCGTGAACACGGCCAGAAGCAAGAAGTTGGTCAAGCGCTTGCGGCGAAAGACATTGTTCAACTCTACCAGCGAGAAGCCAACCTCCACGGTGCCATACGAACGGTCGGCATCGCGGATCTGCACCGGCACACTGCCAAGGTCGGCACGACTCTCCTCGGCCACTGCCCCTTGAGAGAGTAAGAGCACTACTTCGCGCTCCTCGTCCCGGGTCAACACCTGCCGGCCACCCAGGTCCACCCACTCTGCGTTCAACGCGTGCGCCGCCAGCGAGTCGCGCTCGTCAAAGATGGCAATGTACACCAGGTCGCGGCTGAAATCGGCACGGATGAGATTGTCGATGTAGTCCTGATAGACGTACCACCCCTCCGTTTCGGCCAAGCGGATGGAGGCGATCTGTTTGGCCAGGCGCGCGATGCGCTCCTCCACTTCCCGGCGCTGCGCCTTTAGCTCCCGGTAGCTGAAGAAATAGCTCACGGAGGCCATGATGGCCACCACCAGCACGACCACTGCAAGAGTGATCTTGACCCAGAGGCTTCGCAGGTGCTTCATCCGTCAGTCCTTGACGGCGATGAGGGCGATCTCCACGGCTGCCCCCTTGGGGAGTCGGGCCACCTGCATGGCGCACCGCGCCGGCGGCTCATGGCGGAAATACTCCGCATAAACCTGGTTGATGCGCGGATAGTTGGCGATGTCATCCATGTAGACGGTGGCGCTCACCACATCGCCAAAGTCCATGCCCGCGGCCTTGAGCACGGCACCAAGGTTGTCCAGCACCCGGCGGGTCTGGTCCTCGATCGTACCGGTCACCAATTCACCAGTGCTCGGGTCAAGAGGAATCTGTCCGGCGGTGAAGAGCATCTTGCCCACCTTGATGCCTTGACTGTAAGGCCCGATGGCGGCCGGTGCCCCGTCGGTGGCGATCACCTGGCGCCCCTGATGCTCACATGCCGATACCAACAACCCCAGAAGCACTGCGGCAAGCAGATAACCACGCATCTTCTACTCCTCCTGTATGTGCAGCTCTACTGCGCAGGGCGACCCTGCGGTGTTGCGGTCAACGCCTACCGTCCGGGCCTCAAGCCGGCAGAGAAACTCTTCCATGCTTCTGAAACGCGGGTGGACGATCTCATCAACGACTGCCTCGGCACGCAGCGAGGAAGACACCCGGTACCCTGAGGTCACCCTCCTGTTCAGGCTGGTGGCGAAGTTGCGAAGGCGCACATGGCGCCAAAACCCCACCTGGTCTCCACTCAACGGGTACACCGACTCGTTGCACAGGAGGGGGTCCACCACTGCCGACAACAAGCCGCCTTCCACCGCGCGCTGATACTCTCGGGTGCCGGGAATTGGGGAGAAGCAGGCCAGGTGCACTCTGGCGCCAAGGTTGGCGACAAAGAGGACACTCTCCGCCACCTCCTGGAGGTCTTGTCCTGGCAACCCCATCAGTAAATAGACACCCACCTCCTGCCGTTGGAAACCGGCACGCTCCAGATAGTCTAGGGCGCGCGCCAAGTCGTCGGCGCTCACCTTCGCGCCCATGTCCTGTTGGCGCCGGGGGTTGACGGTTTCGAAACTGAAACGCAAGGTCACAAATCCGGCTCTGCGGAGAAGGAAAGCAAGCTCAGCGTCGAGTGCTTTGGGCGACACACCATTCGGGGTGTGGAACTGTACCTTCAGGCCCTGGCGCACCACGCGCTCCAGAATGGGTTTGATGTGTGTGTCGGAGCGATAGAAGAGGGCGTCGTCGTAAAAGGCCACATGCCGCACGCCGCGGCGCACCCAATAGGCGATCTCCCCCACTACCGCTTCCGGCGCGCGCTGATCCAGCGGCCTCGCCAGCAGAACGGAGGCACAAAAGCTGCAGCGGTATGGACAGCCGCGCGAGGTCACCAAGGCCACCGTCTCCAGCCTCGGGTAGAGCTCGTAGGCCGGCAGAGGCACCTCATCAAGGCTACTGAAGTGAGACTCCGGCAGATCTGAGCCGCAGAGCTGGTTTACCACTTGTACCACCTGGTTCTCGCCCGGACCTTGGACCAGGGCATCGGGGCGCAGCGTGCGGGAGGCCCATTCCGGGCACAACGTGGCAAAAGTGCCGCCCACCACTACCGGCACGCGCGGGAAAGCCGCTCTCAGCCTCTCGATCGTCTCCTTTGCTCCGGTGTACCAGTAGGTCATTCCTGTGGTCACGAGTATGACATCAGGGTGGGCACAGGAGCGGAGCAAACGGTCGAAAACGCTGACAGGCATGCCATACCGGCTGAACTGCCGCGGTACGTGCCGCAGGGCCGGCGGTTTGGGGATCGGCTGACGGAAAAATTTGCCTGTGCCGTCTCCCCGCGCTCGCATCAACCCCACCTCTGCCACCACGGCCGGATGGAGGCGGTCCAGGCAGTCGAGGAGGGTCACCTGGCACCCACTGGCCCGCAGCACCGCGCCCACGTAGAGCAAACCCAGCGGCCTGGCCCAGAGGTCATAGGCTGCAAAGTCGCGGATCCACGGGTTGACAAGCAATATGTGCGGGGAATGCCGCATAGTCCTTGCGCTATTCATCGATGCCCAGGAATCCGACCTGAGACCCTGGCCGCTTAGGATAAAGTCAGCTCACTTCAGCACGCACTTGCCCTGCGCCACGCCGGCAGGAGTCACGAGCCGGTACAGGTACGTCCCTTGAGGAAGCGCGGGGTGCCATACCAGGCGGTGCCAGCCGGCAGGGACAAACTGGTCCACCAGCGCCTCCACCATCTGACCGCGCACATTGAATATCCCCAATCGCACCTGACCAGGTGTGGGGACAAAGTACTCAAAGGTCGAAGACCCGACGAAGGGATTGGGAAAATTCCTAACCAGACTATGCCTGCGCGGTACCCGGGCCACGGCCCCTCCGGCAGAGCTGACCAGCTGATGGTGGGCAAGATCGTACTGGTCGCCGCTGGCCAGAAAGTGCAGCCTTGCCCCGACAATGCCCGGGACGTTCGTGCCTGGAGGGACGCCCGCATGCGTCGCGGCGAAGGTGTCCAAGACGTAGGCAAGACCATCCACCGTGAGCACGCCTTCAGCCGACACGTTGCACACGCTGTTCTGCGCCAGGAAGAGTGCCAGACAATGCGGGTTTGTCGCTGCTCCCCATTCTCCCCCGACTAGACGGTTCGGCGCATAGGTACGGTTTGCCCACAAATTCGGCATGATCACAGAGTGAGGTACCAACCCTTGCCCCCGCCTTTGGCCCAGTCGCCCGAAGAACGCGTTCTGCTCGTTACTGGTAAGACTGGTTATCACCACCTCCCCCAGCTCTGCGGTGCTGTCTACGCCTCCGTGCAGCACCACGGGCACGAAGCAGCCGCCGGCGGTTCCCCCAGGCAGAGGCATCAGATGGGGCCCCGGCTCAAGCAGGGTGCGCGTGCGCAAGTCGTAGACCGCGCCCCCTACGAGCTGGTCGAAGCAGATATTGGTGAAGGTCACCGGGCGTCGGGGTTGGCACACGATCCGAGAATCCTCAGAAGCATAAAGAAAGGTCACCGAACCAAGGCCGTAGACGACCGCGGTCATGTCACGGTTGACGCACAGAGCAGTGCTCTCATCGACGCCGATGGCCAAGAGGTGGGGCTGGCCATGGTCCTGGATGCGCCGGGCCAACATGGGGACGAGCCGCCCCAGGCGCGCCCGGGTCTGGAAATGCGAGTCGGTCAGCACCCCGGGGAGGAGGTCCAGAAAGTCGTCGGTAAAGTGCACACGGGAGTGGTAGGGGTCGTATGCGACCTGGTCCGGGTACGCTGTGCCGTAGGCAGCATCGAAGACCACTTCGCCCAGCACCGCCAGGCCGGCGCTGGTACCTCCGACAACCTCGCCCCGGGCAAAGACCTCCTCGATCGCTCGCTCCACCAGCGTGCCCTTCCAGGTGGCGACATAGTCCCACTGGTCGCCACCCTCAATAAAGATTCCCGAGGCGGAGAGCAGTTCGCGACAGACAGAGGAATCGTTGGCCTGGGCGCGCGTGGCAATTTGCAAGGGGTGACTGCTGGCAGAGGCACCCCACGCGATAAAATCCATGGCGTAGCTGGGCGCCGCTTCGTCCACATCGATATTGATGATCTTCCCCGAATCGGCTTGCTGGACGAACCAGGAGAACACAGGCCAGGCCCACGCCCTGCTGTCACTCCCGCCGCCCATGAGCAAGAGAGACCCTTGAGCCCAGGCCTTGCCTTGCCAGGAAACGAACCCCGGCAGCACGGCGATAACCATGACGACGGCTCGCACCATCCGAGCGGCGAGATTGTTGGCACGCATCGACCTTCCGGCGCGCAGCTGAAGCCTCACCACATCAGTCCCACAAGGGAAGGAGCACACGACACACCTCTTCCAAGAAACGTTGATCTGCCTCAGAAAATGCCGCCGGCGTGTGTGAGTCGATATCCAGTTCTCCCAGCACAAGTCCGTCCCGCAGCAGCGGCACCACGATCTCCGATTTCACCTGCAGGCTGCACGCCAGGTAGTTCTGCTCCTTGGCCACGTCTTGCACCACTACAGTCTTGCGTTGCGCCGCCGCCTGGCCACAGACTCCCTTCCCAAACGGGATGCGCACGTGTTCAGTCGGCTCTCCGGCGAAAGGTCCCAGCACCAGCATGTTCTCGCCTTCCGCAAGGTAGAACCCAACCCAGTCGTAGTATGGAACCTGTTCTTTGAGCAGGTTGCAGACCGCCTGGAGCCTCCGGTCTCGCTCATAGGGCCACTCCGCAATTGTGGCCACTGTGCGAAGAAGTGCGGCGTAGTGGGCAGGCAGAGGAGCCACAGATGTTGAGGCTTGTTGGAGCTCATCCCACGTCCGCATGGCCCGGCGCAGATGCGGGATGGTGATTGAACCACCCACCACCAGACCGACGGCCAACGCCTCTTCCAGTTCCTGGCTGGTTACTTTCTCTTCGTGGCAGCGAATGAGGTGGTAGCTCACGCAGTCGTCGCAGCGCAACACCAGTGAGGCCACCAATCCCAACAACTCCTTAATCCTCGCCGGCAGCGCTCCAGGACGGTACGCTTGCCCATCGAGGCTGTAAAAGCGCTTCGTGGTGAGCCCCGCATACTTCATCACAATCTTGTTCAGGAGTTCTCGTTCCCGCTTGAATCGTTCGATGCGATCTGTGCCCATACCCACGCTCCTTGCACACTTGGGCCGCACGCCATTGAGGTGACGGTGTCTCTCCCAGCACGGTCGCCCGGCCGCCAGCCAGCACCGCGCTGAGAATCCTGGCAGCCAGCCGGCGGACTCGAGATCCCCACCCCTGCTCAGGCCGCCTTCCTGGCCATCCCGGCGCAATCCCGGAGAAATGGCCACCACCAGTGTCCCGGCGCGCGTTTGCTCTCTTTCCCCGCAAAGTCACCCAGCCTGTAGACCTTGCCTGGCGGCGAACGCAGACGGCCGCCTGAACTGAGCCAAGAGATGGCCTACCTGTCTGCCTCCTTAGGCCTGGGTACTTCCCTCAGCACCAGCTGGCACCGACCCACCCAGCGCCAGCTCCATGCCCTCGTGCATGGCAAAGCACGACAAGTGCGGTTCCTCGTCGCGGACCGTGCGTCGACACTCCTCCACGATCTGCTCCAGGGCGTGGTCGGTGCGGTCCTGATTGTGGTGGAATAGGGCAAAGGCCTTGACCTGAGCCTGCACCGCCAGTCGGAGGGCATCGGTATACTCAGAGTGTCCCCACTTCCTGGTCACACGGTACTCCTCCGGGGTGAACTCGGCGTCATGGATGAGAAGGTCCGCATGGGCGCAGGCCTGCACATAGTCTTCGAACGCCAGCCCCCCAGGGTGACGGTAGGCCAGCTCATTGTCCGTGAGAAACACCAGCACCTGACCTTGCTCTTCGATCCTGTACCCCACGCCGCGATTTGGGTGACTGAGAGGGATGGTGCGAACGCTCACCCCGCCGATGCGGAAAGGACTCCCATCCAAGCTATGGTAGGAAATCTGCGCCCTGAAGACGCTCAAGTCCACAGGGAAGGTCGGGGCACGAAGCGTGTCTGACAGCAACTCTTGCATGGAGTTGTGAACGAAGGGGCAACCGTACACATCGAGCGTGACCGCGCTGTCATAGACCGGCCGAAAGAAGGGAAGGCCCATCACGTGGTCAAGATGAGTATGGGTGAGGAGAAGGTGATAGCGCTTCTGGCCTCGCCCCAGAAGGTAGTGGCCGAGCCGACGGATGCCGGAACCGGCATCCAGAATCAGGGTTTGGCCCTCAGCGGTCTGGATCTCTAGGCAAGTAGTGCTGCCACCAAACCGCAGGTATTCGCTCCCCGACACAGGGATGGACCCTCGCGCGCCCCAACAGCGGACAATCATCCTCGGGCTCTCCTGAAGGACGTGCGTAGCGACTCGAGCTCAATAGTAGACTCGCTCCATCACCGCCCTGCCGTCCGTTGTGAAATTGACCCCCTCCAGTTCCAGCAAGGCGCGTTTCATAGCAACTCCGCCGCCAAAGCCGCACAGCCGGCCGTCGGCCCCGATCACCCGGTGGCAGGGGATGAGCAGCGGGAAAGGGTTCATGGCCAGCGCTCTGCCCACTGCTCGTGCCCCGCCTGCGCGTCCGAGGTGTTTGGCCACGCGGCCATAGGTGCTCACCCACCCGCGAGGGATGGCCCAATCAGCGAGCAAGACCTCCCGCTGAAAGGCCGGACACTCATCCAGCGCCAGCAGCTCCAGGGACAGCCTCACCTCTTCCCCGTGCACGAGGCGCTGGATGCCCTCCGCCAGACTGTCAACCTCAGGGCAGTGCGCAGCGTCTGCCTCGGAGTCCAGGCCTCGTAGCTGCTCACGGAAACTCTGCTTCTCACTGGGCAAAAACACCCGGAGCACGCGGGGCGCCATTGCGTTCGCCCGCCACACCAGGGTCACTGTACCCATGACCGTGGGCACAGGTGTGTAGAGTAGCTTGCTCATCATTCTCCTCGCGGTTACTGTTCGTCCATTGCGCGTGGCTCTCCTATCACCTTCAGGCCAGGCGCCCCTTCACACCAACAGAGCCTGAGCGGCTGCCAAGATCTTGTCCACGGAGGGTAATGTCTGGGCCTCCAAGTTGCGCGCGTACGGGATAGTGTCCGCGGTACAGACACGGCCAAAACGTGCGTTCAGCCCTGCCTCCAGGATGGTGGCGGCTAACTCGCCAGAAAGTCCACAGCCCTGGTAGTCCTCATCTACGACCAGCAGCCGGCGAGAGCGCCGCACCTGCTCGCAGACGGCTTGGCGGTCAAGGGGGCTAACGCAGCGCAGATCAACGACGCCAGCCGAGACACCCTGCGTGGCGAGGAGCTCGGCCGCGCGCAAGGCCTGGTGCACGCCGAGGGCCAGAGTGGCGATAGTTAGATCGCTGCCTTCGCGCCGGACCAAGGCTTGTCCGAGCTGGATGGGCCTCCACCGTTGCGGCGCCTGGCCATACGCGCCGGCTGCCGGGACGTCAAAATGGACCGTGGAGCGACCTCCTGTGCCCAGGAAATTTAGCCACTTCTCGGAAAGCATCTTATGTTCCAGGAACACCACCGGCTTGCCGTACGATAAGGCTCCCAGCAGCAGGCCACCCGCATCCTCCGGCGTGGCGGGAACCACCACCGCCAGGCCCGGGATGTGCGCCAACCATCCCCACAGACTCTGCTCCTGCTGGCCACCATCGCCGTAGCCACCGCCGCAGGTGGCCCGCACCACCAGCGGCACCTGCCAGCTTCCTCCCGAGAGCGCCTCGACTTTGGCTGCGTGATTGACCAGCGCATCTACGGCCACGGTGACAAAGTCAATGAGCATCACCTCCACTATCGGCCGCAAACCTGCCATCGCCGCCCCCACTGCTGCGCCCACGAATGCTGCCTCACTGATGGGCGTGGGACGTACGCGCCGCTCCCCGAAGCGCATGAACAGGTCCACGTGGAGCGTGTGCACGTCTTCACCAAGGAGCACGATGCGCTCGTCTTCGGCCATGGCCTGGGCCGTGGCCGCGTCTATGGCTTCCGAAAAGCCGATCTGTTTCATTCGCGTCTTCCCCATCCTGCTACCTTGTGGCCGCCGCCACCACTTGCCTGATCTCCGCTTCCACTTCTGCCTCGAGGTTGCACAGACGTTCGCGATCTGCGGCCAGCTTGGCCCTGGTCTTGCGCAAGGGGTCACGGGGATGCCGGAGCCCTGGGGCCGCTGCCTTGCTGACCACCTGCAGCAGCGTGCGCAAAGCAGTGGCACGTTCACACAACCGCCCGCCTTTCCACCCGGTCAGGCCGCGGAGAATGGGAGGCACGGCTTCGCGCAGGGTCGAGCCCGGTGCGCTGACCACACGAACCAGGGCATCGCCCAGGAAATGGCCCTCGAGGCGAGGACAGGTGGTCAAGAGGAAGTACGGCCCACGACCGCGCCCAACCTCCGCCAGGGCCCGGTCAGCCGCATCCCACACCGCCTCCACCTCGGTGCCATCGACCACCGCCACAGGCATGCCAAATCCCTGCACCCTTTGTGCCAGCTTTCCGCCAGTGACCAGATCGGCGCGCGTCGTGATCGCCCAGGCATTGTGCTTGCACACAAAGAGGACTGGCAATTTCCACACCACGGCCAGGTTGAGCGACTCCAGGAGCATCCCCTGGTTCATTGCCCCGTCGCCGAGGAATGCCACGGCCACAGCCCCTGGTCGCAGGAACTGGGCGGCAAGGGCAAAGCCTGCCCCCAACGGTCCAGTGGCCCCGACAATGCCGGTGCTTGCTGTCAGGTGTTCTTTCGAAAATAGGTGCATGTGCCCCCCTCTGCCGCCGCACAACCCCTGCGGGTGCCCCAACATTTCGCGCAACAAACTCACCAGGTCTAGGCCCCGCACGACCAGCGGAGGTGTACCGCGGTGGTCCAAAAGGAGGGCATCCCCTTCGCGCACGTGCGCTACCACACCCGCGGCCACTGCCTCCTCGCCCACGCCCAGGTGCATCTCCCCCGAAATACGACCCTGCTCCCACAGGCGCTTGACCGCCTCTTCGAAGCGCCGGCTGCGCAGCATCTGCCGGTAAAGGTACCACAAGTCAGCGCCGTTCATGGCTCACTCCGCCTTTTGCCCTCGCAGGTGCGACCTCAGCTCCTGGCCAAGCCCTTCGCCCTGCCCCTCTCTGGCCGAACGGTGGCAACCCAGTCATTCCACACCTGCAAAGCCTTGCACATCGAGATTGCTGAGGCCAGCTTCGCGCGCCCAGGTGACCCCCTCACGGTATTCCTCTGCAGTGAGTCGCCGCGCAATCTCCGGGTAGGAGAAGGCCTTATACATGGGCCGGTATTGCGACATGATGTTGACGTAGGTGTCCTTTGGCAGGTGGGTGGCAATCCACTCCACGACCTCTTTGGTACCTGCTACGCGATTGGGCATCACCAGGTGGCGGATCATCAGGCCGCGCCGCATCAGGCCGTCTGGCCCGGGACGGGCAACGCCCACCTGGCGGTGCATCTCCAGCAGGGCCGCCTTGGTCACCTCAGGATAACTCTCCGCGCCTGAGGAGTATTTCGCCGCCATCGCTCCGCTGGCGTACTTGAAGTCCGGCAGGTAGATGTCCACAATGCCGTCCAGTTGTCGCAGAATCTCCAGGCGCTCCCAGCCGCAGGTGTTGTAAACCAGGGGCAGGCGCAGGCCCTGGGCGGCAGCCAGATCCAATGCCTGCACAATGTGCGGCGCATAGTGCGTGGGCGTCACCACGTTAATGTTGTGACATCCGATCTTTTGCAAGCGCAGCATCATCTGCGCCAGCTCGGTGATCTGCCGCACCTCCCCTTCGCCCTCCTGGCTGATCTGCCAGTTGATGCAAAAGACGCACCGCAGGCCACAGTTGCTAAAGAAGATCGTGCCTGAGCCGCCTTTGCCTACCAGCGGTCTCTCTTCACCAAAGTGGGGATGGTACGAAGCGATTTCCAACTGCGCCGATGCCTGGCAAAAACCCCTTGCTCCCTCCAGCCTGTTGACCCGACACTGGCGCGGACAGAGCTGACAGCTGCGCATGAGCTCCCAGAGCCTTTCGCCCCGCGCCCGCAGCTCGCCCCTGCGGTGCAGGGCAAGGTAGGCCGGTTCCCACTCCTGCTCAGCTCGCTGGTCGGACGCAGTGCCGCGACAACCCCTGGGGACGATGAACCCCAGGGCAGAGATGCTTGCCTTTCCCGCCTGCGCCAGTAACAGACCGCCACAGGCTGCAAGGAACTCTCGTCGCGAAAGCATAGACATCACCTCCTAGTGCCCTTGGCTCGGTTCTGAGCCCGTCACCGGGGCGGGAGGGAATTGTGGGCTCAGGCCCAAGCGCACATAGATGGGCTGAATCCCCTTGCGTAGGCGTGGCAGATGCCACCACGAGGCGCCTGCCAGCGCGATACACACGCTCCCGCACAGTACCACTGTGCCAGGAGCACCGATCTTGCTTGCCAGTGCCCCACAGAGCAGGTTCCCGAAAGGCATCATACCCATGAAGGCCATCGTATATAGACTCATCACCCTTCCGCGTTTGTCGTCATCGGCAATGGTCTGCAGCATGGTGTTGGACGAGGCCATGGTGACCATCATGCCGAAGCCGGCCACCACCACGAGCGCGTAGGAGAGCCAGGTGGAACGAGACAGGCCGAAGCTCACAAGCCCGGCGCCAAAGGCGCAGGTGGCCCGAATGATCCAACGCCCCAGTCCGACGACGGTCGAACGCGCAGCCAAGGTGAGCGCCCCGACCAGCGCCCCTGCTCCCGCACAGGCCATGAGGAAACCGAGCGTGCTCGGTCCTCCGTGTAGGACGTCCCGGGCGAACACCGGCATGAGCACCAGGTAGGGCATGCCCACCAGGCTGACGACGCTCGCATAGAGCAGTAGCGCCCTAATGGGCTCGCTTCGGGCTGCGTAGCGCACTCCTTCGCGCAGGTCCCGTACCACCGAGGTGGTGCGCCTTGCCTCCCGGCTCGTCCGCGTGTGCATTACCAGCAAGGCGGCAACCACGGCCAGGTAGCTCAGCCCGTTGATGATGAAGCAAAGCCCCTCGCCCACTGCTGCAATGAGCATCCCGGCAAGAGAGGGGCCCACCAGGCGGGCGCCGTTGAACATAGAAGAGTTCAGTGCGATGGCGTTGCCCAAGTCCTCCCGACGTTCGATCATGTCCAGCACAAAGGCCTGGCGAGCAGGGGCGTCCAAGGCGTTGACCACCCCCAGGAACAGGCTGAGTGGCACTATGTGCCAGAAAGCCACCACGCCGCTGAGGGCCAGCACCCCCAGCGTCAGTGCTTGAGCCATCGCCAGAAGCTGAGTGAGAATGAGCAGCTTGCGCCGCTCGAAGCGATCCGCCAACACCCCCGCCAGCGGGGTGAAGACAAATGCCGGCACCATCCCGGTAAAACCCACCACCCCCAGCAGAAATGCCGAATCGGTGAGCCGATAGACCAGCCACCCCATGGCCGTCTGCTGCAGCCAGGTACCCACCAATGACACGCTCTGCCCGGCGAAGTACAAACGAAAGTTGCGATGGCGCAAGGCACGAAGGACAAAGCGAACCCCCATGCCCTCCCTTCGAGCCGGCCGAGCAGGCCCACTGCCTGAGTTCACTGCGCCACCTACCTGCTCCTGGCTCGTTCGAGCCCCCCTCATGAACAGCAGCACAACGGCTGTTGGTCGCAGCCGCATGCGCCACCCTTCTTGCCGAAGAGAACCTGGCCCATCAACGCGGCGGCGCACCCAACCCCAGGCCGCACCTGGATGGCGCCCGCGAGACAATTGAGCTGGCAGGCGCCACATTCAATGCAGCGCTCAGGATGTTCCAGCTCAGCCAGACCATTCCTCTGCGCAAAGACCCCGTGCGGACAGACTACGCTGCACATCCCGCAGCCCGTGCACAAGGACGGATCATAGCGAAGAGTCGTCAGAGGGTGAAGGTTCTCCAACATGGCAGTTTCAAACCTCGCCTTCCCTTCCTCAGAGCACGCGCAGCACGCCCATGGTCACTACCCCAACCAAGCAGAGCGCGGCCATGCCAGCCATCAGTGGCACAAACCGCACAATCTCTCGCTCTACCCCAGTCCTCGAAGTGATGGGCGTTGCGCCGGTAAAGTTCAACCCCAGAAAAGCCACCGCCGTCGGGACGCCTACGGCAGTAATCGCCGCCCAGGCGATCTTCGTTCCTAGGGAACCATGGTGCCCAGCGTCCAGCGCCAGGGCCACGGCTAAGGGTAACCAGGCCATCAGGCCCAGGGCAAAGCCCTTGGTGCTAAAATTGGCTGTGGGCAACCAGGGCAGCAAGATGGGAAAGACCACCGTGCCTGCCACGACAGCGGCTGGAGCCGCAATGGCCGGCACCCAGCCACCAGTCAGCCATAACAGCGCCGACGCCACTACCATGGGCACAAGCGAATGCACGAGCTCCACCGGAATAAGTACGATGCGGTCGCGTAGCCCAAAGTGCACGCGGCGCATCTCCGGGGTGGCTACTCCCGTGGCCAGATAGGCCGGCAGATCTGCCGCCCGCACCGGGCCGAATTCCACCTTGAAGCCGGACCAAGAAGCTACCTCATGGGCGGCAACTCCACTGGCACTGAGCTGCGGCACGAGCAAACGGCGATGTGCCACCACCTGCGCCAAATTGGTTGCGGCAATGCGCCTCACCAGCTCCGCACTGCCGAAGGTCCCCTTGCCAGCCGCACACCACACGTTGATGCCTCCCGTGTCCAGCACTAAGATGTACGCATCCCTCCCGCGCAGCGCCGCACGCACCGCATCGAAACTCAGGGTGTAGTTTGCCGTCACCAGCACCGGAGACTCTGCAGTTGGTGAACCCACGGCACACAGACCCGGTTCCACCCTGTGTGCGTGCCGTCGCACACCCCATCGGGCCAGGAAATGATCCACGCGGTCCACCCAAGAGAGGCGGCTCGTGGTCGTCCTTATCGCCGTTCGCCCAGCTGGCCCATGCACGTTGTCCATTCCTCCGGCAGACACTCCGCTCCTCCCTGCTGCGATACCCTCGTGCTCCTCCACTCCACCTACTCGCCTGTGATCACCTGCATCCGCCCTTGCCCCCAGGACGGCCAGACTATGCACACGTTCTTCCCTGAACCGCGCCCGAGGGTAACTCATTTTAGCCACGGAAGGAGCACCAGTCCCTGGTCGCATGTCCAGCGCGTAGCCAAACCAATCAGAATGGCCCAGAGCATGCTGGCCAGCGTGCCCACTAGGTAGTACTCCGCAAACCGCCGGTCCTTGAGCTTTTCGAACCGGGTGATGGACTTGGCTGTCAGTACCAGACCAAGAGCCGTGTACTGCCCAAGCAGGACAAAAGTGATGGTCAGGGCGCGTTCGAGGGCTCCGATAAGGGCGCCAGCGCCCGGCACACCCCCACGCACCAGGACCCGCAGTCTGCGGAGAATGGCCACGACCACATAATGACCCACTTGCACGGCGAGCAGGTAACCGAGCAGGCACACGGCTACCTGCGCGACTACGCGCGCGAGCAACATGTCAAGGCCTTTGGCTTTACTTTCGTGAATCAAGGTGCTATGCTTGACGAGCCGCAAGGCGCGCCAGGAGCACCCCCACCGTGCGCTCACCTTCCACCAGGGCGTCCCACTTTGCCCCCCGGAGCACTTGCGAGACCGCCTGCTTGGAGACGCCAAACTGCCTGCCCAAGCCCTCGTAGGTCAGCTCCGGGTGCAGGCGGTAGAAGTGGGCAAGCTCCCGCTGCCGGATGGTCCAGCGCTCCTCAAGGGCCTGGATGAGGCCGAGCATGGCATTGATGATCAGCACCCCATTTGCGCGACTCTCATCGGCCTGCAGCAGAATGAGCCGCTGTTGCCGCTTACAGGCATCGAGCGCCTCGCGGGCACGGTAGAAGGCGGTGCCTCGCATCCCCCCTTCCTTCTCGGGCAGGCGCTCCACCTCGCCAATGCCCACGCCACAGTACAGCGAGACGGGCGTGTTCGTGCGGAGATAGAGGCACACCGCATAAGCCTTGGTCGCGTCGTGCAGCGCCCCCTGAAACTCGTCGCCCACGGTGGCACGAAACGGCAGCAACACCTCGCTGGCAAAGTGCGCGTTCACACCCGCCAGTGCCTCGTTGAGAGCCTTAAAAACCTCAGGCCAGTTGTGCAGCTCCCGTGAGCGGTGCACATCCCCAATGATGACACAGTGCTCCATTGCTTCCTCCGGACTCCTGTGACATGACCCCACTCATGCCCGGCGCAGAATCCGCCCGGGTAAGCAACCTGTGTGTTCGCCATCTGTGATGACCAGACGCCCGTTCACCACCACGTGCACGACCCCAACTGGATATCGGTGCGGCTCAGTGAAAGTCGCCTGGTCTCTGATAGTCGCCGGATCAAAGACGACAATGTCAGCAAAAGCATCTTTGGCCAGTACTCCTCGATCGCTGAGGCTGAAAGCCTCGGCAGGAAGCGACGTGACGCGGCGGATCGCCTCCGCAAGCGGAAGAATTCTCCGTGCACGCACGTAGTGACCAAAATACCTTGGGAAGGAGCCGTAGAACCGGGGGTGCGGGTTGCCTTTCGCGAGAATGCCATATGGAGCAACAGCTTCCCCATCGGACCCTACCATGGTCAGGGGGAAGGCCAACACGCGTTCGGTGTTCTCCTCGCTCATAGCAAACCCGCACATTGCCACCTTCCCCTGGGCGGCAAGAAGGAGCTGCCGCACCACCGTGCACGGCTCGATACCTTGCTCCTTGGCCAGCTGCTGGACGGTTTTCCCCTGGGCAGTCTGGTCCGCTCCGCCCCCGACTCTGGTAATCAGCACCTGTTCCCAAGAACCCAGGGCGGCCACGCGTTCTTCCAGATGGGCGCGCATCTCTTTCCATTGTCGCTCGTCTTGCAGGCGCGCGACAAAGTCCTCGTCGCTCCCTTCCCGCGCCCACATGGGGAACATCAGCTTCAAGGTGGTCCCGTAGGCGGTGTAGGGGTAACGATCACAATGAACGCGCAGCCCCTCATCGTGGACTTGTTCCAGTCGCTCCAGGAGTCTGGGCAGCTTGTGCCAGTTCCGCTGTTGGCAGACCTTCAAGTGTGAAACCTGGAGGGGCACTTCCGCCTGTCGCGCAATCTGAATAGCCTCCTCAAGGGCCTCCTCTACGCGCAGGTCCTCGTTGCGCATGTGCGTGGCATATAGGCCCCGGTAGGTGCGCAGCTCGGCACAGAGCGCAATGATCTCATCGGTGGTAGCAAAACAGCCCGGTGTGTACTCCAAGCCAGTGCTCAGCCCCAAGACCCCCTGTTCGAGGGCCTTGGCCACTTCTTTTTTCATGGCCTGGAGTTCCGCCGAACTGGGCGCCCGGTTGTCCAGGCCCATCACTGCGGCGCGAATGCTGCTGTGGCCCACCAGCGTGGCGTAGTTCAAGGCAATCCCCGTACGCTCCAGCCTCTCCAGGAAGCCTGCGGTATCTTCCCAGTCGGGTTCGAACTCGAATTCTTCGCGTAGCTCCTCCTTGCTGCGCTCTGCCTCGCGGCCGTACAACGGGAATGGACTTGCGCCGCAGTTGCCCGCTATCTCGGTAGTCACACCTTGGCGGATTTTGCTCTCGGCCTTCGGATTCACCAGCAGGCCCACGTCGGTGTGGCTGTGGACATCAATGAACCCGGGGGCGACCGCGAGACCATCCGCTTGCAGTACCTTCCTAGCCGGGGCCCCAGAGAGCTCGCCAACGGCGACGATGCGCTCGCCGCGAACGCCCAAGTCGCACATGACTGGTGGGCCACCGCGCCCGTCATAGACGGTGCCCCCTTTGATGATCAAGTCGTACTGGCTGCGGCCGCAGCCGGCCAGCTGGGTCCCTGCAGCGCCAAGCACGCCGGCCGCCGCCGCGCTCTGCACGGCCGTGCGCAGAAACTCGCGCCGCGAATACTCGTGTCTCTCCCTTGTCAACTTCAAGCTCCTTTTCTCACCCAAGAGCCCTCAGCGCCACCATGGTGAGGTCGTCGCTCTGGGGCACGTCCCCACAGAAGGCACACACCTGCTCATAGACCCGAGCTACCACCCTGGCAGCAGGCAGTGTTTGGCACTCGCGGAGCGTAGCGACCAACCGCTCCCCGCCAAACTCTTCTTCGGCTTGATTGAGTGCCTCACTGACGCCGTCAGTGTACATAAGGAGCAGATCGCCAGGCTGCAGAGAGACGGTGCCGACCTCATAGGGCACATCCCGCATCATCCCCAGAATCAGCCCTCCCTGTTCGAGGGTCTCGATCCAGCCATCTGCACGAAGCAGCAGCGGGGGGTTGTGGCCGGCGTTGCAATAGCTGAGGCGCTTCTCCTCCAGGTCCAGCTCGCCATAGAAGAAGGTGATGAACTTGCTCAGGTCGGTGCTGGCGTGCACCAGGTTGTTTATTTTGCCCACCATCTCGGCCACGTTGCCATGGGCAACGGCTAGGGCCCTGAGCGTCGCCTGCAAATTGGCCATGAGCAGGGCCGCCGGAGCCCCTTTGCCCGAGACGTCGGCAATGGCCAACCCGCAGTGGCGCTGGTCAAGCAGGATCCAGTCGTAGTAATCGCCGCCCACCTCGCGAGAAGAGACATTCATGCCTGCCAGGTCGAAGCCCGGGAGGGCCGGGGTATGCGCGGGGAGGAGCCGCTGCTGAATCTCCTTGGCGATGGCCAGCTCCTCCTCCATGCGTTGTTTCTCCAACGCCTCCTGGAACAGCCGGGCGTTCTCCAGGCAGATCATGGCATAGTTTGCCAGCGTGCTGATGAACTCGATGTCGTGTTCAGAAAATGGCAGGTTGGTGAGCTTTCTCCCCACCACGATCAGACCCTTTGTCTCCTGCTTGACGCGCATAGGCGCCACCAGGGCCAGCCCCTGCTCTTCCAGCACCGCGCGCAGATCTTGGTCTTTGCACTCCTCCACCAAGAACGGGCGCTCGGCCAAGCACAGTCGGCGCAAGAAGACGCCCCCCTCTTGGCAGTGGATGGTCAGCGCCGCAGGTCGCCCGCCGCGCTCGGCCACCAACTCCATGCGGTCTCCTTGCCGCAAGAAGATCGCGCAGCGGTTCACCATCAGCTCCCCCATCACCGCATAGCTGAGCAGGGCCACGATTCTGTCCCTGTCCAGGGTAGCACTCAGCTCCTTGCCCATGTCGAAGAGGGTATTCAGCTCCTGAATCTTCTTGTCCAGGGAGCGATTGACCTGGCGCAGTTCCTCAACCATCAGGCCATTCTCCACGGCCCTGGCTGCAATGTTCGACAACGAGCCCAAGAACTCCAGCTCGGCAGCCGTGTAGGGTTCGTTGGTAAGCTTGGGGCCAAAGCAGACCAGTCCCGTGGTGCGGGTGCTGCTCACCAGCGGCACCAACAGCTGAATCCCGTGACGGCGGAAAAGGTCATGGACGGGTTCCTGCCAGGCATCATCATCAGCAATCAGGGTCGGGCCCGTGGCCGGGACTTCCATCTCCACCACTTTGCCCATGAGCTCGCGCGGCATCCCTTTGACCGTCTCCACGGTGTAGCGCCCATGCCCGTCAGAAATCAGCGCCATGCCCTTGCTGATCATCAGCCTGCCCATCGGTGTCAACAGCAGGTTGTCCAGAATGGTCTTGAGGTTGAGCGAGGAGTTGAGGATCTGGCTCATTTCGAAGAGCGCCTGCAGCTCCACTAGGCGCGCATCCAACTGGCGGGTGATGCTGTCGTTTCCGCCCCCGCTAATTTGCTGATTTACGCCCACCTTTCCTTGCCTTGTGCAATGGACCCCCGCCGCGTGGGCTGGTGGCATTGCGCTGCAAAAAGTACTTGACCATGCGCACCTGATTGCGTACCCCCGGCTTGATGTCGTAGCTGACCTCGTCCATTAGGGTGCGCATCAGGTAGATGCCCAATCCCCCGACCCGGAGCTCAGCGATGTACTCCTTCATGTCCGGCATCTTGATGGCGGAGGGGTCAAAACCTTTCCCGCGATCGGTCACCACCACGGTGAGTTTGTCATAGTCGACCTTGATGGCGATGTCGATCGGTTTGCGGGCGTCGCGTTCGTAGGCGTGTTTGATCACGTTCGAGCAGGCCTCGTCCACCGCCATCTCGATCTTTGTGGCATCCTCGTCGTCAAACCCCACACGTCGGGCGATGTGCCCAACAAAATTGCGGATGATCTCAAGATTCTCGGTCTGACTAAGGATGCGAAGCCCATATCGTTTCGCTGCACGTTGCACGATCTTCACCATTGGCTTGTTGGACTTTTCAGCAGTCCGCTGAACCGGGGCCTGACGACTGCCCGCTGAAGCGACGAAGGGCCTCGCTCTCATCCTTGAATATGTCATACAGCGTTGGGAAGCCGAGGAGGTCGAACACGCGGAAGATCTTGTCGCTCATATTGGTCAGCTTAATATCGCCCTGATGGGCGCGGATCTGTTCGATGAAACCCATAAAGACCCCCAGGCCGGCGCTGCTGATGTAGGCCAGGTCGCTGAAGTTGACGATGATCTTGTAACGCCCCTGGTCAACAAGTTGTTGCAACGCTTCCTCCAACCGCGGCGCGGTGTGGGCGTCAAGGTATCCCTGCAGGTAAAGGGTCGAGATGGCGCCGTCGTCTTTGCGTCGCACTTGAAAACCTTCCATGCGAAGTACCTCCATCCGTGAAACAGCTATGCCGGCCGTGGCCAGCTCATCCTCTTGTCAGCCATGTTCACCTGTCTTCGCACTGCATCTTGCGCCTCCCCCAAGCCGTCGGGAATTCCCTATGACAAGGCTCAGGCGGTCACTTTGACCACCACCATGGTCATGTCATCGTGGCGCGGCATGCCCCCCATGAAGGAGCGAACACGCCGCCCGATGGCCTGCACCATGTCCCGCGCAGAGGCGTGCGCGTGCTCAGTCACCAGAGCCCACAGTCGCTCCTCGCCGAACTCTTCGTTACGCCGGTCCATGGCCTCGGTGAAGCCGTCGGTGTAAAACACAAAGCAGTCGCCAGGGCGCAGCGCAACCTCAGCTTCGTCGATGACTTCTGCAAAAAGCGGGCCATCAGTCAGACCCAAGGCTATACCTCGCGGGCACAGCACCTCTGTGTGATTGCTCAGTGAGTTGACCACTACCACAGGGTTGTGGCCGGCGCGGGCGAAACGCACCACCCCGCGCGCGGTATCAAACACGCCGTAGAGCATGCTGACAAAGTGGCCGCGTTCCGCATTCTCGCAAAAGAGCTGATTGACGCGGATGAGCACTTGGCTCGGGCGAGCTGACGCCAGGGCCTGGGAGCGGAAAAAGCCCTTGGTGAGGGTCATATAGAAGGCCGCGGAGATCCCCTTTCCCGAAACGTCGCCGATGGCCACCCCCAATTGCCTTGGCCCCAGTACGACAAAATCATAGTAGTCGCCGCCCACCTCGGTGGCAGGCACACAGGCGGAAGCGATCTCCAATCCAGGCAACTCCGGCAGGGCGCGCGGCAGAAAGCTGAGTTGCACGCGCCGGGCCACTTCCAGCTCGCGTTGGAGACGCAGCCGTTCGCTGATGCGGCGCACATAAGCTGGTGCCAGCTGCGCCGGTTCGAGCTCGACGGTCTTGCGCCGGTTCATCGCCAGTCCCACCAATCCTAACACCGGTACGAGCAGCAACATGGCCACGCCGTCGTCGCGCAGGGGCCCATTGCTAGCCATGGCAAGGGATAAGCCTTTGAGCACCACCCCGCAGCTCAAGTAGCCCACGGCGCCGGTAACAAAATCCCAGCAAAGGAAGGCTGCCAGGATGACACCTGCCACCGCAAGCTTGACCACGAGTCCCAGGCATAAGGGCCAGACCGCCAACGGACCGCTGCCCAGCAATCCCACGGCCCATACCACTCCCGCCACCACGGCGCACACCCGAGGAGTCGTGCGCTTGGCAAGCAACGAGGGTAGAAACAGAATCAGGGCGAAGGCGACAAAGAGCGCATCCAAGAGGAGCACGGCCGATGAGTAAAGGGCTGGCAGTCGCGCGGTGACCTCATTGTTCGCCAGCGACAAGTCCAGGAAGAAGAAGCGCGTGAAGATGTTGGCGAGTTTGAGCAGTGCTGTCCCCAGGCCAGCCGCCACCAGTCCGGCGGCAACGCCGCGCGCCAGCGCCTGGCCCAGTCGGCGGTGGGCGACACGTCCCGCGCGCAAGGCGTCCAAGGACAAGAGCTTTCCTGACCAAACCTCCCGCGCTGCGGAATCCGCCGTGGAAACCAGCACCAAGAGGACCAGGGTCACCAGAGGGACGACCAGGACGAGGGCAAAGGCAAGCTCCAGAAGCCACTGTCCGTGCTGCACAAGGAGGAAACGGAGGCAGAGGGCAGCCGCGCCCAACAAGGCGAAGGACAAACCGGTGCGGAAGGTGATCTCGTCCGCCCGCAGCTTCTTTATCAACACAAAGAGAACCAGCACGGCCATGCCCAGATACAGCACGATGGCAGGGAGCCAAAGGGCCCGTACCAGCGCTGGGGGCTCGGTGTACACGGGCGGCACCTTGTACTCCCAACCGTAGCCCGCCACCTGGTCACCCGCAACCTCCACAAAGAACTCCAGCTGCTCGCCCGCAGGCTGCTCCCGATCCCGCCAGCGGAAGGTATAGTCCAGGCGGTGTTGCGCGTGGCGCGTGCTGACTTCCAACTGCTCATAGTTCTGCCACTGGGCAGCCAACTTGGCCCTCGCCACTGGGACGGCAAGACTCTCAGCCTCCTCCTGGGACAGGGTCGCACCCTGGGCCTCATCACCATACGTAGCCCGGCAGGAGAGCACGCGGCCGTCCTCGCCAAGGCGCACCTGCACGGTACGAATGGGCCACTCCTTCGCCTCTGCAGAGACAGAACTCCTCTGCCCCAGACCGAACACGAGTTGTTCCACACGGCCTGGCGGCTGCCACTCCACTTGCCAGTAGTGCGCGGGAATCCACCCCTTGGCAAAGCGATTGGCCCGCGCCGTGCCAAAGCGCTGGGCCAGGTAACGGAGCTGAGCGGGGTCGCTGCGGAAGGTCACGCGATGGCGGTAGCGGCTGAGGTCCACTGGCAACTCGGACAGTGCCTGCCGCGCCAGGTGCACCGCGTCGTCCGCCGATAACTGCAGGGCCCAACCGCCCCACGGAAAGATATCCGCTGACCACAACAGAATCGCCGCTGTCGCCGCAGCAGCAGCAATCGCTAAACCAAAGTCAAAGAGAAGGTGTTTTTGCTTAAGCCATCCTTCCATTCTGCGCTCTTGGCAGGTCTTGCTCTAACGAAGGGGGTAGTGGTTCTCTACCCCCACGTCCCTGGGTCTAACCACGCGCAACGGCAATTCTGTCATGAGGCCTTCGGCCGTGATCTCCACCACCTTGTCCGCACCGGTATCGGCGACGATGCAGGAGGCATCGTACAGGTTGACCGCTATCCCGTACGGCTGCACAAACGGCCCATAGCTGGCCACCCTGCTCCCGTCCGCCAGCAGGCGCACCACTTGTGCCTGCCCCTGACCGGAGCCGAGGTCTACAATCCAGCAGTCGCCGGTGGAGTCGTTTGCCGCCAGGGCATAGGCGCGCGCGAACGGCCCTTCGGCACGCACCATTGTCCCCGTGCCCAGCGAAAGGGCCAACACCTGCGTGCCGTCAGCAACCCACAGCCGCCCGTGGGGCACATCCAGGGCCAGTCCGGTGGGGGCAACGAGCCCGGTGACAAGGTCGCTTGTCCGGCCGTTGGCGCTGACCCTCACCACCTTGCGGGCGCCCAGGTCGGCCACGCAGCACGCCCCGGTGTGCACGTCCACGGACAGGCGCGAAGGGCGCACCAACCCACCACTGCTCAATATGAAATTCCCTTCGACGGAAAACTTGTGCACCACTGCGCTGTCCGCTTTCGCCTGCTCGAGGATCCACAAGAAACGCCTGCGGTGGTCCAGCGCGATGTCATTTGGCTGTCGAAACCATCCCAGCCGCAGCTGCTCCTGGCCTGAGGTGGCGATTTCGGAGACGGTACCGTAGATGGCATCCACCACCCAGACGTTGCCAGTCACCGGGTCCGGCTCCACAATCCAGGGGTAGGCCATACCGGTGTAACGGAGCAGCTCGTGCCGCCGATCGTGAGTCAAGCGCACCACCGTCCCCTCATAGGCGCTGGCCACCCAACAGAACGTAGGCCCGGGGGTGATGCTCACCCACTCTGAACGAGGCGACTCGTAGTCGGCCGTCACTACGGAGACGGAGTAGTCGTGACGAACCCCATAAGGCCGCTCCTGGTCACGAAAGATGCTGGCGGGCCTCAGCGCCACGGCCACCTCCGCACTCTCCGGCCACACCCTCCTGAACACGCGGTATCCCACCAGTCCATCGACTGGCGTCTCATCCCAGCGCAGGGTCACCTCGTGGGCCTCAGAAACCACGCCGATCCCCGTTGGCCTGCCCTTGGTCAATGGGTTGAGCGGATCGAGCGGATTGAGGCGCTTGCGCTCTTCGCACCCGCAGCAGAGAATCCCGACAAGCACCACCCAGCAAAGTATGACCCTCGCCCGCGGCACCAACACCAGGACACCACCTGCATACGCATGGCCAAACGGCTTGTTTCCACTCATAGGGGAGACACCTAAGGAACTTTACCTGACCTGAAAGGTAAAGAATTATCTGCAGGAAGTCAAGGAAAATTCGGGGAGTTCTGCGAAAGGAGACAAGGGGCGGCGATGCTCGCAGGGGGACGCAGTGGATTCCTGGCAGCAAGATTTCCTCCTCTGTAAACCGCACACCCCTCTCGTTGGCGCAAAAAAATGACGTTGGTGCCTACGGAGGCTGCCAGCGTCACTCGGGGCTATCGCTCTGTGGGCTGTCTCCTGGGGGGCAAGAGCCAGGCACGCCCCTTAGGCTCTTACCAACAAGAAGACGTCAGTGGCCAGCACGGCTGCTATCCCGCTGAAGCGAAAACGCTCACCGCACCAGGAGGACCCTGGCCGTTGCCCCAGCCTCCCAGCTTCTTCCCCCGGTCACTCTCGCCAACTGGTAGCAGTGGATGCACGAGGGCAGAGAAGCAGCCTGTCCGTCGCTTCCGTCCCAGTGGAAGAGGATCTCGCCACCAGAGCGGCTCCCGCAGTCCAGAGAGCGCACCAAGCGCCCTCGCAGGTCAAGAGGGAGCAGGCTCAGGCTTGCAGCCCTGTACCCCGCCCCCTTGAAGACCACCCTCTCGTGCAAAGGATTTGGATAGACTCGCACCCAAAGCTCGATGCCCTTTGCCAGGCTGACGGACCCCTCCACCCTGCTCGACAGCTGCCGCAAGTCCAACACGCTGTGAAGCATCGTGCTCGGCAGGGGGTTAAATATGTCCGACTGCCTGGTCACGTCTGTCCAGATCAGGTGCAGACAACTGTCCGCTCCCGTGCACAGAGCAAACACGCCCGGCCCCCTGGCGCTGTCGCCACGCAATAGAGAGAGCGGTCCACTTTGCACCAACGCATAGTTCTTCTCCCCTCCTCTTGAAAGCCGATAATCCGGAGGCGGAGGAGTAACCCGGCGCTGATCGACATTCATTGGCCTCTGAAAATATAGCAAGAAGGGGCTGTCAAGAGCCAAAGGTCTCATAACGTACTCAGGTTGGCGACCGGCCGTGGGGCCGACTGCACCCGCCAGCCCTCCGCCGGTCAATGCCGACACCAAGGCAAAGAGCTTGATTTTTTCGGCAAATTTGCATAAACTATCGCCACACGTCCCGCAGCCCCGGCGCCAGGGAGAGGGCGACCCCAGATTCGGGCAGCGAACCGAGATCGAAGAGCGGAGGGAGACTATGAGAGAGCGTGGGTTCTTGCACCTAGCGGCCTCAGTGCTCGTGTGCCTTCTGGCGGTGACGCAGATCGCTCATGGGCAGAAGAAATTGCTCACCTACGAACAGGTTTACGAGGGCGCCGAGCCTCGCCTTACAGGTCAGCTCCCTCGCATTGAAGGATGGCTGGATGACCAACACTACTTGGAACGGGTCACCCAGGACAAAGATGAGGAGGCGGGACCCCGTCTGATGAAAGTCGCTGCCGCAACCGGCGAGTCTACGGTCTTTGTGGACTATGCGGCACTGAAGGGGAAGCTGCCCAAGGGTTTCTTTCTGCAAGCGGCCATCGACCACACCCCGGACTATTCCGCCTTCCTGCTCCAGCGCCAGGACGATCTCTACTACTTTTCGACCTCCCCTCCTGCGTTCAAGCGGCTCACCGCCACCCGTGCCGCGGAAAAGAACCCCCGTTTCTCCCCGGACGGCTCGCGGGTTGCTTACACCCGGGACAACAACCTCTACGTGCTGGACGTCGCTTCGGGCCTGGAGTACCAGCTCACCACTGACGGTTCAGAGACCGTCTACAACGGCTGGGCCTCCTGGGTCTACTATGAAGAGATCCTGGGCCGGGCGTCCCGCTATGCCGCCTTCTGGTGGGCGCCCAACAGCCAGATGGTGGCCTTTCTGCGCTTCGACGACGGCCCTGTGCCCACGTTCCCCCTGTTCCGGGCAGACGGCGTGCACGGCGAGCTGGAAATCACTCGCTATCCCAAAGCCGGCGACCCCAACCCATACGTCAAGCTGGGCATCGCTCACGTGGACCAGGGCAAGGTGGTCTGGGTCGAGCTCGATGAGAAGGCCGACCATTACGTGGCCTGGCCCTTTTGGACCCCCGACTCCAAACAGCTCTTCTTCCAGTGGATGAACCGCGGACAGGACCATCTCAAGATCTTCTCGGCTGATCCGGAAACCGGCAAGCTCACGCTGATCTATGAGGAGAAGCAGCCGTCATGGGTGGAATTCTTCGAAGACCTCTACCTTTTCAAGGACGGCAGCGGCTTCCTCCTCCGCTCGTGCGTGGACGGCTGGTACCACCTTTACTACTACGACATGGCCGGCAAGTTGAAAAAGCGCCTCACCGCGGGCGAGTTCAAGGTGTCGTCCATTAGCCTAGTGGACGAGGTCAACAGTGCCGTCTACTTCCAGGGGGCGCCGAAGGGGGTAGTGGAAAGCCACCTGTACCGCGTGGGCTTGGATGGCAAAGGGTTGGAGCGCCTGACGGTCACCCCAGGGTCTCATCGTTGCACGATCTCCCCACAAGGCAGCTACTTCATTGACACCTACAGCAGCATTGCCCACCCCTCGAAGATGGAATTGCGCCGCACCGACGGCACCCTGATCCGGACCCTCGGCGACGCCCGCCTCCCGGCCATGGATGAGTACGCCTGGGGCACAGTGGAGCTCTTCACCATCCCCTCTGGGGACGGTTACGACTTGCCCGCAACCTGGGTGCTGCCACCTGATTTTGATCCTGCCAGGCGCTATCCGGTGCTGTTCCAGATTTACGGCGGCCCGGCTTCGCCGACGGTTTCCAACTCATTCAGGCGCCTGAGCTGGCACTTTTTGGCCCAGCGGGGGATCATCGTCATCTCTGTAGACCACCGCGGCTCTGGTCATTTTGGCAAGAAAGGCGTGGCAGCAATGCACCGCAATCTGGGCAAGTGGGAGATGCATGACCTCATCGCCGCGGTCAAGTGGCTGCGGCAGCAGCCTTTTGTGGACTCCACCCGCATCGGCATCGAAGGAGGGAGCTATGGCGGCTACACCACCTGTATGGCCCTCACCTACGGTGCCGACTACTTCACCCATGGCATTGCCGAGTTCTCGGTCACAGACTGGCGCCTTTACGACACCGTTTACACCGAGCGCTACATGGACACTCCTGCGGAGAATCCTGAGGGCTACACCTTTGGCTCAGTGGTCACCCATGCGGAGAAGTACAAAGGGCATCTGTTGATCACCCATGGGACCATGGACGACAACGTGCACATGCAGAACACCATTCAGTTGATCGACCGCCTGCAAGAGCTGAACAAGGATTTTTCGCTGATGCTCTATCCGAACGCCCGCCATGGCATCGGCGGGCGCAAGGGCTCCCACGCCCGCCGACAGAACGTCCAATTCTGGTTTCGTCACTTTCTTGGCCGAGAACTGGAGCTCGCGGCCAAAAGCACATACACACCCTCACCTTCCCGGAAAGACCAGCCATGACACCGAAGAGCAAGTGCTTCTCCCTCTGCGTGCTACTGCTTCTGGGCCTCGCCGTGCTCGGATGTGGGGCGGCCGCCTGGTGTGTGTTGAAGAGGGCTGACCTCGTACTTGGCTCGCATCATAGCCAACACGCCGAGGTATTCGGCACATATGTGAAGGACTTTAACAACGGCATTAACCTGGCCATCCTGAAGGGGATCGACATCGTCCAGGCGCACGCCATGGACGGAGGTGGCTATTTCACAGGCAAGGACTCGGTCCCCACCGAATCGCCGGTCTACTACAACCTTCAGCTGTTCGGGAGGCCGCTCATCGAAGTGCCCAGGCACTCAAGCTACTGCAGCGGCGCCACCTACGCGGCATTTATCGAGGCACTGAATCTGTTGCTGAGCGAGCGCGCAGCGGAGCTGTCAGAGGAAAGGTACGAGGCTTTGCGCATGCAGGAGCTGGATGGCAGCCGCCGTGAGGATCTTGTCAAGTTCTGGGGCTACTGGAACGCGGACGGCTTTGGTTCCCACTATGCTCTGGTCCAGTACGCCAAGATGGGGCAAGAGGTGGTTCCCCAAGACTTGCGCCCCGGAGACTTTGTCAACATCTCCTGGAAATCGGGCCTTGGCCACTCGGTCATTTTCCTGGGGTGGGCAAAGGTCAAGCGGGACAAAAAGATGTTGTATTGGTCGAGTCAGCGCGCCACCAACGGCTATGGGGACCAGCTGGTGTCGCTGCAACGGATCAAGAACATCAAGGGAGTCCGCTTGACCAGGCCGGATGGGGTTTTCACCTTTGACCCGAACACCCCAGTGGACACCAACATTCCTAAAGACCGCATCCTTTGGTGAGAAGCAAGAGAACGGCCACCCACTTCCGCGCAAGGGACTGATAAGTCGATGAACGTTGTCGAGGTACAGGAGCTCACACGCAGGTTCAAGACCGTCACGGCGGTTGATGGGGTGAGCTTTTCCGTGGAGCAGGGTGAGCTCTTCGGCCTTCTGGGGCCCAATGGCGCCGGCAAGACGACGTTGATACGCATGTTGACCACGCTTCTATCCCCCAGTTCCGGGCGCGCCTGGGTAGCTGGGCACGACGTCACCCGGGCGCGCGACCGCGTGCGGGAGTGCATCGGCATCGTGTTTCAGGAGCCTGCCCTGGACCGCCAGCTCACCGGCCGCGAGAACCTCGATTTTCACGCGCGCATGTATGGCCTCAAGGCCTCAGAGCGGCGCGCCCGCATCGCCGAGGTCCTGGAACTGGTGGAGCTGTCAGAGCGGGCCGATGAGCTGGTGGAGCACGATTCTGGCGGCACGCAGCGCCGACTGGAAATCGCTCGTGGCCTCATCAACCGCCCGGAGGTACTCTTCCTGGACGAGCCGACGCTGGGCCTGGATGCGCAAACACGCCGGCGGATCTGGGAGCACCTCCGCACCATGAACCGGTCCCTGGGCACGACCATCATGCTCACCACCCACTACATGGAAGAAGCCGATGCTCTGTGCGACAAAGTGGCCATCATCGATTGCGGCCGCACCGTTGCCCTGGATAGCCCCAAGAATCTCAAAGATCTGATCGGCGCTGACGTGGTCACCCTTGAGGTGGAGTGCGGCGATTGCCGCGCGCTGAAGGAGCTGCCGTGGGTTCACTCGCACGTGACCCACGATGACCATCTCACCTTGACCGTGGACAACGGCGAGCGTCGTATCCCACTGCTGCTGGAGGTGGCCCACCGCCAGGGCATCAAGGTACGGAGTGTAGAGCTGCGCAAACCTAGCTTAGAGGATGTGTTCCTGCGCTTCACTGGCACGACCATTTCTGAACGACAGGCGCAGCAGGTGCGGCCCTGGCGACCGCGCGGCCGATGAAGCGGAAGAAGTGGGAGGCAACTTTTTTTCCAAGGTCACATGACGACGATAAGCGCACAAGCGGTGTACGTGTTGTGGTTGCGCGAAATGAAGCGCACATGGCGCGCCAAGAGCCGCATCGTCGGCTCGCTGATGATGCCCCTCTTTTTCATGCTCTTCCTGGGCTCAGGTTTTCGCCGCGCCACACTCCCTGGCATCCCCGCCGGCGTTGGCTATGTCAGCTTCCTGATCCCCGGGGTAGTGGGCATGACCTTGCTTTTCAGCAGCACCTTCGGCGGACTGCAGGTGCTGTGGGACAAGGAGCTTGGCTTCCTCAAGGAGATTATGGTCACGCCGGTGTCGCGGCTCTCCATTGTCCTGGGAAGGCTGGCAGGGGCCTCCACCATCGCCCTCGGCCAAAGCCTGGCCCTGATGCTTTGCGCCATCCCCTTGGGCTTTAGAATCACCTCGGCGTGGGGAGTGTTGCTGGCCTTGCTGTTCATGCTCCTCATCGCCTTCACCTTCATCGGCATGGGGCTGGCCTTTGCTTCGCGCATGAGCGACGTGCACGGGTTCCAGATCATCTTCAATTTTGTCGTCTTTCCCATCTTTTTCCTTTCCGGCGCGCTGTTTCCCATTGAGAACCTGCCGCGCCTGTTACGCCCCCTTTGCTACTTGGATCCGCTGACTTACGGGGTGGACGGGCTGCGCGGGGCACTGGTGGGCACCTCTACTCTGCCCCTGGTCCTGGACCTCGCCGTGCTGGCAGTGGCATGTGGGGCGGTGCTACTCCTCAGCGCGCTCCTGTTCGAGACAAGCGACGTGGGACATTAGGCCGTTGGGAGGAACACTGTCGCCATGGGGCCAGTGCTTTTTTACATCGTGGACGTGTTCGCCGAACGCCGGTACAGCGGCAATCAGCTGGCCGTGTTCCGGCATGCTCAGCACTTCCAGCCGGAGCTCATGCAGCTCTTGGCCCGCGAGATGAACTTTTCCGAGACCACCTTCGTCATGGCTGAGGAGGGGCCGGCCTTTCCGGTGCGCATTTTTACTCCAGTCACTGAGAAGCCCTTTGCCGGACACCCCACGCTGGGTACGGCCTTCGTCATCCAGCAGGAGGTAGTGCGGCAGCCGGTGCCGGAGATCCCTCTTGACCTGCGTGTGGGGCGCATCCCAGTGCGCTTCGTCTACGGGTCCGAAGGAGACATAGACCAGATGTGGATGCGGCAAAAGGAACCGACGTTTGGCCCGGTCGTGACCAAAGAACACCTGGCCCAGGTTCTTGGTCTTGCGCCTGATGACCTTGGGCCATCTCCGCCCCAGGTAGTGTCCACCGGGTTGCCATTCATCATAGTGCCAGTGACATCCCGGGCGGCCCTGGCCAGAGCACGGGTGGCGACAACAGAGAGCCCGCGGGCCGACGTGCCGGTGAAGGCATTTCTCCTTTTCTGCGAAGACCCGCGTTCCTGGGACAACCATCTGTGCGCCAGAGTCTTCGCCCATGAGTACGGCGTTCCTGAAGACCCGGCCACAGGGAGCGCCAACGGCTGCCTGGGGGCCTATCTGGTGCAGCACAACTACTTTGGACGGGCGGAGGTCGACCTGCGCGTGGAGCAGGGGTCTGAGGTGGGTCGCCCCTCGCTTCTGCTGATACGGGCCTGGCGGCACGGGGAGTCTGTGCAGGTGGAAGTGGGAGGCAGAGTGAAGATGGTCGCCAGGGGAGAGCTCCTCTAACGGTGGCCTTCTCGGGTAGGAGTGGAGGCGGCAGAGGGAATGGCAAGAGCTGCTGTGCTGGCATTGCGCAGGTTAGTCGCCTTCTTCGCCACCGGAGCGGACAAGCCTGCGCTGGATGACCCAAGCGTCATCAGTCGCCGATACCGTCGGGCGCGCCTCTCGGTCATGACCGGCATCACGCTCGGCTATGGCCTTTCTTACCTCTGCCGCCTGGGGATTTCGGTCGTCAAGAAGCCCCTCATCGACGGGGGGATGGTGAGTGCCGAGCAGTTGGGTTTGGTGGGCGCCGTGTTCTTTTACACCTATGCAGTCAGCCGGTTCACCAATGGGTTCTTGGCCGATCACGCGAACATCAAACGCTTCTTCCCGCTGGGGCTTTTGCTCTCGGCGGTGCTCAATCTGGCCGTCGGCGCGCACAGCGCGTTCTGGCTATTTGCCCTGCTCTGGGGTCTGAATGGATGGTTTCAGGGCGTCGGTTCGGTCTCTTCGGTGGTAGCGCTCAACAACTGGTTTAGCGACCGCGAGCGAGGACGCTTCTACGGCCTCTGGAGCACCGCCCACGCCCTCGGGGAGGGGCTGACCTTTGTCTTCACTGCCGCCCTTGTTGCCGCTCTGGGATGGCGATTCGGGTTCATTGGGCCAGGCCTCATCTGTCTTGGGGTGGCGGTGGCACTCTACTTGGCGCTCGAAGATCGGCCGCAAACCTTGAGGCTACCACCCGTGACGCAGTGGCAGGAGGGCAAGTTGGGGGTGTGGACCTTGCCGCCCAGCGCGGCTCAGCGCTTCAAGATGCAGCGCCAACTGTTTTCCATGCCCAGCCTCTGGCTCCTCGGTCTGGCCTGCATGACTATGTCGGCCACCCGCTACGCCATGAATAGCTGGGGCATCCTGTACCTGCAAGAGGCAAAGCATTGCTCTCTGGTCAAAGCGGGGAGCATGTTGGCGGTGAACACCTTGGCCGGCATTGCCGGCTGCGTGGCGTTTGGGTTTATCTCGGACACACTGTTTAGGGCTAGGCGACCACCTGCCAATCTCCTGTTCGGTCTCATCGAGATAGCGGCACTGGTGACGATCTTCCTCTGTCCACCTGAGCAGCCCCTATGGCTCTCCATTGCCTTTGTCGTGTATGGCTTTGGCTTGAGCGGCATCTTGGCTTCGCTGGGAGGGCTTTTCGCCATTGACCTGGCGCCTCGTCAGGCGGCGGGCGCGGCCATGGGGTTCATGGGGATCTTCAGTTACCTGGGTGCGGCGCTGCAAGAGTACGTGAGCGGGTCCCTTATCCATCGCGCCACCACGGTCGTCGATGGCATTCGCCACTACGACTTTCGCTACCCCATCTACTTCTGGATCGGGTGCTCGGTGGTCTCGCTCTTGCTGGCCACCTCTTTGTGGCGCACACAGCGTCCTGCGCACTCGGAAGAGGCAGCCGAGTGATGAAGCCCCTACTGCGATTCTTCACTACCCAGGCGGACAAAGCACTCCTCCAGGATGCAGCCGTGGTGGACAGACTGTACCGACGCTATCGCCTGCTGGTGATGATAGCGATTACAGGGGGTTATGGTCTGGCCTATACCTGTCGCCTGGGGCTGTCGGTGGTCAAGAAGCCCTTGATCGACAGTGGCACTTTTTCCCCTGCAGAGCTTGGGGCTATCGGTTCCGCTTTCTTCTACACCTATGCGCTTGGTAAGATGGTCAACGGCTTCCTGGCCGACCATGCCAACCTGAAGCGTTTTGGCTCGCTGGGGGTCCTGTGCTCGGCACTCATTAATGGAACGATCGCCTGGTGCCACGGGTTGAGCCCATGGGTGCTGCTTTGGGGACTGAACGGGTGGTTTCAAGGCTTTGGCGCACCCACGGGCGTGGTTTCGCTCTCGCGCTGGTTCAGCAATCGTGAACGGGGGCGATTCTACGGCATCTGGAGTACCGCCCAGGCCTTTGGCGAGGGATTGACCTGGGTTGGCTCTGCCGCGCTGGTGAGTTGGTTGGGCTGGCAGTGGGGCTTCTGGGGGCCGGCGCTCGTCTGCGCCGGCGTGGCGGTGGGACTCTACTTCACCCTTCAGGACCGCCCGCAGACCCTGGGGTTGCCGCCCGTGGCGGTGTGGCGACAGGATCCGACCCAGCCGCACCAGACGCCGCAGTTCAGCGCGTGGCAGGCACAGCTGCTCGTCCTCAAGACGCCAGCGATCTGGATGGTCGGCCTGGCAAGCGCCGGCATGTACGTGACCCGCTACGCCATCAACAGCTGGGGCTTCCTCTATCTGCAGGAGGCAAAAGGGTACTCGTTCCTCACGGCCGGAACGCTCCTGGCCATCAACACGCTGGCCGGCGTCGCAGGCTGCGTCGGGTTTGGCTTCCTGTCCGACCATCTCTTTGCCGCACGGCGGCCGCCAGCAAACTTGCTCTTCGGCCTCCTCGAGGTGGGGGCGTTGTGCCTCTTGTTTCTGGCCCCTCCAGGCAAGCCTCTGCTCATCGTGGCCGCCCTGGCGGTGTACGGCTTCGGCCTCAACGGCCTTGTCACCTCCTTGGGAGGCCTGTTTGCGGTCGACATCGCGCCGAAGCGTGCGGCAGGCGCTGCGTTGGGCTTTGTGGGCGTGTTCAGCTATCTGGCCGCCGCACTCCAAGAAAAAGTGAGCGGCCACCTCATCCAGAAGGCCATGCTGGTGGAGCACGGAGTGCGTACGTACGATTTTACCCCTGCCATCATTTTCTGGCTCGGCTCGTCAGTGCTCTCCCTGCTCCTGGCAGCGACGCTGTGGCGCGTGCGCATACGCGACTAATCGCCCACGATCCTGAGGGGCGCAAGGACAGAGGTTCTCAAACTCGGAGAGCCCAGTGAGGAGCTCCAGGTCTGCAAGCATTGAGGAGAGCGGATTCAGGTGCTGTCCTGGAGCCAAGAAGATACAGACCAACACCCAAATCACTACGGAGGAAGTCATGCGGTTGCCCGTCTGTATCCTCCTTGTCATGAGGCTCGCAACAATGGCCACGGCTCAAGGCGTGTTTGAGCAGGACACCATTGCTACGCCCCAGGGCACGTTGGTGATCACGCTCATCGGCCATGCCTCGGTGATGTTCACCTGGCGGGATACCGTCGTGCACGTGGACCCGGTCTCCCGCGAAGCCGACTACGCCCAACTGCCAAAGGCTGATCTGGTGCTGATCACTCACGAACACCGCGACCATTTAGACACCCTCGCCCTGCGGCAGATACGCAAGGCCTCCACCGTGGTGGGCATATCCGCGGGGTGTGCCGAGGCAGTACCTGACGGCGTGGTGCTGCACAATGGCCAAATCGACACTCTGGCCGGACTCCGCGTGGAGGCTGTGCCCGCCTATAACCTACGCCATCTGCGGAGCACAGGGGAGCCCTTCCATCCACGAGGCCGTGGCAACGGCTATGTGATTGCGTTCGGCACCACCCGCGTGTATCTGGCGGGCGACACGGAGGACATCCCGGAGATGCAGGATCTGAAGGACATAGACATAGCATTCTTGCCCATGAACCTGCCTTACACCATGACGCCTGAGATGACCGCCCGCGCGGCGCGGGTCCTTCGTCCCAAAATCCTGTACCCGTACCATTACGGCAGCTCGGACGTCAATCGCCTGCTGGAGCTTCTGCAAGAAGAAAAAGGCATCGAAGTCCGAATCCGACAGCTGCGCTAGGGCGTGTTCGCCTGTCAGGTTCCTAACCGTCAACCGCCGCTAATGCGGCAAGGAGGTGTTTATCGTCAGCAAAGATTTCAGCCGCCCGACCCTGCTTCTGGAGGCAGAACGTGCGCGGCACAATATCGAACGCATGGCCGCGAAGGCGCGGCGCAGTGGGGTACGCTTCCGTCCCCACTTCAAAACTCACCAATCGCAGCAGGTGGGCCGCTGGTTCCGCGACTTCGGGGTGGAGAGTATCACCGTTTCGTCAGTCGACATGGCCTGGTACTTTGCCAGGGATGGCTGGCGGGACATTACCATCGCCTTTCCCGTCAACCTCCGTCAGCTCAAGGAGATCAACCGTCTGGCCCGCAAGCTGCGCTTGGGGTTGCTGGTGGAGTCCACGAAGAGCGTCTGGATCCTGCGCGAACAGCTCAAAGCCACGGCCGAGGTCTGGATCAAGGTGGACGTGGGGTATGGACGCACCGGCATTGCCTGGGACGATTCCAGCCGGCTGGTGACGCTGGCAGAGGAGGTGGAGCGCTCCGAGAACCTGCGGCTGCGTGGTCTGTTGACCCACGCTGGGCATTCTTACCGGGCGCAAGGGCCGGAGGAGATAGCTGGCATTTACCAGGAGAGCGTCGAGCGAATGAGCGCCGCGCGCCAACGACTGCACGCGGTCGGCTTTACCGATTTGGAACTCTCGGTCGGTGACACACCTTGCTGCAGCGTCGTGGACAGCTTTGGCGGTGTGGACGAGATCCGGCCAGGGAACTTTGTATTCTACGACGCCACCCAGCTCCACCTCGGTTCGTGCAGCGAGCACGACATTGCCATCGCCCTGGCCTGTCCGGTGGTGGCACGGCATGAGGAAAGAAATGAGCTCGTGGTGTACGGGGGCGCCGCCCACCTGTCGAAAGACGCGGTGCACGAAGACAATCGCACCGTGTACGGCTTGGTGGCGCTGCCCACCGAGAGTGGCTGGGGGCCATTGGTGCCTGAGGCCTATGTTGCCCGCATCTCCCAGGAGCACGGCATCATCAAGGCCGAAGGTCATTTCGTGCGCAAGGTGCAGCCAGGCGACGTGCTGGTGATTGTGCCCGCACACGCCTGCCTCACGGTGGCCCAGATGCGCGAGTACCTTACCTCCCGCGGCAAGGTGATAAAAACGTGTGGCATTTGAGCGACCATTTTCCTATCTTTGGTTAAGCCGGCTCAAAGGACCGGGGCGAGTCGACCAAGCAAGGCAAGGACAAGGCAGGTGACGATGATGACTGAGCGCATCGCTAAGTTGCGGGATCAGAGCCTGGCGGCGGTGCCGCGCATCTCTGCCGAACGGGCCCTGCTGCTGACGGAATTCTACCAGTCAGAGGCAGCTCGGGGCGTATCGGTACCGGTGGGGCGAGCCCTGGCCTTTGCCCACCTCCTTCGCCACAAAACCATCTGCATCAACGACGGTGAGCTCATCGTGGGCGAGCGCGGACCGGCCCCTAAGGCCACCCCCACCTATCCAGAGATTTGCACCCACAGCCTTGAGGACCTGCACGTGCTCCACACTCGCCCCAAGATCCCCTTTGTGGTCGATGAGGCCACGCGCAAGGCCTACGAGGAGGTGGTCATCCCCTTCTGGCGAGGTCGCTCGCTGCGCGAACGCATCTTTGCCGCGATGGACAGAGAGTGGCTCGCCGCCTATCAGGCAGGGGTGTTCACCGAGTTCATGGAACAGCGCGCACCAGGGCACACGGTGCTGGATGGCAGGATCTATCGGATGGGCCTGTTGGACTTTAAGCGCCTCATTCGTCAGCAGTTGGCTGCGCTCGATTTCTACGCTGACCCCCAGGCCTTCGCCAAGTGCGAGGAGCTCCGCGCCATGGCCATTGCCGCCGACGCCTTGATCGCCTTCGCCCGCCGCCATGCCCCCCTTGCCCGCCACCTGGCGAGCAGCGAACAGGACCCTCAGCGCCGCGCCGAACTGGAGCAGATAGCTGCCATTTGCACCCATGTGCCCGCCCGTGCCCCGCGCACCATGTGGGAAGCGCTGCAGTACTACTGGTTCGTGCACCTGGGCGTGATCACCGAGATGAACACCTGGGATTCCTTCAACCCGGGACGCCTGGACCGTCACCTCTATCCCTTCTACAAGCGGGACATCGAGGCGGGGCGGCTCACGCGCGACCAGGCGCGCCAACTGCTCCAAGCCTTCTGGATCAAGTTCAACAACCAGCCTGCCCCACCAAAGGTGGGGGTCACGGCGCTGGAAAGCAGCACCTACACCGACTTTTGCCTCATCAATTTGGGCGGCGTGGACGAAAACGGAGCCGACGCCGTCAACGAGCTCTCCTACCTCCTGCTGGAGGTCATCGAGGAGATGCGCCTGCTCCAACCAAGCTCGATGGTGCAGATCAGCAAGAAGACTCCTGACCAGTTTCTCAAGCGGGCCCTGCAAATCGTCAAGACCGGCTTCGGCCAACCGTCCATCTTCAACACCGAGGCCATCGTGCAAGAGCTGGTGCGCCAGGGCAAGTCGCTTGCGGACGCGCGCAACGGCGGTGCCAGCGGCTGCGTGGAAGCGGGTGCCTTCGGCAAAGAGAGCTACATCCTCACCGGCTACTTCAACCTGGTCAAGGTCTTGGAGCTGACGCTGCACAACGGGCGTGACCCGCGCACGGGACAGGTCATCGGCCTCCGCACCGGCGATCCGGAGGAGTTTGTCACTTTTGACCAGCTCCTGAACGCTTATGAAAAGCAGGTGCGCTACTTTGTCGACATCAAGCTCAAGGGCAACCAGATCATTGAGCGCCTCTATGCCCAGCACCTGCCGGCCCCGTTCTTGTCTCTTCTGATCGACGACTGCATCCGCAAAGGCAAAGATTACCAAGACGGCGGCGCCCGCTACAACAGCTCCTACGTCCAGGGCGTGGGCCTGGGCAGCATCGCCGATTGCCTTGCCGCCCTGAAGTACCACGTCTACGACCGCCGGACCTGCGACCTGCAGACGCTCAAGGCCGCCCTTGCCAGCAACTTTGCTGAGCACCAGCTGCTGCGCCAGCAGCTGCTCACCCATACCCCGAAGTACGGCAATGACGACGACTATGTGGACGAGTTGGCGGTGAGGGTGTTCAACATCTTCTTCGCGGCCGTGGACGGGCGGCCCAACACCAAAGGCGGACACTACCGCATCAATCTTTTGCCCACGACCGTGCACGTCTACTTTGGCAGCGTTGTCGGCGCCACACCCGACGGTCGTCTGGCGGGTGAACCTCTGTCAGAAGGCATTTCGCCAGTGCAAGGGGCCGACCGGCGTGGCCCCACGGCGGTGCTCCGCTCTGCGGCCAAGATCGACCACATCCGCACGGGCGGCACGCTCCTCAATCAGAAATTCACCCCGCAGCTTTTGGCCGACGAGCGGGGTATCGACGCGCTGGCGGCGCTGATCCGCACCTACTTTGCCATGGACGGACACCACGTGCAGTTCAACGTGGTCACTGCCGAGACGCTGCGCCGGGCACAAAAGGAGCCTGACAAGTACCGCGACCTAATCGTGCGGGTGGCCGGCTACAGCGACTATTTCGTGGATCTGAGCACCGAGTTGCAGAACGAAATCATCCGCCGCACCGAGCACACAGCATTCTGAGAAGAGTTCGGCCAAGACAGAGAACGCGCACCCTGTGGAGAGGAGCCAGCATGTTCGAACCAGATGTCTACGTGCAGCGGAGGAAGGCACTGAAGAAACTCCTGGGTTCCGGCCTCCTCCTTTTTCTGGGGAACAACGAATCCCCGATGAACTATCGGGCGAACACCTATCCCTTTCGCCAAGACAGCACGTTCCTGTACTACTGGGGCCTGGACTCGCCCGGCCTGGCGGCGCTCATCGACGTCGATGCTGACCAAGAGGTCCTCTTCGGCGATGACTATGGCGTCGACGACATCGTGTGGATGGGCCCGCAGCCTAGCATGGCTGAACGGGCGGCACGCGTCGGTGTGGACACCGTCAGACCGCTGGCCGAGATGGAAAGATGGACGCAGCGGGCCACCCAACAGGGACAAAGGATTCACTTTCTGCCCCAATACCGGAGCGACAACCTGCTGAAGATTGAACAACTCACCGGTGTGCGTGCCTCCTGGGTCAACAGCGCGTTCTCGCGGGAATTGGTGCGCGCGGTCGTGAGGCAGCGCTCGATCAAATCCGCGCAAGAGGTGGCGGAAATCGAGCAAGCGCTCACCATCAGCTACGACATCCACCAGCATGCCCTGCGCACGATCGCGCCCGGGCTCTACGAAAGAGACATCGCAGGAGCCATTGACGGCTTGGTGTTAGCCCGCGGCTCCATGCCGGCCTTTCCCACCATCTTCACAGTGCACGGCGAAATCCTCCATGGGCACTCCCACGACAACCTCATGACTGAGGGCCAGCTGGTGGTCTTCGACTCGGGGGCAGAATCCCCTCGGCACTACGCCAGCGACATCACCCGGACCTACCCGGTGAATGGAAAGTTCCCCCCCGTGCAAAGGGACCTTTACCAGGTCGTGCTGGCGGCGCAACAGAACGCGATCGAGATGATGGCGCCGGGCGTGCCCAATCGCGAGGTTCACCTGGCAGCGGCCCGGGTCATCGTCGAAGGCCTGCAGCAATTGGGATTCATGAAGGGTGAGCCAGAAGCGGCGGTGGAGGCCGGAGCCCATGCCCTGTTCTTCCCCCACGGCCTGGGTCACATGCTTGGCCTGGACGTCCACGACATGGAGAATCTCGGCGAAGACTTTGTGGGTTACGATGAAGAATTTACCCGCAGCGATCAGTTCGGGCTGGCCTACCTGCGGCTGGCAAGGAGACTGCAGCCGGGCTTTGTGGTGACCGTCGAGCCAGGCATCTACTTCATCCCAGAGCTTGTGGCCCAGTGGAAAGGGCAGAAGAAGCACCGCTCCTTCATCAACTATGCGCAGGTGGAACGACACCTTGGTTTTGGTGGCATTCGCATCGAAGACGACGTGCTCATTACGCGGAGCGGCCACAAGGTGCTGGGCAAACCAATCCCCAAGACGGTGGAGGAAATCGAAGCGGCCATGCGCAGGTGAGCCGCCGCCGCAGCGCACCGGAGACAGGGGCCTAGCAGTCCTGCAGGGGCGAGCGCATTTTGCCAGCGAAAGCACGAAAGTTGCAGAAGTGACGAAGCTATGATCCAGCGAGTCTGCGTTTTCTGCGCCTCAAGTAGCAAACTGGACGAGGGCTACCTGCGGCCGGCCTTCCAACTGGGTCAGCTCCTGGCCAGCGAAGGCATCGCTGTGGTCTATGGCGGCGGCGCCGTCGGGCTGATGGGGGCAGTGGCAGCTGGGGCGCTGTCGCGCGGCGGCCACGTGGTCGGGGTCATTCCGCGTTTCATGGTGGAGCGCGAGTGGGCCCACAGGGGAGTGCAAGAGCTCATTGTGGTGCAAACCATGAACGAACGCAAAGAGCGCGTGCGTGCCCTGGCCCAGGGGGTCGTTGCCCTGCCTGGGGGATCCGGTACTCTGGAGGAACTCCTTGAGGTCATCTCTCTCAAGCGACTGGGCCTCTACCTCGGCCCCATCGTGCTGCTCAACACCCGCGGCTTCTTCGATTCCCTTCTGGCATTGCTGGAACGTTGCATCGCCGAGCGCTTTATGGATCCCCGCCATCGCCAGATGTGGACGGTGGTAAAAGAGCCAGAGGAGGCGCTCGACGCTCTCCCTCATGCCCCGCCTTGGCCAAGTGGCGCCGTGCAGTTTGCCGCGCTTTGAGCGCCCTAACCGACGTCCTGGGTGGCGCGAAACCCAGACTGCTCCGAGCCTGCTGAGAGGACAAGCGAGAGATGAGGATAAGTAGATTTTTGGGCAGCATCATCTTTGCCCTGGCGCTATGCCTGACCGCGGGCCTAAGGGCCCAAGTAGGGAGCGAGACCGAAGAGCTTGCTTACGCCGACAGGCTGTACCAGGACAAGCTCTATGACCTCGCCGCGCTCCAATATCAGCGCTATGCCGAACGGTACCCCACCAGTCCCAAGGCTCCGCTGGCACTGTTACAGGCCTGTCGCGCCCTGGTGGCGTCCGGCCAGCACGAGGCAGCAGTGCGCGTGGGACGTGAGACCCTGCTGCGCTACCCAGATACCGCTCTTTTAGACCAAGTCCTCTTCCACCAAGGCCAGGCGCAGGCGCTGCTGGAACGGATAGGCGAGGCCGCAGTCACCTTCGAGCGCGTAGCGCTCTTTGTGCCCTCCAGTTCTCTGGCGCCGGAGAGCCTTTTGCGCGCTGGCCGCCTGTACCAGAAGGCAGGGAACCTTGAGGCGGCCCAACGGGTCCTGAACCTCCTGTTGGACCGGTACCCAACGGACCCGCTGCGGGAGGAAGCACGCCTGGTGCTCGCGGCAGTGCTGTTTTCCCTTGGTCAAAAGGCCGAAGCCCTGGCCGAAGCGGATAAGGTTGCTGCTGTCGGCGCCAAGAGTGCCAGAGGGTTTCGCGCGCTGTTGCTGAAGGCAGAGATCCTGGAACGCACCGGCCAGTTCACCGAGGCCGAGCGCCTCCTCACCACCGTCGCCGAGTCTACGGCAGATTCGGCTGCCACCGCCTCCGCCGCATTCCGCCTCGGCACGATCCAGCGTCTTCGCGGCCAGTATGCGGCCTCCTCAGGCCTGCTGGAGCGCGCCGCGCAGTTCTCCTCGGATCGACGGCTCAAGGCACTGTGCCTCCTCCTCAAAGGCAGGAACCTCCTGCGCGCAGGTTCTGCTCCTGAAGCCCTGACGGCCCTGCAGGCGGCAGCCTCGGTGGCGCCAGACGATTCGCTGCGGGCCGAGGCGTGGTGCGAGGCCGGCCTTGCCGCGCTCCAGGCCGCGCAATTGGAGACCGCCTTGCAACATTTTGACGCGGCCCGCGCCGTCCCAGCAGGCGACCGCGGCGCCAGCGTGCGCACTGTCGCGCTGGCCACCCTCGGAGCAATGCGCGCCCTCGCCGGCATGGGAAAGCCTGCCGCCGCACACGAGCGCGCCGCCCGATTTGCCGCGCGTTTCCCCAATAGCTTTTTTGTCGACGACATTGCCTACCACGAGATCCTCTACACCGCAGGCGAAGAGTGTTCGCACCAGAAGGTGCGCGGCTACCTGGGCTTTCTCACGCAATATCCGCAAAGCCACTATGCCGACGATGCGGCACGGGCCGTTGCCCGGTGCTACCAGGAACTCGGCGAGTACGCTTCTGCCGCTGAGGCCTACGAGGACTATGTGCGCCAGTTCCCTGCCGCCCCCTTCGCCGACGAGGCGGCCGTTCTGGCCACCCTCCTGCGCTCCTTTTTCGTGGCCGACTATCGGAAGGCCGCCTCCTCTTTGGCCCTGCAAGTGGTCAGGCTGGCCACTGCCCAGGATCAGAGCCTGGTTCCTGTGGACATTGCCTCGCTGTATCTGGAGTCCCTCAAAGACTACCGCACCGCACGCACGCTCTTTCGCTATCTTTACGACCAGGACACGACCGGTGCCACCCCCGCGTTGGTGCTCAACCTCGCCACATGTTACCAGGGGCTTGCCGCGCAGGCGTACCTGGCCGGGGATCAGAATGCAGTAGCCTCTATGGCGGATAGCGCCGCTCGTCTGTACGAACAGCTCATTGTCCGCCCGGCGAGTCCCCGGGAAAAGGAGGGTGCCGCGCGAGGGCTCATCTCGCTGGGCGCTCTGATGCCGCCAGGCACATTCCACCCGGAACGTTTGTTAGCCACGCTTGACCAGGCCTTGGCAAGTACTCCCCCCAGCAGCGCTCTGCGTGCGGAACTTCTGGCAGAGATGGTAGCCACCGTGGTTGCCGCCGGCATGAAGGACCAGAGCCTCGCCCCGCCAGCCATGGGTTGGGCAACGGAGGCTGCGCGTCTTGCCACCGACGATCAGCTCCGCGCCCGCAGCCAGTGGTTGCTGGCGCAACTGTCCCTGGCGATGGGGGATACGGCCGCGGCCCACAACGCCCTCCGCCCACTTGTGGATCGCCTCCCCCTCAATCGCTGGACCGCCCGGGCGATGCTCCTGACCGCCACGCTGGCAGAGCGGAACGGGAACATGGAGGAAGCCGAAAGCCTGTACGCCCGTGTCATCCAAAACTTTGCCTATGCCCAGCTGGCCGACAGCGCAGCAACCAAGTACGCCGATCTCCTCCTCCGCCAAAACAGGTACCAGGAGGCGGCTGAGCTCCTGGAAAACCTCCTCCGGGCCAACAATGCCGCAGACCTGTCCCTGTCATCGAGCTTGCCAGCGGATCCGCCAGAATTGAAGCTGCGCCTGGCCTCGGTCTACCACAAGCAGGGTCGCACCCGGGAAGCAGAAGCTCTCCTAACCGAGGTGGTCCGCGAGGCACGCGATCACCCGCACTCCCCTTCCGCGCTCTTTCTGCTGGCACAAACCGCCGAAGCAAGCGGAGATCACGAGCGCGCCCTGACCCTCCTGGCTCAGATCCCCTCCCTGCCGCGGGTCCAGAAACATGAGGCACTGCTGGCCCGTCTGCGCCGCGCCCAACTCCTCTTCCACACGGGCGACTACCGCTCGGCCGCCGGCGAATTCCAGGAGCTCCTCAAGCAGGCCCCCCCAGATTCCATCCAGCGAGAGGCTTGGCCGAAGCTGGTGACCTCCTTGTACCGCCTCGATGACCGAGCGCGCGCTTCTGTCGAAGCGGAGAAATACCTCAAGGCATACCGGGAGGACGCCGCCAGTCGAGCACTGTTCGCCTATGAGGAAGGCGACTTTTTTGTGCGGCAAAAGGACTTTAAGCAGGCGGAGAAGGCTTTCCGCACGGCGCGCGAGGTCAAAAGTGCCGAGACCGCACCCTGGGGCGACATTGGGCTTGGAAAGATCTACCTGATGATGAACCAGCCCGACGAGGCACTCAAGATCCTGGCTGATGTGCCCAACAAATACCCTAATAACCCTCTGGTCGCCGTCGCTTACCTTAACTTGGGCGACTTTTATTTCAAGAACGGGCAGTTTGAAAACGCCTTCCTGGCCTTCCAGAAGGCGGCTGCCGTGCCGCGTGTGGAGTCCCCTGTGCGTGCCGTGGTAATGGGCTACCTCATCGATGCGGCGGATCGCCTGGGCATGTGGGACCGGGCCATCACCTTTGCCCGCCAGTACCTGGAGGAGTTCCCTTCGGCCAACGACGCCTTCACCAGAAAGCTACAGATCGGCACCTTTCTCAAGAACCTCAAAGAGTACGAACGCGCCATCGATCACTTCCGCCGGCTCAAGCTGGTGGCCAACCGAGAGACCGAACCGGAGGTCCAGTACTGGATCGGCAAGTGCTACCTAGAGATGGGCCGCTATCAGGAGGCCATTGTCGAACTGATGAAGGTCAAGTACCTCTCTCCTCCCTCAAAGCTTCCCTGGGATGTGACGGCGATGTACGAGTCAGGATTGGCCTACATGCGCCTGGGGCAGTGGGAAAACGCCAGGCGCCTGTTCGAACGCATCGAGCGCGAGCAGGGCAGCGCCAGCAGTTTTGGCCGCGTGGCGCGCGAGCGCATCAGGGAGATCGAACAACAACTGAAACAAGAAGCCTCGAACACGGGACGATCTTCCTGAACAGGCGTGGCGCACGGACTTGCCGCTTGGAAGACGCCAGGGTATTGCGCAGTGAACGAGGAGACCAGACAACAGTCGCCATCAACCAACCAGGAGGGCGTCCGCCTGGATAAATGGCTGAAGGTGGCGCGTATTTTCAACACAAGGTCCCAGGCGGCGAAAAGCTGCGAAGAGGGCAAGGTGAAGGTGAACGGCATGGTAGCCAAGCCTGCCAAGGTGCTCCGCGTGGGCGACACGGTCACGGTGAAGCACATGCACCTCTACCGCACCTTCGATGTGCTGCAGGTCACGACCAAGAGCCATTCTGCAGAAAGAGCCAGGGACCTCTATCGCGAGCACCGTCCGGAGCTTTCGCCCGAGGCCCAAGAGCTCCTCACCCTACTCGGGCAAAACAAAAGCGGGCGCCCTCGTTTCAAAGGTCGCCCGACCAAGAAGCAACGGCGGCAGCTCGATCGCTTGCGGGGTCGGTAGCAGCCGCGGTCACTCACCAGATGCCGCTCATCAGATATTCGTGCATGGCGTTGGCCGCCTTTCTCCCCTGCCCCATTGCCAAAATGACTGTGGCTGCACCGAGCACGATGTCCCCCCCGGCAAACACACCCCGCTTGGAGGTCTTGCCGGTCTGTTCATCAATGATGATTCCCCCCCACTTGGTCACTGCGATCTCGGCAGTAGTCTGAGGGATGAGCGGGTTCGGGCTGTTGCCAATGGCCACGATCACCGCATCCACCTCCATGATGAACTCCGAGCCAGGCACAGGAACAGGCCGCCGCCTGCCCGATTCGTCTGGTTCGCCCAGTTCCATCTTGATAGTCTCCAGCCCCTTTACCCAGCCGCGCTCATCGCCAATGACGCGCACCGGGGCCATCAAGAGATTGAACTCCACGCCCTCCTCCTTGGCGTGCTCAATCTCTTCCAGCCGGGCGGGCATCTCCCTCTCGGAGCGTCGGTAGACAATTATGGAGCGCTCCGCTCCCAGGCGCAGCGCGGTACGAGCCGCGTCCATGGCCACATTTCCCCCACCGATAGTAGCCACCCGCGTGAAGGGGAAGATAGGAGTGTCAGCCTCGGGGAAGTCGTAGGCGCGCATGAGGTTGGCCCGCGTGAGGTACTCGTTCGCCGAATAGACCCCCAAGAGGTTCTCCCCCTGGATGCGCATAAAGTTTGGCAGACCGGCACCAGTGCCGACAAAGACGGCGTCGTACTCCTGCAGGAGCTCATCCAGGCTCCTGGTCTTGCCCACGACGAAATTAGTGCGCACGTTCACACCCAGCCTGGTCAAGTACTCCACCTCGGCCTCCACAATCGCCTTGGGGAGCCGGAACTCTGGGATGCCGTAGACCAGCACTCCCCCTGGTTTGTGCAGCGCCTCGAAGATTGTGACCTCGTGCCCGCGTAACACAAGATCTCCTGCCACGGTGAGGCCGGCCGGGCCACTCCCGACCACTGCCACGCGCTTGCCCGTCGGAGGAGGCAGTGTCGGCAGCTCCACGGCGCCATGTTCCCGTTCCCAGTCGGCCACAAAGCGCTCCAGCTTGCCGATCCCCACCGACATCTTGACGTCCTTGTGGCTCTTGGTCAGCGTGCACTCCTTCTGACACTGCTCTTCTTGCGGGCAGACACGTCCGCACACGGCAGGGAGGACGTTCTTCTCTTTGATCTTGCGCGCTGCCGCGATGAACTCGCCTTGTTCGATCAATCGGATAAAGGCAGGGATATCGATTTCCACCGGACAACCGGCCACGCAAGGCCTTGTCTTGCATTGCAAGCAGCGCTGTGCCTCACGGATTGCTTGCTCGGGCGTAAAACCTAACGGCACCTCCCGCTGATTCTTGATGCGCTCCTTCGGGTCCTGCTCGGGCATGCGCTGTGGTGGAATCTGCAGGCGTTCTTTCGGCGTCAATCTCTGCTCCATACCACCCTCACACCTTGGCTCTCTTGGCCGCTCGGTACCGCGCCAATGCCATGCACTCCAGTTCCCTGTACATCCCAAGTCGCTTTTCCATCTCCTCCCAGTCGACTTGGTGAGCGTCGAACTCCGGACCGTCGACGCAGACGAACTTGGTCTTCCCTCCTACCGTCACCCGACACCCCCCACACATGCCGGTGCCGTCGATCATGATCGTGTTGAGGCTCGCCACCGTGGGGATCTGCTGCGCGGCAGTGAGTCTGCTCACCAGCTTCATCATTACGGCCGGCCCGATGGTCATGACAAGGTCAATTGGGCGACCCGACTCTATCACTTCGCGAAGGGCATCGGTGACAAAGCCTTTCCTGCCGTAGCTTCCGTCGTCGGTGGTGACAATCACGTCGTCGCTGACGCAGCGCATCTCCCGTTCGAGAATTAGCAGCTCCTTAGTGCGCGCCCCAAGGATGGAGATGATGTAGTTGCCGGCGGCGCGCAGTGCCTGCGTGATCGGGTAGAGGGGCGCGATGCCGATCCCACCGCCAACGCTCACCACTGTGCCCACCTTCTCGATGTGAGTGGGCGACCCCAAGGGCCCCACCACGTCCACGAGCCTTTCGCCCACCTGCTTGTCGGCCAGCTCAAAGGTAGTCTTGCCAACGCTCTGGGAAATCAGGGTAATGGTGCCGGCCTGGGAGTCGGCATCGGCGATGGTCAGCGGAATCCGCTCCCCTTTGGGGTTGACGCGGATGATGACGAACTGGCCTGCGCGCCTTTTGCAGGCGATGTCCGGCTCATAGACCACAAAACGCGTCACATCCGGCGCGAGCACCTCTTTGCTCACGATCTGGTAGAGTTCCATTGCCACTCCTTTGCTTTCCCTCTGCCTCTGAGTCGCTGCGCCAATTATTAAGGTCGCAATATAGCAAAACCCCCCAAGTTTTGCAAGGAGTTTTCGCCCGCAGCACCAGTGGTTGTGAGGGCGGTTAGATGCCCCCTCGTTCGGCGTGAGGCGGCGATCAGAGAAAGCTCTCGTATCTGATCTCGCCGGGGAGGTGGCTTGTGGCTGTCGAGGGAGAACGTCAGGGGCCTTCAGGCGTGGGTGGGGGCACGCGGGGCAGAAGCCCGAGAAAAATTTTGCGAAAAAAACAAAAAAACTCTTGACAGCGGGACATTGGTTTTGTATATTTGTTACGCTCCAGACGAAAGTGTTGGAGTATGTTCTTTGACAACAGCAGCGCGCATGGCCCTGTCGTTCGTGGGTCTTCAATCGTGCGACGAAAAGGAAAGAACTCTACAACGGAGAGTTTGATCCTGGCTCAGGACGAACGCTGGCGGCGTGCCTAACACATGCAAGTCAAGGGGAAAGGGATTCTTCGGAACCCGAGTACACTGGCGGACGGGTGAGTAACACGTAGGTAACCTGCCCCGGGGACTGGGATAACCCCTCCAACGGGGGGCTAATACCGGATGAAGTCCTCGAGGTGCATGCCTTGGGGATCAAAGTCGTCCCGATTCGTCGGGGTGGCGCCACGGGATGGACCTGCGTCCCATTAGCTAGTTGGTGAGGTAACGGCTCACCAAGGCGACGATGGGTAGCCGGCCTGAGAGGGTGTCCGGCCACACTGGGACTGAGATACGGCCCAGACTCCTACGGGAGGCAGCAGTGAGGAATATTGCGCAATGGGCGAAAGCCTGACGCAGCAACGCCGCGTGGGTGATGAAGCTCTTCGGAGTGTAAAACCCTGTTAGGAGGGACGAACGACCCCGACGCGAACAGTGTCGGGGACTGACGGTACCTCCAGAGAAAGCCCCGGCCAACTCCGTGCCAGCAGCCGCGGTAATACGGGGGGGGCGAGCGTTGTCCGGAATCATTGGGCGTAAAGGGCGCGTAGGCGGGGTGGCAAGTGGGTGGTGAAAACCAACGGCTCAACCGTTGGCCTGCCTCCGAAACTGCCACTCTTGAGTGCGGAAGAGGGAAGTGGAATTCCTGGTGTAGCGGTGAAATGCGTAGATATCAGGAAGAACACCGGTAGCGAAGGCGGCTTCCTGGTCCGTTACTGACGCTGAGGCGCGAAAGCGTGGGGAGCAAACAGGATTAGATACCCTGG
>FWPU01000151.1_pt1 | contig 213087 bp, 202 predicted proteins | sample 2228361 | NCBI WGS metagenome assembly FWPU01 (sample SAMEA103939777, study PRJEB20133) | metagenome | reverse complement strand
CCTCCACCACAGGACAGCCTCCCCCACAGCTCAAACACTGGTAACAACCATTGAAGCTCTGACCGCTTCGACGAGAAACCTCCTCCAGAAAGGAACTCTTCCCCATCTTGCGCCCCCGATCTCCCATAAATGACCTTCCTTTTCTGTACGTTATCCCTCCACCCTCCCAGAGTCAATGTTCCATGATGCACTTTGAAGATTGCATGAACCTGTCACGGCTGCTACCTTATCCTAAAGAAAACCTCTGAGGTCTGGGGAAATGCCTTTCAGGTTGCTGGCTGTGCATGCTCATCCTGATGATGAATCCATAGGCACGGGGGGCACCCTCGCCCTTTACGCCAGGAGAGGAGTTCATGTGGTATTGGTCTGTGCCACGAGGGGCGAGGAGGGAAAACTACATGGCGTGAATCCATCAGAGGACCCGGCCATCATAAGGACCAAGGAGTTGAAGGCAGCCTGCAGGATTCTTGGAATTGAGGATGTAAGATTTTTGGGTTACAGGGATTCCGGGATGGCTGGCACGCCGGCCAATTCTCATCCTGAGGCTTTCTGCAATGCAGACCCTCTAGAGGCTTCCAGGCAATTGGCCGGGATATTGAGAGAGACTAGGCCTCATGTTGTGGTCACTTACAATGAGAGGGGCTTTTACGGGCACCCTGACCATGTGGCAGCCAACAAGGTTACCAATCTGGCCCTGGAGGAAGCCCGCACCCCAGGCCCTCGAGGAGAGCCACCATGGGAGGTGCCCAGGCTCTTTTACACAGCAGCGCCCAGGAGTCGTCTCCTGAAATTGGACCAGGTCCTCAGGACTAAGGGCAACACGGGATTACCTTACCCTGTTGATGTCTTGGGTACCCAAGATGATGAAATAACCGCTTGGATCGATGTGAGAGAGGTCCTGCATCTCAAGCTCAAGGCCATTTCCTGTCACAGGAGTCAGCTTGGCCCACATAGCCTCTTCTCCAGGCTTCCATCATCCCTATATGAAGAGGCATGGGGAACAGAATGTTATGTTTTGGCCAAGGGAACCTATGGGATCCAGGAAAAGATTTCGGATCTTTTTTGGGGTCTTCCATGAACATGGACTCTGCAGAAAGCATGCAAAAGAAATTTAGCCCCAGGCCAAGGCCGCAGGCCCCAATTCCCCCTGGCCCGCAGCCTTCCCCTAGGTTTGGCTCTTTACCAATACCACCACGGGCTCCAGGGATAGTAGTAATAGTAGTATCCCGGCCAGCCGTACCACCAGCTGGGGTAATGGTACCATCTCCAGCCATAGTGATGATGGTGTCTGTGCCAGTCCCTATGGTAATAGGGCCTGTGAGAGCCCTGCCACCTATCAGAAGACCTGTAGCCAGAGTGGTATCTCTGATAGCGGCCACCAGATACTTCGCTTCGGACCTTCTGGATGTAAGCACTCTGGCGTGCTGTGCCCAGGTAGCTTTTTTGCTGGGTTTGTGCCTGGGCCTCTTGGCCAAGACTCCATCCACATCCCATGAGCAGTCCACTAAGGAGAATGACCTTGAAGCTTTTGTCTAGTCTTTTCATTTTGACGCCCTCCCTTCTTAATTCATTTGGACTAGAGAAGGCACCTGGGGGTTTAATCCTTGCCTGGAAAATATTTTGCTCAAGAAAAGCCACTATCCATGGCTTCCTCTTGGGCCTTGCTCTGGCTATGGCCTCGGTTCAAAGCCAAGCCGATATCAGGACCCCCAGCAGTTTTTCAGGAAAGGTAAGCGGTGTCCGATCAGGCCACACACTGATAGTGCAGGAGGGAGACAGGACTCACAAGGTCAACCTGTACGGGGTTATTTCTCCTTCCCCAGGGGCTCCTCAGGCAGAGAAAGCCAGGGCCTTCCTGGAGCAGATCGCCTTTGGAAGGATGGTAAAAGTTGAGGCAGTTGCCCCTTTGAGCCCAAGAGTTTTGTACGCCTTCGTACAGCTGGGAGATCAAAACTTAAACGAAGAGATGATCAGACAGGGCCTGGCGTGGGTTAACCAAGAGGCATGTGCCATGGAGATCTGCCAAAGGTGGAAAACTTTGCAGGAGGAGGCCAAGGCTGCCCAACGCGGCATCTGGAGCGATCCATCCAAGGCTCCCCTCTTGGAAAAAGGGCGTGGCAAGAGCCGCCCAAAGAGAAAAGGGTCAGACTTGCATCTGACCCCCAAAGCTCCTTTGGCGTCCCCAACGGGATTTGAACCCGTGTTGCCGGCTTGAAAGACCGGTGTCCTGGGCCTAGCTGGACGATGGGGACTCACATCAAACCATTGGGCCGTGCTGGATTCGAACCAGCGGCTCTCTGCTTAAAAGGCAGATACTCTACCTGGCTGAGTTAACGGCCCAGCCTGACTTGATCTCAAATTATAACCCATAGACAGCAGCACACCAAGCCCCCAACCAAGACAGGCCCTAAGGCCCAAGAATCACTTGGGAGCTTGAGTCCCAAGTAGAAAATATTCTTCGTGGGAAAACATGATGCAGGCTAAGCCATAGGCTCTTTCGTGCAGTTATCCTCTCTTGCATGGATTTTGTATCATCACGGTGTCATTTCTGGTGGCCCCCACGGACACCAAGGCAACCGGAACATCCGCCAACTCCTCTACCCTCTTGATGTAACGTTGTGCATTCTTGGGGAGTTCTTCCACGTCCCTGGCATAGGTTATTTCCTCCTCCCAGCCTCTGAGCTCCTCGTATACAGGCACACACTCGGAAAAGACCTCCAGTGAGCAGGGAACTTCTTCTAGCCTCTTGCCCTTGTATTCGTAAGCCACGCATATCTTCAAGGATGGAAGCCCCCTCAGCACGTCCAGCTTGGTGATGGCCAGATCCGTTATGCCATTTAGGCGAACAGCATCTCTTACCAGGACCATGTCCAGCCAGCCGCAACGCCTGGGCCTTCCTGTAGTGGCTCCGAACTCCCTGCCTTTCTCCCTTAGATTCTCTCCAAGCTCGTCCTGAAGCTCTGTGGGAAATGGGCCGGCTCCCACTCTAGTTGTATATGCTTTCACAATGCCCACCACCCCGTGGATCCGGGTAGGTCCTACTCCGGCCCCCACACAAGCATTGCCCGCCACGGTGTTGGAGGCTGTCACAAAGGGATAAGTGCCGTGGTCCAGGTCCAGAAATGTACCTTGTGCCCCTTCGAAAAGCACACTTCTGCCCGCCTTGATCTCCCGGTCCAGAAACACCGAGGTGTTTGCGACAAAAGGAAGCAGTTTTTCCGCATACCCCTGGTATTCCTCCAGCACATCCTTGGCACTGAAGGGCTTTTCCCCGTAGCGTTCTTTGAGCTGGAGGTTAACCTCCTTGAGCTGATCCTGAACCTTTTTCTTTAGGATCTGAGGATCCCTTAGATCCACCATCCTGATGCCTCGGCGACCAGCCTTGTCCTCATAGGCAGGGCCGATGCCGCGCCCGGTGGTGCCAATGGCTCCTTTGCCCAGCGCCTTCTCCCTGGCCAGATCCAAAGCCCTGTGATAGGGCATGATCAAATGGGCAGCCTCACTCAGCACCAAATTCTCAGTGGAAATCTTAACCCCCCTGGCCTCCAGTTCCTTTATTTCCTCCAGCAGAACCTTGGGGTCCACCACCACGCCATTGCCCACGACACACTTCTTTCGGGGATGCAGCACCCCGGATGGAATCTGGTGAAGCACCAGAGGCTTGCCCTCCACCACTATGGTATGGCCAGCATTGTTCCCCCCCTGGAATCTAACCACCACGTCCACAAACTCGGCCAGGATATCCACCACCTTGCCTTTGCCTTCATCACCCCATTGTGTGCCTACGACTATTATGTTTCCCATTCTGCCTCTACTCCGGTTGCTTTCCCTGAAAAATCACAATTCCACCTGGATGACCCTGACTATGTGCTCCAGATTCTGGATTTCCTCCAAAACATTCTTGGCAATGGGATCATCCAGGTGAAGAAGGGACACTGCCATTCCACCCAAGCGGTCCCTGCCGAACTGCATCATACCTATGTTGATCTTGTTGCGGCCCAACGTGGTTCCGATATTGCCTATCACACCCGGCCTGTCCTCGTTGTAAATGAAAAGTATGTTACCTTCTGGGACGGCCTCCACCAGGAAGTTGTTTATCCTCAAGATACGGGGGTTTCTCTTGCCCAACAAGGCTCCAGATACTGAAAGCTCCTCCCTGTCGGACACGGCTCTTATGGTAATGAGGTTTGTGTAATCCTCATGCTTTTCGGTAACCGACTCGGTTACCTTTATGCCTCTGGCCTTGGCCAAGACAGGTGCGTTTACGAAATTGATGTTCCCACTTAACATGGGCGAGAGAAACCCCTTTAACAGTGCTGAAGTTATGGGCCCGACTCCGTACTGGGCCACTTCCCCGGTGTATTGGAGATGTACTTCCTTGACCCCGCCTTGGAGGATCTGGGCCGTGAAGCTCCCCAATTTCTCGGCCAGATGCAAGTAGGGCCTCACATGGGGCAGGATCTCGGAGCTCACAGAAGGCACGTTTACCGCATTTCTGACCGTACCCCTCAGCAGAAAATCCACTATCTGTTCGGCCACCGCCACTGCCACGTTTACCTGAGCCTCCTCGGTGGAAGCACCCAAATGGGGGGTGCAAATTACCTGATCCAGTCCCAGCAGGGGATTGTTCTCAGGGGGTTCTTTCTCAAAAACATCTAGAGCAGCCCCTGCCACCTTCCCCGAAACCAGGGCATCATACAGGGCCTTCTCATTTATGATTCCTCCCCTGGCGCAATTCAGCACATAAACCCCCTTCTTCATCTTCTTGAAGGCTTTCTCATCTATGAGGTTGATCGTCTCCTTGGTCTTGGGTGTGTGAACCGTTATGAAGTCGGAACGGGCCAGCAGCTCATTCAGTGGGACCATCTCCACTCCCAACTTGGTCACCACCTCCGGGCTCAAAAATGGATCATAGGCTATGACATTCATGTGGAGGCCCTGGGCCCGGTCAGCCACTATCTTACCGATGCGACCCATGCCTATTATGCCCAAGGTCTTGTTGAAGACCTCGGTACCCATGAACTTCTTCTTCTCCCATTTCCCAGATTTCACCGATGCTGTGGCCTGGGGTATACGCCTGGCCAAGGCCAAGAGCATGGAGATGGTATGTTCGGCCGTGGTGATGGTGTTGCCCTCAGGGGTATTCATGACCACTATGCCTTTTTTCGTGGCAGCATCCAAATCCACATTGTCCACGCCTATCCCGGCCCTTCCTATGACCTTCAAGCGTTCGGCAGCCTCAATGATGTCTACCGTGAGCTTTGTTCCACTGCGAATGGCTATGGCATCATAATCCACTATCACGGCCTTGAGTTCCTCGGGACTAAGGCCTGTCTCCACATCCACATCCAGGCCCTCTGCCCTACGGAACACCTCGATCCCCTCTTCTGCCAAAGAGTCACTGACCAAGACTCGGTATCCCATGGCTCCTTCCTCCTATTGTTCGAGCCTTCCCCTTTTTCAAGCCTCACCTGCCAGGATCTGCTGGGCCACTCCAACCCCTTTCCCAAGTTCCACAGGCAGGCCCAGGTCTCTTAGAGTCAGCTCCAGGGATGAGATGCCGATGATAACATCAAAGGCGTCCATAAAACCCATATGCGCTATTCGAAAGATCTTACCCTTGAGGTGACCTTGACCTCCTGCCACCCGCACTCCATAACGATCCCATAGGTGACCTGTGATCTTTCCTGCATCAACTCCGGCTGGGGCCTTGACGGCCGTTACAGCCTCACTGGGTGAATCGGGAGCCAACAACTCCAAGCCCAGAGCTTTGACAGCCTCCCTGGTGGCCCTGGCCATTCTAAAGTGGCGTTCGAAGATCCCTTGTAAGGTCTCCTCTCGAATCCTCTGGAGCACCTCCCTGAGACCCACGATGAGAGACACAGCCGGGGTGTATGCATTCTGGTTTTTCTTGGCTGAAGCCAGCTCCTTCTTGAAATCAAAGTAGAAACGAGGCAAAGAGGCCTTTTCCACAAAACCCCAAGCCTTAGGACTAACAGAAGCAAAGGCCAGGCCCGGGGGCAACATCACTGCTTTCTGAGACCCAGCAACCACTATGTCCAGGCCCCAAGCATCTGTTTGGATGTCGAAGACCCCAATACCCGTTATGGCATCCACTATGAGTAAGGTCTCCGGATATCCGTGCACTATTTCACCTATCTCCTTCACTGGGTGACGTACTCCTGTGGAGGTCTCGCTGGCCTGCACCAAGACCGCCCTAATCTTGGGGTGAGCCTCCAGAGCCTTTTGCACTTCCTCTGGCCTCACAGCCTTCCCCCATTCCACGTCCAAAACCACGGGCAGGATACCGTAAGCCAGGCAGATCTCCTCCCACCTTTCCCCGAATTTCCCTCCCCTCACCACCAGCGCCTTGTCCCCTGGGCTCAAGGTGTTTGTCACAGCAGCTTCCATGGCGCCGGTGCCTGAAGAACTGAACAAGAGCACCTCATGCTGGGTCTGGAAAAGATACTTCAGCCCATCTCTCACCTCCTGAAAGATAGCACCGTACTCAGCCGTGCGATGATGGATTATGGGTTGAGCCATGCTGAGTAATGTTGAGGGGGAAATGGGTGTAGGACCTGGGGTCAAGAGATAGCTCTTGCGCATTTTCACCTCCTCCTTTTTTTCGGGCCTTTCCAAAGTTCGCAAAAAAAGAGACCCGTCATCCTTTTCGGGTCCCTAAACCCCCATCCTGCCAACCCGGGCCTTCCATCCAGGAAAAATCTTAGGATGGATGATGTCCACGGGCTAGCCATGAAGTTTCAAGGGCACCACTTTTTCCACCCTGAAACCGGCCTCCTTTAAACCTTCCACCACAGGCTTATGCTTTGGGGCCTTGCATCTGATTATTATCCTCTTTTCCACAGAGCCTTTCTCAGGAAAGGAAAAGATGCTTAGGGGCAAGGCCTTGGTCTTGCGCATCACCTCGGCTATTTTAGCAAAGGTATCCTCATCCACCGACACGTTATACAGGGTGAGCCTCAGGACGCCCTCTTCACGGGCTGCAAAAATCTCCAAAAGCCCCCTGGTTACCTCGGTGGCCGTGGCTATGCCCACAAGTTTTCCATTCTCCACCACGGGAAAAGAGCCTATGCCCTTCTTGTAACCAAGAAGCACCACGTCCTCCACAGGTGTGTCCGGGCTTACCCATACCGGATCCTTCACCATCACATCGGCCACTTTCATCCTGGCCAAAAGATAAGACAACTCGTGCATACTCAGGGTGGTGGCAGAAGAAGGGGAGGCCTCCAAAATCTTGCGCCTGGTCAACATGCCCACGAGCTTACCTTTTTTCACCACAGGGAGATGGTGGATCTTGAATTCGTCCATCTTTTTCCTGGCATCCACCAAGAGAGTCTCAGGAGTCACCACCACAGGATCTGTTGTCATCCAGTCCCGGATTCTCATGAAGCCTCCTCCCCCCTTTCTTCCTCCAAGAGAAACTTTTAAACAGCTCACTTGTGTAGGGAATATCCCCTTTCCTTGAGGGCCCTCTCAACTGTCGACTGTTCTTTGCCTCTGGCTCTTATGACCACCATTCGTAGATCGCTGGCTTTCTGTGGAAGGCTGAATATGCTTACAAGCTCTGCTCCAGTTTCTTCTACCACCTTGCCGATCTCAAGCAGAACCCCCTTTTGAAGATCCACATCCTTTAGGGTTATGCGAATCAGCTCCTCTCTGGCACCAAGCATAGCCAGATATGCCCGCACGATGTCGGCCTCTGTGGCGATCCCCACCAACTTTCCCTTGTGGAGCACAGGAAGGGCGCCCACCCCTTTCTCGGCACCCAAGAGCACGGCATGTTCCGCCGAGTCATCCGGGCCTACCACCACCAGATCCTTTGCCATAACGTCTTTGACCTCCAGCTTGGACAAAAGGTAATGCATCTCGTGAATGCTCAAGCTGGAAGCCGAAGAGGGACTAGCTTCCATGATATCCCTGTACGTAACTATGCCCACCAGCTTACCTCGCTCCACCACTGGCAGGCGCCGGATCCTTCGGTCCCTCATGATTCTCTGGGCCTCCAGAATCGGCGTATTCGGGGCAACTACCACAGGATCGGTGACCATCCAGTCCTTGACAAACATGGTTTCCTCCCGGGCTCTGGGGACCTTCTGGAGTATACTCTACCCCTCATTGTCCTTTCACGGAAAGAGACAAGCTAGAGCTTTACTATATGAACAGCCAGAAATCAAGCTGAAAATTAGAAGCCCTCTTGGTCTCTGGGCTTCCAGCCGCTGCAAGGCAAAAGGCCAGGAGTTTTTCAAGCAGTCTCTTGCCAAACCCAATTCATGTAATCGGCAAGCCCATCTACCACATCCAGGGCCAGGATCTCTGGAAGCTCATAGGGATGTAAAGAGCGAACCATGCTCATCAATGGCCCCAACAGGTCTTTTCTTGTCTTGATCAAAAGCAGCACCTCCGGGTCCTGGCATAGCTCTCCTTTCCACCTGTAAAAGGAGCGAATTCCCCCCAGGACACTCACGCAGGCAGCAAGCCTCTTCTCTATCAGGGTTCTTGCCAGATCAGAAGCCTTCTGCTCATCGGGCATGCTTACCAAGACCACCCTGAGCTGCTTTTCCATGATGTTGCTCTCCAATACTTTTTTTCCAAGCCCCCTGTCTGCACTCTAAAAACCCTGCGGGGCAGAATCACGGGGCGAGCCTCAAGGCTTTCCCCAGGGCATTTCTCAACAAGAGCTCGAAGTCAGACTTTAGCATGACCCCCCTTTAATGGGAAGGCGTCCTTGACAGTCTGTTGCAGCCGGACGTACCATGCTTGAAGCTCATGCTCTGGCTTAAGAGTATGCTTTCCAGCCAAGGGGCGGCCATGTTCGACCTGGGCATGCAGGAGATCTTGATAGTGCTCGTGGTGGCTCTGGTCTTCATAGGCCCCAGGAAGCTCCCTGAAATAGCCAAGACCCTGGGCAGGGCCTTTATTGAGCTTAGACGTGCAGGCGAAGAGCTCAAGGGCCAAATAGATCTTGCAACCATCATGGAAGAGCCTGAACCACCCAAGGCTCCAGCAGAAGAGGGGCAGGCAGAGACTGGGCAGGCAGACCCAGGGCCAAGCCAATCCCCCAGTCATTCCCCAGAACAAGTGGAGGAACTCAAGGCCCCTGATGAGGCTCAAGCCGAAGCTCCCCAGAAAACTCAAGCCTGACGAGAAAGTCTCCTTCATAGAGCACCTGGAGGAACTGCGCTATCGATTGATCGTGTCTCTGGTGGCTGTGCTCGTGGGAACAGTGGTTGCTTACGTTTTCAAGGAGGAGATCTTCAAGTTCATCTCTGAGCCTCTACTGAGGGTTCTGCCCCCTCAAGACAGGCATCTGATATTCACAGGCCTGCTGGAAGCCTTCCTGGTATATCTGAAGACCTCTTTCTTTGCCGGGCTGATGCTCTCTGTCCCAGTAATCTTGTACCAGCTCTGGGCCTTTATCTCTCCGGGACTCTACCCTCCAGAGAAGAGACTGGCTCTGCCTTTCATATTCTTTGCCAGTTTCTTCTTTTTGGGAGGGGCTGTATTCGGCTACTACGTGGTGTTCCCTTACGGTTTCCAGTTCTTTGTGGGCTTTGGAGGAGATTTCATAAAACCCCTCCCATCCATGAAGGAGTACCTTAGCTTCGCCACTTTCTTGCTCTTGGCTTTCGGAATAGTCTTCGAGCTACCCATCTTCATATTCTTTTTAGCCAAACTGGGGCTTGTGCATCCGAGAACCCTTCGAAAAGGGCGAAGGTATGCCATACCAGTCATATTTCTGGTGGCTGCCATCCTGACTCCTGGGCCTGACCCAATCTCACAGTGCCTCATGGCAGTACCCCTTTGCATTCTCTACGAGTTGGGAATATGGGTAGCGGTCTTTTTCGGAAAACCCAGCAGCCAGAAACAATCCCAGGCAACACAGGAATCAACTGAGGAGGGCCAGGCTTGAGCCCCTCAAGTGCTCAAGCATCCTGATCTGCCAGGGGAAGCTAAGCACATGCCTTCAAATCTCCATGGGTCCAGATACCCAGTCCCTTCATATCCAGCCCATTTGACGATACCAGATATAGGTCTCCTTCAGACCCTCTTGCAAGGAAATGGTAGGTTGGAAGCCCAGCTCCACTTTGCTCTTCTCAATGCTACAGGTCCAGCCTGGCTGGAGCATCTCCTTGAGCTTTTCTCTGTTGTAAAGAGGCGGCAGACCGAAGGCCCAAGAAAAGGCTTCTGAAACGAGTGCTGCTGACCAGGCCACAAAAAGGGGAACCCTTAGAACTTTTATATCCACCTCCATGATCTTTGCCAAAATCTGGGCCACCTGGCCCCAGGTGTGCACCTCACCATCTGAAACAGGGTATATGGACCCTGATGGCACATGGGCCATGGCAGCCAAAAGCATTGCCCTGACCAAGTCCCTCACGTGGATCATGCATATGTATCTGTCCTGAGCACCCAGATTTATGAACCATCCTTTCTTGACCATGCGAAAAAAGGCCAGCACATCCTTGTCCCTCGGGCCATACACAGCTGTGGGCCTGAGTATCACCAGTGGGAGCTCAGAGGCGAATGTGCAAGCCAAATCCTCAGCCCTGGCCTTGCTCAACCCGTAATGACTCACCGGGCAGCAGGGCTCCGTTTCCCCCCTGGGACAAGATGGCGTGTTGGGACCCCAGGCAGCCAGGGAGCTAAGAACTATTACCCGCTGAGGAGGCTTTTTCATCTTTGTGCAGGCCTTAAGCAAATTCAGGGTTCCCAGTGTATTAGCCCTCATGTAAGAACTGAGACTTCTGGCTTTGGTGACTCCTGCCACGTGGAAGACCCAGTCCATGCCCTCCAGGGAATTTCCCAGGACTCCATCTTGCTGTAGATCCCCTGTGGTTAGTTCCACATCCAGCCCTCGGACCCAGTTGAGGTTGCTGGTACTCCTGACCAAAATACGCACCTGGTGTCCATCCTGTAATAGCGCTTCCACCAGGTGGCTTCCCACAAAACCTGTTGCTCCTGTTACAAAGGCCCTCAAAGCCACCCCCCTTTGCCTCTATCAAGAATTCCTTCAGGCAGTATTTGTCTCTGCCCTTGGACCTTGAGGCCTGGCATCCTTGGAATGCTGGTAGACTCCAGAAATTATTGACCCAACCCTAGTCCCCAAAACTTTTGCCTCGGCCCATCAAGGAACCCCAAGCATAGGGGGCGTTAGCTGCCCAGGCGGGCTCCTGCCTCAGGAATCCAATCTGGGAGAAACTCATGATTTGACCCCTGCACTCAGCTGATCCCTCAACATTGCCACGTGCCATAGGGCCGGCTCCTCGTTGACAAAGCTCTGGTGCTTGAATAGAATTCACCAGCTCATCTGCCCAAATGGGCCGGAGCCTGCTACGGGCAAGAGGGCTTAGGTAAGCAACATTGTGAGCTGTTTGAGACCCCCAGGCAAGCTCTTGGAGACCTTGCCCAGAATTGAGGAGCGCCTAATGGACATCTTCGAGAAGTGCTGGAAATTCACCCAGGCTGCGGAAGCCAGGGCCTCGGGTTATTACCCCTATTTCATCCCCATAGAGTCGCAACAGGACACAGAAGTCCTCATCAACGGCCGACGCGTAATAATGATAGGCTCCAACAATTATTTGGGACTGACCACCCATCCCAAGGTGAAAGAAGCTGCGGCCGAGGCACTCAGACGCTTCGGCACTAGCTGCACAGGTTCACGATTTCTCAACGGCACCATAGAGCTTCACGTGCAACTCGAGGAAAGACTGGCCAAGTTCACCGGTAAGGAAGCTGCACTGGTTTTCAGCACAGGCTTCCAGACCAACCTGGGCACCATCTCAGCTTTGGTAGGACGCCACGACACCGTAATAATAGACTACGATGATCACGCAAGCATCGTGGACGGTTGCCAGCTCTCCCACGGCAGGACCATCCGATTCCGTCACAATGACATGGCTGGTCTTCGCAGGGCCCTTCAGAAAGCCAACCCGAGAACAGGTAGACTGGTGGTGGTAGATGGTGTTTTCAGCATGGAGGGGGACATAGCCCCTCTACCCGAGATTGCAGCCCTGTGTAAAGAATTCGGTGCCCGATTAATGGTAGACGACGCACACTCCATAGGAGTGCTGGGAAAAAACGGCAGCGGCACAGCCTCTCATTTCGGGATGACCGACCAGGTGGATTTGATCATGGGTACATTTAGCAAGTCCTTCGCCTCCCTGGGTGGGTTCGTTTCAGCCAAGGCAGAAGTCATAGATTACATAAAGCACATGTCTAGGGCTCTCATATTCAGCGCCTCCATGCCCCCAGCCTCCATAGCAGCCTGCCTGGCCTCCCTGGACATAATGGAAAACGAACCCGAGAGAAGGGAAAGGCTCTGGCAGATAACTCGAAGGATGCATCGGGAATATAAAGCCATGGGACTCAATATCGGCAACACCCAAACCCCCATCATTCCCATCATAATAGGCGACGACCTCAAGGTTTTTGTTTTCTGGAGGCGGCTGCTGGAGGAGGGTGTCTTCGCAAATCCCGTGCGAAGTCCGGCTGTGCCCCCGGGAAGGGCATTGTTGAGAACCAGTTACATGGCCACCCATACTGACTCGCAGTTGGACAGAGTTCTGGAGGCCTTTCAAAAAGTAGGAAAGGAGTTGGGGGTCATATCATGAGAGTATCATCCCTCAGGGGATGGGACTCTGGGGCCTCATCCCCAAAGACAACAACATGTCCCTTTGTTACTGTTGGCCAGGCCCCATTGGGAAGGGATGTTAGACAATAGCCTGGAAAGGCAATGAACCGACTTGTTTTTGCGCTCTTTACAATGATGCTAGAGCTCTTTGTCCATGGATTGAAGAGCATCCAAGGCCAGGGCCATGAGGATTGTAGAAACTGGATGACTCCCTTCTGAGGTACAGGCCAGAAAACCTTTCCAGGAGGAAGGCTATGCCAGGATCTTCTATTCGAGTGGAGGAGGTTGTAAACAGCAAACACAGAAGTGCTTTTCTGAAGTTACCGTGGGTTGTGTACAGGCAGGACCCTTTTTGGGTGCCCCCCCTGCTCATGGAGCGCAAAGCCTTCATAGATCCCAAGAAAAACCCTTTTTTCCAGCATGCAGAAATAGCTCTTTTTTTGGCCTTGCAGGATGGGCATCCCGCAGGCAGGATAGCCGCCATAGTCAACCACAACCACAATAGATTTCATAAAGACCGAGTGGGCTTCTTTGGTTTGTTCGAATCCATCAATGAGGAGCAGGTATCTCGGGCTCTACTTGGAAGAGCAGCGGACTGGCTTCGCCAAAAGGGAATGGATATCATGAGAGGCCCTGCCAGCTTTTCCACCAATGAGGAAATAGGTCTCCTGGTGGAAGGCTTCCAAGACAGCCCAATGATAATGATGCCCTACAACCCCCCTTATTATGCACAACTCTTGGAAAATTACGGCTTTCGCAAAGAAAAGGATCTTTACGCTTTCATCCGCACTGCAGAGGATATGCCTGAGCGCTTGTACAAACTGGCGGAAAAGTTGAAAGAGAAAAATCGATTTGCTGTTAGAAAGTTGCGCATGAAGGAGTTAAAGCAAGAGATATTTCGCTTCAAGTCTGTCTATGAGTCAGCATGGGAGCGCAATTGGGGCTTCGTGCCCATGACCGAGGCTGAGATCGACCATATGGCTTCTGAGTTAAAGAAAATACTGGATCCTGATCTTGTCTTTTTTGTAGAGCTTGAAGATAAGATCGTGGGGTTTTCCCTGACCCTGCCAGATGTCAACCAGGCACTCAAGAAAGTCAATGGCAGACTCTTTCCCATTGGTTTCATAAAGCTGATGTATCATTTTAAGAAGATCAATCAGGTCCGCGTCCTACTCCTGGGAGTGGCCCAGGGCTACCGCAGAAAAGGAATAGATGCAGTTTTGTATCTTGAAACTTTCAAGGAAGGCATCAAGAAAGGATATAAAAGAGGCGAATTTTCATGGATTTTAGAGGACAACGATGCCATGATCCGTCCCCTAGAGGCCATAGGCGCTAACCGCTACAAGACCTACAGGGTATATGATCTACCTTTGTGAGAGAGTTGTTCTTGAGGGCTTTGCCCTGAATCTACCGGGGTGGTCCTCCATGGTAGCTCTTCTTGGGGCAACCATCTTCTCAAGAGGGAGGCCAGCCAGCCTGATACAAGGGCCAACAGCACGCCTGCCAAGACATCCACAACATAGTGATAGCGAAGATAAACGGTGCTGAAAACCAAGCTTGTGAGCACCACAAAATAAGCCGGAAAAGCCCTACGGTAATAACGCCAAACATAGTAAAGGACCAATAGGCTTATCCCCACATGGCCGCTGGGAAAGGCATCCCGTTGCAAGAGCTCCAGCCTGTCCAAAGACTCCCTGATCCAGTTGGTCAGCCATAGCCCCTCTAGCGCACGGCTCTGCAGATGGGCTATCTCGAAACGTGGGCCCAAGGCCGGAAATGCAAAATAACCCAGATAAGAGATGTAAAAAGCGCTCACCACTCCCACCATTGCAGCCTGAAAACCCTCCCAGTTGCGGCTGCGCCATAAGAGGAGACCTAGAAAAATGGGAAGGAAATAAAAGGTCGTATATATGATCTGCAAGTATTCGGTAAGTAACGGGTGCATGTACTGCTCGAGCCACACGGTGGGATGCACTCCGAACAGGGCAAAATCCCATTCCACAAATAGCCCGTCCAGGTCTTTGGGATTGATGGGATGAACCAGGTAGTGAAGCTCCCTGAAGGCCAGGGGGATGCTTATGATATGGTACCAGGTTGCCAGATGCATCCAAAGCTTGGATGGATTCTGGTGAGATTTCCACAAGATCCCCAAGATGGCCGAGATCCAGGCCAAGTGAAGAAGAGCATGAAACCATGCATTTTCCACCCGTTCTCGAAACACTATGATCAGAGACCCCACGCATCCCAGATAGAAAAGGGTCACCAGGTCCTGCGGTCGCAACTTCATTTTACGCCCTGCACCACTACCTTGGTCTCACCCGCTTTGAGGCCCAATCTCTCCTTGGCGCTTGCTCCCCTTACTGCTATCTCCAGAAAGCCGGAGCTGCCTATCAAGGCCAAGGGTTCACCAGGAAGAGCTTCGCCATAAGTCTTGTTCATAGAGTCCAAAACCAATGACTCCCCCACCATGATCCTGAACTTCCCTTTGTAACAAATCTCACTCAAAGCCTTTTCCGCTATATTTGTGACCCCATTGCCGAATCGGTCCATGTAGACTATGCGCCCTTCTATGAAGCCTTCACCAAAACTCAAAGGTGGCTGCTCCAGGCGCACCCAGCTTTTCATCTCAGGTCCCAAAGAATCCAGTCTACCACCTGATGCCAGGTGAGCAGCTGCCGGAGCAAAGATGTCCCTGCCGTGGAAAGTGGCACTTGGGGGTTGTAACATCACATCCTTGCTCTCGATGCGCCTGAGCTCCACCTCTGGATACAACTCCAAGGCCAGGCTCAAAACCCCGTTGTCCGGGCCCACGAAGAAAAACCCTCCTGCCCTGGCCGCCATGGCGGCTCTGGAGGTGCCCACTCCCGGGTCCACCACCACCAGGTGCACCGTGCCCAAGGGAAACCAAGGGAGAGCCTGTCTGAGAACCCAGGCAGCCTGAAACAACTCCCCAGGAGGTATTTCGTGGGTTATGTCTACTATGGTACAGCAGGGGTGGCGGCTCAGAATCACCCCCTTCATGGAGGCCACATACCAATCTGAGGTCCCGAAATCCGTTGTCAAGGTTATCAGCCCGCGCATCCATCGGACCTCCAAGTGCTCCCCTGTGTCCGCCCCCACTGAGCAAACCACTGTGGCGGATCTTAGGAAAACCAGCTGGCAGTGTCAAGCTTCGGGCTTTGCTTGACAGTGTAGCCCAAGCCCCCTAGCATCCAAGGGTAGAAAAGATTCGGACCGCACCGAGAGGTTCTCCATGAGTCTGAAGGCAGATCTTTATCTTAACCGCACAGATCCACTCAGGTACATGAGGAGTAATGACTGCGAACAATGCGGCTTTTCATCCTGCTCCCAGTGGCTTGAGAAACTCAAGAGGGGAGAAGCAAGGCTTCAGGATTGTCCCAGCTTGGAGCCGGGGCAAAGCCATGCCCTGCAAGTGTTTCTTTCCCTTGGGCAGCTTCTCCCAGATGTGGAGATCACCCAACACCCCGTAGCAGGAGCCACTGGAAGGCTCGAAATCAACGAGCCAGGGCCAGACTCCCCGTTGCTTGTAACGGGCAATGCTATTCAAACAGAGGAAGTGGTGCTGGCAGTGCTTTCCACCACAGAGGCCCCTTTTCACTTGCTCTTTGTGGACACCCAAGGTCATACAGTGGACATGGCCCTCATTTACCGGACCTTTACTGCCGAGGCTGTGGTCAAGGCCCTGGTCGGCTCTGGGCTGGATTCCTTGCTCTCACACAAGGAGTTGATCATTCCTGGTCTGGCAGCCCAACTGAAGTCTCCATTGGAGAGAATGAGCGGATGGAAAGTCACCGTTGGCCCTGTTTGCATAGGAGAGTTGCCACTTTTCTTCGGGTCTGGCTGGAGCAGGCCTTCTGAGAAGAAATCCCAGGATACCCTCAATTCTGTGGGATCAATGGACCTGCCAGGCTCTGGTTCGGAAAGGGGAACAAGATGAGCAAGGTTCTTCTTTGGTTCATGCTGCCGATAGTGGTATTGGGATTTCTCGCCCTATCGGTGCTGGTTTTGATCCCAATTTTATTGGAAAGTTCGATTCTCAGACCCAAGCTGGAGAGCTGGATTTCCATGGGTTTGGGAAGGCCGGTATTGATCCAGGGGCCTGTGAGAATCTCTCTGTTGCCTGAGATCAGAGTTTCCCTTTCAGGACTACTTGTTGAGGCTCCAGAGGGTTTCCCAGAAAAATACCTGGCCAGAGTTGATTGGCTGCAGGCAGAAACCACCCTGGGCCACATCTTTGGAAAGGGTATAAGGCCCCAGTCCATGGAAATGAAGGGGCTGCATCTGGTGGTGGAAAGAAACTGGGGAAAAGGGTCCCTCTGGCCTGGGATCCCAGGTCAAGCCAAGAAGTCCGATTCGGGGGTTAGCAGTCGGGCTGAGACAACATCAAGGTCCAAGTCTCAGATCTCACCATTTCTTTTGCTGCCTGGAGTGGGGCTCAAAGTTTCTCAAGGGGAGATCCTGTTGGTGGACCCAGTTGACAAGGCCCTTGGCAGAATAACTGGCCTGGGTCTGAGTCTTGGAAAGCCATCTCCAGACGGATCCCAACATCTCAAGGTACAGGGTAGTTTCCAAGGGCATTCCTTCATGGCCGAAGGCATCCTCAAGGACCAAGGAAAAGATAGTGCAGGCAAACAGGTCTTGCTCCTGGAACTCAACTGCCGGGCAGAAGGCAGGCTTATAGGATCAATTAGAGGCCAAATCCGATATTGGAAGAAAACCCCAGAGGCTGAGCTGCTGGTTCGGATGGGGCCTTTCTCCTTGCAAGGGGCTCTTCGAACACTTGGCTCGGAGCCAAAAGGATACTTTTGGGAGCATTGGGGTCGGGTCTCCTTCCACGGGAACCTGGTTTTATCCCCAAGCAAATTGGAACTCAGACAGGCTGAGCTTAGGGCGGATGAGCATCTCATAAGGTTTTGGATGCGCATGGGGAAAAGCGATGAAAAAGGCTTGGAACTGAATCTGGAAGTTGAGGAATTGGACCTGAATCACTTTTCAGTTGGCCACGGTCTATCCAGCCCAAGAAAGAAGAATCCAGGGGTTCCAAAAAACCGCTTGGGGCAGCACACCAAGAACTCAACTGGGATTGGCAGTCTGGATTTTCCAGTGCCCACCATGGCTGGCTCGGTAAGGATTCATAAAGTTTTATTCAAATCCCAGCCCCTGGAGGAATTACAGATTTCTTACAGGCTTAGGAAGACGGTTCTTGAACTGGAGGAAATAAGGCTTAGGCTCCAAGGGGGAGAGCTTTGGGGTAGGGGCTCCGTGGACTTGGACAGGGCTCCCCCTTACCTTCACTTGGATTTGAACACCCGCGGCGTCCAGGTGGGGCCTGTCTTGGAGAGGCTTGCCAGGACCGTTTTCCTGGAAGGAAGCATGGAGAGCCGATGGTCTCTTGAGGGTTCATGGCAAGGAGATCTTGACAGGGCGGCACAGGCCTGGACCGCAGAGGCCGACATCCTTCTTACCCAAGGGAGCATCAAGGGGGTGGATCTGGCCAAAATATCACGCTCCCTGGGGCTTGCCAGCAAGAAAGAGGAAAAGAAAGAGGCTTCTCAAGCCCGCACCTTCTTCACCCGTCTGGAGGCTCATCTGGGCTTGGAGCAAGGGCATCTCAAAGTATCCAAGGCTTTCATGCAGAACAAAGATCTTAGGGTCCTGGCAGCAGGTCAAGCCAACCTCCTTGAAAGATCTCTGGATTTCAGACTGGAGCCTGAGTTGGGTTCTCAAAGTGAGCAGGAGCAGGGAGCCACCCTCGTGGTGCCTTTTTGGGTTGATGGAAGCTTCTCCCACCCCAGGTTCCATCCTGATCTGGCCGGGATCAAAAAAAAGGGACAAGGCAAGCTGCATCTTTCTCTGCCCTCCAGTAAGGAACTGAAGGAGGTCTTGCGAAACCTCTTGAAGGGGCGTTGATCAAGAGTCATTGGCATCCCTCCATGAAGGTGCTCATATTTTGGGTGACACAATGTTCAAGGACTCTGAGGCAGGGGTGATCATACAGATGAGGGCTCTGGCAAGATTCTTCTATGAAGCAGGTCTTCTCAAGAGAATCAAGAGAAGCGGCTGGTGGGTGGCCGGGGTGAAAGACCCTGAGAGCGTGGCTGAGCATAGCTTCAGGACAGCTCTGTTGGGATACGTGCTGGCCCTCCTTGAAGGGGCAGACCCTCTGCGCACAGCAGCCATTTGCATCTTGCATGATTTCCCGGAAGCCCGAATAGGGGACCTTCATCGTTTGAACGACCGCTATCTGGATTCTTTCCAGGCTCAAAAAAAGGCCCTGGCAGAGCAGTTGGCTTCCCTTCCGGAGATCTGCAGCCAAGAATTAAAACAACTGTATGCAGAATGGGAACAGGGAGAATCTAAGGAAGCGGTTGTGGCAAAAGACGCCGATGTATTGGAATGCTTGATCCAGGCAAAGGAATACCAGGCTCAAGGCTGCTCTTCTGTACAGGAGTGGATCAACAACGCGGCCTCTCGGCTTCAAACCGCCTCTGCCAGGGCCCTTGCCCAAAGCTGTATGGAGCAGGACCCAAAGGAATGGTGGCATCAGATGGGGGATTGAGCCCGTTTCCTTTGAGGCCCAAGCAGAGCCTCTCTGAATAACTCACCCCCCCTGTACTGGATCTTCATGGTAGGTAGGTCTGAAGTGGGCATTGTTTTTTAAAAACTGCTCTTTTTAAGATGCAAAGAAGCTATTTGATCATGAAAGGCCTCATCCCATGACACCATTAAACAACATACCCCGCATTATCCAAATTGTTTTGAATAATGCGGGGTTAGAGCGCTTCTTGCAAGAAACCAGTGCGGTTTATCTTTTATGCCTCAGGTCTTCTTTACCTTGGCCCACTCCTCGTCCCTCAGCTGACGTCTCAAGATCTTTCCCACCGTTGTCATGGGAAGAGTTTCCCTGAACTCCACGTACCTGGGCCTCTTGTATCCGGCCATCTTGTCCCTGCAATATTCAATTATCTCTTCGGCCGTGGCCGTCTGGCCGGGCTTGAGCTGGATGAAGGCCTTTACAGCCTGGCCCGATTTTTCATCAGGCACCCCCACCACAGCCGCATTGGCCACCTTGGGATGCCCGTAGAGGACCTCCTCTATCTCCCTTGGGTAGGCCTTGAGCCCGCCAACGTCTATCATGTCCTTCTTGCGGTCTGTGATGACCGTGAATCCCTCTTCATCCATGTGGCCTATGTCACCGGTGAGAAAGAAGCGTTTCCCCTCTATTATTCGAAAGACCATCTCATTTTCTTCGGGTCTGTTCCAGTAGCCCTTCATCACCTGTGGTCCACTCACCGCTATCTCGCCGTCTTCCCCCAGGGGAAGCTCTCTGGTGCCTGTCTCCACATCCAGTATCTTTATATCCGTGCCAGGGATGGGCAATCCAATGGAGCCAAATTTTCTGTCCTTACGGTTTGTGGGGTTTACGTGAGTAACGGGCGATGTCTCTGAAAGCCCGTATCCCTCGAAGATCACCGCTCCGGTTTTTTCTTCGAATTGTTTGGCAAGCTCCACTGGTAGAGGGGCAGCGCCAGAAGCACAGGCTACGACGGAGCTCAGGTCGAACTTCTTGACCAACGGGTGGTTCACCAGAACGCTGTAAAGGGTGGGGACCGCATGAAGCAAAGTGGCCTTGTGATGTTCAATGAGTCTAAGCACCTCTGTAAAAGGAGGGTTTCCGGCCCTTGGATCAGGCACACACACTAGACGCGCCCCAAGTCTCACCGCGCTTAGCATGGTCAGGGTCAAGCCATAGCTATGGTACCACGGCAAGACCCCCATGAAGCAGTGCTTACCCCCTTTTTCCAGCTTTTGGGGTTTCTCTCCCGGGGCTGGCTCTACCCTCATCCACTCCTCCAAGGCCAACACGTTGGCCATGAAATTGGAATGCGTGAGGCAGGCCCCTTTGGGAACCCCTGTGGTACCCCCTGTATAAAGTATCAATGCCAGATCGTTCTTGGGATTTATGGAAACCTGTGGTGCGGAGGACGGTTGCCCTGAAATGGCCTCTTCCAGGGAGATGTGCCCTGGCTGATGTACTTGGGCCTTTGGTATCTTTCCCAAAAGCCCACCTATGAAGCCTTTGAGAGTGGGCAGAAAAGGCTTCACATTGCAGTACACCACGAACTCCACGTCTGTTCCTTCCACGGCCTTGCAGGCCGTGGAATAGAATTGAGGATGGTCCATCACAAACACACCTTTGGCCCCTGAGTCCTTGAGCTGAAAGTTGAGTTCCCCGGCCGTGTACATGGGGTTGCAGGTGACGCAGGTTGCACCGCTTTTTAGTATGCCAAAGAAAAGAACAGGGTACTGGGGTAGATTGGGTAGGAAGATGGCTATCCTGTCTGCCTTTTTTATTCCTCTGGAAACCAGGAAATTTGCTACCCGATTGGCCATTTCGTTGACCTGCCGGAACGTGCGCGATGAATCCTGGAAGATGGTGTAGGTTAGGTCCCCATAAGCGCGCACGGTTTCTTCCAATAGTTCGTAAAGGGGCACATTGGGCACCTCTATGTCCCAAGAGACCCCTTCCGGCCATTTGTGCTTATGCCAAATCCTCTCCTCCATGATCAGGTCTCCTTTCCCATTTTATTTCTAGCGAGTTGGGCAGCAAGTCACAAGCAAGAAATCCCGTTTCTGCTCTCTCCTGCGGGTTCAATCTCAAGAAACCTCCTTTCCGGATTGACAAGCTTCTCTGGCCTTGCACTTGAGGCAATCCGATCTCTTGCAAGGTTCCGTGTGGATGAGGATCTTGGCCCTGGGGAGTCTGGCCTGGATCATGGCCTCTATCCTGTCACACAAGGCATGAACATCCCCTAGCGTGGCTTGGGGAGACAGCACCAGATGCAGGTCTATGTGCCGTTCCGGGCCAGATCTTCTGTGTCTCAACTCGTGGAACTCCAAGAACTCCTTACCCAGTGACTCCAGGGTTTGCCTTATGATCCTGTCTTCCTCCTCTGACAAGGGCTTGTCCAAGAGCCCCTCCATGGACCTCCTCAAGAGACTCCAGGCTGCCCTCACTATCAGCCCAGCCACCACAAGGGCCACCACCGGGTCCAAGGCGTGGAACCTCATGTTGGCCTGTGGATCTTTAATGAACAAATCAGAAATGTAGATGATACCCAGGGAGCCCATGACACCTGCAGAGGTCCACACATCCGTGCGCAGATGGAGGGCATCGGCCTCCAGGGCTATGGATTCGGTTTGAATGGCCGTTCTAAGCAGCCGTTTGGAAACAATGGTGTTCACCACCACAGAAAGAGCCATCACAGCCAGTCCAACCTCCAGGTATTCCAGCTCCCCTCCTCTTACCAGCTTGCCTATGGCCTCCGCGCTTATGAAGGCCGCAGCCCCCAAGATCAGAAGGGCCTCCAGGGCTCCTGAGAGATTCTCGAACTTACCGTGTCCGAAAAGATGACCTGTGTCTGCAGGTCTGCTTGCCCTTCTAACGGCCACAGCCGCTATGATGGCTGCCAGCAGATCCATGGCCGAGTGGGCAGCTTCGGACAAGATGGACACAGATCCTGTTAGAAGACCCACAGACAGTTTCAGAGCCACCAAAACCGTATTAGAAGCTACAGAAAGAAGAGCCACTCTATACTTGCGAGAGCCCTCTGGGAGAATCTCCCCTGTATGAGCATGGCTGTCCTCGAGCACCGTTTGAATCCCTCAAAGCTCCTAGCCAAAACCTTTCAGGGGCTTTGCATGATGAGAATCAGCCGTTAAAAAAACAACCTCTTGGTCCTTTTATTTCCTTAGGGGCTTTCCTTTTTTTCTTTGCCCAGGGGGCCTGATCCGCACCCCCCCTTTAAACTCGAGGATGCCTCAGCATTGACCCCCGCCTTTGACTCATCAGCCTCTGAGAAAACAGATCCCTGGCAATGATATACGGGACGGGTAATGGAAGCAACCTCGGGTTGAACCAGGTCAAAAAAGGCTAGAAAATATATGCATAAAACCTTTTCCCAAAGGAGCGGCAAATGAATCAGCCCATAGCCGACAGGAATACCTGCAAGAGTGCCATGGAGATGACCGGGGATTACAGATCCAGGCTCCCTCAGATAGTGGAGAGCATTGTTGAGAGCTGCCGAGGCCCGGAAAGCATTGACCACATAGATGCAGCCTTGATCCCCTCATTTGAGTCAGTGGTGGAGATACTGAAGGATTTGTTGGACCTCCTCTATCCTGGCTATTTTGGCAGGCAAGAGCTGGATCGCAAGAACCTGCAATACCATATAGGAGCGGAAGTCAATGCTCTTTTTGACAAGCTCTCTGTCCAGATATCCAGAAGCATCCAGCATGAGTGCCGCCGTTTGGACAGCATGTGCGTTCGGTGTGTGGAAAAGGGCCAGAAGGAGGCTCTCGAGTTTCTGGCCAAGATCCCGAGACTCCGCCAGATGTTGGCAAGGGACGTACGTGCTGCTTATGAAGGAGACCCGGCTGCCAAGAGCTTTGACGAGATAGTGTTTTCCTACCCCGGCATTTTTGCGGTCACCGTTTACAGAATTGCCCACGAGCTGCACGTCCAGGAAGTACCTCTGCTCCCAAGGATAATGACCGAGTACGCCCACAGGGTCACGGGCATAGACATCCACCCTGGGGCCTGTATAGGAAGCAATTTTTTCATAGACCACGGCACTGGGGTGGTCATAGGCGAGACCACCGAGATCGGCGACAACGTGAGGATCTATCAAGGAGTGACCCTCGGAGCCCTGAGCCTTCGCAGGGAAGCCGACGGCTCCATGGCCAGAGGCTACAAGAGGCATCCTACCATAGAGGATGATGTGATCATATATGCCGGTGCCACCATATTGGGAGGCAAGACAGTCATAGGAGCCAGATCAATCATAGGCGGAAATGTTTGGCTCACCCGCTCCGTGCCACCTGACTCCAGGGTGACCCTGGCAGATCCGAACCTCAGAATCCAGAGCAGGTGGGAAGCTATGGAGTCCCCATTCGAGGTAAACCTAGCGGGCGGATCCAATGTCCAACTGGGCGAACGCCAGGACTAAGACGTTTCATGCAAAGGAGGGGATGGCATGAAAAACAGCGACCACTTCCTCAAGATCATGGTTATGGTTGTTTTCCTGTCAGTCCTGATAGGCCTGCCAACCCTTGCCCGCGCCCACGTAAGAACCCAAGTGTGGGTAGGCCTGGGGCCATGGTGGGGGCCCTGGTACTACCCAGGACCTTGGTACCCGGTTTACACGTACCCAGTGCTGGTTCCAAGCCCTGCACCATGCAGGAATGTGTGGGTGGAGGGCCGATGGGAGAGAAGGACCTTCTCGGACGACAGAGGGTTCAGGACCTATAGAGATGTTTGGGTGCCGGGCCACTGGGAAAGGATCTGCCCCTGAGTAAGCATCTTCAGGGAAGCTGCGCGGCAAGGGCCTTCTTCTTGTCCAGGAGCAGGTCCTCCATGGGAAATGGTAAAACGTCTCTGATTCTGCTCGTGCCCGAGAGCACCATTATTAGCCTGTCCAATCCCAATGCAACACCGGCTGCCTCGGGCATTCCCAGCTTCAGGGCTTCCAGGAAAGAATAGTCCACGGGGAAGGTCTCCTTGCCCATTTCTTTCCTTTGTCCTCTTTCTGCCAGGAGTCTTTTTTCCTGCTCTAGGTGATCTGTTAGCTCAGAGAAACCATTGGCCAGTTCCATGTCTCCAGCATAGAGTTCGAAACGCTCAACCCACCTGGGAGCACCTGGTTTCTTTCTGGCCAGTGAGGCCATCTCCACAGGGTAGTCCACCAGAAAGAAAGGTTTGTGTTTGGGCAAGTGAGGATCCACCTCTTGCAGGAAGATCTTGTAGAAGACGTCTTCCCATGCCCAGGAGAGCTCCACTTCCCTGTAACCCTTTGCCCTGGCAATGTGTACCAACTGTTCAAGGCTTCGTACCTCCTCGAGGTCAATCCCTGCATATTGCTTCATGGCCCACCTGACGGTTATACGCGGCCAGGGGGTACTCAGGCAAAGGGAGGTCCAAGAACCTTTCGGGATCTTCTGATCATTTCCCAACAGCCCGGCCAGATGTACCACCAACTGCTCACAATCCTCCATTAAGGAGCTATAGTCCTCCCCTGCCCTGTACCACTCCAGCATGGCGAATTCGGGGTTGTGAGTATGAGAAAGCTCCCCTGCCCGAAATGCATGGCTCAAGCAGTAAATGCGTTCCAAGCCAGCACATAGAAGTTTTTTCATACAATATTCCGGAGAGGTGTGGAGGTAAAAGATCTCCCCAGTCTCTCCTTGGATCCCCGTCTCCACTCTCATGGGATCCAGGTGGGGCTCCATGCCTGGTAGAGGTATGAGGCTTGGAGCATCGATCTCCAAAAACCCCTTGCTTTGGAAAAAACATCTGACACCCAACAGCACCTGAGACCGAATCCTCAGGATCTCACGAAGCCTCGGATCCCACCTCAGCTTCACCCAGTTGCGCTCTTCCTGTGGGGGATCGCCTATCAAAGCCACATCCTCCGCTCTACGGTCCTTGCCGATCACTGGTTTTTCCCAGTTCAGCTCTTGGGAAGGCTCCTTCAGACTTGGGGTTTTCTCCTCAAAGGAGCCTGACAGGTAGTAATTGAGAGTTCTTGATTCATCTTAGCCAGTCAATGATCTGGGTCACTCATCTCTTGTTGGCAGAGGAGGCATCACCCATGCTATCCCGTCCACCACAATGGTTCCATCCTGGTTTCTTACCTGAGTGCCAAGCCTAAGACGATTCCTGCGCTCCAGAGCCTCTAAGACCTCCACTCTGGCAGTGAGGGTGTCACCTATGCGAACAGGGGCCAGAAACTTGAGTTCCTGAGACAGGTATATGGTTCCAGGCCCAGGCAGCCTTGTGCCTATGGCCGCAGAGATCAACCCGGCGCTGAAGATTCCGTGCACTATACGGCCACCAAAACGAGTCTTGGAAGCCCAAACCTGATCCATGTGAGCAGGATTGAAGTCCCCTGTGATGCCTGCCAGAAGTACCACATCCGCCTCTGTGACAGTCTTAGAAAATTCCGCAAACTCCCCCACCCTGATCTCCCCTATGCTCTTGCCCTTCATATCAAAAGCCTCCAGGATTCTCCCTTCCCAGCCCCTACGCAAAAACATTGGCAAGCCATTGTAACATCTGGGCCCCCAAGGCCCAAGCCGCTAAAGTACATCACAAGGGAGTCCCAGGGTCCTCACACACCCCATTGAGGATCGTAAATGCTCTGTAAGCCAACGCATTGGATTACCTTGGGAAAGACCAGAGATTATTCCTGAGTTTCTCCAAGTCAGGGAGCGGCAAACCATCTCTTGGCTTGAGCCAGGACTATTTGGATAGGCCACCTGTTTGGGATCATGCTCTGGCTGAGAACCTTCCCCCGGATCCTTGATGTTGCGGGGCCCTTGCCCCAGGCTCCGGGTTACTTTACCCACCTTTCAGCCTGGACCAACCAAGGAATCCACAGCTAGAATCAGGCTGCTTTTGAACATAAACAAGCTCCTCCCAGGATATGGTAAGCTAGAGCCAATCATTCACTGATCTTGAATAATGCTGGCTAATATGCCAGTTTCATGGCCTCGAGCTCCTCTTTGGATATCTCAGACCACCGCTTGAGGCTCCAGTTACCCACCCACCCCTTGAAAATAGAAAGATTTCTCTGTCGTTGTTCTTCTGTCTGACCCAAGTACACATACATGTTGCCGGGCTTCCCATCCTTGGTATTCTTCCCATCATCTAGCCTTCTCATGAGCGCGCCTGTGTCCGGCCATCCTACAAAAAATATCAGATGGGTATAAGTGTCCATCCGCGGCCCTTTCTGTTCTCTAACATGTCTTTCCTTGTGGGCCTTGAACTCGGGATACTCTGGTGCGTCAGCACCGTGGCAGGCCATGCATCTGGCATCAAAGATAGGCTTCACCCTTTCCTTGTACCTTATTTCCTCAGCATGCCCCAAGGATACCCCAAGAACAAAGGCCAGGAAAACCAATGTCAAAAAGCTCTTCCATCTCTCAGTCATCTCATGAACCTCCTTTGGATTGGTCTTGCTCCGGGTCTGACAATCTGGTGCGATGCCCATTTCCCATGACCAGAAAAAGCTTTGCAGGTTTTTTAAGGAATTCCCTTTTCTCAGAACCTCCACGCGACTCCCGCCAGGATAGAGTAGTCAGGCTCAGATCTTGTGAGCCCTGCTTTGAGACCCACATCCAGGTCTAGGTTCTCGGTCAAGGAACATATGAAACCTCCCAGGATGAAGGCTGGCAAAGTAGCCGAATCCTTGGAGGAGTTGCGCTCCACCCCGATATTGGCCACGGCTTTGAGCTGTTTGAGGATCTCTACCTCAGAGGCTATGGAGGCGTGCCATAGATCCGTTCTCTCATCGAGGCGGTTCTCATTTCTCATGTACCCGAGATTGAGGTGAAAGGCCAGAGGTTCCGTCTCCTTGGTCAGGATGAAAAACAAGGACGGGGAGATTCTGCCTAAACCCAAGCCCTTATCCTTGTCCCCCGTTGGGATCGTGATGCCGGGCTTGAGCGCCAAGCTCCACCCCGAGTGCTCCAAGAACCGCCATTTCACTTCCAGGGCCACATCCGAGATCCCGGCCTCTGTGTTCCTGAAGCCGCGCTCCTTGGTGCTCACATGTTGATAGGGGACACCTGCTACAAGGTCCACATCATCCATTACACCACAGCTGATGATAGTTTCCAGCTCGAAGCTCTTCTCAGTGACCCTGCCTTGGCGATGGTGGCTATACTGAAAATTGGCCTCTATCTGGAACATCCCCTCCCCCTGGGTGCCCGTATCGTCGGTAATCAGTGGATGAGCGGCGAATGCAGGCACGCAAAGGAGCATCACAAGAGCCTGGCCCAGAAGAAAGCTCCCTGTGCCCTGGCAAAGCCGCGAACCAACCATGGGACAGACACACCTTCTCTCTCCAAACAGCCTCATTCTCAGCCTCCTAAAAGATTTCCTGCATCCTGATCATTCCCCAGTATCCATAACTGCTGGGGACCGTGCCCCCAGGCTCCGGTGACCTTTACTTGCCTTTGACACTTGCACCGAAAAAGGACCCCACAGGGAAGACCAGGCTGCATTCGAACATTATTTAGTTAACATCAGCATATGGTGAACTCTGCCCGCCTTACCCCATCACTCCCGGCGATTTTGGAAATTTTGCGGGCCCAGAATGTACTTAAGACCTTGAGGTCAATTCCAAAATCCTGAGCCAGCTTCCTGTAATGCCTTTCAAGCCTGCTCATCCAGCCAGAAACCGAGATGCAAAACGGCTGTTTCTTCCCTTCAGCTATTCTTCAGACACACATAGATCCCCTCTGCCATCTGGCCGTCTATGGCAAACTGGCTTTCCCCAAGCTTGAATACATAAGAGGGAAACTTCTGAATAAGGGTGACCAGGAGCCCTGGCAGGGCGCCCATGGCCATGAGCTTGTGAAGCCGTGTCTCGTCGTCGATGGCTAGGTAGGCTATGGTCCCTTGTTCGCCCGCGTTCAGTTCTTTGAGCGGTCGAATGACCTGTCCCTCCTCCAGGATACCCACGCACATGGCATCCAGGATCTCCTCGGATCCCTCGGTGAGTGTCATTTCTTCTTCCTCCATGATTTCAAACGCTTGATCCAATTGGGCTCTCGGGGAATCTCGTACCCGCATTGGGGACAACAGAGCATCTGACAACCGCTGGTGAGAAAACAATTGGCGCATCCCTTCTGGGCCTCTTGTCCATAAAACTCCTTTGCGCAAAAAGGGCATTTCATAGGCCCACCCGCAGGGATCTCAAAATCAGGTTGACCGCGTATCCTGTCCCAAAAGAGAAGAAAAGAATGAACAGAGAAAGCCCTATTCCCACTCGCGCCCCCCTTTCCTTGACGTTCATGAGGAACTGGGCCACGCAAGGGACAAAAAGAGTGAGGGTGACTGCGGCCACCACCAGTTGCACATCCCCCAGGAGACCCGACTGCTTCATGTCATAGAATCCCGCAGCCCCGTAATCCCTTCTGAAGAACCCGAAGAGAAAGGCCACCGCTGCCTGATCTGGCAGACCCAGCAGTCTGACCGGATGCTCCAGGGCGCTCACCAGCAGCCGAAAAGCCCCGTGATCTGGCCCATCCAGATGAAAACGCTGGCAAGGATGAACATGGGGAAGATCTCCCTGAAGTACCAATGCACACGGCTGTATGTCTTTACCAGCACATTGCTGGCCCTCGGGAGGCGCAAAGGGGGAATCTCCATGTAAAAGCAACTCCTCTCTCCGGGCATGACCTTGCTGGAGAGAAACCCGACAAGGAGAAAGACCAAGGAGATCACCCCAAGCCAGATCCCCAGTCCGGTAGCACTGTCCTCGAACAGGGCCAAGATGACTTCGAGTTGAGCCGAACATGGCACAGCAAGGGCCAACAAGAGGGTAGCGATCAGCCTCTCCCGCAAAGTGGGAAGAGTTCTTGTCACCATGGTGGCCATGGTGTCGCAATCCAGGCCCAGAACCATAGGAATCACGGCCCTGCCCGTAAGCCCAATGCTTTTGAAAACACGATCCACGAGCAGAGACAGCCTGGGCAAGTAACCTGTGTCCTCCAGCAGGGAGAATACGAGAAAGAAGGTGGCCACGATGGGCAGGATCAGGGCAACGGAGTACCGAACCCCAAGGGTGATCACCCCGTATTCCCCTACCAGGAGATCCTGAAGTGGTTTCCACGGCAGGACCGACGTCACAAGCTCCGTGATCCAGGGGTTGATGGTCTCCTCGAAAAGCGTGCCTTCCAGGAAATCCACCAGCACGCCCGCACCAAAGTCCCCCACGAACCAGTAGACCCCGTAATAAAGTATTGCGAGAAGAATGGGTATTCCTGTCCAGGGAGAGATCATCCTGCGGCTAAGCCACTCCACCCAACCCTGCCCCGCGCCTTGGAAGATCCGTGTGGCTTCACGGACCAGCCGCGAGGCCAGCCACTGTCTTTGCAGGGCCAGTTCGTACGAGATGGGATGGGCAAACCGCCTCTTTGCGTCTTCCACCAGGGAGGCGATTCGGGAGAAGTCTCCCTCCTTCTCGTCCACAATGGCCGCGACCTCAGGATCTCCTTGGAGAAGCAGGGCGGCTAGACTCCTTTTGGACACAGGATAATCTGCCTCCAGGAGGGACTCTAGATTACCGAGCAGTTCCTCGATGGGTCCCTCATAGCTCAGGTGAAGATGATGCGCATCCTCTGCAGCCTCAAGGATCTCCTTTTTCAGCTCACTTATGCCCTGGCCTGTGCTGGAGACTGTGGCGATGACCGGAATTCCCAAGCTCTTTCTCAGTTTCCAAATGTCGAAGTTGATACCAAGCCTCTCGGCCTCGTCCATGATGTTGAGTATGAAGATCAGAGGAAGCCCTGTCTCAAGGAGCTGGAATGTGAGCGGGAGCATACGTTCCAGATTCTTGGCATCCACTACGTGGAGTATGAGATCAGGGTTTTTATGGAGAAGGATCGACCTGGTAACTTTCTCCTCCTCGGTGATGGGGAGCAAAGAATATATGCCAGGAGTGTCCAAAACCTCAAAGTCCTGTTCTTTGATGGTGCCTCTGGCCTTGTACACATCAACTGTGGTGCCAGGATAATTGGAAACAGTCACGTACGTTGCGGTGAGCTTGTGAAATAGAAGGCTTTTACCCACGTTGGGGCTGCTCACGAGGACTATTCTCCTTTTTTCCTTGACCAGGAAAGGACTTTGCTCCAAAGGGCGTACCCTTCGTAGAATCTCCCCAGTATGTGAACAGCTGAGCCCATGGTGATTCTCCTTTTCAGTTATCGAGATGCAATATCATTTATTGCTCAAAAAAATTCACTTGCACTTTTCGCAGTACCCATAGATCTCCACCAGAACCTTCTCAGGTCGAAACCTGTTCTTCTGGCAGATCCGTTCCTCTATCTCTTTCATGGCTTGGTCCTCGAACTCGATGATCTTCCCGCACACCACACAGATAAGGTGATCATGACGGCTTTCCCCGTGCACATGCTCGTAGTGAAGGTGTTTCTCTGCGTGGATCACCTCCCGGATGAACCCAGCCTTGACAAGAAGCGGAAGGGTCCGATATACGGTGGCTTTGGATACTCGACTACCCTTCTTCCTGAGACGGTAAGCCAGCTCGTCTGCCTCGAAATGGCCTTCCAGGGCCAGCGCCTCCTTCAACACCTCTTCCCTCTCAGGCGTCCACCTGAAGCCATGTTCTTTAAGATAGGGACGAAGGGACTTCTTCTGCGGCGCACTCATCTTTGAAACAGCCTGTCGCAATTGCGACTCGTTCGCAGTTTAAAACAGGCTCTCTTTTCTTGTCAAGCTTTTTTGTTGCCCGGGCACTTCCCTGGTGGAGCTAGCCCTTGTCTCTTGGCGGCACATCCTGAAACAACCGGGCTCGCCACTCATGTAAACCCCAGGCTTCCCACCTGAGTTCACCTAGACCAGGGACCTATACAGAAGAGCCCTTTGCTTCTCAGGCCATGTTTTGTCCAGAAATCCCCAAGCTGACCCTAGATATGGTTGCCCACGGCCCCAGGAACTCGACCCGGATGAAAGTAGCAACCCCATGGCAGATCAAAATGAGAGAAAGAAAATACGCTTCCGGTCTTTATGCTCGGCCTGTCATCCCCAGGAGGATCCGTCCCAGCAGTGCGTGCAAAGCCGCTCTTTGGGAAGACCTATGGCCTCTACCAGATCTTCCAGCCTCTGGTACCGAAGGGATGTGAGCCCCAGTCTTTTTCGGATCCGCTCCACCATGGCCATATGGAGTTCTGATTCTGGATCTGCAAACTGGGCCAGGTTTTCCTCTGCCTGCCCTTGGAGCTCGAATATGGCTTTTCTTGCGGCCAAATCCAGCTGAGATCTGGACCTGGAGAAATTAAGATATGGACAGGTATAGACCAGTGGAGGACAGGCTGGCCTCATGTGTACCTCTTTGGCCCCACGGTCGAAGAGCCTCTGGATGGTGTCTTTGAGTTGAGTCCCCCTCACTATGGAATCCTCGCAAAAGAGTATGCGGCGCCCCGCTATGATGTCATCTACCGGTATTAGCTTCATTCTGGCCACCAGGTCTCTGTGTTCCTGATCTTGGGGCATGAAGCTGCGGGGCCAGGTGGGAGTGTACTTCACGAAGGGTCTCCTGTACGGAATGCCTGCGAATGAGGCATAGCCAAGGGCGTGGCCAGTACCCGAGTCAGGGATCCCGGCCACCATGTCCACCTCCACCTTGTCTCTCCGGGCCAGGGCCTCACCGCAGCGGTTGCGCACCACCTCCACGTTGATGCCCTCGTAGCTCGAGGCAGGATACCCGTAATAGACCCACAGGAAGGCGCATATCTGCATGGCTTCCAGGGGAGATCTGACCTGGTGCACCCCTTCTGCTGTGATCAGCACCACCTCCCCAGGACCCAAGTACCTGGTGACCCGATAACCCAGGTTCGCAAACGCGCACGTCTCCATGCTGGCAGAACACGCACCAGGTTTCTCTGCCAAAACTACCGGCGTTCGCCCCAGCCTGTCTCGGGCTGCATAAATGCCTTCTTGGGTGAGAATGAGCATGCTGCAGGAACCCTCTATGGCCTCCTGCGCGATCTGGATCCCTTCGGCAAAGCTCCCGCCTCGGTCGATGAGGCTTGCCACGACCTCCGTGGGGTTCACCTCCCCCAGAACCATCTCCGAGAAATGCATCCGTTTTCCGAAAGCATCCTTGGCCAGGCTCTTCAAGTTTCTGATAAGGCCCACAGTGACTATGGCATAGGTGCCCAGATGAGAGCCTATGATAAGAGGCTGATCCTCGTAATCGCTGATCACCCCGATGCCCATCCTACCCCTCATCTTGGCCAGGTCTTGTTGGAACTTTGATCGGAACTGGTCGTTTTCTATGTTGTGGATGAACCGCGTGAAGCCTCTGGTATCCAGTGTGGCCATCCCACCTCGACGGGTGCCCAGGTGGGAGTGATAATCAGTACCGAAGAAAAGATCAGAAACACAATCCTCCACAGATGCCACAGCGAAAAAACCACCCATTTTTATCCTCCCACAACCATTATCGAGCCGCAAATCGAAGTTGAAAGATGATACACAGGAGCCACCTCTCGGGCAACAGTCACTGCACAATCCTCCTTTCTTAAAATTTTCCCGCTGGTGGCAAGAAGCGCCACTCCTTAGAAACTGAAGCATGCCTCCATGAGCCCAATTCCCCAAGCACTCATTACTTACCAGAACCAAGACAGTAGTCCACAGAGCCATTCTTGAGCAAAGAGAAAAAATCTTTGGATAAAGACAACTCTATTTTATTGACTTTGATGCCATCTGAGCTGTAACTTCTTTTTATCAGTCAAAAAATCAACTCCTTTTTTCAGGCTGCCAGGAGGTCACCATGAATCCTCTTTTTTTGACCTTTGCTGGAATGGCCTTTTTCCTCATTTGCTTTCTTGCCTCCAGCCTCCAATCCTCCTCTTGGGCCCAGTCCAAGGAGCCGGTCCTGAGTCTCGAGACAGGCACCCACACCGGTCGCATAACGGCCATAGATGTGGATTCCTCAGGGCGACTACTTGTGACCACGGCAACGGACAAGACCGCCAGGGTCTGAGACGTCTCCCGGGGGGGAAGAGCCGGTCCTCTTGAACACCCTTCGCCCGCCCATAGGCCCAGGTCTAGAGGGGAAGCTCTATGCAGTGGCCATCTCCCCTGACGCAAGGACAGTGGCCTGTACAGGGCAAACGGGTAAGTCCTGGGAGGGGGAGACCTCCATCTACCTCTTCGATCCCACAACTGGGCAGCTTCTCAAACGTCTTAAGGGACAGCGAAGCACGCTCCATCATCTGGCTTTTTCACCCGAAGGTAGGCTACTTGTAGCAATTCTGTTTAAAGGAGGGATAAGGCTCTTAAATGCCGAGGGCGAACTTGTTGCCAAAGACGAGCATTATGAAACTAAGGCCATGAGAGCCTGCTTCCATCCATCAGGATCCTTCTTGGCCACCACCTCCATGGACGGCTTGGTGCGAGTTTATGAAATCAAGGACCTTTGGGGGCAAAGGGGTGCGGTGGTTGACATCAAACCGGTGTCCACTTTTCGAGCTCAAGTAGGCAGAGTCCCCGTTGGAATATCCTTCTGCCCAGACGGGAGCAAATTGGCTGTTGGGTTTCAGGACATTGCCAAGGTGGAGGTCCTGGAGCTGAGAACCACCACTCTATCCCATGGCTTTGCACCTGACTGCTCGGGTATGGGCAAGAGCCGAAACCTCACTGTGGTTGCATGGTCTAGGGATGGCAGACATCTTTTTGCTGCTGGAGGATACGCATCAAAGGGGGTCTGGCAGATCAGGAGGTGGGATGATGGAGGAAAAGGCAGTCACATAGACATACCAGCGGGTGAGGGCCCAGTGTCGGAACTGGTTTCCCTGCCATCAGGCCACATGGCCTTTTCCACCTACGAGCCCGCCACCTTGGGGCTCCTGGATGCAAGCGGCAGAAGGAGGCTCATCAAGGAGTCCCCGATTGCCAATCACAGAACAAACCAAGACAACCTTCTCATTTCCCCGGATGGATGGACCGTTCAGTTCGCCTTCGAGGCCATGGGCAAGGCCCCTTGCGTTTTTTCTTTGCCAGAAAGGAATCTCTCCGATCTGACCCACAGCCTCTTTGGAGAAATCAAGTCCTCTCTTACCATGAGAGCCCCGCTCACAGAGGGGATGGACATAACCGATTGGAAAAGCTTTGCATCTCCCAAGTTGGACGGCAAGCCCATCCAGATCCCGGCAGGAGGGCTCTCGCGCTCCATGGTGGTGCTTCCCGACCTTTCTGGCTTCATCCTTGGAACAGACTGGTCCCTGGCCAGGTACGACCGAAGCGGTAAGATAATCTGGAGCGTGCCGGTCAACTGTGCCTTTGCCGTGAACACCAATGGAAAGGTCGTCGTGGGGGCCATGGGAGATGGGACCGTTCGATGGTATCGTGTCTCGGACGCTGGGAACTGCTGGCCCTCTTCCCGCACAAGGACCGAAAGCGCTGGATCCTCTGGACACCGTCTGGGTACTACCATTCTTCTCCGGGTGGAGAGGACCTCATCGGATGGCAGGTCAACCGGGGAAAAGATCGTGAGGGGGACTTCTTCCCGGCCTCCCGTTTCCGATCCATCTATGCCAGGCCCGATGTCATAGACAGCATCTATGTCACCCTGGACGAGAAGGAAGCCTTGCTGGCGGCCAACCGTGAATCAGGGCGGCAGGAGATCCAGCCTCCCTCTTTGGAGGAAAAACTTCCTCCTGTGGTGCGCATCCTCTGGCCTCTGGACAACACCGAGATCTCATCGCCCACGGTGAGGATCAGTTATTCAACGAGCAGTAAGGAGCCCCTTACCGGGCTCAGGGTCATGATAGATGGGAGACCGGCCCTGAAGGAGGATGAACCAGGCTGGATCAAGAGTTCGGGGGAACTTACCTTGTCCGTTCCTGCACGAGACCTGGAGCTCTCCCTCATAGCCGAGAACCGCCATGCCCCAAGCGAGCCTGCCACAATCAGGCTCAGGTGGCGAGGTGGCGCGGATAAAGAGGAGTTTCAGATCAAGCCCAAGCTCTACATCCTCGCCGTAGGGGTGAGCCAGTATCAGGACGAAGGGTTGAGGCTCGGGTTTGCGGCCAAGGATGCATTGGATTTCGGCAAGGTGTGGCATCAGCAGCAAGGAGTTATGTACGCAGGCGTGGAGGCCAGGATACTCACGGACGGCCAGGCCACCAAGGGAAACATCCTGGACGGGCTGGAGTGGCTCCAGAGACAGGTCACCCAGAAAGACGTGGCCATTCTCTTCTTTGCTGTACACGGCATCAACGACCCCAACGGGATGTTCTACTTCCTGCCCGTAGATGCCCACATCGAGAAACTCAAGCGCACGGGGATCTCCCAGGCGGACATAACCTCCACGGTGGCCACCCTGGCGGGCAAGGTCCTGGTCTTCATGGACGCCTGCCACTCAGGAAACCTCATGGGCAAGCTCAAGCGCCGGGCGGCCCTGGACGTGACATTTGTGATCAACGAGCTGGCCAGCACCGAAAACGGAGCCATTGTCTTCTCTTCAGCCACTGGAAGGCAGTATTCCCTAGAAAACCCAGATTGGAGAAATGGGGCCTTTACCCTGGCCCTGCTGGAAGGCATAAGGGGAAAGGCCGATTTCAGGGGAAGCGGCAGGATAACGGTCAATATGCTGGACCTCTATGTCTAAGAGAGGGTCAAGGAGCTCACAGAGGGTAAACAAACCCCGACCACGGTAAAGCCGCCCAATGTCCCAGACTTTCCCGTGGCCTTGAGGAGGTGAAAGCAGCACAGGCACTCTTCATCCTGCTTACTGCTTTTTCAATGTAATCCCCCGGAGGCCTTCCCGACAGGCCCCTCCAACCGTTCTAATACCCTGTCCCCCTTGAAGGGGTTGGTACTTTTGTGATAGGGCCCCCCCACCTGACCAATGTAGAAGCTACTTTCTGGCAAGGCCACGCTTGCACAGATGTGCTAGGCCCTCAGGGTGTTCGCCGAAGGCATATTGGCTAAGCAAACACAAGCCGCCTTAGGGCAGGGCAAAGAACCTGGGCCTCGAAGTGGTAGCTCGCACTCTGATGCAACAGGAGGGGTTTTCCATCAGAAAAAGCGTCTCCACAAAAGGGGTACAGCGCACCGCCGATTGACGCCCCAGTCATGAGGGAACTAAAACACAAAAACGAAGATAGCCTTCAGTGGGCCCCGCCGCTTGCGACGTTTTTTGTTTCAAATGAGACCCCAGGAAGATCCCACACCTGGGGTCTCGTCCGTTGGAGGACCAAGCTCCTATTTAGAAGAAGATGGAGTCTTGGATGAAAATGCTGCCTGTGTTGCTACTTGTCTTCTCAAATCTCTTCATGACCTACGCCTGGTACGGCCATTTGAAGGACATGCGCGCAAAGCCTTTACTGATGGTCATAGCCTTGAGCTGGAGCATTGCCTTCTTTGAATATTGCCTGCAGGTACCGGCCAACCGAATGGGAAGTGCGTACTTTACCCTGCCCCAGCTCAAGGTAATGCAGGAGATAGTGGCCATGGTGGTTTTCGCAGGCTTCTGCTTTTTTTACATGCGGCAGAACCTTACCTGGGATTTCCTTTGGGCAAGCCTTTGTCTAGCAAAAGCGGCCTTCTTCATGTTCCGCAATATGCCCTTGAACTGACAAGCACACATGCTAGATCTCCGGAGTCCCCAGCAGATTTAGGGACGCTCTTGGGCTGAAGCTCGTCCCACTTTACCCTAGGGCTCATAGCGGGAAGATGGAGGCAGGTGCCAAGACTACCCTTCCCATCAAACCTGCCAAAGCAACATTGATTGCGCGGGGGGTGGATGCTGGTAAAAAGAGAGCTGAGGTGGCCCTTCCTAAGGAATCTTGGCCTCAAGGTGCACTTTGGTTGCCTTAGAGTGTGAGCTCAGGAACCCCACTGAATTCCATCCATATGCTGAAAGCTCCCCAAGACTCCTGGCGTGGAGTCAAAGGGGCCTGATGCCTAGACCAAGAAGCTTGCTTACCCCGGGAAGATCACCTCCCCTGGACCAGATCAAAGCCAAAAGAAACAGTCTTTTTCTCAAATGTCACTCGCAAAGGCTCTTGGATCGTGATATCTTGAGGCATCTTTCGCCTTGCAGGACTTTAGCTTAGGGGATTTTCCAGCCTGGGGCTCTTAGATAAAGGTTTTCTTTTGGGGGGGCATGCCATGAGCATCAACATTCTGGGAGTATGTGCCAGCCCAGTAGAGGGAGGCAACACAGAGGTTTTCCTGCGCAGGGCCTTGGATGCTGCCCAAGCCGAGGCCGGGGTTAAGACCACGTTGGTCGCTCTTGCCAAAAAGCGCATAGAGGGATGTAAACACTGCAATTGGTGCATGAGCAAACAAACCCCCGAAGATTTCTGTGCTCAAGAGGACTACATGGCTGAAATATACCCCTTGGTCTTGAGGGCAGAGGTTTTGTTGCTGGCAACCCCGGTTTACATAGGCAGGCTTTCGGGGTATTTGGCCAATTTCATGGACCGGCTCAGGGCCTTTATCTATGGAAAGGTCTACAAAGGGCCCCTGGTAAACAAAGTGGGGGGAGCCTTGGCCGTAGGCTGGTACAGACACGCAGGAATCGAGACAGCCCTCCAGAGCGTGGTGGCAGGTTTTCTCACCCTGGGCATGATCCCGGTGAACACACCCCATTGCCCCTGGGGAGCCCCGGCTGTGGCCTCCCGAGGAGGAACTGGCACTTTTGACAAGAAACTGCGCCACGGGGTGCTTGAGGACGCCTGGGGGCTGGAGGCAGCAGAAGCCTTGGCAAGGAGAGCCGTTCATCTGGCACGAAAGCTCAATGCCTGTTGAGATCCACCCGGTCCTGCACTGGACATGGAGCATCTACAGGGCGATAATCACATCATAAGAGATGCGCACTTTGCATGGCTATAAAACTCCGCTCGAGGCTTTAGATCTGGGCTCCCAAGCAGGCCGGCTTTTCCCAAGTGTGCAGATTCATCATCTTTAGCGGAGAAAGATCGCAAGGGGCTTTCAGGGATTGTTGAACTCAATTCAAGACAGTAGGCCTGTATCAGCCCTAAGGGAAGATGATAAAGGCCAAGGGGCTTCAAGCCTTCAATTCACATGAGAGGGGCTCATGGATCCTATAGACTTGCAAGAAGTGGAAGAAGCTGCAGAAGAGAAAAGTTTTGCCGAGCTCTTGGCGGAAACTCAGTTGGAGCGTGAGCGTTTCGAGCGCGGCCAGCGGGTGGAAGGGGTCGTGGTGCAGATAACCCCAGAATGGGTCTTCTTGGACATGGGAGGCAAGAGCGAGGGCGTGATTGACCGCAAAGAATTCCTGGATGAGCAGGGAAAATTAACTGTTCAAGTGGGTGACACCGTTGGAGTCTATTATTTGGCCATGCGCAACAACGAGAGGATCTTCACCACACGAATCACAGGAGGTCAGGCTGCCAGAAACTTCCTCCAGGAGGCTTACAGAAACGCCATCCCCGTGGAGGGATTAGTAGAGAGAGAGGTGAAAGGAGGATTTGAGATAAAGGTTGCAGGCGGTCTCAAAGGCTTTTGCCCTTTCTCCCACATGGAACTTTACAGGGTGGCCGATCCATCGACATTTCTGGGCCGACGGCTGGAGTTCAGGATCATAGATTATGCCGATGGGGGAAGACGTCTGGTCTTATCCAGAAGAGCCCGCTTGGAGGAAGAGAAGGCCCAGCGCAAAGAGGAGCTTAAAGAGCTACTCAAGGAAGGCATGTTAGTCAAGGGAAAAGTCGTTTCCATAAGGGACTTTGGTGCCTTCCTGGACATCGGTGGCGTTCAGGGCCTGCTTCCTGTATCAGAGGTAGCACTGGAAAGGGTTCAGCGCATAAAGGATCACCTGAGTATCGGCCAGGAGCTGGAAGTGGTTATTCTTCAACTGGATTGGGAAAAGGACCGTATCACCTTGAGCCTCAGACAGACTCTTCCGGATCCCTGGGAAAATGTGGCCCAACGCTATCCCGAAGGCTCCAGGCACACAGGCAAAATTGTCAGATTGACGGCCTTTGGCGCCTTTGTCTCCTTGGAGCCTGGCTTAGACGGTCTGATCCACCTCTCACGTCTGGGAGCTGGAAAGCGTATCAGCCATCCCAAGGAGGTTCTTTCTCAGGGGCAGGAAGTGATGGTGAAGGTGGAATCTCTGGACCCTGAGAGGAAAAGGCTCTCCCTTTCTCTGGCAGATGAGCAAGATCAAGAGGAAACCTCAGAATCCCAGATTCTGGAGGATTACAAGAGAAAGGCGGTTACTTCCCCTGTCACCTTTGGTGACCTGCTCAGGGAAAAGCTGACATCCCAGCCTGAATGATCCCCATGGGAAATCCGGGGCGGATCCTGATGAACCACCCCAAAGATTCCAACTGGCTGAGGCCCAAAGGCAAGCGATAATCTGTTTGTATTTCCAGCCCACATTATTCATCGGTGACAGGTAATGCGGGCTAACAATGCTCAAGTGTGAGGCCATGGGGGCCAAGCCCCCGCCTCACCTATCTGCCAACAGCCAGCTCTAACCCACCTGTATATCCAAGACAGCCACTCCTTTACTTCCATGCTTGTTGCAGCTTGCCTGGGCTGCCACACGAAGAGGACTTTGTACGGGGATTCTTATTTCCCTTACAAAGTTAGGACCTTCTGGAAGCTTGGCAGGAGAAAAGTCCCACCTGGCCGTTTGTTTTTCGTTTACCATCACACGGGCCCACTCTATGAAATGTGAAGAAGAATTGCTGTTATGTGTGAAGGTTATCCTCAGGGTGATCTCTTCGCCTTTCTTGGCACTGGCAGGCCCCTGGATGGAGGCTCCTGCCTTGTCGGCATGGGCCTGGCCAGGTACAAACAGGCTCACACCTAAACCCAAGAGCAATAATGTGAATTCTCTTCTTTCTAAATCTGTTCCCATCTTGTGGACCTCCACTGGAGAAGTTTTTGAGTCCTTACTAGCATCCATGGAAACAATCACTCAATCCTCAAGGACCTTTAGAAGATAGGTGGAATGGGCGGTCACAAAACCATCTGCCAAAACCTTGCGCACAACGCTGGTCCTAAAGACCTTGCCATTGTCTTCGTATACGGTATACCTGGCACCCACTCGAGGCGGTTCTTTTTCCCAACCCACTCTCTGTGTGCCTTCCGGGAATTCTCCTTCACCAGTGCCTTTTACTTTCTTTAGAAGCACCTTCCTGAACATGTCAAACTCCACCTCAAATCCATCATCCCCCTTCCACCGGGGGAAAAAGTACCAAGATGTCGCCTTCGCACAGGGAATCCGAGGGGAGAGCGTGCCGCCCGTTAACCAGTACAACCTTTGCTGTATCTTCAGGAATTCCCAGGGCTTCTATGGCCGAGGCCACGGTGGCCCCCCATGGCAACACCAGAGCAAAAGGCCCTGCCTCGGCAGGAGCATACCTGCTCAAGGTGGAGTATAGCCTTACCTGAACACGAACTGATTCTTTTTCCTTGCCCGATTCCTTGGGTCTTACCATTCTACCCCTCAGAGAAGCCCCAACTCCCTCAGCTTTTCTGTGGTGGGTACACCGTCTTGACTCCAACCCCTGACATCATAGTATTCGTTGAGCATTTCCTCCAGGTGGCAGACCATGCCCTTGCCAGGACCTTCAGGCAGAGGTTCGCGCAACATGCGGGGAGGCAGGCTATCATGCTCCCTGGAAAAGCCCGCTTTCACCAGAAAAAGCCTTTCGGAATTGAAGATGCGCTCTCCTGCTTTTTCCAGCTCCTCCAGGGTATATCCGGCTCCCGTGGCTGCATTGAGCAGCTCCATGATCCCTACTGGTGGTGCCATCAACTCTGGACGGATTAGGTTTCGTACCGAGAAAAAAACGCAGAGCCCGGCCGAGTCTATGATACAAAACAGATCCTGCCACTTGGCCACCACCGGGGGCTTGTCTTTCCAGCTTAGGGGATCCACGTTGCAAGGCACCCCAAGCAGCTCAAAATAAGCGGGATCCCCTCTCATATGGGAAGCTCCGATGGGAGATGTGGCATATGCCAAGCCCATGCCCTGCTCCCCCCTGGGCTCGTATCCGGCAAAATCCTGCCCCTTTGAAACCATGGCCAGCTCAGGATGGCCATAACGGGTGGCCAGTCTCAGGCTTCCCTCAGCCAGCAGATCACCGAAGCCTTCTCTCAATCCTGTGATCCTGGTCAGTTCCACAAGAGCCTCGGCATCCCCGAATGAGAGGGGCCTTCCAACCTCTTTTTCCGAGAGAAATCCCCTTTCGGCCATTTCCATCGCACAGGCAATGGTGGAGCCCATGGAAATGGTGTCCAACCCCAGCTCATTGCAAATATAGTTGGCCTTGGTTACGGCCGCCAGGTTGTCCACCCCGCAGTTAGAACCCAAGGCGTAAACAGTCTCATACTCAGGCCCCTCCCCCTCTCCCTGGAAGGGAGGTTCCGTTACCCTGGTCACCCTACCGCAGGATATGGGGCAGGCGAAACAAGCCTTGTGCGTCACCAGGAATTTTCTACTGAGGGCCTCCCCGTGAATGGCCTCCCAGCCAGGGAAAAGTCCTGTCTGAAAGTTCCGGGTTGGAAAAACTCCGTAGTTTTGCGTGGCCATTACCGTTACCGCCGTGCCATGCAGACGAAGAGGTGGTGGACTTTGTTTATAAGTGTCATTGAACTTTTTGAGGATTCCAGAGACTATCTGCTTGAATCCGGCAGGATCATGAAGAGGAATCTTTTCTTTTCCCCTTACCACCACTGCCTTTAGGTTCTTTGACCCCATTACAGCCCCCACACCAGAACGCCCCGCGGCCCGATCTTTGTCATTCATGATGGAGGCAAATCTCACCAGTCGCTCCCCTGCTGGCCCAATACAGGCCACCTTGGCCTGAGGGTCGGTCTGAAGCCTGAGGGCCTCATCGGTCTCGTGAGTGGTCTTTCCCCAGAGCTCTGTGGCATCCCTTAGCTCTGCTTTTCGGCCATTTACCCAAAGGTAAACGGGATGGGCCGCCTTTCCAGTGAAAATTATGCCATCCCAGCCAGCCTTTCGAAGTTCAGCCGGGAACATGCCCCCTGAGTTGGAACAAGTGATGGCCCCGGTAAGAGGAGACAACGTGGTCACCATGTAGCGGGCTCCTGTGGGGGCCCCCGTGCCTGTGAGAGGCCCGGCCATCATGATGAGAGGATTCTTACCGCAGAAAGGATCCCCCTTGGGATCTGCTTCTCTGAGGAGATAGTTTATTCCCAGTCCTCTTCCGCCTATGAAGTTCCTGAGCACATCTTCCTTGAGCTCTTCCTCCCATATCCTGCCTTCTCCCAAATCCACCCTTAGCACCCTTCCCATCCAACCTTTCATCTTGGTCCTCCCACAAAATCTTCTAGACCCATTGCCTTGCCAAGAACAGATTATCCCAGCAATAGTCTTCCTGCAAATCCAGGAGCACACGCTATGATGGGCTTCATGTTTCCCATGCCTCCAGCATGCCCTCTTCTTTCTGAGGCTTAATCCTACATTATCAGATCCCCTCAGAATCCTCGACTGAATGCTGTGGGACAAGAGTGGATAATGAGGCTCAAGAGATCCCGCGGGATCATAAACAAGTATTGCTTTCCTTGGGGATCGAGGTTATCTTCTGCTTCGGGTAGCTCCCATGCCCAAGAAGGAAGCGGCTTGCAGGACACAACAGATCGAATGCAGATGCTCTTGGGCACTACAAGAATTCTGAAACAGAAGAATCCTGAGAATTCTTGAAAGATGGGGTCAAAGTCATGAAAAACTCCCGCACAAGAGAGTTTCAGGCACGCAAGATCTCTTTTTCAAGGGCCGAATCTCCAACTGAAGCTGACCAGGAGTCGGTGATGGCCTGGGAGTATTCCCCCCCTGTTTTGGGGGAGCGCTACCTGGTCTACCTGGGAAAGGGACGGCTTTTGAGAACAAGTCCTGTAAAAAAGATAAGAGAATCCCACGGGTTCCTCTGGATAGAGACCACCCATTCAACCTATCGGGTAAAGTACATGGATTGACTCCACTTGCCTGGCTTCCCGGCATTCATAGCTCCACGCAGGGCGCGGATGCAGCTGTTGGTTAAGATGGCCCACCTTGGAGGCCATAGCCCCAAAAGCTTATTTCGCTGTTTTCGGGTTTAAAATTTGGCTCATTCCCCTAAGAAAAAATGCAAAAAGTGTTAGACAATCAATCTGTTCCCAAACTAAATGTTGGGCTCAGCCCTCCCTTTTGCCCATCTCTTAGACTACCTAAAATCTTTGGCCGAGGCTCTCGGTTATTCGTCACTCTGCCCTTCTTAGATATCCTTGTTCATTGCTTAGCCTTGCCAGCAATTCCAAGCTTCTGAGTGCTGCTCCCGAATCCAGGGATTCAGCAGCCATGCACAAACCCTCTTTTTCATCTCTAGCCATTTTGCATGCCACCAGCGCCAAGGCAGAGTTGAGCAGTACCAAGTCTCTTGGAGCACCTTTGGTGCCCTTAAGCACTTCTATGATGGCAGAAGCATTCTCCCGTGCCGTTCCTCCCTTTATGTCCTGGGGCTCCCACCTCCTGAGCCCCAGGTCTTCAGGCACCAGCTCCTTGACATGGGTCTTGGAAGAGTCAAGAAAACAGACTCGGGTGGCACCAGTGATGCTGGCTTCATCCAGTGTGTGCTCTCCATGAACCAGCATTCCTCTTTCCACCCCCAAAGCCTTGGCCACAGAACAAAAGAGGCTCAGATCCGATGGGTCATAAACACCAAGATACAAGAAACTGGCGCCCATGGGGTTGGAAAGGGGTCCTGCCACGTTGAGCAATGTTCGCAACCCCAACTGCTTCCTCACCTGATAGAGCAATCGTGCCGAAGGATTGAGGGCAGGACTGTAAAGAAAAGCCACTCCAGCATCCTCCAAGCACCTTCGACCCACACTGGGGGTTACCTCGGGCTGTACACCCAGTTCTTTTAGCACATGCTCGGTCCCCACATGCTCCGATGGAATCAGGCTTGCATGGCGCACCACCCGGCCTCCTGCCCCGGCCACTACCAAAGCAGTAGCCGTAGAGACGTTGAAGGTGGAGGTGCCCCCATCTCCTGGAAGGGAAGTCCGCTCAATGGTTTCTCGATCCAGATGGATTTCCTCCCTGTCCATGGAGAGAAAGTTGTTTTCAAAGCCTGCCAAAGGCGCCAAGCTCTCCCTGAGTGCCAGAGCCGCTCCCAACAGTTCGGAGTAAGCCGCTCCCTTGATGCGTAAGGCGGTAAGAAGAGCTGCCATGCGCACAGGAACCACTTTACCCTCCAACATGGCTTTGACTACCTGGTAGGCTTCCTCTTGGGTAAGATCCTCTGCCTTTATGGCCTTTTCCAAGCACTTTTCAAACATTTTTGACCTCCTCATGGGTGATGTGACCGCCTGGAGGGCGGATCCTTTAAGATCAAGCTGACATCCCAAAAAGCCCCGGATTGTCAAAAAGAAAAGGCCGTGGGTATTGAAGCCCACGGCCTTCCATCTGATCCAGATCCCACCGCGGGCTTTCCAAGGTGCGCCCACGGCCAGATCCACTATCTTTTCACCAGGCGCACCTCACCCTATGAGCCGCGCCAGCACCAATTAAGTTTTCCTCTGCCTACCATTGCCTTGTAATTATCTCCTGTGCCTGTCTATGAGAATTTTCGATACCATATGGGCCAGAGCCGTGTCAAGCTTTTTTGAAGGCCGCCCCGGGACTCATTCCAGGCAGGCTAGAGCCCTTAGGGTTTTCAAGCCCCACCCCAGGGAAGTACTCCCAAAGATCCAATCCAAGAAGCATGGCCGCATAACATGATCGTCTTAACTCTGCATAGACAAGGAGCTGCTCCCCGATATGGTCAATGTCTTGAGCTGAGTCATTGGGCTCTTCCGGAGCTTGTTGCCACGTAAAGCGTGGGTGGAGCATAATAATGGGCTCATGGGGCGCTTTTGATTTCTGAGCAGGTCTTTGCATAGGAGGTATGCCATGGCTCACCAAGACCTGGTCTTTATGACAGCTTGCGAAATGGCCAGACTTGTCAGAAACCGAGAAATCTCTGCCCAGGAACTCATGGAGGCCCATCTGAGCCAGATTGAAGGGATCAACCCCAGAGTCAATGCCCTGGTTACTCTTGTGGCGGAACAGGCGATGGAGGCTGCCCGTGAGGCTGACATGAAGTTGGCCAGGGGGGAAAAGGCAGGACCTCTCCATGGCCTTCCCGTGGCTCACAAGGATCTGGTGGACACAAAGGGAATAAGGACGACTTATGGTTCGCCCATTTTCAGGGATCATGTGCCTGCTGTGGATGCGCTGATAGTTGAAAGGCTAAAATCAGCCGGTGCCCTGACATTGGGCAAGACCAACACCCCTGAGTTTGGTGCTGGCTCCCAAACATTCAATCCTGTGTTTGGGCCCACCCGAAACCCTTATGATTTGAACAAGACCTGTGGAGGAAGCAGCGGTGGGGCTGCCGTGGCCTTGGCCTGCGGCATGGTGCCCATAGCGGATGGTAGCGACCTGGGGGGCTCTCTTAGAAACCCAGCCAGTTTCTGCAATGTGGTGGGCTTCAGGCCGTCGCCTGGGAGAGTGCCCACTTGGCCCGCACCATCGGCTTGGTTTCCTTTGACCGTTGAAGGCCCCATGGCCAGAACCGTACAGGATGCAGCCCTGATGTTGGGTGCCATAGCTGGACCGGATCCTCGCTCCCCCATTTCCATAGCAGAGCCTGGAGAACGCTTTTGGGGCCCTCTGGATAGGGATTTCAGGGGAGTCAGGATTGCTTGGAGCAGAGACCTGGGTGGGCTTCCGGTGGAAGCTGAGGTCACAAGAGTTCTGGAAAGCCAGCTAAGCGTGTTCCAGGAAATGGGTTGCATTGTGGAAGAAGCAGAGCCGGACCTCACGGACGCAGATGAGGTGTTTCGGGTCTTCAGGGCCTGGCGTTTTGAGCTTTCCCATGGGCGGCTCCTGGATGAGAAAAAACACTTCATGAAGCAAACAGTAATATGGAACATAGAGGAGGGCAGGAAGCTCACAGGAGTTCAGCTAGGGCAAGCCGAGGTCAAACGCACGGCCCTGTACCACAGGGTCAGGGAGTTCATGGAGCAATACGAGTTTCTGCTGCTGCCTGTGAGCCAGGTTCTGCCCTTCCCTGTAGAACAAGAGTATGTCACCGAAATAAACAACATCCGGATGGAGACATACCTGGACTGGATGCGATCCTGCTACTACATAACCGTTACAGGCCTGCCTGCCATATCCGTGCCTTGTGGATTCAGCTCCCAAGGGCTTCCGGTGGGTCTCCAAATAGTGGGGCGTCATCAACAGGACTTGGGGGTGTTGCAACTGGCCTATGCCTTTCAGGAGGCCACTGTCTTCTGGAAAAAAAGACCTGCTTTGGTGCTGGAGGCTGGAAGTGAGAAATCCCAACACTCATAGGGCAAACCTCAAGGCCCAACAGGATGTTACAGTCCTGGAGGAGGTTTCCCTTTTTGTGCCTGGTGGGGTGATCCTAAGAGGCTCGCTGGCCTGGGCTGGGCAGCACATACTGTGCCTCGGAGAAACAAGGCAAGTCTTGAGGGCTGCAGGCCCAGGAGCTAGAAGAATAAAGTTGAAAGGGGCCCTGGTCCTGCCAGGTTTCTGGGACGGGCACACTCATATGCTAGCTGGAGCCTTGGAACAGGGGCAGGTACAACTCAATGGTGTAAAGGACAGAAATGAATTCAGGGAGGCCATATTCCATTGGGTGAATGAGAACCCTCAGGAGCACTGGATATTAGGCTCGGGCTGGAACGACGCATTTTGGGGCGGATTGGCCCCATCCAAGCAGTGGGTTGAGGATGTAAGCGCAGGAAGACCCCTTTTCTTGCTGCGCTACGACATGCATAGCGCCTTGGTCAACTCCGTGGCCCTGAAATTGGCCGGGATCGGCTCCAACAGCCCAGATCCCCAAGGGGGAAGAATTGTTCGTGACCCCTCCACAGGAGAACCCACTGGGTTGTTGCTGGAAAAAGCCATGGAGTTGGTGGCCCGTTTGATTCCTCCACCTTCCCTCTCAACCAGGGCCAGACTGCTTTCCCGAGCCCTAGAGAAGGCCGTGGCCTTGGGCCTCACTTCCATCCAAGACCTAGTCTGGGACTTCGGGGACACCCAAGTGCACACAGAGGTCTTTTCCAGACAAGGAGCTCGACCCAGAGTGTTTCTCAGGACACCCATAGAGCAGCTCTCCCAGTTCCTGGAGGCCAGGGATTGGCAATGGCCCTCAGGTATCTTGCTACAGGGGGTCAAGGGCTTTCTGGATGGGAGCCTGGGGTCGCGCTCGGCCTGGCTCCGGAAACCTTATGAAGGAACAGAGGCCGATTGCGGGGTTAGCTGGGTGTCTGACAGTGCCCGTTTCAGGGAAATGGTCATGGAGGCGGTCGGGCAGGATGTGGCTGTTTCACTGCATGCCATAGGTGATGCGGCCATTGGAAAGGCCCTCGAGCTTTACCATGAATGCATCCAGAGGAATCTGGGCCGGGCCTCTTTGAGGATCGAGCACTTTCAGCACCCTTCAGAGCAGGACATCATGGGTATGGATCATCCCAGGCTCACGGCCTCTGTTCAGCCCCTCCATATGGTTTTCGATGCAGCCCCCACAGAACAAAGACTTGGCCCCGATAGAGCCAGGCTTTCTTTCCCCATCCGCAGCCTCATGGGACTCAGGTGCAATGTTGTATTCGGCTCTGATTGGTCGGTGGCGGATCTGAATCCTCTGTTGGGGATCCAGGCCGCGGTGACACGTAGGGACCGGGATGGAAAATGGCCCGGTGGCTGGATTCCTGACCAGTGCATTGGTGGAGAACAGGCCCTGAAGGCCTATACTTGGAATGCCGCCCGCAGTGTAGGATTCCACGAAATCTCAGGATGCCTGGCCCAGGGGAGACTGGCTGATCTCACAGTGCTGGACAGGGACATAACCTCTTGTGAACCCTTGCAGATTCCAGAGGCCAAGGTGCTTTTGACCGTGGTGGGGGGCAAGATAATGTATGAAGACCTTTAGCTTTTTTCCCAGGCTGGTTTGTGGAGCCGAAGAAACCGACAGCCAAGTATTTTTTGATTCATCTTGGTTGAACCTTACTTGGGAGAGGCCAAAAAAACGCCCTCTGGGCTTGCCGGAGTTGGCCTGGAGTTTCAAGCAATGGCCCGTATAGGCCAAGAGTCACGGTTGGGAAGATACTCTTATGGGAGCAAATCATGCCAGTAAAACCTTGGGAGTATTTGAGCTCTGAGATCCGTGCAGACTATCGCATATTCCGCCTGCGGGTGGACAGATCCAGATCCCCCAGGACCGGCAACACTCATGATTTTTTTATCCTGGAATCCTCGGACTGGGTAAATGTAATACCCCTCACACCTGACAACCATGTGGTGCTGGTGAGACAGTGGAGACACGGCACCCGATCCATGACCTTGGAGGTTCCTGGGGGGCTGGTGGAGTCCTCGGACAGCCCCGAAGAGGCAGCTCGCAGAGAACTCCTAGAAGAGACAGGCTATAAAGCCAGGGAAATTACCTATCTCGGGGCTGTGGAGCCCAATCCGGCCTTCTTGAACAACAGATGCCACACTTTCCTGGCCATGGATGTGGAAAAGGTCTCAGAACTCAGCCAAGATGAGAAAGAGGACATAGAGGTGGTGTTGAGACCTATGGCCCAGATACCAATGCTCATAAGGGATGGTTCCATCTCCCACTCCCTGGTGGTAGCTGCTTTTTACAGGCTATTCATGGAAAAAGAGCATTTCATCAAAAATCTTTCCTACAGGCCTTAGAGGGCCAGCCTCTGATGCTAGTCCCGATTTGGAGTCAAGGCACAGGCGCCTGGAGCAACTAGGTCCATCCATCCTGAGGTGAGGCTGGATCCTTAAGCTCCAAAGGGTATAATCATGTGCCTATGGAGCTGCCTCTGCAATATGCAAAGACTCACGGCAAGTGGTTTGCGACCTCAGTTTGCAGGGCCCTTGGGCGGTACCGGATGATTTCCCCAGGAGAGCGAGTGGCTGTAGCCCTCTCAGGGGGCAAGGACAGTTCAGCCCTGCTGCTTATCCTGGATTATATAAGGCGTCACTCACACATGAAATTTGAGTTACTGGGAATTCATGTTCGCATGGGTTCCTACGAGACTGCACCCCTTCAAGAGCTCTGCAAGAGATTGGGAGCTGATTATAGAGAGACCAGCCTCAGCTTGCCTGCCTCCATGCCTTCAGGGGTAGTGTGCTCCGTGTGCGCCAGGCTAAAAAGAGGAGCCATGGCCCGCGTATTGGAAGATGAAGGTGTGAGAAAACTGGCCTTGGCTCACCATGCGGATGACATGGCCCAGACCATCCTCATGAACCTAGTCAAGGGAGTGGGTTTTCTTGGTTTTGCCCCTGTGGTGTCTCTGCCAGGAGAGTCCTTGGAGCTTATTCGGCCCCTGATCTATCTAAGGGAGTACACCTTGGCCAGCTTGCACAGGCGAAGCCTGATACCCCTGGTGGGAGACAGCTGCCCTTTCAGCAGGGAGACTCTTAGGACAAAAGCCAAGCATGCCCTCCAAAGCCTTGAACTGATGCTGGGCAGGGAGTTTCCTCTCCGAATGGTCCTGGCCGCTGAAAAGGCCCGAATGGAGGCTTTCTCCAGCATGGCCCCTCCCCACGAACCGGGATGAGGCGCTATACTACTAAAAATCAGGTCCCATGTGGAAACAGAGGCGAGAAAATGTCCGAGAGGGAAGAAGAACTCCAGGTGCTCAAGACCATAAAGAATTTTCAGAAAGAAAAAACAAATCTCATCCCAATGCTGCAGCAGATACAGGCCCTTGTGGGGTATCTTCCCTCATGGGGTATGGAAGAGGTGGCCAAGCACCTTTCCATCCCAGTGGGGGAGGTATATGGGGTTGCAACTTTCTACAATCAATTTCGTCTCACTCCTCCGGGGAAGTACCAGGTCAAGGTCTGTACAGGAACCGCATGTCATGTGAAGCGCTCCTATGTGATCCTGGAAGAATGGGAACGCAGGCTGGGTATCAAGGAAGGGCAGACCACGGATGACAGGCTCTTCGGTTTGGAAAAGGTTGCCTGTGTGGGCTGTTGTGCCTTGGCGCCAGTGGTGGTCATCCGCCACAACTCCACAGAGGCCTTCTACGGCAACATGATGACCAGCAAGGTCAATGGCCTAATTCTGGAGGTGGAAAGGAAAGAGGGCGATGGCTCAGCCCGATGATCTTTGGAACGGTTTTGAACAGATCCGGCAAGAGGCTCTTGCCAGATGGAGGGCTCTGTGGGAAGACCCCAGAGCCTTGATAACTGTGGGAACAGCCACCTGTGGACTGGCCCAAGGGGCAGGAGAGTTGCTGGAGGTATTAAGGCAGTCATCCACTAGCATGGGTCTGGAGGTTCAGGTCCGGGAAGTGGGCTGTATAGGCCACTGTTATGCAGAGCCTCTGGTGACAGTCAAGCTGCCGGGGATGTCCCCATACCTGTACGCAAGGGTGAATGCAACAAAAGCAGAGCTGCTGCTGCGTTATGTTGTGAGGGATGGAGATCCTTTCTTGGATTTTGTCATGGGTGCTCTCCAAGAGGATGAGCTCATGCCCCCTGTTTGGGATCTTCCCAGGTTCCATTACGAAAAGAGACTCATTCTGGAGCATTGCGGGCTAATAGATCCAGAGGAGATCCACCATTACATAGCCATGGGAGGGTACAGGGCTTTGGTCAGGAGCCTTTCCATGAAACCAGAGCATATCATAGGGAAGCTGGCGGCCTCAGGTCTGAGGGGAAGGGGAGGAGCAGGCTTTCCCACAGCGCACAAGTGGGAAATCTGTAAAAACAGCCCTTACGGAAGCCCCATTGTCATCTGCAATGGGGATGAGGGAGACCCAGGGGCCTACATGGATAGGGCAGTGTTGGAGAGCAATCCTCATCAGGTCCTAGAGGGTTTGGCCATAGCTGCTCTGGCCGTGGGTGCTTCCCTGGGATATGTGTATGTGCGGGCAGAGTATCCCTTGGCCATAAGGAGAGTCAGAAAAGCACTTGAGGATGCTACCAATCTGGGTCTGATGGGCAGGGACATCCTGGGAACTGGCAGGGAACTTCAGGTCAGGCTGTTCGAGGGTTCAGGAGCCTTTGTCTGCGGGGAAGAGACGGCACTCATAGCATCTATCCAGGGGGAGCGGGGAATGCCAAGGCCCAGGCCTCCCTTCCCGGCTGAGAGAGGGCTTTGGGAAAGGCCTACTCTGGTCAACAACGTCAAGACCTTGGCCCTGATACCCAAAATAATGGAAAATGGGGAGTCATCTTTTACAGAAATCGGAACCCCTTCCAGTCCCGGGACAATGGTGTTTTCCGTGGTAGGCAAATGTGAGCAACCAGGACTCGTGGAGGTTCCTTTGGGGACCACCCTCAAGCAACTGGTTTTCGATATTTGCGGGGGTATACCGGCAGGCAAGAGTTTCAAGGCTCTTCAAATAGGCGGCCCTTCAGGAGGCTGCATTCCGGCATCTCTTCAGGACACCCCAATGGATTACGAAACTCTCCAGGAGGCCGGAAGTATGATGGGCTCAGGCGGGATAGTGGTCCTGGACGAGGAAGACTGCATGGTCGAGGTGGCACGCTTTTTCTTGGAGTTCACCCAGGGGGAGTCCTGTGGGAAGTGCACCTTCTGTCGGATAGGCACCCGACAGATGTTGGAATTACTAACGGAAACAACCATGGGTAAAGCAACCCCAGAGCATCTGCAACTCTTGGAACAGTTGGCCATGGATGTGAAACTGGGCTCTCTTTGCAATCTTGGGGCCACGGCTCCCAACCCGGTCTTGACCACTCTGAGGTATTTCAGACAGGAGTATCTGGCTCACATCCATGAAAAGAAATGCCCTGCCCTACAATGCAGGGAGCTCACCGCCTACTACATTGTCCCTGAACGCTGTGCGGCAGGCTGCGATGCTTGTGTGGGGACATGTCCCACAGAGGCCATATACACAATGCGTAATCGCAAGAAAGCAGTGGAACAAGAAAAGTGCGTCAAATGCGGCGAGTGCGTGCGTGCTTGCCCGCCCGAATATAAGGCCGTGATCCGCATCTCCCCGGCCACTGAAGTTCCGGCTCCCCAGGCCCCCAGGGCCGAGAAGGACTCTCACTGAGAGGTGTCTTGTGAGTGCGAAGTGTGTTGGATTGGAAATAGACGGGCTAGAGATAGAGGCCATGGCTGGTGAGAGCGTGCTCAGCGCTGCACTGAGAAACTCCATTTACATTCCCCACCTCTGCCACAAACAGGAAATGGAAACCGAGCCATTCGGGGGATGCCGGCTTTGCTTTGTGGAAGTCCTGGGCAAACCCCACCCTGTCACCTCTTGCACACAGAGGGTTGCTAATGGAATGAAGGTGCGCACAGATACCCACAGTGTCAGAAGCTTGCAGCGTTCGGCCTTGAGGCTCTTGCTTTCATCCCACAGGGTGGATTGCGCCCGTTGTTTCGCCAACCGCAAATGCCGGCTTCAGGATTTGGCAAGAGTTCTGGGAGTGGGACTAAAGACATGGGGTCTCAAGGACCTGTCTTTGCAGGAATCAAGAGACAGCACCTTGGGTAAGGTGATTTACGACAGGAGCAAGTGCGTGCTTTGCGGAAGCTGTGTGAGTTGGGCCAGAGAAAATGGCACAGGGATCTTTCAGTTTGCAGGCAGGGGACTGGCCACCCGAATCGCTCTTTTTCCCTTTGAAGGGGATGAAGGAATATTGGAGGGTGTCTGGAATTTGTGTCCGGTGGGAGCTCTTTTCCCTTCAGATGCAAATGCAGCCTAGAGGACTAATGCCAAAATGAGCCCGTGGGCTTCCAATCTAAGATGGACCTAGGCCCGCCCAGGATGAGCAGCGTGGTACATTTGCCTTTAATGGCTTTATGCTCATTCAGATGATTCACCAACAAATCAGTCTTAAAGGTATGAGCCCAAGGCTTAGGCCCCAGGGGAAGGATCTGAACCTTCCCCATTAGCAAAAGAGGGCTAGCCTCTTTCTGCGGAACCTATCAAGGGTAGAACCTTTTTTACTTCAAAGAACACAAGATGTCTTCCCTCTTCGTCACCCTCGTACCTTCGCCTCTTTAAGCTTTTTAGTAGTTCAGTATCCTTCTCATCCTTGAGCTTCTTAAGAAAGAGCCTCACACCTTTCCAACCCGGTCCGTTCTCTATGAAGAGATAGGCGGCATTGGGATTTGATTCCAGATTGTGGTGGGTAAGCCTCTCAGGCATTATGAAAGCCACTGTCCCATCATCCATGACATGAGGCCTGCTGAAGATGGCCGCATCCACGTTTCCCTGTGCATCTGCCGTGGCAAGAACCCCAATTCCTGTGGTCTTCTCAAAGTAATCTTTGAGGTCCATCTGTGTCCTCCCCTGCGTTTTCTGTCATGGCCTTCTGCGGCCTTTGTCTTTTTGACGTAGGGGCTCCAGTAAAGGATTCTCCTCCTGATGACTCCTTCTGGGTCAACAGCAGCCAGGCAGCTCTCCAAAAGGGCTAAAACCCACCGGTTTCAGTTGAAACATGCCCCTCCCTGAAACACTCAAAGAACACTGGCTGACCCTCTGATAAAGTCTTGGTTGGGAAATGAGATGCGCAAACAGATGGATGAGGTTGACGCGAAAGCCCGGATGTTTCATCATCCCCTTCCAAGAACAAAGAGCTCAGCAACTGCCCGAGAGAGTTTCTCATCGAAGAAAAAGAGATTTGCTGAGGTGTAGAAACAAATCTTGAATAGGTTTCAGGCTCTTGGGAAAGAGCTCGGTGTTTTAGTCTTTTTATGTTGGGTATTGGCGGAAATCTTGTGTGATGGAGATGTCTTGGGTTGGGGAGGTGTGAATTTGCGACGGCAGCAGGACACAGCAAGCCTTGAGATTTCAAGAAGTGGAGATGACTTGCAGGACTGGATACTTTCGGTGAGAAGTAAGATCGAGAAAGAACTAACCCCTGAGCAAAGGGATCTTTTCAGAGAAGAGCTCTACCCTGAGCAACAGCTCAAAGTTTTTTCCGAGGGCTCCTCAAACGTTTTGGTGGTGGCCCCCCACGGATTCCCCGGTGACGACGATCATACAGATTATCTGGCTTATTTCTTGGCAAAGGAGCTCGATGCCTCCTATCTCATAAACAACAAAGCATTTCACAAACCCGGAAGGCATCATAACTGCGGAAGACCAGCCAACCTTAATCAGCCCTGGAGTTCCAATCCAGATACCAAGAGATTCATGCAGATCCTCTTGGAGATGATAAAGACAATAGCAAAGAGATCCGAGACAGCTCCCCTGGTGCTTTGTATTCACGGCATGTCCGATGCCAATGCAAGGAGGCTATGTGCCGGGGATTTCTGCATTGGGGCAGGATATACTTCAGAAGAAAGGGAAAGTGCCCTGGCTCCAGGAGGCGGAGCCACTGCTTCCAAGGAGGTCATAGAAGGCCTGATTGAGGGATTGTGCAAGAAGGGTTTTTCTGCAACTGATGGAATACCTCAATACTGTGCCAAGAAAGCCATCCCAGGATACCTTAAGTTCATGGAGCCCAGCATAGGCACTACCCATGCCTTGCAGGTGGAAGTGCGTTACCTGGGCTTGAGGGATCCTGACAACATATTGAGGACCGCCAGGGGTCTGGCCACAGTGGTAAGAGGCTTGAGGGCCTTCAAGAAGTTGGAATAGATCAACGCAAGGAAGGTTGTGCCTGACCGGGCAGGATAAATCCAGACTGCAAAATAAGATGACCTTGAAAAGACATGGGGCCGTATTGGCCCATGATGATCAAACCCTCTTGTGGAGCCAAGAGAAAGAGATAGTCTTTTGTTTTCAACAGCAGGGGGTCTATACAGCAGGTAGTCAAACCAAGGGGGATCATCACCCTTATGCACCCATGCGGTTCAAGGGTTTCCTCTTGCAAGAGTATTTGGACTTGGCATGATCCCGATTCGAGACATCAACCGTTCCCAGACCTTCCCTTGGGTGAATTACACCCTTATAGCAATCAATGTGCTGGCTTTTATCTGGCAGATGAGCCTTGGTGCAAGGCTAGAGAAGATTTTTTTTCTTTACGGGCTAGTGCCCCTGCGTTACTCGGATCCGGCTGTGGCCACTCATTTCACTACCTTGGAGCAGGTGCTTCCATTTCTCACCTCCATCTTTCTCCACGGAGGAATCTTCCACCTGTTGGGGAACATGTGGTCCCTTTACCTCTTTGGAGATAACGTGGAAGACCGCCTCGGGCACCTGCGTTACCTGGTTTTTTATCTGCTCTGCGGACTTGCTGCAGGTCTGACCCACCTGTTTACCAACTGGAGATCTCCCTTGCCCACCATAGGAGCCAGCGGAGCCATCTCCGGGGTCATGGGCGCATATCTGATTCTTTTTCCAAGAGCCAGGATACTCACCCTCTTGCCCATATTCTTCATTCAACTGGTGGAAGTGCCTGCCTTTGTTTTCCTAGGTCTTTGGTTCCTGCTGCAGATTCTCTCGGCAGGGGCAGGTTCAGGACAGGCTGGCGGAGTGGCCTGGTGGGCCCACATCGGGGGATTCGTGGTTGGGATAGTTCTGTTGAAATTCTCCCAACTTCTGCCCCCAATTGCACTTGAGAGGCCTTTACAAAGCCACACCCTCAGGAAGAGGACCCCCAGGCTCCAAAGACTTGGCGGATTTGAGCCTCTGGAATCCCTGGATGTAAGGGGCTCGATCACTGTGAGTCCCAAAGAAGCAGTCTCAGGCACACGAAAGCTAATATCCGTGAAATACGGGCTCATACAAAAAAACTTCCTGGTTACGATTCCGCCAGGGACCAAAGATGGCACGGTCCTCAGATTGGGCGGCTTGGGTCTTAGAAACGATCAAGGGGATGTGGGGGATCTTTACTTGCATGTCAGGGTGGTGCCTGAGGGTCTGAGCTAAGCCCTTATCAGGAAACTTGTCCCTGATTATTCGCCAAGACTCATAACATTTGGATCTATGCTGCCAAGTCCCAGTTACATTTAGCTGTTATTGGGTGAAAACCAGGGGATGACTAGAGAGTGAAAATAAGAGCCTGTCTATGCATGGGTCTTTTCATCTTGATGATCCTGGATGTTTTTAGTGGTCTTGCCAAAACCCTTCAATGGTTGGGCAGTATATTAGTTCTTGCTTGGGAAAACATGCTGTCCAACAAGCAATGGGTGGGCTAGATGCGCATAATCAGAATTGGGTAGATGATATCGCTTCGGGATTCAGTCCTCTGGGCTGGCCCAGATTATATGCGCCTTGTTTATGACCAAGACGCTCTCGCCCCTTCCTCTGGATGTGGCATTGAAGACCACTATGAAGGGTTTTTCTCCCTCTGTGAAGATCTCGCTGACCCGATCAAAGCCGTCTGGTTCGCAGCTCAAGTTCACGTGGCCCACTATGGTGCTTCCGTCAGCACATCGGATCCTCACCTTGGCAGGCCTACACACCCTTTGGTATTTTCCCTGGCGATCCCTGGCCTCAAGGGTAAAGCCCACTGTGCCCTCCAAGGCAGGGCCTACCCTCATGGGCACCTCTTCCAGTTCGTATTGTGAGTTCTCGGTCTCGAATCCATTGAGAGTCACTTTTCTCACGACCCCTGTACGAAGCACCTTGCCGTTGTCCTGAAAAACATAATAACGTCTTCCAGGCTCAGGCCTGTGGCGCTCCCAACCTTCCCTGACTTCGGCCACTGGAAAGACCTCTTCCTCGGCACCCCCCTTCTTCCTTATCCTCACCCTCTTGGAGAACTCCCTTTCCATGGTGCTTCTCCTTACCATAAGACCTTTGCAAGAGTGCGAGAGGGGGGAGTCGAACCCCCACGAGTTACCCCACTGGATCCTAAGTCCAGCGCGTCTGCCAGTTCCGCCACTCTCGCTATGGAACGCGTCCATATTCTCTTATAAAAGAGTCGGTGTGGTCAATCCACACCCCCAAGGCTCCCGAGGCTTGAAAAGATCTTGGGCACTGTTCAATTTATTATCTTCATTGGAAATCCCTGCTAGGTCCGTGAGCTTTATGAAGGGAGACTCTTGGTTCCCACAGACTCCGGGCCACCAGGGTCACCACTTCTCCCTGCACCTGAAGCATTCCCGAGACTCCCAGCACAGGAGCAGTCTTAACCAGGGGCATATGCTTCACATAAAGGCTAGGCCAAACAACCACGTTTACAAAACCTGTTTCATCCTCCAGGGTCAAGAAGGTAACTCCTCGGGCTGTACCTGGACGCTGGCGACAGATGACAAGTCCGGCATAGCGCACCTTACTGCCATGTGTCATACCCGAAATTTCTCGGGCAGTGGGAAAACCCATCTTCCTAAGCTTTTCCCTTACCATGGCAATGGGATGGGCCAGGGGGCTGTGTTCCTGTGTTTGGTAATCCCAAATTACGGTCTCCAAGGGGGTGAGGGGGGCGAAAGAGACTTTGGACTCATGCTCCCCTGGAGGGGGGAGAAAACCTCTGGGCTTTCTCAAGGCCCCCAAAACCCTCCAAAGGGCTTCTCTTCTCCCCTCTTGGAGCTCCTCCAATGCCCCTGCCTGGGCCAAGCTGCAAAGCGCTCCTCTGTCAAGCCCGCACCTCTGGACAAAGTCCTCCAAAGAAGAAAAGGGGGCTCTATTTCTAGCCTCTAAAATACACTCACAATGAGCTTTGCCCAACCCTTTTACGAACCTGAGGCCCATTCTTACAGCAAAGCAGGGTTTGAGCCCCTGGGGATTTTGCTCTTCCAGAGTTCCTTGTTCATTCACTGGTTCCAGAGTGCATTCCCAGAAACTCCTGGTGACAGAAACGGGTTTGATCTCTATATTGTGACGCTTGGCATCCTCGATGATGGTCGCAGGGGAGTAAAAACCCATGGGTTGGGCATTCAGTAGGGCGCATGTAAACTCCGCCGGCCAATGACGCTTTAGCCAGGCAGCGGCATAGCTTATCAGAGCAAAGCTGGCTGCATGGGATTCGGGAAAGCCGTATTCCCCAAAGCCTTGGATCTGTTGGAAGACCCTCTCTGCGAACTCCCTTGATATGCCTTTGGCCAGCATTCTGGAGATGAGCCGTTCCCTGTGTCTGCCTATGCGCCCTCCCCTTCTCCATGCAGCCATATCCCTGCGAAGTTGATCCGCCTCTCCAGGGCTGTAATCAGCAGCCACCATGGCCAGTTTCATGACCTGTTCCTGGAAGATGGGAACCCCCAAGGTTTTCTCCAGCACAGGCTTCAAGCACTCATGAGGATATTCCACCGGCTCTTCACCAAGTCGCCTTCTCAAGTATGGATGCACCATGCCTCCTGTTATGGGCCCAGGCCTTATTATGCTGATCTGTATTACCAGGTCGTAAAAGCACCTGGGTTTAAGCCTGGGCAGCATGGACATCTGGGCCCTGCTCTCCAGCTGGAACACCCCTATTGTGTCTCCCCTGGATATCATCTCGTAGGTGGCACGGTCCTCAGGGGGAATGGTGGCCATGGACAGAGTAATTCCGTGGTGTTTCTCCAGAAGGCGGAAGGAGATATCCAGATGACTGAGCGCCCCAAGGCCCAGCAGGTCCACCTTGAAAAGGCCCAGATCCTCTATGTCCTCCTTGTCCCATTGGATGACCGTACGGCCCTCCATGGAGCCTTTCTCTATGGGTACCAAAGTATGAACCGGTTCATGCCCCAGCAGGAATCCTCCGGGGTGGATTGAAAGGTGCCGTGGCACATCCAGGAGCTCGGAGCTCAAGCGAAGAAGATGTTGATGGATGGGCAAATCAGGCTCCATGCCAGCCATGCGAAGCTGCTCTGGGGTTATTTCCCCGTGATGGGGAAGAAGCTTGGCAAGCCTGTCCAAGCCAGTCTGGGCAAGCCCCAACACCTTTCCCACGTCCCTCACGGCCATTCTGGGTCTGTACCTAATGAAATTGGCTACCATGGCCGCTCGGTCTCGACCATAACGCTGGTACACATGTTGGATCACCTCTTCTCTTCTTTGATGCATGATATCCAGATCTATGTCTGGTGGCTCTGCCCTTTCTTTGGAGATAAAGCGTTCAAACAGAAGTCCCATACGCACTGGATCCACGGCCGTGATACCCAGGCAGTAGCACACCGCAGAGTTGGCTGCAGAGCCCCTACCCTGGCAAAGTATTGAGTGTTCACCACAGAACCTGACAATTTCCCACATGGTGAGGAAATAGCCGCTGTAGTCTAGCTCCTCTATGAGAGCCAACTCCCGCTCCAGTTGGGCTATTACATCCGGCGGGACAGAGGAGCCGTAGCGCTCAACAGCTCCTCTGAACGTTAGTTCCCTGAGCCATTGGTGGGAGGTAAATCCCTGAGGAAGCCTTTCAGAGGGATATCTGTACCTGAGTTCATCCAGGGAGAACTCGCAGCGCCCGGCCACCTCCAGTGTGCGCTCCAGTGCTTCGGGAAGGTCCTGGTAAAGGCTCTGAAAAGCAAAAGGGGATAAAAGGGCATATTCCGCATTGGGACGGGTGAGGCGCCCGGCTTCGGCTAGCTTTACCCCGTTTCGAATGCAGGTCATTACATCCTGAAGGGGACGCCTGGAGGTGTTGTGGTAAAGCACTTCTGTGGCTGCCAAAAGGGGTATGGAGTGCTTTCTAGCCCTTTCCAGGACCCTGCGTTCCTGATCTTTTTCCTCGGCCCTTCTGTGTCTGACCACCATGGCATAAAGCCTCTCTCCGAAAACCTCTTTGAGCATGTTGAGCACAGGGGTCGGCTCGGCCTTGGAAACCAAAGGACTTCCATCTCCACCCACCAAGGCTATGAGCCCTTGGGAATTAAGGCATACCTCCTCCCAGCTCACCAGACTTCTGCCCTTGGGAGAACGCATTCTTCCGAGAGTTATTAACCTGCACAGATTAGCGTAACCCTCCCGGTCCATGGCCAGGAGAAGCAACTGAGATGGAGGAGTATGAGGCCTCTTCTCATTTTGCAGGAAGTAATTCTTTGCCCCCGAATCGGGACCATTAATCAAAGGCTCCTTGTTTCTCACATCTCCAACGCTCACCTGTGCCCCCACCACCAGATGGACTCCGGCCTCCCTGGCTGCCACATGGGCACGTACCACCCCGTACAGCCCATCTCTGTCCGTGAGCGCAATGGAGTTGAGGCCAAGGCGTCTAGCCTCATGCACCAGCTCACCGGGACTGCTGGCCCCCTCCAGGAAGGAGTAGTGGCTCTTTACCCAAAGGGGCACGTATCCCATACTCCCATCATCCAATTTCAGACCTCGAGTCTATATCCCTGAGTCTATTTCGCCCTCTGTTCACTCCACCCGCCCCTGTAGGAACCATTTCTTCCTGGGTGCGTCGTAATAAACCCAGAATATATCTCCCCGCAAAGTCTCCAGGAAATAGTAGGAGCGGTGCACTTCCTTCCTCCACCAGCCTCCTGATATCACATAAGGTCCCCAGAGGCGCACCACTGGCCCGCAGCGCAGATCCTTCACAAGCCATCCGTCTGGCTCGTGGCGAGGCCGCATTCCAAGGCACAAAGGCTTGATATAAATCCTGCGTATGATGTTCCCACGGCCTGCCTTGGGCCTGGGCCTGGGAGGGCGCAGATGATCCAAGGGTTCCCAAGTAAAACAGGCCTCCGGCAAGTGCCCTTCCAGCAGGCGTGGCTGTACCACCGCCTCATCCCCAAGCTCGGTTCTGAGTCTCGCCAAGGCCCGGTCTCCGGCAGAGAGATCCCTTCGGGAGGTTTCCAGAAAAAACCTCAGCTGCTGGGGCTCTGCCGGAGCTCCATGAAGCCTGAGGCATATCTCCTGTACGGAGCATGGCAATGGCAAGGCCTCCAGCTTTATGCGCACGAGGTCTAGGATGAAAGACTCCTGCAAGTTGGGTTTGGCTGGCCGAATTCGATCCGTGCGCTCCTGGCCCATACCCATGACCCATCTGATCTCGAGTTCCCTCAAGGCATCCCCCCTGCGGGCCAGGCTGAGAAGTAAAGGATGGAGATGGCGCCGCACTAAAAAAAGAAGAGGCAATGCATCAGACAGTGGCTCTTCCAGAAACACCACACAGCCCACGGGCTCCTCATGAATGCTGGGCATCAGGGACTCGTACCTGCCCCCTGAGGCTGCTTCGTATAAGTCAGAGGCTTCTTGGCCAAAGCGAAGTCTTATCCCTTGTCTGGGAAGTCTTAAAAAATCCCCTACACTTCGAACTCCCAATCGCTCCAGGGTGTCTCTCAGATCAGGCCCTATGGATAGCCTTTCCAGAGGCACTGCCCTAAAAAGCGCATCTTCCTCTTGAGGGGTTTTCAGAACCAGGATCCCATCGGTATTCCTTGCTATCCCATAGGTTCGAAAGCGAGAGAATCCCACTACCACCGAAGCTTTTCTGCCCTTGGCTGCAAGGGCGCCTTGAATCTGCCTGGCCCAGGCCGAGGCCGACCCGAAGAGACGTCCTAGACCTCTGCCCCTCAGCCAGAAGATCCCAGGCTCCTCTGCCATCTCCACCTCCGGAGAGAAGCTGCCAAGCAGAATCGTGAGCTCCCTCAGCTCCTCTTGAAGATCTCTGGGGGACACCCTGGCCGCCCGCAGCTTGGGTGCGAGGCTCAATCCCTGTGCATAACGCATTCCTGCGGAAACACCGGCTGACCGGGCTTCGGGACTCACCCAAAGTATCTTTGCCTGCGGACGGTCCTGGGCTACTACCGCTACTGGAAGGCCCTTCCATTCCGGATGGCGATCCAGAAGGATCTGCAGGGGGAACTCCCGTAGATCAACACAAGCCAGGCGGTCCATGACATGCGAACTCCTTGCTCCAGCCTGGTCCCCTCGCCTTGTCTTTGATAGCGTAGAGCTTACACGAGAAGAGCCCTTCATCCAGACAGGAGCGCTCGGCCCTCAACCTGATAGAGACCAGAGAGCTCACAGAAGGGGTTTCTTCTGGCTTTTCGGTCAGGAACACCAATGCGATGTCATGGGCACGGGCCAGGCCAGCCAGTCTTGTCTGGAGAGGAAGAGGCAGATCAGCCACAGTTCCCAGATCCAAAACTATAAGTCCAAAGGCCCCTGAACGAGCCAGCCGATCCACTGCCCTTGCCGCAGCACGCACCTCAGGGCAACGCACTACTGCCAAGGCACCCAGATCCACTCCTACCTCTTGCATGTCAGGGGGATAGAAACTACTATCCCTGGCAGTAATCCAGGCCACTGTCTCCCCTTCCATTTGGGCTTCCAGTACCAACCTGCCAGCCACGGTAAGCAAGGCTGTAGGGCCATATCCTGAAATCTCCACCAGCTTTCCCGAAAGATCCCTCCGGGTAAGCTCCATCTGCCTTGAAGGCCCTGGAGGGATTCTTGAAGGAACAAGCTTCACCAGATACTTTCCCATATTGAGCTTAAGCCCGGCTCTTTCCACTTTTTTCACTCCTTTACTTGCGAGTTCGCCCCAGAGAAAACCTGATCCCCGCCTTCCTTAGGCCTGTAGGGGTATTCCAGATCCCTTCTGATCTGGATAACCTTGCCCAAAATTCTCACCTCCCATGGCTTGAAGCGCATGACAGGGAAATTCTGGTTCTCGGCATGGAGCTCTATATGCCCAGCCTTTATCCGAAACCGTTTCAAGGTGGCCTCATCCTCCACCAAGGCAACTACAATATCTCCGTCTTGAGCCACAGTTTGTCTGCGCACTATGGCTATATCGCCTGGCAGAATGCCTGCCCCGAGCATGCTCTCTCCCTTGACCCTCAAGGCAAAGAGATTTCCCCTGTCCCTATTCGTGGCTACAGCCACATATTCATCGGGCTCCTCCAGGGCTGTGGTAAGGGGCCCTGCTTGGACACGGCCCAGCAAAGGCACCAGGACCACCTCACGAGCCCCTTGGAAAAGTCTATAGCCGCGAGACTTGCCTGGTTCCCTAAGAAGTTTTCCCTCGGCCACCAGATTTTCCAGGTGACGACGAGCCGTTTCAACGGCTTTGAAACCCATGGCCTCCTGCACCTCCCGAACAGTGGGAGGGCTTCCAGCCAGGATCCGCTCCCTCACAAAACGAAGCACCCTCTCTCTGGTCTTTCCCTCCGGGCTGTAAGGCATGGCTCCCTCCTCTTCTAGAGGTTGGGTCTTGCTCCTGACATTTGTCAGGTTAGCAGACATTTGTCTGCTTTGTCAAGATCCTAGCCCCCTTATTTGCCAGGTCCTGTGAGCTCGGTTTTATTGAAATTGTACAGAATTGAACCAGAAATTTCCTTTTGGAGCCTTTAGGCCCAGGCCAAAGACCACTGGAAAAGGCATGACCCAGACTATTCCCAGAGTCCCGAGAGCTTGGGGGCCATGCCCCAAGCCCCAGGTACCATAATCCAGTTACAGTTCTAGCCTGGGGTGAGAAGCGCCATTTCATCCCGTGGCATTGGAATTGCTTTAACAGCTTATCCATGCAGGCTGGATCATCTCAAAAGGGAGGAGCCCATGTCCCGCAAAGTATCTGTCAAACGCACTCTTGGGGAAAAACATCCCCATTTCTCCATAGGCGCAGCATGGGAAGGCTGGGAGCTGACGCCTCCCAGGGTGGGCGAGATTTACGTTCTATTCACTGAAAAAGGTTCGGTATTTCGTACATCTAAGGTGATACAGGTGGGCCCTGGAAACTTCAAGACCAGAAACTCCCTATACACCATCTCTGTGCTTCAGGAAGACAATGATTCCTCTGGGCACACAACCCAGGAATTGACCGTAGCTCAACATAAATCTTCGAGTCCTTCGGAAGGTGTCCCCACACAAGCAGAACAATAATCATATCTCCAAGACCATTCCATCCTCAGCCATCTCCATCTCCACCTCTGCCATGCGCTCGATCATCTCCGGCCCTGGATGGAAAAGCATTATTCTTCGGGCCCTCAACTGCCCTTTGTGCTCCAGTATATCTTTGTATCGAACGTGGGAGTGGTGGTCCTGCTCGAAGAAAAAACACTCGCAAAGCAAAAGATCACACCTTTCAGCCAAGCTGATGATCTGTTGATTCCATCTGGTGTCGCCAGTATAACCCACCACGACCCCTTCCCAGCTCACCCTGTACCCCCTAGAGGGTATATTCCCATGCTCCATCCTAAAGGCCTCTACATCTAAAGAGCCCTCCTTTAGGATCCCTCCAGGAGGCAAGCCCACGTACTTCACCTGGAATCTCCAGGAGTGGACCTCAAGCACATCCGGGTATGTGGCTTGCAACAGCTGGCTGCACCTCTGCTCTATTCCCTCTGGCCCCACAATCAGAAGAGGTAAGGCCCTCTGGGAAACAAATTGATATTCGATGAAAAACGAGGGCAATCCCCCAAAGTGATCCCCGTGGCAGTGGCTAATGAGTATGGCCTCCACTTGGGCAGGCTCCAGCCCTGCGGCCTTCAAGGCCGGCAGGCTCGAAGGTCCGCAGTCTAAGAGCAGGTGGCGCTTCCCATCGGTGAGAACAAAACCTGAGAACTTCCTTCCTCCTGACCCAAAAGCATCTCCGCTTCCCAGAACAATCATCTTAACCATTACCCCTCTCCCCTAAACACTCTCCCTCCAGAATCCTTGAGCCCAAGCTTCCAAAGCTTGCCCTGCCCTCTTGCCTTGCGAGCTAAACCTCAGATTCCCACCCAGACTTACGCTCTCTTTAATCCCCGGGAAATCAACTGGCTCAATGATCACCCTTTCCAGGCACCATGGGTACGAACCTGACTGGCAGCAGCCTTTCCACCTTGACCCCCTGTTCCGTGCGGATGATCCTGAGGAGCTCCTGCTCTGCTCTTCCCACCGGAACCACCATCCGGCCTCCTGTCTTTAGCTGCCTGAGCAGTTCCTGTGGAATCTGCGGTGGAGCTGCTGTAACAACGATTGCGTCAAAGGGGGCCTCCTCTGGCAGACCCTTGTAACCATCCCCAAATATCACCATCACGTTTCCATACCCGAGCTTCTTCAATCGCTCTCTCGCCTCATCGGCAAGAGCTTCAACTATTTCCATGCTATAGACCTCTTTGGCCAGCAAGGATAGCACAGCCGCGTGATACCCTGAGCCTGTTCCTATTTCCAACACCTTTTCATGCCCCTCCAGCCCCAGTGCCTCGCACATGTAAGCCACAATAAAAGGCTGAGATATGGTCTGACCGTGGCCTATGGGAAGGGGTGAATCCTGGTAGGCCCTGTGAAGCTCGGATTCTGGCACAAACCTGTGCCGCGGGACAGAAGCCATGGCCTTCAGCACCCTTGAATCCCTTATGCCCCGGGACTCAATCTGCTCCCTGACCATCCTGGCCCTTTCCTGGTCCATGGCCAAGTCTATATCCATGGCCAAAAGACCCTCTGCCCAGGCGCCCAGGCCCAAAAATGCCATCAAAATAAAACTGCCTTTCTTGATAAGGACTTGGCTTCCCAAACTCATCCTGCCTGCAGTCTCTGTTGACCTCAAGGAAAGGTTAATATACTCTTCAAAAAATGGCTTTACTGTGAATCTCTCGGGCAAAGCATAGCAGAGGCTCATTGTTGAGTTCAAGGATAACCTGTTGCATGGGGTTGCAAGGATCGGGCAGGCTTTTTGAAATTCCCAGAATCAGTCTCTGGCCAAAGCCGCCCAGAGAATTGGATCGCCACAAAAAAAAAGGAGTCAAGACATGGATGAACAAGCATACAAGCAGCTTTGTGAAGCCATGGCCCAAAGGGGTGGAGCGTATCCGGGCATGGATATCCCAGAGTTTTATGCATTGGCAAAGGAGATGTTCACCCAGGAGGAAGCCAGGGTATGTGCAGCCATGCCCAGGAGACCTTCCACTGCAACCCAGATAGCTGAGTCCGTAGGAATGCAGGAGCAAAAGGTGGCCGAGCTCCTGGAGGCCATGGCTGACAAGGGGCTGTGCACCACAGTCAATGGAGCGCAAGGGGAAATGCTTTACGCGGCAATACCCTTTGTGCCTGGCATCTTTGAATTCCAATTCATGAGGGGTACGGCCACACCCAGGGATCAACTTCTGGCCAGGCTCATTCGAGATTACAAGAAGGCGGTGGATTCCAGAAGAGGGGGTGCCCAGCGTATCAACTTTCCCCTCAACAGGGTAATCCCCATAGAGCGAACCATTCAGGCCGGAGCCAGGCTACACACCTATGAGCAGGTCTCGGCTTACATAGAGAAATATGAACCCATTTCGGTTTCCACCTGTTTTTGCCGTCATGAGGCAAGGCTCATTGAGGGGACGGATTGCGGTAAACCCAACCAGGTTTGTATGCAGTTCGGAGGGGGTGCCAGGTACGTCATAGAAAGAAAGATGGGCAAGGAGATCTCCAAAGAGGAGGCCAAAGCTGTGCTTAAGAAGGCTGAAGAGGCAGGCCTGGTTCATGCCAGCATGAACACTCAGGAGATAGACTTCATTTGCAATTGCTGCCCTTGCCATTGCATGATTCTCAAGACAGCCCTGGCCCAACCCAGCCCGGGCATGGCGCTGCACTCAGGTTTTCAGCCTAGATTTAATCCTGACAGGTGTGTGGGGTGTGCCACCTGTGTGGAGAGGTGTCCGGCACAGGCCCTGACAATGGTGGAAGAGTTGCCAAGGCTCAGCGAGAGCAGGTGTTTCGGATGTGGCGTTTGTGCCAGCGGTTGTGCTTCTGAGGCCATCGAACTGGTGGAAAGGCCCCAGGTGCAGCCGCCTCCTTTGGACAGAAAGGCGCTCAAACAGGCTCTTTCCACCTCAGGGTGATGTGGCAGGCATCGAACCAAGGCCCTTGGTGCTTAGAGGAAAGCTCAAGGAGGAAGAGAATTGTCCATATTGTTTGAGCAGATGAGAATCAGGGAGCTCACCCTGAAGAACCGTTTTGTCAGATCGGCAACCTGGGAGGGAATGGCCCATGATGATGGGAGGGTTACCCCTCAGCTAATGGAGTTGATGGCTGAGCTGGCCGCAGGGGGAGTGGGACTAATAATCACGGGCCATGCATACGTAAGCAAAGAAGGCCAGGCGGGCCCAAGGCAGTTGGGCATTTACAGTCAGGAGCTTGTAAAGGGCCTGGCCGAGATGACCACTGCCGTGCATGAAAAAGGAGGCAGTATAGTTGTTCAGCTGGCACACGCTGGCATACAGGCTGCGCACAAGTTGACCGGCATGGAGCCTATCGGTCCTTCGGGCCCCACCACACAGGACTCTCCGGGCAGAGAGATGAGCCCTGAAGCAATAGAAGATTTGGTGGAGGCCTTTGGCCAGGCTGCAGCCAGGGCTGTGGAGGCCGGTTTTGACGGGGTACAGATCCATGCTGCCCACGGTTATCTCTTGAGCCAGTTTCTCTCCCCTTACTTTAACCGCAGGAAAGACGATTACGGTGGATCCCTGGAAAATAGAGCCAGGGCCCTTCTTCAGGTGGTATCCAGGGTCAGAGCAGTCATCGGTCCCCAAAAGCCTTTGTTGGTCAAGATGAACTCCCAGGACTTCCTGAAAGATGGACTCGCTCTTGAGGACTCGGCAAGGGTGGCTCAACTACTTGCCGAAGCAGGCGTAGATGCCATTGAGGTAAGCGGGGGAATGAGACTGGCTGGCCCTCAGTTCATGCCATCCAGATTGGGCATAAAGGAGCAGAGGCAGGAGGCCTATTTCAGGGAGGCAGCTAGGCTCTTCAAGGAAAAGACCGGGATCCCGGTGATGCTCGTGGGTGGCATAAGATCATTTCAGGTGGCCGAAACTTTGGTGGAACAGGCAGGGGTGGACTATATCTCCATGAGCAGACCCTTCATCAGGGAGCCATGGCTGATAAACAGATGGAAAGCAGGTGATCTGAGAAGGGCCTTTTGCCTCTCTGACAACCAGTGCTTCACTCCTGCCCAGGCGGGTGAGGGCATTTATTGTGTGACGGCCCGCAGAGAAGCCCAAGGGGACTGAAACCAAAAGGCTCTTTATTCTGGCTTACAGTAAGGATGAGTCAGGATCCTCAAGCCTTCGGCTCCAGGCCGCGTAGGCTTTCTTTGAGCCTTTTGAGCACTTCCTGCATCACGGCACCGCAGGAACCTCTTATCAGCAGATCTGCCATGGAGTCAAGGGCAGTGGGGTCTCTATTCACTATGACCAACCTGGCCCCACCCTCTTTGGCCACCACAGGCATGGATGCTGCAGGCTGCACCAGAAGCGAAGAACCCAGCACCAAAAAGAGTTCGGCCTCTTGCGAGCGCCTGAAGGCCTCGGCAGTCTCTTTTTCAGGCATGGGCTGTCCAAAAGAAATGGTATCGGGTTTCAGCAACCCCCCGCAGGAATCACAAAGGGGCACCTTCAGCCCGCCCAGGACCATGGCATGGATATCCTCCCTGGGCCAACGTTTCCTGCAGGAAAGGCACGATACGGTTCTGCAAGTGCCATGAAGTTCTATGACCCTGGAGGGAGAGCTCCCAGCCAGCTGATGCAGGCCGTCTATGTTCTGAGTTATGATTGAATCCAGCAGTCCCAGCTGCTCCAGTTCCACAAGAGCCATGTGGGCTGCGTTGGGTTTTGCCTGGCTTATGGTGGTAAAGGCCTCGGTGCTCATCTCCCAATATCTCTGCCTGGAAGAGACATTGGATAGGAAATTCTGGAAGGTGAAATCCTGCGGGTCGTACCTTTGCCAGAGCCCACCAGGGCTCCTGAAGTCGGGGATTCCACTCTCGGTGCTAACCCCTGCCCCTGTGAAGCCCACGGTGTTTCTGGACTCAAGTAGCCACTTGACCAGTCGGAGGTATTCTTCCACTCAAGCTCCCTTTTAAAATGAAAAAAGGGGGATGGGCCCCGCCCACCACCCCTTTTAGCCGCCATATGCCGAGGGACGGAATCGAACCGCCGACACGCGGATTTTCAGTCCACTGCTCTACCGACTGAGCTACCTCGGCTCTGGACAAAACCTTGTATATCGCACTCCGATGTCTCAGTCAAGGCCAAACCCGAAAGCCTTACCATGACTGTGCCCTTTGGAGGACCCTCGGCCCACCATCCCATGCAAGAAAACCCGCCATCAATCCTCTGCCAACCAAACCTGGCTTCTCTATCCAAGGGCCTAACTTCCAGAGTTCATGGAGGCTTTGCCCGGTGTTGCCATTACTCTTGGGCTGCGGATATGGGAGATGGCGGTCTTGCCTGGGCACAACTCCCACAAAATAACCTGTCCATGATTCATGCTTTTTTATGACATGATGGCAGGCTTAAAAAGGCTTTCAAACCTATTTTGTGCAAGATCCCTTTGTAGTCAAAATCGGCCAGTATGGCCTCTTACCCATCACTGCCCCATGTCTCCCAAGACATATTGAAGGATGGTCACGGCCGCCAAGGCTGCCGTCTCTGTGCGAAGAATTCTGGGCCCCAGACCCACGGGAACAAACCCAGCCTCCTGGAGCCCCTCTATCTCTTTTTTTTCAAGCCCTCCCTCTGGCCCCACAACCACCCATGCCCTAGATGGTCTTCTTTCAACTCTGCCCAAGACCTCCCTTAGATGGCTCCTTTTTTCCCCCTCCCAAAAAACCAGCCTCAGGGCTTGATCCTGCTCTTGATATTCTAGGAATTTTTTTAGGTTCCATGGTCCCAGAAGCTCCGGCACACTGCTGCGGCCGCTTTGCCTGGCTGCCTCCTCCAAGATCTTTTGCCATCTGCTCCACCTTTTGTGGCTTATCAGATCTTCTCTTGGGAAAAAGGATCTCTTACAAAGCAGTAGGCCAACACCCTTTATGCCCAGCTCAGTACACTTTTGTAGAACCCAGTCCATCTTGGCCGGCTTTGGCACCCCCTGGAGGAGCAATATCTCTAGGTTAGATTCGGTATGCAAGACCCTCGTCCTCATCACCTGAAGAGTGATGCTCCCGTCTGCCAGAACCTCCGCAATGCTGGCCTCCCCTTCCATCCCAAGATTGTCGAAAACATTTACCCGGTCCCCTGGTCCGAGCCTCAAGACCTTAAGAAGTCTTCTGGCCTCACTGCCCCTGAGAAGGTATTCTTGACCCTCCAACACCGCTTCCTTGAGTAGAACCCTCGGCCTGCTCATTTTTCCCTTGCCATGACCAGGGCTATCCAATCGCCCTTTGTTCGGCTATCCTTTAAGACCATCCCAAATCTCTTGAAGCTTTCAAAGACGCTCTCCCACTCTTGGCAGAGAATTCCCGACAAAATTGAGCTCCCCCCCAATTCCACCAAGGAGGAAACTTGCCTTGCATTTTCCTTGAGCGTCTTTCCAGTGAGATTGGCCACCAGCAAAGGAAAGGAACTGCCTCTCATGCAATCCAAATCCCCCTGCATCAAATCCACCCTGTGGAGGAGCTGGTTCAGTCTCAGGTTTTCCCTGGCTGCATCCACAGCAAGGGGATCCTTGTCCAAAGCCACCACCCTCTTTACACCCATTTTTGCCATGGCCATGGCCAAGATTCCAGTACCTGTGCCCAAATCCACAGCCAAATTCGGCACTTGACTGCCTGAAAGTATCTCATCTAGGAATTCCAAACAGAGTCGGGTAGTCTCATGAAGACCTGTACCGAAGGCCTGACCTGGTTCCACTTGAATCACCCACACTCCTTCTGGCCCTTCATAGCACTCCCAAGGAGGACATACAGCCAACCTCTGGCTGATCCTGCAAGGCTTGAAATACGCCTTCCAAGCCTGTGCCCATCCAGGGTCCTGGAGTTCTTCCAACTCTATGGAAAAGACGGGTGTGTCTCCGTGGATCTCCTCCAATGCTACGGCATACTCCATCAATTGGCAGCGCAAGCTCTCAGAGGTCCTGCCATCCTTGCAATAGGCCAAAAGCATACAAGCCCCAGGACCCTCTTTTACCTCGGAGCCCTTCAAGCCATTTTCATCCAAGAAGGAAATCACAGCATCCAGGGCCCATGGTTTCAGGGAAATCCTCAAGCACCACCAATGGGAGCACATACTCGGCATGATTCAGAAAGAAGGAGGGAGCTTGACCCTGAAGGTTGTTCCTTGCCCAGGGCGATTGTCCACCTCGATTCTGCCACCGTGCATCTCCACTATCCGGCGCACAATGGCCAACCCCAAACCAGTACCTCTGTTCTTGGTGGTGAAAAAGGGATTGAAGATATTGGGCAGGATGTCCGATGGAATTCCACCTCCTGTGTCCGAAAGCTCTGCCACCACCCAGGTGCCTTCTTCCTCGGAGGCCAGGTAAGTTCTCAGGCTCAAAGTGCCCTTGCCACTCATGGCATCAAGGGCATTCTGCATCAGGTTCAAGAAGACCTGCTTGAGCTGATCCCTGTCGCACTGTACAGGAGGCAAGCCCCCTGTGAATTCTTTGCGAACCTTCAATCTAGGCTCTTCCAGTTGAACCCGCACGGATCTATAGCATTCCTCCAGGAGGGAGGAAATCTCTGTTTCCTCTCTATGGCCGGGAGACACCTTGGAGAAGTCCAGGACTCTGCTCAGGATTCCTTCCAGTCTCTCCACTTCCTCATAGATGATGCGAGAATAGTCGTCTTTGTGCTTTTTTTGCAACAGCCTGGCATAGCCTCCTATGGAAACAAGAGGGTTCCTTATTTCGTGGGCCATGGTGGCCGCGAATTCACCCAGTGCAGCCAACTTTTCCGACTGAATGAGCCTTTGCTGCATGGCTTGAAGTTCTTGATGTGCCTGCCTCAGGCTCTCAAAAAACATGGCATTCTGAATGGCCAGCCCGGCAAGAGACGCAAAGGCCCCAAGAAATCTCAAGTCTCTCTCCACTATGGGACGTCTAGAGTAAATGTTGTCTACCAAGATGACCCCCAGGGCCTCTCCCCTTGCCACCACAGGCGCCATGGCGCACTGAGTGCCTATCTCCAGAGGGCTCAAGAGTTCTATTCCCCTTGGGTTCTCCCTGGGATCCAGGCAAAAAGCCCCTTTTGCCCTCAAGGCGCGCACAAGAACACACTCTGTGTCATCCAAAGGTATCCTGATGGAGGTTGCCACCTTTTGGATAAGTGTATTTTCAGTCATCCTGGCATCTTGAGACAAAGCCCATTCCAACCACTGGTGCAGGTCCCATTGGGACCTGGTCATTTCGCCCCATATCCTGCCCGCCTCATCGGCGCTTGCGGGTCCGACCCCCACCCAGCCCTGCAGAACTCCATCGCCCTCATTGACCAGAAAGAGCATGGCCCGATTGAATCCCAACCCGTTCCCCAGAGTAAGTGCCACCAGGATGACCCTGAGGAGGCGTTGCACATCCGTGGCCTTCATCATGGCAGAACCGCTGGCATAGAGAATGGTGAGTTCCCTGACCATGGATTCCTTTTCCAGGACCAGCTGTTCTATGTGCTTGTGGTGCACAGCCCTGGCAAGAGCTCCGGCTATGAAACCGCCCATGGTCTCAAGCAGGCTGAGATCCTGATCCGTGAAAGCCCCGGGCTCTTCTGCAGAACCCGAAACCCGATCATAAAGGCTCATCACTCCCATGATCTTTCCCCTCTCCACCAAGGGGACACACGCACAGCTACTGACCTCCACACCTAGGTCCTCACCGGAACAAAAGCCTGCTTTGTCCGAAACCACCATACGATGGGGCTTGGCTGTTCTTACCACAGGGCACTCAGATGCCGCCTCATTCTTGAACTCCTCTTTGCGCTTGATTCCACCTCCTGCAACAGATGTGACACGATAAAGCTGCAACTCCTCGTCCAGGAGCCTCAAGACACCTGCTCTAGCCCCTACCACCCTCACCGTAGTCTCCAGAGCTAGTTCCATGAGGGGATCCAGATCCAGGGTGCCACCAACAGCTTTACCAACCTCATTGAGGGCCTCCATCTCTTGAAGCCTTAGGCGTAGCTGTTTCCTTAGTTCCTCTGTGATCATGCACCAAGCCAGTTCTCCGCCTGCCAGTTGAAGTATCCTGACCTGTTCCTGGGATATCTGTTTGGAGGTCCCGTGCAGAAGTACAAGAACCCCTTGCTGCTCACACCCAGGTGTTCCGGCAGGCACAGCCAGCACTGTGAGGTAAGCGGGAAAATCATCCGCCCAACGCTCCTCAGTCAAACCACCAGCATCAGATTTGTCCAGGAAAATCACCCTGCCATCTAAACCACATGCTCCCACTACTCCTTCGCCCATGGCAAAAGGTGCGCTGATCTTGATGAGCTCCCAACCGTGACTCGATTGGGCAGCCTCAAAACGACGCGCTTGCTCATCCTTCCAGTAGAACACCGCGGAATCGAAACCCAACTCGTGGGCCAGGAAACCAAGCGCCTCCCCCAGACGCCTCTGGAGAGAGCCCTCCCCGGAGGTGATCTGTCTAACCCTCTCCAGGACATGAACTAAATCCATTTGGAAAACCCCTTGAACCGTTGCGGATTTAAGCCTGGTTTGCAAAGACGGGAGGATATTATCATGAAGCAAGCGATTTATCCAACTTTGGGCAAGAAGAGGTTTCCCACCGGCCAAGGCCAGAAAAACACAGCCCCTCTTCTGCTTGCTGGATGAAGAGAACCAGCACAGGGATTCCAGAGGTCCCCCACTTACTCGCCCCGGCGGCGTTCATCTTCTTCTTGGGAGGTCTTGCAATCTATGCAAAGTGTGGTCACGGGCCGGGCCAAGAGCCTCTGCTCCGATATCTCTTCACCACATTCTTCGCAAATACCGTAGGTCCCCTTGTCTATCCTGTCCAGGGCTTCCCGGATCTTGGAAATCAGCTTTCTCTCCCTGTCCCTTATGCGAAGCATGAAATTGCGATCGCTTTCCACAGAAGCTCGATCTGTGGGATCCGGAAAACTTTCCTCATCATCGGTCATGTTGGTAACGGTCCTAGCCGCATCATTGAGCAAGGCCTCAAGCCTTTCATTGAGTAGCTTGCGGAAAAACTCTCGCTTCTGGGCATCCATAGCAGTCTCCGAAGCGCAAGGGATAGGCCTACTTCTAAATTATAACATGATAATCCATACCCAAGGCTCCTGTAAACCCAATGGATGATTCCCTAAATCCCTTGAGCCATCTTCTTTCCCCACAATAAGAGAATTGCCAGGGCCCCCTTGGAGCAAGGCCTGACTCAGGAATCAAACTGGGATACGTACCAAGAGTAGGTGGAAGCCAGGCCTTCCCTGAGCTGGATCTTGGGCTTCCAACCCAGACTTCTCAAGCGAGAAACATCCAGAAGCTTTCGAGGTGTTCCCTCTGGCTTGGAAGGGTCAAACCTGATGGGCACCTCACAACCCACAACCTCTGCCACGAGTTGTGCCAGCTCCTCCACTTTACAGTCCAGTCCGGTTCCTATATTGAGAAAGCAGGGTTGGGGTGGCTCAAAGAGCTCGGAAAGAACCCTGTCTGGAAGTTGCATCAGGAACACACATGCGTCCGCCATGTCATCTACATGCATGAACTCCCTACGCACCTTGCCCGTGCCCCAAACACTAACAGCTGGGTATGCTTCATGATTGGGCTTTACAGCCTTGGGCGCATAGGACACTGTGCTGGCATCAGGGGTGGGCAGATGCACTGGATGTCCGTGGGAGCGGCAGATGGCAATAAGGCTGGAAAGATATTCTGGGGGTATGAGTCCGAACCTTGTCTGGTCTGCTTCTATGGCCGCCCAGTCGCCCCTGGCCGCCAGATTGGCCAGGTGGAACTTGCGTATGAGGGCTGGCAGCACATGGGAGGTCTCCAGGTCGAAGTTGTCTTGGGGGCCGTATAGATTGGTGGGCATCACGCATATGAACCTGGTGGCGTGCTGCAGGTTGTAAGAACGGCACATGATGATCCCTGCTATTTTGGCCAAGGCATAAGGCTCGTTGGTGGGCTCCAGAGGACCGCTCATGAGATACTCCTCTTTCATGGGCTGGGGACAGTCCCTGGGATATATGCAGGAGGAACCAAGGAAAAGCAGTCGCTCCACCTTTGCCTTCCAGGCAGCATGAATCACATTGGTCTGGATGGCCAGATTCTCGTAAATGAACTCCGCAGGATATTTGCTGTTGGCCCAGATGCCTCCAACTCTGGCTGCAGCCAAGAAGACCTGGCTGGGCCTTTCAGAAAAGAAAAAATCTTCTACCTGTTCTTGACGGGTCAGATCCAGTTGTTCATGAGTGCGCAAAATGAGATTATTCTGCCCCAGAGATTTTAGCCTTCTAACCAGTGCCGAGCCTACCAGACCCGTGTGGCCTGCCACATAAATGCCTGACATCTTTTCTTATCCTGCACCCAGAACAGACCTGCTTGAGGTTCCGGGGTCAAATATGGATTCAAATTCCACCCCACTTGGCCAGCCTCCAGTGAGGTTCTTGGCGATCACTGGCTCAATTGAGACTTGCCGCGTATTTTACCTTGAGGCAAACGAATTTTATGCTAGCGCTTCTCCGAGAAAAAGGTCTTAGCCCATGGCTGAGATAGCCTCAAAACCCCTTGGCACCAGATACCGATCCCTGGAAAACAAGAAAGACCCTTGGCAAAAACTCATTTCCCCTCCACGATCCCGGGCCTTTTGGTGCCCAAGGCAAGTTGACGAACCAGGTCCTGGCAATGTCTTAGCTGCAAGAGTTCTTCCATGTCAGCCCTCACCATTATGCTCACCAGTTCCTGGAATGTGACTTTAGGCTCCCAACCAAGAATTCTCCTGGCCTTGCTGGAATCACCCCGCAGGGTCTCCACCTCAGTGGGCCGAAAGTAACGTGGATCTATTCTTACCAGCACCGAACCGGGCTTCAAATAACTCTGAGCAGAGGCAATTCTACATGTATCTTCAGAATTCAGGCAGGAAAACAATTCTGGTCTATCCACCACAGAAGCCAGGATTCCCACCTCTTCTATACCACAACCTTTCCATTTTAGCTCCATTCCCCCTTCCATGAAGGCTCTTTCACAGAATTCCCTTACACTGTGGCATTCTCCGGTGGCCACCACAAAATCATCAGGTTCATCCAACTGGAGAATTTTCCACATGACCTCCACGTAATCCGGAGCATATCCCCAGTCTCGCTTAGCCTCGAGATTGCCAAGATAAACACATCTTTCCAGACCGAGACGGATCCTTGCCACGGCCCTGGTGATCTTTCTGGTCACAAAGGTCTCCCCGCGACGGGGAGATTCATGATTGAAGAGAATGCCATTGGATGCAAACAGACCATAGGCTTCCCTGTAATTGCGCACCATGTGATACGCATAAACCTTGGCAGCTGCATAGGGGCTCCTGGGTTGGAAAGGAGTCTGCTCGCTTTGTGGGGCTGGAGCCCCCCCAAACATCTCCGAGGAAGAAGCCTGATAGAAACGAGCCTTGACTCCGCTTCTTCTCAATGCCTCCAGCAACCTCGTGGTGCCTAGGCCCACCACATCTCCGGTATAGTCAGGCATGTCGAAGCTGACCCGCACATGGCTCTGGGCAGCCAGATGGTAGACCTCGTGAGGCATCACGTTGTAGACCAGGTGTGCCAGCTGACCGGAGTCCGACAAGTCTCCGTAATGAAGAAAGAGCCTCGCTCCTGGTTCATGGGGATCCGTGTAAATGTGCTCTATGCGGTCTGTGTTGAAGGTGCTGGAGCGTCTTATGAGACCGTGCACCTCATAACCTTTGGACAGCAAAAGCTCAGCCAGATAAGAGCCGTCCTGACCGGTGATACCAGTTATCAAGGCGGTCTTTGTTGAGGCCATATGATGGGCTCCTGGTCTCCTCAAGATGACCCACAGCAACCTGGGGCCGTTTGATCCTAGCCAAGGCAAAGCTAAGCTGTCAAGCCTGGAGAAAGCCAGGAGATCCCAAAAGTGGGTTAGCTCAAGGATTAATCAGAGCCCCTCTGGCTTTTCTTGCTCAAAGGGATGGGGGAAGAGCAGGGCCAGAGGGGCCGAACTATGCACCCATCAGAAATCAGGCTCCAGCACTGTTCTGCGGGTGATGTTTCCAGAGTGAGCTTCCTCAAAAGCTTCCTTGATCTGACTCATGGGCCTTGTCTCAAGGAAGGGCTCTATCTGAATCTTGCCCTCCTGGACCATCTTGAGCACCACAGGATAATACTTGGGCAGACAGCCCCATGTGCCTATTATCTCGGCATCAAAGGCCATGAGCCTCGAGATGCTGTACTCGTTCTTGGCCATTCCAAAGCCCACTACCACCAGTTTTCCCACAAAGGAAAGCAAGGTAAGGGCTATGTCCTGACCGGCCTTTGTCCCGGTCACTTCGAAGATCTTCCACCCCCAGTTGTGGGGAAGCTTGTTGGCCTTGCAGATATCCCGAAACTCATTCTGGATCGTCTTGGCGTCTTTGTCCTTGGAGTTGATTATGGCATCGGCTCCGAACTTGAGAGAACGCTCTAGTTTCTCCTGATTTCGCGCTATGGCCACCACAAATCTTGCCCCCAAGGCCTTGACCATCTGGGTCATGTAAACGCCCACCCCGCCGGTTGCGCCTATCACTACGGCCAAATCCCCTTCTTTAAATTCAGCCCTAATGGCAGCCTGGTATGGGGTGGTGACTGCATCAGCCACAACTGCGTAGTGGGACAGCGCAATGCCCTTGGTATCCTCTATTACACAGAGGTCCTGCGATGGAACCGGAATATGACTTGAAAACCCCCCGTAAGGTCCCAGGCTGTTGCCTGGCATCTTCTGCGCAAGACACCTGTTGCCCCGACCCGAAGCGCATATGGGGCAATTGTTGCAGGGCATTACGGCGGGAATGATAACTTTTTTACCCTCCAGGTCACCCGCCACTACCGTGCCGCTGATCTCATGCCCGAGGGTTAGGGGAGGTTTTTCCACCGTGGGCACCCCATCATAGAAATACCCCAAGTCCGTGTGACACACTCCGCAGCCTGCCACCTCCACCAGAGACTCACCCGGTTTCAACTCAGGCACGTCCAGTTCGGCTCTTTCCAATAGCCCTTGGGTCACCGCCCCTGTTTCCCTGTCTTTACTCCAGGGCCTTTTCATCTGCCAGGTTTGGATCTTCTTGGGTGCTGCCATGGGAACCTCCTTTCAGGTCTGTTTGGTCTTTTCTGAACCCAAGAAAAAAGTGCCTCAGGCAACTTGTGCTTAATTCGGTTACAATGGCTGCTCGGCTTTACCGCCTGGTGAACCTCTGTCCACTGGACGCGTATAAATCACCTTGAATCGGTCCGGGGCAGCCTCCAAACACTGGACGCACTCCCCCTTTAGGCTCCCAGGCGTAACAGGCTCCAAACGCACTTCCAGCCCCAGAGAGCGGTAAAGCTCCACCGCCTCGCTCAGCCTGGGCTCTGCAGCCACAAACTGCCTTGTCCAGCCCTCTTCCATTGGGATCAAGTTGTTTCCTGGGATCTCCTGCACTTGCTTAACTCCCATTGTATCAGCCTATGTGCCAGCCCCATGGAGCCCTGAATCATTTCTCCAAACACCTTCATTGCTGTTTCTTGAGAGCAAAGGCCATGGTCTCCATCAACACATAGGCCGCCTGCAACGCCGAGGTCGGACACAGTGGAAAACATTCTTTACACTCCCAGCAGACCTTGGAGGCTATCTCTGGAACAAAACTTATCTCCCGCCTGGTCCCCCTGTCTATGAACCCAACGGCGTTGAGTTTCTTAATCTCCGAACAATATCTCACACAAAGCCCGCAAAGAACACAGAAAGAAGCCTCCTTTTCGAATCGATCCGGATCCGCGCCATACTCACGGCCCAACTCCACAAGCACAGGCGAGTGGGGTGCATGGGCCAGAAGCATCTCCAGTATACTGCGGCGGATCATGTCGATCTTGGGTGATCTGGTCTTGACAACCAGATCCTTTTCCACCGGATAGAGACATGCAGCCACCAATCTAGACCTGCCACGGCTCTCCACTTCCACCGTACAGATTCGACAGGCCCCGTAAGGCTCCAGCTTTTCGTGGTGACAAAGGGTTGGAATTTTGACATTTTCCTTTTCTGCAGCTTGAAGAATGGTCATTCCTTCCCTTGCCACCACATCCTTGCCGTCTATTTGGAGCAGAATCTCTGTCATCACTTCTTCCTCTGTCATCCTTTCTGGGGAGAGTTTTCTCTATTGCTCTTCGGCCCCTGGGGACTCACTTGTCAGACCGTTGTCTTCTCCTCTTATGGCAGCTTCAAGATCCTATCCTTGCTGGCCCGAGTTCACCTGGGGCTGAATTGCCTCGGGCACAGGCTGGCCCGAGATTTTCTTGACAGCACTGAATTTGGGTGGACATACCTCAAAACAGGTCCCACATTTGGTGCACTTTTGCTGGTCTATCACGTGCACCACTTTCTTGCCTCCGACTACGGCCCCTGCCGGACATTTTCTGAGACAATTCATGCAGGCCTTGCACTTCTGCGGGTCAATATAGTAAGAAATCAGATTCTTGCAAGAAAGTGCCGGGCATTTCTTCTCCCTGACATGGGCCTCATACTCTTCCCTGAAGTATTGCAGTGTACTCAAGAAGGGATTGGGAGCAGTCCTGCCTAAGGCGCACAGGGAAGCCTCTTTGGCAACCTCGGCAAGCTCCTCCAAGAGCTGGATGTCGCCCTCTTTCCCCTCACCCCGGGTAATTCGGGTCAGCACCTTGAGCATCTGGCGGACCCCCTCCCTACAGGGCACACACTTACCGCATGATTCATCGGTAAGAAATTCCAAAAAGTATCTGGCCACATCCACCATACAGGTCTCTTCATCCATGACGATCATGCCGCCGGAACCCATCATGGATCCTGCCTGTGTCAGCTCATCAAAACCGACCTTCAGATCCAACAGATGTTCGGGGAGGCAGCCTCCCGAAGGCCCCCCGGTCTGAACTGCCTTAAAACCCTTCCCCCCTGGAATTCCTCCGCCAATGTTGTAGATGATCTCTCTGAGTGTGGTTCCCATGGGCACTTCCACAAGCCCCGTGTTTGTTATCTTACCCACCAGGGAAAAGATCTTGGTGCCCTTGCTGGTGTCTGTTCCCAGCTCACAGAACCAGTCCGCCCCCTTGTTGATGATGAGGGGCACGTTGGCCCATGTCTCCACATTGTTGAGCACGCTGGGCCTGTCCCAGACCCCCTTGACCGCTGTGTGGATATATTTGGGCCTTGGCTCTCCCACCTTTCCCTCCAGGGCTGTCATCAGCGCGCTGGACTCCCCTGAGACAAAGGCTCCAGCCCCTCTGTGTACCTTTACCTCAAAATCAAAACCAGATCCCAATATGTTTTTGCCCAGAAAACCCTTTTCCATTGCAGCTTCTATGGCAAAGCCCACATTCTCCACTGCCAGAGGATACTCCTGCCTCACGTAGATGAATCCATGGCGGGCTCCCACTGCGTATCCCCCTATGATCAAGCCTTCCAGTACCGAGTGCGGATTGCCCTCCAGGAGGCTTCTGTCCATGTATGCCCCGGGGTCCCCCTCGTCTGCATTGACTATGACGTACTTGACATCGCCTGGGGCCTTTCTGGACTCCTCCCACTTGCGCCCAGTGGGGAATCCTCCGCCGCCTCTTCCCCTCAGATTGGATCTCTTGACCTCCTCCAGGACCTCTTGGGGACTCATTTGGAAAAGTGCCTTGGCCAGGGCCGAATATCCCCCGATGGCAAGATAGTCCTCTAGGCTCTTGGGATCGATACTGCCATTGGAGCCAAGCACTATTCTCTGCTGGTTCTTGTAAAAGGGGATCTGCGACTCCTGGACTATCTTTTGCCCGGTTCCTGGGTCTTGGTAAAGAAGCCTTTCCAGGATCTTTTCTTGCTTCAGGGTTTGCTCTACTATCTCAGGCACATCCTCGGGCTGTACCTTCAGGTAACATATGCCTTCGGGATGAATCACTATGATGGGGCCTCTTTCGCAAAAACCGTGGCACCCGGTCCTCCTGAGCTGGATCTTATTTTCCAGACCCTGAGCTGCTAGCTCTTTCTGGATGGCCTGGGCCACCTCCCTGCTTCTGGCAGCGTGACAGGCCGATCCAGAACAAAGGGAGATACATCTCCTTTGAGGGTCTCTGTGGGAGAGGATTTCATTTCTCAGCTCTTCTAGTTCCGCAGGTGAGTTTATCCTGGGCATGGTCCCGTCCTATTCGTACTGATTGAGCACTTCAGATGTCTTGGATGGCGCCATGGCGCCGTAAGTTTTTCCATCTATCTCCATTACCGGACCCAGGGCACAGCAGCCAAGGCAGTTCACGGTCTGGAGGCTGAATTTGAGCTGTGCATCCGTCTCTCCAGCCCTTATGCCAGTGAGGCTTTCCACTGATTCCAGGACCCTCTGTGCACCTCGCACATGACACGCGGTGCCCATGCAGATATGAATTTCGTGACGGCCCTTAGGCACCAGACTGAAGGCCTTGTAAAAAGTAGCCACATGCTGAATGCGGCTAATGGGAACATTCAGCCTCTGGCTGACCCTCTCCAGGGCCTCTTTGGGAAGCCAGTGAAATTCCCTCTGTATTTCCAGAAGCACTTGGATGAGGGAACTTGCATCTCCATCATACTTTTCTATGATCTCATCTAGTCTACCCTTGTCCATGGCCTCCTCATGCACATGCTTTAGGAATTTCTCTTGCTGAGATTGAACCAACAAGGTTCTCCTTCCTTCCCCTGAGTCCACGGCTTCCTAATCTCTTTTCCCAATAGTTTCCCTGGGAATCCAGAGACCTGTGGCGCAGATAGCCCCCTGTGATGATATGGGGATATCCCGTTAGGCCAATTGAAAGCTCTTGGCCTGCCAGTCATACCTTATCAACCCTCTTCTGGAAAGACCTATGAGCTGTCTGGAAACCTCTGAGGCACTGAGCCCCAGACTCTGGGCTATCTGGCCTATTTCAAGAGGCTTTTTCTCCAGGAGAAGAGCTATTTCTTCCTTTTCCAGTTCTTCTAAAATCGTCTTTCTAACCAGGCTCTTGCCTTCCTGGCTCTTGAAAAAATTCAAATACTCCTGTTCCGATCTTGAAAGCTTCAACCTCTCGGCCATGACCAATCTCATGTAAGGGACCAGCCTGGTTGCAGCCTCCAAGCCGATGTTGAGTCTGGCCGGGTCAACACCTTCTGAGCTGCCCAATGGTCCAAGTTTCATAAGCTTCTTGGCGAAATCATTCATGACTTCAGCAAACCTTATGCCTTCCGAGGCACTGACCCATTCCAATCTGAGCCTTTGGGGATTCAGGCCTATGTGCTCAAGAATCTCCTTGCCCACATGCACCATACCCAAGGCGTCGTAATTGCCCTCGGTTATATAGTGGCACTCTCCTGGCCAACAACCGCCTATGAACACCCCATCAGCTCCCCCGCTGAAGGCCCTGAGCACAAAGGAAATGTCCACCCTGCCCGAACACATGAGCCTAACGAGTCTCACGTAGGGCGGATACTGATAACGGGAGACCCCAGCCAGATCAGCTCCTGCGTAGCAACACCAGTTGCAGGAAAAGCCGATTATCTTGGGCTTGAATTGAAAACCAGCGCTCATGATCTCAGTTTCCTCCGGTTGCTGTGGCCCTCTTGTCTTCTTCTGTTTGTTGCTCCAGATCGCAGAGAAATCCCTCTATCTGTGCATAGACCTGTTCATCCTTGTAATGCTTCAGGAAAATGGCTCCTGTGGGGCACTTGGTGTTGCAAAGTCCGTCCCCCTTGCAAAGCACTGGATTCACGGCAGCCTTGCGGCCCTGAGGGGTGTCGCGAAATTCTATGGCTCCATATGTGCAACACGAAATACATGCCCCACAACCCACACATCTTTGCTCATTGACTTCACATACAGAGCCGGAGGCCACTATTTTGTCCTGGGAAAGAAGAGTGAGCACACGGCCTGCAGCGCCACAGGCCTGGGATATGGCCTCGGGGATGTGTTTGGGGTAATGGGCAATTCCGCAAAGATAAACCCCATCTGCTCCAAAATCCACGGGCCTCAACTTCACATGGGCCTCCTGGAAAAACCCGTCGGGGTTCAGGTTCACCTTGAACAACTGGGCCAGCTCCCTGGTGTTGGCCGATGGAACCACGGCTGCAGCCAGGGCCACCAAATCAACATTGAGTTCCAGGCGCTTGCCCAGAACATAGTCCGGACAACTCACCTTCAACACGCTCCTGCCTTCCTCAACGGCCGGCTCCACGTTGGGCATGTCTTGGGGCTCATACCTTATAAATCTGACCCCCTTTTCGGCCGCTTCCTTATAAGAGTCCTCTCTGAACCCATAGGTCCTCATATCCCTGAAGAGCACGTATATGTCCAAAGAGGGATTTAGTTCCTTGAGCTTTAGCGCATTTTTCACTGAATGGCTGCAGCATATCCTGGAGCAATAATTTCTCTGTTGATTTCTGCAACCCACACACTGGATCATGGCTATGCTTTGGGCCCCCAGGAGCCTTTCGTCTTCCTTGGCTATGAGCTCTTCAAGCTCAAGATTAGTCACCACCCTGGGGTCTTCCCCGTAGAGAAATTCGCTGGGCGTGTACTCTTCGGCGCCGGTGGCAATGACTACAGCTCCGTGGTGGATCTCCAGAATCCTACCATCCGAGGCCACACTGGTGGTGAAATTCCCCACGTAACCCTTGCATGCCGCAATGGAGGCACCCAAATAAATGTGTATGAGAGGATGGCGGTTTACCTTTTCAACGAGCTGGCGCAAGTACGTCTGCACATCCATGCCTTCAAGGGTGTAATGCAACCTGCGCGCCACGCCCCCCAGCTCCTGCTCTTTTTCCAAGAGGTAAACCTCGTGGCCCTGCTCGGCTATGCTAAGCGCGCATGTTAGCCCTGCTATTCCCCCTCCCACAACCAGGGCTCTCTTGTCCACCGGAAGGTAAAACTCCTCCAAAGGCTCCAGAATCCTGCTTCTGGCCACGGACATCCTCACTATGTCCTTGGCCTTCTCAGTGGCCTCTTCCTTCTCCCTGGAGTGCACCCAGGAGCAGTGCTCACGAATGTTAGCCATGTCGAAGAAATACTGATTGATGCCTGCCATGCGCAGGGTGTCCCGAAAGAGGGGCTCGTGGGTCCTGGGCGTGCAGGCAGCTACTATGACCCTGTTGAGGCCTTTTTCTTGTATGGTGTCAGCTATGGCCTTGGCCGAGTCGCTGGAGCAGGAAAAAAGCTGTTCCTGGGCATGGGCCACATGGGGTAGGCTCTTGGCGTACTCCACCACTGAAGGCACGTCCACAACCCGGCCTATGTTGGCCCCGCAGTGACAAACGAAGACCCCAACCCTGGGTTCTTCTTTGGAGACATCCCTCTGTGGGGGGAAAACCCTTTCGCTGGCCAGCTTTCCACGTCTGCGCCTTAGAAGCTCTCCACATCGAGAACCTGCTCCGCTGGCACTTACCACACTCTCGGGTATGTCAACAGGGCCCTGGAAGGCTCCACTGACGTAAACACCGGGACGAGTTGTCTCTATGGGGTTGGCCGGGTTGGTCTTGCAGAAGCCATGCTGGTTCAATTCTATACCGAATATCTTGGCCAGTTCTTCTGCGCCTGCGGGCGGCCTCAGGCCCACAGACAGGACCACCATGTCAAACTCCTCCTCCTTGACCCCTTCCTGGAAGTTGGAGTATCTGATTTTGACCCCTTTGGTATCTGGGTTCTCGCCCACCACCGATACGTAGCTTCTCACAAACCTTATTCCAGGCAGTCGTTCGGTTCTCTGGTAGAACCTCTCGAAATCTTTCCCGTACGATCTGATGTCATTGTGAAATATGGTGCACTGGGCCTCGGCGTCGTGATCCTTGGTGAGAATGACCTGTTTTTGCGTGTATGTGCAGCATACTGCTGAGCAATAACTCTTGCCCCCGGGCAAAATGGTTCTGGATCCTACGCAGTGGATCCAGGCCAGCTTCCTGGGATGTTTCAGGTCCGAAGCCCTCCTAATCTCACCCTCATAAGGGCCGGTGGAACATAATATCCTCTCGTACTCCAGGCTTGTCACAACGTTCTGGAAGCGGCCGTATCCATAGCGCTCCAGCATCTGCCGGTCCACTATCTTGTAACCCGGGGCCAGTATAACAGCCCCTACCTTCACTTCCACCCTTTCGGGCTTTTGGGTGAAATCTATTGCCTTGTTCTTACATACTGTCTGGCAGATCTTGCATTTTTTCTCTTTGAGATATAGGCAGTTCTCGTCTATGTATGTCACCAATGGTATGGCCTGGGAAAAATATATGTGAATGGCTTTATTCTTGGATATGTCCTGGTTAAAAGGATCAGGCACCTTCACAGGGCAATATTCAACACAGGTGGTACATCCTGTGCACACATTCTCCAAGACATATCTGGGTTTCCTCACCAAGGTCACCTTGAAGTCCCCAGGCTCTCCCTCCAGCCTCTCCACCTCCGTGTAAGTCATTATCTCTATGTTCTGGTGCCTGCTGCATTCGATGAACTTGGGGGACTCTATACACATGGAGCAATCATTTGTAGGAAAGGTCTTGTCCAGAAGAGCCATGTGCCCGCCTAGGGCAGGAGACTCTTCCACAAGGAATACCTTGAATCCAGCTGTCCCCAGATCCAAAGAGGCCTGAATACCGCTTATTCCAGCCCCCACCACCATCACATCTGCGCAATCGGCGGTGGAAAGCTTCTCCAACAACCTTAAAGTCTCAGAACGGATCTCCATGTCTCTCATCCCCTCACGGTTTGAAAACCGGCCTTGGGTCCATCAACTCACCTGAGCCACAAAGACTTGCCCATGGGGACTGACTCCAGTTCCCCTCAAGGACACCCTTTCTAACCCTCGATCCCATGGAGAAAAAAGCTGTCGAGATCGATCCCACCATGAAATCCAACTTTGGTTGTAGACCTAAAAACTTCCCCATTTTAATGCTCTTTCCCATCAAACAACCTCGGCCAAGACCTCGGTGATCTCCCTGATCTCAATGACATCGCTGTCAGCCCTGTTGAGCCTGCTGTCCTCAAAATTGGTTATGCAATAAGGGCATGAGGTGACCAGCACCTTGGCCCCAATGTCCACTGCCTGTTGCACCCTAAGATCCGAAAACCTCTCGCTCCTGGGCGTCTCCATCCAGATCCGCCCGCCCCCGCCCCCGCAACACAGACTGCCCTCGCGCTGGTCTGGCATCTCCAGGAACTCCACCCCAGCAATACCCTTCAAGACTTGGCGTGGCTCCTCGAATATGTTGTTATGCCTTCCCAGGTAGCATGGGTCGTGGTAGGTGATGGTACGGGGAAACTCCCCCTTTACCTGCAGCCTTCCCTCTCTCATGAGTTCCCAGAGAAATTGAGAGACATGAACCACCTGCAGATTCATACCCAAATCTGGATACTCGTTCTTGAATGTGTGATAGCAGTGAGGAGAGCTTACCAGTATCCTTTTAACGCCATTGTCAATGAAGCTCTTCATGTTTTCTCTGGCCAGACGTTTGAAAAGCTGCTCGTCTCCTGTCTTGCGGATGCTTTCCCCACAGCAGTTCTCCAAGGGACCAAGAATGCCAAAATCCACCCCGGCTTTGGCCAAAACCGTTGCTGTGGCCTTGGCCACCCTTTTGAGCCTGGCATCATAGCTGGGATAGCAGCATGGGAAGTAGAGGATCTCCGTGCCCTCCTCATACTGCTTCACGGGGAGCCCCTCAGCCCAGCGCGCCCTGTCGGCCCTCTGCTCGTTTAATGGATTGCCCTCGCCCACCAGACTGGCGCTCACCGTTCTTATGGGTTTGACTGGGGCAGGGAATATGCCGTAGTCCGTTGCAATTTTGCGAAGGGCCACTCCGGCCTCTATCTGGTTCACGCCTCTGGGACAACGCTGAGGACAGGTCCCACAGGTCGTACACCTCCAGATGTCCTCCCCCTCTATTTCTGTGAGGCCAAAGACTCCCTCCCGGATTATCTTTCGCATGCTGAAACTTGTGACCCTGTTCCAAGGGCAAACAGCGTCACAAAGACCACATTGGTAACATAATCTGAAAGACTCCCCCCCGGATTGCTCTACTAGGTCCACAATCTCCTTGTAAGGCGTCACGGTCTCCACTTTTCTCTCATCTCCTTTACAAGAGGGCTCCTTTGCCAGGACACCAGGTGTGCGGCCTAAGGGGACCTTGGCCTGTGCTGCCTTTTTTCGCCACCGCTAAGCTTATCCCAGCCAGAAGTCCTGAACCTGAACTTCATTCCTTCTTGGAGACCTTGTCGGCCGAGAGCCTGGCTATGGTCTCTATGACCTTCTCGGTCCCATACTTGTTCAACAGAGCCTCAACGCCCATCTCCAGATCCTCGGGTTTGGCATCTTCCTGGCCTTCCTCTTCCCTTTCTTCATAGGTCAGGGCATCCACCAAACACCACTTGACGCACATGGGCTCCTGGAGTTCGGGATCGTCTTCACACATATCGCATTTCAAAGGCAAGCCGGAATCAGGTTCCTTGAAAAGGTCCCTGGAGGAACAGGCAGCATTGCAGAAATTGCACTCTCCGTAATCCCTTCCATCTATCACATAGGAGTGTCTTCCGGCACATTCGGCCTCTGCATGATATCCGGCCCTTATGGGCAAAAACACATTGTCCAGCTCGTCCCTGATCACCCTGATTCTGGATCTGGCAGGATTGTTACTTGCATACTTAGGTGATGAATGAAAGGCCGAACAGGCCACCTCACAAGCCCTGCAGCCATTACACTTGTCCACGTCCACCCTTATGGATTTTATTTTCCTCTTCTCCACCTCTTTTACTCCTTTCCCCTGAGCCGGGCCACCTAAGCACCTATAACGCTCGGGGCCTTTCCTGACTCGACGACCAAAGTGTGAAGAACTTCCCCTGGCAGCTTCTCTTTCCCAGGGCAGGGGCTGAAAAACACTGTTATCTAGCCCTCCAATATGCCCCTTTCCACAAAATCCTGGTACACATAGTCCAAACCAAGGTTTTGGAGAGTCTCCTTGGTGGGGATCCCTTGGGTATTCCAACCTTTGTATCGGTAGTATTCCTCCAAGAGCTGGTTCTCGTATTCCGGGAACCTTTTCTTCCAGTGATCCTCTGGAGGGCGCTCGTCGTGCCTTCTCATGCCTTTTCTGATGTTTATGGATCTGACCAGATTTCGTATCCTGCTGGCCGCAGTCCACAGGGAATCCTCATCCATATCCAGACCCGTGGCATGAGAGATCAAGGGCGCCAGGTTATGGATGTGGTAAGGCGGCTTCAGAGGGAAAGAAGACAGTCCGGCACATATGCCTGTGGAGTCGTCTATGTAGTGCATTATCTCTTGCCAGTCCACCAAGTCGCAGATAACATCCACAGAGGGATAAAATGGGAAAACCTTGCCCTCCTCGCCCCATTCCAGGATGAACTCCTTGAACTTTTCCTCCTTGCCGCTGGGCACCTGCACCCAGTCTCTCACAAACTCCTCCCTGACGTCTTTGGGCAATGGCGTCTGAGGTATCTGACCTTCGATCTGGGTGATGTTTATTTTCTCACCCGTAGCCCACATCAAGAAATAAATGGGATTCAACATGCCCAACTTGATGGGTATCTGCTCATGTTTTTTTATGGTGTTGTGATCATAAGCCTCTGCTCCCTTTCCTATGCGGCGAGCTGCCCAATAGACTCCATCTGCCAGGACGTCACCTATTTCCTCCCTCCTTACAATCCTGTCCAACAGCCAGTTGAACTTTCCCTCGGTGTCAGAGGGCATACCATCTAGGTCTTTGTCGGTCAGGATCCCTGCCTCATAAAGTTCCAAGGCAAAGGCCATGACCTGAGGAGCTGAGAAACCGTCCACTCCGTACTCCTGTGCCCGGCCCGCTATTCTTAGGCCGAATTCCAGATCATCGGCCATGGCTGCCATTACATAGGTGAGCTTGGAAAAGCACTTCATGGTATAAGTAGGGTATCCGGGGATGGAGATGATGCCAGCACAACGCACCGGACAGTTGTAACAGCTTATGAGCCTCTTTCTGGCCGACTCCAGTGCGTCGGTCCATTTCTTTTCGACCTCTTTGTTCCAGAAGTCCTTGCGCCTGTATCTGGCATTTCCCCAGGCAAAGGCAATGGTGTGCCACTCCTCGTCGTGCACGGCCATTTCCTGGGGAGAGCCTATTCTGGCCAGAATGGGGGGCACTCCCTTCAGGGGATTGTTGGCCCTGTGCTGTATGTATTCCAGGATCTGGTTGCATATCTCCATGAACTCGGAGGACTTGGCTATGTTGATATCCTTTGTGCCGCGCACCGCTATGGCCTTGAGGTTCTTGTCGCCCATAATGGCGCCCAAACCCAGCCTGCTTGCACTTCCCCTATGACTCTCTATGGAGGAGAAATAGACCCGATTCTCACCAGCCAAGCCTATGGCCATTACCTGAGCCTTGGGCTCTTTTAGTTCCTCACGAATGAGCTCCGCGGTCTCGTACGTGCTCTTTCCCTTGAGATGGCTTGCATCCCTTATCTCCACCTTGTCGTTGTTGATCCATATGTACACCAGATCTGGAGACTTGCCCTTGATAATCACCTTGTCATACCCTGCATACTTGAGTTCAGGCGCCCAAAATCCGCCCATCATGGAGTAGCCCATGAGCAGGGTCTGGGGGGAAATGGAAGAAATGATGGTTCTGTTGGCCCCTGGGGCAGGCGTGCCGCACAGGAGTCCCGAGCTGAAGATCAGAAGGTTTTCGGGTGAGAAGGGCTCCACCTCTGGAGGCACCCTTTCCCACAACATCTTGGAATTGGTTCCCAGGCCCCCAAGGTATAGAGGTGTAAGCCTGGGGTCAGTCTCCACCCTCTCTATGTTTCCTCTGGATAGATCGATTTCCAAGTTGAATCCTGTCTCGGAATACCTCATTTCTTCCCCCCGATTTTTAAAGCTGAAGGATTTTGCCTTGCCGGCTCAAGAACCAGGAAATGGCCGCTGTCAGTATCATGGTGCCCCCCAGACCTGGCCTCAAAGCCAAAGACCTGGGACCTCATCGATAAATTCAAACTAGTCTCTTTGCAACTAGTATCAATCTATCTGGTCCCCCAAATCTTGTCAACACTTTTTTTGCCCCTCGAGGCGGGCTTGGGAGAAGATTGCTGGATGAAAAAAGTGGATTCTTGGAGCCCATTGAAGCCAAGGATCCGTGGGGTGGGTAGCTACAGCCTAAGTAATCGATATTTCTAGGTATTTTTGGGCTCGGGGCAGGGATTTAGCTCATGTGGAAAATGAGCATGCATTTGAACATGAATCAGTTCATGCCTGGATATCCTGAACTCAGCCCACCTGACGAGGGTTAGACCTGGCGGTTTTTCTCAAGGATGGATTTGGCCAATAAAGCAGCTCCTATGGCCCCTGCCAGCTGGGTGTCGTACCTGGGTTTGAGGCTTCTTAGGCCGATTTCTCTCTCTATTCGCCTCACAACCCCTGGATTCTTAGCTATCCCACCTGTGACAGCAAATTCCTTTTCCACCCCGATTCTTTCCAACATCAGGACCACCTTGCGGGCCATGGCCGAACAATAGGCTGCCAAGACCCTCTCCTTGGGCCAACCTGAGCGAAGAAGCCTGGAAGCCTCACTCTTGGCAAAGACCACACAGGTGCTGCTAACAGGGGGAGGTTCTTCTTTCACTCTGAGGGAAAGTTCACCCATCTCCTGAAGGCCAAGGCCCATCAGCTCAGCCAAAACCTCCATGCCCCGTCCGGTGCCTGCCGCACATTTGTCGTTCATGAGAAAAGACAGGACCTTTCCTTCATGGTCGCAACGAATGGCCTTACAATCTTGTCCTCCCATGTCCAAGATGGTGCGCACCGAAGGGCCATAGATGAAGTTAGCCCCTTTGGCATGGCAAGCTATCTCAGTCACGGTGCGACCAGCAAAGGGCACATTCACCCTGCCATATCCCGTCCCTATGATATAATGGATTTCTTCTAGGCTCAGACCCGTTTGTTCCAGAGCCCACTGCATGGCCTTTTGAGCACTCTTGGCACTTTCGGAACCGGTATGGATGTTGGAGTAGCAGTAAAGTTCCCCGTCCAACATCACAACCGCCTGGGTGCTAACTGATCCCACATCCACCCCCGCTGTAATCAGCTGAGCTTCTCTCCAGTCCAGATCAGGAGAAATCCATCTGGACTCAGGCCATGCGAAACTCTCTGACATTTCATCCTCCTGCCCCTGCTTCTTTGCAGGCCCATCTGCAGGCTGGCTTATGGTTTGATCCCCTTGCCGTGGGCCCAGAGCACTTGTCCCAGCAGAACTTGGACCCTGTTCTAGTTTGACTCCGAAGCCAAAAGAGCAGCCCCCAGAGCACCCACCAGCTCGGGTTGGTCAGGAACCCTTATGTTCACTCCCAAAAGGTTGCTCAGGGCCTGTACCACTCCCACATTTCTGCCAACCCCTCCCACCAGAACCACTTCGGGTTCCACTCCCACCCGCCTCACCATAGAGGCTATTCTCTCTGCAATGGCGTCGTGCACGGCCCTGGCCATATCAGGCTTGGGAGTATTGGCATGCACAAGGGAGACCACCTCGCTTTCTGCAAATACCGTACATTGGGCATTTATGCATACTTTTTTTGTGGCCTCCAGGGCCAGGGAGCCCATTTCTTCCAGAGTCAATTCCAGGGCCCGAGCCATGGTCTCCAGGAAAACACCGGCTCCTGCTGCGCACCTGTCGTTTATGACAAAATCCACAAGTCTGCCCTGGCTGTCCGTCCTGAGTGCCCTGGCTTCCTCAGCCCCTACATCTATGACGGTTCTGGCCTGGGGAAACAGGTAAACCGCACCTCTAGCATCTGCGCTGACCTCTGTGACAGTGTCTTGGTGAAAACTCACCTGGAGCTTGCCGCATCCTGTGGCAACAACCTTCTGGACCCTCTCCCTGGAAACTCCTGCCAGCTCCAATGCTTCTGCGAAGGCCTTTTCCACCGCCGCTGACGTGTCCCCTCCGGCCAGGACCAAGCTCCAACCCAGTATCCTGTTATCCCCCAAAACCACCACCTTCACGCTCTTGGCCCCACAGTCCACCCCTGCCGTGATCATCCCATCACTCCCCCAGACTCCTAGATCCGAGAATATCCACCTACCCAAGCCCAACCCAACACAGGACCCCCATCAGGCGCAGCACAACAAGAAGTTATCATCGGCCCAGGTCTTTGCACAAGCCGAACACTTTGAACCCAAAACAGAAATGCCCAGATTCAATTCTCCTTGAAGGGAGTCGAAGGCTTGGGAGAAGATCTCTGAGGGTATTGAATTCCCTTTGCTCAGCCGCAGAGAAAAACAATGAACCTGGCCCTGGAAAAGCAAGGCGCCCTAGTCCAAATCCACCTCAGTCTTGCATCTGTTACACCTCATGGCCCCACGGAAAAGCCTGTTGCCACACTGAGGACAAATGTACCTAAGCTCCTCCTCAAGCACCCATTTTTCTGTGCCCAACTCCCGTCTAAAGGGAACTGCTCTCAGAATGACTTTCTTGCCCACGCTCATGGGAAAATCCTCTATATACCCGCAGGGAAACTCCTGGCACTGATGGCAGCCCTGGTAGCCCCTTTGAGCTGTGCAGGCCCTTATTTCGCATTGCTCGCAGTGCATGAATCGAGTTTCTGAAAGGCAACCCTCGCACCTGATATCTTCCTCGGTAAGGCTCTGACTGCCCGGAAGAGTGCCTTTTCCTGGGGAGTGGCCTTTGTAGAGCTCCACGAGCTTTTGCTTGAGTTTCTGGTTATTGTCCCTGTGCGCTATGAAAATGGCGCACACCCCGCAGTAAAGCCCGCATGGTGCCAGGAAATTAGGATTCATTCCCATGGTTGTCCTCCCCTTTCCCAATCAGGCCTTTTGAAGAATCGATGGGGAGATGAGCCTTGCTCTATCTCACTTCTCTTTCCAGGCAGGCTGCCTTTTTTCTAGAAAGGCCTGAAGGCCTTCCAGGGCATCATGGGTTGCCATGAGCTCTTTGAGATAGATCTCCTCTATGCGCCCCAGTCCTGTTGCCAAGGCCGTATCCCATCCCTCAACCACTGCCTTGCGGGCAAGTCTCAAGACCACCCCGCTTAGTTTTCCGAAACGAGAAGCCCAGGCCTGTGCTTCATCCTCCAGCTGCTCCTGAGGGACTACCTTGTTTACAAGCCCTATCTGCAAGGCCTCCTGAGCCGAAATAGTCTCTCCTGAAAGCACCAGTTCCATGGCCTTTTTTCTTCCTATGATTCTTGGAAAGGCCAAAGCTGCAATGGGCGGGAAGACCCCCACCTGTATCTCGGGTTGACCGAATCGGGCCTTGTCACCTGCCAAGACCATGTCGCAGTATGTTGCAAGCTCGCACCCGCCTCCCAGTGCTGCTCCCTGCACCACGGCAAGGCTAGGCACACCCAAGGAGTCCATCTTCCTGAAAATCGAATGAAAAACCTGAATCATGTAATCCGCTTTGTCGCCTAAATGGTCCGCCACCTCCACGCCCACTGAGAAGGCCTTTCCCTCGGCCCGGAAAACCAGCAGGTTGGGGGGAGAGCTGACAAGCCCATCCAAGGCTCTGTTTATCTCCTCCATCATCTGAATATTCATCCAGTTGAGAGGAGGCCTCTTCAAGGTAATCCAGGCCACTTTCTCCTTCAGCTCTTTTTCAATGAACTCCAAACCTTCGGCCATCTACCACCTCCTCAGGCCCCAGACTGCCGGCAAAAGAAAGGCGGGATCCCACTGTGGACCCCGCCCTTTTTGTCATCTTATCCTTGCGGCTTGGCCAACACAGCCTCCATGAGCTCCTGGTCAAAAGGATGGGCCTGGGCCAGAAGCTGCCTGTATTTGATGAAGTCTATGAGGTCCTTTCCTGTGATCTTCTTGGTGTTGAAGGCGTTGAAGCCCAGGTAAGCCTCGGTCATCATGTTCACGGATAGCCAGTGACGATTTGCAAGTTTCGTTATGTCCCAGAAGAATTTCTTCTTCATGCGTATTCCATCTATGGACTTTATGAGACAACCTGGGAAGAGATTGGTGAAGGTCCAGAGGATCTCGCCTACGGTCTGATCCAGAAGTGCCAGGTCTTTTGTAGCCTCTTTCACATAGGCCCTGGCCTTGGCCAGCTCCTCGCCTTTCTTGAACTCACCGTAAACGATCTCTCCGTCCTCCACATACTTGTCGGTTATTACCTGAGGGTTGCGTACCCACTTGTCCCCATCCTTTATGACAGGCACCACCTTGGAAATGAGTCCCAGCCTCTTCATTTTGTAGGCGCTCCACACCTCGCAGGAGACACAGTTCCACATGGCATCTTCCATGCTGAGGAACCAGGGGAGGAAATCTGTGGAGCCGCCATCAGGGGCCGAGCCGTGGCGCGGACCGGCCTGACCGAAAACAGCCAAGTCAGAGGCCACGGTAATGTCACAGGCCATTCCTATCTCCTGGCCACCAGCAACCCTCATGCCATTGACCCTACAGATCACGGGCTTCTTACAATTCAAGATGGCGTCTACCATGCCGTTGAAAAGATCCATGTACAGGCCGTATTCCTGTGGATTGCCGCTGTAGTACTCGGCATACTCTTTGGTGTTGCCGCCCGTGCAAAATGCATCTGTGCCCGCAGCGGTGAAAACCACAGCCACCACGCTTCTGTCCATGGAGGCTTTGTGAAAACCGGAGATCACCCCTTTTACCATCTCCGTGGTGTAGGAGTTATATTGCCTGGGATTGTTCAAGATCACCCAGGCCGAGTACAGTCCTTCTACTGGTTGACCTTTGGGATCCAGGATGGGGCGTTTCTCATAGATGGTGCATGGGGCCTCTTTACCAAAATGCTCATTCCCCCAAAGGTCGTGATCCTTTATGCCTCTTTCTTTGGGTAGCCAATCCAGGGACATCTCAACCTCCTTTTCTTCTCTGGCTTTTTTATGGTTTCATCTGGGAAAATCCAACTTTGGAGTCATCTGGCCTGTGTCTACCTGCAGCTCATGGTTCTTGTGCCTTTCCCCTCGCTTTCATCACCCCCTCTCAGCAAACTTCTTCTGCGCTCCGCTATACTTTTGCTTTTCATCCAAAAAAGCCACTTGGGACCATTCCTGACATCCCTCCACTCGGTCCAACATGACATTTAAATGGTGGAGTTCGCTTCTGAACCTATCATGGTCTTTTTCCAAAACCAGGAAGCGGTTCAAAGGAGTCCTACCCCGGTATTCCTCCATCCTCTTTCTGAGGCTCTTTATAGTCTTTTCCAGCAAAACCTTTTTCTGTTTGAGGCACTCCAGAGCCTTTTCCCTGCCCAGGGCAAAGATGAAAAAATATCCAAGATTGGATAGGTCATAGGTGATGTTCTTGTCCAGAAGAGATTTCTCAACCAGCCTGGCCAACCGTTCCTTACCCTTGGGAGTCAGGCTGTACACGCGTCTTTCGGGCATGAGGCCCTCTCTCTCCCTCCTGGAGCTTACCATCTGTTGCTCTTCCAGGGCTGCTAAGGTCTTGTAGATCATAGGTGGGCTTATCTTGGCCCAGGAGTCCATACGGTGTACCTTAACCAGCTGGTTGATTTGGTAGCCGTGCATTGGCTCATCCAAGAGAAAACCCATCACCACCAGCTCATACTTAGACATCCTGAGCCTCCTACCAGTGCGGCCAGAGAAGTTCCCCGAAGCAACCAGCTAATCTACTTCTAACTAGTCTCTTTATAACTAGTCTTACTTACCCTACATGGAAGGGTATGTCAAGAGGATTTTTTACCGCCTTGCCAAAAGCTGCCAAGCAAGACAATCCATTGATCTGGCCTGCACCATCTGTGTTTATTCAATGATGCTGGCTAACTCCAAGAAATCTCAAGATGAACTGATTTGTGTCAAACAAAACCTCTCTTCCCTATGGGATGCCGGTCTGGGCCTGAAAATAGGTCAATGTACCAGGGGTTTGGGAGCCCGGCCCACAACCTCAGCCATCCTGGAGAATAATTGGATGCGAAGCCCCAATCCAGGCAGGGAAACTCCATAGCCCCCTTTGCTTCCATGCTTGCAAAGCCTTGCCATGGTGGCCCCAAGGATCAGGGCCTGGATGCCCCATGATCCCCAAGACCCCTTTTGGGGAGCACACACGGCCTGCCAAGACCCCATGATGCTGGCTGATCCCTTTGCATCCCAGGCCCAACAAGGATCTTTCGGGAAAAAGACCCTTTGCCAACCCCAGGGTAAAAAGCTTCACGCAGAGTGCCTTTAATTGCAAAAGGGGGCCTGATGAAGCCAGATCCCATGGTGGGTGATCCAGCTCATGATGAGACCCAACACCTCGGAGCCACTCCTAGGGAGCTGACCACAAAGCGCTTCCGGCTTCGTCCAAGAGCAGTATGGAAGATACAGGACTAATGCTGCTTTGGCCCGGCCCTTCCCCCTTTACTCTGGTGGCTCCCAAGGCCAGTCTCAGGTTTCCTCTGGCATCGGCCATCTGGAGAGCTGGCTCCCCCTGGACCAGCACTCCAAAGCCAGCTCGAGGCTCACCTGCCTCGTCGTAGAAATTCATCAGCACGTCCTCTTCCTCGCTGAAGCCCAGATGGGCCCTGACAGTCTCTGTACGGTCCATGAGAAGCACAGATGGGTCCCCCTCAGAGCCCACCTTGGCTGCCATCCTGATGCGTCCCGAGTCATCCTTGAGCTCCAAGGCCGCATCATTGCCCTCTCCCAGGCGAAGGCTGGCTCTGGCTGCGGCGGCCTCATCCAGCAAAGTGACCTGGGGTGTGCCATGCATCCAGGTACCCATGATCACCCTGAATTCACCTTGGCTGTCATGCAAGGAGAGAAAAGATTCCCCCAAGAGATCCACTCCAGCCATGAGCCTAATTTGGCCCTTTCCATCATAAAGCACCAATCTGGCCCCGCCTTCCTTGTGTGTGCTAAGCCTACCCATGATCCTGCCCGAAGGATCGACCACTCTGAACTCTTCTGCTGCTACCACCTTTTCCTTGAACACAGCCCTCTGGGCCGATACCATCTGCCCCCCAAGTATGGCCCCGCCCACGACTCCCCCCAGCACAGCACCGCCCAGAATCCCAAGAAACTGGATCCACCAAGCCTTTTTCTGCATCACCTGCTCCCTCCTCAAATCAGGTTGCCCAGATACCCAATCCAGAAATGGAATCAGTGCATTTCTTCTGAAAATTTATCCCCTTTGAGCCAGTTTCATGAACTTAAAGCTTCCCCAACCCCAAGAACCCAATTCCCCTGCCCCATGGTGGGAAGGCAAAGCCTCTCCTTAAACTCTTTTGGATCGTTTGGCAGATCCAACTCCTCCGGCATGATCCCAAAGCCTGTCTCCCTTCTGCAGATCCAGGACTTCACCCGCCAATTGTTTTGTGAGTGGACCTTATTCGGTAGCACATTTTAACACAGCTCAATCCAGAAAGCCCCGGCAGCACCCAAGCAGGCCGAGGCAAAGGTTTTAAAAAGATGTTTTCAACTCTTGGGTCTTTTTACAGGTAAACCTGGATAGAGGAGTAAGCCGTCATACTCAGTGAGACAGGCTTGGAAAAGGGGGAAGCACATATGGATTGTAGCTTGGCCGCGTTGGAGGCTTCTGTTGTGAGCACAGGACTCCTGTGCTATAAGAATCAAGAAGCCTTATGGCTCAAGCAACAGGAGCGACCCACGGCCTATATGGATCGCAGCGATGAAGAGCTTGTGGAGGCGGCCAAAGCCGGAGATCGAAGGGCCTTCGAGGAACTGGTGGTACGCCATCAGGATCGGGCCTTCTCCCTGGCTCTGCACATGTGCCTGGGCGACACCTTGGAAGCCCAGGACCTGACTCAAGAAGCTTTTCTGAGGGCTTTTCGCAACATTGGGAGTTTCCGGGGAGATTCAACATTCTACACGTGGCTTTTCAGGATCGTGGTCAATACCTGCCTGGATGGAAGGCGAAGAAAGCTGCGGTGGGACAGTCTATTTTCCTTCTGGAGATCCAGGTCAGATGAACAGGATGAACCCGACGAGCTGGAGGCGCAGGCAGATCTCACGCCTGGTTCTGATCCTCTGGCCATGCTTAGCAGCAAGGAACTTTCCAAGCAGGTGCGAAAGGCATTGGAGGGACTTCCTCCCAGGCAAAGGATAGCGCTTCAGCTAAAGGTCATCCACGGCATGAGCCTGAAAGAGATATCTGAACTCATGGGAGCCGCAGAGGGAACAGTCAAGAGTCATCTGTTCAGGGCCACCCACAAGCTCGAGCAGGAGCTCAAGGACTGGCTGTGAGAATGATCAAGGAGGCAATGATCATGAAGGAATGTTCCCGTTTCAGAGAGCAGCTCCTCCTGGATGTGTACGGAGAGACGCTTCCCGAGCATGACAAGTGGCGGGAACATTTGGCAACATGCCAGGAATGCCAGCAGGAAAGGGAAAAGTTAAGGAGCATGCTCATGAAGGTCAAAAAGAGCTGGCTTTTCCCTGAGCCTGCGCCATTTGAGTCCACGGCGCTTCGAAGATCTATTTTCCAGAGGCTGGACAGAAGGCCCTTGGGGCTCAAAGGTTTGGCTTTACCTTTCAGGTTGCCGCTTCCTGCCCTGGCCGGGGCCGTCATGATTCTTGTGGCAGGATGGTTTGGCTGGCAGCAGTTGGCTCATCATGGGGTGGATGTCGGTGGCCGTGAAAGCGAAGAGAGGCTATTGGCTCAAGAAGGGGATTTGCTTGAGGATATGGAGCTCTTGGAAGACATGGACGTGATCCAAAAGCTGGTTCAGATCCTGGACAAGAAGGAAGCTGTGCTCTGAGAAGGCCCGTGTTTTGGGAGGAGTCAGGCAGTGAAGAAAATGGGCAGAATAGAGCCAGGGGCATCAAGGGGAGCAAGAAGTTTCTTGAGACTGCTTCTCGGAATTGGGGGCTGTGTAATGCTTTTGCTTGGATTCGGCCCCTTGCCGGAAGTTTTTGCTCAAACCGCTGGGCCCCAGGCTCCTATTGCCTCTGAGAGAAGCTCGGATCAAGATCCACTTCGAAGACTCAAGCCACCCCCTACAGGGGAACGAAGGCTTCCACCCCCACCCCTGGAGAGAAACAAACCCCCCTATGAGACTCCCAAGAGACTTACCCCAGAGGAGAGGGAGAAGCTCCATCAAAGGCTCCAGCAATTCCGTTCCCTGCCGCCAGAGAAAAGAGAGGACCTAAGGGAAAGATGGCAGAGATGGAAGAGCCTTCCTCCTCAAGATCAGGACCTTTACAGAAAACGATTTGAACAGTGGAGAAGCCTTCCCCAGGAAGAAAAGTTGCGCTACCGTCAGAAGCTGAGGAATCCAGATAAGTTGAGCCCTCAGGAAAGAGAGGAGATCAGACAGAGATTTCTGGGACGCTGATCCTGTGCTGAAGCTAAGGATAACTTCACAATACGCCTACATGAACCGATTAATTGTGGCCTAGTTTCCCCCATGGGCTCCTTACCCTGTCTAGACCCGAAAATGGGTAAAGCTGCTGGGCTCTTGGGAACCTAGCCCCCAAGCCACCCATCCTTTGGAATAATCCACACCATAAAAAACTCCTTTGCCCAACGAGTCATACGTTCTAGCTGCCTGCTCAATGATCCATGTTGAGTCAGTCCCTGTCCACAATTCCAAACAGCAGTTTCCTGAAACGCAGGACATCTTGCTCTGAGACTCTTGATCCTATTCTGGCCAGAAAAACGTTCTCCTCCCTGATGGCTATGTTGGGCTCATTGGTGGGGTATTCCTTGAAACCGTACGGTTTCATAAGGTTGATCATCATCTGACGATACTGAGCCAGAGTATAGCCTGTGCCTTCCAGATCCCAGTGCCAGGAAAAGCCGTTCATGTAGGCTATCTTGTCCTCGTAAAAATCTCTGTCCATGGCCATGCGCACCAATATTTGCGCAATACCTAGGTTTCTCCAGTTTCTACTTACCTCAATGGCTCCCATCTCGTACATGAGCTTTCCCAGAGCAGCCCACCTTTCACCTGCAGAGGGGTAGTAGCAGCAGGCATATGCCACCACGTTATTCCCATTGGCCAGGGTCAAGAGCACGTTGCCATCTTCCCCCGAAGCTATGCGTTCAAACATCTCCAACTTCTGTATCATGGAAGAATAATGGGGGAAATTCCCAAGCCCACTGTCCAGTCTTAAGCCAAAGAAAGAACCAGGCTGGCAAAGGGACCTGAAAAGCAACTCTCCCCTGGGGGTCTTTACCCTGAGCTCTCGGATCTGCCTGGGATCAGGGCCCATCAGAAATCGCTCCAGTCCCTGTGCAGGTTCTTCACCATTATGACTAGGTCATGGTAACCCCCCTCAGGGTCCTTGACATAATCCTCCAAGACAGCTGCCTTGAAGAAATCCAGCTTCTGCACACCCCTCATGGCAGCATCCTCGACCCCTGCCACAAATTCAGCCACCAGCTTCTCCACCCCCATGCCCATGGCCAGTTTCACCAGATCCAGGATCATCCAGGTCCCAAGTCTCTGCCCCCTGTACATGGGGTCAACCATGATGCGGATATGTCCCACATGGCTCAAACAACCCCAGGAGCGCCTATGGAGGCTCAGGTTGGCCACGATCAATCCATCGGATTCCCTCACGGCCACCATGGGGAGAACCCTCTGGTAGTCCATCTGCTGAAACCAACTCTTTATTACCTGTGGATCGGACACGTTTTCCCGCCTGAACCATCTCTCCTTTTCCGGTATACGGGAAAAGAAATCGTTCAGGCCAGGCTCGTCAGACAAGACCATGGGCCTGAGCAACACCGAAGTCCCATCTTTTAGCACCACCAGCTTGGGATAAGCATCGAACATGCTGGATCTCTCCTTTCCCGTCTCTTAGAGAACTCTCAGCACCTCAACAGCAGCTCCATCTCCTTTTCAACGAGGCCCCCTGATCTTTCGAATCCGATCCATTATCCTAGGAGCCACTACACCCGGATCCAGCCCCAGAACCTTGGCTATCTGGGTTATGAAACCTTTCACGTAAACGTCAGGGGGCAGAAATTCATAGGAGTCCTCCTCGATGGATCTGAGATGTCCTCTTCCAATCTTGGTTTTCTGAGCTATTTCATCCAGTGTCATGGAGCGCACCTTGCGCACCTCACGCAGCAGGGCCCCTGTCCACTCCCCCTTGTGTTGTGCTTCGGCCAATAGCTCCCTGACACGCTCTTCTCTTTCTTGCCTCACCTTGGGATCTTCCTGAGGCTGGGCCTCCAGGCCCTTGGGCTTGGGTGGAATAGGTACTGCCACATCTGGGGCCGAGACCCCATGCTGCTGCTCAGCCTCAAGGGGGTAGAGCCCCTTTTGCCTGAGAATTTCGTCCCAGTGGCCCCGGCGCTCGGGATCCATCAGAACGTTATAGGCTTCGTGTACCTTGCTGAGGATTTCCTCTCGCTGCTCCTCGGTGAAAAGCCCTGCTGTGGCCATGTGGCCTGGTCCATAGGTCTTCAGGGCTATCTGGAAAGCCCTTTTTATCTCGGCCACCGTGGCCCTTGGATCCACGTCCAAGACCTCGTAAGGATTCAGTTTACCCAGTTCTATCATAGGATTACGGCCTCGTATCAAAAGGAATCAAAGGCAAGCTGACCCTGGCTAAGGAGTCTCTGAGTCAGGTTTTCTATACACTTGGCAGCATTGGATTCCGGAAAACTCTGCAAGAGAGACTGCCGCGAACGAACACACTGGATGACCCTCTCGTCGAAGTTTATGTACCCGCTGTAGTCCACCCGCAGACCAAAATATTTGTGCACGGCGCTCCTTACCGAGAATCCCACCTCTACATCCTCATACCGGCGCACCTGGTTCAACACAAGCCTTACCTGAAAACTTTCCAAAATGGATTTCAGAATCCGGCTCACAAGCGGCTCTGTGCGGCTCAATTGTCTCAGGAGTTCCGGAACAGGTTGAAAATCCTCTACCTTGCCCACATGAAAGGCCTTGTTGAGGGCACTTTTCACAGTGCGTTTTCTGGTACTTCTGACCAGGGTCCAGTAAAGGGCCTCTTTGAGGAATCTATAGGTGTTCTCTATGGAGGTGGGCTCTGGGACTATCACGTAGAGCCCGAGGCTGGCCATCAGGAAAAGCTCCATGGTTGTCTGAGCGCTTCCTGAACCTATGTCAAGAATCACATAGTCCACCTGCGCACGCCTAAGGGCATTGCGCAGCCTGTTCATATCCCTCACCTTGGGGCCCCTGATGGGATAGTCCAAGGTGCCACTTACCAGCAGAAGATTAGCCACCCCGGTTTCTTCCATGAAATCGCTCAGGTCACCGTGGTTTCCCTGGAAGAAAGCCCCTAAAGTGTACCTGGGTCTCTCAATCCCCAGGCAAGTGTGCAGGTTAGCTCCACCTACATCTGCATCCACCAGAAGAACTCTTTGACCCCTCTTGGCAAGAGATATGGCTATGTTGCTGGCAATAAGGGTCTTTCCTGTACCCCCCTTGCCCCCACCCACAGCCCATACAGCCTTTGGCCCCTTTCGAGAATCTCCCATCAAACCTCCCAAGCCTCTAGCCTCCATTGTTGAAGATCACTATATGATAAAGGCCACCTTCACCATGTGCTGGTATGAACCCATTGCTTCTAAAATGGAGCTTTTTTCCCCTACGGGGTCCCTCCCAGATCTTAAACTGGGTAAAGGCACCAAGGGCTTAAACTTCAACCCGAGGGGCCTGGGGAAAATGATCTGGGCCGGTTTTAAAAGAGCCCCCACCATCTGGGTCATGGCAATCAAACCCTTCTCCAAGATAAAGACACCCCTTAGCTTGCCTCTTCAATGAGGCATTCACTTCGCAATATCGTTGGCTTAGCCTCTAGGGACCGATTTTGCAACATGTCTGGCTCTAGGCTCAAATTTCAAAGCAAAATAACATGTTACAGGCCATAGCACAACCCAGGCCCAACCAACTTAGCCACATAGCTCAACCCCCCAGCCTGGCTCTTCAACAAGGCCTCTGGAATCAGGGGTAAACCATGAGCTTCTCTTTGCTTGAAACCCGCTCCTGACCCCAAGAGAAATCATGCTCTCATCAAGCGCAAATCCAATCACTTGGAATATGCCCAAGGAATCACCGCCTGATCCACTGCCTGTGAAAACCGCACTCAAGATTCCATTTTCATTAATGTTTAAGGCTAGTTTGGAAAAGGGCCTCGTGGCTCTGGGCTCAAAGCACCCTGGCAAAGCTCATCACGTACACCTTATCCGCACCGTTTTTAAGTAGCTCCCTGGAAGCTTCCCTAAGAGTGGCTCCTGTTGTGTAAACATCATCCACGAGCAGGATTTTTTTTCCTTTCAACTGGTTTTCCCCTTTTACCGAAAAAGCCCCTCTTACATTTTTCCGCCTCTCGATCTTGTTGAGACCCACCTGGGGAGGCGTATATCTGTGCCGGTTCAAAAGCCCCAAGCCCATGGGCACTCCCAAACTCTTGGCAATCACCCTTCCCATGACAGCAGCCTGATTGAACCCCCTTTGTCTCAATCTACCAGCATGTAGTGGAATGGGAACTACCAGATGCACATCCAGGCACTCCAATTCCTCTTTTAGATTCACAGCCAGCAGCCAACCCATGAAACAGGCCAGGGAACTGTCATGACCGTATTTCATCTTGTGCAATAAAGGGAAGATCTCCTGGTCGTAAACCACCAGGGCTCGAGCCCACTCAAAAGGGGGAGGATCCGCCATGCATTCCCCGCAAAAATGAGATGAAACAGCCGAGGAATGAATGGGCAAAGCACAACTGGGACAAAAAGGAGGAACCAACCATGATATTTCCTTTAAACAACACCCACAGATACCATGGCCCCTCCAAAGCAGGAGCCTGTGGGATTCCTCCTGGCCAGGCTTCATGTCCCCCTCACAAAGAACACATACAGGGGGAAAAACCAGCTCCACCAGAGAACTCAGCAAGCCACCTAGATGCTCAGCCAGATTCATTTCTTGCCTGGTTCAATTCCCAAGGAATCCTTTTGCACGCATAACCCACAGGCAATGGACAGCTGATGACCTTCCCAAGCCAGTGGGGCTCTTGGCTGGGGAAAAAAGAGATTTTTCCTTTGCTCCCAAAAAAGAACCTGACCAGAAAACCTCAACAAAAGCCTGGCTACTCCTGGGTAATACCTCCGAGTCTGCTGCCCCCCCATTAGCATGGCCAGTTTCCTTAGTTACGGATCAAGTTTAAAGGAAGCCCCACATCGTTTCTAGCCTGCACTGTTCATGATAAGTAAATGATTGAGGGCTGATTTCAGGATCTTCTGGGGTACACTGATTTGGGCTCAAATGTAGAGCCTGGTTCTTTTTATGGGCTCTTTGCCTGGTCATGGCCTGACAATGGACAAATGTACCTGTTGATTGGGCACTCAGCCCCCTACTTGACTGGTCCCAGGCCATGGTGCGGGCTTGGGTGAGAAGAAAAAGTCCTAAAAATCTTCTTCCGCTTCCGTATCCATGGACTCTGTGTCTTGGGGAAACTCAAGCCTGGGGGCATCTGACCAGAGGCCCTCCAAGTCGTAGAATTCTCTTATCTGCTTCTGGAAGATGTGCACTATGACGTCTCCGAAATCCATAAGAACCCATCGCGCCACACCCAGGCCTTCAACAGCCGTGGGTTTCCACTTGAGGCCCTTGAGTTCTCGCTCCAGGTGTTCTGCTATGGCCTGTACCTGCCTGTCGGATCTGCCTGTGCAAATCACAAAATAGTCTGTGAATGACGCAACCTGCCTGAGGTCCAATATGAGAATGTTCTGGGCTTTCTTGGCCTGCATAAACCTGGCAATGAGCAGGGATTTCTCTTCCGAGGTTCCCTCCTTCTTTACAATATTGCGGCTTTGCTCACGGGCCATGCCCTGGCTCCTTGGTCTTTGCACCGGCTTCCACTGCATAAAGGCGGTGCAGGGCTATGTATCCGGCCACCTCCTCTGGCACAAGATATCTTATAGAACGCCCGGATCTTAGAAGGGCTCTGATCTCAGTGCCTGAAACATCCAAAGATCGGAAGCCCCTGAAGAAGACCCTGTGCCCACTGGGGTGAACCCAGGCACGCTCCTTGGAATCATAGCGAAAGATGCTCCTCAGTTTGGCTGGCAATGCTCTTTTCCCAGAAGGTCTGAAACCGGATCTTCCCAGCACGATCCAGTTGCTCATTTCAAAGAGCTCCGGAAAGGCCTTCCAGGTGTGGATATTCAGAAAAGCATCCAAGCCAGCCAGGAAAAACATTTCCACCTCAGGACCCTGCATCTGCTGCATCAAACGAAGGGTCTCCACCGAATAGGAGACTCCAGGTCTGCTGCATTCCAGGTCCGATACTTGGAATGCTGGATTCTCAGCCACTGCCCTTCTCACCATCTCCAATCTGTGCTCTATGTGGGAGACTTTCTTATGGGTCTTGTGTGGTGGCACAGAAGCAGGGATGAACAGGATCATATCCAGACAGAAAGATTCCCGGGCCTCTTCGGCCAGCCTCAGATGGCCGTAGTGAATCGGGTCAAAGGTTCCGCCGAAAACCCCTATTCGCACCCTATTCCCGTACCTGCCCGTCGCCGTAGACCACGAACTTGGTGGTAGTCAACTCCTCCACGCCCATTGGGCCGTATGCGTGGAGCCTTGTGGTACTTATTCCTATCTCGGCCCCCAGTCCCAGCTGGTAACCGTCGCTGAAACGGGTTGAGGCGTTGACCAATACCACGGATGACTGCACCTCCTGGATAAAGCGTTGGGCATTGTTGTAGTCTCTGGTCACGATGGATTCGGTGTGGTCCGAACCATATTTTGCTATGTGATCCATGGCTTCCTGAAGCCCTTGTACAACGCGAACGGCCAGGATCAGGTCATTGTACTCAGCGTACCAGTCCTCCTCGGTGGCTGGCTGGGCAACCGGAAGAATCTGCCTTGTTGTATTGCAACCCCGCAATTCCACCCCCTTGTCCAAGAGCTTGGCCCCTATCCTGGGCAAGAACTCCTGGGCTATCTTCTCATGAACCAGAAGGGTTTCCATGGCATTACAGACAGCCGGTCTATGTAGCTTGGCGTTTAGACAGATATTTTCGGCCATTTGCAGGTCCGCGGACTCGTCCACAAACACATGGCAGACCCCCTTGTAATGTTTTATGACAGGGATCCTGGATTCCGATACAACAGCCCTTATCAGCTCTTCTCCTCCCCTGGGGATGATAACATCTATGATGCCCTCCAACTGGAGCATCTCTTTGACCGCGCTTCTCTGGGTGGTTGGAATCATTCCTATTGCCCCCTGGGGCAGGTCCTGTTCCCTCAGAGCTTGCTGCAGGATCTTCACTATTGCCTGGTTGGAACGAAAGGCTTCCGAGCCCCCCCTCAGGACCACACCATTGCCAGACTTGATACAAAGAGCAGCCGCATCTGCTGTCACATTGGGCCTGGCCTCGTAAATAATTCCCACAACACCCAGAGGGATTCTCATGCGTCCCACCAGAAGCCCGTTGGGCCTTCTCCACATGCGCACCACCTGGCCCACCGGATCTGGCAGCCCGGCCACCTCCCTGATCCCCTGGGCCATTTCCCAGATCCTGGCCTGGGTGAGAGTCAGCCTGTCCAACATAGGACCCGACAAGCCAGAGCTTTTGGCCTGTTCCAAGTCCAAGCGGTTCTCCTCCAGCAGCTGGCTGGATTGGTCTTCCAGCCTCTGGGCCATGAGCCTGAGAGCTCGCTCCTTGCGATCCGAGGAGATCTTGGCCAAAGTCCTGGCTGCCTCTTTGGCCTGCAAAGCCACTTCCCTGACATTCATGTGCAAACCTCCCCTCACCTGGCCTCAACACAACACCACCAAATCATCCCTATGGATGACCTCATCAAAATACCTGTAGCCCAGAATGGACTCTATTTCTGAACTCTTGTGCCCTTGAATTCTGCGTAGCTCTTCTGAGCTGTAATTGACAAGGCCCCTTGCAAATTCCGCTCCGTCCTCCCCCAGGCAGCTCACCGAGTCCCCTGAGCCGAAGTTCCCTCTGACCTCCCTGATACCCGATGGAAGCAAGCTCTTTCCTCTCTCCACCACTGCCTTGCGCGCTCCCTGATCCACCACCAATGCCCCACAAACGGTCCTGGAGTAAGCTATCCAATGCTTCCAGCTATTTATCCTATTCTCACGAGGAAGCACCAGGGTCCCCAGTTCTTCCCCTGCCAGTACTCTCTCCAAGACTCTTTCCCTGCTTCCGCTGGTGATCACAGTAGGCACTCCGTACACAGAAGCAGTCCTGGAAGCTTGAAGCTTGGAGATCATTCCTCCTGTTCCTACCTCGCTGGTGGTTAGTTCCACCATGGAGAATACTCTCTCGTCCACATCCTGCACCACAGCTATGCGATGGGCCTCGGGGTGTAGCTTGGGGTCCTTGTCAAAGACTCCGTCGGTGTCAGTCAGAATTATCAGGAGTTCAGCCTGCACAAGATTGGTCACCAGGGCCGAAAGGCAATCGTTGTCCCCAAACTGGATTTCCTCTGTCACAACCGTGTCATTCTCGTTGATGATGGGAAGGATGCCCCAACGTATCAGGGTGAAGAGGGTGTTTCTGGCATTGAGAAATCTTCTGCGATCTGCCAGGTCTTCCCTGGTTAGCAGAATTTGGGCCACCTTTCGGCCTGTCCTTGCAAAGCACTTCTCGTACATCCACATGAGCCTGGCCTGGCCCACTGCGGCCGCAGCCTGTTTTTCGGGAATACTCTTGGGCTTTTTTCGAAGTCCTATCTTGCGTGTACCTGCAGCAATGGCCCCAGAGCTGACTAACACCAGTTGGTAGCCCTTGCCCAGGGCTGTGGAGAGATCGTCGCACATGTTCTGGATTCGTTGCTCATCCAGCCCACCATGGCCTGAGGTAAGCACGGCGCTGCCTACCTTTACAACAACCCGCCTGACCTGGCTCAAAATATCGGCCCGGTTGAACTGGCCGCTCACCCCACCATACCCCCTTGCATGCTGTTTGCCTGTCCCGAAGGCAGATCCTTGAGCCTTGAGAAAAGCTCTCTTAGCAGATCCTCCAATCCCTCTCCCGTAAGAGCGCTCACCTCGAAGCATTTCAACGAATCCTGGCCAAGCATGTTGCGCAACTGCAAGGCACGGAGTCTGGCCCCAGGAAGATCCGCCTTATTGAGGGCCACAAGGAAAGGTCTATGCAGGAGCTCTGGCTGGTACATCTCCAGTTCCTGCCGAAGGATGTTGAGGTCTTCCACTGGACCCTTTTCCCTCTGGGGATCCAAGTCCAGGACATAAAGCAGAAGCCTTGTGCGCTCCACATGCCTGAGGAATCTGAGCCCCAGACCAATGCCACGGTGGGCCCCCTCCACCAGTCCCGGCAGATCGGCCATCACCATCCGCTCCCCATCTGGCGACTCTACAACCCCCAGGTTGGGGTTCAATGTGGTAAAAGGATAAGGGGCCACCTTGGGCCTAGCAGAGGAGATCCTGGCCAGCAAAGAAGACTTTCCGGCATTGGGCAGCCCCACAAGCCCCACATCTGCCAGGATTTTCAGTTCCAGCAGAATCCAACGCTCCTCACCATCTCCAGCAGGTGTGGAAAACCTGGGCGCCTGGCGGGTGGGAGTGGCAAACCTGGCATTGCCCTTTCCCCCATGCCCCCCCTTGGCCACCACCACACGCTGGCCTGCAAAGGTCAGGTCCGCCAACACCCTGCCGCTTCCCAGGTCCCGCACAGCAGTGCCAACCGGCACTCTCAGCACCAAATCCTCCCCGTCAGCTCCGTGCCGCTCGTTTCCTTCCCCATGACGCCCGGAGCTGGCCTGAAAGTGCCTCTTGTAGGAATAATCCAGCAGAGTTTGGACATGTAAAGAGGCCTCGATCACCACGTCTCCACCTCGGCCACCGTCCCCGCCGTCCGGCCCCCCTCTTGGTCGGAACTTCTCTCTGCGGAAACTGACACAGCCTCGGCCGCCCCTTCCGGAGCGAACGTAAATCTTGGCCTCATCTATAAAAGGCATGCATCCTGTCTTTATCCCCTGGCAAGGGCCATGGGAGGATGATGGATGGAAACCCCCTTTAACCGTTTTGCACAAACTCAGGCAGATATTAATCTGAATAGACGCTTACCACCTTGCGGCGCTGCCCCTTTGTCTCAAAATGTACCACGCCATCTATCTTGGCAAAGAGTGTAAAATCCCTTCCCATGCCTACGTTCAGGCCGGGATGAAACCTGCTTCCCACCTGCCTTACCAGGATATTTCCCGCCTTGACTCGTTGCCCGCCAAAGCGCTTGACACCCCGGCGCTGACCTTGACTGTCTCTACCGTTTCTGGAACTTCCCACGGCTTTTTTGTGAGCCACAGCTATACCCCCCCCTTATTGCAAACGTATCTCTTCTATGCGAAGCCCGGTGAAATCCTGCCTGTGCCCCTGAGTCTTTCTAAAACGCTTGCGCCTCCTCATTCTGAAGACCCTGATCTTGCGGGATCTTCCCTGCTGCTCGATCCTGGCTACCACGAAGGCACCTGCTAGATGAGGTTGTCCAATGCTTACCCTATCCCCCTGCTGGACCAAGAGCACTGGCTGCATTTCAAGCTTTTGTCCTACTTCCCCTTGAATCCGCTCCACTCTCACCAGGTCCCCTGCCTTGACCCGATATTGCTTCCCCCCTGACTCAATGATAGCATACATATCTGCCTCCTGCTTGCACCCAACGGGCATCGAGCCCCTTGCAGCCCCATCATTTAGAATTTCTATGATATCCATGCTCCTGCCTCTGAGTCAAGCAGCTGCAAGCAACCGTCATGGACAGTTCTGCTTTGCGACCAGCCCCCCATCCCAAGAGACACTCTTGTGACTTTATTCAGTCCATGCTACAAGAAACCGTTTTTCACAACAAAGGAGGAAAAAGGTGGCAGATCTATTGTTGGAAGTAGGCACCGAAGAAATCCCAGCCTCATATATCCAGCCAGCTCTGGAATCCTTGGCGCAATCAGCCCGCACAAGCCTGGCTAACCTGAGGCTCTCTTTTGAATCGGTGCACACATGGGGGACCCCCAGGAGGCTGGTCCTCATGGTGGAGGGTGTTTCAGAGTCACAGCCTGATTTGGATCAAGAGGTGCTGGGTCCGCCTGAAAAAGTGGCCTTTGACCCCCAGGGACAACCCACCAAGGCCGCCTTGGGCTTTGCACGCGCCCAGGGGGTAACCCTGGAGGATCTTAGAGTCGTGGAGACTCCCAAGGGCAGGTATCTGGCCGCCAGGAAGAGGCAAGCGGGTAGAGCAACCAGGGATCTCCTGGCACAGGAGCTTCCCCGATGGATAACCCAGATTCCATTTCCCAAGTCCATGCGTTGGGGGGACCACTCCTTGCGCTTCGCCAGACCTATCCATTGGATATTGGCGCTTCTAGAGAGGGAGTTGATTCCATTTCAGTTGGACTTCCTTCAGAGCTCTCCTAACACCCGTGGCCACAGGTTTATGAGCCCAGGGCAAGCAATGGTGGATCACCCCAAGCAGTATCTGGATCTCTGCCGGAGCCTCTATGTAATAGTGGATCCCCAGGAACGCGCACAGATGATTAGGACCGAAGCCAATCGGGCAGCTCGATCTCTGGGAGGGAGGCTCCTGGAGGATCCAGAGCTTCTTAACACAGTCACATACCTGGTGGAGTATCCGGTTGTTGTGACAGGCGAGTTTCAGAAGGAGTTCCTGGAGCTTCCAAGAGAAGTTTTGATCACTTCCATGCGGGAACATCAGAAGTTCTTTTCCATCCAGGATGAAAATGGAAATCTTCTTCCCTACTTTGTCAACATAGCCAACCTTAGTCCATCTTCTCTGGAGGCCATTCGCAAGGGAAACGAAAGGGTCCTCAGGGCAAGGCTCTCGGATGCCAGGTTCTTTTTTAAGGAGGACGCCAGGCAGCCTCTTCAAGAAAGAGTCCAAAAACTTTCGGGAATCATCTTTCATGCCAAGCTGGGCACCATGATGGAAAAGGTGCTGAGGATCCAGTCGCTGGCTGAAAAGTTGGCCACACAGCTGGAGCCGGCCTGGGTGGCCCAGGTGCAAAGGGCTGCCTTTCTTTGCAAAGCCGATCTCACCACAGACATGGTAGGAGAGTTCCCCAGCCTTCAGGGCATCATGGGAATGCATTATGCACTCTTGCAGGGAGAGGCCGCGGAGGTTGCCGAGGCTATCAGGGACCACTATCTTCCCGCCTTTGCAGGGGACCGAATACCCTCTGGCCCTGTAGGGGCCATGGTGGCCCTGGCAGACAAGCTGGACACGGTGGTGGGCTGTTTCGCAGCGGGGGAGCCACCAAGTGGAGCTGGAGACCCTCTGGGAGTGCGAAGGGCAGCCTTGGGTGTACTGAGAATCCTTCTGGAAAGGAGGTATCGGCTGAATCTGGGCCGCGTGATCGAGGAAACACTCAATGCCCTAAGGCCCCAGTTGGGGAAAATAGAAGAGGGAATCCTCAAGGACATATGGGAGTTCTTCAGGGTGAGGCTGGAGAATCTTTGGATCTCTCAGGGCCACGATGCAGCTGCGGTGCAGTCTGTTTTGGGATCGGCCCTCCAAGACCTTCCCCAGAGTCTGGAGAAATTGGAGGCCATGGAAAGGTTCATGCAGGAGCAAAGCTTTTCCGATCTGGCCCTGAGTTTCAAAAGGGTACTTAACATAGTGGGGGACCACTCACCCGGAGAGATAGATCCATCCTTGTTCCGCCAGCCCGAGGAGAACCGGCTTCTGGAACTGGTCACCTGGGCCGAGTCTCAAATTCCACAGTTCATGGAGAACTCCCAGCATCTGCAGGCCCTCCATGAATTGGCGGCCCAAAGAGGCAAATTAGACGCCTTTTTCGACGCAGTCCTGGTAAATGATCCCGACCCACTGCTGAGGGCCAACCGATTGAACATGCTCACCAGGCTGGCCCGTGTATTTTTGATGCTAGCTGACTTCTCCAAGCTCAGTGGACGAAGCTAGAGTTTGGCACCCAGCCTGCTAACGGCCGGCCTGGATGAGGATCCCGCTCAGGATCCCTCTTTTATTGCCCGACTCTGAATTCGCATCCTCTCCAGAAGCTTCTCCAGAGGCTGGCTAGCCAAGAACCTGCCAAAGGTGTTCTTGTAGTTTCCAACTATGCTTACGCCATCTATATCCACATCCACCACCCACCATCGGCCGTTTCTTTGAACCAGGTGATAGTCCACAGGGATATGTTCGTTGGGCCGCCTTATCTTGGTCTTCACATAGGCCTTGCCACCATTTACTTTTTCTTCCGAATATTCCACCTCCTCTTTTCTGAGAAAGTTCAAGACCATGCGGGTGTAAGAGTCCTGAAACAGTTCCACGAAGAGTTTCGTGAACTCTTCCTTTTGGGGCTTGGAGAGCTCCTCCCATCGCTGGCCAAGGGTCTTGGCGGCCATATCCGAGGCCATAAAGTTCTCTGCAATGAGCTGCCTTATCAGCCTGGCCCTTTCCGGCCGGCCCTGGGGCCCCTGGAGAGAAGGCTCTGTTTGGATCTCCATGGCTCTCTTCAAAATGGCCGCCACATCAGCCTTGGGGCCATGCTGGGCTGCTATGGAAAGATTAGTCAGGATGAGCACAAAGACCCCAATAAAAATCAAAATTTCTCCAGAGAATCGCCTCATTCTCACCTCCTGATCCTGTCCAAGGGCTCTTTCAAATATGCTAGCATGGCAGGCAAAACCAGAACCGCTGCACCCAGCACGCAGAAGCTCCCTGCAAAAGCCAGGGCCCCCAGGCTGAAGATCCCCCTGTGGCGGCAGATCATCAAGCTACCGAATCCTACGGTGGTGGTCAACTCGGCCAGAATCACACCTTTGGCCGTGCTCTTTGGCATGCCTCCCGGCTCCATCAAGCCTTCTCTCCACCTGTGGAGCAAAATGATACCGTACTCTGTGCCTGCTCCAACCACAAGAGGCAAGTAAATGCTGTTGGCAAGGTTGAAATTGAGACCTAGCAGGCCCATGGCCCCCAAGATCCATAGAACTCCTGCCAGCACCGGAACCAGAGCTATCAGAGGTTGGAGCCACCTTCTGAAGGTGATCAGCAAGAGGAGGAAGTTGCCCACCAGGGCGTACAGGGCAGCCTGGATGGTGGCCCTTCTGAAGTCATCCGTGAACTCGTGAAGGGTCACCGCATCGCCCGCCACCCGCGGATCAACGCTGCGCAATTCTGCCACGAACCTGTCCCTGGGCTCTGGGTCCCAGATGTTATCCCAAGGGAATATCCTCACGAGATACCGACCATCCCTCCAGAATCGATCCTTGAGGGCCTGAGGCAGGTCATCTATTTGCATGGTTCTGGAGTTGGCCGCCTGGTGAATCAAATCGAAGGCATCCAGTATGTCTTCCCTGAAAGGCCTCTGGTACTGGGCCAGCACCCAATTGGCATCCTGTACCTTGTCCAGTGCATCCAGGATCTGCCCCGTAAGGCTCCTTACCTCAGTTATCTGCTCCACCAGAGGTCTTCTGGCCCCCCAATTGCCGGCCTCGGAATCATCCATCTTAAACCTGATTCTCTCCAACAAGTCCCTCAGAACCTCCTTGCGCGGGACCGGTGTTTGGGCTGGGGAATCCTTAAGTAAGGGTAGATCCCAGGAAATAGAGCGCAGGATCTGGGCCTTGGACTCCTGCTCCTGGGGTAGCAGGGTGAGGACACTTTGCACCTTATGAACCGTGGGCAGGGCCTTGAAGGCCCGAGATTTTTCCCTAAGCTCCTCCATGGACTCGGCTAAGGAGGAGGCGTAGATCACCGATCTCTTGGAGCCCTCCTGGAGCCTCTCCGCCCACTCCACAGATTCGGTTCCTTTGGCCTGGAGGTTCAATGGATTCAGGTCGAAACCCACCCGGGTACCCATGATTAAACTAATAACGCTTACTCCCATGGCTACCAAAAGAATCCAACCCGCTTTTCTCCTATCCCACCTGAAGAGGTTGGAGGACTTGGCAAGAGGTTCAGATCCACCCTCTTTTCTTTTGGACCCTCGGGCAAAGAGGCTAAGAACAGGCAGCACGGTGAAATCCGCCAACAGGTGGATCAGTATTCCCACACCCGATATCAATCCCAGCTCCACCAAACCCTTGAAACCGGTCAGTATGAAAGGAATGAAGGATACCGCAGCGCTTATGCCTGCGGTCAAGATGCCAGGGCCGGATCTGGCAGCTACAACCTGGATGACCTCCTGAACCGATCGATCCGATTGCTTCTCCTCCTCTTCCATGCGGGCAAACCAGTGGATGCCGTAATCCACCCCTATTCCCACCAGAAGAGGGGCAAAAACCATGGATAGTATGTTCAGGTGGCCCACGAAAAGGGTAGCCCATCCAAAGGTCCAGCACATCCCAACAACCATGGATATCATGCGTATGAAGGTTCTGCCCTCACTTCTGAAGAAGATGGCCATCAGAGCCCAAACCCCGGCAAAGGAAATCCAGGTTGCCCAGGACATGTCTCCCAAGGCCACACTCATCTCGTCTGTCCTGAGGGCCTCCTGTCCGGTTACTCCTACCCTGACATCGGGGAATTCAAGACCCACCTCCTTTATTACTCCTCGAAGATGATCCAGAGAGGCCTTGCCCCTCAGGAAAGTAGCCTTCTCCAGCCTGGGGGTCACGAAAAACAAAAGGAACCTCTTCTCAGAGGCCCAGAAGTATCCCTCCAGATCCCTGTCCCAGGCTCCCCCTTGAAAAAAAGCAGACCATGGGGATCGGTAAATGGGCTTCCCCTCAAGATGGCTCCACATTCCCTCCAAGACTGTTATGAGGAAACCCAGGTCCATGGGTTTGGATCGAGCCCCTACTTCTTGGGATTCTGCATCCAGCTTCAAGAAGTCCGTGAAGAGGGAACCGACCATGCGAGCTGACATTTCCCGGTTTACCAGCTCCAGAAAATTCTCCAGATCCGGCCTCTGGAGGATTCCACGCACCAGGGTGGGATACTCCTCAATGCGTGTTTTTAAGTCCTGTATCTCCTTTTCTTCCAGGTAAAGAAGTGCCCAAGGCCTGATGAGCTGTGGGTCTATCCTGTAGAAGACTTCTTTGTAGTGGGCCTTGTCCCCCTCCAGTCTCTCCACGATCCTGCCCAGGAAGCAGACCGCCTTGTGTGGATCTGAAGCCTCTATCACCACGGTGAAGCTGTCCCTTGCTTCGAAGGGTTTGATTCTCTTGGCCAGCGACAATAGAGGATTGGTGGGTGATATGAGATCCAACTGACTGGTCTTGAAATCCAAAAAAAGGGCCGTATAGATGACAGAGGCCACTGCCAGGCCAAAGCACAGCCCCAAAACTAGATATGGCCTGGGGAGCACCCAGGCCATCCAAGCCACAAGCAGGCGAGAACGAAGTCCTGATCTCAATCCCTCATCCCTTCATCCAGGGCTTCTTGCCTTATTACAACCTCCTCTCCATCATCTGGATGCCGAACGATATTCGGCCACTGCATTGCTCAGCCTGGACAGGGCTAGGTGATAGTTGAGAAGGGAGAGCAGATAATCACCCTGGTTCTTGCCATAACGCTCCACTGCGAAGAAGATGTCTCTGGCCTGGCCCACTCCCATGTCGAAATTGGCAAAGGCCACAACCACCCATTTGCGTGAAGCCACAGCAGCTTCTTCAGATGCCTTGAATGCGTTGAGGTGCTCCATGGCCTCTTGGTAATACTTGGTCACTTGCAGAGGGATTTTTCTCATGGCGTATTCGCGTGTATGCAAGAGCTTCTCATACTCTGCCCTTGCCTTGCTGACCTTGGCCTGCTGGATTCCAAAGTCAAAGTGCCACTTGGCTCCCAAGACCACTCCTCCATTGGCATGATTAAAATCGTCACCTATGTAAGACACATCCATGTGCTCCCTATTGGGAGCTCCGGCCAAGGATGCTATGCCTGCAAGGAAGATGGAAGGGTACATGTCAGCCTTAGCTGCCTCCACCAGGCTTTTCTTGGCCTCAAGACCGTTTTCTATCTGCTCCAACTCAGGCCTGTGCCTAAGGGCCTTCTCTATGTAATCCCTCTGGTCTCCCAAGGCCCTGGCGTCCTTGGGAAGCTCCTTGACGTCCAACTGGAAATCCTTTTCCACCGGGAACCCTATGGCTTGCTTCAGGGCCAGATAGGCCAGCCTGGAGCCTGATTCAGCCTTGGCCTTGAAACGTTTAGCCTCTGCCGCATAGGCCTCCAGGCGGTAAAGGTCGCTTTCGTCCACAGATGTGGAGCCGAGGGATATGAGACGCTGAATGCGCTTTCTGGCATCATCCACAAAGGACTCCACATCCGAAGCGGCTTCCTTTCCCTGCTGGGCCAGAAGAAGTGCGAAGTAAAGTTCCTTGACCCTCAGGATGACCTCCCCTCTGGTTTTGTCTTTGGCAGCCTTCTGTACGTTCACTCCCCTCAAGGCTGCATCGATCCTGTGGGAGATCTTCCCGAAGGTGTAAAGGGGTTGAACCAAAGTGATTTCCAACCTGCCGAAAGGCCCTAGATCGCCTGGGTCCCAGTCAGGGTTCTCGATCCTGCCCCTCAAGTACCTGTCTCCAGGACCGGGCCTCGGCGATACCACCACAATGGGTCTGTCTGCAGCATCCACGACCCCGCCTATGGCAAGAGCATCCAACTGGGGCCATCGGGCGGCCTTGGCCTGCTCCAGATCGCTTTCTGCCATGACTAGGTCTTGTTGGGCCTGGCCCATTTCAGGACTTTTGTCCAAGGCCATCTGGATGAGCTGATCCAGGTTTAGGGTTATCCTTTCCTGTGCCATGGCCTTGCCCCATTGCGAAAAGGCCAATCCCAATACCATCAGGAAGATCAAGCAAACCCTAATCCAACCCAGTTTCTCTAACATCCCCTCACCTCCCCCAAGAGGCTAAGACAGATTAAGTTCGAGCAAGCATAGCATAGCCTTGTCAGTATGCAAAGCACAAAAAATTTGAGCTCACGATCCTGAAAGCCTCTTTCTCAAGACCAGTCTCAGGCCACCATAGAATCATTTGGCTTGCGCAAGAGCAGGAAATAACAACCCATCCCCACCAAGGCCCAAAAAGCCTTGGTACCTCTGAGCACAAGCCCCAAGGCCAAGCCAGAGACCCCGCTCATACCCAGCAGGTCGAATATGAGGGCCCTGGAGCCCTCCTGGACCCCCAGGCCAGCAGGCACCATGAATCCCACCAGATCCATCCATGCTCCCAGAAACCAAATCACCGTTCCTGTCCAAAGCGGCCAATCCTGATCAGCAGAGAAAAGAAATATCCAAACCTGAAATATGCCGCAAGAGAAACCGGCCATGTGTAGAAACATTGCCTTGAGGAGATCCCCAGGTCTCTCCCGGTGAAAGCTCTCCAGGTGCAGATCCACCACACTCAGCCATTGGGCTGCCTTGCGCACCGGGCTTCCACCCAGCCTTTTCCTCTCCATGGCTCTGGCCACCCCTCCCAGCCTGCCTTCTTTCTGGAGCCAGAAGAAAAAGCCTATTCCGATGAAAAAAATTGTTGTGCTTAGAATCCAGGCCAGAAAAATGGGTCTGGAAATGGAAACACTCCAAAGGGCCAATAAGGAGCCCGCCGAGACAAAGAGAAGTTGGGATAACACCAGGGCCAGCTTGCCCACGATTACGCTGGCAGCGGCGCTGACACCGTCTCCAAGGCTTCCCAGGAGCATGCCTTTTATGACCTCACCCCCCATGTGGGCCGTAGGGGTCAGGTAATTGAAAGCCATCCCTGCTTGTCTGACCATCCCCACGTATATCCAGGAGAGGTTTTTGTGACCGCGGGCCAGGCATTTTCTCCAGGCAGTGGTGTGCAAGGCCTCACCAGCTCCCTCCAACAAGAGCAAAGGCACCCAGAGCCATCCCAGGACTCTCAAGTGTTCCAGGACCGCTTGGGGCCCCAGTTTTAAAACCAGAACCACAAGCAACCCGGCCCCTAGAGCCAACATAAGCCTGTTGAGCCACCTCATGAGAGAACTCCTGGGAAAAGGTGAGAGGCATTTTAGGCGGGCTTGCCTGGGGATGTAAAGAAGAGTGGCGCTCATGCCCCAAGTCATTTGCCCGCCGGGCCTCCAGCTTGCCAGACTGCCCGTCAGATAGTAGACTCTTTAGCGGCCTGCCCGGCAGGCAGTCCATCCAAACCCCTGCCCCAAGGCACCCAAGAGATGGAACCAACTGAAGAACATGGCTTGATCTGGATATCCAGGCCCAAGGCTCTTGCTCAATGCCTGGAGTTTTCTTTTCGGACTTGTCTTGGGTGGGAAAATTTTTTGCTCAATTGGCCTTCATCGTCCAACAGAGGAGATGATGACACCTGGAGGGCTCTTTAAGTGGGAAGCCTCATAGAAGATCTCATGAACCCCAAGGCCCTTCCTCACCCTACCAAGGAGGTGGAGCTTATCCAGACTCACATCTCCCTTGTTTTCGTGGGGGATGAATTCGTCTACAAGGTAAAGAAACCGGTGGACTTCGGCTTCTTGGATTTTACTACCTTGGAGCGCAGGCTTCATTTCTGTCAGGAGGAGGTGAGGCTCAATAGAAGGCTCTCCCCAGACATGTATTTGGGTGTCTTACCTGTGGTCTTTGACGGCCAGGCTCACACTCTGAAGCACAACCCCGCAGGCCATGTGGTGGATTACGCTGTCTGGATGAAAAGAATCCCCCAGCACAGGCTCATGAAATCTCTTTTGGCCAGAGGAGAGCTGCGGGAAGAACATCTGAGGGAGCTTTCCTGGGTGCTGGCCCGCTTCGCCAGGGAGGCACAGACCTCTGCTGAGATAGCTTTATTCGGTGAACCCGAGCGCTTCAAAGTGAACACGGATGAGAACTTCTCCCAGACAGAGCCTTACATAGGCCGCACCATAGAGCCTCAAGAGCATCTGGCCCTCAGGACATGGACCAATGAGTTCTACGAGCTCTGGGGAGATCTCTTCAGGGAGCGCATCGGCCAGGGACATATAAAGGACTGCCATGGAGACCTCCACATGGAGCACGTCTGTTTTGGGGAAAAGGTCTCCATTTTCGATTGCATAGAGTTCAATGACAGATTCCGTTATTCAGACACCCTCTCAGACATAGCCTTCTTGCTCATGGACTTGGAGTTTCATGGAGCTTGGGATGTGGCCAGACGCCTTTGGGATCTTTACAGGGAAATGGCCCAAGAAAGGGATGTGGAGGAACTACTAAAGTTCTACAAGGTTTATAGAGCCTTTGTGAGGGGGAAGGTAAACGGCTTCAGGTTGGAGGATCCCCATATACCTGGGGCTCAGAAAGCCGAAGCTGGCCTTACGGCCAGAAAGTACTTCCAGCTGGCTCTGTTCTACATAAGTTAGGAAAGTCGATGCCAGGATCTCATCCTGCGCTTTTTGACAGGCTGGGGTTGCTTTTTGTATCCTGAGCCAAGACGGATCAGTTATAAGGCATTTTTTCACAAGAAGGCGGAGGTTTGAAAATGCGCGAGCCTTTTATTGAATTCATAGAGAGGGAACTGGGGCCCCGCACCCTTCTCATAGCCTGCGGGTTGCCTGCTTCCTGGAAGTCCGAGACCACAGAGGTCATAGAGAAGCTCAAGGGGTACAAGAGGCTTCGCACAGACATGATTCGCCTGGAGGTGCTAAAAGGTGAAGATGTTTTTGATGAAAAGGTGGCCTCCAACATGGACAAGAGAAAAATGGTCTACGACACCATGTTCAGGATGGCCCATGAGCTTGCATCCCAAGGGGAAAGCGTCATATTGGATGCCACCTTCGTGACACAGGCCCTCCGAAAGAGAGCTGCTGAGATAGCAGCCCGCCATGACATGAGCTTCGTCATAGAGCAGACCCAGTGCCCCCAGGAGGTTTCATTGAGGCGCATCGCCAGAAGAACAAAGGAGAACTACGAGTCCAACGCCCTAACCGAACAGGCCTACTTCAACAACCTGAAAAAATTCGAACCAGTGGACTTGGAAGACATCAAGGCCAGTTTCCCTGGCCTGAGGATAGTCCACCTCCTGGTGGATACCACCCAGGATCCGCCCGAGGAATGGTACGTGATCGGAAAGACCTTGCGGTGATCCGTTTCTTCGTTCCATGCAGACAAGGATTGCCCCCCGGGGTTTCTATCCAAAGCACGCCCTGTTGTTGAGATGGTCTGCCCTTCAGCCCGATTTATTTGACCCTCCTGCCACTTTCCAGCAGCGCACCATGTGTCCTTGCATGGGATAAAACTGGATCTCCCCTTCTCTGCAGCGCTCCTCCACAAGCCAACACCTGGACTGGAATCTGCATCCCGGGGGAGGATCCTGGGCAGTGCCCACCTCCCCCCTCAACAAGGCGGGTTTCTTGCGCTTCTCGGGGTCGGCCAAAGGAACCGCAGCCAGAAGCCCCCTCGAGTAGGGATGAAAGACCTGGCTTTCCAAGGCCTCTGCAGGAGCGTATTCCATTATCTGCCCACCATACATGATGGCCACCTGATGGCTCACATACCTAACCAGGTGCAGGTCATGGCTGATGAACAGGTAGCTCATTTCCATGTCTTTTTGCAGATCCAAGAGCAGATTTATTATCTGGGCCTGCACAGAGACATCCAGGGCAGAGACTGGCTCATCGCATACAAGCAAAGAGGGCTCCATGGTCAGGGCCCTGGCAATGCCTATTCTCTGGCGCTGCCCCCCTGAAAACTCATGGGGATATCTTGTGGCGGCCTGTCTGGACAGCCCCACCCTCTCCAGGAGCTCCCCCACCCTTTTTCTCCTCTCCAGGCGGCTGTCAAGCCCCTTTTGCATGAGCCCCTCTTCCAACATTTGACCTACGGTCATACGGGGATTCAGGGAGCCGTATGGATCCTGAAAGATGATCTGCACCCTGCTCCTGAACTCTTTGAGGGCTCTGCCTGTAAGTAAATTGACCTCTTGTCCCTGGAATCGTATGCTTCCTCTGTCCGGCTCCAGGAGCTTCACCACAAGCCTTCCCAAGGTGGACTTGCCGCAACCCGACTCCCCCACAAGACCCAGGATTCCGGCTTTGGGCACATCCAGATCGATCCCATCCACTGCATGCACCCACGCCACGGGTTTCTGCAATAAACCTCTTCTGATGGGAAACCACTTGTAAAGATCTCTGATCTCCAATATGGGATCCCTCTGGCTCAGAAAACCCTCTTGTGCAGACTCCCAAGGTCCCATTGCATGAGCCCTGCCTGCCATGATCTCTCACCAGCTGCCATGCACCACCGGACACCTGGCCCGATGGCCTTCTGAAAAGCTGCACATTGCCGGTAGCTCCTCTGCGCAACGCTTGATGGCCCAAGCACACCTGGGGTGGAAAGGACACCCAGTGGGTCTCCTTGCCGGGTCAGGGACGCTGCCCGCAATGGTCTTGAGTGGCTCCCCTTTTCTGGCCCTGGATGGAAGGGAGGCCATCAGGCCTCTGGTGTAAGGATGGGCTGGAGCTCTGAAGATCTCATCCACAGCCCCTTCCTCCACCACCATCCCGCAGTACATGACCACCGCCCTGTGGGCAATCTGAGCCACCACGGCCAGATCGTGGGTAATATAAAGGAGGGCCATGGACCTGCTTTCCAGGAGCTCTTGGAAGAGCCCCAGGATCTGGGCCTGGATGGTCACATCAAGAGCAGTGGTAGGCTCATCGGCTATGAGCAATTGGGGCCTGCAGGCCAAGGCCATGGCTATCATCACCCTTTGCCTCTGCCCCCCGCTTAATTGATGGGGATAGGCCCGGGCCCTGCTTTCCGGATCAGGCATGCCCACGGCCCGCAGGAGCTCCATTACCCGCTGGAATGTTTCATGGCCTGAGATCCCCTCGTGAACGGCCATCACCTCCTGGATCTGATGGGCCACAGTGAAAACAGGATTCAGGGAGGTCATGGGCTCCTGAAATATCATGGATATTTCCTTGCCTCGGATGCGCTGTAGCTCCTTCTCACCTAGGTTCAAGAGCTCTCTTCCCAAAAACCTTATGCTGCCTCCCTCCAAAATGGCAGGCGGGGAGGGCAAAAGCCCCATCACGCTCAATGCGGTTAGGGTCTTACCGCAACCGGACTCCCCCACCAGGGAGACAACCTCCCCGTGCCTGATGCACAACTCCACGCCTGCCAAAGCCAGCACAGGCCTTTGACCATCCTCCCCATGGAAACAGACCCGGAGATCTCGAATTTCCAGAAGGGGTGCCCTTGGCTCCGAAAATATCCCCGAGTCCCCTGAACCGTGCTCTGTGACAATAGAGCTGGCCTCTGGCGCCCCTGGTGCCATCTCTAGGCCTTTCTCTGTCTGAGACGAGGATTGAGGGCCTCCCTGAGGCCCTCCCCGAAGAGGTTAAAGGCCAGCACCACCAGAAGCACGGCACAGCCTGGAATCAAAGTGAGCCACGGGGCATCGAACAAGAATCTTTTGCCGTCTGAGAGGATGTTTCCCCAGGTGGCATGAGGAGGAGGAACCCCGAAGCCCAGAAAACTCAGGCCAGCCTCTGTGAGTATGGCCCCCGCTATTCCCAAGGTTGCAGAGACAAGTACAGGGGCGATGCCGTTGGGCACCATATGACGGAATATTATGCGGGCATCCGAAAGCCCTAAGGCCCTTGCTGCTGCCACAAAGTCTTGCTCTCTCAAGGCCAGAAACTCCGCCCTGACAAACCTGGCCGTGCCCATCCAGCTGGTAAGCCCTATCACAGCCATGATGTTATAAATGCTGGCAGGTAAAATGGCCACCACAGTCAGGATCAAGAAGAAGCTAGGGAAGCAAAGCATCACGTCCACAAGCCTCATGATCAGTGTGTCCACGGAAATACAAGGCAGTGCCAGAAGACGAGCCAATGCTCCCCTCGCTCCTTTTGCCAGCCTGGCCCCCAGGAAAACCAGTATTGCGCCCCCACCCAGCATGAGGCCCAGTGCATGGGCCCCGCCCCAGAAGGCTAAGGCAGCCCCCAAGAACCCAGAGCCTCCTGCCAGTGTCCCCAAATCCACAGCCCTGGGTCCATAGTAGCCTGCAAGACCTCCCAGGAGGATCCCGATTCCCACGGCTATCCCCACGGCCACAAAGCCCACTGTCAGAGAAACCCATGCTCCTTGCATCATCCGGGAAAAAACGTCCCTCCCCAGCTCATCTGTACCCAGCAGATAGATTCCACCCGGGGGAACCTCATGGGGCTTGAGAAGCTCTGTCCTGGCTTGGGAAAGAGGGGGACGAAGCTTCTCTGGAAGCCGCACCAAAGAAGGGTCCAAAAGCGGCCTTTCCCCTGTGGTAAGGCCAACACCCAGGATGGCCACAACAAAGAAAAGGAGAAATACCGCCAGACCGGCCACAGCCATCTTGCGCTTTCGAAACTGCCTCCAGAACTCCCCCCAAGGGGAGTAGAAATTCTCTTGCTCCACGTGCATATCCATTTTCAATCCAGGCATGACCATCCTTTTGTCACAGCCTTATCCTTGGATCCACCAGCATGTACAGAATGTCTGAGACAAGGGTGCCAACTAAGACCAGCAACGCAGAGATGAAGTTGAGAGTAAGTATCACCGGATAATCCCTGGCCAGGATGGCCTCGTAGGCCATTCTGCCCATGCCAGGCCAGGAGAAGATGGACTCTATGATTACAGAGCCACCTATGAGGCCAGGTATCATGAGTCCGAACATGGTGACAAAGGGAAGCAGGGCGTTTCTCAGAGCATGTTTGTAATGCACCATGTCCGTTGGGAGCCCCTTGGCCCTGGCCGTACGGATATAATCCTGGGATTCCACCTCCAGCATCTGACCTCTCACATATCTGGAGAGCTCTGCAATGCCCACGGTGGCCCCCAGTACAGAGGGAATGACCAGATGCCACAGTCTGTCCATCAACCTGGCCAAGCCTCCTGTCTCTCCCAACCCGAAGGTCTCCATCCCTATGACAGGAACCTGCAGCAGGCTCACCACCCCGATTATGAGCAGGTACGCGAAGAAAAAACCCGGGATAGAAATGAGAAAATAGGCCACAAAGGTCATGGTCTTGTCAAAAGTCCCTCCCCTGCGCACAGCCGCGGTTATTCCTATGGGGAAGGAGATGGTCCATGTCAAGACAGAGCCCACCAGGAAAAGAGGAAGGCTGTTGAGAAATCGCTCCCAGATCTTGTCCAAGACCGGCTGGTGATCCTTCCAGGATACAGTCTCTCCCTTGAGGAGGTTTTGGTAGAACAACAGGTATTGCACGTGAAGGGGTCGGTCCAGATGAAAAGCCTTGCGAAACCTCTCCACCATTTCGGGGGTAAACTTGGGGTTCATGGGATCCACCTGACTGGGCTCACCAGGGGCCATGTGCACAACTGCAAAGGAAATCACCGAAACGAAAAAGAGGGTCACCAGTTTATGAGCCATGCTTCTAAGAAGAAAAGAGATCATCTTTGCGTCCTTTTTGCAAGCATGCTTGCGAAAAAACAAAGATGCCTGGCAACTTCAAGACCTCTTGTGAGAAAACATTTTTGGGCCAAACATGAACAGATTTTCATGACCGAATCCTTTCTCCCCTCCGAGCAAAGGACTCAATCATCAAGACCCGGGGTATGTCCAGGCATCCAAGAGCCACACTGCCCCGATAGCTCCTTTGCTCCACAGCCCTCCCCTGCGTTCATGTTCATTGCACCTCCAAAACCGGCACCTGTGGGAGCTTCACCCATTTGTTGAAGTGAAAAGCGTAGTTGCCGGTTCTGGTGGGTGTGATCCTCCTGTAAATGGGATTTCCTTCCTGATCCCTATCCATTATGACTATCCTTTTGTCCAGGACTGCGGTCCAGCGGGTCACGTAAAGAAAGGTGTAAGGCTGCTCATTGGCTATTATTTCATGGAGTCTTCTGCAGAGTCTCACCTGTTCCTCATGCCTGTATTCCTGCCTTATCCTCACTATGAGCTCATCCGCCTCAGGGTTCTGAAAGCCCACGAAGTTTAACTGGTGGGGACCTGTCTGGCTGGAATGCCATATCTGGTAAAGGTCCGGATCTATGCCCATGGACCAGCCTAACACCACAGCATCGAAGTCCCTCTTGTTTATGCGCTCGTTTATGAAGACCGCCCACTCCACCATGTCGGTACTAACCTCTATGCCCAGTTGACGCCAGGAGTCCTGTGTTATGGCCAAGATGGCCTTGCGCAGGTCATTGCCGCTGTTGGTTATGAGGGTGAAACGCATGGGCTGGCCATTCTTGGAAAGCCGGCCTGAGCTGTCTTTGCGCCATCCGGCCTCCTCCAAGAGACGCAACGCCCCCTCTGGGTCGTAAGGCAAAGGAGGTATGCTGGGGTCATAGTAGTCGGTCTGTTTGGGAAAAGGACCTGTGATCCTCTCTGCCTGACCGTGCAGAACGTATTTTAGGATCTTCTCTACATCCACCGCCATACCCAGGGCCTTCCTTACCCTGACATCATTGAAGGGTTCCCTCCTCAGGTTGTAACCTATGTAGGTGTAACCAAAAGCAATCCCCGAGAAGGCCTGAAATCTGGCATCCCTTGCCAGCCTTTCCACCTGGTGGGGCTGCACAGCGTATGAGTCCAGGGTGCCTGCATAGAATTCCATCTCCTGAGTGACCAGATCAGGCACCACACGGAATATGTATTCCTGGTAATTGGGCGGGCCTTCCCAGTAATGGTCGAAGCGGGTCAGGATCACGAATTGGTCTGTTTTCCATTGCTTGAACCTGAAGGGGCCGCATCCCACTGGGTTTCTGTTGAAACTGCTCTGTCTCATCCCGAAGCTGGAAACATCCATGCCTCTTCTTAGCGCCTCTTTCTTCAGGGCTTCTTGGTTGAGAAGGTGCTGAGGCAGGATCCCCATGCTCCATGTGCCCAGAGCCGGCGAGTAGAGCCTCTTATAGACCACCCTCACGGTTTTCTCATCCGGGGTCTCCACCCTGAGAACAGGCTCGAAATCTGACAGCCTGGGGGAGAGGTTGGCCGGATCCATTATGGCTTCGTATGTGAACTTCACATCTTTGGAGGTCACAGGCATTCCGTCATGAAAGAAGACCCCATCTCTGAGATGAAAGAGTATTATGGGGTTGTGTTCCACTGCCGGCAGTATCTCACGCGCCATCTGCTCCTGCACCCCGGGATCTACATCCTGGGGGAAGGAGCAATAGGATTTGGGATGGAAAGATCCGAAGTAGTTCTCCCCTAAGAGAGGCTCTAGTTTTTCAAAGAAGTCCTGGTCCACCTCTTTGAGGGTTATCCTTATCAGAGGTGGTGGTGAAATCTGCACCTCCACCGGAGGGGACTTTGGTTGATGGGGTATCCTCTCCTGGATGGAACGGGGTTTTTCTAAGACCAGCTCCACCTTTGTAACCTGGGGCCACTGGGCCAGCTGCTTTTGGAGCCATGCCAGTGTTTCCTCATGGGAGCTGCCATTGATTCCTTGAGGGGGCTTGTGAAGCCTGAAGTAGGCCTCCTCGCTGATATCCCAGTGAGTGGCCAGGCGGCCTCTGAACCTCAACTCCTCGTCCCTGTCCAAGAGACCTTCGAAGATGAGACCCACCAGCTCCATGCTGGAGCTGTCGGCCGCCAAAATGGGATTCAGTAGGCTGGCGTCCCCTATGGAACCAGTTATGTACTGGGTGAGCCTCCTGGGATTTCCCCTTGTCTGCTCCTGGTACGTAGGCACCCAAACAAGGGACTGCAAGAGAATCCCCACCATCAGCACTGGAGTTACCATCAAGATCCTTTTTACGAGCATTCTCCGACTACCTGACTTTCCTGGAGCCCGGAGTTTGGGGATCATGCACCGGTGTGGTTCCCAGGGAATGGGAAAACCACTCCTTTTCGGGCCTCAGTCCTGACCCAGCTCTCATGGATCCACACTCGTTGACACGCTCACAGGAGACTCTTGGCCACGCCTATGGTGAGCTCTCCCAACATGTTGGTATAAGATCCCATCTCATTGTCATACCAACCATATACCACCACCTGGGTGACAGGCACCTCAAGGGTCGGTGTCTCAAGTCCCCTCAGAGATTCCTGGGGAACAGCACAGATCTTTCTTAGATTCACCCGAAGATTGGCCGTGCGCGTGTGAGTTTCCTTCCCCTCGATGATGGCTGCCGCAGCTGTACCGATGACATCTGCCGAGACATTCTGTTTTTCAGTGTAAGACAAATATGGGCTCAGATAGCCCTCGGCAGCCTTGCGGTAGATGGAGTTTATCAAGTCTCTCCTTATGGGCGTCGAGGCTTCTTCCTCCTGTATGTTTAACACCAGGATCACCAAAGAGCCGGTGCTGGTGGGAATTCGCACAGATTCAGCCATGAAACCCACATCGCGCATCTCCGGAATGACCAGCCTCAAGGCTTCTGCAGCCCCGGTTGTGGTGAGAATGATGTTGTTAAAGGTGCTCCTGTTCTTGCGCAGATCCTTGGCCTTGGCATCCGGTAGCCTGTCCAGCACTTCCTGGCTGCCCGTTGCCGCATGCACAGTGACCATGGAGGCGGTCAACAGGGGTCCTGCTCCGAAATGGTCCAAAATGGGCCTCATCATGAAGGCCAGACAGGTTGTGGTGCACGAGGCTGCAGAGATGATGCGGTGGCGTCCCACGAGGTAATCATTCTCGTTTATGCCCTGGATGGTTGTCACCGCATCCTCCGGCATGCCCACGGACTTGTCTTTGATCTTAAAAGGTGCAGATAAAATCACCTTCTGGGCTCCTGCCTCCAGGTGTCCCCTCAGGCTTCCTTTGGGAGCTTCCGCAGGAGCCGTTGGGTCTGTAAAGGCTCCGGTGCAGTCCACCACCAGCGAAACCTTGTTCTCCCTCCACGGGATCTCTCTGGGGTTTCGGCTCTGCAGCAGCACCTTGACCTTCACACCGTTTACTTTCATGCTGCCCTGAGCCTCATCCAGCTCCTCTATGACCCGCCCCCCCCTGTATCCAAAGAGAAACCTATCCAGGCTTCCGTATGTGCTGTCTCTTAGCACGTAGTCGGCTATGTCCTCCAGCCCCTTTCCTGCCTCCCGACCCACGTTAACCACCAGCTCCTGAAAAGAGCGCCTGGCCACATGATGCCATAGGGTGAGTTTCCCTATCCTGCCCAGCCCGTTTATGCCTAGCGGCATGGGCAGAGCCTCCTGCCCCGAGCGCAGAAAAGGATGATCCTTTGCTGTGAGACTCATAATTTCACCTCCCCATGTGCATTGATTCCCCTGATGACCCAAGGGTCTTGTGCTCCACAGGATGGCGTCCCAGGTAGATGGAGCCTCCCCGGCCGTCTATGCTCAGAAAGTCCCCCTCCCTGATCATCACGTCATGAATCTTGCAAGGACCTCTCTCGCTCAAAAGTCGAAGTCCTCCGGTGCCTACCACGCAGGTCTTGCCCAGTCTTAGGGCCACTATGGCCGCATGGGAGGTCTGGCCGCCCTTGGCAGTAAGCAGTCCGTCGCTGAGAGATATTTCCTTTATGTCATCGGGCACAGTATCCGAACGAATAAGAATCAAGGGAGTCTGAGGCTCCTTCTTTCTCCAGCGCTGTATTTCCTCCAGGGTGAATACAGCCCTGCCAGAGAGCGCACCTCCGCTTACCCCTGTGCCCTTGCCCAGGTAATGCTCATGAAGATCAGCCGAGGCCACGAACACAGGCATTGTTTCACTGCGCCTCATGGTCACCATGTCTCTGGTCTGCAGGATGTAGAGGCTCTCTGGTTGAGGCCCTTCGAAGGTGAACTCGATCTCCTGTGGATTCCATCCCTTGTCGTAAACCAGCATCTTGGAAATCCCTTCCAGGGCCTTGTAGATTTCCGGAAATTCCTCCTCCAGTGTGGGCTCGCCGTGTCGACCTGATTCCTCCCTCTGCTCCCTGGAAATGGGATAGGTGGTGACCAGCCCTGCCACTATGTCCTCGCCCTGATTCATGGCCGTGTAGTCACCCCAGAGCACCACACGACGCATGCGCTTGGTGGGATTTGCGGTGAAAAGAACCCCACTGCCAGCATCAGGGCCCAGATTCCCGAATACCATGGCCTGCACTATCACAGCAGTACCCCAATCATCCGAAATGCCCATGATTTCTCTGTAATCCCTGGCCTTGCCCGAGTCCCAGGAGTAAATGACCCTGTGTATGGCCGTCTCCAACTGTTCCCATGGATCTTCCTGGATCTCTATCTTTCTTTCCTCCAGGGCTTTCCTGTATGCCAGGGCCATCTGGCGCATCTGATCCCCTGTGAACTGGCGTTTCTTTTCCACCCCGCAGGTGGCCTTCCACTCCCTCATGATCTCGTTGAAGGCCTCCCTTTCCATGCCAAAGGACATGCCCCAAGACTGCAGGAACCTCCTGTAGTTGTCCCAGGCAAACCAGGGGTTCCCAGAGGATGAAGCCAGGCCCTGGGCCACCTCCTGGTTTATGCCCACATTTAGCAGTGTGTCCATCATCCCTGGCATGGAGATGGTGGCCCCGCTTCTCACCGAGACCAGAAGGGGCTTAGTGGGATCTCCAAAGCGCTTCCCGGTGGCCTCCTCCATCTCCCTGATCTCTGATTTCACCTGAGCCAGGAAGTCTTCGTGGGCATGCGGAAACCTAAGCACAATGGGATGACAGCGGGAGACCTCGGTGGTGATGATGAAGCCTGGGGGCACCTTTACTCCGGCCTCTGCCAGGACCACCAGGTTGTAACCTTTGGAACCCAGATGAATGGAATCCCTGGTCAGTTCCTTGGCCATATGAATGGGGGACACAACCTTGTCAGGATCATAAGTCATGAGTAAATCCAGATCCTCCTCCGAGAGGGTCTCTTTCTGGAGGGCGAGGGTCTGGTGGATCTTGGTAAGGAAGTTGTCCAGGTACTGGAGTCCAAAGGTGCTAGAGACCAGATCTCTCAGGAAGCGCTCTGAGATGCGGTGAACAAAGGCTTCCTCGTCCTGCTCGGCCGCGTATCCCACATAGGTGGGCAGGATGTGCTTCCTACCCAGGGAGCTTATGACCAGGGTCAGGTTATCCTTGTGCACATCGGCGTAATAGACATTGAGTATGTCTTTGACGCCTTCTGAAAGTCCCCGAAGGATGTCCAGGTACTGAGTATAAGTGAACCTTCTTATCTCAAGGGACTTCTCCAGAAGCTTGAACTGTGCGTCCAACCTTTGGGAGGATATGCCGTCTATCTGCATTGCTCTGATGAACAGCCTTATGCATCTGACTATCCTAAAAAACACGGCCCTGGTTATAAGAGAAAGGTTTACCGATTCTATGAGCCTCTCAAAATAGAGATTTGCCAGGTTCTCCAGCCTGAAAGAGAGGCCCAGAGCATCGAACTTCCTCTCATGATAACGGCCGTACATGGAAGGGATATCTGCTGCAATGTGTCTTTTGTGGTAGATATCCTCTGTGACCTCGTAGGTTTCAGCAGAGAGGATCACCTCTTTGAGCTTCTCCAGGTAGCTCAGAAGGGCGTCCAGACACTCTTCGGGCTCATCTCGATCCAAAACGGCCTGAAGCTTGTCAAGACCTGTGAAACCGTGGGCAGCCGCCTGGGACAGGTGATACCGGATCTCTTGAAACCCAAGGTAGTACTTCTGGTACACCAGCCTGTACATCCTTACCAGAAGTCTCACCCTCTCCCTTTCAACATCGCTGACTCCCTCGACCCTGGAGACCGAACGGGCAAGTTCTTCCTCGGGCAGGTCCAGCAGATCGCTCACTTCCTGCAGATTCTGATCCCGGAAGATTGAATGGATCACCTTGTGGGGTTCCAAAACCATGGGGCTTTGGGTGTCAAGTTGTTGAAAGACTTCCTCAGGCAGGAAACGGGAAAGCCCTGACTTGTCCAAGGTAATCCAGTAGCGGAAGATCTCCTCCACGAATTCCACTATGAGGTTACTGCTCTCCACATGACTTTGCTTCCTGAGGAAATGAATCAGGGGATCCCGCCTCCTGTGGATCTCGTCCATGTCCGTGGAAACATCCCTTAGCAGCCCCTCGGCTCCTATTTCATTGAAAAAGGCCGGGATCAATTTGGTGAGTTGCTTGACCAGGTTGTAAAGAGGAGCTATGTCGCTATTCAAAAGCTTGCTTATGTCTTTTTGGAAAAGGTCCGTGTCCCTTATACAGGTGCCGGCCAGCTTGAGGTTTATGATGAGAGCCGACAGCAGGGTCGTGCACCACTTGGGCTGAATACAGATCAGATCCAACCAGATGCGGATGTTGAGAAGATGGTTGGGGTTGCAAATCCATTGCCATTCTGTGTCCACCCCTGTGACCTCTGGAGGCTGGAACCCGAAACGCACCACCTCCTCCAGAAAGACCTCCACCAGTCGGGACTGTCCCTTTTGAAAGACTTCCTGGCCTATGGCGTGAATGCACTGAAGCGCCGTGCGCGGATAGTGAACAACGTTTTCCTTGAGAAGAGCAAAGGTCTTCAAGAGAAAAGATTCCAGCCTCTCGGGAGCTTCCTTCCTGATCATCCCCGTGAGGGAGCGCTGAATATCCCTGAGAGTCTCCTCATGGATCTCCGAAAGCCTGGGCGTATTCATTATCTTAAAGAGCAAAAGGATCTTACCGTCCCTGAGAGAATCTTGGGCCTTGAAGGGGAGGTCCAGGGCTGCCATGCTCTCTGGAAGCTCCTTGTACATTCGAACCAGTTCCAGGTGCCCCGGCATCCTCAAGAGTTTTTCCACCCGCTGGGCAGGATCCAAGTTATTGTCCAAGGTTTCCAGAAGACTCAGGTTCTCTTTGAGGGCCTGGTGTGACAGGTCCCCCACAAGTTCCCCCAGAGGACCTGAAGGAGGCTCCTGGGCAAATTCCTTCCTGAACCATTCAACAGGGTCCTCCTCTTGGAGCCATTCCAGATAAGTTATTTGGAGAAGCTCCCTTAGAAGCTCACTCAATGAGTCCAGGCACGCTTGGTCAGCTTTGCGCGAAAGAAGCTCCATACCCATTCTCTTGAGCGGATGGTAACTCCTGGCTAGGAGCTCCTTCTGGGCCCTGGGGAGACCCCTCAGTCGCACCAGGCTCTCTTCCACAACTCTTGAAAAAGGTCCTGGATGAGGCCTCAGGCAAGTTTGAACCACCTTTTCCATGTAAGTCAGAACGCACTCCAGGGCCTGAGAATGGATCTCCCTTCTTCTGGCCGTGGTCATGGCCTCCAGGAAGACCTCTATGATGAGGCGTACTGCCTCAGGTCCTCTGGGATGGCGCCTGTAAGAGTCCAAATTTTTTAGTGCAAAGCCCCTAAGCTCCGACAGGATCAGCTTCCAGTTGCGGAAGGGGTGATGGAGTTCAAAGAGCAAAGTGTCCACAGCCTTGCGAAGACCCCTGTAATCTGACACCACATCCTGAAGCACCCTGAACCTGGGATGAATCTGTACACTTGAGACAGCGGTCTCCTCTAGATTTCGCCTGAGCGCCTCAGATTCCTCCAAGAGCGCTTTTGAATCCAAACCATCGGGACTCATGACATGCCTTCCCGCCTAGTATCCAATCCCCCAGCCCACATGGAGCACTGCCGGACAATGCCGGGCAACTTCACTTACCTCTTTCAGATCAAATGCAACCTGCCTTTTACCTTCCAAGTCCCCCCGGATCAAACCTCAAGAGGGCCAAACTCCCAGGGGTTTGGAGCCTGGCCCAGAGGCCTTGCCTGTGCTCTTAAACAGTATAATGAATTCAGACCATCAAACTGCTTTCATGATCCTTAAATAGGCCTTCTTGAGTGCATATGCTTGATCAAGTCTAAGACCCTGTTGGAATAACCCCATTCGTTATCATACCAGGCCATGACCTTCACCATGCGACCCAAAACCCGCGTGGATTGCCCATCCACTATGGAAGAGCGGCTGTCACCCTGGAAATCCACGGACACAAGAGGTTCATCCGTATAGCCCAGGTACCTGTTGCAGGCCTCTTTGAGGGCGTCGTTGACCTCTTTGGCAGTGGTGTCCTGCTCCACCTCCACCACCAGGTCCACCAAGGAGACATTGGGAGTGGGCACCCTCACTGCCAGACCGTCGAACTTACCCTTGAGTTCCGGGATTACCAGGGCCACTGCAGAGGCTGCCCCAGTCTTGGTGGGAATCATGGAGAGGGCCGCAGCCCTGGCTCTTCTCAAGTCCTTGTGAGGGAAATCCAACAGTTGCTGGTCGTTGGTATATGCATGAACCGTGGTCATGAGGCCGCGCACTATACCGAATCGGTTTAGTAAGACCTTTGCCACCGGTGCCAGACAGTTGGTGGTGCAGGAAGCATTGGACACTATGTGGTGCTTAGAGGGGTCATAATCATCTTCGTTTACTCCCATGACCACGGTCACATCCTCGTTCTTTGCCGGAGCAGTTATTATCACCTTTTCCACCCCGGCATCCAGGTGAGCCCTGGCCTTCTGGGCATCTGTAAACTTCCCTGTGGACTCAACCACATACTGGACCCCATGGTCTTTCCAGGGAATGGCCGCAGGATCCTTTTGCTCGTAAACCACCACCATGCGCCCGTCTACTATGAGACCTTTTTCTGTGGCTTTTATGTCGTGTTTCAAGGTGCCCATCACCGAATCGTACTTGAGAAGGTGGGCCAGCGTCCCGTTGTCTGTGAGATCGTTTATGGCCACGATCTCCAGATCAGAGAACTCCGGGTCCAGCAAAGCAGCCCTGAAGACCGTCCTTCCGATTCTTCCGAACCCATTGATTCCAATTCGAATAGACATAGGGACCTCCTTCCTCATGAATTGGGATAAGCCTTCCTGACCTTCCCCATTATCCTGCCCCTTGCAAGTCACCGGTCTTGCTCTGGCAGGACCAAGCCATTTAAGATTCAGGCTCAATATAGCATCCAGGTTGGGGGGCTGCAACAAGCCCAGCTGTGATGATTTGCCCAGCCAGGCATCAGTGAGGCCATGTCTCACAAATCCCTCCAAAGATCAGCTGGAGTTTGGGTTCTTCATGGCTTGACGTCTCGGATAACAACTCATAGCATCTGGTGGGTTACCCATTCCTCTGGAGAGAGGAGGTGTGCACCATGAAGTTCAGAAGCATTGAGGAGTTGGAGCTCAAGGGGAAGAGGGTCTTTGTACGGGTGGACTTCAATGTGCCTTTGGACTCCGAGGGAAGAATCACGGACGACACACGCATCAAGAGTGCCCTTCCCACCCTGGAGCACGCCCTGAAAAAGGGGGCCAGGCTCATAGTGGCATCCCATTTGGGAAGGCCCAAAGGGAAACCTGACCCCAGGTACTCCATGGCACCCTGTGCCAGACGTCTGGGAGAGCTATTGAATCGTAGGGTGGAGCTGGCTCCGGACTGTGTGGGTCCCCAGGTGGAGAAAATGGTGAGTCAGATGGCTCAAGGCGATGTGCTCATGTTGGAAAACCTTAGGTTCCACCCTGGGGAAGAAGCCAATGAGGAAGCCTTTGCACAATCTTTGGCCAGGCTTGCCGATGTCTTTGTAAATGATGGTTTTGCTGTGGCCCACAGGGCCAATGCCTCGGTAGAGGCCATAACCCGCTTTTGTAGGGAATGTGCAGCCGGGCTCCTCATGAAAAAGGAGTTGGAATCCTTCTCCAGGGCCTTGGAGAACCCTGCCAGACCGCTGGTGGCCATACTGGGTGGCGGCAAAGTGGCCGACAAGCTTGGAGCTGTCCAAAGGCTCCTCAAGGTAGCCGACAAGGTGATCCTGGGAGGTGCGCTGGCCTACACTTTTTTGAAGGCTGAAGGCCTTGAGACAGGTGGCTCTTTGGTGGAGTCTGAGCTGCTGCCCTTGGCAGGGCGAATGATGAGAAGGGCAAGGAAAAAGGGGCTCAAATTATATCTTCCCATTGACTGCGTCTTGGCGCAGGAGCGCTCAGCCCAGAGCCCTATAATGATCAGACCGGTTCAGGAAATACCGGCAGGATGGATGGCCCTGGATATAGGCCCGGCGTCTGTGGCGCTTTTTACAGAGGCACTGGCAGATGCCAAGACCATAGTTTGGAACGGGCCCATGGGAGTTTATGAGTTGGAGCCTTTCAGCAAGGGGACAAGGGAACTGGTGAGGGCCGTGGCGCGAACTAAGGCCTTCAGCATACTCGGTGGGGGCGATCTGGATGCTGCGGTGCATCAAAGCGGTCAGGTAAGAGGCATTTCTTACATCTCCACAGGAGGGGGCGCCTTCGTAGAACTCGTGGGGGGGAAAAAACTTCCCGGCGTGGAGGCTCTTATCCGCTGTTGCAGGACAAGGAGGAATTGATTGATGCGCAGGGCGCTTGTGGCGGGCAATTGGAAGATGTACATGACCCGAGTCCAGGCCATGGAATTGGTGAGGGGACTAAGAAAAGAGTTGGAAGCAGGCTCTTGCGAAACAGAGGTGGTCCTGGCTCCGCCCTTTACGGCGCTGGAGACCGTGGCAAGGGAAATTCAGGGCTCGGGTTGGGCTCTGGCAGCGCAAAACGGGTTTTGGGAAAAAGAAGGGGCTTTCACAGGAGAAATTTCTTTTCCCATGCTGGCAGAACTCGGATGTACCATGGTGATCCTGGGGCATTCTGAGAGGAGGCATTTCTTTGGAGAGCCGGATGAGTGGGTGCGCAAGAAGCTGGAGGCAGCCTTGTCTTTGGGCCTGACCCCCATACTCTGTGTGGGCGAAACTCTCCAGCAGAGGGATCACGGGCTGACCCTGGAGGTGGTCAGGACCCAGTTGGCAGAAGCCCTGGCCGGAGTGGACAGGAAAGAGCCTCAAGAGTTTGTGGTGGCTTACGAACCTGTATGGGCCATAGGCACCGGCAGGACGGCCACTCCATCCCAGGCCCAGGAGGTGCATGGAATGATAAGACAGTGGCTGGAGGAAAATTTCTCCTCAGGCCTGGCCGCATCAACCAGGATCCTTTACGGTGGAAGCGTTAAACCTGATAACATAGCGGATCTCATGGCCTGTGCGGACATAGACGGAGCCCTGGTGGGGGGTGCCAGCCTCAAGGCGCAGTCCTTTGCAGCCATTGTAAGGCTTGGGAAGAATCAGCTTCTGTCCTCCTGATCCAGGCTGGAAGGTCCTCTTGGCCCCGAGGCTCGGGTCAGAGAAAGCCTGCCATTTCTAGGAAAGCAAGTGGCATCTGGCGCAAGGGCACAGCCGGGTGTAAAATTGACGGAAATGAGTGGTTGCTTCTATATTGACCAGGGGAGGAGGTTGAGCCCTTTTCGAGGCCACGGACCTATGGGGCCTTGAGAAGCAATGTTTGCCATCCATAAAAGCCCTGAAAAAGGCCTGCCCTGTTAAGAGGGGCGTGGGAGGTAATGATGTACACGGCTGTGGCCATAATTCATGTGCTTGTATGCATCTTTCTTATATTGGTGGTACTTTTGCAGACCGGCAAAGGCTCTGACATTGGGGCAGTGTTCGGGGGTGGTAGTTCCCAGGCGCTTTTTGGAAGTGCAGGTCCAGGGACCTTTTTGGGCAAACTCACGGCAATCATGGCAGGCATATTCATGCTTACCTCGGTTCTTATTGCCGGAAACTTCTTTGCCAGGCCCACTGCCAAGTCTGTTATGGAAGAAACAGCACCTGCTACTCAGGTTCCTGTTCAGGAAACCCCAGATTCCAAGGTGCCTGCCGTGCCGGAGAAGGCCCCGGAGAAATGACATGGGTTGGTGATTGGAAACCTCCGCCCAGGTTTGAAGCTTGAATTGAACAGCGGTGATTTGATATGATCAAAAAGAAGTTGCCGAAGTGGTGGAAACTGGTAGACACGCCATCTTGAGGGGGTGGTGGGCCACGCCCGTAGGGGTTCGAGTCCCCTCTTCGGCACCAGCTTAAGTGTGCGCCCGGCACAGGAGTCCCGGGCGTTTTTGATTTGGTTGCCCCAAGGGCAATACTCCAGATTTAACCCACTGCTTTGGAGCAAGGTGGCTTGCTTTCTGGCACAGGCACAAGTGCCCGGCTGCACAGAATTTGGAGCCTCTGGATGATACCTGAAGAGCACAGGGAAAACGCCATGGACCAGCGCCTCAAAGAGGGGGAACACGTGCTCTTGGTGGATCACAAGGGCCGGGAGTTCATGTTTCGTCTGGCCAGAGGGAAACGCTTTCACTCCCACCATGGCTTCCTGGAGCATGACCAAATCATAGGCCTGCAGGAAGGCTCCAGGATCAGGTCCTCCCGCGGGAGCCTCTTGCTGCTGTTTAGGCCCACCCTGGCCCAGATCATCATGAACATGCCCAGGAAGGCCCAGGTCATATATCCCAAAGACATCGGCCTGATATTGATGTGGGCAGATGTCTTTCCGGGCGCAAAGGTGGTGGAGGTGGGAACTGGGTACGGAGCTCTCACCATGGCTCTGCTCAGGGCCGTGGGTCCCACAGGGCAGCTCGTATCCTACGAGATCAGGGAGGACTTTCATCTTGCCTCCAAAAAGACTGTGGAATCTTATCTGGGAGAATGCCCTCAGTGGACCATCAAGCTGGCAGACGCCCTGGAGGGAATCCAGGAAAGAAATGTGGATCGAATCACCATAGATGTGCCCGAGCCCTGGCTCTTTGTTCCAGCAATCAAGCTCTCTCTAAGACCAGGGGGAATCCTTCTTTGCTTCACGGCCAATGCCCTGCAGGTGAAAAGCTTGCACGACGCTTTGTTGGACTCTGGCGGCTTTGCACATTTGGAAACCATGGAAAGTCTCCTTAGACCTTGGCAAGTGAAGGGATTGAGTGTGAGGCCCGTGCACCGAATGACGGCCCACACCGGATTCATAACAGTTGCCAGAAGGGTGCTGGAAGAGGAGACGGAAATCTCCTAAGAGAGATTAAGGCTCAGGGCAAGCCAGGACTTCTTGTCAAGAGAGGAAACATGCAGTTGGGTCTGGCCCAGATCTTGGAGGCAAGAGAGCGAATAGCCCCCTTTGTGCACCGCACCCCTGTTTTCACCTGTGAGAGTCTGGACAGGATGTACGGGGCCATCATGTTTTTTAAGTGTGAAAACCTCCAGAGGTCGGGTTCCTTCAAGATAAGGGGGGCCTCAAACGCTGTCTTTTCACTGGAGGAGGCGGAGGCATCCCGGGGAGTGGCCACCCACTCTTCTGGCAACCACGCGGCAGCCTTGGCCAAGGCCGCAGCACTCAGAGGAATACCCTGCTACGTTGTGATGCCTGCAAATGCCCCTCAGGTCAAGAAAAGGGCGGTTTCGGGCTACGGGGCTAGAATCACCTACTGCGAACCCACTCTCAAGGCCAGGGAGGAGACCCTAAAGAGGCTCCTTGGGGAAACAGGTGCCACCTTCATCCACCCCTATAATGATCCTAGGGTCATAGCTGGACAGGGTACTGCTGTTTTAGAAGTGCTGGAAGAAGTGGAAGCCTTGGATGCAGTGATAGTTCCGGTGGGAGGAGGAGGTTTGCTCAGCGGCACAGCTCTGACAGTATCGGCCAAGAGTCCAGAGACAAAGGTCCTGGCCGGTGAACCCCAAAGGGCTGATGATGCCATAAGGTCCCTAAGAGAAGGCCGCATAGTTACTCCTGAGAATCCGGACACAGTGGCCGACGGGCTTCGCACCTCCTTGGGAAGCCTCACCTTCCCCATAATCCAGAGGCTTGTGCAATCCATATTTCCTGTGAGCGAGGAGGCCATATTGGAGGCCATGAGGCACATCTGGGAGAGAATGAAGCTGGTGGTGGAACCTTCTGGAGCCGTGCCCCTGGCAGCAGTCAGATCCTCTGGCGGGCTCCTGGATAGGAAAAGGGTAGGAATCATTCTTTCAGGAGGAAACGTGGATTTGGACAGGCTGCCCTTCTCTTCCCCAAGTTCTGGCGGCTTGTGAACTTTCAGGAGGGTGTGTTGGCCCACATTAATTGATTGGAGAGTGCAGGCTAACTTCACCTCATCAGGAGATGAATTGATTCATACATGGCCAGATTTTCCCATGGGAGTCCTTCCTCGGTTTAGGCCTGAAAATGCCAGGAATTAACGGAGGCTTGAGGGCTTATCCCCCAACATCACCGCTGCTGGGGGATAAACCCCATTAGAGCTTCAGGGCCAGGGCAATCAAAATACCCGTCTCGGTGATCTCACCCAGGGCTCCGGCCATGTCCCCAGTGATACAGCCCATCCTGGAGGAGTAAAGGCAAAGGCACCCCAGGAGCATGACCCCGAAGGCCATGTTAAGAATGAGAACCTCAGGCCAGCCCAGGGCCAAGGAGGCGGCCAGGAGAATACCCGTCCACCAGATCCAGTGAATCCCACCTGAGCCAGAAAGCAGCTCATGGGCGATCCCCTCCTGTCCACGACCGTAGGGCAGGAGCCTAAGGCCCACCAGCATGGAAAGCCTGCCATATGCCGGCACCAAGACCAGGCACAGGAACCGCACCTGCTGGGGCAGATCCAGGATGGCTAGGGTCTTTAGCCCCAGAACTGCCAAAAGGGCCAGCACCCCCCAGGTGCCTATGCGGCTATCCTTCATTATTCTCAGGGCCTCTTCTTTTTCTCTTCTGCTGAAAAAACCGTCTGCAGTGTCAGCTAGGCCGTCTAGATGTAATCCGCCGGTCAGGGCCCCCAAGAATATCACGTCCATTGCGGCCCTGAGTGTTGGGCTCAGAAAAAAGCCTGCCACAAGATCAAAAGATCCCCACAATCCCCCCAGGAGCAGGCCCACTGCCGGAAACCAGCCAAGGCTTCCGGCTCCTGGTCTCATGCGGCTGCCGGGAATGGGAATAATGGTAAGAAAACAAACCGCATCCAGAAGGCCTTTCATTCCTGCCACTGCCCCATCCCTGAAGGATCCAGGTCCTGCTTGACTATCACCGGAAGCCCGGCCACCATCAGGATGACTTTGTCCACAACACGGGCCAACATCTGATTCAAAAGCCCTGAAAGATCCCTGAAACGCCTTCCCAGGGGGTTCTCAGGCACTATACCCCAACCCACCTCATTGGTAACAAGAGCAGCCGGTTTGGGACACTCCATAAGGGCCTGACAGAGGTCTTGGCCCCGCTCCAAGATCTCCTGGTCCTCCAAGCCCTCCATTATCAGGTTGTTGAGCCACAGGGTCACACAATCCATGAGGAGGACCTGTGTCTGCGGGGGCGGGTTCCGGAATGCTTGGTACACCAGCAGAGGCTCTTCCAGGGTGATCCACCCCGGGCCCCTTTCTTGCTTGTGTTTTTTTATGCGCTCGGCCATCTCTTGATCCAAAGGTCTTGCCGTGGCCAAAAATAGCCTTGGAGGATCATAGGCCTGGGCCCAGCAAAGTGCATACCTGCTCTTACCGCTTCGCGAGGCACCGGTCACAAGTAGCTTAATGGGCCTGGAGGCTTCATGGCTCATACCAATTCCCTTTTGCTGCAAGCCCGCGGGATTCCAACCATCCATGGACTCTTTGCAGAGAGCTGGCCAGGTCCCTGAGGGAAAAAACCTCTATGGAAAGGCCCCCCTTGAAATCCCAGAGCCTTTTCCAGAGATTCTCCCACAAAGGAGAAGGCAGGAAATCCAGGCTTTGGTGATCCACTTCCCCTGATACCCCGTGGAGGTGGATCATGGCGCATCTGTCCATGCAATGATCCAGCTCTTTTTCCACTTGGATGTTGTAGCGCACCAGGTGGCCCACATCCACACAGTACCACATGTTGTTTTTCCGCACCAATTCTGAAAGTTGGCTGGGGGGATAGTCCAGATTCTCCACGGCTACCATGGCGGGCTGCATGCCACCCTTCCAGAGCTCCTCGAGGGAAGAGTTGATCTTGTCTCTCCAGGCCTCTGGGTCCCTGATCTTCTCTCCTTTTCTACTGCGAGTTTCAAGGTGTAAGACGTAAACAGTGGGGACCAGGGGCTGGGTCCTTTCATGAAACCGCAGCAGGGTGTCCACCGAAGCGGCCCTGACCTTGGAGTCGGGATCAGCCAGGAAAACATCCGTGGGGAGATGCACGTTGTACTTGAGGTCCAGATCCCTGGCAAGCCAGGCCATCTCACGTATCTCGCCTTTGGTGGGAAGGTTCTGCTCCTCCTGGCTTTGGAACAGGACCAGTTCCACCTCATCCAGGTAATGGCCCAGAAATCTTATGTTGGGAAGAATTGGAGCCGCAAGGATGTAAGAACTGGTCCCCAACCTGAAAGGAAAACACCCTTTGAGACAAGGCATGTCCTCTTCACAAAAGCCTTCTGGCTTGTCGAGTGCTGGATCCAAGTCTTTTCCCAGTGTTCCTCTCTGGTACATGTTCACCAGAGGATGCCACAGGCCCAAGAACCTGTCAAACAGCCTTAGGTTGCCTTTGAATCTCCTTGAAAACGGTCACAACTTTAGGCACACTGAGCTTTATCTTCAGGTTGGCTTCTGCGGGATTGTTTTTGGATCCATATCCCTTTTAAGGGTTTAGGGATCCTAAGGCTCTTCGAGGTAGGCAGGATGCCCCAATTGTCAAATGGGCTGTGCGCCTCATGTTATGAGGCGGCAATGGCGCAACTGGAAGCATCTTAGATATGCTACGGAGCCATTGGTGGTGGCCAGGAAAAAGCTGGAGGCTTAGATCTGCGCAATTTCTTGCGCGCCAGAATCTGCGTTATGCAGCATAAAAGTGTTTCCTTCCAAGGGAGAGAGTTCTTTCATGGGAAAAGAAGTTTTGCCCATTCCCAAGGATGTTTGTCAGCAAGCAGCCCTGGTCCTGGGGCAAGCCTTCAGGGATGATCCAGTGACAATGGCCATATTTGAGGGGCTTGCACCTGAGACGCGTGTGAAGCGTCTTACCATAGCCTTTGCCGAGATCCTAAAGGCTTGTGAACACAAGGGAATGCTCCTTCATGTAAGAGAAAAGGACAGGGTCACAGGCGTGGCCATCATCCATCCACCCAAAGTGTACCCCCTTCCCATAGCTTTGCAATTCTGGATGTTATTGAAGATTGTGACAAGAACCGGCTTTTACGGTTTGGGCCGTTGGCTCAAATGGTCAAGCAGGATAGAGAGAAGAGTCCAAAGGAGCCCCACTACTATCTGCAATTCCTGGGGGTAGAGCCAGCCCAGCAAGGCAATGGTCTGGGCTTCTGCTTGTTGCACCATCTCGTTTGCAAGGCCGACAACGAGCAAGTTGGCTGTTTTCTGGAGACAGCCAATCCAAGAAACATTCCATTGTATGGGCGATTCGGGTTGCAAACAGTGGCTGAAGAAGAGGTAATTTGGTGCACAGACTTGGTTCATGTGGAGGCCCCAAGCATAGTAAATAATGTGGCATGGCTTGGTACCCCAACATTTGTGTCTTTTCTCACCCATGTGGTCTGCAGATTTTTGGTCTATATTGATCACCTCTTGGGATACGAAAGTAGGCTCTTAAACAGGCTTTATTCTCTTGGCAACCTTTGGCTTCTCAAAAAGGTCATCAACTCCCTTCTTTGTTTTTTTGGAAGGGGCGAGGCAAAGCCTAATGTCTGCCCATGGGCCGAGGGCTGCCTCACGGCCCTTTTGGGCTCACTGAGGGGCTCCACATTTGTAAGAGACCAAATCCCCATCTGTAGGGCTTCAAAAATCTTGGCAGTTAAAGTTATAGTTATCTTTTCACTCATAAAGACGCCTTTGAAGTGCTCCCAACTCACGATGCTGGTTGATCATTGATATCCGCACGAGCCTTAGGCTGATTTTCCCGTCTGTCTGAGACACAATCAGATGCACCTCCCTCTTACAGAAATGCCAACCTCTTGAAACCTAATAGCCCCCCTGGATTTGGCCAGAAATTACCCAAATCAGCTTTGAGCTGATTTGGGTAAAAACGGCATTGCATACGCAAGGAATTTACCCAAAATGGCTTTGAGCAAAAATGGGTAAAAACCATAGCCCTGCATAAAGAAAGCATGCGCAGTTCCAAACAGTCATGCAGAAGGAAACGAGCCCTTGAAGCCACATGCTAGGAAAGCCAAAATTTTTTACCCAAAACAGCTTTGAGCTGATTTGGGTAAGAAATACCCGGTGTCCCATGCTATCAACCTCCTCAAAAGGGAAAAAAGCCAAAAGAAGATACCTCGTGGCCCCAGGCAGGCCTGGGTGGGCCACCCCATCCGAGATGGGTTCCATCACCCGTTTATGAGGTGTGAAGAGTAGGCAAGGAACCCAGCCTGAATCAAGCATCGATCCAAGATGGGAAGCAGCAGGTGAGGAGTCTGGGACAAATGCTTTGTCTTGACCTTTCAGTGCTCTAAGGTTCTGGAAAAAGACAAATGGGGTCTTGACCCCATTTACAAGACAGAACTTGAGTTTCAAAAGTAGATTAAATGATGACGTCAGCGCTTTTCATCAAATAGTGCATAAGGCTTTTTTCGAGGCCGGGGAAGGTGAATTGCCCATGGCCAGGGTTCTTATTCTAGATGAGCACCTCCGCGTGGCTCAATTGCTGAAAGAGGAGCTGGCGCAAGATGGTCACCATGTGGTGATAAGCACCTGTGGGGCAGAGGCCATCACCTCTGCTTCGCTTTTGGAGCCGGAGATCCTCATCATGGATCCCTTCATCTCGAGACGACCCGCATGGGATGTTTTGAGGAAGATAAAGAACTTGCACAGAGAGCTTCCGGTAATCATATATACTGCCCATCAAGGGCTTTCCAGAGACTCCCATGCGCAGATGGCCTCAGCCTTTGTTCTCAAGAGAAGCTCCCTGGAGGAAATCAGGGGCCTGGTGAGAAGGCTGCTTCCCGGGCAAACCGCTGCAGCCTGCAAAACAGGTGCGGATCCAGCCTCAGCAGGAGCCAAAGTTGCTCTGGAGAGTTGATTCCTGCTCGAGCAAACGATGACTTTTTTCCCGGAGGTTTGGCGAGGGCTTGAACGTGAAAATGGCTGGAGATGCCAAGGGATTTGCAGGGGCCAACCCCGCGAATAAAAGATCTGGTCGAGCTGTACAGCCTAGGGGAAGGAGATCTTTTTTCCAGGACAGAGGAGGTAAGCCATGGCCACTTACATAATACTTAGCAGGTTTTCCCCGGATGCTTTTAGCGATCCCAAGGAATTCCTAAACATGGCCGAGAAAGTCTCCAGAGCCATCAAAGAGCAGTGCCCGGGTGTGAAATGGAAGCACAGCTATGTGCCTTTTGGCCGTTTTGATGTGGTGGACATAGTGGAGTCCGACCACCCTGAACAGATAGAGCGAGCAGTCATGCTCATACGAGCTTACGGCAATTCCACCACGGAGACCATGATGGCTACTCCTTGGAAACAGTTTCTGGAGAACCTCTCCAGGTAAGGATGGAGGAAAAGCAGACCCAAGCCTTTCTTCTTGTAGGGAGCTGGGCACATGCTTTTTTTGCCAGGGTTGGAGATACGCAGTTGTTGGGCTTCGAGTGACCCTGGAGAGAACCTTCCAAAAATTCCAGGGTGAAAAGAATCCGGATCCAGGACAAAGATGTTTGAGAACTTCAAGTTCATTCTTAACCACGGAAAGGAAGTGGAACCAAAAGGAGAATTTCCGCTGGATGTAAGTTTGAGCCTGGCTCTGGCGGATCTCAAAGCCCAGTTCATGGATACAGAAACCGGAAAAATCCTTTACGGAAAAATGAAAGATTCAGAAGCCTTCCTCAGATATGAAGGGCTCACAAGGGGGCTTGCTCTTTTTCCCTTGGAGTCTCTGAGGGATAGAGCTCAGCGCCTGGCCTTTTGGATAAATGTTTACAACGCCGCGGTGATCCATGGAGTGGTGAGCTTGGGGGTTAAACGCTCGGTCAGGGAAGTTCCCCTCTTCTTTAAACGGGCGGCATATCGGATAGGAGGTTACGTTTTTTCCCTTCATGAGATGGAGCACGGTATTTTGAGGGGCAACAGAAGAGCGCCTTATGGGATTCTAAGACCATTTCGGAAAAGGGATCTAAGAATCGCTTTCTGTGTGGAACCCTTGGATCCCAGGATTCACTTCGCCATGGTCTGCGGTGCCAGGTCCTGTCCTCCCGTGGGTTTTTATGAGGCTCAAAGGGTGGATTTCCAGCTGGATCTTGCGACGGCAAGCTTCATAAACGGACAAGGGGTAAAGTTCTTGCCCGAATCAGGAGTCCTGGAGCTCTCCCAGATCTTCCGGTGGTACAAGTGGGATTTTGGTGGCATGTCCGGCATAATGGATCTGCTTCTCAAGTACCTGGACCCTGGACAAGCCCAAGAGGCCATAGCAAGGCACAGAACCAGCCTGCCTGTAAGGTTTCAGCATTATGATTGGGATCTGAACTAGTCCGTATTATTCACGACTGGTGAATTACTCAGGTACACTTCACCATATACTGAGATGAACCAATTCCTGCTCCAGCGCAGCCTGATTCCTCCTGTTGGTTACCTCCCAGGTCCAGGCCTGGAAATGGCTAAACATACCAGGTGGTATGCAGCTCCCGCGTCACTAATCTTGGAGAGCTGTAATGGCTGGCAGTCTACAAGAACCTCCATCGGGAAAACCGTGTGGCCGTCACCTGCGTGTTCTTGCATCCGGGCACCTGGCAACCTTGGGCCATGGAATCATAAAGGCTTGGGGGGCCTGGCTCTGTAAATGCTTATCAGTTTTTTGACCCCTAAAGGGAAAAGTCCAAGGATTGCAAAGGAAATGATGAGACTGGGTGATAGAATGCCCGAGACAGAATCTATCTTGGCCAATTCTTTGCCTGCATTTACATATAATGCTGTGCCCGGAAGCATCCCTACCTGAGATACCCAATAGAAGGTCCAAAGAGGAATCTTGGTGACTCCCATGACCAGATTGATGACCCAGAAAGGAAAAAGGGCAATGAGACGCATGGTAAAAAGGTAAAAAGCACCTTCCCTGGCTAGGCCCTCGTTTACTGCCCTCAAACGGTCTCCGAACTTTCCCTGAACCCAGTCCCTGAGGAGAAACCTTGACACAATACAGGCCAGTGTGGCCCCCAATGTGCTGGCAAAAGACACTATCAACACACCAGCCCAGAAACCGAAAAGTGCTCCCCCTGCAAGGGTAAGAACCGTGCCCCCGGGAAGAGATAAAGAGGTGGAAATCACATATACGAACATATAGGCAGCTATGACCAGGATCCGGTTCTTCTCATAGAGGATCCTGAACCTCTCCTCTGAAGCCCTTATGTAATCCAGGCTCAGGTAATCGCCCAGATTCAATATCCTGAATAACACCAGGCCGCCTAGAATCCCCGCAGCAACTCCTAACCTGAAGGCAAGCTTTTTGTTGAGCCTGACATTTCTCATGTGGAGTCCTCATCTATCAGATCAAGCCTTTTCATCCCTTTCTCCAGTATTGGCCAACTGTTGCTTCAAAGACCATATGCCTCAGAATACCATCAGATCTTAGCGTCTCATCTGGTGTGCTTTTTCGGCTATGGCCAGTCGTTAAGCCTCCAGTCGTATTCATATCTGATCTTTCCCTGAAAACCGGCCAGCTCCTTTGCCAAGGCCCCCCTGACATATCTGAGCAGGTGTTGGATGATCCCTGGCCTACCGCCGAAATCAACTCCATACCTGTCGTAGATGGATGAGAGCACCAGGCCTGCCTTTTCAAAACGGACTCCTCTTGGGTGGTTCACGTAGTCTCTGACACCTCTTTCCAGGAGTTCTTCCATATTTTCAGCGGTATAGGCCTCGGGTTGCAGGTTGGGACAGCTTAGGCTTGCGCAGTTGAGGGCATAATGCACTCGATTGTCCTTCCAAATTGGTCTCAATATCCGGTGCTCTATGTCGTTTAGAGAGACTCCCTCGCCCTGGATCTTGAGAAGCTTGGCTCCCCAAGGTCCCCTACTTAAGAGGCGGGGAGAGATATGGCACATTTTTTTACACTTTCAGGGTGGAGCAAGAGTCGCAAGCAAAGGTATACTCCATCTGAAGAGATGGGTCGGCCTTCTTGCTTTGCTTGCACAGAATTACCAACTGGGGAGGTGTCTCATGGACCTGGGCATGGTGGGTTTGGGAAGGATGGGGATGAACATGGCCAAGAGACTTCTTCGAGGAGGTCATGGAGTTGTTGCTTACAATCGCAGCCCCGAGAAGACAAGAGAGATCGTTGCTGAAGGTGCGCTTGGGGCATACTCCCTTGAGGAGTTGGTGGAAAAACTACCTTTGCCCCGGCTCATCTGGCTGATGCTGCCTGCTGGTGAGACAGTGGAGCAGCACATAATGGAGCTGGGAGAGCTCCTTTCTCCCGGAGACATCCTGGTGGAAGGGGGTAACAGCTTCTACAGGGACGACCTTCGCCGTGCCCAGATTTTATCACCCAAGGGGATAGAGTACTTGGATGCCGGGGTAAGCGGAGGCATCTGGGGTTTGGAAAGGGGTTATTGCATAATGATGGGAGGGAAAAAAGAAGTCTACCAAAAGCTCATCCCCATCCTGGAGACTCTCGCCGCGGAAAATGGCTATCTTTACTGCGGCCCTACAGGAGCCGGGCATTTTGTAAAGATGGTGCACAATGGAATCGAGTACGGCATGATGCAGGCCTATGCAGAGGGCTTTGCCCTGCTGGAGTCCTCTCCATACAGAGATTGCCTGGATCATGCGCAAGTTGCGGCTCTATGGAACCAAGGCAGTGTGGTGCGCTCATGGCTGCTAGAACTACTGGAGTCGGCATTTCGAGGGGATCCCAAGCTCTCAGGAATCCATGGCTATGTGGAGGACTCCGGGGAGGGCCGCTGGACGGTTCAGGAAGCAGTGGAACTAGGTGTACCTGCTCCTGTCATAGCAGCCTCCCTCTTCCAGAGATTTCGCTCCAGGCAGCAAGACTCCTTTGCTGACAAGATTTTGGCTGCCCTTAGGCGGGAATTTGGAGGACATGCTGTCAGGCCAGCAGCCCAGAAGGGCTAAGGCAGGAATGAAAGGATCTTATACTTTGCTGGCAGAAGACCTACTGTCAAGGAGCTTTCCTTGAAAGAATTCCATGAGCTGGGGAGTCGGAAATTGCAACAAGATATCATCCAGATCATAACTGAGCGGTATTCCTGCAGAAGGTACACAGGTGAGCCTCTTCGGAAAAAGGAGCGCCTGAGTCTTGGAGAATTTCTAAGCACCAGGGCACGCGGTCCCTTGGGCAGCCCTCTTCGCCTTGTTTTGTTGGCCCAAGCACAAGAGGATCAGGGAGTTCTCAAGGGTCTGGGAACCTATGGGTTCATAAGGGGTGCCACAGCCTTCATGGCAGGAAGCGTGGGGAGTTCTCCCCACGACATGGAGGATTACGGCTATGTCATGGAAGAAGCGGTGCTTTACGCCACCGGCTTGGGGCTTGGGACTTGCTGGTTGGGCGGGACTTTCACCAAGAGCAGTTTTGCCAGGAAGGTGGGACTCAGGGCTGGCGAGAGCATGCCTGCGGTGGTAGCCTTGGGTTACAAGCAGAAGGAGGATCCCATACGGGGGCAGCTTCGTCAAAGAGTTGGGGCAACACAGCGGCTCCCGGCAGAAAAGCTTTTTTTTGAAGAAAGTTTTGAGAAGCCCCTGAGCCTCCATCCAGAAGAGCCGCTGGGAAAAGTATTAGAGTGTGTGAGGTGGGCTCCTTCTGCATCCAACAAGCAGCCCTGGCGCATAGTGAGAATCGGGCGGGATTTTCTTTTTTATCTTCAAAGAAGCAAGGGATACGGAAAGGGAAGTTTCCTTTTCAGGCTCCTGGGACTTGCGGACCTCCAGAGGGTGGACATGGGTATTGCCATGTGCCATTTCGAGCTGGCTTGGCTGCAACTGGGACTCAAAGGAAAATGGATAAAGGAAAAACCACAGTTGTTGCCATCTCAAGGTAGTTTGCAACACATAACCACTTGGAGGCCCGATACAGGATAGCAACTGGGCTCAAGGCACCGGGTCTGGCTGTGAAAATGATCATTGAGAAAAAGGTTGGAGCCCTTGTTGCGGGGCAGAAAGGAGACAGTGGGCCATGATCCTGATCTCAGACAAGAACAAAAGCAGGAATATCTTCACAGCTCGGTGCAAATGGCTTTGGTTGGCCGCCGTCTGCATGGCTTTTTGTCTTTGCCCTCTCGGTTCCCCGCTCTTTGCTGACGACAGAGCGGAAGCCAGGCAAATTGTGGAAAGGGCCAAGTTGACCTTCGAGAGGTTCATGGCTGCTGGAGAAATGGGTTCATTCAGGGCTCTCCTGAAAAAAGCCCAGGGAGTTCTCATAGCTCCGCAGGTGCTCAGAGGAGCTTTCATATTCGGCGCCTCTGGTGGCAGCGGTGTTTTCCTGGCCAAGGACCAGGAGGGTAAATGGTTTGGGCCTACATTTCATACCCTGGGGGAGGGAAGCTTTGGGCTCCAGATTGGGGGGGAGGCCTCGGAGGTGGTTCTACTGGTCATGACCCCAAGAGGGGTCACTGCTCTTCTTTCAGACAGTGTGAAACTGGGAGTGGATATTGGAGTGGCAATAGGCCCCGTGGGAGGTGGAGCAGATGCTTCTACTGCCAATCTCAGCGCCGATATCATAACCTTTTCCAAGTCCAAGGGGCTTTATGGAGGCATTTCCCTGGAAGGTGCGGTGGTGGTCACAAGAGGAGACTGGAACAGCGCCTATTATGGTCGCTCCGTCAAGCCCACCGACATCTTGGTGAAAAGATCTGTGTCCAGTTCCCATGCCCAAGCCCTAATACAGACCGTGGCCAGGGCCTCGGGCAGGAAATAACTTGCAGCCCAACCCGGTAGACTTATTGGGAACGGCTTGGCCCTGAGGGTTCGGCAGGAAAAGTATATGGGGTTTTGGTCCGGGCCCACTGGGGCAAATTGGAGACCTGACCATGGGAGGATGCCCAAGGTACCGGCTCTCAAAGCACATTGCAACCTTGTGTCTTGTCATCTGTGTTTGACAGTATGCCCATCCAGATTGGTCAAGGAGACGAAGAATAGGGAGGATGTGATGGCTGACTATTATTCGCGTGATGACCTAAACAGGTTTCAAGAAATCGGCGGAGAGGCATCTGACCTGGCAAGGAAGTTCTTCGATTACTACGGGGCGGTGTTCTCTGAGGGGGCCTTGAGCGAACGGGAGAAAGCCCTGATCGCTCTGGCCGTGGCCCATGCAGTACAGTGTCCTTACTGCATAGATGCGTACACCAGGGCCTGTCTGGAAAAAGGCTCAAATCTGGAGGAAATGACCGAGGCTGTCCATGTGGCGTGCGCCATCAGAGGAGGAGCTTCCCTGATCCATGGGATACAGATGCGCAGAATCGCGGCCAAGCTCTCCATGTGACAAAGACAAGAGCCTGGCATTTTGATTCTGGGGGAAAGCGGCTTGAGCTCGCCGGCAAGTCAGAGATACATTGTTTAAGCAGGAAGGGTCTTTGGGCTGGGATGGAAAGGAGCTTGGAATGGAGTCCTCTTGGGCAGTCTATGGCTGTACTGCAGAGCCCGCCAAGGCAGAATCCGGTGTAGAGCCTTTCAGAAAAAAGCTGGCCAGGCTGGGCAAGACTCTTTTGAGGGCCACAGGCACCACCTTGCAGGTGAATCTTGGTCCCATCTGCAACCAGCTATGTCGCCACTGTCACCTAGATGCTGGCCCTCACAGGACCGAGACCATGGACCTAGAGACCATGGAAGAGTTCTTGCGATTTGCCCGTACATGTGCTCCCAAGGTCGTGGACATCACAGGAGGGGCTCCTGAACTGAATCCGCATTTCTCTTATCTGGTTGAATCTCTGAGCCCTTGGGTGCCCAGGCTCATGATTAGAACAAACCTGACGGCTTTGGCTGAGGCCCGGACGGAAGAACTCCTGGAGCTTTTTCGCAAAAAGAGAGTGGTTCTGGTAGCCTCTTTCCCCTCCCCTAACCCTGCGCAGCTGGAGGCTCAGCGCGGCATGGGTGTCCTGGAAAGAAGCTTAGACATGCTCCGTGTCTTGAACATGGCAGGGTACGGCATTCCGGGCTCAGGCCTTGAGTTGGATCTGGTATCAAACCCTGCTGGGGCTTTCCTGCCGCCGGCTCAGCAAAAGGCTCAGGAAAGATTCAGGAAGGAGCTCCAGGGAAGGTGGGGAATTCATTTTAACAGGCTTTACACCTTTGCCAATGTGCCCCTGGGCCGGTTTAGAACCTGGTTGATAAGCACCGGGAACTTCCAAGGCTACATGCAAAGGCTCGAATCAGCCTTTAATCCTCTCACCCTGGAAGGTCTAATGTGTAGATCCCTGGTGTCCATCTCTTGGGAAGGATTCCTTTTTGATTGCGACTTCAATCTTTGCGTGGGTCTTCCCATGAGAGGGATGAAGCGTCACATATCGGAGATGGAGGGGTTTCCCGAGCCTGGAAGCCCTATTGTAGTGGGAGATCATTGCTATGCCTGCACCGCAGGCTCAGGCTTCACATGAGGGGGAGCCATTGTGGCCTGAGTTCGGGCCTGGGGATTAACATTGGAAAAGGCAATAGTGGTTTTCACAAGATATCCTGAGCCTGGCAGAGTCAAGACTCGACTGATTCCCCACCTGGGCCCCCAAGGGGCAGCCTTGCTGCAAAGAAGACTTACCGAACATGTTGTTGGCTGTGCAAAAGAAGCGGCCCATGCCTGGAACTCATTCCTCCAAGTACATTTCCATGGTGGCTCTCAAGAAGCAATGCGAAAATGGCTGGGTGAGGGGATCACATACCACAAGCAAAAGGGCCGGGACCTGGGAGAAAGAATGAGGAGGGCCTTCAATGAGGCTTTTCAGAGTGGAGCCTGCTCAGTGGTACTGGTGGGAAGCGATGTGCCGGGCCTTACCCCATTTATTCTGCGGGAAGCCTTGGATGCCCTTGAGATTTACCAGGTGGTACTGGGACCGGCCACGGACGGAGGATATTACCTCATAGGCCTCAAAGCAGGAGCCCCTGATCTCTTTTCAGGTATCCCTTGGGGCTCCGGGAATGTGTTTTCAAGAACCATTGAAAAGATAGAAAGATTTGGTCTAAGGCTCAGAATTCTGGAGAAATTGCAGGATGTTGACACGCCGGAAGATCTCCCCTCGGCAAAACTGTTTCTGAAATGAGCCTGTCATCTGTGCCTTTGATTTCAGTGATTGTGCCCAGTTTGAACGAGGGGGAAAACATACTCCAGACCCTCAGGTCTGCTGAGGGGAAAAACGGTGTTGAATTGATTGTGGCCGATGGTGGCAGCACTGACAGTACGGTTTTGCTGGCTGGCTCCAGCGGGGCAAGGGTAACAGTATCTCCCCCAGGCAGGGCAAGGCAGATGAACGCAGGGGCTGCAACGGCCAAAGGTGATATTCTGCTTTTTCTTCACGCAGACACTATCTTGCCTCGGGGCTTTCAGGACGGGGTGTTCCATGCTCTTTCCAGAGCCGGTGTGGCAGCAGGGGCCTTCAGTCTGCGCTTCCTGGGCGAAAGGGGATTTCTTCTTAGGTGTGTGGAATGCACTGCCAACTGGCGCTCCCGCTGGCTTCAGATGCCCTTTGGAGACCAGGCTCTCTTCTTGAAAAGGCAGAGCTTTGAAGATATTGGCGGATTTCCCGATATACCTCTCATGGAAGACCTGGAGATGGTGAGAAAGCTGAAACAAAAAGGCCGCATAGTTATTCTTCCTTGCTTTGTGAGAACTTCTCCCAGGCGCTACCAAAGGGACGGAACTCTCAAGCGGATCCTCATCAACAAGTTTGTATTTTTTGGATACTTTTTCGGAGCAAGCCCTGAGAAGCTATCCCGTTGGTATTATGACATGCTTCCCACTGGGAACCGCCTTGGCAAAGCTACTGCTGGCCCAAGTCCCTCAGAGCTGTGAAATCAATTAAGGGTGTGGTGATGGCAAAGGAGCAGAATTCTATTGTAGTTGTGGGTGGCGGATTCGGGGGGCTGAGGGCTGTAAGAGTACTGGCCCGTGCGGATGCAAGAGTAATTCTCCTGGATCAGAACAATTACCACCTCTTTCAACCTCTCCTTTACCAAGTGGCCACCTCAGCCCTGGAGCCAGAGCAGGTGGCCAAACCCATAAGATCCATCGTAGGCAGGCAGAAGAACCTGCAGTTCCTCATGGCCAGAGTGAAGTCCTTGGACCTGGCATCTAGGAAACTCACTACCACAGCAGGATCTCTAAGCTACGATTACCTGATACTGGCCGTGGGGGCTCAGACCTGGTTTCCAGAGATTCCAGGCTTAAAATCTCATGCTTTGCCTCTAAAAACCCTTATGGATGCCATCCGCATTCGCAATCACGTGCTGCGCTGCTTTGAAAAAGCCAGCACTACTGAGGACTTGGTTGCCCGCAAAGCTCTTCTCACACTGGCGGTGGCAGGTGCTGGTCCTACTGGGGTGGAGATGGCAGGAGCTCTTTCGGAGCTGGTCAGGGTAGTTCAAAGAAGAGATTACCCTTTTATGAATCCTGAGGACTTCAGGGTGATGCTCGTCGAGGCCTCGGACTGCGTGCTTGGAGGCTTTCCCACTTCTCTAAGACAGGCTGCAGTAAGAATACTTAAGAAGAAGGGAGTCGAGGTCAGACTATCCACCTCTGTGGAACAATTTGACGGAGAATTCCTGCAACTGTCTGGCTCAGAGTCAATAGCCTGCAACACTCTGATATGGGCAGCCGGGGTAAAAGGCAGCAGTCTCCTCCAGGAATTGGGGGTCAAGACTTCCCCTCAAGGAAGACTCCTGGTTGAGGCAACCTTACAGATCCCGGGTCACCCCGAGGTATATGCCATTGGAGATGGAGTGCATCTGGAATCAGGCGGCAAGTGTTTGCCCATGATGGCTCCAGTGGCCATACAGATGGGGGAAATGGCCGCCATGAACATCATGAGGCAGCTTGGAGGCCAGGAACCCCTACCCTTCCGATACCGGGACCCTGGGCTCCTGGCCACCATAGGAAAGAATGCAGCAGTGGCCAAAATACGCCGCCTTGAATTAAGGGGCTTCCCGGCCTGGGTGGTTTGGCTGCTGGTGCATCTGCTGAGCATAGTGGGTTTCAGAAACCGCCTCATGGTCCTCATCAACTGGGCCTGGGATTACCTTTTCTATGATCGACAAGACAGGATCATAGTGACATCCCGAGATGGCTGATTAAGTGAATAGCTCCACACAAAAATAGATTGTTTTTTGTGGACATTTGAGAACTGTTCCTGTATAAGCTGGGATTAGGTGTGGCAGCCTCCCTCCAGATCCTTCCCCAAGGGTGAAACCGTGGAGCGCAGAGACTTGCCATGCCCGATACCACCGAGGAGGTGAGCCATGAAATGAGGATGGGTTTTGGCGTTATTGTTGGTCACGGTGATCCTTTTACAGGGTAGCGCCATGGCAGCTCCCAAGCCTCCCAAGGTCCTTTGTATCAATTGGACGTATTTGACTTCAACAATGAATATGGTCCTGGTAACCAAGGCCGCAGGGGCCATAGCTCCCCTTGCCAGCGGTAACACCAAGTTCTACTCGGTCCACGGCGAATGGTCTAACCCAACTGTAGCGTCAGCCAGTGCCCCATGCACAGGCGCAGGACACATGAACGGAGACATCTTTCATTTCGCCGTGAACTGCGTTTATGACAACGGCACCGATACTACTGCTACTTACTTCTTTGAGGCGAGATGGAATGTAACAACCCAAACAGGAACGGGGGGACTCTATTATGCTGCTTCGGGCTTGGGTTTCCTGCTAAGAATAGATTACGACTCTCTGATCGCCGTGGATTGCAGAACCGTCAGTCTTGGTTACTGAAGGCAGGAACCTTTGATCTCTAAGCCAAGGGGGGCCCTCAAGGGATCTGGCTTGCGGCCCCCAATTCCATTTTGGAACAGCCAAAATTGGATCTTTTTCCAAGCCGGCCTGAGCCTAGGCTAGCTAAGCTTCTGGACCAGTTCCACTCTTATGTCCTCCGGCCCCTTGAAAAAAGCAAAGCGGATCCCGTGGGATTCCTGAATGGGGGTGCAGAACTCAAATCCTCGCTCTTTTAGCTCCTCGTAAGCCTTCTGGAAGTCATCCACCTCCACTCCGAGGTGATCGTAACCATAACGGGCAGCAGAGCTCTGCTCCAGGGTCTCGTCCTCTTTGGCCACCCTGAGATTGATGGTGGCCCCGGCCAAATCCAGGCTGGCCCCATCAGCCGTGCCGAATTTCCTCCTGAGGGCTAACCTGGCACCAAGAACCTCGGTAAAAAACCGGATCATGCCTTCTAAGTCTCTACATATCAAGTGCATGTGATGAAATCTAGATCTCATGTTCTCCTCCAGGCTCTTTTTCACATAGCAGAAAGCCCTGCCCTTTTTCTTTTCCTTACCATACCACACCCATGTAAGTACCTGTAACCCGTATCTGTGTCCACAGTCAAGCTCTGCCAGCCAGGCCCTCGGAATTCCCAAGAAGGGAATGAAAGTAAGCTTATTTACCCAAATCAGCTTTGAGCAAAAATGGGTAAGAAATCCGAAACAGGCTGATTTTACTGTCCTATTTTTTAGCTCGGCAAGGGCGCTGGAGGCTGGAGGCGGCAACCGGATTCGAACCGGTGAATAGCGGTTTTGCAGACCGCTGCCTTACCACTTGGCTATGCCGCCTGGATCCTCAAAGAGCAAACCCAAGGGAAAACCCCTTGTACTTTTTTTTCTGAACTGGAGCGGGAAACGGGATTTGAACCCGCGACTTCAACCTTGGCAAGGTTGCACTCTACCGCTGAGTTATTCCCGCCCTTGGCAATTCATCATAAGCCCGGAGGCCTCTTGCTGTCAATCTCCCTAGCCTTACTGGACAAGGAAGAGACCCGCCCCATTTCCCTTCGGAAAAGATCATAATATTGGAGGACCTTGGCCACATATTGCTGAGTCTCGGGGTAAGGGGGTATTCCCCTGTACTGCAGCACAGCCTCCCTGCCTGCATTGTACGCGGCCAAGGCCAGAGGCAGGTTCCCATTGAAGAAATCCAGAAGATTTCTCAGGTAACGAACTCCTCCTTCCACATTCTCCCAAGGATCAAAGGAATCCCTCACCCCAAGCTCTCTGGCTGTGCCCGGCATGAGCTGCATCAGCCCCCTGGCCCCTTTTGAGGAAACAGCCCCAGGATCAAAATCCGATTCTACCTTTATCACGGCCGTCACAAGGGAATGATCCAGCCCATGCCTTCTTGCTGTGTGCTCAATGAGCGGATCGTAACGGTCCACCCTGGCCCTGGAGATGGGTTTGGTTTCACTGACCAGAGGCCGGCTCCCTCTTTCCTCCTTCATGTAGAGACGGTAATTGGGATTGGTGGGGACATTGCTGAAGTGAATCACCCCTTTGGAGTCAACATAGCGATAGATGTCCGCATATGAAGGCGCTATCCAAGCGATTACCAGAAGAACTCCCCAAGCAACCTTTGCCATGGCCCCTCACACAACCTTTCTCGGGGTCTGCCTTCGGTCAAGGGGGAATATTACATCAAAAATGGTGCCCTTTGCAACCTCGCTGTGCACCTCTATTTGGCCCCCATGCTCATCCACTATCATGTGCGCCTTGGCAAGCCCTACTCCAGCACCTTTGGTCTTGGTGGTGAAAAAGGGGCTGTAAATATGCGCAAGAAACTTCTCCGGGATGCCCACTCCGGTATCCTGAATCCTCACCAGGGCATGGGGGCCCTCCTGGGAGACGCTTATCTTTAGTAGGCCTCCCTGGGGCATGGATTCTGCCGCATTGTCCAAGAGATGGCGAAAAAGCTCCCTGAGGTGCACCGGGTCTCCAAAGATCCAGGGCCCCTCATCCATGTAACTCTGCTCCACCCGAATGTTTTGATGAACGGGCACCAATGACAGGGCCTCCTGCACCACTTCCTTCAGGTCCACTTTCCGGAAGGAAAGCCTGTGCGAACGTGCGAAATCCAGATAGTCCTCCACCTCCCTAAGCATGGACTCGAGTCTCTCCACATCCGAGAGCATTATCCTCAAGGGGACCAGTCCTGGATGATCCGGCTCCAACATCTTCTGGAGTCGCCTGGCATACCCCCCAAGAGTCACTATGGGGTTTCTGATCTCATGGGCCAGCCCATCCACCACTTTTTCCAAGTAGCCCAGCTTCTGGGTTTCCAGGAATCTCTGCTGCAGCCTTCTTTGCTCCGTGAGATCCCGCACAGACAATACCACCAGGCTCGGCTCCCCCTCCACAAGACAGGCCCTCATGGAGCCCAAGAATCTGCCCCCGTCTTTTCTTTGAAAGAGAAAATCGCCCTGGCACTGCCCCTTGTTCTTTGCCTCCAACAAAATGCCCCTGGTGCAGTCTTCTTCTTTTTCATCCGCCAGAAGGCCTCTGAGGCCGACCTTCTTTATTTCCTCCACACCGTAACCCCACGCCTCGCTGGCTGCTCGGTTGCAAAATAGGATGCTCCCGTCGGGCTGAACACCCAGCAATGGTTCGCAAAGGGCGTCCAGCACACCTGACCAATCCAACCTGTCCCAAGCCTCATCCGGACTTCCCAAACCACCACCCCATGTGCCAGAGGCCAAAGCCTCTACAGCCATCGGCTATCTCTTGGGAACCCTTTCCCAATCCTGCAGGAATTTCTTGAGCCCTATGTCCGTGAGGGGATGCTTTGCTAGCTGCACCAACACCTGGAAAGGCACAGTCACCACATCGGCTCCCAAAATGGCAGCCCTCAGAACATGCATGGGATTGCGCACGCTGGCCACAATAACCTGAGTATCTATTTCGTACTGGTCATAAATCTGTATTATCTTTTCCACCAGTTCCATGCCATCTTCAGATATGTCATCCAGGCGCCCCACAAAAGGGCTGACGTAAGTGGCCCCTGCCTTGGCAGCCAGCAAGGCCTGAATGGGAGAGAAGACCAGGGTGCAGTTGGTCTTTATGCCCTTCTTGCTCAGGGACACCATGGCCTTCATTCCCTCCACTGTTATGGGCACCTTGACCACCACGTTCCTGTGGATCCCGGCCAGGCCCTCGGCTTCCTTGACCATCTCCTCCGCCTCGGTGGAGACTACCTCCAGACTTATGGGACCATCCACCTCTCTACAGATATCATGCACAACACTTTGAAAGTCCCTCCCGGTCTTGGCAATCAGGGAAGGATTGGTGGTAACACCGTCCAGGATGCCCATACGCTTGGCCTCTCTTATCTCATCAATGTCCGCGGTGTCTATGAAAAACTGCATTTCTTCCTCCGGGTTTCTTTATTGCTCAGCCTTCTTGTTCATGGGATTCTGATTTGGCAAGGAACCGCTCCTTGCACTCAGGACTGCAGAAGTACAGGGTCTCTCCTGCATGATGGAGACTTATGGCCTGCCCCTTGGGAACATAGCTCTTGCACCATGGATCCTGAACAAGCACCTCCTCATGGCCCGACTCACGGCTTCGGGTTGCAAAGGGCATCTTGGGCTTTTTTTTCCAAAACAACCTGTAGATCAAGTAAATAGCTGCTGCGATGAGAATGAGCCGGATCAGCACCCTGGCACCTCCCACGCCTCTAGAAGCTCCACCTCTTTGCTGTCCTTTAGCTCTGAGAGGAGTTCCCGGACCGTTTTCCAAAACACCGGGTGACGAACCCAGGGACAGATCTCCACCAGGGGCTCCAACACGAATCTCCTAAGATGCATCCTGGGGTGAGGAACCTCAAGCCCTTCATCCTGGATGATGCTCTGTCCCACCAGCAGAAGATCCAGATCTATGATCCGAGGACCCATGAGCACACTCCTCACACGGCCCATGCGATTTTCTATCTCCTGCAAAAGATCCAAGAGCTCTTTTGCCCCCAGCCCAGAGCGCAGCCAAGCCACTGCATTGAGGAACCAGGGTTGCTCCTCCAAGCCCACGGGCTCGCTCCTGTAAATGGAGGACACCCTCACCAGCTCTATACCCTGCAGGCAGATAAGCAGAGAAAGAGCCTCCTGCAGCCTGGCCCTGGGATCCTGAATGTTGGAGCCCAAGCCTATGAAAACATCTTCCACGAGGCCCCGGCCCTTCCTTTCCCCTTTGCTTCTCAAGGCCCCAGTTTCAGGATACGTTCCACAGCCTCCTGGATTCTTTCCAGGGGGGCGCACAGGGTCATGCGAATGTAACCTTCTCCCCAGGAACCAAAGCCCACCCCCGGAGTGGTTACTATGCCTGCTTCGGACAAGAGGTGACTGGCGAACTCCTTGGAACTCTGTCCCTTTGGCACTTTAGCCCAGACGTAAAATGTGGCCTTGGGGGGCTTTACTTCTAAGCCAGCCTTACGAAGCCCTTTGATCAGGGCATCTCTTCTCTCCCCATATGTTCGATTGTTTTGCTCCACGCAGGACTGTGAACCCTCCAGGGCAGCCATGGCAGCCCACTGTACGGCCTGGAAAATTCCCGAGTCCACATTGGTTTTTATCCTGCCCAGCCCAGATACCAGTTCCCTGTTGCCCACCGCAAAACCAACTCGCCACCCTGTCATGTTATAGGTCTTGGACAAAGAGTGAAACTCTATTGCCACTTCCCTGGCCCCCTCCACCTCCAGTATGCTGGGAGCCCTGTACCCGTCGTAGGATATCTCGGTGTAGGCCGCGTCGTGGCAAACCATCACCTCGTGGTGTCTGGCCCAGTCCACAAGGGCCCGGAAAAAGTCCAGGTTTGCCGTGGCGCCCGTGGGATTGTTGGGGTAATTCAAGAAGATCATCTTGGCCTTGCGAGCCACTTCTTGAGGGATTTCGGTCAGATCCGGCAGGAAACCCCTCTGCTCTCTCAAGGGCAGAAACCATGGAACCCCTTCTGCAAAAACCGTCCCTGCCTGGTAGACAGGATAGCCCGGATCAGGAACTATCACGATCTCTCCTGGGTCAACAAAGGCCAGGGGGATGTGTGCAATGCCCTCTTTGGATCCTATCAGGGACACCACCTCTGATTCCGGATCCAGCTCCACACCAAAACGCTTCTTGTACCAATGAGCCACCGATACTTTGAAATCTCCCATTCCTGAATAGGAGGGATAGCGGTGGTTTGCAGGGTCCCTGGCCGCCCTGTTCAAGGCCTCCACTATGTGCTCCGGGGTGGGCAGATCCGGGTCACCTACTCCCAGATCTATGACGTCCACACCCTTGGCCAGAAGTTCTCCCTTGAGTTTGTCTATCTCAGCAAAGAGGTAAGGGGGAAGCTTCTTAAGACGTCCGGCAATTCTGTCGCTCCACATGGCAAAAACTCTCTCCTTAACAGGGAACTCTTCCCTTTGAATCTGGGCCCAATCCTCTCTCAACCTACAGGGTTTTCCAGAACTCCCACTTTCTCTATACGCACTTGAAAGCGATCACCACTTTTGAGAGGTCCTATTCCCGAAGGGGTTCCTGTGGCTATCACATCTCCAGGCAGCAAGGTCATGATGTGTGAGACAAAAGAAACCAACCTGGGCACCGGGAAAATCAGGTTTCTGGTATTGGAGCTCTGTCTTAGCTCTCCGTTCAGCCAGCCTTCCACGCTAAGCTCAGAGGGATCCAAGCCTTCCATTATCCAGGGCCCCAAGGGACAAAACGTGTCAAAGCTCTTGGACCTGGTCCACTGGCCGTCTTTGGCTTGGAGGTCCCTGGCTGTTACATCATTGAGACATGTATAGCCCCAAACATGATCCAGGGCTTCTTTTTCTGACACGCGGTAGGTACGCTTGGCTATAACCACGGCCAGTTCCGCCTCATAGTCCACTCTCTTTGAGGCTGAAGGGAGTCTTATGCTCTCTCCCGGACCTATCACCGCTGTGGAGGGTTTCATGAAAATAAGCGGCTCCTCTGGTATGGGATGACCCGTCTCCTCCGCATGGTCTCTATAATTCAGGCCCACAGCCACAACCTTTGAAGGCATGCAGGGGGCCAGCAGGCGCACCTCCTCCAGCTTCAGCCTCTGTCCCGACTCCCTGGCCTCATGAGGAGGAGTGCCCTCCAGACACAACACCAGATCCTCTTCCAGGATTCCCCAGCCTGTGTGCCCTTGATGCTCGAACCTAATGAACTTTTTCATTTTCTCAACCCCAGCACATCTTGCATGTCATATAGTCCAGGGGGCTGCCCCACCAGCCAGGCCGCGGCCCTGACAGCTCCCCTGGCGAAATTATCCCTGCTGTGAGCCCTGTGCACTATTTCCACACGCTCCCCCAGGCCCCCGAATATCACTGTGTGCTCCCCCACTATGTCCCCGGCCCTCACGCTCTGGAGGCCTATTTCAGCAGCTCTCCTGGGACCTATCTGCCCATGGCGGGCAAAGACCCCGACCTCCTCCAGGTTTCTGCCCAGGGCCTCTGCCAGGACTTCGGCCATGCGAAGGGCCGTGCCGCTGGGGGCATCTGCCTTTTGCCTGTGGTGAGCTTCTATGATCTCCACATCATAATCCTGTCCCAGAATCCTGGCGGTCTGAGCCAGGATCCCCAGAACAACGTTGACCCCCACGCTCATGTTGGGAGAAACCAGGCATCTCGTGCCTGGACCCACGGAACGGATTTCATCCCATTCTTGCCGGCTGAAACCCGTGGTGCCTATCACTATAGCCTTCTTGGCCATCACAGCTTCCCTCAGATGGCCCATGGAAGCCTCATGATGGGTGAAATCTATTAGGACATCGGCCTCCTGAAGAACCTGTCTCAGGTCCTGGCTTATCTTCACCCCTAGCTCCCCTGTGCCTGCCACAAGCCCCACATCCTTTCCCAGGCAAGGGTGATTGGCCGCTTCCAAGGCTCCTGTAAGAACCATGCCCTGGCTCTGGGTAACAGCATGCACCAGCCTTTGGCCCATCCGGCCCGCAGCTCCTGCCAGGGCCACCTTTGTGGCCGCAGCCTTTGTCTCGAGCAGCTCACTCATGTCTTTCACCTCACACAGAGAAGGCATCCTTTTTCACCGAGCCCTCGTATATGACCCTGGCATCACCTTCCAGGAAAACCTCGCTGTATTGAGCATCACCCTTGGGTAGGAAATCCACCTTGAGCCTGCCCCCGCTCCTGGTTATGACCTCCACTGGGGGCTTGGCCCTGCCCGTCAGATGGGCCGCCAAGGCCGAGGCAACCGCTCCGGTGCCGCAGGCCAATGTCTCATCCTCCACTCCCCTTTCATATGTTCTCATCTTGATGGTAGAGGAGTCTATGACCTGCACGAAATCCACGTTGGTGCCAGCAGGGGCAAAGGCCCGGTGATGACGGATGAACCTGCCCAGTTCTACCACTTCCACCCCCTCAAGGTCTTGCACAAAATTCACGGCATGTGGCACGCCCGTATTGATGTACACAAGCTCCAGTTCACCTTCTGGTAGAATCAAATTCACCTGGGGCCTAACTCCAGTGGGATCCCCCATGCGAACCCTTACCCCTTCTCCCACCAGTGTGGCTTCTATGACCCCTGAGAGGGTCTCGAAACGCATCCGGGTGGAGCTCACAAGCCCCTTTAGGTTTGCAAACCTGGCTGCACAGCGAGCCGCATTTCCGCACATCTCTGCTTCCGAGCCGTCGGCATTGAAAAACCTCCAGGCAAAGTCATGGGCCGGATCTTTGGGGGGCACTATCAGAACCAGGCCGTCGGCCCCCACGGAAACACGCCTCCTGCACAGAAGTCTGGCCAGCTGGGCCAGATCACAGCCCTTCCATTGCAGGTCTCTGTGATCCACAAAGATGAAGTCATTACCGCTGCCACTCATTTTCACAAAGGGAAACTCCCTCATTCCATCTTCTCCCAAGCTTTTTGGACTCCTCTGGAAATGCTCTTTCCCTAGCCAGGGCCCCCAAGCCCCAACAGCTTGCCTGAGTCCAGATTTACCCTTTGGGGCCATCCAGCTGCCTGACCCACTCGGGAACAGCCTCCAGGGCCACCAGGTCCTGATATCTCTCCCTGGCTCTAATCACATGGTATTGGTTTCCTCTTACCAGCACCTCGGCCACCCTCGGCCTAGAATTGTAGTTGGAGGACATGCTGAATCCATATGCCCCCGCGCTCATAAGACTCACCAGGTCCCCCCTCTTGAAGCAGGGCATCGTCCTGTCTCGGGCCATGAAATCCGTGGATTCGCAGATGGGACCCACCATATCCGCCACCTGCTCCTCGGCCAGAAGAAGGCTTTCCTCCACCGGCTGTATCCTGTGATATGAGCCGTAAAGACTTGGCCTTGCCAAATCATTCATTCCTGCATCAACTATGACGAACTTCTTGGAAGCCCCCTCCTTGGTATAGAGAACCCTTGTGAGGAGAATCCCTGCATTTCCCACCAGCACCCTGCCCGGCTCCAGCACCAGCGTGCACCCCAGGTCTTGGGTGGTCTCAAGAATTCCCCTGGCATACTCACTGGGATGGGGAGGCGATTCTTCCTGGTAGGTTATGCCCAGTCCTCCTCCCACATCCAGATACCTCACATCTATGCCCTCTGCTCTGAGGGCTTTCACCAGCTCTCCCAAGCGCTCCAAGGCGTCTAGGAAAGGCTCGAGTCTTGTTATCTGAGAGCCTATATGGCAGTCCACACCCACCACCTCCACATGGGACATGCGGCTGGCCTTTCTGTAATCATCCAAGGCCTTTTCCATCTGAATCCCAAACTTGTTCTTCTTTAACCCCGTGGAAATATATGGATGGGTCTGGGGATCCACGTCCGGGTTTACCCTTATGGATATGCAAGCCCTTGTGCCCAATGCTGCGGCCTTGGCCTGGAGAACCTCCAGCTCTTGAGAGGATTCTATGTTGAACATTAGTATGGAAGCCCTGAGAGCCTCTTCCATTTCCTGTTCCGTCTTGCCAACTCCTGAATACACTATTCGCTCTGGAGGTATCCCGGCCCTAAGGGCTCTGTACAACTCTCCTCCGGAAACGATGTCTACTCCACAGCCCAACCTTCCAAAAAGGCTCAAGATGGCTAGGTTGCTATTGGACTTGGCCGAAAAGCAAACCAGGTGGGGCACTCCCTGGAAGGCATCCTCGAAGGCCCTGAAATGTTGAATCAATGTTTGGCTGCTGTAAACGTATACAGGGGTACCCACCTCTCGGGCTATTCGAGAAAGAGGCACCTCCTCACAATGAAGCTCTCCTGAAAGATATTGGAAATGATGCATGGCCGGCCTTTCCTCCCCTCAAGGCCCTGGCTTTCTGGTGGGCGAGGCTGTCTTGGGCACATGAACCCTCACAGGTTCTGACATCTGCCCTTCCAGGGGTGGAGTGCTGTCATCCAAGCTGCTGACCCTGTACCAGTAAGTGCGGCCTGCTTCGGCATCCCTGTCATCAAAGTAAGGGGTGGTTACAACCTCTTGGCTCAGCAGCGCCCAGGGCCCTTCGGCTTTGGCTGCCCTGTAGACCTTGTATCCACTTAACCCCTTGCCAGGGCCTCCCTCCCATACCAAACGAACTCCCAGGGAAGTGGGAAAGCCAACCAGACCTTTGGGAGCTTCGGGAGGGGCAAGCCTCTGAGGTATGGCCTCCATCTGCTCGGAGAAGGCTCCGGGCACCATCTTGTCCCCTGCTTTGCGAAGCGCCCTCACCTTGTAAACATAGGCCACCTGGTTTTGAACCGCACTGTCCACGTAAGAGTTCTGGGAAAGGGGAGAGGCATTGATGGGCGCCAGGCCAAAAGCTTTTCCCTCCCTGCTCCTGAAGACCTGGTATGTTACCAGCTCTGGGGAAAGGGGACTGCCGTCCACGGCCTTGGTCACATGGGACCACTGTAGCTCCACCCTCTGATCTTGGCCCACAACTCTTAACCCCACCACCTTCTCTGGTGGCACATCCCAGTAAACCTGGCTTGCGGCTGAAGGCTTGCTTCTCTGCCCCTGGCTGTTTCTGGCCACTACCCTATACCTGTACAGCCCCGGTTTCCCAACCGGATCCAGAAAGCTCAGCCTTCCTTTGGGCATGGGTTCGCCTGGGCTGTAAGAGTAAGAAACCTCCCCTACTTGCATGAAGTTGACCGGGCAATGGGGACACTCCTGGGGAAGTTCTACGGCTCTTTGAAACTCCAAGGCTTCCAGATCCGTGAGGGCAGATCCATCCGTGTTGCGCTGCGGCACAACACAGCTTACCTTGACCCCCTGGGCTTCCACCTCTGTCCTGAGCCCGGTGGGAGTCCCTGGTATCACCAGGCTAGGAGGCTTGGGTTTGCTCTTGAGACCGCATCCCCAAGACAAAATCAAAGCAGTGGATCCCACTGCAGCCAGGAGGATGAACACGGCCTTTCCCACTCTCATGCGGACCTCCCTTGGCAAGCCACTCTAAGCTCGCCCACTTCCCTGCGGGCCTCTTCTATGGCCTCCATGACCCGCACCGTGGCGGTTCCTCCAAGGCTTTGCCTTCTCTCCACCGAAGCCCTGGGATCCAGAACTTGATATACGTCGTCCTCAAACACCTCATCGAAGCGCCTCAATTCCTCCAAACCCATGGAGGACAGATTGATCTCCCTATCCACGCAAGAACGCACTATCTCTGTCACTATTCCGTGGGCCTTGCGAAAAGGTCTTCCCTTGGCCACCAGATAGTCTGCCAGGTCCGTGGCCGTGAGAAAGCCTTCTTCAGTAGCAGCAATCATCTTGGAGGGCCTTATCTCCATTGTTCTTATCATCTGCACCAACACACGCAGACATGCCCTCACCGTGTCAGAGCTCTCCAGCATGGGCCTCTTGTCTTCCTGTAGATCCTTGTTGTAAGCCAGAGGAAGACCCTTCAAAATGGACAGCATGGCCACCAGATGCCCCATGAGGGAACCGGCCTTGGCCCTGATGAGCTCTGCACAGTCAGGATTGCGCTTCTGGGGCATGATGCTGCTGCCTGTACAAAAGGGATCGGCCAGTCTGATGAAGTTGAACTCTTGTGAGCTCCAAAGGATCAGCTCCTCGCTCACCCGGCTCATATGCACACCCAGTATGTTACAGGCAGCAAGAAATTCCAAAAGATAATCCCTATCGCTCACCGCGTCCATGCTGTTTCTGGAAATCCTCTTGAAGCCCAGCTCCCTGGCCACCCATTGCCTGTCTATGGGGAAATCCACCCCTGCCAGCGCCCCTGCCCCCAGGGGCAGCTCCAGAAGGCTTTCCCTGCACTGCTCCATGCGCCTGTAGTCTCTCAAGAACATCTCATAGTAGGCCAGCATGTGATGGGAAAACAGCACAGGCTGTGCTCTTTGGAGATGGGTGTACCCCGGCATCACTGCTCTGAGGCTTGAGGCAGCCTTCTCCACCAGGGTCTCCAAGAGATCCAGGAGTTGCAACTGAACGGCTGCCACCTCTTCCCTCAAAAAGAGTCTCTCGTCCAGGGCCACCTGATCATTGCGGCTCCTGGCAGTATGAAGCTTTCCCCCCACCTCCCCTATCTTTTCTATGAGCCTGTGCTCCACATTCATGTGGATATCTTCCCATTCCAGGGAGAAGGGAAAGCTTCCAGCCTCTATCTCTTCCAGGATCTCCTGAAGTCCTTTCAATATGAGTTGGGCCTCCTCCTGGCTTATGATTCCCTGGCGGGCTAACATCCTGCAATGAGCCTGGCTGCCTCTTATGTCCTGCCTGTACATCCTCTGATCCCAGGGCAGGGATGCCCCAAAGGCTTTTAGAAATTCCGGAAAAGAATTCTGGTTATTCATGCTGAGAAGATCCCTCTTGCCCCTTCCACTGTGTTGCATGCTCAAAGACTCAGATTTCAGCTGTTCCTTTTACCAGATGCCTGACCCTGAGCCTCAGGCCCTGGAGCCTTATGAATCCAGTGGCATCCTGCTGGTTGTAAACCTGCTCTTTCTCAAAGGTGGCCAGATCCGGCACGTACAGGGACTTGGGCGCTTTCCTGCCCACCACCATGCAATTACCTTTGTACAGTTTGAGTCTTACTGTGCCTGTGACGCCCTTTTGGGCCTCATCCATGGTGCGCTGGAGGAGCTCCATTTCCGGAGAAAACCAGAAACCATAATAAATGAGCTCAGCATACCTGGGGGCCAAGGAGTCCCTGATGTGCATGACCTCCCTGTCCATGGTAAGAGACTCCACTGCCCTGTGAGCCACGTGCAGTATGGTGCCCCCTGGGGTTTCGTATACACCGCGGGACTTCATGCCCACGAAGCGGTTCTCCACCAGGTCCACTCTGCCGATTCCGTTTCTGCCACCCAGCTCATTTAGGTGTGCCAAAAGTCTGCCCGGAGACATCTCCACTCCATCCACCCCAACCGGATTGCCATCCTTGAAGTCTATCTCAAGGTACGTAGGCTCATCCGGCGCCCTTTCCGGGGATACCGTGAGTTTGAACATGGACTCCTGAGGCTCAAGCCAGGGGTCCTCTAGGATGCCACCTTCAAAGCTCAGGTGCATCAGGTTTCTGTCACAACTGTAAGGCTTCTCGGGGGTGGCCTCCACCGGGATCCCGTGCTGCCGGGCATAGGCCAACATATCGCTTCTGGACCTGAAGCTCCAGCGCGGATCCCTCCAGGGGGCTATGATCTTCAAACCTGGGTCCAAAGCCATGTAAGTGAGCTCGAAGCGTACTTGATCATTGCCTTTGCCTGTTGCTCCATGAGCCACGGCATCAGCACCTTCCAGGTGGGCCACTTCCACCTGATGTTTGGCGATTATGGGCCTTGCTATGGATGTGCCCAGCAGATATCCACCCTCATAAACGGCATTTCCCCTTATGGCGGCAAACACATAATCACGTGCAAACTCCTCTTTTAGATCCCTTACCACCATCTTGGCAGCGCCCGTTGCCAAGGCCTTCTCTTCCAACCCCTCCAGCTCCTCGCCCTGTCCTATATCGGCAGTGAAGGCAACCACCTGGCACCCATAAGTCTCCAGGAGCCACTTGAGGATCACCGATGTGTCCAGCCCTCCAGAGTATGCCAACACCACCTTTTTTATCTCTCCCATGTCCTCCTCCAGTTTATTCCACAGGCCTCAGACCCCATTGGGAACCATGTATTTCATTTCCTCAGGAATGCTCCACACCCATTCCCCTTGCTCTGTGCCCGCCCATGAGCAATTCCATCACTGCTTTTTGAACATGCAGCCGGTTCTCCGCCTGGTCGAACACCACGGAATTGGGCCCGTCCATGACCCCATCTGTTATCTCAAGGCCTCTGTGTGCCGGAAGGCAATGCATCACAATGGGTTGAGTTCCGGCATGGCTAAGCAGCGCCTCGTTGACCTGGTAAGCGGCAAAGGCCCTCTTCCTCTGTTGTTCCTGTTGCTCCTGCCCCATGCTGACCCACACGTCAGTGTAAATGACCCTGGCCCCTCTGACCGCCTCCCTAGGATCCCTCACCAGCCCTACATTGGGGCCAGGCTGTGTCATGAGTTCCTGATCAGGTTCGTATCCTTCGGGGCATGCCAAGACAAGCTCAAAGCCCAGTAGCCTGGCGGCCTCTATCCAGGAATTGGCCACGTTGTTGCCGTCTCCCACATAGGCCACCTTGACCTGGCGTGGATCTCCGAGTTTTTCCTGAATGGTCAGTAGATCCCCCAGTATCTGGCAGGGATGAAACCTGTCCGTAAGGCCGTTTATCACAGGCACCGAAGAGTTGGCAGCAAACTCCTCCACTGACCTGTGGGAGTATGCCCTGATCATGACACCGTCCACGTAGCGGCTAAGCACTCTTGCGGTGTCAGCAATGCTCTCTCCCCGGCCCAGCTGCGTGGTATGAGCTTCCAGGTAAAGGGCTGTGCCTCCCAACTGGTACATCCCCACCTCAAATGAAATGCGGGTGCGGGTGGAGGCCTTCTCGAAGATCATGGCCAGCACCTTGCCCTCCAAAGTCCTGTGAGGCACCCCACGCTTGGTCTTGTCCTTGATGACCCTGGCAAGGGTAAGAATGTTCTCCAACTCTTGCTCTGATAGCTGACACAACCTAAGAAGATGTCTGGGCACCCTGACCTCCCGGCCTTTTTTGATCCTGAGCCTGAAACCTCTTATCCACCCCTTTTGAAGATCCGCCAGAGTGCACCCTCGAGCATGAAGATGCACCCTGGCGAATAATACCTGAGGCTCATTTCACATCTCCCCAAAGCACCCCATGGGCGCATCCTCAAGCGTGCCGGTGCCTACAGGATCAAGGGCTACCAAAGCTAGATGTCTGCGCCAGGGCTTTTCAAAAACAAAGCTGGCCTTCTGGCTCAGCCGAAAACCTCCTGCATGCTCTTATCCAGGACCTCCAGGGCCTCTTCCACATCCTCCAGCGTGATGACCAGAGGCGGCACGAACCTAACCACCCTCTCCACAGTACAGTTCAAGAGCACTCCCCTGGCCATACAAGCCTCTACCAGGGCCCTACAAGGATCTCTGAGCTCCATTCCCAGCATCAGCCCCCTGCCCCTCACATCCAGAATCAGCTCCGGGTACTTTCCAGCCAGTTTCTCAAGCCCCTGCCTCAAACTCCTGGCTACAGGGGCCATTTGCTCCAGGAGCCCGTCTTGTACCAGGATGGAAAGCACAGCCAGGCCAGCTGCAGCAGCCACGGGATTGCCCCCAAAGGTGCTGGCATGAGTTCCTGGGGTCAAGGATGCTGCCACATTCTCCTCGGCCAACAAAACTCCCATGGGCAGCCCCCCTGCAATGCCCTTGGCCAGGGTCATGACATGTGGGCTTGTACCCTCTGCTTGGTAAGCAAAAAGCTGCCCGGTTCTTCCCACACCAGTCTGCACTTCGTCCAAGATCAGAAGAATCCCTTCTTTGTCGCAAAGCTCCCTGAGTCCGGCCAGAAAACCCTGGGGCACCGGCCTCACGCCTCCCTCTCCCTGGATCACCTCCACCATGACCGCGCAGGTTCTGGAAGAAATACTTTTTCTTATTGCCTCCAGGTCCCCGAAGGGAACGTATTTGAATCCCTCCACCAGAGGCTCAAAGCCCTTATGATACTTTTCCTGGGCCGTGGCTGTGACAGTGGCCAGAGTCCTTCCATGGAAGGAGCCCTCCATTGTGATCACCTCGAATCTTTCCCCCATCCCCCGATCCTTGGCCACTTTCCGGGCCAGCTTGATGGCCCCTTCATTGGCCTCGGCTCCGCTGTTGCAAAAAAAGACCCTTTGGGCAAAGCTCAGCTCTACAAGCCGCTCCGCCAGCTCCACCATGGGGGGATGGTAATAGAAATTGGATACATGAATGAGCCTGGCTGCCTGCTGTTGAATGGCCTGCACCACCTTGGGATGGCAGTGACCCACATTACACACGGCCAACCCTCCCACCAGATCCAAGAAGCAGCGCCCCGTGTCATCCCAAAGCCTGGCCCCCTCGCCTTTGACAAAAGTGAGGGGGAACCTGCCGTAGGTCTGGAAAAGAACTCTGTCCGCCCTCTCAGGCCATGATTTCATCTAAACCCTCCGATGCCTTTCTCTTGGGCCACCCTCGGCCAATCCCGAAGGCCACCTTCCCCGTGGCCCAGCCCTGCCTCCAAGTTTCTCCCCAAAGCCGGCCCACCCGATTCATGCACATGGGATGATGCAAACCAATCTCTGGAAGCTCCGGTTCCTGCCAATTTGTTTTCAAAATACCGCCACCTTAGCCCACCAAACCCTGATTGAGAAACCCCAGGGGCCTGGATACCCAGCTTGGATCCCAGCCTCCATGGCTTAGTACGAGGGCTAGGGTATTATCTCTGTTCCCACCCCCACATCTGTGAAAATTTCCAGCAAGACCGCGTGCTCCTGCCTTCCGTCGACTATGTGAGCCTTTTTGACTCCGCGTGCCAGGGCATCCAGACAGCAGTTCACCTTGGGGATCATACCACCTCGGATCACCCCTTTGCGTATCATCTCCCTTGCCTGGCGCGCGCTCAAGGTGGAGACCAGCCTCCCAGCCTCGTCCATTACCCCTTCCACGTCCGTAAGCAATATTAGCTTTTCTGCCTCCATACTACCGGCTACTGCTCCTGCCACCAGATCCGCATTTATGTTGTATGATCCTCCGTCGGGCCCAACCCCCACCGGAGCTATCACAGGGATGAAACGCTCCCTCTCCAAGGCCAGTATCACCTCCGGGTTCACAGAGGCCACTTCCCCAACACGACCCAGGTCTATGATTTCAGAGGGCTTTTCTTCTTGTTCCGTCTCATCCAGCAAAAGCTTTCGGGCTAGGATCAGGGCCCCGTCTTTTCCGCTGAAGCCCACTGCTTTGCCACCCTCCCTGTTTATGAGACCCACTATTTCCTTGTTGACCTTGCCCACCAGGACCATCTCCACCACATCCATGGTTTCCTGATCAGTTATGCGCATGCCTTGGTAAAACCTGGATTCCTTGCCCATCCTGCGCAGGGTCTCGCCTATCTGAGGCCCTCCTCCGTGCACCACCACGGGATGCAGTCCCACGGCCTTCATAAGAATCACGTCCATGGCAAAGGAACGTTTGAGCTGTTCTTCCACCATGGCATGGCCTCCCAGTTTCACCACCATACGCTTCCCGAAAAAGCGCTGCATGTAAGGAAGCGCCTCCACCAGGACCTTGGCTTTTTCCAAAGGAGATGCCATCATTTCCACGCCTTTCCCCGAGACTAGAAACTCAAGAGGTCAAGCCTAACCAATTCTTCCTTGCCCCTTGGCTTCCAACCTTTGACTTGAGAAACCTTCACAGGCTCACAAGATATATCGGCTCAGATCCTCATCCTTCACCACATCCCCCAATCGGCTCCTGACATATTCCCTGTCCACTGTGATGGAGCCCTTCTCCATGTCTGGGGACTCGAAGGATATGTCCTCCAAGAGTTTTTCCATGACCGTGTGGAGCCTCCTGGCCCCTATGCTCTGGCCCCTCTCGTTGACCTGGGACGCTAAGAAAGCTATTTCCTCCACTGCCTCGTCGGTGAATTGTAAATCAATGCCCTCTGTTGCCAGGAGGGCCTGGTATTGTTTGAGAAGGGAGTTTTCAGGCTCTTTGAGTATCCTGTAGAACTCCTCGCGGCCCAGAGGCTCCAATTCCACCCTGATGGGAAATCTGCCTTGCAGCTCTGGGATCAAATCCGATGGGCGGCTCATGTGAAAGGCCCCGGCGGCTATGAACAGGATGTGGTCTGTGCGCACCCATCCATACTTGGTGTTCACGGTGGTGCCCTCCACTATGGGGAGTATGTCCCTTTGGACACCCTCTCTGGAGACATCCGGTCCGTGGGAGGATCCTTTGCTGGCTATCTTGTCTATCTCATCTATGAACACTATGCCACCTGTCTCCACCCTCTGGCGGGCCAGCTCGGCCACTCTGTCCATGTCCACCAGCTTCTGGGCCTCTTCTCTGACCAGTATTTCAAGGGCCTCTTTTATCTTTACGTTTCTCTTTTTTGTCTTGCCTGGAAAAATGTTCCCCAACATCTCCCTTAGCTGGATCTCCAAATCCTCCAAACCGCCGGCCGAAAGCACGCCCATAACGGGCACGGCCCTGTCTGTCACCTCCACCTCCACGAACCTCTCATCCAGCTTCCCCTCCCTGAGCATCTGCCTCAACCGCTCCCTAGTGGAGGAGCTGCTGCTGGAGGTCTGCTCTTCTGGCTGGGGCCGCAAGACCTCCAAGGCTTCTTGCAGGCTCCTTGGCTGTCCCCGGGCCACGCTGCGGGCACCCGGTAACAACAGGTCCAGCAGACGCTCCTCGGCCAACTGCTCGGCCTGAACCCTTACCCTTTGCATCTCCTCCTCGCGCACCATGTTCACGGCCTGTTCCATGAGATCCCTGATCATGGACTCCACATCCCTGCCCACATAGCCCACCTCCGTATACTTGGAGGCCTCAACCTTTATGAAGGGAGACTGAGCCAGCCTGGCCAGCCTCCTGGCTATCTCTGTCTTTCCCACGCCTGTGGGCCCGATCATCAGGATGTTCTTGGGAGCCACCTCGTCCCTTAGCTCCTCTGGAATCTGCTGCCTGCGCCATCTGTTTCTGAGGGCTATGGCCACGGCTCTCTTGGCGTTTCTCTGGCCCACGATGTATCGGTCCAGCTCTGAAACTATCTCCCTAGGGGTGAACATGATTTTTTCTAAAGCTCCTCTATCACAAAATTGCTGTTGGTGAATATGCATATCTGGGAGGCTATGGACAAAGCCTCCTCTGCTATTGATCTGGGCTCCAGATCAGTATGGCGGATCAAGGCCCTGGCCGCAGCCAAAGCAAAGGGCCCACCGGAACCTATGGCTGCCAGTCCGTCGTCAGGCTCCACCACATCCCCGGTGCCCGAGATTATCAGGGAACAGAGCCTGTCCGCCACCAACAGCATGGCCTCCAGCCTCCTGAGAATCCTGTCACTTCTCCAATCCTTGGCCAGCTCCACTGCCGCACGCGTTAGAGTCCCGCCGTGCTGCTCCAGCTTCTGTTCAAAGCGCTCGAACAGTGTGAGAGCATCCGCCGAGCCGCCAGCAAAGCCTGCCAACACCCTGTCATGGTGAAGCCTTCTGACCTTCCTGGCCCCATGCTTTATGACCGTCTGTCCCAGGGTTACCTGTCCGTCTGAAGCCATGGCCACCTTTGGCCCCCTTCTGACAACCAGTACAGTGGTGGATAGCATCGAGTGCTGTCTCATATGTCGCCCTTCTTAGGGAAAAAAGCCACATCTTCTTGCGGTTTCTTGGCCCTGGGGTGAACCTTGTCATAGATCTCCATCAACCTCATCATGCTCACCCTGGTGTATCTCTGCGTTGTGGAAAGGCTGCTGTGCCCCAGCATCTCCTGTATTGCCCTCAAGTCAGCCCCCCCATCCAAGAGGTGGGTGGCAAAGGTATGCCTGAGGCTGTGAGGGCTGACACCCCTTCGCATGGAGCAACGGGCTATGTATCTATCCAGCATGCGAGCCACGCTTCGGGCCGTGAGCCTTCCACCCCTGGGATTGAGGAACAGGGCCTCGGGCTCCAGGATTCTTCTGGCCAGCTCACTTCGTCGTTCCACGTAAACACGCAAAGCCTCCAGTGCAGGGTCCCCCACAGGAACGATACGCTCCTTGCTGCCCTTCCCGCTCACCCTCACCACTCCCAGATCCCAACGCACATCCATGAGATTCAAACCCACCAGCTCGCTGACCCTGAGCCCTGAAGAATAGAGCAGTTCAAGAATGGCCCTGTTGCGCACCCCTAAGGCCGTCCTGCAATCAGGAGTGCGAATCAACTCCAGGACCTCTTCCACCGAAAGAATCTGCGGCAGCCTCTGCTTCACCTTGGGTGCAGGAATCTCCAGCATTCCCTCTGGGGCCGCCACCCCTTCTCTTGCCAAGAACCTGGAGAAGCTCTTCAAAGATGTGAGTTCCCTTGCCACTGTGGAACGCTGGCGTTCCCTGGCCCTCCTGCCCAGGTACATTCGAACAAGTTCCGGGCTGATGTCCTCCAAGAGGGGTTCCTTGCCCAGCCTCTCGGCCAGGAAACCTCTGAAAGACTCCAGATCCTTCATGTAGGCCCTGAGGGTATGAGGAGATGCCCCACCGGCCTCAAGTTGGGACTTGAACCTGGCTATCCATTGTTTCATGAAACACCGATTGAAGATTTTTTCAAAAACCCGGCCCATCCCGAGAAAAAGAAAAGGCCTCATCCGCCCTGGGAAAAGCTTTGTGCCCAGCATCGAGACCCAAGAGATATTAACACAGTCTCGGACGAATTCAAGAAAAAACCTGGGATCCCTCCCTGAAGGCCACCTGCGGCTTCGGCTGCAAACCTCCCTGTCTTATCTCAGGAAGCCGCAGCCTTTCCCCTCAAAAACCTCTCCTTGATAAGGGCCTCCTCTTCCTGACGGGTGTGAACCCTTCCGTCCAGTCTGGCTTGCCTTAGGGCGTCTAGGGCCTCACGGAACACAGGGCCCGGCTGCAGGCCCAGGGCCTTGAGGTCTTCTCCCTTGAGCATGGGCCTGACCTCCTTGTCCTTGCTGAGAAAGCGGGAGATTTTCTTCTTGGTCTGCTTGTCCCTTCCCTTGGCCACCATGTATAGCAGAGTTTCTGTGGAAAATGGCTTTAGAAGCTCGTAAATCTGGCTGGGAGAGAGCCTCGGGGACACATGAATCCTGCTAAGGGTCCTGTCAGCCGCCTTTTTCCCAGCTGCCAGTTCCTCCCCATCTTTGGCATTGAAACCCAGGCGATCCAATACTTCCACCAGCTCCTTGTCGCTTAGCTGGTCCACCAGTGCAAGGAAATAAACCTTCCACCCCTGGACCGGTTCTTCCAGGTCCAGAAGGTCGTACCAGGCCAGAGCCCCCTCCACCTCCTGGAACAGTGCGCGCTTGGATTCGGGAAAACCCAGTCTGGGATGTATTGCCCCCAAGACCTTTAGCTCCTCCAATCTTTCCACGGCCGGCAAAGGCCTCTTCTCCTGCAAGATCATCTGAAGCTCGTGCCAGAGCCGCCTTCCTTCCACCTTCTCCAGGATGCCCAGTCCCAGAGCATTCTGGATCAAGTTCAAGGTGTGTTTCCCTATCCTGAAGCCGAATCGTTTCTCAAACCTCACTGCCCTGAGAACTCTGGTGGGATCTTCCACAAAACTCAGGTTGTGAAGCACCCTTACTATGCGCTCCTTTATGTCCCTCTGTCCTCCGAAGAAGTCCAGCAACTCTCCGAAAAAGGGTGGATTCAAACGAATGGCAAGGGTGTTTATGGTGAAGTCCCTTCTGTACAGGTCCAGCTTGATGGAACTCAGCTCCACCCTGGGAAGCGCTGCGGGATGCTCATAGTATTCCGTGCGGGCTGTGGCCACATCCACCTTGAAGCCGTCTGGAAAAATCAACATGGCAGTTTGGAACTTCCTATGGGACCGAAATCTCCCCCCATGTTTTTCCACATAACTGCGGGCAAAGGCCACTGCGTCGCCTTCCACTACCACATCCACATCCAGGTTTTCCTGCCTCAGAAGCAGATCCCTTACAAACCCTCCTACCACAAAGGAATTCATGCGCATTTCTTCAGCCACTTTTCCCAATTCCAGCAGCAGGTTCAAGATGGCCGCAGGAAGCCTCTCCTGCATCATCTGGTGCACCTTTTTTCTCCTGACCGTTTCGTCCCGCTGCACATGGTCGAAGGCATAACCGTTGTACTGAAGCCCCTGGGAGCCCAGATCCCTGAGCACGTCGGTACGGGTGATGCACCCCAGCAGTGTATCTCCCTCCAAAATGGGCACGAACCTTTGAGCATCCTCCACGACTATTCTTCGGATCTCCTCCAGCGGGGTATCCGGACTGGCTGTCTCAAAATCAGAGGTCATGTATTCCTTGACCGGCAGATGTTCCAGGCCGTGGAAAGAAGCCCTCTGTACAACCACTCTGGATATGAGCCCCACCAGTTCCCCCTTCTCCAGAACCGGCAGCACGTTGATGTTGAACTTGGAGAGCAGCTCTGCTGCATCCTTGATGGATCGGGTGGCTTCAATGGTCTTGACTGGAAAAGACATTATTTGGCGGGCGGTGCGCAGGGGCCTCACATGCTCCTGGAGCAAGGCCAGAAGCTTTTGCTCGGCCTGTACCAGGCTCATGTCCCTTATGGTGGCAGAGGCTGCCGTGGCATGACCTCCACCACCGAATTCCAGGGCTATGCGCCCCACGTTGACTGCATCCACCCTGCTTCTGGCCACCAGATATATCCTCTCCTCCATTCGAGCCAGACCAAAGAGCACATCTATGTTTTCCATGTCCCTCAGCTTGTGAACCAGCACTGCGAAATCCCCCACGTAGTGGTCAGAGGAGGCGGAAGCTATCACCACTTCCACCCCGTGCACCCTGACCTTGTGGGCCGAGCGGATCAGATCATTGAGAAGGAAAACCTGCTCTGCGGTCAACTCCCTTGTTATGAGATCAGGGATCATGCTCAGGCGAGCCCCCTGAGCCCTCAAGAAGGCCATGGCCTGGAAATCCTCTTCTCTGGTGGAGGAAAAGGTGAGAGAACCCGTGTCCTCGTATATGCCCAGGGCCAGCACAGTTGCCTCGTCAGGGGTCAGCCTGATTCCACGATTTCTGAGCTCTTCCACCATGATGGTGGCAGTGGCCCCAACCTCCTTGATCACCTCCACATCTCCATGGATGTCATCCTCGCTGGGGGGATGGTGATCGTATATGATCACCTCTACACCCGGGCGATCCAGAATCTCGGCCAGCTTTCCTATGCGGCTCCTTTGCCTGGTGTCCACCAGTATGAGGGTCGAGACCTCCTCTAGCTCTATGTCCTTGATGCGGTCCACCTCAAACAAGTAAAAGGTGGATTGCACGAAAAACTCCCTCAGGCTCCTCTCCTGAGCGCCAGGGAAAACCAGGCGTGCATCTGGATAGAGTTTCTTGGCCGCCAGCATGGACGCCAGCCCGTCGAAGTCGGCGTTCATGTGCGTGGAGATGACCCGAATTTGCCCCACCTTTACCTCCCCCTCGGATGGTAGCGCCTGTGAATCTCCTTGAGTCTGGCCCTGGCCACATGGGTATAGATCTGGGTGGTGGAAATGTCCGAGTGACCTAGTAACTCCTGAATGGCCCTCAGATCTGCCCCCCCCTCCAGCAGATGGGTGGCAAAGGAATGCCTAAGCATGTGAGGGCTAACCGCCCTGGGGATCCCAGCCTTCTTGGCACAAGCTTTGAGCATTTTCCATACTCCCTGTCTGCTGATGCGTGTACCCCCAGAGTTTACAAAAAGAGCTTGTGAGGATCTGGATTTGCAAAGCTCGGGCCTACCTTTTTCCAGGTACACCTTGATGGCCTCCATGGCATATTCCCCGAGGGGCACCACTCTTTCCTTCTCCCCCTTTCCCCTCACCACCAGGGTTCCAGTGACCAAACTTACCTGGGGAATATCCAGCCCCACCAGCTCGCCTATGCGTATTCCTGCGCCGTAGAGAAGCTCCAATATGGCCTGATCTCTCAACTTGAGGGGGGCCTTCCCCTGCACTGAAGCCATGAGCCTTTCCACCTCCTCACGGCTCATGGCTTTGGGCAAAGGGCGGCCCAGTCTGGGGGAAGAGACCGGTGTGGTTGGGTTTGAGACCAGAAGCTTCTCCCTTACCAGATATTTGAAGAAAGACCTAAGGGCAGCAAGGCTCCTGGCAGTGCTTCTGGGGCCGAGGCCCTTTTCGTGGAGCCAGGCAAGGTAAAGTTGAACGTGGGTGGGCTTGAGCTGATCCCAGCCCGTAATGCCTGCCTTTTCAACATGCTCCAGGAATCTTAGCAGATCACGGCTGTATGCCTCCAGGGTGTTACTGGAGAACCCCCTCTCCAAGGCCAGATGGTTTAAAAAACCATCCAACATCAACTCCATGGTGTTTGTCCGATTTTCCACGGGCTTCCTTCTATCCATCACTGAAGAGTCCTTTTCCACTTGTGGAGCAGGTTTAGGGCCTCAAGGGGAGTGAGGGTGTCCAAATCCAGCTTGCGGAGTTCCTCTTTTATGCGGCCATCTTCACCAATATGTGCCCCGAAGAGGCTTATCTGCCTGGGATCCACCCTTGAGGACCTTGACCTGCTACGAGTCCTGGCCAATCTGGGATGGCCCAGATCATCCAGCTCCTCTTTTTCCAGGTTGGACAGGATCTCCTTGGCCCTTTCCAATACCTGAAGGGGAAGACCTGCCAGCCTTGCCACCTGGATGCCGTAGGAGCGATTGGTTCCTCCTTCCACCACCCTGCGAAGGAATATTACACGGTCATTCCACTCCTTCACTGCCATGTGAAGGTTGCGCACTCCTTCCTTGGTGAGGGCCAGCTCTGTCAGTTCGTGATAGTGGGTGGCAAAAAGAGTCCTGGATCTCAATTGGGGGTTTTCCAAGATGTGCTCAGCTACGGCCCAGGCTATGGAAAGCCCGTCCCTGGTGCCAGTTCCCCTGCCCACTTCATCCAGGATTATGAGGCTTCGGGCAGTGGCATTGTGGAGGATCTGGGCTGTCTCGGTCATTTCCACCATGAAAGTGGACTGGCCCCTGGCAAGGTTGTCGCTGGCTCCCACCCTGGTAAATATCCTGTCCACAAGCCCTATGGAGGCCTCCGAAGCAGGCACAAAAGAGCCAGCCTGAGCCATGAGCACTATGAGAGCCACCTGTCTCAAAAAGGTTGACTTGCCAGCCATGTTGGGCCCTGTGAGCACGATCATGCGGGTGGAGGTCCCGTCCAGCTCGAGATCATTGGGCACAAATCTCTCACCCATGGAGATGCTTTCCAAGACAGGGTGACGCCCGTCGCGGATCCTAAGGCCATTGCTCTTGTCCAGCCGAGGTCTCACATAGCGGTTTTCCACTGCCACCTGCGCCAGGCTGGCCAGACAATCCAGCTGGGCCACTTGTTGGGCAGCCTGCTGTATCCTTTCCACCTGGCCTGCCACCCGCTCCCTGAGCTCCTCAAAAAGTTGCTGCTCCAGGGCCGCCCTTCTCTGTTCTGCCTCCAGCACCTTGAGTTCATACTGTTTCAACTCTTCGTTGATGTAACGCTCGGCATTGACCAGGGTCTGTTTGCGGATGTAATCAGGCGGCACAAGCCTGGTCTGAGACCTGCTCACCTCCAGGTAGTATCCGAAGACCCTGTTGTAACCTATGCGAAGACCCGGTATGCCGGTCTTGACCCTCTCCCTCTCCTCCATGGCGGCTATGTATTGCTTGTTGTCTTTGCCTATTCTCATCCATTCATCCAGCTCTGGGTGAACCCCCTGCCTGATCAGACCACCTTCCTTAAGTGAGAGGGGAGGATTCTCTACCAGGGTGCGCTCCACCCACTGCACCACGTCCTCCAGGGGGTCTAGGCACTGCTGGATTTCAGACAAGATGAAGCTTGTGGTACCCTCGAGGATTTCCTTCAAAGATGGAAGAGCCTTAAGAGAGTCCTTGAGACAGACCAAGTCCCTGGCATTGGCCACACCCAGAGAAATCCTAGCCCCCAGCCTTTCCAGGTCCTGTATCTGCCCCAAAGCCTTGCGTAATCTCTCCCTGAGCCCGTTTCCCTTGAAAAGCTCCTCCACAGAGTCCAGCCTTTGCTCTATTCTTTCCAGATCCGTCAAAGGATAGGCCAGCCATCTCCTGAGGGCTCTGGCTCCCATGGGGGTCATGGTTCGCTCCAGCACATGGAGCAAGGTGTTCTTTCGCGAGCGGTCCTGGAGGTTCTCGAAGAGCTCCAGATTCCTCCTGGTCCACTCGTCCAGCACCATGTGCTCAGTCAGGATGTAGGGTTTCAAACTTCTCACATGGGGAAGTTGTTCCCCCTGGGTTTCCATGGCATAGGAAAGCACCGCCCCGGCAGCCACTATGCCTGCATTCATGCCCCCACAACCAAAGCCCTCCAGGGACTGAACCTTAAAGTGAGAACAAAGCAAGGAAATGGCCCTCTCCTTGGAAAACTCACTTGGGGCCCTGTAAGTGACGAGAACAGGATTCCATGTGCGCAGACATGAGGCCAGCTCCTCCCTGCCTTCACACCCCTGTGGCAGCAAAAGTTCCCTCGGCCTTATCCTTTCGCCTTCTGACAGGAGTGTTTTTTCCCCTGACAACTCGGTGACCCTGAACTCCCCTGTGGAAACATCCAGAACCGCCACTCCATAAGCATCTTCTTGAGGGTACACTCCCATGAGATGGTTATTCTCCTGGGAGACCAGAGCATCTGGATCCACCACCAGCCCCGGGGTGACCACCCGTACCACCTGTCTCCTGACCAGCCCCTTTGCCTGGCTGGGATCTTCCATTTGCTCGCATATGGCCACCTTATGTCCCTGCTGCACCAGCCTGGCTATGTATGAAGCAGCCGAGTGGTAAGGCACTCCGCACATGGGCACCCCGGAGTCCTTGTCCCGGTCCCTACTGGTCAGGGCTATCTCCAGGATCCTGGAGGCCAGCTCTGCATCTTCGAAGAACATCTCATAAAAATCTCCCATGCGGTAAAAGACAATGGCATCTTTGTGCTTCTCCTTTATCTCCAAATACTGCTGGAACATGGGAGTCATTCTTTCCATGGGACTTCCCTTGCCTCACCTAGACAGAACGGATCTTTCATCCATCATATTAGCCAACCCTTGGGGTTCGGCAAAGCCCACCAAGGCTCCCCTCTGCCCCTGAGAGGCCTGCTGCAAGGGAAAGGGTTCAACCACTTGGCTGCCCAGTCATGCTAGTTGATCAAATCCAGGAAAATGAGAAACGAGTTCAGGCCGCCTCACTCACGGCCGGCCAATGATGGGAGAAGATTTCATCATAGTCCAAGGTAAGCTCGTTCATGCTCAAGCGATCAATGATTTTTTCTTTGGGATGGAGTCCGGGTTTAGACCCTTAAAGTGGCTAAGTAGCCTTGGGGGGCCTGGGGCTTGGCCCCCAAAGTTCTTGATCCCTGGGAATGAAGATCAATGGAACCCAGGAAATCCATTGGAGCCAGGCAGATCACCAGCCATGGGCGGATCTCTTGGGTCCAATGCCAGGGTTTTTGGAAACCAGGATATGTTTTCAGACCCGCCAAGTTCCATCCCTGCTTTTTCTTAATTCAATAACCTCCACCTTTCCCCTGTCTCCTATGAATGCACTGGCCCCCCAGTTGATGATCCCCAGGATCAATGAACCCAAGACTGCCCAACCCAAGCCGTCTATCTCCACTCCTTTGATCACAGAGCCCACCAGTTGCAGCATAAGACCGTTGATGACCAGAGTGAAAAGCCCCAAGGTGAGGATATTGATGGGAAGGGTCAACACCAGAATCACCGGTCTCAGCAAAGCATTGAAGATACCCAGCAATGCCGCTGCCACAAAGGCGGAGAAAACCCCTCCGATTCTTATTCCGGGAAGCACTGCGGCCGTCAACAACAATCCTAAGGCGCTGATGGCCCAACGCATCATGAGCCCTTTCACTTGGCCTCCCCTTGAATTTGATTCTCCCTAGAACCAGGCTGTCTTAAGGGTAGGAGATGCTGAACCAGATCAATGGGAATGGGGAACACAATGGTGGAATTGTTCTCTGCAGCCACCTCCGTGAGGGTCTGCAAAAAACGCAGTTGAAGGGCCACAGGAGTCTTGGAGATCATGGTGGCTGCTTCCACCAGCTTCTGGGCCGCCTGGAACTCTCCTTCAGCATTGATTACCTTGGAGCGCCTCTCTCTTTCTGCCTCGGCCTGCCTGGCCATGGCCCGCTGCATCTCCTGGGGAAGATCCACGTGTTTCACTTCCACTGAGGAGACCTTTATCCCCCATGGGTCCGTCTCCCTGTCCAGTATGCCCTGGAGCCTTTCGTTTATCTTCTCCCTGTGAGCCAGAAGCTCGTCCAGCTCCACTTCTCCCAGCACACTTCTCAAAGTGGTCTGGGCCTTTTGAGAGGTGGCCAGGTGGTAGTTCTCCACCTGGATCACAGCCTTGTTGGGATCCATGACCCTGTAGTACACCACGGCATTGACCTTGACCGAGACATTGTCCCTGGTGATGACGTCCTGGGGGGGCACATCCAGGGTCACCACCCTAAGATCCACCTTGCGCTCCATTTTATCTATCACCGGCCACAAGAATATGATTCCCGGACCTTTTAGACGGCCTATGTACTTGCCCAGACGAAAGATCACGGCCTGCTCGTACTCTTTGACTATCTTGATGGCTGATGCCAGCAACATCACTGCCAGGACCACCAGGATCAAGAGCGTAAAAGACATGTGCACCTCCTGTTCAATGGGTTAATTTTCTATTCTTCTGCCTTGCGGACCTGTAGGGTCAAGCCCTGGATGCCTGTTACCTCCACCCTCTGGCCTTCCTCTATGGGCTCTTCACTTATAGCATCCCAGATTTCCCCATGCACAAAAACTCTTCCCGTGGGTGCAATCCGGCTCATGGCACTGCCCTTCTCCCCTATCATGCCCCTGCTTCCGGCAACGGGTTTTCTCATGTAGGCCTTGAAAGCCAAGGTGGCCACAACAGCAAAAAAGCCAGACACAGCCAAAACAGTAGGTATCAGCACCTTCCAGGCCAGTTTCTGGTAAGCCCCAGGAGCATTGAAAAGCATGATGGAGCCAAGGGTCAGGGAGACAACTCCGGCCAAGGTCAATAGTCCGTAACTGCTGACCTTGAGCTCTGCTATGAAAAAAACTACGCTCAACAAAATCAGCATCACACCGGCGTAATTTATGGGCAATGTGTGCAAGGCATAAAAGGCCAGGATCAAGGATATTCCGCCTATCACTCCAGGGAAGATGGAGCCTGGATGAGCCAGCTCGAAGTAGAGGCCTGCCAGTCCTATCATGAGAAGAATATAGGCCACATTGGGATTGCTCAGGGCATTTAAGATCCTTTGACGCCAGCCCATCTCCACGTGCTCCACAGGCCTGCCTTTCACATCCAGTTTCATCTCTCCGGAATCTCTCATGAGAGTTCCGCCCTGGAGCTGGGCCAGAAGGTCATCTAGGTCCTTTGCCACCAAATCTATGACATCCAGCCTGAGAGCCTCTTCAGCCGGTATAGAAACGCTTTTTCTGACGGCCTGCTCGGCCCACTGAGCATTTCGATTCCTCCTGGCAGCTATGCTCTGGATGTAGGCCACAGCATCGTTTTCCACCTTTTTTGCCATCTCGTCACCCATGTCCTTGCCACCCATGGCCACGGGATGTGCAGCCCCTATGTTGGTACCCGGGGCCATGGCAGCCACATCAGCCGCCAGAGTTATGAAAACCCCTGCCGAAGCTGCCCTGGCTCCTGAGGGAGCCACATATACAACCACAGGCACAGGACTGTTGAGGATGCTCTTCACTATCTCTCTCATGGCAGTATCCAGACCACCAGGGGTGTCCAACTGCACCACCACCAAGGCCGCATCCCTGGATGCAGCCCTCTTGACGTTTTCATCTATGAACTCTGCTGTCACTGGATTGATCACGCTATCCACATGAAGCACTATCACCGGTCCTGAACCCTTCTGGGCAAATAGCTCACCCATGGACAAGGTCCATGCCAAAAAGAGCAAGCCACCCCAAAAGGCCCTAACTAATAGATTTTTCTTCATTTGTTCCACCATTTCTCTGGAAGGCAGAACCTTCCTAACCGGAGCGAGAAGGAATCTTGCGGCCCAAGACCCCCAGGATCTCTTTCATGTCCTCCCACACATCCCTCTTCCTCTGGGGATTGCGAAGAAGGTATGAGGGATGGAAAGTGGGCATCACAGCTATACCCTCCCAATGTCGGAAACTGCCCCTCAGCCTTCCTATGGGCTCTGAAGTACTCAACAGGGTTTGGGCCGCAACAGTGCCCAAAGCACATATGACCTTGGGGCGTATGGCTCTGAGCTGTCTGAAGAGAAAAGGCGAACAGGCTTCCACCTCTTCTGGCTTGGGGGTTCGGTTGGCAGGAGGTCTGCACTTGACCACATTGCATATGAAAACCTCCTGGCGGGCAAGACCCATGGCCCCTATGATCCTGTCCAGGAGCTGCCCGGCCGCACCCACAAAGGGCCTTCCCTGCAGATCCTCTTCCTCCCCAGGGCCTTCCCCCACAAAAACCAGCTCAGCCCTTGGATCGCCCTCTCCCACCACCACTTTCTTGCGATGCTTGTGTAAGGCACAAGCCTTGCATTCCTGGACATCCAGGGCCACCTGCTTTAGGTTTGCCCCATCTTCTTTGTCCGGCTTTGAACCCCTGAGCAGATTCTCCAGAGCCCTGGCCACCGATGAAGGAAGCCTCCCGTCTGAAAACCCGGCTCTGATTCTAAGCCTGGATTCCACCTGAGTCAGGATCTCCACCAACTCCACTGAGCCCTCTTTCCCCAGCATCCCGGGTATCTGTGGCCCTTCACGAGCTTGGGCCACCTAGAACTCTTGCAGAAAGCTATTTTTGTTTTCTAGCCCTTATTGTGTGTACCACCTTATCCAGTATAGCCCAAGCCACTTCTTCCTTGGACATCTGAGGTAATTCCTCAATGGTGCCGTCCCTACCCATGATCACTACCTGGTTGGTCTCTACTCCAAAGCCCGAGCCTGGCTTGGTGAGGTCATTTGCCACTATCCAATCCAGGTTCTTTCTTGCAAGCTTATCCTTGGCATTTTCCAGGAGAGAACGGGTCTCAGCGGCAAAACCCACCAGGATCCTGTTGCCCTTTCTTTGGCCCAGTTGGGCCAAAATATCTGCGGTCTTGGTCAAAGATACGCTCCATTTCTCTTGATCTTTCTTGATCTTATGTTCCTGGAACTCCTCTGGTTTATAATCTGCAACTGCCGCGGCTTTCACCACCACAGTGGCCTCCTGCAGTTTTTCCATCACAGCATCCCTCATCTGTGATGCTGACTCTACCTGCAAAAACCCCACCCCAGGGGGCGGCCTCAGCCCTGTGGGCCCGCTCACCAAAGTAACGGCTGCTCCCCTTCGCCTGGCCACCCTGGCTATGGCAAAACCCATCTTTCCTGAGGAACGGTTGGAGATGAACCTGACGGGATCCATTGATTCCCAGGTGGGCCCGGCAGTCACCAGCACTCTCTCCTGAGTCAGGTCCTGTGGGCTCAAAGCCGCCTTGATGGTCTCCACTATGGCATCCAGATCTGCAAGCCTTCCTCTTCCCTCCCACCCACAGGCCAGCTCTCCTTCCTCGGGTTCTACCAGCCAAACCCCCCTTTGCTTGAGTATTTCCATGTTTCTCTGGGTGGCCGGATGCTCGTACATGTTCACGTTCATGGCAGGACACACAACTACCGGACATCGCACGGCCAGCACGGTGGTGCTCAGCATGTCGTCGGCCAGACCATGGGCCATTTTGGCCATAAAATTGGCCGTAGCCGGAGCCACTACCACCACCTGTGCCAGATCTGCCAGGGCTATGTGCTGAATTTGGCTTTCCTGGGTGTGGGAGAACATCTCGGTGCGCACCGGATTACCCGATAAGGCTTGAAAGCTCAGAGGCCCCACGAACTGCGTGGCAGCCCGGCTCATGATGGTCCAGACTCTGGCCCCTTCCTTCACCAGAAGCCTGAGGAGTTCCAAGGCCTTGTACGCGGCAATGCCGCCAGTTACACCCAGGAGAACATTGCGCTGCTCCAGCTTGACCATCATGCCAGGCTCCCCTATGCCTTACTTCCTTATGGGCAAGAGCTGTATCTCCACCTCTGTGGTGAGAGGCTTCTCCCAGATCAATATCTGGCAAGCTCTATCGGCCTTCACAAAGCTAAGGAGCATCCTGTTGAACCTGACGCTGCTGACCAGGCCCCAACCGTCCCTCTGCATGGATCTTCTGAAGAACTCCGAGAGGGACTCCACCTCAACTCTACCAGAAAAAAGAAGCACCCCCGCCTTTGTTCCTCCCACCTCGTACACCACTGATCCCTTGGTGTCCAGCTCCAGCTCCGGGGGCACCAGCACATCCGGGAAGTCATAATATCTGGGAGCCGGAGGCGGTGGAGGCTCACCTATACCCAGTGCATGCTTGGTTGATTCACAAGCCGTCAGTGTCATGACAAGCCCCAAGAAGATTGCCAAGCCAACCCAAGTGCGAAACCCCAGTCTCATGGCCGCCCCTCCTCCCCTAGAATGTTTAAGCTTCCATCTCAGCAAAAGGCCCCGTTCCCTTTGTATCCTTTGAGGCTCTTGGCGTCAAGGTGTAAAAACCCCAAGCTCCCCCCTTATATGATCCGGCAGCTGCTCAAGGAGCAGATGAGGCTATCTTAAGATCCTCCCTCATTGAGCTTGTCCCTAACCACCAGGCCACATCCCACTGATTCATGGAAGCATCCCTGTGGAGAGATAGCGCAGGTAGTCGGCCAAGATGTTGGAATGGTCAAAAGCCAGAGGTCCGGGGAGGGAGTCTAGGGGAAAAACTCCGCAGCGAGCCGCATCATCTCCGGCCTTGGGGATTCCCTGGGCCTCGGCCAGAAAAACCACGGATATGTTGTGCTGTCTGGGATCTCTGGAGGGATCTGAATAGGCGTGGAATTGCCTGAGAGCCCTTAGCTCCAACCCGGTCTCCTCCATGGCCTCTCTCACCGCAGCCTGCTCCAGGGTCTCTCCATAATCCACAAAGCCGCCCGGCAGAGCCCAACCCAAGGGGGGGTTGTGTCTTTCCACCAGGATTATTCCCTCCTGGCCTCCAGGAGTCTGACAACGAATTATCACATCCACGGTGGGAAATGGATTCCTGTACACGAGCACTTTTTCCCCACACCTGGGGCATACAAGCTCCCTTTTCAGGTTCATTGCTCGCTACCGTAAGAGGCAGGATTCCCTGGCCCCATGCATGTTGGAAGCCAGAAATCATTGGCATCCAATGGATCGTAAAACCGCTCTTTTCCATGGACCAATATCAAGGGTGCTTTTTTGGACTCCGACCACTCATGAAACAGCCTGTCCACAAGAAACAGAAGCCCCACAACCATCCCGTGCTTTCTGGCAGCCTCCAGGGCGAACTGGGTGTCTGTGGGATACATGGAACATCTGGGACCATCTACCCTGGATATCAAATCCTTGATAAATATAAAGGGAGCCTCTGCCAGATTCTGCTGCCCTGTCTGCGGCGCACAAGGGAGTCTTTTTCGAAGCTCTTCTGGTGGAGCCCCCATAGCATCCCTGGCAGCCCAGGCCCAAGAAGCTCCCAAGAAAAGCATCATCAAGGTGCCCAGGCTGATCATGCATCTCGAGGCTTTCAAGGTCCTTGTCCTGCCAGATCCAGTTCCCAGCCAATGTCTTTGATCCATTGCTCGGCCAGGCCTTTGTTGTGCTTGTGGGCATTGGAAACCGCGCTGAAGATATTGCCTGAGTACCAGATGAGCTCGGCCAAGGCCATGCCTCCTGCCAGGGCTGGCTGCCTCTTTTCAACAGCCTCCAAAGTGGCTCCCAGAAACACTCCATTGACCAAGAAGACCAGGGCTGCATCCTCCCATCTTCCCAAATAGGCATGACCTGCCCCAGGCAAGAGCCCGGCAAGGATTCCGGCTGTCCACGGAGATCTGCCTTGGGATGAGACTTCACCCCTTGTTACCCTGGCGGCCTGCTGCCTGGCCACCAAGCCTGCCTTGCCCGTGGTTTCAAAGGTCTCAAGGCTCTGGGCTGCTTGTGCCCAATGGCCCAGACCTGATTGCAGTTCTGCCATGAGCAGCCTTATTCTGTCCCTGGCTGCCGGATCAGCACAGATCTCTAGGGCCGACCTGAAGGTCTCCAGCCCCTTTGGAGCATCTCCCATGCGCATGTGACAGATCCCAGCCAGCTCCAGCACCCGGCAGCGCAACTCCTGGGGGAATCCAGGTTCCTCCAAAGCCTCCCGGGCTGCTCTCAAGCCCTCGGGCCACCATTTCCCGGCAACATAGGACTCCAGAACCTTGAGCCTTGCAAGCCTCGCCCTCTTATCCTCAGGGAAATAGAACATGAACCGCTCATACTCTGTTATGGCCCGGTAGTGCTCCCCTTTGCCCGAGAGATGTTCTGCCAGGGCCCATTGAAGATCCGAATCCTGTTGCTGGGCATAGCAGATCTCCTGCCACAACTCCTGGAAGTGCCCCCTTCCCAGGCCCAGCAATGAAAAAAAGAAAACAAACAGAAGCTTGCTTCTGAACACAGGAAATCCTCCCCTAGAGACCATGAGACAAGGAAAAAAACCTACTCTTTGAGGCTCTGGGACAACCTGGCCACCTGGGCCTGGATCATCTCTTTTTGGAGTGGCTCGTTCAGGGTGCCCAGAAGGGACCTGTAAAGGGAAAGGGCTTCTTTGGCCTTACCTTGTTTCTCATAGCATTTGGCCAGCTCCAGCTCGGCCACACGGCCGAAGCTTCCTGAGGCGGTCTCTTTGAGACTGCTGAACACCTCAGCAGCCCTATCCCAATCTCCCCTTGCCTGTAGCGCCAATCCCAAACCATGGAGGGCAACGGCCCTCATGGTTCCGTGGTCCGAGGAAGGAAGAGATGCCAGAGCTGCCTCGAATTCCTCAATGGCCTCCGGGTACTTTCCCAATCCATAGCAGGCCCTGCCGCGGTAGACCCTTGCCATCCATCCCGCAGTGGTATGGGGAAACTGTTTTATGATAGCCTGAAACCTCTCGGCTGCCCTACCCATTAAGTCCTGGGAAACAGCCATCTGGGTCTCTTCCATGGCCCTGGAATACAGGCCATAAGCCTGGCTAAACAGATCCTGGGCCTGAGCTTCTATGCGGGACTGGTATACTCTCCATCCCCAAAATGCCACCCCGCATACCACCACCAACACAGCCCCGGCTGTCACCCAGCGGCTGTTTCTGCGCAGCCAGCCCATGAGCCTCATGCTGGTGCTTATGAATTCGTCCGGCTCCTTGAGAAGCCTCTTTCTGTCAACCTTTTCCTTGGGCATCTTAGAGCTGCTCCCTCTTGAAGGATGTGTCCTGATCATACCCACCCCTTCCAGGGGGTGTCAAGAACAGTGGCAAGCACTAAAGGCCCTCTTGAAGTATAATCCTCTATGGGTGGTAAATGCTTTTTATCCGGGGCAAGGGCCGTGGGCACCTTCACTTTCTTGGATCATACAGGCGATGTGGGCTTTGCGGTCAGGGGAAGAAGCCTTGAAGAACTCTTCCAAAACGCCGCCAAGGCTCTTTTTTCAGTTATCACAGACAGAAGGCGAATCAGGAGACGCATCAAGGAAAATATCAAGATTTCCGCTCCAGAGCTGGAGTCCTTGCTTGTGCAGTGGCTGGGAGAGCTGCTCTTTCTGTTTGATGCCAGAGGGCTTCTCTTCAGTGATTTCCGGTTTGAGACCCTGGAGAGCCACCTGCTGGAGGCAATGGCCTGGGGTGAACCCTATGAGCAAGGCCGCCATGTGATAAAGACCGGCATCAAGGCCGTCACCTACCATCAGATAAGGGTGGAGAAGAGCAGAGGGTTTTGGAGGGCAAGGATCATTTTGGACATATGACATGGGTCCCTTGGCCCCAATCATGGACCAGGGGCTGTGAGTCGGGGGCTAGGCCTCACAACACCCCCAGGCAAGCCCCCCATGAAATGCTCCTGGTCCCAACTGGCTATTGGCCACGGATCATGGAGGCCGGGGGCCGGTTCTTGCCGCCATCAAGCTTCTTCTTGTAAGAGATGGGTAACAAAGAGGAGGTGTCTCATGAAAAGCCAGCAAACCCAGATCAAGCTTCACAAGCTGGATGATTGGAGATGGATCATACCCCAAGAGGGCCGGATGCTCACAGAAGGGCTCGTCTATGCGGATGAGGAGATGATGCAGGTCATAAGCAAAGACCAGAGCCTGGTGCAGGTTGCCAACGTGGCCTGCCTGCCTGGAATAGTGGGTCGTTCTCTGGCCATGCCGGACATTCACTGGGGTTATGGCTTCGCCATAGGTGGAGTTGCAGCCTTCCGGCTTGATTCGGGGATTGTCTCCCCAGGAGGTGTGGGATACGACATCAACTGAGGGGTCCGGCTCATGCGCTCAGGTCTGAGCCGCGAGGAAGTGCAAAAGATGATTCACCCCTTGGTGGATGCTCTTTTCAGGAACATACCATCAGGAGTGGGATCTCAGAGAAAGGATCTTAAGTTGGGGCCTCAGGAGCTGGCCCGCGTGCTGGAGATGGGAGTCAGGTGGGCTGTTCAAAGGGGCTTTGGATCGGCATCGGACATGGAGCACATGGAAGCCGGAGGTTGCATACCAGGGGCTGATGCCTCAATGGTTAGCGACAGAGCCATGGAAAGGGGCAAGTCCCAGCTTGGCACAGTGGGCTCCGGGAACCACTTTGTGGAGGTGGGCTATGTTGAGGAAGTCTTTGACCAGGAGGCTGCCCATGCTTTTGGCTTGGAAAAAGACATGGCCACTGTGCTCGTGCACACGGGCTCCAGGGGGCTGGGACATCAGGTCTGCGACGATTACATAAAGATCATGATGAAGGCTTCCAGGGATCACGGCATAGAGTTGCCAGATCCCCAGCTTTGTTGCGCTCCTGTGCAATCCCCCGAGGGCAGGGACTATCTGGCCGCCATGGCCGCTGCTGCCAATTTTGCCTTTGTGAATCGCCAGATGATAAGCCACTGGGTGAGGGAGACCTTTGAACAGGTATTCGGCCTTGGGCCCAGACAACTGGGCCTTGAGTTGGTATACGATGTATGCCACAACATAGCCAAGCTGGAAGAGCACGAGGTGGAAGGTAAGAGACTCAGACTGTGCGTCCACAGAAAAGGAGCCACCAGGGCATTTCCCCCGGGGCATCCCGATATCCCAGAAGACTACAGGGAGGTGGGACAGCCGGTTTTGATCCCAGGAGACATGGGTCGCTGCTCCTACGTGCTGGCCGGCACTCAAAAGGCATATGAGGAGACCTTCGGCTCCACCTGCCACGGAGCTGGAAGACTCATGAGTCGTCACCAAGCCATCAAGGCCTCCAAAGGCAGGGCCATATCCAGGGAGATGGAATCCAAAGGCATAATAGTCCGTGGGGCCAGTAAGGCGACTCTTGTGGAAGAAATACCCGAGGCCTACAAGGATGTGAACCAAGTAGTCAATGTGGTTCATGGGGCTGGAATCAGTCGAAAGGTAGTAAGGCTCAGGCCCCTGGGGGTCGTGAAAGGATAGGCTGGGACAAAAATAGCCTCACCTCTTGACGCAGAATACGACTCAAATCATTGGGCAAGCACTTGGGGAAGCCCAGGCCCAAAAGTGCTTGCCCTTAATTATTACCCTGCTAAGAGCAGCTCGAAACGGTCCAGATTCATGACCTTACTCCAGGCTGCCACAAAATCCTTGAGAAATTTTTCTTTGGAGTCCTCACATGCGTACAGCTCGGCAATGGCCCGCAGTTGAGAGTCATGGCCAAATATCAGATCCACACGTGTAGCTGTCCACTTGAGAGCCCCGGTTTTCCGCTCAAGACCTTCGAACAGCTCAGAATCTTGGGAAGCCACTTTCCATACTGTGCCCATGTCCAGCAAATTTACGAAAAAGTCATTGGTGAGCACCTCTGGGCTCTTGGTGAAGACTCCGTGCTGAGATCTTCCGAAGTTGGCGTTCAGGACTCTTAGCCCTCCCACCAAAACCGTCATTTCAGGAGCTGTCAGAGTCAGCAATTGAGCCTTGTCTATGAGGAGTGCCTCGGATGGGACGCTGTATTTGCCTTTTAGGTAATTGCGAAAGCCATCGTACTTGGGCTCCAGCACAGAGAAAGATTCCACGTCGGTCTGCTCCTGGGAGGCATCCATGCGTCCGGGTGAAAATGGGACCTTCACATCGAAACCGGCGTTTTTGGCAGCCTGTTCCACAGCCGCACATCCACCCAGGACCATCAGGTCTGCCATGGATACCTTTTTCCCTCCTCTGGCCGATCCATTGAACTGCTCCTGGATTCCCTCCAGCACCTTTATTACCCGGGCCAGCTGTTTGGGCATGTTGACTTCCCAATCCCTTTGGGGTGCCAGTCGAATGCGGGCTCCGTTGGCACCACCCCGCTTGTCTGAACCACGGAAGGTAGAAGCCGCACTCCATGCGGTGTATACGAGTTGGGATACTGACAGACCAGAGGCCAGGATCTTGGCCTTGAGAAGGGCCATGTCATGGTCATCCATCAAGGGGTGATCCAAGGCAGGAATTGGGTCCTGCCAGATGAACTCCTCGGAAGGGACCTCAGGACCAAGATAACGTGAACGTGGCCCCATGTCACGGTGAGTAAGCTTGAACCAGGCCCTTGCAAAGGCCTGGGCCAGCTCTTGGGGGTTTTCCATAAAACGCCTGGATATCTTTTCATAAACCGGATCGAACCTCAGAGAAAGGTCCGTGGTCAACATGGTGGGTGGATGCTTTTTACCTGGGTCATGGGCATCTGGAACAATGGCAGGAGCACCCTTGGCCACCCACTGGTTGGCTCCGGCCGGGCTCTTGGTCAATTCCCACTCGTAATGAAAAAGGTTGTACAGGAAATTGTTGCTCCACTTGGTGGGAGTAACGGTCCAGGTCACCTCCAGACCGCTGGTAATGGTGTCGGCTCCTTTGCCTGTGCCAAAGCTGTTCTTCCAGCCAAGGCCTTGCTCTTCTATGGGTGCAGCCTCTGGCTCAGGACCCAGGTGGGAGGCCTCAGCAGCGCCGTGACACTTGCCAAAGGTATGACCGCCCACGATAAGAGCCACAGTTTCTTCGTCATTCATCCCCATGCGAGCAAAGGTCTCTCGGATGTCCTTAGCTGCTGCCACGGGATCTGGATTGCCACCTGGTCCTTCTGGATTTACGTAAATAAGGCCCATTTGCACTGCTGCTAGAGGGTTTTCAAGGTCGCCCTTCTCCGAGTGACGCTTGTCCTCCAGCCATTTAGCCTCTGAACCCCAATAAACGCTTTCGTCTGGTTCCCACCAGTCCTCTCTTCCGCCAGCGAAGCCAAGGGTCTTGAAACCCATGGATTCCAGGGCCACGTTGCCAGCCAGGATCATGAGATCCGCCCAAGAGATCTTCCTGCCATACTTCTTTTTTATGGGCCAAAGAAGCCTTCGTGCTTTGTCCAGATTCACATTGTCCGGCCAGCTGTTCAAAGGGGCAAAGCGCTGCTGTCCTGTACCTGCGCCTCCCCGGCCGTCCCCGATACGGTAAGTGCCTGAACTGTGCCAGGCCATGCGTATGAAAAGAGGCCCATAATGCCCGAAATCCGCTGGCCACCAATCCTGTGAGTCGGCCATGAGATCACGAAGGTCTTTTTTCATGGCCTCCAAATCCAGGCTTTTGAACTCTCTGGCATAGTTGAAATCCTGGCCCATGGGATTGGCAAGGGGGGAATTCTGGTGAAGGATTTTCAGGTTGAGCTTGTTGGGCCACCAGTCCCGCAAGCCCCTCACCTCTTCCACTGCTTGCGTTTTGGGCTCACCCTTAGTCGGTGATTTTTCTCCATTCATGTTTCTTGCCTCCTTATTCGTTTGAGTGAAAGCCTTGGTTCACTACCTGGCCCTGGTTGATGGACTCTCCTGGGCCCGGGGGATCATGCCTCTTGGCATGAATGGGGCTGGCTTTGCAAATGACTCTCATCCCTTGGTAAAAAAATTGCATTCAAATTAGGTTTGGGTGCAGGCGGCCTTGGAAAAGCCCTGGATGCCCGAATACTTTTCACAGTATAGCCCCGGCCACCAAGACATCAACGCCTGTTCCCCTTCAGATGAGATAATTTTACCTCCGAAGATCTTTCCCCAATCCCCATCAGATCCATTTCCAGGGGCCAGAGTCCCACCCATGGGAGGCTGTCAAGAAAATCCGGATCAGATTATCCCTTCCTGGCTCAATTTTTCTATTTCTTCCCGGCTCAATTGGAGCAATTCTCCGTAAACCTCCTTGTTGTTCTGGCCCAAAGCCGGGGCCGCACTGTGGATTTTTCCAGGAGTCAGGCTCAGCTTTATGGGTATTCCCACAACAGGAATCCTGCCATACTGCGGATGCTCCACGAATTCGTGCATCTGCCTGGCTTTTAGCTGCGGGTCATGATTCACCTGCTCCAGATCCTTCACAATGGAGCAGGGAATGCGATTTTGGTTCAGTATGCGCTCTGCCTCCTGGGCGCTTCTTTGGGAGAACCACTGCGTGAAGACCTCGAAGTATTCCTCCCTGGCCTTGAGCCTGAAGATAAAGTTGGAGAATCTAGGGTTTTCGGTACAGAGATCAGGACGATCCAAGACCTTTGAAACAAAATCATTCCACTGCCTGTCGGTCAGGATCACACAGGCCACGTGGCCGTCTTTGACCGGATAGGAATACCAGCATGGAAAGGGCCTTTCCTGGCTGGTTAGCACATCGTCCAGGTTCTCCCCCAAGGTTTCCTTTACTTTTTCCCTTATGTCCTGGGTGCTTCTCCAGTCAAAGGCACGGAAATTATGGAAATACATCACATGGAGATATCCACCAATTGCCCTTCCCCTGTGCGGGACCTGGCTATGAGGGCCTGGAGGATACCGATGGCGGCAAAAGCCCCGCTCACAAAGTCCCCAAAAAAGACCCCAGGGGTCATGTGAGGGGTTTTCTGGGCGTACATGATGCCCCCTGAGGCCTGAGCTATGAGATCAAAGGCCAGTCTTACACCGTATGGACCGCTTTGGCCAAAGCCTGTTATGGAGCAGTATATCAGCCTTGGAAGCCTGGCCTTGTGCTCTTCCCAGCCCAAGCCCAGGCGCTTCATGAGACCCGGAGCCAGGTTCTCGACCACCACGTCCGAGGAAGCGGCCAGTTTCCAGTATAGCTCCTTTCCTCGCGGGTGTCTGATGTCCAGAGTTATGCCCTTCTTGTTCCTGTGCCAGTTGGAAAGGATTCGATCCATGCCCGGTATGGGCCAAAGCATTAGCCGTAGGGTCTCCCCATGCCCTGGCGGCTCCAACTTGATCACCTCAGCCCCCATATCGGCCAGAATCTGGGTACACCTGGGGCCCGAGAGAAACTGGGAGAGGTCCAAAACCCTGATTCCTTCCAAGGCAGACGCCATAGCTTCCCTCCCATTCACAAGAAATAGCTCTTCCCAAGAGAGCCTTTTTCACAAACAGTTGAGATGCCCACTGAGTACTGAAAATCTCAAGGCCAAAACCTTGCCATCAAACCCACCCGAGCTTTTCATTTTTTTAAGGAGCTGTCCCTAAAAAAGCCATCAGTCCTTGCCCCTGGGGGCGATGAGCTCAAGATGAGCTGGCCTGACCAAGCGCTTGGCTTGGCCCCTGGACGGCACTTTAGAAAAAAACAAACGCATGATACCTGGATTTGGCATGGTTGCAAGCTTCTGGACAAAGAAAAATGATTCCATAGAGCAGAGAAGACCGAAAGCTCTTTGTTTTGAGTTGACGGCTTGAGTTGCTCTTGGTAGCTTCTCCGAGGAAACCCGAATCTGACACTAGTTAAATTATAGGCAGGAGGTTACCTGTGGCTAAAGTGAATCTAGGGGAAGTGGAGCTGGCGTACGAGGTGCACGGTCAGGGAGATCCCCTTTTGCTCATAGGGGGATTCACCATGGTCAAGGAGGCTTGGACATACCAGGTGGAGGGACTGTCCAAGAGATTCCGGGTGATCACTTTTGATAACAGGGGCGTGGGCCAATCCACCGTGCCCCAGGAGCCTTTCAGCATCTCTGATATGGCAAAAGACGCCTTGGGCCTTCTGGATGCCCTTGGAGTATCCTCTGCCAACATATTCGGGATTTCCATGGGAGGCCTTATAGCCCAAAGCATGGCTCTGGAACAACCCCAGAAAGTGAAAAAAATGGCCCTGGGCTGCACCACCCACGGAGGTAAGGAGGCTGTGGCTCCGGCCCCACGGGTCATGGAGCTCATGGCCAAGGCAGCAGATCCTTGCCTTTCGCCAGAAGAAGCGGTCAGAATGCGGGTTCCCATTCTTTTTGGGGACAGATTTCTCGAGGAAGAGCCCATTCGACTTGAGCAATGGATCGCCGGGGCGGTCAAACATGCTCCCACTGCTCAGGGTGCAGCCCTCCAGATGAAGGCTCTTTCCAGGTTCAATGTCAGGGAACGGCTCCAGGAAATAAGCTGTCCGGTCCTGGTGATCACCGGCAGCCTGGACCGCATGATGGATCCTGAGAACTCAAGGCTTCTGGCCCAGAGAATACCCGGAGCAAGGCTCTATGTGGTACAGGGGGCGGGGCACCTCTTTTTCGTGGAGCGACCTCAGGAGGTCAATCAAGTTCTTATGGATTTCTTCCTGGGCTGATTCTTTTCAGAATTCCTGCCTGGTGGCGCTTTCAGCAGCAGCCTTTCTTCCCTGCACCTTTGCCAGGTGCTGCCAAAGGCCTAAGACAAAAGCCAGACCAACTCCCACTAAGTCTGTTGTCAGGCCCGGTTTGATAAGCAGAATTGCTGCAACAACCAGTACCAACTGCTGCCATCTCTTGGTCTCTCCCATGAACCAGCCCGTGAGGCCTGCCGAAAGCAGAATCACCCCGAGGGAGGCCGAAAGGATTGTTGAGACCACTTCCCACCAAGACCCGATGAGCAAAAGCGAAGGCCCATAAACAAACATGAAGGGCACTATGAAGCCTGTAGCTCCTATCTTGACCGCCTGAATTCCTGTCTGCCACACATTGGAGCCGCTTATTCCAGCAGCGGCGTAGACTGCCATGGCCACAGGAGGAGTAATGGCCGAGATGATGGCAAAATAGAAAACAAATAGATGGGCCGCTATTAGAGGCACTCCAAGCTTTATGAGGCCTGGGATCAAAAGCGCAGCCTGCACTATGTACGCAGCGGTTGTGGGAAGACCCATGCCCAGAATGATCCCCGTTACCATTGTAAGTACAAGAGCAGGGGCAAGACTTCCTCCAGCCACATCCAACATCAGGCCTGTGAACTTCAGGCCCAGTCCTGTCAGATTGATGATACCTACAACTATACCCGCACAGGCGCATGCTGCAGCCACGGCCAGCATGTTTCTGGCTCCGCCTTCCAGGGCCCTCAAGATCTTCTTGAGGTCCATTCTGGAATCTCTTCTTACAAATGACATGGGAAGCACCGCTGCTATGGCGTAAAGACATGCCAGCATCGGGGTATAGCCACCTATCATGAAATACACTATGACCAAAATGGGCACAAAGAGGTGACCCTTCTCCAAAAGGACTGTTCTGAGCCCCGGCCTCTCCTCCCTGGGTATGCCCATCAGGCCGCTTCTGGAAGCCTCGAAGTGGATGGCCATGAACAAGGCCAGGTAATACAAGAGAGCTGGCACCAGGGCGTGCTTACATATGTCTATGTAAGAGATGCCCGTGAACTCAGCTATCACAAATGCTGCAGCCCCCATCACAGGTGGCATTATCTGGCCTCCTGTGGAAGCTGTGGCCTCCACGGCTGCAGCAAAAGCCGGCCTGAACCCTGCCCTCTTCATCAGGGGTATCGTAAGCCAGCCGTCCACCATCACGTTGGCCACCGCACTTCCCGAGATGGTCCCAAACAAGGAAGAGGACACACATGAGATCTTTCCAGGTCCTCCCTTGGTTCCTCCCACCAGGGAAACAGCGAATTTTGTGAAAGCCTCGCCGGCTCCAGACTCCTCCAGAAATGATCCGTAGATCACAAACAGAATAACGTAAGTGGCAGAGACTCCTAAGGGTATCCCAAAGATTCCCTCTGTGGTCAGGTAAAGCTGATCCACCAGGGTCTCCAGGCTAAAACCTGTATGCCTGAGAATTCCTGGCAGGTTCTGGCCCAATAGCCCGTAAAGCAGAAATGCCACTGCAGTCAATGGAAGAGCCCAGCCAATGGTTCTCCTGGAGGCCTCCAGAAGAAGAAGGGTCACTAGTATGCCCAACCAGAAGTCCCACTGGCTCAGAGACTGCACGTAGGGGTAGCGGGTCACCACATAATCATAGCTGAGGAAGATGTGGCCCATGGCCAACAAAGATCCGCCCAAAAGCAAAACATCCAGGAGCAAGCCAAGCTTCTGATGACTTTTCCTGTTGGAGATGGAGATCAAGAATATGAGGCCCAAGGTGAAGGTGAGATGTATGGATCTGTGCATCATGGCCTCTGGGGAGCCGAAGGTGGCTGCCCAAAGGTGATAAAGAGACATGCCTATGGCCGTGAGCTTCAGGACAAATCTGACTTTGCTTTGAACTCCTTCCATGGCCCATCCAAGAGCAAGGCGGGGCACCCAAGCCCCGCCTCATAGATCTAGATTAAGACAACCTGTGCCCAGCTCTCCAGAGCTTTTGCTGCCGGGCCTCGAGCCTTGACAGGCCTACTTTATGGCTCCTATTTCCTTGTAATACTTCAGTGCCCCGGGATGGAAAGGCACTCCTATATCCAGGGCCAGATCCTGGGCCTTGACTCTTTCCATGTCCTTAACCACCTGGCTCAGCTGAGCCACATTCTCTGTGATCACCTTGGTGATCTTGTACACAAGATCCTCTGGCAGCTTGGCGCTTATTACCAGATGCGTGAAATAGCCTACTCCAGGCACGTCATAGTCCACACCAGGATATGTGCCTTTGGGAATTACCCTCTTGAGGTACCCAGCGTTCATCTTTTGCAGCTGCTGGATCTTTTCCTCAGGCAGTGGAATCATGCGGATTTTTCTTGTGGTGGCTAGATCCAGGATGGAAGAGGCTGGAATGGTAGTGCCCAGCAGGAAAACGTGGGCATGGTTGTCCTTGAGAAGAGACACAGCGTCAGAGTAGCTTACGTGGTTCACCTTGCTCATGTCATTGTACGAAAGGCCATAGAGCTGAAGAACCTGCCTTGCAAGAAGCTCCCCGGTATGGCCCTTGGGCCCAGGACAGATGGCCTTGCCTTTGAAATCCGCAGGGCTCTTGATGCCGGAATCCTCCATTACAACCATCTGGAAATACTGGGGATACAAGGTTGCCAGCTGCATGACGTTTTTGGTGGGTGCCTTGAAAGGATCCCTGCCTGCCACCCCATCCACGCTGGAGCTGGAATTACCGAAGCCTATGTCTGCCTTGCCTTCCTCCACAGCCACCACATTGGCTATTCCTCCCCCTGGAAGCACAGAGACGCTGGAGCCGGGCACTGACTTCTGGATCAGCTCGGATATGGCCCCTCCCAGGGGATACCAGGAACCGCCCATGGGGCCTGTCATCATCTTGAGGGCCACCTTCTGCTGCGCAAAACAAGGGCCTGCAATTGCCAAAACCACGACTAAAGCCGCACCCATCGACCTCCAAGCCTTTTTCATGGCAATCCTCCTTTCCTCTAGGCTTACAAGAGTATGCCCCATGAAGCAGAAACGCCTTGGGGTTCCATTTTGCTGGGAAACCAACCTGCGGCCTGGCTGCCCTGTGCCTTGCCAGAGACAGGCGAATAATAGGAAATGGCATTACAGATGTCAAGCAACAAGACATCTGACCCGGATCATTCTACAGGACCAGTGAAATTGGGGGCTAAGGCCCCACCCAGTAACTTTGCTCATTGGAGGTCTGGACCCAATGGGCCCCTACGGGCAGAATCAAGTTTCCTTTGGACCTGAATCGATCCGTACCAGCACATCCTGGAGCTGCTCACCAAAGTTCATTGATCAAAAAAACGCAGACCAAAAATCTTGACTATATCCTGCCAGTTCTGTAAGTTCAGCCCGGGGAAATCCGCCTGGGGGGGACACATGACCCTATGGAAAAGAGTCCTTTGTCTGATGGTCCTACTGTCAACCTGGGCACCCATTGAGGCCTCGGCCCTGAGATGCCAGGGAAGGATAGTGTCTTTGGGGGAGACTCGATATGAGGTGACGGCCAAGTGCGGAGCGCCCAGCTTCGTAGAACAGAGATATGAAGAACGCCTGGGGATTCCAGAAGGACGCCTCTTTCTCTACGACCCCGGAGAAAAACGCTATATCAAACCTTGGGCTGTACAGCAGGTGCTCATAGAGGAGTGGACTTACAACTTCGGCCCACACAGCCTCATGTACTATCTTAGGTTCGAAAACGGGATTCTGAACGACATCCGCACAGGGGATTACGGTTTTTGAGTCCAGAGAGGGCTCTTTCCAGGGCTGCCGTGTGAACATCCGCCGCAAAATGGACCGGACTCTTGCCCCAAAGGGGATCCCAACCCGAGGGATCTGCAATACACTGGAACTGGGTCTCTAGCCCGATTCTGGAAAGGGCCTCTTTTGCTTCCAACCCCAAGATGCGCTCAGAAGCCTCCCAGGTGGCTCCGCAGGGGGCTCCCCTTCTGACCCGCACACCACGCACCACAGTGCCTTCCAGCTCCACCTCCAGCTCCGGAGCCCCGAACTGTTCCCCGTAAGGGCCCAGGCAGACCTGCCTGGCAAGCCCGCATCAGGTAGGCGGCGTGATGGTGCCCTCCACCCTCAACTTCTTGCCCGAAGCCACCACAGGAATATTGAGCTCCCTGCACCTCAAGGCCAGCTCCAGGGACAGGTCTGGGTGACGAAGGAAATCCAGGACCAGATCAGCATGGATCTCCTGGGGAAGGTATGTGCCTGGCTCCTCTAGCACCGGAGGTAGGACCTCGTCCAGAGAAAGGATCCTGCCTATGCGGATACCCTTGCCCCTGGCCGATATGGCACGAATCTTGGCCATGCCGCTTGCCCTTTGTTGGAAGACCCAAATCTCCTGCATCTCATTGCTCTCCATTGATCTGGGGGTTACACCCTGTAGAATAGCCTTTGGATAAAGGGGAATCAATAAGAGCCTATGGAGAAGCGCCTTGATAAGCAAAAGGACTATGATGTCAACAAGATGCAACCAGTGATGAGAGGGCTCCAACAGGCCTTCACACACACTTGAAATCCCATCATACTCTGGCATGAACCTGGGAGGTGGCCTTCATGAGTCAAGCATTTAAAAGAATCATAAGAGAGCAGGCCTTGAGTGTGGGTTTTGAGGATGTTGGCTTCACAGACGTAGCCCCATTCGACCTGTATGTGGAGGAGATCCAACAAAGGCCTGCCATGTACAATTGGATCCAAACAGAGTCTTTTAGCACCCTGAGGGGATCCAGGCCTGCAATTAAACACCCCTGGGCCAGGTCCATTGTGGTGCTAATCCGCAACTATCACAGGAAAAGCTTCCCAGAGCATCTGCTGCACCTCTTTGGCAGATGTTACATGGTGGACGAGAGAAAGATAAGGGGGGAAGAGTACTTGCGGTTCAAGTCCCTGTTGGACTTCCTCAAAGGGCTTGGAATTCACTGCCTTTACGACGAAGAGCTCCCAGCCCGCATGGCTGCTGCCAGGGCAGGCATAACCCATTATGGAAACAACTGTTTTGCCTTTGCCCGCAACTCCATGGGCAGGTGCTCTTGGCTGGAGATAATCCCATTGTTGGTGGATGTGGAGCTGCAACCCGATGAGCCCAGCATGGTCTTGGGCTGTCCCCAGAACTGTAAGATGGAGTGTCTCAAGGCCTGCCCCACAGGAGCCCTTTACGAACCTCTTAGAATGGAGCCCAAGAAATGCATAGCCTTTTTGACCTATTACGGACCGCAGCTTACTCCCATTGAATTTAGAGAGCCTATGGGGACCTGGCTTTACGGTTGTGATCTGTGCCAGGAAGCCTGCCCTATAAATAAGGCCTGGGCCAAAAGGCCCCTTGCATTGAATCAGGACCTGATGGAGAGGGGCCAGGGATGGGACCTTCGCCTGATCCTTGATATGAACCTCGATTATTATCAGGAAAAGCTGTGGCCGCAGTTTTTCTATATCTCAAGATCCCGGCCCGACAGGTGGCAGATGAATGCGGCAAGGGCCTTGGGTAACCTACGAGATACAAGGGATATTCCTCTCTTGGCGAGAAAGTTAAAGGAGAGCCCCTTTGAAAATGTCAGGGCCATGTGCGCATGGGCGCTGGGCCGCATGGGCAGTGCCTCGGCCAGAAGAGCCCTGGAGAGGGCCCTGAGCGACCCCTCGGAAACTGTTCGAAAAGAAGTGCAGATGGCCCTGGGATAAGTCTTGAGTCGGAAAGCCCCTGGGCTGGTAGGGATTGGATAAGCCTTGGAATCAATATAAAGGCTTTCAAGAAATAAGGAGGACTTCTAACCGGTGAGGACTCTTTGTTTTTTCCTGGGCTTTTTTTTGTCAAGCTTTCCTTTGGGTAGGATCTGGGGGGAGGAGCCAACACAAGAATGGAATCTTTTGCAGGCCTTGGTCAGAGACAATGAAATCTCACCTCAAGAGGCCAGGGAGAAAATAGTGGGGATCCACTCCAGGCTGCTTCTTCTTTTTGGTGAAGGGGACAGAGGCGGAAACAAAGCCTTTCCCACCAAAGGCGGTTCATGGAGGGATTTGGGTGGGAGAGCAGGAAGCGGCTTTGTGGCCAGGGGCTATGATTTTTTTCAGGGTGACCGTCATGGAGGCCATCCGGCCCATGATATCTTCATTTTGGACAGAAACCAGGATTCTCTGGAAGACAGAACCGGCAAGCCAGTGGAGGTGGTTGCCTTCCTATCGGGGGTGGTGGTAGGACTTAACAGGAATTGGAAGCCTGGCAGCAACATAAGAGGTGGAAATTACGTATGGGTCTTCAATCCTTCAAGGCAGCTTTACTGTTACTATGCTCACCTCCAGGAGGTGCTTGTGGAGGTGGGACAATGGGTTGAGGCCGGCCAGAGCCTGGGCACCCTGGGCAGAAGCGGCAAGAACGCCTTTCCCAGCCGCTCCCCCACACACCTCCACTTCATGTGTCTTTTCTATGATGATGGCCGCATGAGTCCATACAACCCTTACCAGGAACTCCTCAGTCTGGGTGGGAAATGATTCCTAGCATCTGGAGTTACGGCCTTTTCTGGCTTTTCTTATGTGCCAGATGCGAAAGAGCCTCTCCAGCTTGTCTCTGTAAGCCATGGCAGCCAGTATGAACAAGAGAGCCACTCCCACCAGAATGGAAAACCGCACGTACTGGTGATGACGGATAAAGTCTCCCCCGAGGGTCAGAAGAATGGTGCCCAGGAGCCTTCCGGTGGTACTTATCATCAAGAACTCCAGAGAGCTTAGGTGCCCAAGTCCCAAGAACCAGCACAGGGTGTCTTTGGGGAAGCCCGGGATCAGAAAAAGAAGAAAGACGATGAAGGCTCCCTTGTGTTTCAAGAGATAATCAAACCTGGCCATGGTGGATTGGGGTACGAATTTCTCTACAGCCGGGCGGCCTAGGGCGCGGCCCAGGGTGAATGCCAGGTAAGAACCTATGGTAAGACCAATGGTGGACCAAAGAATCCCCAGAAATGGGCCGTACAGGTATCCACCGGCCAGACCGGTCACCTCGCCTGGTATGGGGGCCACCACCACCTGAGAGGCCTGAAGCACAACGAATACCGCCACATCCCAGGGCCGCATGGACTTGAGCAGCTGAAGGAGCTTTTCTTTGTGGAGGAAAAACTTTATCACCCCTGTTTCATAGAGGAGAAAAGTAGCGCCTCCCACCAAGAGAGCCAAAATGAGTAGCCTTAGCCAGATGCGCGGTCTTCCTGGGGCTTGAGCCTCCTGAAATGGCCAGGAACCATCCTCTTTGCTTTTCTTCAAAGGCCGTCTCCAAGCTGACATGGCTCAGGGGGATTATTATGCTTGCTCAGACACAGGGCCGCAACCCCTAGGATAAGAATCGAGATTTCTTCAAGGCCAAAGTCCCCAACACTTGGGCTGGCCGGAATCTTGTTATGGGCCGGCTCCAGAACAAGCTTCTTATGGCCAGACCTTCGCGCATTGACCCACAGAGAATGATTTCCTAATATCCGGGCTGGTGCAAGGCGATCATCTCATTTATCCGAGTGTTGAGGCTAGGGTCATGGCAAGAGTCCTCATTGTGGGAGCAAGCGGGTACGTGGGCACATTCCTTTTGGGTTTGCTGAGGAGAAAGGCTCTGGAGGTATTGCCCACCTTTTTCAGACACCCCACAACACAGGGGTCGGATGAGAGATTCCTGGATGTTAGAGACCCCAAGGGGGTCCAGGCTTTGTTGAGGGAGTTCAGGCCCCATGTGATCTTCCACCTAGCCTATGACATGGAAGACCTGGATGGAAGCGTGGTACGAGGCACCAGGAATCTTTTGGATGCATGGACCTCCACGGGCAGACAGGGGCGTTTTTTCTACATGTCCACGGATATGGTCTTCGACGGGGAAAATCCTCCTTACCAAGAGACGGATTTGCCCAGGCCTGTGATCCCTTATGGGGAAGCAAAACTCAAGGCAGAGCTCATGGCCTTGGAGGCCGGAGCTCACGTGCTGAGGAGTTCTTTGGTCTATGGATTGTCTCCAATGGATCCCCGCACAGAATCTTTGAGACTTGGGCTTATAAGAGGGGTCTTCCATTACCCCTACTTCGAGGATGAGATGCGCTCGGCCATAGCCTTGGAGGACCTTTGTTTTGCTATGGCCCAGTTGGCCTTTGCAGAAGGACCCATTCCTCCTATTGTTCATCTGGCTGGGCCCGAGTCCCTGAGCCGCTACTGCCTGGCCTGCCTCTTGGCCGAGGCCATGGGCTTTGACCCAGGGCCCATCCCAAGGGCCAGGCTTGGGGATACTCTGATGCCGAGGCCCAGGGATCTCACACTGGAGGTTTCTCTGGCTGCAAGACTTCTGGGCTGGAGCCCGCGTTCGGCAAAAGAGGCCCTAAGTGGAAAAAGGCCGGTATCCTAGACCCTGAGTTCCCGCTACCGGCCAAGGCGTGCCGGATCTTTTTCCTGCGACTCAAGCCGGGAGGCCCGTGACAGAGATGCACAAGACCACAGCCGGATGGGCCCTGCCAGCCCCAACCAAAGAAGGCAGGAGGTCTCTGAGAGGGCCCCTGCCGGCATGGAGGCGTGAATGGATTGGTTTCTTGTCAGAAAGTCGTTTTGCCACCTGCTTTACCCAGTGCCCACTGTTCTCGTGGTCTTGGGATTGGGTGTTCTGTTGCTTTGGATCACACCCTGGAAGAGGGCAGGCAGGGTGTTTGTGACCCTGGGCACCCTTGTCCTGGCAGGGCTTAGCTGGGGGCCTGTGGCAGACAGCATGTTAAAGCCTCTGGAGCAATCTGAAGGGGCTTGGGTTTTCCATGAAGGGATGAGGGAGATTCGCTGGGTGGTGGTTTTGGGAAGCGGGCATGTCTCAGATCCCAGACTGCCGGCTGCAAGCCGCCTGGACGAGGCTTCTTTGGCTCGACTGGTAGAGGGAATCCGCATCCATCGACTCCTCTCGCAGAGCCGACTTCTGCTCTCAGGAGGAAGCCTTTATGATTCCGTTGCCAATGCGCAGGTCATGGCTGAGGCAGCCTTGTGCCTTGGGGTGGAGCCTGGGAAATTGGCCCTGGAGAAAACCTCAAGAAACACGGAGGATCAGGCCAGGGAAATAAAAGGCATGTTGGGTGAAGAGCCTTTTGTGCTTGTGACCTCTGCAGCACACATGCCAAGAGTCATGGAGCTCTTTCGGGCCATGGGCATGAACCCCATTGCAGCCCCAACGAATCATATGCTCAAACAACGGCCTCATGGGAGTTATTCCCAGAAGTATCCATCCTGCGAAAATCTGCGCAAAGTCCGACGTGCTCTTCACGAGTACCTGGGCCTTGCCTGGCTTAAGGTGAAAAAGTGGGTACAGGCCGTGCCCCCTTTGTGAGCTACCATCAGGATCCGGATCAACACGTGGCATGTGGCATCCAGGCCTTACCCCAGGCATAGACACCAAGGAAGAAAAGGGCTTGGGGCCGGTTGATGGTGCATGGGGGCCGTGGTATAAATGGCCATGAGTCTTGGCCGGGAGTTGCCTGCCCTGGATGAGCCTAATTCTTGTCTGTAACGATGACGGTATTCACTCAGAGGGACTCAGGGCCCTTGCCGAAGCATTGCGCCCACTAGGCGAAGTGGTGGCCGTGGCTCCTGACAGGGAGCAAAGTGCCTCCAGTCATGCCCTGACCATGCACCGTCCCCTTAGGCTGAAACAGGTGGCTCCGGGCTTTTTCTCGGTGGACGGCACCCCCACAGATTGTATTCTTCTGGCCATGCATAGGGTGCTCAGGGGAAGAAGACCGGACCTTGTCATCTCAGGGATAAACAAAGGGGCTAACCTGGGAGATGACATCTTGTACTCGGGAACCGTATCGGCGGCCATGGAAGGAGCCAGGATGGGCATACCATCTTTTGCAGTGTCTGTTGCTGCCAGGAAGGATTTCAGATTTCAGGCTGCCTGCCTTTTTTCCAGGAAACTGGCATCCAGGATTCTGCAAAGCGGGCAGTCATCCTGTCTACTCTTGAACGTGAATGTCCCCAATTGTGCCCCAGAGGAAATAAGAGGAGTCCGTGTCACGAGGCAGGGCAAGAGGCTGTACAACGGGGCTGTGGTGGAAAAGACCGACCCGAGGGGACAGGATTATTACTGGATAGGGGGTGAGGAGCCAGGATACGAGGAACTTAGAGATTCGGACATAGAGGCAGTATTGGAGGGCTGGATCTCTGTTACTCCTTTGCGCCTGGATCTCACGGACGAGGAGAGCATGGTGCGCCTCAGGGAGGAATGCCTGGTGGAGGACTTTTTTTGAAAGACTTCGAAGTGGCCCGCCGTAAGATGGTTGAGACCCAAATTGCGGCCCGTGGCATCAGAAACCCCAGGGTGCTGCAGGTGATGAGGGAGATCCCGCGCCACCTTTTTCTGGACGAAGGCATGTGGGAACAGGCCTATCAGGATCACCCCCTACCCATAGGTGAAAAACAAACAATTTCACAGCCTTATATAGTGGCCCTCATGACAGAGGCCCTGGAGCCAACACCCAGGGACCGGGTCCTGGAAATAGGAACCGGCTCCGGCTATCAGACAGCCATACTGGCCAGCCTTTGCGAGTGGGTCTACTCAGTGGAGAGAATCCGATCCCTGGCTCTCAAGGCCAGAAAGGTCCTGGATCAGCTCAGGCTCTACAATGTCTCCATACGCATTGGGGATGGCACCGAGGGTTGGGTGGAAAATGCCCCTTACAACGGCATTCTTGTGACGGCAGGGGCTCCGGAGATTCCTGAACCCCTCAAGGAGCAGCTTGCCGACGGAGGCCGTTTGGTGATTCCCGTGGGTGACCGCTTCTCCCAGACTCTCTACAAGGTCATCCGCAGGGGGCAGGAATTTCACCAGGAGGATCTTGGAGGCTGTCGTTTCGTGGACCTGGTGGGAAAGTATGGCTGGAATCCTTAGCCCCAGATGTGCCAGGGAAACCATTTCATGAGAGGGTGGGTTGCCTGGACCGCCCTGGCGGTAGCTCTTATGCTTGTGGCCGGGTGCGATGCCAAAAGACAGGTAGGCCCCCCTCCTGCCAGAAAAGTTGCCAAGCCCATCCAAGTACCGGCCCTGGATACTCCTCAGGAAAAGGCCCAGGGCACGTACCATGTGGTCAAAAAGGGAGAGACCCTCTGGCGCATCTGTCGGGCCTATGGGGCAGACCTTCAGCAGGTGGCCGAGATCAATAACATAAGGGATCCATCTCAAATCCGGGAAGGCCAAAAAATCTTCATCCCAGGTGCAGCTGGGGCAACTCGGGTGGAACTCCCCAAGGGCCCTGCGGACAAATCTCTTGAGGCCGAGCCCAAGATACAGCTTTTTGCAGGAAAACTCATCTGGCCTGTCAGGGGGCAAGTATCCTCTTCCTTCGGGGTCAGAAATGGAATGAAGCACTCGGGCATAGACATCACTGCTCCTTTGGGAACCCCGGTGGTGGCTGCGGCCGAAGGTGAGGTGATCTACAGAGGACAGCTCAGGGGCTATGGAAACATCTTGATCTTGAGGCACTCCGAGGAGCTGGCCACGGTTTATGCTCATCTAAATGAAATCCATGCGTCAGAGCATCAGCGGGTTCGGCAGGGAGAAACCATAGGCACCGTTGGTAACAGCGGCCAAAGCGAGGGGGCACACCTGCACTTCGAGGTGCGTGTGAAAAACGTAGCCAGAAACCCCCTATTCTATTTGTCCGAAAATGCCCAGTGATGAGGCTCACTGCTTTGTTATGACTCCAGAGCTTTGAGGGAGAGCTACGGTTGGGCCGGCGCTCTTCACAGAACATCCCTGCCCCGGCTCTCTGTTCAAACCAATTGGGCCTGGCCCCAGGAAAGGCATGAAAGATTCTCTTTGGCTCTTTGTCAACCCTTGGAATCGGTTGGCTTTGGTAATGGATCCAGGTTAGTATATTTTTTCAAGCCTGGGTGGCGGAATAGGCAGACGCAAGGGACTTAAAATCCCTTGGGGCTGTGCCCCGTGCGGGTTCGATTCCCGCCCCAGGCACCAATTATTTCAATAAGTTATCTCCATCTCTTGAGCCTGCCGATCCCGCCAATTTCAAGATCGGTCACTGAAAGTACCAGTTGCCTTTGTAGGGACAAATGATAAGTGAGAAAAATCCGGAGGCAGGCGGGTAGCTTGCACTGCCGAGCCGCCGCAGCCCACTCCGGGGGCTGATTAGAGCTCCACAACCAAACTGATCCCCTCTTTTCCAAAATTTACCCAAAACAGCTTTGAGCTGAAATGGGTAAGATAGTGATCCAGATAAAGCCCCACGGCATCCATGGCCTGTTGCCTTTGCCACCCCTCAAGCCTCTCATCTGGATCCAAGGCATCTTGGAAGAGCCGCTTCTGGTCCTCTGTCCCCAGATCAGATCGCGCCCCAGCACCTTGAAGAAACCGCCTCACCCAACGCACGAGGTGAGCTCGGCGCGGCTCATCCGAAGGTCGCCTCTCGGCCAGGAAGTATCAAAGTCACAAAGATCGAGTTCCTCAAGGATGCTTTTCCTCCCTTGGTTCGCCCAGGATCATATTTTCAGTTTTCTCCGAAATGAACCCCAGGGCCTCAGATCCACATCTTAGCACCTCTCTCACCCCAGCCCAGGTGACGCCAAGGCGCTCCTTGGTAGAAGTCAATTGACAAAAAGCTAAAGTCATGTTACACGTTGGCGCATACCGAACAAATAACCATGTGCTGGACACCGGTCCCCGCCCTTGAACGTGATACACCCTTTACAGGGTGGGAGGGGGCACGTAAGAGTCAACCGGCCCAAGGCCAGGACGCGACTCGGCCCTTGGTGAGCCCACTCGCCAGTTCCGAATGCTTGTTGAAAGCATGTTCGCGTCGCGCTGCGCGCGCTGATTCGCGCGCCTCGAACCAGTCGCTGGACCGGTCACTGGCGTTCGTTGCTCGCGCCTGCGGCGCAGCACCTCCCGCCACCGCCGGTCAGCTCGCCGTTAGCCTTTACAAAAGGAAAAACAGGACAATGAATCCCAAAATAGTTATCAGAAATGAAACCTCGGATGATATTGATGTAATCAGGGACGTAACGATCGCAGCCTTCAAGACCTTGGCGATCAGCAACCACACGGAGCAGATAATCATTGATGCGCTCCGTGCTGGCAAAGCTCTTACAATATCGCTGGTGGCAGAAGCAAATGGGCTAGTAATGGGTCATATTGCTTTCTCGCCTGTGAACATGTCAGACGGCACAAAAGGTTAGTGTGGCCTTGGGCCTGTTTCCGTTCTTCCGAAATACCAGCGGAAGGGCATCGGTAAAGCGCTTGTTGTGGAAGGGCTATCACGGCTCAAGGACTTGAAAACCCAAGGTTGTTGCTTGGTGGGTCACCCTGAATACTATAAACAATTCGGGTTTGCAAACGTTTCAGGACTTGTACATAAGGGAGTGCCATCGGAGGTCTTTTCCGCTCTATCGTTCGATGGGTATATTCCCCAAGGCACCGTCAATTTCCACGAAGCATTCAAAGCGGGTGGCAAACAAGAGGGTGTAGACGACGCGTAGCAACGTGCCTGACCCTTGGCCAACGGTTCAAGGCAGCGTTATTTTGTGTTAATTGTGGAATGGTTCTATCCAAATAAAGAAACAGAGTAGTTAGACATGTGAAATAACAGTTATGGAAAATACGCAATCATTGAGAATAGACCAACAGGCAAGACACTATGATAACGATTGGCTCACTGTTATAGCAATGCTAAGTATTTTTTTCTTTCATTGTGCAAGATTCTTTAATTATGAAGACTGGCATGTAAAGAACAATCAATTAGATGAAAGCATGACGCTGTTTGTTTCAGTGGTGTCCCAATGGATCATGCCTTTATTTTTTATACTTTCAGGTATGAGCTCAAACTACTCGCTAAACTCTCGGCCATGCGGCCAATATGTTCTCAATAGATTTCAAAGGCTAACCATTCCTTTTCTATTTGGCACACTCATATTGCTCATTCCAGTGCAAGTTTGGATTGAACGTGTTAGTCACGCTCAATTTGATGGCTCTTTTATTGATTTCTATCCTCACTATTTTGAAGGATTTTATGCCTTTGGAGGCAACTTTGCGTGGATGGGTCTTCATTTGTGGTATCTCGAAATATTATTTATTTTTACCTTGATGACTTATCCCCTCTTTGTTTTTCTTAAAAAAGTATGGCATCAAGAGCAAAATTTACTGGCAAATACATTTTTCATGAAAAATGGACCAATCTTCTTCTTTGCCGCCTACCTCTTTCTAATGGAATGGCTAGTCAATTTACAACCAGAAGGTGTGGGAATGAGAGCTTTTGGAGGGTGGAGTCCTTTTTCATACCTCATTGTTTTTGTGGCAGGCTTCCTAATAGCGTCTGATCTAAGCTACAGAGAAACGATAAAAAGGCTCCGGTTTGTTTCATTGAGTCTGGGGTTCTTGACCACCATCTTGATGTTCTTTCTCCCTATTGATTTAACCCCCCTTGGAGATTTTACAGAATACACTGTTCCGATATTTCTCCGTTCTTTCAATTCATGGCTTTGGCTGATGGCCATCCTTGGCTTGGGAAGTAAATATCTCAACTTCGATAATAAGGTATTGACATATACTCGAGCAGCTGTATTGCCCTTTTACATACTCCATCAAACGGTAATCGTGATAATTGGTTTCTACATTGCCAATTGGGATACGAGCATCATGATTAAGTATCTCACGCTTAGTACCTTGTCATTTGCTGTTATCATTATGATATATGAGCTGCTGATAAAACGAGTCAACCTCATTCGCTTTCTCTTCGGAATCAAATATGTAAAATGAGTTTACTCGATAGGGCGAACTGAAGGTCGGCTAACCCGACGCTTCAGCGGACGCAAAAAGCAGCGCCGCTGAGCTATTCGTTAGACCGGCAGGAAGCGGTAGTCTTTGGCAAATGGTCCCTGGAGAACCAGAGCCATTCCGACCGAGTCGGATCCGCCTCTGGCGGAAAAGAAAAAGTAGCAAAAAGAAAGAAAGCTACGACGATTAACCTTTAATCTAGATGACAGACTGTGATCATTATACCAGGAGGTGTTAAACCCAGATTTCGCTTTAATTGATTTCAGTGCGGAGAGAAGCGGTGATTTCATCGTGTAAGGTCTTGAAATAAAAAGCCTCCTTGGTGTATGTTTGCTTTGCCAAGAGCAATAACAACCACCAAAGGAGCCACCCAGAGGGTGAAAAAGACTATAGCGAAAATCCAGGTCAGATTCCAGAGAAAAGTGTATACTAGCCGCGCTGGTCTGAAGCCTCTGAGCCGGTTTGCCGGTTGGTTTGGGATGCGGAAGGTTATCGAGTCTCATCTGGTGCTGCCCAAACGGGAGCGGAAGTTCACTTCCACTGATCTGATCTGTGCGCACCTGGCCATGCGCTTTGCTGGTGTGCGCAGGATTTCTCATCGTGGGCAGATCGCTGGGGACCCGTTGGTGTTGGAGTTGGCGGGGGTGGAGGAGTTTCCCAGTGAGGACAGCCTCTACGACACGCTTCACCTTTTCGCCCCTGGAGAGGAGATGTTGGATGAGGAGGGCATTAGGAGGCTGGCCTCTCTTGTGGACATTCACGAGGGATTTGTGAAGAAGTTCTTTGAGAAGAGCCCTCAATGGAAGCGGCGCGCACAGAGGGTGCTGACGGTGGATGTGGACTCCCACGTTCAGACGGTCTATGGTCAGCAGGAAGGGGCGGCTTTGGGGTGTAACCCTAAGAAGCGGGGGCGGTTGAGCTATCATCCGTTGGTAGCGACGATCTCGGAGATCCGGATGCCACTTGCGGGGTTGTTTCGGCCTGGGGACACCAACGGCAAGGCAGAGATTGTTGAATTCTTCCAGATGGTGAAGGGGGCTATCAAGGCGGCGGGCTGGCCCCTCGGGTGATCCAGTTTCGGGGGGGATGCGGGGACAGCATGCGAGGAACTTTTGGCCGAGTGTGAATCGGCTGGCAATGTTCGCTATGCCTTCTCCGTGGCCATAAACAGGGCCTTTCAAAGGAAGCTGTGGGGGCTTAGATACAGGGAGGTTGCTTCTGGTATCTGCGTGTCGGAGTTCTGGTACGGGGGCAGGGGGACGCACTGGAGCCGCAGTCGCAGGATCGTGGTAGTGAGGCAGTCGGTCAAGCAGTTGGCAGACAAGGCACAGGGGAAGCTCTTTGGGGATCTGCCCGGGTACCGCTATCAGCTGATTGTGACCAACAAGAGGAGTTCCTGCCAGGCTGTGTGGCGGTTCTACAACGGTCGGGCGGACTCGGCAAACGTGATCAAGGACCTGGTGGAGGGGGTGGGCTTGGAGGTCATTCCCACAGGGAGGTTTCTGGCCAACGCGGCCAACTTCTGGCTGGTGCTCATTGCCCAGACGCTGCTTTCGGCTTACCGGGCATTGGTGGTCAAGACCGTCACTAAAACGATCCCCATGGTGCGCACGCTTTGGGAGCGGTTCCTCTATTGGGGTGGCCAGGTCGTGCGTCATGGTAGGGTAATCTACTTGGATATGGCCCGAGGAAGCCCAGAGGCTGCCCGCTTCCTTGCACTTTGGCAGCGGATGGACGCCCTGGGAATTCCATAAGTCGGCCCAGGAGGTGCGCCGCACGTTTAATTGCAGCTGCCTGTTGAGAGCAGACGCTGAGGATTCTTCAGATGTCCCAAGCAGACTCATCATAACCAGGACCTGAATCATCGGCAATGTATCCGGCGGCCACAGGCTGGCAGCAAAGGCCCGCCGCTACTCCCCAATGGCCCAGTCTCTGGCACCAAAAACGGCACCAGATGACACGCGAAAACCTCAAATGCACGTAAAGCGAAATCTGGGTTGTATGGATGGGCGGGTTCAACTTCCTGTCATTAAATATTTGAGTAAATATTTTGAGGCGGATTATGTTGATTCCATCACAGAACCAGGACCAAATCTAATTTTGGCGAAACTGGAGAATGAAGTTTTGATTCAATCAATTATTGCCAGAATTAAGATTTCCGTTGAAAAACATACGTCCGTAGGGATAGCTGTTGTTGGGCATTATGACTGTGCTGGAAATCCAGCACCCAAAGGAGAGCAAATCGTCCATTTAGAAAATTCGGTTGAATTTCTTCGCCAGTATTTCGATGTTCCGATTGTTGCTTTGTGGGTTGATGAAAATTGGAAAGTTCAAGAATTAGGTAAGAAGGGCTAACAATTGGCTGCACTCGACGGCGGGGGGCCATGCAAAATTTAATGTCCTGCTTCAGCTGGAATTGGAGTTTTCCTCTGTTTGTGATAACTATTGGGCTATTGGGAGGGAGGAGGAAGACGCAA